>Ga0102832_1000022_pt1 | contig 518113 bp, 503 predicted proteins | sample EBPBio282013_DNA_FD_88942 | JGI IMG/M metagenome (GOLD analysis project Ga0102832, IMG submission 88942) | Wastewater treatment Type I Accumulibacter community from EBPR Bioreactor in Madison, WI, USA - Reactor 2_5/28/2013_ DNA (Illumina Assembly) | ecosystem: Engineered > Bioreactor > EBPR >...
CCACCCTGCAGAGGCAGTGAAACAAGTGAAACGCCGCGTGTTGGACGATTGTTGACGCAGCGAATTCAACATAAGGGGTGCAGGTTGTCCATCACGGTGGTCTTGCCGCGCCCATTGGCGCCCGCGATGGCCACGAGCGCGGCGCCGGGGGCCAGGCGCTCGAAGTCCAGTTCCAGCACATCCTGCCCCATGCCGTCGCGTATGCCGCGAAAGCCCTTGAGCATCAGCGAATGGACTCTCATGCGTGTGCTCCCGATGAAACCTCGAGGCAGTCTCCCGCGAGTTCCAACACCTTCAAGTCGCCTTGCGCTTCGGCGCCGGGATGCTGTGCACCTGCGGCGGTTGCCGCGCCCGGCTCGGCCAGTGCAGCATCCACGATGCGTTGCGTCTCGCGCACCGCGAGCTCGTCGAGACACGACCACAGCGGCTCGGGTCGCGCGCCGACCACGCCGGCCCAGGCCGCCACCTTGTCCCGCATCGCGCCGGCCTGGCCGATGCCGCCGGAGCGCACGCGCACCACCGGCAAGATGCGCCCTTCGAACTGCACGCTTGCGGCGCCGGCCAGCAGTTCGCGCATTGCGGCGCGGTCGACGTCGTTGCGCTCCTCTTCGGGAACGCTCCAGCGCAGGCGCACCCAGGCCCCCGCGACCGGCTGCGCCACCAACGCGGCACGCAGTGTGGCGAGGTCCGGCTTGCCGTCGAAGCAGATGTCGACCGTGCGGCGCGCTGGCGTCGCTTCCAGGCGGCATGTGGCGGAGTCCGGCCCGACCTGCCAGAGCAGGAAGCCCTTGTCGCCGGCCTCGCCGTGGTGGAACCTGCCGATCGACCCGGCGTAGGCGATGCAGCGCCGTCCGCCGCCATCGTCGCGTTCCCAGCATTGGTGGCGGTGGATGTGACCCAGCAGCACCGCCTGCGCGCCGGCGTCGAACAGGCTGCCGGTCGTGAACTCGTGATCGAAGCCGGCCATCGGCACACCGTGCTCGGTGATGCAGCCGAACACTGTGCCGTGAGACACGAGCAAGGTCGGCAAGCCAAGCTGGCGCGCCATCGCGTGGTTCGATGCGAGCCCACGCAGCAGCGCCGCGACGTGTTCCCCGGTCGCGCCGGCAGCGTCGGCGGCCCCGAGGGCCGCGGCGACCACGGCGCGGTTCACCGATGGCAAGCAGGAAAAGAGCCCGACCAGGCCGTCCGGCAGCGCGTCGAAACTCCATCCCGGCGACACGACCCAATCGCCCCCGGCGGTCAGGCCCACCTGCCCGATCCGGTCGCCCACATGCACGGCATGGCGTCCTCCCAGTTCCCTGAACACGGACAGGGTTCCCGGCGGTTCGTGCGACCAGGTGCCTTGAAGCATCAGGACGGGGCAGTGGTCCGCCAGCCCCCGAACCCGCGACACGAGCGCCACCGCCGACGGCGAGTGCAGATCGAGCGCATGGTCGGTGCTGTCGCCGGAGATCACGGCCACGTCGACGCCGACGTCCACGGCACGCTCGATTGCAGCGCCAAAGCACCGATCCGCTTCGACCAGGTTGCGCGGCCCGTAGTGCAGGTCGGAGAAGTGCGCCACGCGCAGGGGCGGGCGCGTAGTCATGACGCCTCCCGCAGCGCGACTGCGACCTTGTCGACATAGCCCGGCGCATCGTTGCGGTGGCGGTCCAGTTCGTCCCAGGCCCGGCGCCGGCCCTGCGGGTTGAGTTTCCAGCCCGGCCCCCACCGCCGCGCCGCGTAGGCCTCGAAGTCGGCGGCGGAGACACCGTGCCCGCCGGCCAGGGCCAGCACCTTGTCCAGCGTCGGCTCGCCGCGAGACGGAACCCCATCGGCGTCCGCGACCTCGGCGGATGCCGCGGTAGCCCCGGCGGGTTCGCCTTCGAGCACGCCGCAAGACGCATGCGCCTGCACGACGACAGCCTCGTCTTCCTCGCGGTCACGCAACAGCGCGCTCACGTCCACAGGTGCCTCGAGGTCGATGATCCACTGCGGCACCCGCACCGCCCGGCCCTGCTCGTCGATGTGGCTGACCTCCATCAGCCGCTTGGACAGGTAGAACGGCGTGCGCTGGCGGTCGAGAAAGCCCGAAATGCGCCCGCCGCGCAGGAAGGCCACGGTCTCGAACTTCTGGATCGCCGCGTTCATCGCATAGAAGCTGGTGGTGTGCAGTTCGAACGCGCTCAGCGAGCGGATGCCCGGCACGAAGAACAGGAAGCGGCCCGTCAGGTTGCATTCGCGCTGCTGGTATTCGCGGCAAGCCTCGGGCTCGCAAACGCCGCCGTTGGCCTCGCGCATCACCGTCTTGCGCCCGCCGAACAGGCGCACCGCGCGCCGCCCCTGCGCGTCCACCGGCACCGGCGCGTGGCACATGCAGTGCCGCACGCGGCCATCGGGCGCGTACTCCGACCAGTAGCGCTTGTCGTGCGTGCCCCAGGCCGCCAGTTCGTGCGGCATCACGGTCTGCCAGTGGTCCGACGGGAACACCACCGGGAAGCGGTACAGGTACCGACCCTCGCCGCGATCCTCGCCGTAGGCCTCGATCAGCTCACGTGCCAGCGCTGGGTTGCCGAAGTCCTGCGCGCGCACGGTGAACCACGGCACGTTGCGCGGCACCAGCGGATTCTTCAGCTGCGGCAAGGCTTCGGCGAGCGCCTGCTCGATGCGGTCGAACGAGTGGCCGTCGCGCAGTCCGCGCTCGTAGATTTCGCAGGCGCGCGGCTCACCCGCGGCGCGCTTGGTCAGCACCTTGATGCCGGCGCGGATCTTCCCGGCGGTGGGGATGCGGGCAGGCCCCTGCCCGAGCACAGTGGCCAGTGTTGAGGGGCCGCCGTGCAAGGTGACGGTGGGCAGTGCGGATGCGGCGGTCATGGCTGCGCTCCTTCGCGAGGCGTGCACCGGGACATCCCGGCGATTCATGCTCTCGCGGGAATCCGCCGCTTCAAGTGCGCTTGTTCAGGCGCGCCGCCCTCACGTGCGCCGTGGTGCGGCCGACGGCAGCGCCGGCATCGGCTCGTCGGTGGACCACACCCAGCCGCCACCCGCAGCGCGCAGCGTGGCGGCCTTGGCCTCGCGCTCGCGGGGAGTCATGAAGGGGCTGTACACATGTAGCGGCAGCGGTACGGCGCCCGTGTCCAGCAGCAGCGCGTTGGCAAACGCGGCGACGCAGCGCGCGTCGTAGCGCAGCGGTTTGACGAAGTACCGCCCCGCATCGACGAGCGCCCGCAACAGCGGCAGTTCATGCACGCCTTCGACCGGGATCCACTGATCGCTGGCCAGCAGCAGGGTCGCGGTGTCGATCTCGTAGGTGTGCTCGCGCCGCGCACGGATCAGGGCCGTGATCACCGCGCGCACGCGCTGGCCATGATCGGCGTCACGGGCTTCGAGAACTGCCGCATACGTCCTCGCGATCCGTTCCCAGGTCTTCGCCGACGCCAGCAGCGGGGCGTCGGGCATGTGCTTCAGCCAAACCCGGTAGCCGCCCGGGCAAGCCTCGACCCCCTTGAACTCAGCCAGCGCCACCGCCAGCGGCGCCACGCCATCGTGCGGCCGCAACACCCCCAGGCGTTCGCGCCGGCGCTGCGCCGCTTCCGCGTGCGTCGCTTCGTTGAACTGCTCGGGCACGTACAGGCGCTCGCCGAGGACGACGCCCTTCGCCCTCACCTGCTCGGCGGCGCGCTGCAGGTACTTGTGCAGCACGCCTTGCGATCGTTTACCTGCCATCGCCGGCGACCAGCGGTTGAACCCCGCGCGCTCGAACAGGAAGTGCGTCAGCGCGCGCAGGCTCATGCGGCGCCGCGGCGCCTCGATCTCGCCCGGGTCATCGTCCGTCCGTCGGCCCGGAGCCTTGCCGCCGGCCTGGCGGCTCCACGCGAAGTCGACCCGCAGTTCCACCGCCCCCTCGGACTCCAGCACCGCGTCGCCAACCAACTCGCCCAGACCCGACTGCTGTGGCGAGGGCTCGAACGACGCGCAGGTCGGATGGTGCTGGCTGCCGGTGTCAGGCATGCGCTTGGCCTGGTAGCGGCGGTGAAAGGCGACGTACATCTCGACGCCGCCGGGCACGCACAGGCAGCGCGGGCGCTCCGGTGTTTCGTAGACAGCAGACAGCGCATCCTGAATCGCTGGGTCGTCGGGCTCCAGGATGCGGCCGCGGATCGACAATCGCTGGGTGTCCATGGGGCCCAATCCTTCAGGGCCCTGCTCCCAGGGCACCAGCCCGAAATACAACGCGATTGGCGGGCAATCGCCATCAACCGTTGCGGCGCTGAGCCGAAAGGAAGGAACGTCTCCGTGTTCGACCGGCTGCAAGCGTGGGCAAAGAGGATCAAGCGCGACGGCGTGACGCTGTGGTTCGCGTCTCGGCATCCCGCGGTGCCCTGGCTCGCGAAGGCGCTCGCCGTCTTCGTCGTCGCCTACGCGCTGAGTCCCATCGACCTGATTCCGGACTTCGTCCCCGTGCTGGGCTACCTTGACGACGTGATCCTGCTGCCCGCCTTGATCTGGGCGGCCATCCGGCTGATCCCGGCTCCGGTTCTCGGGGAATGCCGCGAGCAGGCGGACCACTGGATGACCCAGCAGGGCAGAAAGCCGACCAGTCGGGTTGGCGCGCTCCTCATCGTCGCGGTCTGGATCGGCGTGAGCCTTGCCCTGTGGCAATGGCTCATCAAGCCCTGGCTGGGGTCTTGATTCGCAGTTGCGGCCCCCCGGCGAAGCCGATGCTTCGCGCCGTGCCCTTCAAGCGGCTGCCGGCTCTTGACGCACCTCCCTGTCCAGTCGCTCGCGCCGCCTGCGCATCAGCAGGTACGCCGCCGGAATCACGAACATCGACAGCAGCGGCGCGGTGATCATGCCGCCCACCATCGGCGCGGCGATGCGCTGCATCACCTCGGAGCCGGTGCCGGTGCCCCACATGATCGGGAACAGGCCGGCCAGGATCACGGCCACGGTCATCGCCTTCGGCCGCACCCGCAGCACCGCGCCCTCGCGGATCGCATCAAGCAGGTCGGCCTCGCCGGTCTTGCCTGCGGCCACACGTGCGTCCCAGGACTGCTTCAGGTAGAGCAGCATGATCACGCCGAATTCGGCCGACACGCCGGCCAGCGCAATGAAACCCACCGCGCCTGCCACCGACAGGTTGTAGCCCAGCAGGTACAGCAACCAGATGCCGCCCACCAGCGCGAACGGCAGCGTCGCCATGATCAGCAGGGCTTCGCCGAAGCGCCTGAAGGTCAGGTACAGCAGCACGAAGATGATCAGCAACGTGAACGGCACGACGACTTTGAGCTTGGCCGTGGCACGCTCCAGGAACTCGAACTGCCCCGACCACGACACCGAGTAGCCAGGCGGCAGCTTGACCTTCTCGCCGACCACGCGCTGCATGTCCTGCACCGCGCCGCGCAGGTCGCGGCCACGGATGTCGACATAGACCCAGCCCGACAGCCGTGCGTTCTCGCTGCGCAGCATCGGCGGGCCGTCGGTGATGCGGATGTCGGCCACGTCCGACAGCACCAGACGGGCGCCGCGCTCGCTGACGATGGGCAGCTTGCGCAGCTTGTCCAGCGAGTCGCGTGTTTCCCTCGGGTAGCGCATGTTGATCGGGAAGCGCTGCAGGCCTTCGACCGTCTCGCCGATGTTGTCGCCGCCCACGGCCGAGGTGATGATCGACTGCACGTCGGCGATGTTCATGCCGAAGCGTGCCGCCGCGTCGCGGTTGATCGTCACGTCCACGTAGCGCCCACCGGTCAGCCGCTCGGCCAGTGCGCTGCTCACGCCAGGCACGTCCTTCAGCGCTTTCTCGATCTCGCCGGTGATGCGGTCGATGGTCACGAGGTCGGTGCCGGCGACCTTCACGCCGACAGGGCTCTTGATGCCGGTGGCCAGCATGTCGATGCGGTTGCGGATCGGCGGCACCCAGATGTTGGCCAGGCCGGGCACCTTGACGATGCGGTCCAGTTCGTCGACCAGCTTGTCCTGCGTCATGCCGGGTCGCCACTCGCTCTTCGGCTTGAACTGGATCGTGGTCTCGAACATCTCCAGCGGCGCGGGGTCGGTAGCGGTTTCGGCGCGGCCGGCCTTGCCGTACACGCTGGCGACTTCGGGCACGGTCTTGATCAGGCGGTCGGTCTGCTGCAGCAGCTCGGCCGCCTTGCCGGCCGAGAGGCCCGGCAGCGCCGACGGCATGTAGAGCAGGTCGCCCTCGTCGAGCCGCGGCATGAACTCGCCGCCGATGTGCTGCAGCGGCCATAGGCTCGCCACCAGCACAACCCCAGCAAGCGCCAGCGCGAGCCTCGGCGCGCGCAGCACTACGTCCAGCAGCGGGCGATAGGCGGCGATCAACAGCCGGTTCAGCGGGTTCGTCCTCTCATCGGGAATGCGGCCACGGATCAGGTAGCCCATCAGCACCGGGATCAGCGTGGCCGACAAGCCGGCCGCCGCGGCCATCGCGTAGGTCTTGGTGAAGGCCAACGGCGAGAACAGCCGCCCTTCCTGCGCTTCCAACGTGAACACCGGGATGAAGGACAGCGTGATGATCAGCAGCGAGAAGAACAGCGCCGGCCCGACCTCGACGGCCGAATCGCCGATCACCTTCCAGCGCGCTTCGCCTTGCAACTCGTGGCCGGGATGCTCATGGCCCCAGCGCTCGAGGTGCTTGTGTGCGTTCTCGATCATCACCACCGCTGCATCGACCATCGCGCCGATGGCGATGGCGATGCCACCCAGCGACATGATGTTGGCGTTGACGCCCTGGTAGTGCATCACGATGAAGGCCATCAGGATGCCCAGCGGCAGGCTGACGATGGCCACGAACGCCGAGCGCAGGTGGAACAGAAAGACGAAACACACCACCGCGACGACGATGAACTCCTCGAGCAGCTTGAAGCCGAGGTTCTCGACCGCTCGTTCGATCAGCCCCGAGCGGTCGTACACCGGCACGATCTCCACGCCCTGCGGCAGGCTGCCCTGGAGCGACGCAAGCTTGGCCTTGACGGCGGCGATGGTTTCCAGCGCGTTCTTGCCTGAGCGCATCACGATCACGCCACCGGTGGCCTCGCCCTCGCCGTCGAACTCGCCGATGCCGCGCCGCATCTCGGGGCCGACCTGGATGCGCGCGACGTCGCCCAGGCGCACCGACACGCCGGCGTCGGTGGTCACGAGTGGCACCTTGCGGAAGTCATCGAGCGAGGCCAGGTAGCCCGAGGCACGCACCACGTACTCGGCCTCGCCGAGCTCGAGCACCGAGCCGCCGGCTTCCTGGTTGGATTTGCGGATCGCCTCGACAACCCGGGTGTGAGGGATGTTGTAGGCCGCGAGCTTGTCGGGGTCGAGCAGCACCTGGTACTGGCGCACCATGCCGCCCACCGACGCGACCTCGGCGACGTTGGGTACCGTCTTCAGTTCGTACTTCAGAAACCAGTCCTGCAGTGCGCGCAACTGTCCGGCGTCCATCTGGCCGCTGCGGTCCACCAACGAATACTGGTAGATCCAGCCGACGCCAGTGGCGTCCGGTCCGAGCGAAGCCGTTGCGCCCGGCGGCAAGCGCGACTGCACCTGGTTCAGGTACTCGAGCACCCGCGAGCGGGCCCAGTAGAGGTCGGTGCCGTCCTCGAACAGCACGTAAACGAAGCTGTCGCCGAAGAACGAATAACCGCGCACCGTCTTCGCCCCCGGCACCGACAGCATCGTCGTCGTCAGCGGGTAGGTGATCTGGTTCTCGACGATGCGCGGCGCCTGCCCCGGATAGGTCGTGCGGATGATGACCTGCACGTCGGACAGGTCGGGCAGCGCATCCAGCGGTGTCCTGAGCACCGAGTACACGCCCCAGGCGCTGAGCATCAGCGTGGCTAACAGCACCAGGAAGCGGTTGACGATCGACCAGCGGATCAGCGCGGCGATCATCGCGAGGCTCCGGAAGCTGCGGACGCGGGAGCCTTGGCTTCAGGCGGCAGCAGCGTGGTTCTCGTCAGCTGTGGGGTGCCATCGGCCTCCATGGTGAACTCGAAGTCCACGCGGTCGCCCGCTTCCAGCCCACGCGGCGCGCCGCCCTTCGGCAGCTTGAAATCCATCGTCATGGAGCCCCACTTCAGCGAGGGAATAGGCCCATGCGAGAGCGTCATCGCGTCGCGGCCGATAGCCTCGATCGTGGCCGTGCCCGAGTGTCTGGGCGCGGCGTTGGCGGACGTGGGTTTCGGCTCGTCGTTGAGCCGTGCCTCGACACCCTTCAGGCTGGCTTCCGAATCGATCAGGAACTGCGACGAGACGACCACGCGCTGGCCAGGCTGCAGCCCGCGCTTGACCTCGGTCTGGCCCCCACTCTCGATGCCGATCTCGACATCGACCGGCCGGAAACGGCCGCCCTCCTCGGCGAGCATCACCACCGTGCGCCGGCCGGTCTGGATGACCGCCTCGGTCGGGATCAGCAACGCCTTCTCCGCGCGCATGTCCATGAACTGCATCTGCACGAACATGCCGGGCACCAGGTGCCCGTCCGGGTTACCGAGTTCGAGGCGCGCCTTCAGCGTGCGCGTGGTCGGATTGACCTCCGGCAGCAGCGCCTGCACCCGGCCCTCGAAGCTCGCGCCCGGCGCGGCCGGGCTGCGGGCCCGCACCTTGGCCCCGGGTCGCAGCAACGCGGCCTGGCTCTCCGGTACCTCGGCGTTGGCCCAGACCGTGGCGGTGCCGTTGATCCGAAACAACGTGGCACCGGCCATGACTGTCATGCCCTCGCGCGCCATCAGCTCGGTGACAACGCCACCGATCGGTGCCATCACCGTGAAACGCGGCTGCGTGCGGCCGCTGCGCTCGACCAGTTCGATCAGCGCTTCGTCCATGCCGGCCTGGCGCATGCGCTGGCGCGCCCCGTCGACCAGCTCGGCCATGTCGGAGCCTTGCATGCGCCGAACGGACAGGAACTCCTCCTGCGCCGCGATCCAGTCGGGCACGTACAGCTCGGCAAGCGCCTGCCCCTTGGCGACGCGGTCGAGCGTCGCGCGCACCTGCAGGCGCTCGACGAAGCCGTTGGCACGGGCCTGCACGACCGCCTGGTCGCGTTCGTTCCAGGTGATGCTGCCGACCGCCGCCACCTCGGGCGACAGCGTGCCCTCGGTCACCAGCGCCGTGCGCACGCCCAGGTTCTGCTGGATGCGCGGGCTCACGGTGACCTTGCTGCCGTCGCCATCACTGTCCGCGTACACCGGCACCAGCATCATGTCCATGAAGGGTGACTTCGCCGGCTTCTCGAATTTGTTCCCCGGCACCATCGGGTCGTGGTAGTAGAGGATCTTCTTGCCGGTGGCCGGGTCCACTTCGCCCGCCTTGAGGCCGGTCGCGATGTGCCGCCGCGTCGCGTCCTCACCTTCGGCAATGCCTTGCGGAAGGGCTTGCGCCGGCGCGGCACTCGCCGCGCCGGCGCTTGTCGGTGGGGTGGCCATGCCCATGCCGCGGTCCATGCCCATCGCGTAGAGCGCATAGCCGGCCGCGCCGAGCACGCCGGCCGCGACCACGCCGCCGAAGACGATCAACAGGGGTTTGGTGTTCATCGCTGGGGCTCCTTGGATGCCGTGGTGCCGTTCGCAACGCCGTTCGTCGCACCGTTCGTCGGTGCGGGCGGCTGCTCGGGCGGAATGAGGTACTGGAGCCGCGCCCACAGCCCGGCGGATTCCATCTCCAGGCGCAGGCGCTCCATGCGCGTGTCGATCTCCATGCGGCGCGCTTCGAGCACTGCGGCGAGCGGGCTGCCACCACCGCGGTAGGCGGCCAGCGCGGCGCGCGTGCGCTCGGTCGCCAGCGGTATGAGGGCACTGTCGTACTGGGCCAGCCGCTCGCGGCCGGACTGCCACTGCAGCAGCCAGATGCGTGTCTCGGCGGCGTGCTCACGCGTGGCTTCCTCGCGCTGCGCCCGCAGCTGCTCGGCCAGCGCCAGCCGCGCGGTGACTTCGCGGTCCTGCCGGTTCTTCTGGTCCCACTGCAGCGGAACCGAGACATTGAGCGACACCATGTTGGAGTACGCCGAACCGCGCTGGCTGAACATCAGCTCCACGCTCCAGTCCGGGTGCTTGGCGCTGGTGGCGACGTCCACATCGGCACGCGCCGCAGCTTCCTGGCGGGCGAGCACCGCGATCTGCGGATGATGGTCGAGCCGGGCTTCGAGGCCGGCCACGTCGAGCGGCGCGGCCTCGAGCGACGGCGGCGTGGCCAGGTCCTGTTCAGCAGCCGCACCGACCCAGCGTGCGAGCCGCGTGCGGGCGCTGGCGATCTGGCCCTCGATCTCGCGCAGCCGGTTGTCGATCTGTGCCACGGCGGAGCGGGCCGCGAACACGTCGGCCTGCGTGCCTCGCCCGCCGCGGTAGGCGGCGTCGGCGGCCTCGATCTGCAGCACGGCTTCGGCACGCTGGTCCCGCAGCAAGTTGCGCATGCGCTGCTGAAAATGCGTGTCCAGCCAGGCCATCGCGGTGTCGCGCCGCAGATCGGCCAGCGCGGCGGACCGGCCCGCCTCGGCCAGTTCCGCTTCGCGGTCGAAGCGTGCCGAACGTGCCTTGCGCTTGTCGTCGCGCGTCAGTTCCTGCATCACGGCGATCGAGCGCATAGTCATGAAGTCGCGCGTCAGGCTGAACCGGTCGGCCCCGTCGACAGGCAGGTTGTTGACGCCCGCCTTCAGGGTCGGATCGGGCAGTTGGCCGGCGGCGGCGGACATCTCGCGCGCCGCTACCGCTGCCAACTCCTGGGCCGAGAGCTGGCGCGAGCGGTCCTGCGCCAAGCGCAGTGCTTGGTCGAGGCTCAGCGTCGGCTGAGCCTGGGCGCCGAAGCTCGCCGCACTGATCAGCAGCGCCAACACCGAACCGGCCAAACGGTGGCGAGGCAGCCACGACCAGCGCGGCGCGCGTCGTGAAGAAGCAGTGAACATGGAACTCTCCAGACAACGAACAAGGCGTCGTGCCGGGCCCGTTCAGCCTCGTGCGAGCGAGGCTCGCGGAGGCGGACGGGCGCGACCGGTGCGCCGGACCGACCCGCGAAGGGTCGTCAGCGCAGCGTTGTCGGGAGGATCAGATTCGGTAGACGCAGTGCAGGATGGCGTGCGGCGGTGAAGCCGCAACCAGTGCACTCAGCGTGGCCGCCGCAACGCGCGGCGGCGCCTTGCCGGGCAGCGCGGGCGTCGTCGTGTACAGCGCCGTGAGCAGCGCCACGGGCACGGTCAGCGTGGACGCCTGGTCGCTTTGATTGCCTTGCTTGCAGTGCTCGGCACACAGGTTGGCCGAGTCCGGGTCCATCGCGCCGACCATGTCGTCGCAACCGGGCATCTGCGCGTCCATGGCGGCAACAGCAGACGCCGTGGCGGTGTTGGGAGCCTTGGCGGCCAGCCCCGGGCAGGCGTAGGCGGCCACCGCCAACTGCGCGAGCAGCAATACGCCGATCAGGCCGCGAGCCAAGCTGCGCAAAAAACCGCGCGTCATGGGAAGGCACTCCTTCCTGAGCGCGACGAGGTCGCACCGTGCCGTTCGGCACGGGTGGCGATCGTGGCGTCCTGGGAGGTCATCGTGCTTGGCTGTTGCGATCGCATTCTAGGGCGGCGGCGCCGAAAGGGCAGTTGCGCTCACGCCCTCACCCTGCGCAGCCGCAGCGCGTTCGCAATCACCGATGCCGAGCTGAGGCTCATCGCCAGGGCGGCGATCATCGGCGACAGCAACCAGCCCGTGAGTGGATACAGCAGCCCCGCGGCCAGCGGCACGCCGAGCGCGTTGTAGACGAAGGCGAAGCCGAGGTTCTGCTTCATGTTGGCGACGGTCTGCACCGACAAGGCCCGGGCGGCGGCGATGCCCCGGAGGTCACCCTTGACGAGCGTGACCTGCGCGCTGTTCAGGGCCACGTCGGTCCCCGTGCCCATCGCGATGCCGACATCCGCCTGGGCGAGTGCCGGTGCATCGTTGATGCCGTCACCCGCCATGGCCACGACGCGGCCTTCGGCCTGCAGCCGCCGCACCAGCGCCAGCTTGTCGGCCGGCTTGACCTCGCCATGCACCTCGTCGATGCCCAGCCGCACGGCCACCGCGCGCGCCGTGGTGAGGCCGTCGCCGGTGGCCATCACGACCCGCAGCCCCTCGGCACGCACGGTGGCGAGCGCTTCCGGCGTGTTTGGCTTGACCGGGTCGGAGACGGCCAGCAAGCCGATCGGCGTCTCATCCGCAGCGAGGAACATCACGCTGGCACCCTGACCGCGCAGCGCCTCCGCCTGCGCCGACAGGCCCGACACGTCGATGCCCAGTTGGTCCATCAGCGCGGTGTTGCCGAGCGCGAGTTGACGCCCGCCCACCCAACCACGAACGCCGATGCCGGAACCCGACTCGAACCCCTCCGCGTTGTCGAGCGCCAGACCCTGCTCGCGCGCCGCGCGCACGATGGCGTCGGCCAGGGGATGTTCGCTGCCCTGGTCTAGGCTGGCAGCCAGTCGCAGTACCTCCTCTGCAGTGAAGCCCACTGCCGGGACGGCGCGTTCGAAGCTCGGCTTGCCTTCGGTCAGCGTGCCGGTCTTGTCGACGATCAGCGTGTCGACCTTGCGCAAGCGCTCGATCGCCGCCGCGTCGCGGAACAGGACGCCCTGCGTCGCGGCGCGCCCGGTGGCGACCATGATCGACATCGGTGTGGCCAGCCCCAGCGCACACGGGCACGCGATGATCAACACGGCGACCGCGTTGATCAGGCCGTAGACCCAGCTCGGCTCGGGCCCGAAAACGCCCCAGACGAGGAAGGTCGACACGGCGATGGCGACCACGGCCATGACGAACCAGCCAGCCACCTGGTCGGCCATGCGCTGCATCGGCGCCTTCGAGCGCTGCGCCTGCGCCACCATCTGCACGATCTGTGACAGCATGGTCTGCGCGCCGACACGCTCCGAGCGCATCACCAGTGCCCCGCTGGTGTTCAGCGTGGCGCCGATCAGCTTGTCGCCGGCCCGCTTGCTCACCGGCAGCGGCTCGCCGGTCAGCATGGACTCATCGACCGCGCTCGAGCCTTCGGTCACCACGCCGTCCACCGGCACCTTCTCGCCGGGGCGCACGCGCAGCAGGTCGCCGACGTGCACGTGCGTCAGCGGCACGTCCTCCTCGCTGCCATCGGCGCCGACGCGGCGCGCCGTCTTCGGCGCCAGGCCCAGCAGTGACTTGATGGCCGCCGAGGTCTGCGACCGGGCCTTGAGTTCCAGGATCTGGCCCAGCAGCGTCAACGAAATGATGACCGCCGCCGCCTCGAAGTACACCGCCACGCGGCCCATGGCCTGGAACGAGGCCGGGAAGACATCCGGCGCCACCGTGGCCACGACGCTGTAGGCGAACGCCGCGCCGGTGCCCAGCCCGATCAGCGTCCACATGTTCGGGCTGCGCAGGCGGATCGATTGCACCCCGCGCACGAAGAACGGCCAGCCCGCCCACAGGACGATGGGCACGGACAGCACGAGTTCGACCCAGCTCTGCACGCCCATGCCGAACCACTGCAGGCGATGGCCGGCCATGGCCAGCAGCGTGACGATCACCGTCAGCGGCAGGGTCCACCAGAAGCGCCGGCTGAAGTCGGCCAGCTCCGGGTTCTCGTCCTCGTCGAGCGCCGGCAGCATGGGCTCCAGCGTCATGCCGCACTTGGGGCAGTTGCCGGGGTGGTCCTGCCGCACCTCGGGGTGCATCGGACAGGTGTAGATCGTGCCGGCGGGCGGAGCTTCATCCGCTGCGCCCGTTGCCTGGCTGGGCTCGTGCTGCCCCCCATGGTGCTGGTGGCCATGCTGTCGGGCCTTGTCGTGCCCCCCGTGCTTGTGAGCTTGCATGTCCATGGCTCAGCTCCCGCTCACCGGCTTGTCCGGGCCATGGCTCTCATGCCGAGCATGGGCACCGTGGCCGCCATGGCCGTGAAACAGGTGCATCAGCGGGCAGGCCAGCAGCAGCAGGTAAGGCCACAGGCCGGCCACGTGACCCCAGTGCTCGCGCAGCAGGTAGAAGGCGACGATCAGCACGACCATCAGCAACGCGATGCTGACCGGGCGGCGACGCGAGGGCGTGCCGTTCGCATGGGACTCATTGACAGGGTGGTTCATGAATGGCTCCTTACCCCGCCGAGGCACTTGTGGTGCCGGCCAGGGATGCATTGACCTTAGACCTTGACAGCATGGGAAGGTCAAGCGGAACAGATCAAGGTTCGGCCGAGCGGTTGAGTTCGTCGTGGCGCGAGCGGATGTCCGCGGGCCACTGCGACTTGATCCACGAGAGCACGGCGACGATCTCCTCGTCGCCGAGCGTCCCCTCGTAAGCCGGCATTGCCGAGGCGTAGTCCTTCAGGTTCGCCGCCTTCGCGACGCCGAACTTGGTGATTCGGAACAGCAGTTCGTCAGGGTGATGCCAGGTGTGTCCGTTCGCGTCGTGGGGCGGCGCCGGCAGCCTGCCGTCCGGCCCGGGCTCGCGCCAGTTCGCCTGGCCCTCCAGCCTTGCACCATGGCAAGCTGCGCATTGCGCCGCATAGATCCGCTGACCCCGGGCCGTGAGCGTCGCATCGTCCGCCCGCAGGCGATGGACCGGAGCGCGGCTTGCCATCCAGAACACGGAAGCCGCGATGCTCGTCACGATGGCAGCCCCCACAACGAGGGCCACCATCCAGGATCTCTTCCTGATGGACATCGTTCAGGGCTTGGCCGGGGGAGCGCCCATGCGGTCCATCATCATCTGCATCATGGACTGCATCATTTCCATGTGCTTCTCCATCATTTGCTGGCGCATGGCCATGTCCATCGGTGCGCTGGCAGCGCCCATCGGGCCCATGGCGCGCATGCCACCCATGCCGGCCATCGGCCCGGGGCCCATGCCGCCCATCATGCCCATGCCTTCCTGCATCAGCTTCATGTGCTCGGCCATCAGCGCGTTGCGCTCCTCCGGCGTGCGGGCGCGGGACATCTTGTCGTGCATCTCGCGCATCGCCTTCATGTGCGCGTCCATCGTCGCCATGCGGTCGGCCGGAGCCGCCGCGGCCGAGGCCGCGCCCGGTGGATGGTGGGCTGAGTGATCCTGGCTGCCGGGTGCGCCCGGGGTCTGGGCGCAGGCCGCCAGCGTGAAGGCCACTGCGCCGGCCAGGGCGAAGGAACGAAGAGTTGCCATGATGAAACTCCAGTGGGAACGAGGGATGGGTCACCGTCGAGGAACGGCAAGGACACCTGCGCTTCGGCATCGACCGAAGCAGGTGTGGACGCGCGAGCCGGCCAGCGCGCGGAGCACGTCCGCGCCTGCGCCAGCTCGGCCGAGGGGCTAAATGGTCAGCCGAAGGAAGGCGATGGCCACCGACGGTCCCGGTGGCGGTGGCGTCGCGAGCGGACGCCAGAGGACTTCCGTCCGTCCGGGCGTGAAGGCAGGCCAGCAGGCGAAGACCTGTGCCCCCAGTGCCGGTTGCTCCGCGGCGCCATCGGCTTTGGCCGACTGGGCTTTGGTGACGATGTTCCGCTCCGTCTCGCAGAAGCTCGAGCAGGCTTGCAGCGCCGGATCGGGCTCGTGCGTCCCATTGGCGCCAGCAGCAGCTTCGTGACTCGATCCGTGCGGTACGACGAAGCCCCCGCGCGCATGGTGACCGCTCGAACTCTCCGGCTGCAGGATGCACGCATTGGCCCAGCTCGCGACCACCGCGAACAGCCACACGAACAGCATCACCGAGGCGATGCGTCGTGTTTGAGGGCGGCCGAGTCGAGAGTGCATGCGCTGGTGGGGAGGCAGGAGCTACCCCATGCTGGCGATCCTATGAGCATCGCCACAGAAGTGATTGACCCGCATCAAGGGGATGCCACGTTCGCGCGCGACGGTTGACGACGCGGGCTCGGCTTCGATGCGGGTCGGACGACCACGTCCACAGCCATCACTGGCAGTGCCCGCAGCAGGACCCTCTCTTCTGCGCCGCGGCTTCACCGGCCACCGTCTCGACCGGCACCGGCGTGTAGCCTGCATCCTTGATGGCTTCCGCCAGTTCCTCGGCGTCGGCCGAGACAGGCTCCACCTGCACGTGGTGCGTCGCGAGATCGATCTGAATCTTTGCGTCCTTGTCGGTGCCCTTCAGCGCCTTGGTGATGGTGCTGACGCAGTGGCCGCAGGTCATGTCGTTGACTTCGAAGGCAATCATCGTTTGCTCCAGTGGGTTGCTGATGAATCAACTGTTCACTCTCCCACTGTTGGAAGGTCAAGCGACAGTGGCGGGGAATCCACAATCCCAGCAGGCACAATCGTCGGCGGCTGTTGACCTTGCCATCGTTAGAACCTTGACGATGCGCAAGATCGAACAACTTCCCGAGACATCCATGAACACCGCCGCGCTGTCCAACATCAAGCTGCAGGTCACGGGCATGACCTGTGCCTCCTGCGTCATGCGCGTCGAGAAGTCGCTCAAGGCGGTCCCTGGCGTCAGGGATGCCAGCATCAACCTGGCGACCGAACAAGCCTCGGTGCATGCCGAGCCTGCAGTGACCGCAGACACGTTGGCGGCTGCTGTGCGCAAGGCTGGCTACGACGTTGCGACGTCTGAGACGACTCTTCTGGTCGAAGGCATGACCTGCGCATCGTGCGTGGCTCGGGTCGAGAAGGCGCTGCTCAAGGTGCCCGGGGTCTCCAGCGCCACGGTCAACCTGGCGACCGAGAAAGCGAGGATCCAGGCCTTGTCGACGGTGCCCGTCGCAGCGCTGAAGGCCGCGATCGAGAAGGCCGGCTACGCCGCAAAGAACGTTCAGGAAGCGAGTTCGCAGCCAACTGCTCGCATCCCAGCCTGGTGGCCCGTGGCCGTGAGCGGCGCGTTGACCTTGCCCCTGGTCCTGCCGATGCTGCTGCAGCTCGTCGGCATCGACTGGATGCTGAACGGCTGGCTCCAGCTGGCGCTGGCCACGCCGGTGCAGTTCTGGCTCGGCTGGCGCTTCTACCGCGCCGGCTGGAAGGCCGTGCTCGCCAAGACCGGCAACATGGACCTGCTGGTGTCCTTGGGCACCTCGGCGGCCTACGGGCTCTCGGTCTACCTGCTCTTCAAGCATGCCCAGCATGGCATGCCGCACCTCTACTTCGAGGCCTCCGCGGCCGTCGTCACGCTCGTGCTGCTGGGCAAGTGGCTCGAGCAGCGCGCCAAGCGGCAGACGGCCGATGCCATCCGGGCGCTGAACGCGCTGCGGCCGACCACAGCCCGCGTGCGCCGCGGTGATGTCGAGCTGGATGTTCCGGTGGATCAGGTCGTGGTCAGCGACCTGGTCATCGTTCGCCCTGGCGACCGCGTGGCCGTCGACGGCGACATCGTCGAAGGCCGCAGCCACATCGACGAATCGCTCATCACCGGAGAGAGCCTGCCGGTGGCCAAGGGCGTCGGAGACAAGGTGACCGGCGGCGCCATCAATGCCGAGGGCGCGCTGACGGTCCGCACGACCGCGATCGGCGCAGAGACGACGCTGGCTCGGATCATCCGCATGGTCGAGTCGGCGCAGGCCGCGAAGGCACCGATCCAGCGCATCGTCGACCGCGTCAGTGCGGTGTTCGTGCCGGTGGTGTTGGTCATCGCGTTGGCGACGTTCCTGGGCTGGTTCGGCTTCACGGGTGACTGGGAGCAGGCGCTCATCAATGCGGTGGCCGTGCTGGTCATCGCCTGCCCATGTGCGCTCGGGCTGGCTACGCCGACGGCCATCATGGCCGGCACCGGTGTCGCGGCGCGCCATGGCATCCTCATCAAGGATGCCGAGGCGCTGGAGGTCGCACACGCCGTCACTGTGGTCGCGTTCGACAAGACCGGCACGCTCACCGAAGGCAAGCCGTCGCTCGCTGCGGTGGTGGCTGCGGATGGTTCGACGCGGGACGACGTGCTGCGGCTGGCCGCCGCGCTGCAGATGTCAAGCAGCCATCCTCTCGCCGTGGCCGTGATGGACCAGGTCCGCCATGAGCGCCTGCCGGTGCCCGAGGCGCACGAAGCCCAGGCGCTCCCGGGGCGCGGGGTGCAAGGCGTCGTTCGGGGCCAGACGCTGGCGCTGGGCAGCACGCGCCTGCTGCGCGAACTGGGTCTCGAAGAAGGCAGCTTGCACGCCGAAGCGCGACGGCTGGAGCGGCAGGGCAGGACCGTGTCGTGGCTGGTCCAGTCCAATGCCGGTCAGCAGCGTTTGCTCGGCCTGCTGGCCTTCGGCGACACGGTCAAGCCGGCTGCGGCGGAGGCGGTGTCACGTCTGCATCAGCTCGGCATCCGCACCGTGATGCTGACGGGTGACAACCGCGGCGCGGCCGAAGCCGTCGCGAAGGAACTGGGCATCGCCGAGGTGCGTGCCGAGGTGCTGCCCGGCGACAAGGCGGCCATCGTCAAGGAACTGCGCGACGCCGGTGAGGTGGTGGCCTTTGTCGGTGATGGTCTGAACGACGGACCAGCGCTCGCCGCTGCATCGGTGTCGTACGCGATGGCCGGCGGTGCCGACGTGGCGACCGAGACCGCCGGTATCACGCTGATGCGCGGCGACCCGCGGCTGGTGGCCGACTCGCTGGACATTTCCCGCCGCACCTACTCGAAGATCAAGCAGGGTCTGTTCTGGGCCTTCGGCTACAACGTGCTCGGCATCCCGCTCGCAGCGCTGGGCCTGCTGAACCCAGTCATCGCCGGTGCCGCGATGGCCTTCAGCAGCGTCAGCGTGGTGCTGAACGCGCTGACCCTGCGCCGCTGGCGCGGCGTCGCCGACGGGCGCGCGGCAGAACCGGCGAACCAGCAGCCTCGAACCGTGGCAGCCTTGGGAGTACAACGATGAGCATGAACATCGGCGAAGCCGCCAAAGCCTCGGGCGTGTCGGCGAAGATGATTCGCCATTACGAGAGCGTCGGCCTGTTTCCGGAGGCCGTTCGCACCGAGTCAGGCTACCGGCAATACGCCGACAAGGAAGTCAGCACGCTGCGCTTCATCCGCCAGTCGCGCGACCTGGGCTTCTCCATCGAACAGATTCGCGAACTGCTCGGTCTGTGGCAGGACCGCAGGCGGCCGAGCCGGCAGGTGCGCGCGCTGGCGCAGGCGCACATCGAGGAACTCGACGAGAAGCTCAAGGAACTGCAGTCGATGAAGGCGACACTCGAGCACCTCGTGCATTGCTGCCACGGTGACGACCGGCCCGACTGCCCGATCATCGACACACTCGCCCACGAGGGCGCCACGAAGGCGGCCCCGGCACGTCAGCCGCTCGGCAGGACCGTCGGACTCCAGCCGGGGCGGGCGCGTCGCCGGGCCGCCTGATCGACGGCGCCGGCTGCCACGCCCGGAGATCAACGCGCCAGCTCGACCGTCAAGCTCACCGGGGCACCGCCCTTGTTCGTCCACATCCAGCAGTAGTCCTGCGCCACGGCGACATTCAGCGTGTCGCGGCCGCTGGTGACCTGTGTCTGCCTGGCCGGGAATACGGCCTCCTTGCCGACGTGGTAGTGGATGTTGAAGTCCACCGGCGCTGAGGTAGTGAAGCTCCAGCGCACGCCCTCCCCCACCGCCAGCTTGCCGCAGACCTCGACGAACTTGCCCGAGGCGATCTGCGCCATGTGCGCGAAGCGGCCGTCGGGCGGCCAGGCGATGTCCACGATGTGGGTTGCGCCAAGGGCCGCGCCGGAGAGCGTTGCTGCGGCCAGTGCGCAGCAGGTCCGGATGCGCTTCATGTTCTTGCTTTCGTGTCCGTGGTTGCAGTGATCTTCAATCGGTTCGCAGGAACGATGCGCCGGCCGTTGCGAGCTGCCAACTCGTCCATGCCAGGTACGCCGCGCCGGCACCCGACACCAGGCAGGTCCAGGCGCTGCCGCCGCCCGTTGCCACGAGGATGCCCGTCGTCGCGCCGAGCACCGACAGCAGCCAAAGCCCGCCCTCCGCGAAGACTCGATCGACGCGCATCTGCATGGCGGTGATTACGACGCCGACCGTTGCGATCAGTCCGACCGTGAGCACGGGCTGGTCGTGGCTCGGTTGCCACCAGCCGGCCGCAGCGGCCAGCAACACCACTGCGAGGACCACCGAGCCGAACAGGCCTGCGCTGCCCGCCAAGAGGCAGCGAGCGCCGATGCGCCACGCGTCGAGCGGACCGGCGCGTTCCATGCGCAACAGCTCGAGCCGCTGCGCCGCCAGTGCCGCGGTCACCAACAGCAGGCACTCGTGCCACGCCAGGCCCGCAGCGGCCAGCGCGACGACGAGGGCCAGCGCCATGGCGGGCGGGCCCATGGCGGACTACTGCACCACCTGCACCACCTGCACCTCGGTGACGGTGAACTTGCCCGCGTCGTTGATGGCCTTGAACTTGATCTTGTCGCCGGCCTTCACCTTGTCGAGCATCGCCTTGTCCTTGACCGCGAACACCATCGTCATCCCCGGCATGTCCAGGTTCTTGATGTCGCCGTGCTTGAGGGTCAGGGTGCCGCCTTCCTTGTTCACCTTGCGCACCTCGCCGTCGGTCATGTCGGTGGTCGAGGCTTGCGCGATCACCGTGCCGGGCGCGCCGGGTTCACCTGCTGCCCAAGCCGGCAACGCAGCCGAGGCCGAAAACGCGAGCGCGAGGCCCGTCGCGCGGAAGAAGAATCGTTGGTGGTTCATGAACGTTCCTTTTGCTTGAAGTAGCTGTTGAAGACCTGGGTGCTGCCGTCGTGGGCGATCAGCAGCACGTCGTAGGGGTCCTGCCGGTTGTCGTAGGCGGGACCATCCATCCCTGGGGAGCCGACCGGCATGCCGGGAACGGCCAGGCCGATGGCGTCGGGGCGCTCTTTCAGCAGACGGTGGATGTCGGCCGCCGGTACGTGCCCCTCGATGGCGTAGCGGCCAACCCACGCTGTGTGGCACGAACCGAGCTTCATGGGCACTTTCAGCCGGGCGCGGGCCGCGGTGTTGCCGACATCGTTGACCTTGACCTGGAAGCCGTTGGCTTCGAGGTGGGTGATCCAGTCCTTGCAACACCCGCAGGTCGGGCTTTTCCAGACCTCGACCCGCACCGCGGAACTCTGCGCTTGCAGAGCAGTGGGAATCGACAGCCACCCGGCAGCGCCGAGCAGCGAAGCCAGTGCGCGACGCCGCTTCATGCCTTGCCCGCCGCCGCCACCGTGATCGATCCCACCATCCCGGCCTGGTAGTGACCGGCGATCAGGCAGGCGAACTCGAATTCGCCGGCGCGGTTGAAGGTCCAGACGATCTCGCCGGTCTTGCCGGGCGGCACGTGGGCCATGTACGGCTCGTCGTGTTCCATGGTCGGGAACTTCACCATCATCTCAGCGTGTTTGCCGTTCTCGGCCTTGGTGCCGATGACGAACTCGTGCATCACCTTGCCGGTGTTGCGCGCAACGAACTTCACCGTCTCGCCCTGTCGCACGGCGATCTTGTCCGGAGTGAATCGCATGTTGTCGGCCATGCCGACCTCGATGCTGCGCTTGGCGCTTTTGGCATCGCCGGCGATGCCCCAGTCCTTCTGCTCCTTCTTGACCGGACCGGCTTTCTTGGGGTGGTCTTCGTCGCCGTGCGCCCGCACCAGCCCGGAGGCACCGAGCAGGGTGGCAGGGATGGCGAGGAGCAGTTGACGCTTGCTGTGGTGCATGGGATGTCCTTTCGAGTGGGGGATGCTTATCAGTGGTCAATGGCCGCCGTGGCCGCCCGCCGGTTTGCGCACCTTGACCTCGACCTCCTTCGACGGCTTGGCCATTGGTGGCATGGAGCCAGGCCCGGGGCTGGCGTCGGCCTTGAAGCGCGCCGGGTCGGGCAGCGCGCCCGTGAACTCGTAGGCCACCGTGCCCGGCGGGTGCTTGAACCAGCCCGGGTCGGCGTAGTCGCCTGGCTTCTGGTCCTTGCGTACCTTGACGACACTGAACATGCCGCCCATGCCGACGGCGCCGAAGGGACCGGTGCCCGTCATCATCGCGGCCGTGTTGTCGGGCAGCGGCATCTCCATCTCGGTCATGTCCTTCATGCCGCGCTCGCCCATCACCATGTAGTCGGGGATCAATTTCGTGATCTGCTTGGCCACGCCGCGGTGGTCCACGCCGATCATGGTCGGGACGTCGTGGCCCATCGCGTTCATCGTGTGGTGGCTCTTGTGGCAGTGGAAGGCCCAGTCGCCCTCCTCGTCCGCCAGGAAGTCGATCTGGCGCATCTGGCCCACCGCAACGTCGGTCGTCACCTCGTACTGCCGGCTGGACTTGGGCGTCGGCCCGCCGTCGGTGCCCGTGACGAGGAAGTCGTGCCCGTGCAGATGGATCGGGTGGTTGGTCATCGTCAGGTTGCCGATGCGGATGCGCACCTTGTCCATGTGCCTGACCACCAGCGGGTCGATGCCCGGGAAGATGCGGCTGTTCCAGCTCCACAGGTTGAAGTCCAGCATCGTCATGATCTTGGGCGTGTAGGCGCCGGGATCGATGTCGTAGGCGTTGAGCAGGAACACGAAGTCACGGTCAACCTCGTCGATCAGCGGGTGCTTCGCCTTCGGATGCGTGATCCAGAAGCCCATCATCCCCATCGCCATCTGCACCATCTCGTCTGCGTGCGGGTGGTACATGAAGGTGCCCGGGCGGCGTGCAACGAACTCGTAGACGTAGGTCTTGCCGGGTGCGATGCCCGGCTGGTTCAGCCCTGTCACGCCGTCCATGCCGTTCGGCAGGCGCTGGCCGTGCCAGTGGATGCTGGTGAGCTCGCCGAGCTTGTTGGTGACGAAGATGCGTACGCGGTCGCCTTCGACCACCTCGATCGTCGGCCCCGGGCTCTGCCCGTTGTAGCCCCACAGGTGCGCCTTGAAGCCCGGGCTCATCTCGCGCACCACGGGCTCCGCGACGAGGTGGAACTCCTTGACGCCGTTGTTCATGCGCCAGGGCAGCGTCCAGCCGTTGAGCGTGACAACGGGGTTGTAGGGGCGACCTGTGTTCGGCACCAGCGGCGGCATGGTGTCGGGCTTGGTCTGGATGACCGGCTCGGGCAGTGCGGCCATGGCCACTTTGCTGACGGAGGCGGCGGCAGCGGCGGCTGTGATGGCTCCAGCACCGCCGAGCATCTTGCGTCGGGAAAGCATGTGAGAGTCCTTCATGTTCAATGACCTGCGCCGGCGGCTTCGGCCGCCATCGCGGGGCCCGCTGCGGCGTTCAGGCTGGGCTTACCGATCAGGGCCATGTCGAGGTCGGCCTGCGCGATCCAGAAATCACGCAGCGCCTCGATGGAGGCGTTGACGCTGGCGATCTGCGTGCGGGCATCGGCGAGCAGTTCGAAGACGCCGATCAACATGCCGTTGTAGCGAAGCACGTTCTCTTCGGCGATGCGCTGGTTCAGCGGCACGATCTCGTCGCGGTGGTGACGCGCGATGTCGTAGGCCGAGCGATAACCCATGTAGGCCTCGCGCACCTCGGACCGCGCGTTGATCGCGGTCTCCGCGGCGCGGTGCAGCGTCTGCATGTACACCGCCTCGGCACGCGCGACGCGCGCGCCGCCCCAATCGAACAGCGGCAACTCGAGGCCAATCTCCCAGCCGCGCTGCGTGGGTGCCTCGTTCGAGCTGTTGCGCAGCAAGCCGAGTTCCAGCACGTTGACGAAACGGGTCGTCTTCGTCAGGCCGAGGTTGCTTGCCGTCTGCTGCGCCGCCAGTTTGGCGCCCTGCACGTCCAGACGCTGCGCCAATGCCACCTGCTCGATGTCCTGCAGTTCGACTGGCGAGGTCGGCACGTCCGGCAGGCGCTCGGGCAAGGCGAACTGGGTCTGCGGCCCCCAGACGCCGAGCAAGCGCACCAGCCGTTCGCGGGTCGACCGCTGCGTCTGCTCCGCCTGGGCCAAGCGCAAGGCGGCGTTGGCGTAGAACGCCTGCTCCCGCGCGCGCTGCAGCTTGTTGAAGTTGCCGACCTGCTCCATGCGCCGGGCCAGTTCGGCACTCGCATCGGCCGCCTGCTTCACCTGCCGCATGTAGCGAACGGACTCCTCCGCCGCCAAGGCGGTGAAGTAGGCCTTGCGCGTGTCGGCGGCCAGTGCCAGCACGCTCATCGCCACGCGGGCCTTCGTCTGCTCGAAACGCCGCGCTTCCATCTTTCCGATGAGCGGCATCGCGACCAGGCGCGCGAGGTTGAAGTGGAGCCCACGCTCGATCTCGCGTTCGTCACCCCGGCTCATGCGCCCGAAGCTGAAGCCCGGGTTCGGCAGGCGTCCGGCCTGCACGACCTCGGCCTCGGTGATGCCGAGTTCCTGAAAGTCGGCCTGCAGCCCGCGGTTGTTGAGCAAGGCGACCTGCACGGCGTCATCCACCGTGAGAGGCTTGGCCAGCAACTCCGCGACACGCTTGTCGATGCTGTCCCGGTCGGCATCGGTACGCGCCCAGCGCAGGTCCTTGCCGATCCGTTCTTTGGCGGTCTGTTCCACCGCGCCGAATCCACCGTCCGGGCTGAAACTGGCGCAGCCGCCCAGCAGGGCGGCAGAGGCCAGCAGTGTCCACAAGCGGAGCGGGCGGCGTTCGCGTCTCGGCTTCGAAGGGCCGTGAATGTCGTCGTTCATTGCGCCGCCCTTCATGGCTTGTGACCACCATGACCGGCAGGCGTCGGCTTCGTGGTGGCCGCCGGCGTCGACGCCGGAGACTGCGCCGGAGCTACCGCCGGCAGTGTCGTCGGAGGGGCATCGGGTTGCTGTGCCTCGCGGGCATAAACCCGCCAGCCGCCGATGCGAGCGACGGCCTCGTTGGCTTCGCGCCAGGCCACGGGCTTGTCATCGCCGATGCGACGAGACTGCCCGAGCGACGACTCGTAGCGCATCGCGGGCACTTGGGCCTTCGGGTCCAGCGGATCAGGGCGGACGGTGGTAGTGGTGGTGGGCTGCGCCTGTGCCTGCGCGGCCAGGAGCGCCGTCAACAGCAGGCTCGGCAGGGCGCGCGGCCTGCGTCGGAGCGTGGGGATTGGGACCATGAAATCCTCGCGTGAACGTCTGGGGACGCCCCCTGCCGCAGCCGCGGCGGGGACGGAACGGCACCTGGCGCAGGGCCGCGCGTCGCTACACGCGCGTCAGCCCGGGCCAGTTACGCGAGGACGTTTCGAGGAGGACGGTCAGGTCCGTCGGCGGCGAATGCGTCGACGGTCGGCACGACGGTGGCGAACACCGTCGGAGCCGAGTCGGTGACCGGAATGACCGGCACCGTGGTCAGGATGGCGCCCAGCGAGCAGCAGGAGGCGCAGGCGCTGCACTTCTGCTTGGCCGCATGGCCAGCCTTCACCATCATCGACGCATCGTCAGCGATGGCCGCATCGGCCGCTGCGTCTGCATCGACCTCATGCGCAGGCGCAGCATCGCCATGATGCGAATGCTCGGAAGCGTTCGAACTCAGTTCGGAGCGCGTCGACGTCGACTCGCCACCATGGTGATTCGGGCCGCAAAACGCCATGGTCGCGGCAGCAGCCCCTTGCGCAGGAACCGCCAACACCAGCAACCAAATCAGAAGCGTTCTGATCAACAAACCCATGCCTGAACTTTACAGCAGCCCGTCACTTTGCGGAGCACGGTGACCCGTTCGCCAGAAGGTCGAAAGCCGCGAGTTCGCACGATACCGTGTCATCGACTCAAACGTGCGGCGACGAAAGATGACAGGCCTGTCATGTTCCCGACAGAGTTCTGTTGATTGCGGCTCCGTAGATTGCGGCCGGTCTCCAAACCCGACGCGGGTTCGGCACCGCTGCGTGTCGGCGCCCCGTCCTGCCGGACAGATCCCCATGCAATTCACTGCCCTTATTCTGACCCTTGCCCTGACGCTGACGCTGGGCACCTACGCGCACGCAGCGCCTGCGGCGTCGGATGTGCCGTTCACCGGCGTCTCGATGAACGTCGCCAAACGGCTCGACACCCGCACGCCTTCCGACGGCCTGACGCGGCCGACGACGCTCTCGGGAGTCCCCATGGCCATGGCAACACGTCACGGCGTTTCGACGCAGTCCGACCGGACATCAGCGTCCGATCGGGCGTTGACTGGCATCCCGATGGCGTTCGCCAAGCGGCTTTGAACCAGGGCCGCTCCCCGGCCGGACCGGTTTCGGAGCGCTCGAATCAACCAAGCTCGAAGCAGCAGCCCATGCTGAATCGGAAAATGTCGCGGTTTGACCCGCCAGTGCCGTGGGCCGGGCCAGACACTGCCAGTCTAGAATCTCAATCATGCGTCGTTGGGTGTTCGCTTTTCTGTTGTTCGTCGTGCCGTTTCAGTTGGTCTGGGGCGCGGCGGCACCGTATTGCGCGCACGAAACCGGTGTCTCGACCAAGAAGCACTTCGGCCACCATGAACACAAGCATCAGGCCGATGGCGAGATCGCCTCGGCCGCCCAAGATGCTGACGACACTGCGGGCGCATATCACACGGACTGCGAAACCTGCCATCTGGGCTGTTCCGCGTTCATGCCCGCGCCAACCTCCGCTGTCGACGCTCTGCCGCATGGCGACGCCATGCGGCAGCCAGAACCCCGCTACGACTCCCACATTCCGGCCAGCCCCCTGCGCCCGGATCGAGCCCACTCCATCCCTGCCGCGCGATCCGGCGGCGACGTGGTGATGGTCTCGCTCGCGGACTGACTGACAACATCTCCACATCGCCGGCGAATCGCTTCTGTCGTGAGACCAGAAGGATGATTCGATGCGATTCCCACTCCTGGCGCTGGCCTTCGTGCTGGCTGCCTCGACCGTTCCCGCGAGTGCGCAGACCGCGGGCTCGGGCCCGCTGACGCTTGCGGAGGCGCTGCGGCTGGCAGAAGCCGCCAGCCCCACCGTGCGTGCGCGCGAGGCCCAGTTGGTGGCCGCCGAAGGCTCCCGCCGCGAAGCCGCGTCACTGCTCTTCAACAACCCCGAGCTCAGCGTGGAGCGCACGCGACGCAGCGCCGCGACTCCCGATGGCAACGCCCGCGAGTGGGGCCTGGGCATCGCGCAGCCGATCGAGATCGGTGGCCAGCAGGCGCGCCGCCGCGAGGCCGCGTCCGCATCGCTGGAGGCCTTGCGCGCCGAGATCGAAGATGCGCGGCGCCAGGCACGCGCCGAAGCGTCGCTGCGATTCCACGCCGTGCTTGCCGCGCAGCGGCGGGTGCGGCTCGAACAGCGTTCGGTCGAGTTGTTTGACGGCACTGCGCAGGCCGTCGCCAGGCGGCGCAGCGCGGGCGAGGACACCCGCCTGGATGCCAACGTCGCCCTGATCGAGGCCGAACGCGCCCGCAATGCGCTGGCGGTGTCGCAAGAGCATCTGCAGGACACCAAGGCCGACCTCGCCACAGCCCTGCAGTTGCCGCCGTCCGCCGTGCCGGAGGTGATCGGCGACCTCGGCGTGCCGAATGGCGCGCCACTGCCCTATGGCCTCGATCAACTGCTCGCATCGGCGCAGGCCTTGCCCAGGCAGCGCGCGCTGGCTGCACGCGAAGACGCCGCCCGCGCACGGGTCGGCGTCGAGCGGGCCAGCCGCTACCCGGACGTGACGGTCGGGCTGAACGTCGGCCGCGAGGGTCCGGCCGACGGTCGCGAGCGCGTCACCACGCTGACCCTTTCCGTGCCGCTGCCGCTCTTCAAGCGCAACGACGCGGCCATCGGCCAGGCCATGAGCGATGCAACGCAGGCTGAAATCGAACGTGCCGCCGCGACGCGCGACGGCCAGGCCCAGGTGCGGCGCCTCTGGAGCCGGCTCGACAGCCAGCGCGAGCGCGTGGCGCGCCTGCAGCGCGCGATGGTCGCCGCCTCGGCCGACAACCAGCAACTCGCCGCGAAGTCGCGGCAGGCCGGCCAGATCGGCCTGCTCGATCAACTGCTCGTGAATCGCCAGGCCCTGGACGCCGAACGCGATCTGAACGACGCGCTGGCCGAATTCCACACCACCCGAATCGAACTCGAAAACGCGGCCGGCTGGTCGCGGGAAGGAACCTCGCAATGATCACGCTGCAAGACGACACAGGGCGTCCGAAGCGCCTGGCCGGGCTGGCGACCAAAGTCGCCCTGGCACTGGCCGTCGCTGTCTCGCTTGCCGCCTGCGGCAAGGGCGGAGCCAAGGACGAGCACGCCGCTGAAGGCGACAAACATGCCGAGCATGCCGGCGAAAAGAAGGACGAGCACAAGGAAGGCTCAGAGGAACTGACCCTCACCGCCGAGGAGGCGGAACGCGCCGGCGTGAAGGTCGAAGCGATCAAGGCGGAAGCACTTGGCGAGACGCTTCAGGTCACCGCAACGATCCGGCCCGACCAGGACCGTCTGGCCCGTGTCGCACCCCGAATCGAAGGCCGCATCACTTCGGCCCCGGCGAAGCTGGGTGACCGCGTGCGCGCCGGGCAGACACTGGCCACGCTCGACAGCGTCGATGTTGCTGAAGCTCATGCCACCTGGACCCAGGCCCAGGCCGAACTGCGGATCGCCGATGCCGACTTCAAGCGCGCCGAGTCGCTGAACGCGGAGGAAATCATCCCGCGCAAGGACTTCCTGCGCGCCCAGGCCGACCGCGACAAGGCGACCGCCGCTGTGCGCAACGCCGCCGATCGGCTGCGCCTGCTCGGCGGCGCGCAAGCGGCCAGCGGCAGCGGCGTCGCCGGCTTTGCCGTCACGGCGCCGTTTGCCGGTACCGTGATCGAGAAGAAAGTGACGCTGGGCGAACTGGGCAGCCCGAGCGAATCGATGTTCACCATCGCCGACCTGAGCCGTGTCTGGATCCAGGCCGACCTGCCCGAGGCTGCGCTGGCCAAGGTCCGCATCGGGGCCAACGCCAAGGTGACGGTGCCGGCCTACCCCGGGGAGACCTTCAGCGGGCGGGTCGGCCACATCGGCGCGATGCTCGACAAGGACACCCGCACGATCGCGGCCCGCATCGAGGTCGCCAACGCGGACGGCCGCCTGAAGCCCGAGATGTTCGCCACCGCGACCATCGAGGCGGGCGACGACAAGCGTGATGTCATCAGCTTGCCCGACGCGGCCATCGTGCTGCTCGAGGGCCAGCCGACCGTATTCGTCTACGAGCAAGGCGCGTACGAAGCGCGCCAGGTCGAGCCGGGTGAACGGGTGGGCGGCCGCACGCTGCTCAAGTCGGGCATCAAGGCCGGCGACCAGGTGGTCACCTCCGGAGCCTATGCGCTCAAGGCACGCAAGCTGAAATCCCAGCTCGGCCACGGGCATTGAGAAGGACCACGGACCATGCTCAATGCAATCGTTGATGCCAGCCTGCGCTACAAAGTGCTGGTGCTGGTGGCCTTCGCCGTGCTCATCGGCCTCGGGGCCATGGCCTACCGGCAGGTGCCGGTGGACGCCTTCCCCGACGTGACGCCGGCGCAGGTGAACATCTACACCGAGTCCCCCGGCGTCGCCGCCGAAGACATCGAAAAGCTGCTCACCGTTCCGATCGAAGCCGCGATGGCGGGCCTGGCGGACGTGGAAGTCGTCCGCTCGGTCTCGCTGTTCGGCCTGTCCTACGTCGGCGTGTACTTCAAGGACAGCGTCGACATCTACTTCGCGCGCCGCTTGGTGGGTGAAAAGCTGCAGGAGGTGAAAGGCCGCTTGCCCGCCGGCTACGGCGAGCCCGAACTCGGCCCCAACAGCTCGGGCCTGGGCCAGGTGTTCTGGTACACGATCGAAGACGCCGACAAGAAGCTCAGCGCGATGGACTTGCGCACGCTGCAGGACTGGACGGTGCGGCTCATCCTGCGCACGGCCGCGGGTGTCGATGACGTGACGACCTGGGGAGGCCACGAAAAGCAGTACCAGGTGCAGATCGACCCGCGGCGACTGGTCAAATACGGGCTGTCGTTCAAGGAGGTGATGGAGCGACTGGCGGCCAACAACAAGCAGGTCGGCGGGCAGTTCCTGAACATCGGCGTCGAACAGTACCTCGTGCGCGGCCTGGGGCTGGTCAGCAACGCCGCCGACATCGGCACCATCGTCGTCGCCGAGCGCAAGGGCTCGCCGGTCTACGTGCGCGACATCGCCGACGTCAAGGAGGCGCCGGCCGTGCGCTTCGGCGCAGTCACGCGCAACGGCCAGGAGACCGTGCTCGGCATCGCGCTGGCGCGCATCCACGAGAACTCGGCCTCCGTGGTGAAGGCGGTCAAGGAGAAGCTGGCCATCGCGCAAGCCGCGCTGCCCAAGGGCATCGAGCTGAAGGCGGCCTACGACCGCACCGAGATCGTCGACAAGGCGCTGGCGACCTCGACCAACGCCCTCATCGAAGGCTCGATCCTGGTCGCGGTGATCCTGTTCCTGTTCCTCGGCGAGTTTCGCTCCGCCATCGTCGTGATCGTCACGCTGCCGCTGGCGATGCTGTTCGCGTTCATCTGCATGCAGCGCTTCGGCATGTCGGCCAACCTGATGTCGCTGGCCGGACTGGCGATCGGCATCGGGATGATGGTCGACGGCGCGGTGGTGATGGTGGAGAACGCCTTCCGCCTGCTCGCGCATGCTCGCGAGTCGGGCCGGCCGATCAACCGGACCCACGTGGTGCTCGAAGCGGCGCGCGAAGTGGCGAACCCGATCGCCTTCGCGATCATGATCATCATCGTCGTGTTCCTGCCGCTGTTCTCGCTGACGGGGCTGGAAGGCAAGCTGTTCAAACCGATGGCGCTGACCATCACGTTCGCGATGGCCGGCTCGCTGCTGCTGTCGCTGACGCTGGTGCCGGTGCTGGCGGCGCTGATCCTCAAGCCCAAGGAGGAGAAGGACACCTGGCTGGTGCGCGGCGCGAAGAAGCTCTACCTGCCGATGCTGGACTGGGCGCTCGACCGCAAGAAGACCGTCATCGGCGCGGCGATCGCACTGCTCGTCGGCGCCCTCGCCCTCTTCCCTCTGCTCGGCAAGGAGTTCATGCCGACGCTGCAGGAGGACGCGATCATGTTCCGCGTCGTCGGCATTCCCTCGACATCGCTCGAGGAATCGGTCCGCGTGGCGAATGTGATGGACGCCGCCCTGCGCCAGAAGTACCCGCAGGTGAACTCGGTGCTGGCCACCATCGGCCGCGCCGAAAAGGGCGAGACGGCCGATGTGAACTACATGGAAGTCCTGCTCGACATGAAGCCCAAGGACGAGTGGCCGACGAAGCAGTCGTATGCCGCTCTCGGCCGGGAGATGCAGGAATTCCTCGAAGGCGAGGTGCAGACCGCTGTCTTCGGCGCCACGCAGCCGATCCAGATGCGCGTGGAGGAACTGATCTCCGGCGTGCGCGCAACGCTGGCGCTGAAGGTCTACGGCGAGGATTTGGACAAGCTCGAGGAGCTGTCCGCGCAGCTCAAGGGCGTGGTCGGTGGCGTTCCCGGCGTGGCCGACCTGTCGGCGGAAGCCAACAAGGGCAAGCCGCAGATGGTCATCAAGGTGGATCGCCAGGCGGCGGCCCGCTACGGCCTGAACGCCGACGACATCCTGGCCATCGTCCAGGCCGGCATCGGCGGCGAGACTGTCTCGACGCTGATCGAAGGCACACGCCGCTTCGATATCTCGGTGCGGCTGCCCGAGGAGTTCCGCAACAGCCCATCGGCCATCGCCGCCATTCCCATCCGCACGTCCGAAGGCGCGATCGTGCCCTTCGCCCAGGTGGCGAAGATCGAACTTGCCGAGGGCTACACCTTCGTCCGGCGCGAGGCCTTGCAGCGCTACGCCGTGCTGCAGATGGACGTGCAGGGCCGCGACGTCGACAGCTTCGTCAAGGACGCGAACGCCGCGATCCAGGCGAAAGTCAAGATGCCCACGGGCTACTGGGTGGAATGGGGAGGCGCCTTCGAAAACCAGCAGCGTGCGATGGAACGACTGGGCATCATCGTCCCGCTCACGATCGGCCTGATCTTCATCCTGCTGTACACGGCGTTCAACTCGGTACGCCACGCCACGCTGATCATTGCGAACGTCCCGTTCGCGATCATCGGCGGGATCGTCGGGCTGTTCATCACCGGGCAGTACCTGTCGGTTCCGTCGGCGATCGGCTTCATCGCCGTGTTCGGGGTCGCGATGCTGAACGGCATCGTGCTGGTCTCGTTCCTCAACGACCAGCGCAAGCACGGCTTGTCGATACGCGATGCCGTGCGCCAGGGCGCCGCGCTGCGCCTGCGGCCGGTGCTGATGACGGCCTCGGTGGCGATCCTCGGCCTCGTGCCGATGCTGATTTCCACAGGTGTCGGGGCCGAGACCCAGCGCCCGCTGGCCACCGTGGTGATCGGCGGCTTGATCACCTCGACGCTGCTGACGTTGCTGCTGCTGCCGCTGATCTACGAATGGTCGGAATCGCGCGCCGAAGCCAAACAGCGCGCGCGTGACGCGGCCGAAGAAGACGCCGAACAACCGCAAGGCGTCGCGCTACCGCAACCCACCCAGGAGACGCCATGAAGGAAATCAAGGCCTACGTGCATCGCAGCCGCATCGCCGACGTGATCGCGGCACTGAAGGACAGCCCGGCGTGGGGCGGCGCCCGCGGAGGCCGCCGCCACAACCTCGCCGTCTACATCGTGAAGGGCTCGCTGCTGCCGCTGGACAGCGACGAGAAGCACTATGCGATGGACCTCGGCGACGAAGTCGTCAACGAATACAAGCTGGAGCTGCTGTGCGAGGACAGCGAGGTCGAGGCCCTCTCGGCAGCGCTCACCGACGCCGCCCGCACTGGCCAGGCGATCGCCGGATGGATCACCGTCATCGATGTGGTCAGCGCGACGCCCATCCACTGAACCCCCCCGTTCTTTCAACCCACCAAGGACTCACGATGAAGCACCTTCTCACGACCCTCCTGATCTCCGCCGCCGCCGCGGCAGCGCCCGCGTTCGCCGCTGAGGACCACGCGCCGAAGCATGGCGGCGTCGTCGTCGAAACCAAGGCCGGCGACATGGAACTCGTCGCCAAGGCGGACCTGATCGTGATCCACGTCAGCGACCACGGCAAACCCATGAAACTGACCAGCGCCACCGGCAAGGTCACGGTGTTCAACGGCAACGACAAGACCGAGGCGCCGCTGGCGCTGGCTGGCGACAAGCTCGAAGCCAAGGGCAGCTTCAAGGTCGGCGCCGGTACCAAGGTGCTGGCGGATGTGGCATTGAATGGGAAGCCAGCCGTGGCCGCGCGGTTCACGCTGAAGTAGGCGGCGTTCCCGAGCATTGGCGCTGCGGCCTCACCGAGCCGCTCTGGCGGCGCTGCAGGCCATGACATGAACAGATCAGGAGAACCGAATGGTCTCGCGCAGACAACTTTTGCTAGGCGCCATTGCCTCGTCTGGAGTCTTGGCAGGGTGTGCCAGTGCCCCTGAGCGGAGCACAGGCGACCGCCGGACCTATTGCATGTCGACGCCACGCACGAAGCGCACGGTCTGCACGCCCGAGCCCGTACCCAGCGCTGCGATAGAGGCCGACGCCAAGCGTTTCGAGGCGACGCCCGGCGTGCTCACGGTGTACGTGGTGCGATCCGCGTGGGTGGATGCGGTTCGACCGCTGACCGTCATCGTCGATGGGGACTCGCAGATCGGAACGCTGCCGCGTTCATTGATCCGGCTTCGCTTGGCGCCGGGTGCGCATCAACTCGCGTTCGAGCGGAACGAGCGGGTCCACGGCTTCGATGTCAGAGGAGAGGCTGGGGAGCTGCGCATCGTCGAACTTGCGGGATCGTCTGTGCCACTGGATCGTCCCTACCACTGGTCAGACGCCGATCCCGCAGGAGCGAAGCTGCGCGCGCGCACGACAAGGCTGATCGCGGACGCGCAGTGGACCACCTCTGCACCGCGATGACACGGCGACCGGACTCAACTGAACCGAATGGGATATGACCATGAATCTCGTACGCAGACGCGCCCTGCTCTTCGCCGTGGGCGGCTCCGCGTTGCTGACGGCAGGCTGCATGACCAAGCCGGTGCGGCCCGCGAACGCCGACGGCACCTACTGCTTCCGCATCGGCAAGAGTTACCGCCCGACGCTCACCTGCACACCATCGGCTATCCCTTCGGAATCGATCGAGGCCGATGCGAAGCGCTTTGAACCCGCACCCGGCAAGCTGACGGTCTACCTGGTTCGCAAACGCTGGGGCGATGCCAAGAACGTCGTGCGGGTCAGCAGCGATGGCACTTCGTCCGTCGATACGGTGCCGGAGTCCTTCGCCCGCTGGCGCCTGCCTGCGGGCAGTCACCGCCTCGCCGTCACGTGGCCGGAGGGTTCGGCCACTATGGACATCGCCGGCGCCGCGGGGGAAGTGGTCTTTGTCGAGGTGATCGGCAGCGTCTGGGTGTGGGGCAGCGACTATCGACTTGAACGCGGCGATGCCGCGGAGTCCCGCCAACGCGCGATGTCGCTGCGGCTCGTGGCCGATATCAGATGAGGAACGGCGCGTCGGGCGGCTGTCGGTTGCGTTCCCGCAGTCCCTTCGATCCCCGTTCGAGGACTTGGCATGGGCCGAAAGTATCTCGACACCGATCTGGCCCAGACGATCGCCTGGCTGTGGCTGGGCTTTCTCGTCGCCGGTGTCGTGGTCTGGTTTGCCTACCGGTACTGGCGCAAGCGCCATCCGCCCCCGGTCCCCGAGCCCAAGCGCAGCTACAGCCAGCGCCTGGAACAGCGACTCGCGAAGAACCAGGGCGCCACGAAGCGCAAGCGGCAAGGCGGCTCCGCAAAGAGCCCGCCACGCCGCCACGGATGAGGCCCGATGCTCAGCCGCCGGCCGTCAGTTCCATGCGCGCGCGACGCTGTTCGGGCGACTCGTTGCGCATCTCGTCGATGACCTGTTGGCGCGTCTTGGCCGGGCCGGCGTTCTTGATCGGCAGGGGCGCACCGCGCTGGATCAGCGCCAGCGTGCCGTCCTTGCGCGCGGCCTCGAGTTCGGCCAGCACCTCGGCGCGTGCCTTGCCGTTCGTGGCGTGATCCGGGTGGTACGTGAACCCCGCTTCGCCGCCGGCGGCGTGATAGGTCGACGCGGCCTGCGACAGACCGGGCAACGAGAGGGTGGAGATGGCGGCGACGGTGGCGATGGCGAACTTGTCGAAGCGCATGGTGTCTATTCCTTTCCTGGGGAGTTCCCGCAGGCAGCCTGCCGCGGGATGCCTGACGGCATGACCGCCAATCTAGAAACCGCGCACCAACAGAAACGGGTCGAACCAATGACAGATTGGACAGGCTGGCTGAGCTGCCGCATCGGGGCCCTTTGCGCATGAAGCTGCTGGTGATCGACGACGAGGTCAAGCTGGCCGAGTACCTGCGCAAGGGACTGACCGAGGAAGGCTTCGTGGTGGACCTCGCCCACAACGGTGTCGATGGCCTGCACCTCGCGATGGAGTCCGACTACGAACTGATCGTGCTCGACGGCATGCTGCCGGGCATCGATGGCCTGGGCCTGCTCGCGGCGTTGCGCCAGAGCAAGCAGACGCCGGTGCTGATGCTGACCGCCCGTGTGCGTGTCGAGGACCGGGTGCGCGGGCTGCAGAGCGGCGCTGACGACTACCTCGTCAAGCCCTTCGCCTTCTCTGAACTGCTGGCGCGGATCCAGGTGCTGCTGCGCCGCGCACGCCCTGCCCGCGCCAACGACGGCGCGACCGTGCTCGGGCTGGCGGATCTCGAGATCGACCTGATCCGCCGCAAGGCGGTTCGCGCCGGCCGCCGACTCGAGCTCACTGCGCAAGAGTTCGGCCTGCTCGCGCTGTTCGTGCGCCGGCAAGGCGAGGTGCTGTCACGCACCGAGATCGCCGAGCAGGTGTGGGACATGAACTTCGACAGCGCGACGAACGTCATCGACGTCGCCATTCGCCGTCTGCGCAACAAGCTCGATGCGCCCTTCGAGCGCACCTTGCTGCACACTGTGCGCGGCATGGGCTACGTGATGGAGTCACGCGACGAATGAGCCGCAGCCGCATCGGGTCGCTCGGCCGCCGGCTGTCGTACTGGCTGGCCCTGCAGAGCCTGGCCGGCCTTGTCGTGGTGTGTGCGGCGGTCTACGGCGCCACGCATCTGGGCTTCCAGGCCCGCCAGTCGGAGGAACTGGTGCAGAAGCAGGTGCAGCTTCGCCACCTGCTCGCGGAGTCGTCGCACGACGGTGACGTGGCGACGCTGAAGCACAAGCTCGACGACTTCTTCATCGGCCATCCCGACATGGCTTTGGCGCTGACGCGCGCCGCCGACGGATCGGAGTTCTATCGGCGCTCCTCGCCAACACCGACGGGCGACGTGCGCGTCGCACGGTTCGCACTGCCTGCGCCGGCGCCCGAGCAAGGATCGCTCGATGCCGTCCTGGCACTGGACATCCGGGAAGATGCCGCGCTGCTGCGCCGCATCGGACTCACGCTCGCGGTGGCCGCTCTCGCCGGCGCGCTGCTCGTGTCGGCCGGCGGCTTCGTGCTCGTGCGCCTTGGCCTGCGCCCGCTGCGCGATCTGGTGAACCAGACCCGGCAACTCGCGGCCGATACCCTGCATCGCCGGCTGGACGGCTCCGCGCAGCCGGAGGAACTCGAGCCGCTGATCGCGCAGTTCAACGAGTTGCTCGGCCGGCTGGAGCTGGCCTACGCTCAGCTGGAAGGCTTCAACGCAGACGTGGCCCACGAACTGTGCACGCCGCTGGCGACGCTGATCGGCAGCACCGAGCTCGCATTGCGCAAAGCCCGTGACGCTGACGAACTGCGCGAGGTGCTCGGCTCGAACCTGGAGGAACTGCAGCGCGTCGCCAGCATCGTGCACGACATGCTGTTCCTGTCGCAGGCCGATCGCGGCGCCTCAGCTCGACGCGTCCCGACTCCGAGCCTCGCCGCGTTGGCGCGGCAGGTGTGCAACTACCATGAGGCGGCACTTGTCGATGCCGGCCTGGCGCTGGAGATCGTCGGCGATGCCGAGGGCAGCTTCGACACCCCGCTGCTGCAGCGCGCCCTGTCCAATCTGATCGGCAACGCCACGCGCTATGCGCAGCGCGGGTCGACCGTGCGCGTGGAGATCACTGCTGAAGCGGCCGGCGAGGTGCGGTTGAAGGTGGTGAATCGCGGCGTCACCATCGGGCCCGACGATCTTCCGCGCCTGTTCGACCGCTTCTACCGCGGCGATGCCTCCCGCAGCGACGCCGATCGCAACCACGGGCTCGGACTGTCCATCGTTGCGGCCATCGCGCGCATGCACGGAGGGCGGCCCTTGGCAAATTCGTCAGGCGGGACTTCGGCGATCGGCATGAGCTTGCGGGACGCGGGGACCGACGAGACCGGCTTGTCGGCGCCGGCCACCTCCTCCACAGCAAGAACCGGCTCTCCAGGGCATTGAACGCCGCAGCCCGATCCGGCATCCAAGTGCCGATGCGCGGCCGCCAAATCGGACGGGCCAGAGTTGAGGAGTCTGCAATGCCGTGCTCAGCGCGCCTGCTCTCCGTCGCCATCCTTGCGTGCATGGCGGAGGCCAGTCCGGCGCAGCGCCAGCTCGTCGAAGTGACGCTGCCGAACGACCGCCCTCTGGTCCGCCAGTTGACGGCGCCACCGGGCGAGTTCGTCGAACTGTGCACCAGGCTGCAGCCCGGACGAGCGCTCGACTGGGCCTTCGAATCCGAAGCACCCGTCGCATTCAACACCCACCTCCACGAGGGCGGTGCCGTGAAGTACCCGGAAGGCCTCTCGGCGATCACGGCGGCAAGAGGCCGCCTCGCGCCAAGCGCAAGCCATGACTACTGCTGGTTGTGGTCCAACCCCGGTGCCGAACCCGTGAACATCCGGGTGCGGATCACCCCTTGAACCGCCGACTGTTCAGGGCGTGCCAGCCTTCTTGATCTCCTGATCGACGAGCGCCTTGAGCTGCGCCTCGCCGAACTCACGCAACGGCGTGCCGTTGACGAAGAAGCCCGGCGTCCGATCGACCTTCAGGGCTTGCATGTCGGCAATGTCCTGCCGCAGCACCTGGGCGACGCCCGGGCCGTCGGCATCCGCCCTGGCCTTTGTCATGTCGAGCCCAATGTCACCGATGAGATCCCAGATCATCTGCGGCTGCGGTCGATCGTGCGCAGCCCACTGCGGCTGTGCAGCCAGGGCGCGCTCGAGCGCCTCCCAGTACTTGCCCTGCTGCCGCGCCGCCTCGAGGATCTTGACCGCTGTGTCGGACCCGTGGTGCAGCGGTGCATAGCGCACCACCAGCCTGACCTGGCCGAAGCTCGCGTTGACCATCTGCTTGACGATCGGATAGAAGGCCCGGCAGGTCTCGCAGGACGGGTCGAAGAACTCGACGATCGTCACCTTGGCCGCCGGATTGCCGAAGACGGGCGAGTGCGGCCTGACCAGTGCATCGCTATGGGTCTGCGCCGCCTGCTTCACTTCCTGGCTCGAGCGGTTCGTGAAGACCACGACGCCGGCCACGAAAGCCAGAACCACCGCCGCGACGGTGCCCAGCACGATCCATTTCCTGCTCATGTTCTTGCCCTTCTTCTTGCCACCCACAACGCAACCAGGATTCCCGTGAACGCCGCGAGCGACAGCAAAGGAATCGGCACCACGCCGGCCACCTGGACATCGGCGTCGGCGCAGGACGACCCCTTGCCGCACGGCACCAGCCCTTCGGACACCATGCCCCAGAAGACCAACAGGTGGTAGGCGGCGATGCCCCACCCCACGCCGGCCAGCGGCAGTGCATAACGAACGCTGCGCGCGTCCGACACGAACAGGCCCATGCCGAGCACCAACACCAGCGGGAACATCGCGATGCGCTGGTACCAGCACAGCACGCATGGCGTCTTGCCCATCACCTCGCCCAGAAACAACGCGCCAGCCGTGGCCAGAAGCGCCAGCAACCAGGCCAGGAACAGCGGCAGCCAGAACGCGGCGTTCCGGCCGTTGCCATGCGGGGCAACCGGCTGATCTTCGCTCATCGTGTCGGTGGCGCGAAGGCAGCCGTCGCGTTCACCTCGACCGTCGACACGCTGCCGTCGGCCGCCGTGAACGAGAGCGTCAGGGGCACGCGCTCGCCCGCCTTGATCTGCTTTTTCAGGTCCATCATCATGACGTGCAGACCGCCCGACTTCAGCTCGATCGTCTGGCCGGCCTTCAAGGGCACGCGATCGGCGGGCCGCATCCGCATGATGCCCCTGTCCATCCACATCTCGTGCACTTCGACGATGTCGGCGACCGGCGAACTGGCGCCCGTCAGCACGACATCCTTCTGGGCGGTCAGCCGCATGAAGGCACCGGTGGCCGACTGGTTCGGCACGGTGGTGCGCGCCCAGGCTCCATCGACGGTCACCTGCGCATGGACCCCCGACGCCGCACCCACAGTGAGCAGCGCAGCGAGGCAGCGGAACAACAGACGATTCGGAAGAGAAAAGCTCATCGCCGTCATTCTCGTCCGGAGACCCGTTGGAGGCGCTTGCGGACTCACGTCGCAACTCCTCGGTTGACCCCGCGCGAATCCGGCCTTGGCCCGAACGAGGCCAGCATGAGCAGCGCGGCGCTGCCGACGATGAAGATGTCCGCCAGATTGAAGGCGGGCCAGTGCATGCCGCGCCAATGCAGGTCGAGGTAGTCGACCACGGCGCCGATGCGCAGCCGGTCGACGACGTTGCCCAGCGCGCCGCCGATCAGACCAACGTAGGCAGCCTTTTCGAGTCGGCTGCGAACGCCGCGCCACAGCAGCACAGCGAGCGCTACGCTGACGGCTATGCCGACTGCCGTGAGCGCGTGGCGCTGCCAGCCGCCCGCGTCGGCGAGGAACGAGAACGACGCGCCAGGGTTGAGGACATGCACAAGGTTGAACCAGGCGGTGACGGTGATGCCCTGGCCTAGAGGCAGGTTCGCGGCGACCACCCACTTGGCGCTCTGGTCCAGCACGAGGAGCAAAGCGGCGACGCCCATCAGCAGCCACCAGCGGCCCCGTGAGGCCGCAGCCGCCGCGCGTGGTGCGACAAGGCCGACGGATGCGGGCGTCATCGGTCGCGGTCCTCAATCAGCCGCTTGAGATCGGGCGGGATTGCCATCGGCTTGAACGCACTGACGTTCGAACCGCCGGTGTTGCCGACCGGCAGGCGGCCGACCAGATGGCCCACCGGCACCAGTGCGATGCGCAGCAGTTGGCCCGCCACTTCACGCCGGTCGCCCGCGGCCCAGCCGACACGAAGCATCTGCCAGTGCACCCGCACATGCGGCACGAAGTCGAGTTGCCCGAGCACATGCGCGCGCTCGAGCGCTTCGAACGCGCCCTTGGCGTCACCGGCGGACCGGTGCCGGGCGGCCTCGGCCATGGCCGCCTCGAAGGCCTCGATCCGCCGTGATCCCGTCGTCGCCACTACTTACCCTCCCCTTTTCTCAACAGCCGCAGGCCGTTCACCACGACCAGCAGGCTCGCCCCCATGTCGGCGAACACCGCCATCCACATCGAGGCGTTGCCGAACACCGCCATGACCAGGAACACCGCCTTGATGCCCAGCGCCAGCGTGATGTTCTGCCACAGCACCGCATGCGTGGACCGCGACAGCCGCACGGTTTCGGCGATGCGGCGCAGATCGTCGTTCATCACCACCACGTCCGCCGCTTCCATCGCGGTGTCGGTGCCGGCTGCGCCCATCGCCACGCCGATGTCGGCCTGGGCCAGCGCCGGCGCGTCATTGATCCCATCGCCGGTCATCGCGGTCAGACCATGTTTTGCCTGCAGCGCCTTGATCGCTTCGAGCTTGTCCTCGGGCAGCAGGTTCCCCTGAGCCTCATCGATGCCGGCCTCGTGCGCGATGGCCGTGGCCGTGGCCTGGTTGTCTCCGGTCAGCATCACCGGCGTGATGCCGAGTGCCTTGAGCGATGCCACCGCTTCGCGCGACGACGACTTGATCGTGTCGGCGACGGCGAACAAGGCGACTGGGCCCGCCTCGGAGGCCAGCAGGCTGACCGTGCGGCCCGCTTCCTCGTGCGTGCGCAAGGTGGCCTCGAGCCCCGGGGAGCATTGGCCACGCTCCTCGATCAGCCGATGGTTGCCCAGCACATAGACGGTGCCGCCGATGTCGGCTTGGACACCGCGACCGGCGATGGCCTTGAAGTCCTTCGCTTCGACGCTGTTGGGCCGCAGGCCCGCAGCGATGGCACGCGAGACCGGATGGTCGGAGTGGCCTGCCAGCGCCGCGGCGATGTGCTCGGCGGCGGCAGCATCGGTCCCCGGACCGAGCACCTCCCAGGCCACCAGCTTGGGTTTGCCCTCGGTGATCGTGCCGGTTTTGTCCAGCGCGATGGCCTTGAGCTTGCGTGCTTCCTCCAGGTAGATCCCGCCCTTGATCAGAATGCCGCGCCGCGCCGCGGCCGCCAGACCGCTGACGATCGTCACCGGGGTCGAGATCACCAGCGCGCAGGGGCAGGCGATGACCAGCAGCACCAGCGCCTTGTAGACCGCCTGCATCCAGGTCCAGCTGAACAGCCAGGGGCCGAGCAGCGCCACGGCGAGCGCGATCACGAAGACCGCTGGCGTGTACACGGCGGCGAAGCGGTCGACGAAGCCCTGCGTGGGCGCGCGCGTGCCCTGCGCTTCCTCCACGGCGTGGATGATGCGCGCGAGTGTCGAGTTCGACGCCAGCGCGTTGACCTCGAACTCGAAGGTGCCGGTCTCGTTGATCGTGCCGGCGAACACCGGGTCACCGACCGCCTTGTCCACCGGGATGCTCTCGCCGGTCACCGGCGCCTGGTTGATGCTCGAACTCCCGGCGGATACCACGCCGTCCATCGGCACGCGCTCGCCGGGCCGCACCCGCGCGACGGCGCCCAGCGCCACCGACGCGACTGGCACGTTCGCCCAGCTGCCATCGGCCTGCCGCACCGAGGCTTCCTCGGGCGCCATGGCCAGCAAGCCCTTGATCGCGTTGCGGGCGCGATCGACCGCACGCGCCTCGATCGCTTCGGCGATGGCGTACAGCGCCATCACCATGGCCGCCTCGGGCCACTGGCCGATCACGAACGCGCCTGTGACGGCCACGGTCATCAGGGCGTTGATGTTCAGCCGCCCATGGCGCAGCGCCGTCAGACCCTTCTTGTAGACGTCGAAGCCGGCCAGCCAGATCGCCGCGGCCGCCAAGGCGAGACCCGCGCCTTTCCAGATCTGCGTGTCCGGAGCGAAGAAGCCGAGCACCTCAGCACCGATAGCCAGCAGCAGGGCGCCGCCGAGCCGCCACGCCCCTCCCGATCCGGCGCCGTGATCATGGTCCTCCGATCCGGCTCCCGTGCTCGACGACTCGGCAGCCTTCTCCGGCACCGGCTGCGGTTCGAAGCCGGCCTTGCGGATCGCGGCAACGGCCTGTTCGACGGACGCAGGCGGCGCATCGATGGCCATCGTGCGCTGACCGAGCTGGAAGGTCATCGCGCGGATGCCTGCGATGTGCTCGACCGCGCGCCGGATCTCCGACTCCTCGCTGGCGCAGTCCATCGTCGGCACGCGGAACCGGGCCCAGCCGGCAGGCGCGGCAGTGCCCGCCGGCACCGACGCTGCGGCGTGCCCATCGTGAGCGCAACAGGCATCGGCGGGCTTGCTGCCCGCGGCGGGCGAGGCGTGGGTATCGGCATGGGTGTGGGTGGTGCTCACGGGTGCGTTCCTTGACTCATGGCCGCCATTGCAAACCCTGAAGTCGGTGTAGAGTCAAGACCCTCGATCCACCACGGAAAAAGACGATGCGCATCGGCGACCTGGCGGAATCGACCGGCACGGCGGTCGAGACCATCCGCTTCTACGAGCGCGAGGGCCTGATCCCCGCGGCGCAGCGCGCAGACAACAACTACCGCGTGTACACGGCCGCCCACGCCGAGCGGCTGGCGTTCATCCGCCATTGCCGCAACCTGGACATGACGCTGGACGAGATCCGGACGCTGCTGCGGCTGCGCGATGCGCCCTCGCAGGACTGCGGCGAGGTCAACGCACTGCTCGACGAGCACATCGGGCACGTCACCCACCGCATCCGCGAACTTCGGACGCTGCAGAAGGATCTGAAGGCGCTGCGCGCGAGGTGCGGCTCGCCGCATGCGATCGAGCAGTGCGGCATCCTGAACGAGCTCGACACCGCCGCCGCTCAGTCAACTTCCGCGTCGCCACATCGCCACATCCGCGGTACGCACTGAGGCCCTGCCGCGGCGAACATGACGAGGCTGTCATGTTCCCGTTCAGCGGCTGTTGGAAAGCGGTTTCTACAGTTCCTTTCGATGCCGGCCCAGCGCGCGATCGCGCGCCGGCGGCACCCCTCCCACATCGAAAGGACTGAACATGCAATCGACTCGCCGACTCCGCACCGCTGCCCTCGTTGCCCTGGCCGTGCTTCCCCTCGCGGGCTTCGCCGCCAGCGGCAATACGTTCATGAACGGCCAGTCGATCTATGGGCAGCCGGCGGCGCAGGGCGCGCCAGTGCGCGTCGTGGACCTGGCGTCCACCGACCGGCTCAACGTTGCCTACGGCGAGAGCGTGACGTTCCGCAGCGGCGCGAAGCAGTTCTCGTGGACCTTCGACGGGCTCGACCGCAGGTCCGTCGATGTCGGCCAGATCGCACCGGCCGGCTTCGCTGGCACGCCCTTCGTCGTGTACGTCGGCCGCAACCCGTCGAACCGCCGATAAGCAGCGCTGCGCGGCGCTCAGACCAGTTCCTGCACGAGGCTCGCCATGGTGGGCCTCGCACGCGGGAACTGCTCGCGCACCGCGCTTCTTTCGCTGATGCCGAGCACCAGGCCGACTTGCTCCTCGTCGGCGCCGCGGTCATACAGGCGAGCGACCACCGTGCGGCGGATCGACAGCGGTGTCGCCCACTCCAGTTCCGCGTAGCGGAACAGCTTGCGGTAGGTCTCGAGGATCGGGCGGCAGAGGCAGCGCCGCCGGCCCTCGGCGCCGTACTGCGTGATGCGGAAGCCCTCGCCCGTCGCACTCAGGAACAAGGGGCTGTCCGGATCGAGGCCGCGGTAGGCGCCGCCGTCGGCGACGCCATGACCCCGAGCCACTCGTTCCGCGAGGTAGGCGTCCAGTGCGTCGTCCAACTTGCGGCTGGCGAAGTAGAGCGGTCTGGATTTCCCGGAGATGCTGGCACTCGCCGGCAATTCCGACTCTCGGCGTACCTCACCATCGGCCTGCAGGTAGTCACAGACCCGCAGCCGCACGATTTCGAGCGGGCGCGCGCCGGTGACGAACAGCGTGTAGAACAAGGCCACGTCGCGGGTGGGCTGGCCGCTGCGGCCGCGGATGCGCAACACCGCCCGGGCGATCTCGTCGACGCTCACCACCCGATCCCCTTTCGGAGCGTGACCCGCGGCTGGCTCGAAACGCTCCAGGGCGTGCAGGATGGCGTCGCGTCGCTCGCGCAGGCGCCGCACGAAAGCGGTGGCACCGTCGTTCATCCCTTCGATGCCCACCTCCCTACACAGTCGGATCGCGACTGCCTTGACGCGCCGCTCGACGGCGGTGCGCGTGATACCGAAATCCGCGGCCACCGAATCGTAGGTGCGGCCGTCGATCACCGCACGCAGCATGGCCACCGCCTGTATCGCGGCAGCCCCCGTGGAACCTGGTTCATCGTCTTCCATGGCATGCCCTCCGACTGCTGTCGAACATGTCCATCGTTCCCAAGAGATCCCTGCGCGGACAGCCAAAACCATGCGGCCTGGCCCGTGGTATCGGCACTGGCTCATTCAACGTCAGCCGCTGTCAATCAATCTTCAATGGCAAGCAATTAGCGGTTTAGTTACCGGGTGCAACCCGAGCGCGCACATCGCGCTGTTTCCTGCGCCAATATCAACGAGCCACTCCATGGGAACGTCGGTATCGAAATGCTAGGTTGAAGGCGCCGCAGCCGATCGGCGTTTAGGGAGTTTCGTCGGCACGCAGAAACGCTGAACAGGGGGCTAGAAGAATGCTCGATCGCGATCAGCTGGAAACCTTCGCGACGGTGGCCGAGGCGCACAGCTTCGAACGCGCCGCGGCATTGCTCAACATCACACGCGGGGCGGTGTCACAACGCATCAAGGCCCTCGAGGAGTCATTGACGACGGTTCTGCTCGTCCGCGAGAAGCCCGTGGTACCGACTGCCGCGGGCGAGGTCCTGTTGCGCCACGTCAAGGCGCTGCGTCTTCTCGAAGGCGCGACGCTGAACGAACTCAAACCCCAGGCCGGCCCGCACGTGCCCGTTCCGCTGGCCATCGCGGTCAATGCCGACTCGCTCGCGACCTGGTTTCCGCGCGCCTTGTGGGAGTTGCTGCTGCGAAGGCAGGTCGCGCTGGAGATCGTCACCGACGACCAGGACCACACGTCGGGGCGCCTTGCACGTGGCGAGGTCATCGGCTGCGTCTCCACCGACGCCAAGCCCGCGGGCGGCTTTCTGGCCGAATGTCTCGGCGCGATGGAGTACCGCTGCTACGCCACACCGGCCTTTGCGGCGGAGTACTTTCCGAACGGACTGAACGTGCAGGCCGTGCTCGTCGCGCCGGCCATCCTGTTCAACCGCAAGGACTCGCTTCACGATGACTTTCTGAAGCGGCGCTTCGGCTTCGCCGTCGACCGCTACCCGCGCCACTACCTGCCCTCGCCGATGATCCTGATGGAGGGTGTTGCCGCCGGGATCGGCTATGGGCTGGTGCCGAGCCTGCAAGCCGCTTCGGCGGCCGTGCGCGGAGAACTCGTCGATCTCGCGCCCGATGAACCAGTGCTCGTCGACCTGCACTGGCATCACTGGGAACTGGAGCCGCCTCTCTCGCGCGAGATCACGGACCTCGTGGTCCGACACGCTCAGGCGCAACTGCTGCCGCGCGCCGAGCAGCCGTCCGATGCGGCGGCGTCAACGCCGAAGGCCGCCGACGCCCATTGATCTGGGGCCACCCGCCGCGCAAAGCAATCCCACGACGGCCGAAGCGCCGAGCCCGCCGACCAGCGACACAGTGTCGGCGTCGCCTTCGATCCACCCCGCCCAGCCCGCCAGATAGGCAGCCCCTGACGCGGCCAAGCCCGAACCCATCACCAGTCCGGCTTGGATCGCCGGAAGCGTCGCCCCGCGCAGCAGCAGCACGAACAGCCAACCGACACTGGCGAGGTAGACCACGTTGACTGACACCATCGTCTCCACGATGCCCTGCCCGCGAGCGGCCAGCAGGCCCCCGGCGGCCAGCGCGGCAATCGACCAGCCGAGGTGATTCGTATCGCGCGCGCCTGGCACCGCAGCCGCCATTGCGCTGGCCATGGCGCGCACGATCGCCGCGCCCGAACCCAGTGCGGCCGTCGAGAGCGCGGCGAGCAGCAGCGATTGCGACCCGGGCCACAGCCCATCCGCGGCGCGCCCCAGCGCAAACGGGATCACCTGTTTCGCGTCGGTGAGCCCGTCCAATTCGCCCGTGCCCCGCAGCGCCAGCACCAGGGCTGGCGACAGGAAAGCGATGGCGATCAGGACCACACCCGCCAGTGCGCAGCCCGCTGCGGCGACCAGCGGACGGCGCGCAGCCAGCACGAACTGGTGGTAGTCCGCGCCCAGGCACACGAGCAGCCCGACCGCCAGCACGATGGACACCAGCCGCGACGTGCTGAACCCGCCCAGGTCGCTCACGAACCGTGGCACCGCCTGCGCATACAGCGCCAGGCCGCCCGCGTCAGCCAGCGCGTACAGCAGCACCAGCGCGCTCGCCAGCAGGCAGGCGGCGAACAGGCGGGACGCCACGCGCAAGTCGAGCCTGGACGCGCCGAGGATCAGCGCCAGCACCAGCGCCTGGGACAAGTACTCCGGCAGGCCGATCACTCGCGCAATGGCGACGCCGCCCGCGATCTGGGCCGCCAGGACACCGCTCATCCAGACCAGGGACAGGAACGCGACGGCGCGCTGGATCGGCTGGCCGAAGGCCTGCCCGAACAGTTCCCAGACCGGTACGCCGAGCTTCCACAACCTGCCCGCAAAGGTCGCAAGCGCGAGCATGCCCAGCGCGGACGCGACACCGTACAGACCGCCCGCCATGCCGTGCGACAGCGCCATCTCGCCCGACCCGAACAGGAAGCCGATGCCGTAGCTGGCCGAGACCAGCAGGGCTGCCACTTGCAGCGTGCCGAGCACCCGCGTCGTCATGATCTGGCCCCCCGCTCCCAGGCCCGTACGACCGCGGTGGGACCGGTGAAATACGCGTCAGAGACCGTCCCATGCTCCCGGTACGCGGGCAGGCGCCGGAAGTGCGCATGCGCTCGCGGCAGGTGGTAGTAGGGAACGGCCGGCAGCAGGTGATGGGTCAGGTGGTAGCCGTTGTTGCGCGGGTGGATCAGCCAGCGCGCAGGGCCGCGCACAGCCATGTCGCGCGTGAAGCTCAGGATGCCGCCCGGCCGCAGGCCGAAGTGGTCGCACATCTCGCGCAGTGTCGTGATCAGGTGAAAGACCGTGGCCCGCGCCAGCATCCACAACCCGACAAACGTCAGCGTGAACTGCGCGCCCGTGAACTCGAACAGCAGCGTCAGCGCCCCGAACCACCAGACCACGATGCCGATCCGGCCCGACCATGACACGCCCACGGCCCCGAGGTGCCCGAGGAAGTTGCCCCACCAGGCTCGCAGCGAAAGGACCTGGCGCAGATAGCTCCCCAGCCAATGGTCCGGCAGTGCGGCCGGTGGATCCATCAGGTCGGGATCACCACCTGCCGCGCCAAGCTGCATGTGGTGCTTGAAGTGATCCGCTCGATAGCTCTCGAGCGATGCGAACACCAAAGGCGCGACGAGCAGCCCCGCGACGGCATCGTTCACGCGCAGCGTTCGGCAGAGGTTGCGGTGCCCGGCATCGTGCAGGATGTTGCCCAGGGCGCGCTGCCGGTTGGCGATGACGAGCAGCGCCAGTGGCAGCGTCTCCAACCCGACCCACACCACGGCCGCCGTCGCGGCCAAGCTGGCGACCCAATCGAAGGCAATGTCGCCGAGTGGCCGCGCCCAGTTCAGTCGAAGCAACTCGCGGTGCGCGTCGCCGTCGCGATGCAACTGCGCGCGCAGTGCCGACTGGTCCCCGAGGACTTCCGAATGCGTCAACATGTCCGGAAACTCCTTCCCCGGGCAGCTTCGCGTTGCGTGTGCCACCGGCTACGCGCCAGTGGAAACGCCTTTGCAAAGGCCCGGGTATCGACGCTAGCAGCGCGCCGCGCTGCTCAGGGGGCGTTTAGCAACTTTGGCCCTCGGTGAGCTTCGCTAAACCGCAACGTCGAGCCGCGAGATACCTCGCCGAGTCCTCATAATCAGTTACAGAAACCAGCCTTCCCACACACGCAAGGAGAGCCTCGGATGAGTGGCGAACGCGACCTCGATACCCTGCGGCGCGAGATGGCCCCGCAGTTGCACCCCGAGACCTTCGTCTACTGCAGTTTTCCGGACTTCCGCATCCCACCTGGCCTGGAGCCGATCTGCACCTTTCGCGAGGCCGAGGGGGTGACCGCGATCGTCGAGAAAGCCCAGGCCGAAGACTCGGCCGTGCCCTACGTCTTCGAATCGCACCTCATCACCCTCACGGTGCATTCGGCCCTCGACGCCGTGGGTTTCATCGCGACGCTGGCCGGCCGGCTGGCCGACGCCGACATCCCCTGCAACGTCGTCGCGGGCTACCACCACGATCACCTGTTCGTGCCGACGCGTCACTCGCAGCAGGCACTGAAGGTGCTGGCGTCGATTTCGGCACCGCCGCGCCCCTCGGCGCGGCCCGCCGTCTAGCTGCCGCCCTGCTCGGTGATCCATCGCCGTACATCTTCGGCGCGCCAGGCCGTCACCCCTGCCGACAGCTTCACCGGGCTTGGAAACGAGCGCGCACGGACCTGACGCCACAGCGTGGACTTCGAGATCGGCACGAACGCGAGCACCTGACGTTGGCGCAGGAAGCCCGTGTCGGGCAAGCAGGGTGAGGGGTTGTTGGCCGCGCCGGACTCGGTCGCGCGCAAGGGCGTGGCAGCAGCGGCGCTACCGGGCAAGGATGTTCGCATGGGCATGTTCGGTCTCCGCGGCGGACGGCTCCGCCGGAAGGCATGACCAGCTCGTTGCGACAGCGAAGGGTCACGGTCGGATCGCTGCGGAAAGGAACGCGAAGACTCCAGATCAACCGCCGGTGCGTTCCCAACTGGCGGTTCGTGCGGACCGGCGCTGATGCCCGGCCCTGAAAAGGTGGTTGCTGATGGCGGGATGCCAGCGTTGTAGCTGGTCGCCTCAAGCGGATTCAAGGCAGGTGTCGACTGCGACGCCATCGACCTTCGATGGGAGAAGCGCTGCGACCCGTGGAGCCGCCATGCGCCTGCGTGAGACCGTAGCGCCGGCGATCAGTGAATGCACGTCGAGTGCAGCGGGCGCCTGCAAAACGGTGGCCTCGCGCGGGCGCTACACGGTGGCGATTCGCGGCGCCGGGGTCTCATCGTTCTCGCCGTCGCCAGATGCGCCAGCCTCGGCCACCGGCGCGGCGGGCGGCAAGGCAGAGGTCGGCGCGTCCTCGCCGGTCAGGACACTCGCGCCATCGGGTGTCGTCTCTTCGACCGATTCACCCTGCCCCTCGATCTCGACCTCCGGTGCGTTCATGCGTCGCCGCAACCCCGACGCGAAGTTGCGTGCCGCGGTGGCGACGCCGCGCACCTGGCGCTTCACCAGTGCACGCTGCTTGTCGACCTCGCGCGTGGTGATGACCTCGTGGATCTCCAGCGTCTGCAGCAAGGGCATCAGCTGGTCGAGCTTGCCGAGCAGTTCCAGGTAGCGCCGGCCGCTCGACGACAGCACGCCCACCTCGATCTCCAGCGCTCGCGTGTCATAGGTCGCCACCCGCGTGATCCCGTGCGCCTTGAAGAGCGCTTCGGCGCCGTCGATGGCGCGGTCGAGCGCCGCCGAGACGGCATCCAGCCGCTCGCGCAACGCGGTCTCGACGCGCGCAACGTCCTCGGGGTCCAGGCGCGTGCGTGCGATCACCGAGATGAAGTGCGCGTTGAGCTGCAGCGTCGCGAACATGCGCACGAACAGGCGCTTGCCCTCGGCGCTGGTGAAGCAGGCCGGCATCTTCACGCTCGCCGCCTCGACACGCCGGTAGTCGACCTTGGCCTCGCGCGCGAGGATGCGCTCGTTCACGCCACCCTGGTCCACCCGCACGATCTGCAGGCTGGTGGTCGTCGGCAGGACATCGTTGTGCATGGGCCTCTCCCGCAAAGGACGCGCTGGCAACAGTGTTCGCCGCGTTCGGCACCCGTCGCCACCCGAAACGGCCGCGCGGCGGCGGTGGTTTCGCCATCAGCCCGCGCCACACGGCCACAACCCCGTTGACCACCGACGCTCGCGTCGCTACCTTTCGCACACGCAGCAGCTGGCCCTGCGTCCACCTTGGCAAGCCCTGTTGATCCTCGTGCGCATGCGGGCGTCTCGAACGCTTCGACCGCTTCGCACCCTGAGCGCGCTTTCGAGCCGTTGATTGCACGGGCCTCGTGTGGCCAACGGCTGCAACGCGCGCTTCGATCGGTCGCTGGCATCCCGATCACGCGGCATGCGTCGCGTCCAGCCAGCCCTTGAAGTCAGCCGCCGGCTCTCAGCCGGCATTCGTCACCCCGTGGGGCCATCGCCCCACGGGCGGTCATGGCCTCCGCGTTCTCCATGGAGGCCAACATGCCACACCCCCGAGCATCGCTCGAACGTTCCCGCGCACCCCTCTTCACGGCGGGCACCTACCGTGATTCGTTTGACGACGTCCCGACCGAGGACGACGACACCGCCCAAGGTGGCGCAGAGGCCATCGACTGGACCGAGCAGGACGTGGTGTTCCTGCACTGGCGCCTGCTGCAGGAAGTCGAGGCGCTGTCGGACCCCGAGACACCGCTCGAAGCGAAGCTCGACACGCTGCGCTGGGTGTTCACCGAGCGCGAGAAGGACTCGCGGCCGTTCTCGTTCGTGAACTGCCTGCGCGTCGTCGGCTGCAGCCCGCTGTCGCCGATTGCCTACTGCGGCCTCGTCGACGCCGAAGAGATTCGCAGCCGCATCCGGCATGACGTGAAGCAGTGGCTGGAAGCCACGCTGACGCGCTACCCCGAGTGGGTGCGCGAGGCCGTTGCGCGCAACCCGGAGTGGGTCGAGCTGCAACTCGCCCGCAATCCGCAGTGGATCAACCAGCAGGTCCGCGCGGTCGCCCTGCAAGGCGACCTGTTCGCCTGAGCCATCAACGGCCGCCGCCACACCGCGGCGACCACCACCTCAAGGAACACACCATGTCCCGCTTCTATCGCGCGGCCGGCGTGCTGGCCGTTCTCGCATTGCACGTACTCGGCGCCCACCTGGACGCCACCGATTCGCCTTCGCCGCCCTCGCGCGCCGAAGGCCATCGCCTGCCCGGCGCCACGCCGGTCCGCTGAGGAGCCGCCATGCACATCGTTTCCCAGACCGGGCGTGTCGCGGCGCTGTTGCTGCCGGTGCGCGCGCCGGAGGATCTCGAGTACCTCGTCAAGGAGAGCGAGATCGTCACCGGCCGGCCCGGCCGCACCTTCGTGATCGCCGGCGCCGACCGCCTTGCCTACCGGCTGCAGTGGCATCCGCTCGGCTTCCAGGTCGAGCGGCTCGACAGCCGCGGCCGCGCGCTGCACGTGCAGCAACTGCTGCTGTTCGAGTTCCTCGACCACCCGCTGCTGGAGGCCTTGCATGCCGGCCAGCTCTTCACCGCGCCGATCGAGTTCGACTCGCCGCGCGGTTGACTCATCCACCCCAAAGGCGGGCGTCCCTTCGGGGGCACCCGCCATACCGGAGAACCACCATGCAGATTCAAGTCCGCATCAACGAGGAAGGCGCGCTGCGCAACCAGCGCTTCGCCTTCACCGACCGATTCACCCTCGTGTCGGAACTGCTCCAGAACGCCCGACGCGCGGGCGCCACGTTCATCACTGTCGACCACGACGCCGAGACCAGGACGCTGACCGTCCGCGACAACGGCCGCGGCATCGACGACTTCCAGAAGCTGCTGACCTTCAACGAGTCGGGCTGGGATGAAACCACCTGCGACGCCGAGAACCCGTTCGGCGTCGGGTTCTCGAAGTGCCTCTACGCCGCGTCGCGCTGCATCGTCCGCTCACGCGGTCAGCGCGCGGACTTCGACACCGAAGCGGCGCTCGCCCGAACGCCGATCGACGTCATCGAACTGGTCGAGGCGTCTTCCGAAGGCACGCAGATCGAGTTGCACGGCGTCGACCTGCCCGACCTGGCATCGCGCATCGCCACGCTGTGCGCGGGCTTCCCCGTGCCGGTGTGCTTCAACGGCAAGCCACTCGAGCGCCCGCATGCCCCCGAGCACCTGGCGCTCACCGCGACACCCGTCGGCGGCCTGCGCCTGTGCGGCACGCGCAACGGCGAGCACAGCCACGACACCCTGGTCTATCTGCAGGGCTTCTGCGTGCTGCGCCCGATCTACCACTGGTCGGAGCGCGCGAACGTGCTGCACCTCGATCCGCGCCAGTTCATGGCCCGGCTGCCCGATCGCGACAAGCTGATCGACGAAGACCGGCAGCGCAAGCGCATCGACAACACGCTGCGTGCCGAGTGGCGCCGCGTACTCGAGGACGCCAAGCGCGCCCTGCCCGCCGATGTATTCGTCGACAGGTTCTACCCAGCGCTGCGAGGCTGGGGCCACCTGGACCTGCTCAACGACATCGACGCCCTGCCCGCCGCAGTTTTCGACGAGATTTGCGGCTACCCCTACCAGGAGGGCTCGGGTGACAGGGACTACCTGCGGACGGTGGCCGTCGTGAGGGGAGCTGAGATATTCACAGGCGGTCGAGCGCGATAAATCCGGGATGGGGCGGGATCGACCGGGATTCTGAGGGACCTACTATGCAAAGGCCTTGCGCATGACGCAAAACGGCCGCGCGGTCCGTTTTTCGGGGCGCTCGGGCGCTCTCAGCCGCCCGTCGAGGCCTGCAGGTGGCGCTCGATCAGGTCGAGCAGCGACCCCTCGACCTCGGGCTGCAGGGTGGCGCTCTCGGCCGGGCCGCTGAACGGCAGATAGGGCCGCGCCGGGATCTGAACCTTGTGCGCGTCGACGGTCGACCAGCTCTCGCGGACGCGCTTGTGGCCCTCCTTGGCGAACACCGCCAGGTTCTGGTGGCCCTGCTGCCGCACCAGGCCGCCCTTGGCGTCGGTGCGCAGGCGCGTCTTGACCGAGTGGGCCGGCACATCGACGGTGCCGCCGAACTGGTGGATCGCCGCGTAGTCCTTCGCGGCGCCGCCGGCGCCAACGAGCGCGAAGTCAGGCCCGTGCGCGCTGCTGATGCTGGCCGCCAGGATGCCGCGGTCCTGCAGGATCTTCAGCACAGAGCCGCCTTTGTTGCGCCGCAGCCGCTCGGCCTTTGTGCTCGCCGACAACGGCACCCAGCTCGGCCGGCCCTGGGCCGCGAAGTTGGCCTCGGTCTCCCGCTCCAGTAGGCCGGCGATGGAGCGAAACAGCGGCGTGGCGTCGGCGAGCTGCTGGGCGGCTTTGCTGAGCTGCGCGGCGGCCTTGCCGCCGGGGTCGACCTCGAATTTCTGCATGGCCTACACTCCTTGCGTGCGCGCCGCGCGAACCCGATAGGGACGAGCCCCGTCGACCGGCGTTAGGGATGCCGAGGCAGCCGCCACAAGCCAGAGCATGAGACCGGCGCGCACCTTCGCTCCTACCTGCCAAGCTCGCTGAACAGCAGCGTGCCGACGCGGAGCTTATTCAGGCGCTTCGCGGTGCCGTGCATCAGGTTGTAGACGTCCCAGCTCAGCGCGCCGTCGCGGTTCTCGCGCACTACCACCAGCAAATCGTTCTTGGCCTGGAACAGGCCGATGTAGCGCTTTCGGTAGGTGCCGTCCTCGTACGGCGTCAACCACACCTCGAAGGGCTGTTGCAGCGCCGGCAGCACGTAGTTGGCGTAGCGCTCGCGCGCGTCCTGCTCTTTCTCCGTCACGTGCGGTAGCAGCTCGCGCCGGATGACCACGTCCTCGATCGGTGTCTTCACGGTGCGCGTCGACGCGCCCGCCAGCAGCACGTCGACCATCATGCGATGCGCGGTGTCGCGGTCGCTCGCGGCCGGCAGCTCGCCGGGATCCGGCAGCCGCCAGGCCGGATCGAGCAGGCGCAGGTCCGGCCGGCCGACGTCCTGCCAGGTGGGGATGCCGGCGATCGACCGAATCGGCTTCGCGGCCGGCGCTGCCGTCAGCGATCGGCCGGCGTCGGCTTCCGACCTGAAGCCCGCCGGATCGAACCGCGACCACTCGGCGCCCGGGTTGTAGTCCCAGCCCGGATCGGGCCGGAACACCTGCTCCTTGCCGGTCGAATCGAGGTAGCGCACGCCCTGCACGGTCACCGTTCGGCCTTCGCGGCCGACGGGCACCTGCAGCTCGACGATGGCGTCGGCGCCGCGCTCCAGCGCCACGCCCAGCGCCTGGAACTCGGCCTCGGTCAGGGCCACGCTGCGGCAGCGACAGCCCCAGCCGTTGGGCGGCCAGATCACCTCCCAGATCGGATCGTCCCAGCGCCACACCTTGCCGTTCAGCGCCGCGTGCTCGGGCCGCGTGCGGCTGTCCATCACCGCCACGTACTGCCAGTACGGCCGGTCGGCCACGTTGTCCAGGTAGCGCTTGTAGCGGCCGGCCATGTAGGCCGTCTGCACGTTGGTCTGGTAGATCGTGCGCAGCCGGCGGTTGCTGCCCAGCTGCACGCTGCTCACCTCGCCGGTGTCGCCGTCGAGTACTTGCTGGCGGCCCCACCAGCCCAGCTCTTCCAGGCGCGGGCGCAGCGCCTTCTTGAAGGCCTCGAAGGTCTGGCCCTCGCCGATCGACTTGGCCACCTCGGCGCGGATCGTGCGCAGCACCTCCGTCGTCGTGGCCTTGGCCACGGTGAAGGCGTGCACGTTGGCTTCGCGCCAGGTGTCCGTGTAGTCCCAGCTCCGCGCCTCGCCCTTGGCGGCGAAAAAGCGCACCGCATCGGCGGGCTCAAGGTCCAGGCGCGCCGCGATGGCCATCAGCTCAGCCTTGCTCGTTTGCGGCGATGACGGCTTGCTGGAGGCCTTCGATCAGCTTGAGCAGCGGCGCCAGCCGGCCCAGGCGGTCCTCGAAGATTTGGTCCGCCAGTACCTCGTAGCTCATGCGCACGCGGCAGGCCGAGCCAAAGATCTCCGGGCGCTCGTTGAGGCTGGCCACTAGGGCATCGGCCTCCGCCTCCACCGAGAAGACGCCACGGCAGCGCCAGCCGTCGCCGATCACGGCTTGCACGACCCAGAACATCGTCGTGTCGCCGCCGGGTTGCGCGGGATCCATCGAGATTTGCATGTCGGTCCTCAGAAGAGCCCCGCCGGCTCGGCCGCCTGGTCCCACGACCAGATCACCAGCTCCTTGCGCGCCGCGGCCTTGTCGCCGCCGCCTACCGTGTAGCTGATGTCCAGGCTCTCCATGTGGAAGCCGTCGAAGACGCGCCGGATGTCGGGGTGGTCGTTGATGCTCACCAGCGCTTTGCCCTTCAGCGTGCGCAGCGCGGTGGCCATGGCCTCGTAGTTGTCGAAGCCGAACCCGACGCCATAACCCTCGGTCTGCCAGTACGGCGGATCGAGATAGAAGAAGGTGTGCTCGCGGTCGTACCGCTGCAGGCATTCGAGCCAGTGCATGCGCTCGATGTAGGTCGCCTGCAGGCGCAGGTGGGCGGCGCTCAGCTGCTCTTCGATGCGCAGCAGGTTCACCGGCGGCGCGGTGGTCGCGGTGCCCCAGGTCTGGCCTGCGACCTTGCCGCCGAAGCACTGGTGCTGCAGGTAGTAGAAGCGCGCCGCGCGCTGCACATCAGTCAGCGTGTCGGGCGGCGTGTCTTGCAGCCAGCGGAACAGCTCGCGGCTCGACAAGGCCCACTTGAACTGCCTGACGAATTCTTCGAGGTGGTGCTTGACGACGCGGTACAGGTTGACCAGGTCGCCGTTGACGTCGTTGATCACCTCCACCGGCGCCGGCGGCCGCAGGAAGTAGAGCGCGGCGCCGCCGGCGAACAGCTCGACGTAGCAGTGGTGTTGCGGGAAGCGCGGGATCAGCAAGTCAGCCAGGCGCCGCTTGCCGCCGATCCACGGAATGATGGGTCCTTGCACGAGGGGGCTCCGATACACTGACCCGGCCTGTACAGGTGGCAGGGTCTTCGGCCGATCCCGTGCGCATAACACGGAGGAGGCGTCGACTGCGGGTGTTCGCGCACCCGTGGCCGTCGCCCTGTCTTTTTTGCTGGGCGTGCGTCCGACCGGCGCCGAGCACCGGAACGTCAACGCAGGCCCGAAGTTCATCCGGCGTCAGGCCCGCACGGGCCAGTGCGCCGCGCAGCCGCCCATCACGCCGGCGCAGGCGGCGAACGCCTCGTCGCGGCTCTCGTAGAGCATCACCGACGTGCGCACATGCGGCACCTCGTTGTCGCCGAAGACGATCAGGTTGACGCACACCGGGCCGTTGGCGGTGTCGGTGTTGGCGCTCCACACGCGGGTGATCTTGGCCGGGTGGTTGAGCGAGCCGTTCGCATGGTGGCCGTGCAGGATCACGTCGCGGCCGATCGTTGGAATCATGGGTCGATCTCCGTTCGCAGCCGGCTCACGCCGGCGAAGGTTTCGCGTCGTCACGCTCGGTCCGGCCGAAGGTCTCGGCACCGAACATCGCGCGCGCCAACAGCGACTGCAGCCGCGCCTTGTCCATGCGCGGGTAGGCCGCCTCGGCGGCGGCCAGGGCGTCCTCGTAGGTGTCGGCCGCGTCGATCGCGGCCATCAGTGGGTCCAGCAGGCCACGCATCGCGGCCTGCAGCTCGGCGTCGTCGACCGCGTCGATCGCGGCGTCGATCGCGGCCTGGCCATCGCGCTGCGCGGCCTCGGCGAACTGCACCGCGCCAGGCTTCGGCTCAGCCGCCGCGCCCGGCGGTGCATCGCCGGCGCCAGCACCAGGCGCAAGCGGTGGTGCCGCTGGCGCTGCCGCCTTCTTGCGCCAGCCCTCGCCGTACCGCGCATGCACGGTCTCTTCGTCCAGCTCGAAGCCCATGTCGCTGACCACCTTGTCGGTGTCGGCGGACATCTTGAGGTCCTCCTCCTCCTTGATGACGCGCTCGACCGTGCAGGGCACCAAGCCGTTCAGCTCGCACAGCCACTGGATGAGGGTGGCGTTGAGCGTCTCGCTCAGCAGGTTGCTGTCGGCCTGCACCAGGTCGAGCCTGACCGAACTGCGCTCTTTGCTCGCGCTGGCCAGCGCCCCGCCGCTCTTGCTGCGTGCTTCCTGGCCCAGCAGCACCGCGTCGATCCAGTCGTCGCAGTACTCGCACAGCGCCTGCTGCGAGGTGATCGAGCCCGACGCGAGCTTGCTCTCCAGCAGCTCGATCATCGTGCCCTCGGGCGTCATGATCACGCCGTCGTTGCTGAGTGCTTTCAGGGCATCGAACAGCGTGCCCTTCTCTTTCGGCCCGGCCCCGCGCGGGTATTTGCCCCACGGCACTGGCACGCCGGCGCGGTCGTTCAGCTTGTTCCAGCTGATCATGGCCTTGCGCTTGAAGAACACGGCCCAGTAGAGCTGCAGGCCCAGGCCGAGGCCCCAGGGGTTGTCGTCCTGCGGGTTGACGCGGTGGACGACGAACGCGCGCGGCGGCAGCGGCTCGCCGGTCAGCAGGTTGGCGCGCGTGAGCATGCGCAGCTCCGGCGGGCCGCCGTCATCCGGCTGCACGAACGCAAAGCGGCGCAGCGCGCGCTGCGGCGCGCGGGCCACTTCGTAGCGCCCGTCGCGGATCGTCATCACGATCTCGTTGATCGCCGCGCCGGTCAGCAGCGCTTCGAGCAGCTCGCTGCACAGCTTGTCGAAGCCGCTGCGCTTGAGGATGTCCTGCAGCACCTCGGCGTCGGCTTTGCCGCGCCCGCCGTCCTGCACCGGCACCACCTGGTAGGGTCGGCCCACCAGCGCCAGCACACGCTTCTGCAGCGCGCTGAACACCTTGCCGTCGCGCTTAAGGTCGCGGTACAGGTCGGCCCCGCTGGCCGCGCTGCCCTTCTCGAGCAGCAGCGGATCGTTGGTGCGCACGAGACCCATGTACAGCGTCTCGAACGGGTCGAGCAGCCGCGATGCAATCTCGGTGTCGAGCTGCGGCTCGGGCAGCGCGGCAGGCGCCTTGGCGGCGCGGCGGGTCTTGGTGGTTTCAGCCATAGAGGAAGCCCGACAGGTCTCGCGGTGCAGCGCCCACACTGCCGGCCGACTGGAATTCGATCGGCGAGAACGGCACCGACCCCGCATGCAGCGCCAGCGCCAGCGCCCAAAAGCGGTCGGCGTGGCCGTCGGGCGTGCTCTCGGCGACGAAGCGCACGTTGCCGGCGGCCGTCACCTGTTTCTGCACCTTGCGCAGGTCGGCGCGGATCACCGGGTCATCGGGGATGCGCAGCTTGCGGTCTTCCATCGCGCCACGCAGCGGATAGGCCAGCGCCTCCTTGACCTGCGGCGTGAAGGTCACCGCCTCCACGCGGTGTTCGCCGAAGCGGTCCTGCGCGTCATCGGCCCAGCCGATGCCCAGGCCCGAGGCGTCGATGCAGATGCGCTCGCAGCGCTCGAACCACGGCCACATGATGGCCTCCTGCGCGCTCTTGCGCATGCGCGCCATCGACTCGACGTGCCGCGTGTAGAACACGTCGCCCAGCCGCTCGACGATCCACAGCACCGTGAGGTCTTTCTTGCGGCCGATGTCCACCCCGGCATACAGCTGGCCTTGCACCGGCTCGTCCAGCGCGCGTTGCCACGGCTCGGTGGCCAGGTACTCGCAGGCCGTGATCAGCTCGTACTCGATGAATTTCGAATCGTCGTCCGAGGCGATGCACATGTACTCCTGATCGAAGCTCTCCGCGTCGGCCGTGCCGGCCTTCACGAAGTCGAAGTACTGCGCCTCGTCCATGGCCTGCTGCTGGTCGTCGGCCGGCAGCGCCTGCTGCAGCTTGAACAGGAAGCCCTGGTCCAGCGCGTCCTGCAGCGTCACGCGGTGCAGGCTGATCTTCTTCGGGTTGCCCTTCTCGCGGATCTCGCGCACCAGGGCGTTGAAGAAGCTGTTGCTGCCGCGATGGGTGCTGACGACGCGCAGGCTGCCGCCCCAGGTGATGCCGGGGTAGGCGATGGCCCACAGCTTGCGCTGGTCCTTGTGCAACGCGAACTCGTCGAGCGTGCGGCCGCCGCGCTTGCCGGCCTGGGCGTCGGCGTTGCTCGACATGCTGTGCAGGCGCCGGCCGTTGGCGAACGTCAGCACGTAGGCCGTTGCCTTCTCGCCGTTGCCGAGATCGAGCACCTGCTCGCCGAGGTCTTGCGCGGCCAGGTTGGATACGCCTGCCCACAGCTTGGCGTCCTCGAGGAACAGCCGGGCCTGGATGTCGTCGCGGCTGCTCACCCACTCGTCGTAACGGCGGCCTTGCGCGGACACGTCCTCGATCACGTCGTAGGCCGTGCACCACGACAGGCCGACCTGCCGGCTCTTCTCCATCAGCTTGAGCCGGCTCTTGTCCTTGATCCACCGCGACTGGTAGGGCAGGAAGATGGCCTCCGGGTTGGCCGGGATCACCTTGGCGTTGCCGCGGCGCTTCATTCGATCCCCAGCGCCTGCCGAATGGCCGCCTGCGTCGCCGGCGTCACGCCTTCGGCCTTGGCCACCAGGTCCAGCTTGGCCTTCTGCTCTTCGAGGAGACGCGTGCGCACGCGCTCTTCCACCTCGGCCTGGAACTTCTTCAGGTGCACGTCGCTGCGCGCCAGCGTGGCGATGTTCTTCGCGGCCTTGCTCAGCAGCGTGAGGCGCTCGCCGGGGTCGGTGTCGGGATCGTCGGCCTCTTGCAAGGTGACGATGGCTTCGAACATCTCGGTCTGCACCAGCTTCATCACCGCGCCGCTCAGCGACGCGTACTCATCACCCACCTGCTCGTGGATGAGGCGGGCCGCGTCGGTGCTGGCCTTGATGGCCGCCAACCGCCGATCCAGCTTCTGCCCGTAGCGGCCGATGGCGCTGCGGCTCGGCAGCTTGCCGGCGCTGGCCTCGGCGGGGTAGCGCTGCTGCAGGTCGGCGATCAGCTCGTCGAGCGTCTGCGCGCCGGTGGCGAGCATGGCCTCGATGTAGCTCTTGATCTCCGCCGGCAGCCGGCTGACGCTGCTCTTGCGCGACATCGTCTCACCAGTACTTCGCCGGCCGCGCGATGCCGGGCTCGACGTCGACGGTGTACTCGGCCACGTCCGTGCCGTGCCGCGTCAGCTCGCAGAACCAGCGGCCGCTCGGCTCCTTGGTCACCAGCACCAGGTGACGGCCGACCAGGTAGTCCAGCTCGCGCCGCAGCTCGTGCGCCGTGGCGTCCGGGTACTCGCTCTGCGCCACGGCCAGCACCGGGCCTTCGTACGCGCCCAGCGGGCGCGCGGTGTTCAGCGTCAACAGGATCAGCCAGCGCAGTGCCTCGCGCCGGATTCGAGCCTGGTCAATCTGCGTCATGCTTGCCTCCGCGCAGCTGCATGTTCTCGATCCGCAGTGCCAGGCTGTCGAGCTTGGCCTCGATGACGCTCTGCCCGCGGATGTAGTCCTCGCGGCGCACGTAGTGCAGCGGCAGGTCGGCTTGCAGCTTCATCAACTCCCTCTCCACGCGCTGCCACTGCCCGACCTCGCGCAGGTTGGCTTCCTCGATCGAGCCCAGCCGCTCGGCCAGCGCGCCGATCTGGCCCTCGATGTGCGTCTGCGTCTGCGACAGCAGCAGCTTGCCCGTGCCAGCGGCGGCGCCCAGGAAGGTGATGAGCAGCAGCACCAGCTGCCAGAGTTCGACCTGCACGATGTTCATGGGAGGGCTCAGCTCGCGTGTTCGAGGTTTCGGATGTAGTAGTCGCAGGCGTCCTGCACCTGGTCGTTAGCGCCGTAGGTCGCCACCACGGTCACCAGGCGGCGCTCGCTCTCGTGGGCTTGATCGATCAGCGCGGTGTCCGCCGGGGTCAGCACGATGTCGACCGCCTCGGCGGCAGCCAGGTCGGTCCAGCCGCGCACCTCTACGCCGGTGGTCTGGCAGTCGATGCGGTACTTCACCGATGCCGGCGCCGCCGGCGCGCGGTACCGATCGGTGAACGTTGCCGACAGCACTGCGGTCGATTGTTCGGCCACCACTCTCATGCCGACCACTTGAAGGTGATGTGCCGTGCCGCGAAGCTGAAGCGCAGGCGCAGCGGCGCGGCCACGATGACCACCAGGCCATCGGCGATGTACAGCGACAGCGCCGCCCACAGCTGGCGCATGTCCTGCGTCGCGGCCTGCAGCGCGGCTTGCACCGAAGCGCGCATCGCCACCGCGGCATTGAGCGACGCCTGCGCCGAGCCCACCTCGGCCACGGCCGTGGTGATGCCGGCGCTGGCGGTGGCCAGCGCCTGCAGCGCGGCGTCCACAGCACCGAAGGCCATCGACCCACCTTGCACCTGCACGTCGAGCGCCGCGCCCGCGCTGCGCGCCTGCGACACGGCCAGCTCGATCGCCGCCGCCGCCGCGCCGGCTTGCTGCAGCGCCGCGCCCACGCCCGTGATGGCGGTCTGCCCAGGCAGCTGCACGGCCGTGTCGATGCCCGCCGCCGCCAGCGCCTGGTGCAGCACCGCCGCGCTCAGCGCCACCTGCGCGCTGATGCCGGCCTGCACGTACGTGCTCAGCCCGGTGGCCACGCTTTGATCGGCCTGCACCTGCGCCGACAGCGAAGCGGTCTGCGCGCCCTGCGCCTGCACGGCCAGGTCGAGCGCGGCCGCGGCGCTGCGCGCGAGCTGCAGGGCCGCGTCGAGCGACGCCGACTGCTGCCCGCTGACCTGCACGGCAGCTTGCAAGCTGCTGACCGCGACGCCGGCGGCCTGCACCGCCGCTTCCAGCTGCGCCTGGCCGCTGCGCGCGGCCTGCACGGCAAGGCCAACGCTGCTGGTCGACGCGCCGGCGGCCTGCACCGCGGCCGAGCTGCCTGCGCTCGCGGAAAGTGCGCGCTGCACCACCGCGCCGAGGCTTGCGGACAGTGTGATCGTCGATGCGCCCGCGCCCGCTGAAGCAGGTGCCCAGATGCGCTGGTTGTCAAAGAGCTGCCATGGTGCTTGCGGGCTTGCAGTGAGCAAGCGCATAGCGTCAGGGCCGATGTCGCGCAGCCACATCGCGCCGCCGGCGATTGCGAGCGAGCGCGCCTGCGAGCCCACCGAGACGTTGATCCCAGAGCCAGTGGCGCGCAAGCCGGCCGCGAAGTTCGAGGCAGCCGTGGAGGCAACCATGTCGCCATCAACCCAAAGTTCGAGCATGGAGTTGCGCACGAACCGCATCCCGACGACATGCGGGCTGTTGGGCGAAAGCGGCGCTGGGCTGTTGACCAACGCACTGCCGTTGTAGTTCGGGTAGTAGTAGACGAACGCCCGCGGAGCACCGCCTGCATACGTCGCTACCTGCAGCCCACTTGCCGCGCCAGATCCTGCAGCGCCCGCCGTCAGTAGCGTGGTCTCGGCGCTGACGTTGACGTTCTCGCCGTTGTAGCCCCACACGATGATCGACAGCTCATCAGAGCCGTTCGGCAGCGGGCCCGACGACAGTTGCCAGCCGGCGGAGTTGCCAGCGGTGGCGTAGGCAGTGCCATCGGGCGAGGCGATCGAGTTCAGCGTGGTCGGGCCCAGCCCACGAAACACCTCGTGGCTGCCGGCAGCGTTGAACAGCAGCGCAAGGCCTTCGACCAGCGGACTGCGGCCGACGCCGGCCGACGGCAGCGGCTGCCGCCGCCACGGCCGGACAAGCGGGATCAGCGACATTCAGCCAGCCTCGCCTTGGGCGATCTGCGCCGTACTTGATGCGGCGAAGCTCACCGCGCAAATGTGCTCGCCGTTGCCGTTGCTCGGCCAGGTCGTGCCACCGTCGGTCGACATCTGCCGCACCACTCGAACCAATCCAGTGGCAGAAGCCGATGGCGTGAATGAGGCGACGAGGTGCGCGCCGAGGTACTTGTCCGCGCTGTTGTCGATCGTGCTGCCGTTGCTGTAAGCACCGGCGGCGACGCTGACCGACGCGATCGGCGTGCTTTCGCTGTCATCGGTGCGCGAGCCGTCGGAAGCAAACTTCCAGCGGCGGCTCTTCACGACCACCGTGACGCTAACGCCGGTGCTGTTGTAGACCTGGTACCGATAGGTGTGGCCGAGCATCATTCGACTCCCTGCACCGCGTCGGCCACCTGCCGCCAGGTGATCGGGTCATCGACAAGCGCAATGCGTTGCAACCCGTCAACCTCGGACTGGTCCAGGATGCCCAGCGCCGCGAACTGATCGAGCATGCCGCGCAACTGGGGTGACCCGAAGTCCAGGCCATCGCCGGCAAGAAAGCCCAGCTGTCGGCGCAGCAGCGACCCCATCACGCGCTGCTGCGGGTCGCTGCTCTCGAGCATCTTGTCGCGGGCGCCTTCGAGCTTCATCAGGATGATCTCGGCGGCAATGGGCCCGCCCGGTACCTGCTCGGCGAGGCCGCGGGCGCTGAGGATCCGCGGTGCAAGGCGCTTGCGGTCGACCGACAGCAACGTGGCCACGGCGGCCAGGTCACCTGCGGCCAGCGCAGCATCGATCTGCTCGACCTCGACCACGCTGAGCGTGCGGCCGGCCAGCGCTTCGAGCGCGGACTGCTGCTTCGGCGTCATGGCGTCAAGTCCTGCGTCGTGACGATCACGCTCACGCCGTCGGCGTAGACGCGCACGCCGTTCAGCTCGGCGACGACCCACTCCACGCGCTGCGGCTCGTCCACGTGCACGGTGCCGGCCAGGGCGAGCAGCCGCCCAACGGCTTCTTGCGCCGGCATGCCTGGGTGCTGCAGCAGCTCGCCGGCCAGTGCGTTGAGCTGCGGCACCAGCTGCTCGGCCGCAGTCTTCATGGCCAGGCCGCGCAGGCCGCGGCGGCGGAACAGCCGCCCGCCGGAGCCGCCGGGCACGATCACGCGCAGCTGGCCGTTGCTGGCCACCGCGGTGCCGTCCGGCCCGATGACCGTTTCGAAGGCGATCGGCTGCTGCTGCGACATCAGATCTCGTCCCAGGCGATCGTCAGCGTCTCGCTCGGCGTGAGCCCGCCGCTGGCCGCGGCGGTGACCTCGCAGGCCATCACCAGGTGGTCGCCCTTCTCGCCGGTGCCGGTGAACGGGCCGGCGCCGAGCGACAGCGGCGCCGCGCTGGTGTAGGTGAACAGGTTGGCATAGCCGGCGGAAGCGGTCTCCTCGATCGGCGTGGCGTACGCCGCAACCGCCTTGCCCCACAGGTTGATGCCGGCGCCCATGCCCGAGCTGCCGTCCGTGTAGGCGCGCACGTTGCTGATCTGCGTGAACGTGCCGCCGGCGATGTACAGCCGCAGCCACTTCTGGAACGACCAGTCGCTGCCGCTGGTGGGCTTGACCATCGGGTTAGCCAGGTCCACCGTCGAGTTGTCCGCGTTCTTGAAGCGAACCGTCCCGCCGGTCTTGTCCGTCGCCGTGCCGCCGGCGCCGTTCTTCTCCACGATTTGTACCGTCGCTGCCATGGCTGCTCCGAAAGTTCAGTTCGTTGCCGAGCCCGTTGCCGGCTTCGCCTTGGCCGCGGCGCGCAGCGCCTGGCCTTCGAGGATGGCCTTGCACTCCGACGCGTTGATGTCGCCGGTGATGGTCACCGGTCCCCATCGGCTCGCGCTCATGCACGCCTTGCCGTCCACCGTGGTGACCACCGAGTTGGTGAGCCAGCCGCCGGTCTCGGGCATCGTGATGCACCCCGCCAGCGGCAGGGTGCAGGCCAGGGCCGCTGCGCGCAGCAGGCGGCGATGCGTGGTGTTCATGTCGGTCGCCGCCGCTGCTGCTGCCGCGGCCGGTCAGCCCTGGGCGGGCTCGTCGGGCACCAGCTCGTCGACGACGCGGGCCTGGTCCTTCAGCGCGGCCAGCGCGGCCTCGGCCTCATCGCCGATCTGGTCGGCGGTGGCCAGCTGCGTGGCGAGCGCGTCGATCTTGCTCAGCAGCGTGCGCGTCTCCGCGCCGATCTTGGTCACCTGTTCGGCGACGCCGGCCAGGTCAGCGGCCAGTTGGGTCTTGGTGGTCATCAGAAGGTCCGTCAAGGTTGCGACCGCGTGCGCAAGGCTTCGATGCGTTTCGAGTTGCAGAAACTTGGCGACGTCCATGCGTGTGCTGGTCAGTGGCGCCCGGTAGACCACCGGGCAGGGCAATGCCATCATCGAAGGGCTGGGCCATTGCGCGCGAGCCAAGCGTTTGGCTTGTCTGCTTGCGCCCAGGCGCAGCAGACTGGTGACCATGCGAAGCATGGTCACCTGGCATGACACCACCCACGCACACTGATCCGCCGGCGCCGCTGGCTTGGGGCGGGCGCGTCAGCGCCACCTTTCGCGCGGCGGTGCGCTCGATGGCGCGGCGCCTGCAAGTGCAGCCCGACTGGCTGATGGCCTGCATCGCCTTCGAGACCGGCGCCACCTTCCGGCCCGACATCCGCAATGCTGCCGGCAGCGGAGCGGTCGGCCTCATCCAGTTCATGCCCGCCACGGCGGCGGCGCTGGGCACCAGCACCGCGCGGCTGGAGGCGCTGACGGCCGAGCAGCAGCTCGTCTACGTCGAGCAGTACCTGCGGCCGTGGGCCAAGCGCCTGCACGACCTGGCCGACGTGTACATGGCCATCCTGTGGCCGGCCGCGATCGGCCGCGCCGACGACGCGGTGCTCTTCCGCCGCGAAGACCCGCGCCGGCCCAAGCTGTACATCCAGAACGCCGGCCTCGACTACAACCGCGACGGCGTCATCACCAAGGCCGAGTGCGCCGCGCGCGTGCACCGCATGCTCGATCTCGGCCTGCGCGCGGAGAACGTCGGTTGACGACGGCGATGCACATGCTGCCGCTGTCCGTGCTGCTGGCCGCCGGCGTCACCGTCGGCATCTGCGCCGGGACGTTCGGCGCCGTGTGGATCTGGCTGGACACGATCACGCAGCGCCAGGTGCGCGTGATGACGCGCGAGATCAACCGCCTGGTGGCGCAGGACGAGATCAACAAGGCCGCCTGGCAGCGCACGCAAGCGCGCTACCGCGCGCAGCGCGCCGAGCTGCTGGCCGTGATCGACCGCGAGCGCAGCGAAATGCAGGAGATCCGCCTGACGGCCCGCGCGCGCGAAGAGCAGATTCGCCGGCAGATTGCCGACTCTACCTTCGGCGCCGTGTGATGCCCAGCTGCGCCGCACCAGGATGCGCCCGCGTCGTCGACTCCACGCGGCTGATGTGCTGGCCGCACTGGCGCCAGGTGCCGCGCGCCGTGCAGCAAGTGGTGTGGCGCCGCTGGCGCGCCTACCTGGCGTCCACGCCCGCCACCGAAGCCGAGCGCTGGGCGGCGTACATGGTGGCGCGCAAGGCGGCGGTTGATTCCGTGACGGAATCAAGCGGGCAGTAGACAGGCCCCGCTCTGCGTCAAGCCACCTCGCCATCACCCGCGCGCCGATCGCAGCGCCAGCGGGCGGATTCAGGCCTCGGCGGGCGCTTCCTGGCCCGCCGCGATGCGCACCAGCCGCAGGCCGGCGCGTGCGCGCTGCACGGCATTGCTCGCGGCCTGGGCGGACAGGCCAGCCTGCCGCGAGGCCTCTGCGACAGTCAGCCCGCCGACGAGCACCAGATGTGCGGCCACCTGCGCCGGCCCGGCGCGCAGGCGCAGCAGGTCGGCCAAGGCCTCGAACTGAGCCGCTGTCATGACGAGCTCCGTGCGTACAGCCGGTCAAGCGCGCGGCGGTATCCGCGCACCCAGCAGGCGTTAGCCTTTTTGGTAGTCAACTCGCGCAAACCGTTGAACCGGCTGGCCAGATACTCGGTCGCCTCGGACTGCGCTGCTTTGTGCAGCGGATAGTCGGGGCTCGCGTCGCGGCCAGCCTCCCACGCCGCAAATTGTTCCTCGGCCACCCAGTACGGCCCCAGGTCGTGACCCGCTCCGTCGCAAAAGTGCTCGTGCCCATCAAACCAAGCCGATGCCTGGGCCCGATCTGAGTGCAGCGCCAGCGCTTTGGCCCAGACGATGGCGCTGCGAATCGCCGCGGCATGGTCCTTGCCCAGCGGCGTCAGTCGCGCCTGACGCAGCGCGTCGGATACATGCTGCACGCCGGCACGAATAGATGGCTGTTCGGCCGCCGCGGCCAGCGCGGCAGCGTGAATCTGCCGGATGCCGTCGGCCGACAGTTCGACCGGAGCCCAGTAGCCGCAGGCGTCGAGCACGTCGACGGGATCGTGCTCGATCAAAAACTGGCTAACGACTGTCATGTGAGGAGCCCCGCAATCTTCGTCTGCAGCAACCGCGCATTGCCGAGCGCGCCGATGTCGTGTCGCAGCGTATCGCCGCCGGCGGCTGCGGCGAGCTTGCGCATGAAGTCGATGGCCGCGTGGTCGGACTCGGGGCCGACGTACAGCACATCGATCGCGCCCCGAAATGTCTGCGCAACAGCGAGCGCCGCGGCCGGGTTGTCCGGATGACCGTCGCTGATCACGAGCGTTACGCCCGGGTCCGCGGCCGAGGCGAACGTCAATGCTGCGGCCAGGTCGGTATTGCTCTCCGGTTCCGGCACTGCCGATGCATCGCGCGGCGCCGAGCTGAAGACCACCAGTCGCGCCGTGCGCTGCTGCTGCGCGCCAGAGACGGCCTCGCGCAGCACGTCGATCTTGCGCTGACCGCCCCACGCCGCGCCTGCCATGCTTGCCGAAATGTCGGCCAGAATCACAGCTGCGCCGCGCCGGCGGTCGATGCGCTGCTGCTGCGCCGCGACGCGGCCAGTCGTTGCCGGCAGCGTGCGAGCAGCCGCCCGCAGGACCCCTTGCAGCGGGTTTGTCAAGTCGCGTTTTGCGGACACAGTTCTGCTCCCCTCAAAATCGTTCGACGATGCACGCCATTGGGGTCGCGCGTCGCGGCATGAAACGCCAAAGCCCAGGCGCGCGCTTCGAGTTCCTTCGGCTTGAGCGCCGGCGACATCGTGATGCGGTCTCTGCGCAAGTCATACTGCACGAAGCACCAGCCCGGCCCGGCTGGGTTTGCCCCGAGCACGATCCGAACACGTTGGCCCGAGCCGTCGTCGTAGTCTGAGATCGTCAATTCGTGCGGCCCGCGGCCGACGATAGCCGCGGCGCTGATCAGATGACCGCGCAAGCTTTCTTGCCAGCGCTGCTGCTCGCGAGCGGCGTGACGCTCGATCCCTTCCCGCTCGGCGCGCGCGCGAATGCTGTCCAGCACGCGCTGCTTTGCCGCGGCGCCGCCGGCGGCCTGGGCCGCGAGCTGCTCCGCGTCGGATGCCACTGCGCTGGCCAGCGCGGCGCGGGCAGCCGGGTTGCGCATGACCGCTTCCCGCGCCGCGGCGCGAGCCAGGTCGACGACTTGGTCGTCGGTCAGGCCGCTGAAGTCGAGCTCGGTCATGCGTCCGCCGCGTCGATCTCAGCAGGCGTCAGGCCCCAGATCTCAGCCGCAATCTGACGGGCAGTTCCGAACTTCTCCACCAGCGCGACGGCCAGCGCCTTCTGCTGAGCGGGGGTGATCTTGCGATACTTGTTGCTGCCGTTGATCGTGTCGAGCACGGTCTGAGCGATCGAGACGATCTTGTCGTTGCCGATCTCGCGGCCAACGCTCGCGGCAAGCTCGACACCCTGCGCGCAGGTCATCAGGTACGTCGCAAAGTTGAAATCGGCTTTCTCGGAGAGCCAGCGATCCGACTCGTAGCGCTTGATCGTTTCAGCAGCGTAGTCGCGGTGCCAAATCTTGCTGTAGTCGCTCATCGCGTTCTCTATTCGAATTCCGGAAGCCGCCGGGGCGTTGCGCCAACTTTTCAGCGCATGAGCCGTAGCATACACGCTTTAGCGTGTGTGTCAAGGGCGCGGCGACGAAGCCCAGAAGCGTGACGAGACGGTAGTTCGAGCGCTTGGCTCAAGCCGGCGGCAGGAACAGCCGCTTGCGGTCGGCTTCGCTGATCGGCACGTTGAGGGTCTGCACCACGCTCAGCAGGCGCCCTTGCTTGTCGAAGACCATGCTCAGTGATCGGCCAGCGTCAAGCCACTGGTGGAGCTGGTTGCCCTTGGCCGTCGTCATGATGTTGCGTGGCGGCCCGCCGAGCATGGAGGCCACTTCGGCCGCCGTGCTTTGGCCAGGCTGCAGGCGTGGCAGGGCCGCAGACCAGGTGTCGTTCCCAGTGGTGGCGCACCCCGCCAGCGCGATCGTGATCGCCGCGACGCTGATGAAGGTCCGGCGTGTGGGTTGGTTCATCGTGGGTCTCCAGAACATGGTGGATGGGGCAGGTGTGGGTGTAGCCGCACTTGCATCGTGCAGGTCATGCCGTCGGCGGCGCCAGCCGGGCGGCTAGGTCGCTGATCGTCTCGCGGTCCCGCTTCGTGCAGGCCCGCCAGTGGGCCAGCAGCTCGGCCTCGGCCCGGTTGCGCGGTGGCCCAGGTTCCGGCCAGGCCAAGGCCCTTTCTTGCACACGCCAAATCTCGGCACGCTGCGCCTTCTGGGTGGCGTGCGCGGCAAGCCATCGCGCGTGCTCGAGCTGCGGCATGAACATCTCCCCTTGGCCGCCGCTGACGATCCAGTCCGGGCTGATGCGCAGCTTGGTGACCAGCGCCTCCATCTCTTCCGGCGCGAGCTTCTTGACGCGACCTGCGGTGAGGCTCTTGACGCGATCGAGGTTGACATCAAGCAACTGCGCCATGTCGGCCTGCTTGAGGCCGCACGTCTCCATCACGGAACGCAAAAGTGAAGAAATCACAGAGGCACCTTTACAGGTGGAAATACTCCACCTATGATCTGACTCAACGTCACCAATGGTGACTGCTTCGAGAGGATACGAGGTGAAGGAAAAGTTGCTCTCCCCCAAACAAGCGAAGGAACTGCTGGCGCGACGCGGCGTGGCCGTCGCCGCCTGGGCGCGGCAGCACCAGGTTTCGGTCGCAGCGACCCGGCGCGTGCTGGACGGCCGTTGCAAAGGCCTGCGCGGCCAGGGCCACACGGTGGCCGTGCTGCTGGGCATCAAGGAAGGAGAAATCGCATGAGCCGCGCCACCAACGGCACAACGGTGTTCGCCTTCGCGCGGCAACGCCTGTCGTCGATCGTCGACCAGGCGGAGCGCTACCACGCCAGCGCGTTGCGCGAGGCGGGCGAACGCGGCCGGCCCTGGGCCGCCATGATCGACACGCTGTTCGACCAGGTCGGCGGCTTCCACGAGCTGGCCACGCTGGCGCTGCACCTGGGTGACCCGGTGGCGGAAGCCGAGATCACGGGCCAGATCGCGGCGGTGTCGACGCAGCTCACCGACCTGGCACACGACGCCCGCATGTGCGGCTGCGCCAACTGGGACCCGCTGGCCAAGCGCTTCCGACCGCACGGCCTTGGCCGCGAGCAGGCGCCCGCATGACCCGCGCCACCGACTACACCAACGCCGCGCAGCAGCGCCTGCTGAAGGTGGTGCTGGCCCTGTTCGGCGACGTGGTCAACGGCTACGCGCCCAGCGCGCTGGCGCGTGCCGTGGCCTGCAGCCCGCAGGTCATCACCCGCGACCTGGACAACCTGCGCACGGCCGGCCTGGCCGAGCGCGACGAAGAGACCGGCCACTGGCGGCTGACGCCGCGCCTGCCGCAGCAAGCGGTGCGCGTGTGGGCCGCGATCGACCGCGCCGAACGGCGCGTGCAGGACACCCGCGCGCGCATCTCTACGGCCGCCGGCGACGGCGCACCGCTGCGCCCGCGCTTCACACCCGAAAACTGACGAGGAGCCATCTTGGGAAGACCACCCAGCCGAGCCATCGTGCCGGCCGAAACCGAGGGCATCAACACGGACGCCGCCGCCAGCGTGCTGGCGGCTGGGCGCGGAGCGCTGGCGTCGGAACGAGCCGAACGCGAGCTGGCGATCTTCCAGCTCGGGCAGCAGGTCGGCGGGATCATGATGTCGCGCGTCCATCGCAATTTCTCCGAGGCGTCGGAGATTCGACTCTTCACCCAACTGCGCGAATCCAAGAAATACAAGGACTTAGCGCTGCCACGGCCCGATGGCTCTCTCCGGCCGTCGGAGACGCTCAGCGAGTTTTGCCAGATCGTGTTTGGCCGCTCGTACAGCACGATGGCCGAGCACACCCAGAACTTCCAGATGCTGGGCGAGCAGGCCTACGAGATCGCTGTCCGCCTCGGCCTGAACCATGCTGCGCTGCGCGCCGTGCGCGCGCTGCCGCCAGACCAAGTGTCCAAGGTCCAGCGCGCCATCGCCGACGGCGCCGCCAAGGCCGAAGTCATGTCGGTCATCGAAGACCTCGCCGCCAAGGTCGCACAGGTCGAAGAGCAGCTGCAGGACAAGGACGCCGAGCTGCAGGTGGCCAACACCGCCCGCCAGAAGCAGCAGACCCGCATCGACAAGCTCGAAGCCGAGCGCCGCCGCTACAACAAGGCCACGCCGGCCGAGCAGCTGGCTGAAATGCAGCGCCGCGCCGTGGCGATGATGAACGACGTGCGCGGCGGCATCGCCGGCGGCCTGCGCCAGGCGTGCGCCGAGATCGGCAACCACGGCGAAGAGCGCGGCCTGCACGACCGCTTCCTGGCCGGGCTGCTGGCCGAGATCCAGCACCAGCTGGACCAGGTGCGCCAAGACTTCGGCCTGGCCGACGTGGCCGACCCCGGCCTGCCCGACTGGCTGCAGGACGATCCCGTCGCCAAGCAGCTCGACGTGCAGCACAAGGCCGGCCGCGGCAGCAAGGCCTGAGCCGCATGCCGCTCACCCCCGCCATCACCCAGCGCCTGGTGCAGCTGGCGGCCGACCTGGCCAAGGTGCCGCACGGCGCCAAGGAAGCGCTGTACGCGGCCGCCTGTGCCGAGCTGGGCCTGAGCCGCGGCACGCTGCAGCGCCACCTGCACGCCGTCTCGGTGCGCCCGCAGCGCAAGCGCCGCAGCGACGCCGGCGCCGTGGCGCTGCCGCGAGAAGAGGCCATGCTCATCAGCGCGCTGCTGATGGAGAGCCACCGCAAGAACAACAAGCGGCTGATGTCCATCACCCAGGCCGTGCAGACCCTGCGCGACAACGGCCTGGTGCGTGCCGAGGGCGTGGATGCCGATGGCGTGATCCGCCCCTTGAGCGACAGCGCCATCGGCCGCGCGCTGCGCGTGCATGCGCTGCACCCTGACCAGCTGTCACGCCCGGCGCCGGCGGTGGAGCTGCGCAGCCTGCACCCCAACCACGTGTGGCAGATCGACGCCAGCCTGTGCGTGCTGTACTACCTGGAGACCGCCGACCCCAAGCATGCCGGCCTGCAGGTGATGGAGCGCGACAAGTTCTACAAGAACAAGCCGCGCAACTTGAAGCGCATCGAGCACGACCGCGTCTGGAGCTACGAGGTCACCGACCACTACAGCGGCTGCATCTTCGTCGTCTACGTGCTCGGCGCCGAGAGCGGCGAGAACATGACGCACGCCTTCATCGAGGCGCTGCAGGCGCGCGAAGGCGAGCCCTTCCACGGCGTGCCCTTCATCGTGATGACAGACCCCGGCGGCGGCAACGTGGGCGCGCTGGCGATGAACCTGTTCCGCCGCCTGCAGGTGAAGCCCATCGCGCACAAGGCCGGCAACGCGCGCGCCACCGGCGCCGTGGAGAAGGCGCGCGACATCATCGAGCGCAGCTTCGAGTCCGGCCTGAAGCTGCGGCCGGTGGCCAACCTCGACGAGCTGAACGGCCTGGCGCGCCGCTGGATGCGCTGGTTCAACGGCACGCAGCTGCACAGCCGGCACGGGCAGACGCGCTACGCCATGTGGCAGACCATCGGCGCCGAGCAGCTGCGCCTGGCGCCGCCGCCGGCGCTGTGCCGCGAGCTGCTGACCCATGCGCCCGAGCGGCGCCAGGTCATCGACCAGCTGCGCGTGCCTTTCATGGGCCGCGGCGACTTCGATGTCAGCGCCGTGCCCGGCGTGATGGTGGGCGAGTGGCTGCAGGTCACCTACAACCCCTACGACGTGGCCGCCGACGGCAGCCTGCGCAGCGCCATCGTGGTGGACAGCGACGCCGACGGCCAGGAGCGCCTGACGCGCGTGCCGCTGGTCGAGCGCGACGACGCCGGCTTCGCCGTCACCGGCAACGTGATCGGCGAGGACTTCGGCCGCGCGCCCGACACGCTGGCCGACGTCAACCGCAAGGCCGTCGAGCGCCTGGCCATGGATGCCGTTTCGCTGGAGCAGGCCGCCGCGCAGCGCAAGGCCAAGGCGGTGCCCTTCGGCGGCCGCATCGACCCGTTCAAGCGCATCGAGGCCGACGACGCCGGCGCGCCCGCCTGGCTGCCGCGCCGCGGCACGCCGCTGGCGCCAAAGGTCTCCGTGCCCCAGCCGCAGCAGGTGGTGCTGACCCTCTTCCAGGCCGCCGGCGAGCTGGTGCGTCGCGGGCTGGAGCTGACGCCCGAGCGCAACGCGCAGATCCGCGCCTGGTACCCCGACGGCGTGCCCGAGGCCGAGCTGGACGATCTGCAGCGCCGGCTGACCGTGCGCGCCACGCTGCGCGTGGTGGGCGGGGGCGACGCGCAATGACCGCCGCTACGCTCGATGTCGACCTGGTGCCGGTGCTGGCCGACCTGGGCCTCACGCTGGGCGCCTTCGCCCGCGCCATCGGCGCCAGCAAGGGCAGCGCGCACCGCCTGGTCACCACCGGCAAGTGGCCCACGCGCAGCGCCACGGTCGTGCAGCAGCGTGTGGCCGCGTTGCTGGCCGAGCGCCGCGCCCCCGCGAAGCATTGGGCCGCCTTCCGTGCCGCAGGCCTGTACGTCGACCGCCTGCTGGCCCCCATGAGCAGAAAGGCCCCGCCGAGTTCGCACCTCGGCGAGGCCCCATCACCTGCAACCCCCGAAGCCGCTGAACAACCCCTGGAGGACTCCATGCTACTGGAATGCACCCCGCTCACCGACCAGGCCCGCAAGGCCTGGGGCCTGGCGCGAAGCCCGTTCGCCGACGACGTGTCGTCGCGCGACGACGTGTTCGCATCGCCCGCCACGCGCCGCGTGCGCGCCGCGCTGCTGGACTGCGCCATGCACCACGGCTTCATCGCCCTCATCGGCGAATCGGGCTCGGGCAAGACCACGCTGCGCGAAGACCTCGAGCAGCGCATCCTCGACGAGCAGCGCCCCGTCGTCGTCATCAAGCCCTACACGCTGGCCATGGAGCCGAACGACGTGAAGGGCAAGCAGATGAAGAGCGGCCAGATCGCCGAGGCCATCGCCCACGCGCTGGCGCCCAGCGTGCAGCTGCGCAGCAGCCCCGAGGCGCGCTTCCGCCAGGTGCACGAGCTGCTGCGCGACTCGGCCCGCGCCGGCCACCGGCACGTGCTGGTGATCGAAGAAGCGCACCGCATGCCGCTGGCCACGCTGAAGCACCTGAAGGGCTGGATGGAGCTGAAAGACGGCCTGCGCCGCCTGCTGGGCGTGTGCCTGGTGGGCCAGCCCGAGCTGGACAGCCGCCTGAGCGAGACGCAGCCCGAGATCCGCGAGATCGTGCAGCGCTGCGAGAAGGTGCACATGGAGCCGCTGGACGAGCACCTGCAGGCCTACCTGCAGCTGAAGTTCGCCCGCGTCGGTGCCAACGCGGCCGACGTGCTGGCCGACGACGCCTACGACGCGCTGCGCGCGCGGCTGGTGCAGATCCCGCGCGGCGGCACCGCGCGCGACGCCTACAGCATCTGCTACCCGCTGGTGGTGAACAACCACGTGGCCCGCGCGATGAACGCCGCGGCCCTGGCCGGCTGGCCCAAGGTCGACGCGCAAGTGGTCGCGGGGAGCTGATGCCATGCGCAACATCTTCACGCACCGCCCCACGCCGCTGCCGGGCCTGCGGCAAGCCCGCCGGCACCAGACCGTGCTGCTGACGGCCCTGGCCGCCGCGCTGCTGGCCCTGGCCGGCCTGGGCTACGCGCTGCGCCTGGGCGACGACGAGCTGCTGGCGCAGCAGGCGCTGGACGAGCAGGCCGCCTGGCTGGGCGGCTTTCTCGAAGGCCGGGCGCAGACCCGGCAGACGCTCACGCACCAGGTGGACGCGCGCCTGGCAGATGCCTACCAGCTTGGCCTGGCCGAAGGCCGCATGCAGGCCTGTCCCACGCCTGGCTCGCTGCACCTGGTGAGGCGGCCATGAGCTACGCCATCACCGCCCTGGCGCTGCTGCGCCTGCGCGCCGAGCCCGGCCAGTGGGTGCCGGTGGCCGAGCTGGCGCGCTTCATGGCCGTGGCCGAGGAGCCCGTACGCATGCAGCTCGGCTTCCTGGAAGCGGCCGGCGACGTGCAGGTGCAGCGCGGCGCCGGCGACCAGATTCAGGCCGCGCTGGTGAGCCCGCGCGCGGACGACTTCGCGCCCGTGCTGGTCCCCTTGGACCACCCGAGCGATTTGGAACGATTTGAACGGCCTTCCTGCGCCTTGGCGGGCCATTCGCTGCCTGAGAGAGAACCCCGATGACCACCGTCACCACCCCCCTGGCCGACATCGAGGCCGAAGCCAAGCTGCACGAGCAGGCCCGGCTGCTGCTGGCCGAGCGCGTGGGCGCCTACCAGCAGGGCCTGGCGGCGCTGGCGCGCGACCAGCTGCCTGGCATCCGCCGTGCGCTGAACAAGGCGGCCGACATCGAGGCGCGGCTGCGCGCTCTGGTGCAGGCGCACCCACAGAGCTTTGCCAAGCCCAGAACGCTGGTGATGCACGGCACGAAGATCGGCTACCAGAAGACCAAGCCCCGGCTCGGCATCGACAAGCCCGCGCGCGTGTTGGAGCGCATCAAGCGCCTGATGCCCGAGCGGGCCGAGCTGCTGATCCACAAAGAAGAGAAGCCGAACAAGGAGGCGCTGGCCAAGCTGCCGGAAGCCGACCTCCAGCGGCTGGGCTGCAAGCTCACCGCGGGCAACGACGAGGTCATCGTCAAGGCCGTGGACGGCGCCGTCGAGAAGATGGTGCAGGCGCTGCTGAAGGAAGCCAGCGACGCGCTGACCGAGGGCGAGGATGAAGGGGGTGTGGCATGAACGCGGCCACGCATTCCGACGACGACGATCCGATCGTGCAGCGCACCGTGCCAGCGGGCAGCAGCGCAGCGCCGACAACGTCGGCGGTCAGCAGCGTGTTCGCGCTTGGCGACACGCCGCAGGCGCCCTCGAAATTTGCCCTACCGTTGAAGACGAGGGTGCTCAAGTCGATCGCCGCGTGCGGCCCGTTGACCGCAAAGCAGTTGGCAACGGCGCTCGCCGTCGATCGCAGACGTGCGACCATCATCGCGTCAGAGCTGTCATGCACGAAGGGTGGCAACCTGCTCGTGCGCACCTTGAACGCCGACGGACAGCGGGCCTACGCGTTGGCGCGCGACGGCGTCGTGCAGCCTGCGCCACCGCGGCGCAAGGGCGGGCGCGTCGCTCGCCCTGCCGCCATCGCTGAGCCGGCAGCCGAGACGCCGGCCGCCGACGAGCGCCTGGTGTGCGGCGTGCTGAACACCGGTGAGTTGCTCATCCAGTTGCCGTACCTGGAAGCGCGCATCAAGCTCGGGCACTGGCTGGAGCTGCGCGACTACTTGGCCACGGTGAAGTTGGACACCCGCGGCTGACCGCCACCATGCCCGCAGCCCCCGTCACCCGCCGCGCCAGCGACATCAAGCGCATCCACGTGCTGCGCGGCCGGCTGGGCATGGACGAGGATGCCTACCGCGACCTGATCGGTTCGCTGTTCAACGGCGCGCGCAGCAGCACGGCGCTGGACGATGCGCAGCGCCAGCGCTTTGTCCTACACCTGCAAGGGCTGATGCGTCAACTTGGAAACTTCGCAGGTGCTGACGCCCGACCTCAGCGGTTACCGTTGCCGTCGCTGACGCCGCGGCAACGCAAGATGTTCTCCGTGTGGCAGCAGCTGGCGGATGCCGGCCTGGTCAAAGACCGGCGCATGGCGGCGCTCGATGCGTGGATCACCCGCCGCACCTGGCCGGGCGGCCGCGTGGACAACAAGGCCTGGCTGGGCGGCAAGGGGGAAGACCAGGTGATCGAGGCGCTGAAAGCGTGGCTGCGCCGCGGCCACGACATGATGACGACGACGGCGGAGACGGGTGATGGCGGCCGCTGAGCCCGAGCGCCGGGCGCGCCGCCTGGAGCACCTGTCTCAGGACGAGCTGCAGCCGCTGCTCGAGCAGTTCGCCGCCGGCTATCCGCCGGTGCTGCTGGACTTCGCGCAGGTGATCTTCGTCGAGCTGCTCAACCAGCAGCACGACGGCGACGGCGCGGCGCGCCTGGCCTACGTGCTGACCGAGGCGGTGCGCCGCGAGATCGGCGGCCAGCGGGTGTACATGACGCGCGGCACCTTCTTCGAAGCGCGCGTCCGTGCGGACCAGATCCGCGCCCAGTGGGACGGCGGCAACACCGCGGCGCTGGCGCGCCAGTACGGCTTGAGTGTCGAGCGCGCGCGCCAGATCGTGGCCGTGCCGCAGGCCGAGCGCCGCCGCGCCGAGGCGGCCGAGCTGGCCGAGCTGCAGGGCGAGCTGCCGCTGGGGCCGGCTGACAACGACGAGGACGACGGCGCATGACCGGCCGCTACACCTTCGCCACCGCCTGGCTCCCCCACGCCTGCATGGGCGGCTGGTGCGTGATGCGCGACACCTGCGCGCGCTACCACGCCATCGGCATCGAGCGCATGCACGCCGCCGAGCGCCTGTGCCCGCCCGGCCAGGACGGCGTGGCCTGGGCGCCGGTGACCTGGCGCGCCGGCCAGCGCGCGGCCATGCCGCCCGAGCCGACGGCGGAGCTGCAGCCATGACCCGCCCGCGCGACCTGCTGTGCGTGCCGCACGACAAGTGGTGGCTGGCCTGGGAAGTAGAGTTCTTGCGCCTCTACTACGCCGACTACTTGACCGAGGCCATCGCCGCGGTGCTGGGCCGCACGCAGCGGCGCGTGCTGGCGAAGGCCAACCAGCTGGGCTTGCGCAAGAGCCCCGAGCTGGTGTCCGCAATCGCGCGCGAGCGTTCGTCGGCACCTGGCCATGGCAGCCAGGCGTACCGCTGGCAAAAGGGCCACGTGCCGGTGAACAAGGGCGTGCGCCGGCCAGGCTGGCACGCCGGCCGCATGCGAGAGGGGCAGTTCAAGCCGGGCAACAAGCCGCAGACCACGCGGCCGATCGGCAGCTTGCGCGTCGTCGAAGGCCAGCTGCAGCGCAAGGTCAACGACCTGCCGGGCCGCTCGGACGTGCGCTGGAAGCCGGTGACCCAGATCGTCTGGGCCGAGGCGGGCCGCGAGCTGCCCGCCGGCAGCGTGGTGGTGTTCAAGCCGGGCCGCGCCACCACCGACCCCGCGCTGATCACCGTGGATGCGCTGGAGGTCGTCGATCGCGCCGAGCTGCTGCGACGCAACAGCATCCGCAACTACCCGCCCGAGCTGGCCGACGTGATCCGCCTGCGTGCGCAGCTGCGGCGGGCCATCAACAAGCAAGCCAAGGAAGAGGCTGACCGTGAGCAAGACGCTGGATGACCTGCGCTCGGTTTTGTTCGAGGCGTTGGAGGCCGTGAAGAGCGGCACCATGGACCTGGACAAGGCGCGCGCCATCAACGAGATCGGCAGGACCTTGGTCGACACCGCCAAAGTCGAGGTCGACTATCTGCGCGCCACCGATGGCAGCCAGAGCAGCTTCATCGAACCGCCGGCCGACCCATCGAAGCTGCCGCCCGGCGTCACGCGGCACCTGCTGAAGTAGGCGCGATGGGCCTGTTCCAGAACCCGCCCGCCGCCGTGCCGCCGGCCGTGCGCCTGCGCCAGGCGCCCGAGGGGCCGGAGAAATACTGCCCGCGCTGCGACGACTGGTGGCCCGCGGACGGCGAGTTCTTCTGGCGCCGGCGCAACGAGCTGTTCTTCTGCTGCAAGGCGTGCTATCACGACATGGACCGCAGCAGGCCCGGCCGATACCGAACGTCACCACCGCCGGCCGCGCTGCCGGTAAGCTGGCCGCCGGCCACCAGCACGCCAAACGACTAGGCCAAGCGCTTGGCTCGCGCGCATCGCCGCATGCGCCGCAAGATGGCTGCATGGGTGACAACACCACGCTGCCGCAGGGCATCGAGATCTTCCGTGAGGGCCAGCACGTCGACGATGCCGGCGTGCGCCGCGACTTCGGCCGCGCCGACATCGACGCGATGGCCGCGGCCTACGACGCGCAGCTGCACGATGCGCCGCTGACCATCGGCCACCCGGCGCTCGACGAGCCGCGCTACGGCGGTGTTAGCGCCCTGCAGGCGGTGGACGGCCCGGACGGCAAGCGCGTGCTGACCATGGCCGCCGCCGACGTGCAGCCGGCCTTCGCCGAGGCCGTGCTGATGCGGCGCTTCCCCAAGCGCAGCACGGCGTTCTATCCGCCGACGCACCCGCAGAACCCCAAGCCAGGCGCGTGGTACGTGCGGCACGTGGGCTTTCTCGGTGCGCAGCCGCCGGCCGTGCGCGGCCTGGCGGACCTGCCGCGGCTGCCCCAGTTCTCCGATGGCGGGCAAGGCCTCGCCTGTTTCTCCGAACCCCTGACCACCCCTGAAAGGGACGATCGCATGGACAAGGATCTCCAGGAGCAGATCGACGCCGCCAACGCGGCCAAGGCTGCGGCTGAGCAGAAGGAGCGCGACGCCACGGCGCGCCTGCAGGCAATGCAGAAGGCGCACCGCGACGCGCAGCACGCCGACCACGTGGCCTTCGCCGAAGCGCAGCTCGGCAAGGGCCACATCACCAAGCCCGAAGTCGTCGAGCTGGTGGCCGTGCTCGACCAGGCCGCCGCGGCCGAGGTCGTGCAGTTCGGCGAGGCCGGCGCCGAGCGGCCGCTGGTGCCGGTGGCTTTCATCAAGCGCGTGATCGACCGCGCGGCGCCGCTGGCCAGCTTCAGCGAGCGCGCCGACCTGGCCGGCAACTCCGGCGGCGGCAGCTCGAAGGGCAAGACCGACGCCGAGATCGACGCCGACGCGAAGGCCTACGCGGCCAAGCACAACGTCGCATACGCCGAGGCGCTGAACCGCGTCGTCGCCTTCACGGCCTGACCCGGCCTGACCACAGGAGTCCATCACGATGATGACCGCCGCCGAGATTCGGCTCAAGCAAAACCCCATCCTCACCAGCCTGCTGCTGGGCATGGGCCAGGGCACGCTCGTGGCCGAACGGCTGTTCCCGCGGCTGCCGCAGGCGCTGTCCAGCGTGACGCTGGCGCAGCTCGGCGACGAGCGCTTCCGCCGCTACAACCTGCGCCGCGCGCCCGGCAGCGCCACCAAGCGCGTGCAGATCAAGTACGAGGGCAAGACCTACGAGGTCAACCAGTACTCGGTAGAGGTGCCGATCCCGCGCGAGCTGCTCCGCGAGGCCGACGAGTCGCGCCGCCTGCACGTCGGCAACTACCTGGACATCAGCCGCGTCGCGATGACCACGGCCAACGACATCCTTGGCCTGGACTACGAGATCGAGGTGTCCGCGCTGGCCGTTGACCCGGCGAGTTATGCCGCGGGCAACGTGCAGGCGCTGGCTGGCGCCACCAAGTGGAGCGCCAGCACCGGCACGCCGGTGACCGACATCCGCGCCGCGCGCGAGGTCATCCGCAAGAAGATCGGCAAGCGGCCCAACGCGCTGGCGCTGTCGGCCGATGCCGCGTTCGCGCTGGCCGGCAATGCCGAGGTGAAGGGCTACCTGCCGTCCACCCAGCTCGGCGTGGCGTCGCTGCAGCAGCTGCAGACCATCCTGGAGATCGACAACATCTTCGTCGGCGACGCGGTCTGGAAGGACGAGGCCGACGTGGTTTCGGACTGCTGGGGCAACAACGCCGTGCTGGCCTACGTGCCCAAGATCGGCGGCAGCGGCGCCGACATCAGTCTGGCGGAGCCCGGCTTCGGCTTCACCAACGTGATGGAAGGCCATCCGTACAGCGAGACCCCGTACTTCGACAACGGCACCAAGAGCTGGGTCTACGGCGCCACCTACGAGCGCCGCGCCAACGTGGCCTACAACAGCGCCGGCTTCCTGTTCCAGAACCCCAAGTAACGCGCCACGAGCGCAGGAGCCCATTGCATGAGCAAGAAGACCTACATCGCCGCCGTGCTGGTGACGTGCCACGTCGACGGCCAGCGCGTGGACGTGCAGCCCGGCGAGCCGGTGCCCGAGCTGTCGGGGCACGACGTGCAGCAGCTGCTGGCCATGAAGGCCATCCGCGACCCCGAGGCCGAAGCCGCCGAAGCCAAGGCCGAGGCGCGCGCCGACAAGGCGGCGCAGGCCGACTTCAAGCAGGCCAAGGAAGCGGCGGTGGCCGCGGCCGAGTCCACGAAGGCCTGACCCGCGGCCTGACGCGCAACCTGAACGGAGCCCAACTTCATGGCAGCTCAGAACAACCCCGGCCGGCAGGCCGACGTGCAGCACGCGGTGACCATCGTCGCCAGCGTGGCGCTGCTGGCCAATCGCTTTGTCGCCTACGACGGCGGCTACCCCAGCGTTGCCGGCGGCGCGAAGGACGTGCAAGGCGTCAGCCAGTCCAATGCCGACGCCGGCCAGGCGCTGGCGCTGACCACCGGCTACAGCGAGCTGGTGGAGTGCGCCGGCGCCATCGCGGCCGGCGCTTACGTCAAGACTGCGACGGACGGCACCGGCCGCGCAGTGGTCGGCTCGCTCACCGACCGGTGCGGCCAGGCGCTGGGCGCCACCACTGCGGCGGGACAGCTCGTCGAGGTGCGGCTGCAGACGCACGTCCACGCCTGACGCCGGCGGCTGACCCACCCGCGCGCCTGGCATGGCCTACGCCACGATCACCGACATGACGGCCCGGTTCGGCGAGCGCGAGCTTGCCGAGCTGACCGATTGCGAGGTGCCGCCGGCGATGGTGAACCCGGTGCGCGTGCAGCTGAAGCTCGACGACGCTGCGGCCTTCGTCGACGGCTACATCGGCCAGGTGTACCGGCTGCCGCTGCGCGGCTGCGAGAAGCCCGACGCCAGCGGCAACAGCGTGTTCGTGCCGCCGCCGGTGCTGACGCGCCTGGCCTGCGACCTGGCGCGCTACTACCTCTACGACGATCTCGCGCCCGAGCACGAGGTGTACCGCCGCTACAAGGCCGCGGTGGCCGAGCTGGAGGCCATCGCCGAAGGGCGCGCGCAGCTGGCGTGCCCGTGGGGCGGCAGCCCAGGCGAGCTGCTCGGCGCCGATGCGCAGAGCGGCAGCGCGGAGACGCAGTACTGCTTCGGCCCGCGCGCGATCACCGACGAGACGCTGCGGGACTTCGGCTGATGGGCTCGCCGGACCTCAACCTGCTGGCGGCCGAGAGCGGCATCGTGCAGCGGCTGCAGCAGGCCACGCAGACCGGGCCCGACGCCTGGTGCCGCAAGATCGGCACGCGCGACTACCTGGCCACCGTGGCCGAAGAAATGCAGATCGCGCCGGCGGTCTACGTCGTCTACGACGGCCCGATGGTCTACGACGCCGACGAGCAGCGCGCCAACCTGGCGCACCGCTGGCTGGCCGTGATCGCCGTGGCCAGCGCCGAGCAGCCGCGCGAGGCCGCGCCGCGCAACGCCGAAGGCGGCCGCTACATGGCCGCCGTGTGGCAGGCGCTGCACGGCTTGCTGCTGCCGGGCCACACGCACGGCCTGATTCCGACCACGCCGCCGCGGCCGTACTACAGCCCCGGCGGCCGCTTCGCTTACTACCCGCTCGCGTTCTTGGCGCGGGCGCATTTCTCCACCCGCTTCGGCTTGGCCGGGGCAACGACCTGAAGGACGACGATGACCACCGAGTACTACTACTACGGCCAGGGCAAGGTGTGGAGCCGCCGGCTCAATGTGGGGGGCGGCAAGTGGCGTTGGTGGGGCGACGTGTCGTCGCTGACCATCGCGATGGAGATCGAGAAGCTCGAGCACAAGGAGAGCTACAGCGGCAACAAGGGCATCGCGCGGTCGTTCCCGACCAGCAAGGCGCTGAAGCTCACCGCCACGGTGCACCAACTCGACACCGACTCGCTGGCCGAGACCGTGTACGGCGCCACCAGCGCCATCGCGGCCGGCGCGGTGGTCGGCGAGGACCTGGGCACGGTGGCCGTGGGTGACGTGCTGAAGCTGGACTACGCGGGCGTCAGCGCGCTGGTGATCACCGACAGCACGGTGCCCACGGCGGCCACCATCGCCGCCGGCAACTACGTGCTGGACGAGCGCTTCGGCTCGCTGGAGTTCACGGGCCTGCCGTCGTCGCCGGCGCCGACGATGCCGCTGAAGGCCGCGTACAGCCACCTGGCGGCCAAGCAGGTGAACTTCCTGACGCAGGCGCAGCCCATCGTGGAGTTCCGCTACGAGGGCATCAACCTGGCGGAGAGCAACGCGCCGCAGATCGTCGAGATCTACCGCATGGGCACCGACCCGCTGCAGGAGCTGGCGCTGATCAACAACGACACCAACCTGAGCGGCGCGCAGATCACCATGGCCGCGCTGATCGACAGCACCAAGTCCGCCACCGGCGCGCTGGGCCAGTTCGGCCGCATCCTGCAGCTCGCGGCAGTCTGACGCATCATGGCCCGCAAGATCACGCGGCCGGCGGCCGCGGCAATGCCGCCGCCGCCGGAGAACGAGCTGGAGGTGCTGCACCCCGAGCGTGTCGTCACGCTGCGCGGCGGCCGCCGGCTGATGGTGCGCGAGTACGCGCACGTCGAATGGCTGCGGCTGCTGGCGCCGGCCGAGCCGCTGGTGGCGTCGATCGCGGCGGCGCTGGAGCAAGGCCGCGACCCTACGTATGAGGAGGCGCTTGCCTGCCTGGCGGGCAACATCGACGCGCTGGCGCCTCTGATCGCGCAGGCCTGCGACCTCGACCTCGACGACTACGCGGCACTGCCTCCCGACGACGGCGAGCTGGTGCTGATGGCGTGGTGGGGCGCCAACGGCCGTTTTTTCGTCGGCCGCGCGCTGAACCGCGTGGCGGTGCGGCGGCAGGAGCGCCAGGCGCGCGCGGCGGTGCAGGCCGGGTCGGATACGGCGAGATCTACGCCTGCCTGATCGCGCACGGCCACGCGCGAGCCGCGATCGATGCGATGACCGAGCGCCAGTTGAAGCTGTTCTGGCGCGAGGCGCAGCGCCGCGATGCGCGGGCATCGGCCACCCGTATCGCTGACGTCAATGCCGGCTTCGCCGGCGGCAAGCACGCCCGCGACCGCATCAACAGCCTGACCGAAGAGCGCTGAGCAACATGGCCACCCGTGAAGTCGTCGTCGCACTGCGCCTGCAATCGCAGATGCAGCAGGCCGCGCGCGACCTGGACGCCATTGCCGCCAAGCTGGGCAAGGTGGGCCAGGCCGGGCGCGACGCCGCGGCGCAGGGCGGGCTCGATCGAGTGGGCGCCGATGCGGCCGATGCGGCGCTGCGCGTGGACGCGGCACGCACCGCCGTGGGCCGCCTGGCCGACGGTATCAAGGCCGCGGCCGCCGCCGGCGGTGGCGAGAGCTGGTCCCTCGGCGCTTTACGTGAGCAGGTGGCGCTGTACGGCAAGAGCACCGACGAGGTGCTGCGCTACCGCGCTGCGCAGGCCGGCGTGGGCGCCGCCGCGGCGCCGCTGATCCTGCAGCTGCAGAACATCCGCGCTGCCCACGATGCGGCCGCGCGCGCGGCGCAGGAAGAGGCCAACGCGCAGCGCGTGGCAGCCGCCGCGGCACAGCAATCGGCCGCGCAGCGCCAGGCCTTCGTGGCGGCCTTGCGCGAGCAGGTGGCGCTGCAGGGCAAGAGCGGCGCCGACGTGCTGCGCTACCGCGCCAACAACCTGGGCGTGGGCAAGGAGGCCGAGCAGTACATCGCGCAGATCGAGGCCTTCGAGAAAGCCACCGACAAGGGCGGCAAGGCGCTGACCCGATTCGGCATCACCGCCGGCCAGCAGGCCGCGGCGATGCGCATGCTGCCGGCGCAGATCGCCGACATCACGACGTCGATCGACAGCGGCATGCTGGTGTGGATGGTGGCGGTGCAGCAGGGCGGCCAGATCCGCGACAGCTTCGGTGGCTGGGCCGCCGCAGGCAACGCGCTGATGACGATGCTGACGCCGCTGCGCCTGGCCATCGTCGGCGTGGCGGCCGTGGCCGGCGCGGCCGCGCTGGCGCTGAACCAGGTGCAGGCCGAGCAGGCGGGCTACAGCGCTGCCATCACGGCCACCAACAACGCCGCCGGCGTGAGCCGCGGGATGCTGCAGGACTACGCGCGCACCGTGGCGCAGACGGCCGGCACCACCGGCGCCGCGGCCGACGCGCTGACGCAGCTGACGGCCACGGGCCGCGTGTCCGGCGCCGAGCTGGTGAAGGCTGCGACGGTGGCGGTGCAGGCGCAGCGGCTGCTGGGCCGCGAGGTGTCGTCCACGGTGCAGGCCTATGCCGAGCTGGGCCGCGATCCGGTGGCCACGTCGCTGAAGCTCAACGAGGGCACGAACTACCTCACCGCCGCGGTGCTGCGGCAGATCATGGCCTACCGATCGCTGGGCCAGGAACAGGCCGCGGCGGCGTTGGCGCAGCAGGCCTGGGGCGAGCACCAGAAGAAGGTGCTGGCCGACGCCGAGAAGAACCTGGGCTCGCTGCAGCGCGCGTGGATTGCGCTGAAAGGCGTGGCCCAGGACGCATGGGATGCCATGCTGAACATCGGCCGGCCGGCGTCGCTGAAGGACCAGCTGGCCGCGGTGGAGAAGGCGCTGGCCACCGCACCACAGCGCGGCCGCAACCGCACGCCCGGCCAGCAGGATGAAGCGCGCCAGGCGCTGCTGGACCGCAAGGCATCGCTGGAAGAGCAGATCCGCCTGGAAACGCAGGCCGCGCAGAAGCAGGCCGACACGGTGGCGGTCAATCAGGACAAGCTCGACGAGCTGAGCAGCAGCCGCCAATCGGCGCGCGCCGGCGTGGCCAGGGCCGCGCAGGCCCAGCGCCTGGCGCAGATCCAGGCCGGGCTGGAGCAGGAGCGCATCGCCACCGAGCTGGCGTTCGCACGCGACGAGATCGACGCGAAGACGCACCAGGCGCGACTGCTGGACATCGAGAAGCGCGGCATCCAGGCGCAGATCGACAACGTCGACCGCCTGGTGGCGATCGAGGGCGGGCGCAGCAGCTCTTCGGTGGACGATCGGCTCGCCAAGGAAGCCGCGGTGTCCAGCCTGCTGGCGCAGCGCATCCCGCTGGTGCAGAAGCTGGCCGAGGTGGATGCGCAGGCGCAGCTCAAGTCGGAAAGCACCTACCGCAGCAAGCAAGTGGAACTGGCGCAGCAGCTGGCCGAGGCGCAGGCGCGGCTGCGCAACGAGCAGCTCGGCCTGGCCGACAGCCAGGACCAGGCCACCGCCAAGGTCGACGTCTGGCTATCCAGCAACCGCGCGGCGCTGGGCCTGGACGACGCGCGCGTGGCTTCGCTGCGCAAGCTGGCGGCCGGCATCGACCAGGTGAGCGCCGCGGCGCGCAACGTGGCTGGCCTGCGCGAAGTGGACCAGGCGTTGACCACCACCGGCGGGAAGTCGGCCGACTCGGTCGTGGCCGAAATGAAGGAGCGGTTTCGCAAGCTGCGCGCGGACCTGTCGGCCGAAGGCAACTTCGAGGGCATGATCAAGGTCGACAAGCTGATCGACCTCACCGCTGCGAAGGCGCAGCTGCAGGACCTGCAGCGCCAGGTGGACCTGATTTTCGGCGGCCAGTCGCGCACCCAGTCGGTGCTGCAGGCCGAGGTGACCGCCGGCGTCACCAGCGAGTACGACGCCAAGAAGCGCGTGGTGGAGCTGAACGCGCAGACCGCCGCCCAGGTTGAAGCGCTGCTGCCGCGCATGCGCGAGCTGGCGGCCATCACCGGCGATCCGCAGCTTGCGGCCGGCGTGGCCGACCTCGAGGCGCGCGTGGGCACGCTCAAGCTCAAGGCCGACGAGCTGAAGATGGCGTTCAGCAACGCGTTCAGTAGCTCGCTGACCACGGCGCTGCACGATCTGGCCGACGGCACCGCCAGCCTCGGCGATGCCGCGCGCGGCTTCATCGAGAACATGGCGCTGGCCATGGCCGACTGGGCCGCGCAGCAGCTGGCGATGCAGGCGACGGCTGCGTTGATGAAGTCGCTGGGCGGCGAGAGCACCGGCCAGGACGGCGCTGCTGGCACTGCGGCGGCCGCGGCGGCGCTGGCTGCCGCCGGCGCCACGGTATCGAGCGGCGGCAGTGCCGTCTCGACTGGTGCCGGTACGCTGGGCACAGCCGCGGCCGCCACGATTGCTGGAGCCACCGCGCTCGACACCAGTTCCGGCGCGCTGGCCACGGCCAGCGCCACGCTGCTGACTGGGGCAGCCGCCATCAGCTCTGCCGCCGCCGAGCTGGCCGCCGCGAACGCCATGTCCATCGCAGCAGGCTTCGCCGACGGCGGCTACACCGGCGCCGGTACCAAGTACCAGGTCGCCGGCGTGGTGCATGCGGGCGAGTTCGTCCATCGGCAAGAAGTGGTGCGCGAGCCGGGCGCGCTGCAGTTCCTGTGGGACTTCAACCGCCTCGGCATGCGCGCCGTCGAGGCCTGGCGTGGCACGGCCTGGCCAGGCTATGCCGCCGGCGGCCTGGTGGTGCCGTCGGCGCCGGCGAGCGGCGCGCGCTTCGAGCCGGCTGCGCCGCAGATGCACACCAGCGTGGCCGTCAACCAGCGCCTGCTGCCGGTGCTGGACCCGGACCTGATCGGCGACGCGCTGCGCGGGCCGAAGGGAGAGAAGCTGATCGAGCTGCACATCAGCCGCGATCCGGCCAAGTTCCGTCAATTGTTGGGGGTGTAGGGATGCCGCACCAGATCGGCTTCGTTGAGAGCGGCGGCGGCAAGCTCGCGCATCAGAACCTGCTCATCGCGGTGCGCGACTTCGTCTCGGCCAACGGCTGGACGGTGAAGCGCTACGACGCATCGGGCACGAACCACGAGCTGCTGCTGATGGCGCCCGGCATGAGCGGTACCGAGCAGATCTTCGTGGGCCTGCGCACCTACCAGGACGCCGGCGCCGACCTCTACAACCTGCTGGTGGGCGGCTTCACGGGCTACGTGAGCAGCAACACATTCGACACGCAGCCCGGGGCCTTCTTGTCCGGCGTGCCGGCGCACAACAACCGCATCGACTACTGGCTCACCATCAATGGCCAGCGCCTGGTGCTGGCCATGAAGGTGGGAACGCCGGTCTACGAGACCATCTACCTCGGCAAGTTCCTGCCGTACGCGACGCCGGGTCAGTATCCCTACCCGCTGCTGGTGAGCGGCATGCTGACCGGCGCGGCCGCGACCCGCTTCAGCGAGACGCTGCACAGCTTCGGCTTCAAGGGCGCCTGGCCGAGCGGCAACCAACGGCCCAACGTCGCGCTGCGGCGCGTGGATGGCTCATGGGTGCAACCGTGGTGCTGGCCATGGTATGCCGCAGGCGGCAGCGAGGGCTGGCTCGCTTCCTCGACCTTTGCCCTGCGCGACACCAACGGCCAATACCCACTGCTGCCCATCGTGCTGCACGACAACAGCAGCACCACGGCCTGGCCGGCGACGCAAGGCAACGTTTGGGGTGAGCTGGACGGCGTGTGCTTCGTGAGCGGGTTCGACAACGGCGTGGAGAACACGCTGTCGATCGGCGGCGTGGACTGGGTGGTGGTCCAGGACGTTTGGCGCACCGGGCACATCGACTACATCGCGATGAGACTGGATTCCTGATGGCTTACGTGACGGGCACTGCCAACGACATGGCCACGCTGCGCTCGGCAATCCAGCTGGCGTGCACGGCCAACGGCTGGACGCTGACGGGCGACATCCTGCACAAGGGCAGCGTGGCCATGCGTGTGACGGCGTGGACGCGCACTGGCGCAGGCGGCGCAGAGCTGCTGGAGTTCAAGGGCGGTACCGGTGTCTCCGGTGCAGCACTGACGAACCCCGCGCCGGGCAGCGCCGAGATTGGCGGCATTCCGGCGCTGGCTCTGCTATTCCCGGTGACGTACCACGTGTTCGTGCACGCGGCGCCAGACGAGGTCTACGTGGTCGCTCAGTACAACGTCGACCGCGCGCAATATGCGGCCTGGGGTCAGTCCACCTTGCCACTGCCGGGCAGCGGTGCGTGGTTCTCGGCATCGAGTCATGGCGCGCGGCCGGCGGCGTACGGGGATGCCGAGCAAGCCGGGGTGCTTTACAACGGCTTCGGCGGACACTCGGTGTGCGCAGCCTTCTGGCGATCAACCGTTGGCTCGACGCTGGCGACGATTGCCGAGAGCTTCATCCACCATGGCCTAGACGGCGCCACGTGGTCGGATGCAAAGACCTTGCCGCAGCCTTCGGCCTACATGTCGTCGCAGCCGCTGCTGTCGATGCTGCCCAGCGTGTGGAACGGCGAGTCGGTGCTGTTGCCCATTCAAGCGGTGATGGCCAGGCCATCGAATCGGTATTCGCTGGTGGTCGACTGCGCGCATGCGCGCTACGCGCGCCTCGACAACCACAACCCGTTCGAGGTGTTCGCCATCGGCAGCGACCAGTGGATGATGATTCCCTGGCTGCGCAAGAACAGCGCCGTGCGCAACGGTGGCGCCACCGGTACCGCCGCGGACGTGCACAGCGGCACGCTCGGTTTCGCGGTGCGCTACGACGGGCCCTGAGCATGGCGGCGCTGAACGGATGGCTGGCGCGGTCGCCGCTGGGTGCCTATGTCAATGGGCACCTGACGCCCGACTTCGAGGGCTTTGAAGTCGACTACTGGCCGCTGCACGACGCGACGATCAGCCGCACCTCGCAGGCCAGCTTGATCACCCACTGGCCCGTCAGCATGACGCCTCGAGCGCTGAATGGCTCGCTGGCCCGCGGCTTCGTCGACGACTGGTACTACCGCATCCACGTGAGGCCGGCGGTGCTGGCACTGGGCAACATCGTCTCGGCGCAAGTGGTGCAGGTGCGCGTGTGGAATGCGTGGTTCGTGCCGCGCACGCTCACTGCGGTCTCGGGCGTGCAGGAAGGCCTGGTGCTGACGCCGCCGCACGGCATCCCGACCACATACCAGCCGCTGCAGGAATCGGTGTGGCAGGTGACGGTGGAGCGCGACGGGCCGAGCCGCATCGACGCGAGCATCGCGTTCAGCTTCACCGGCGTGCCGGCGCCGCCGCTGCGCGTCACCGGCGGCCGCGTGGTGGAGTGGCCGTTCCGACCCGACTGGAGCGACGGCATCACCGAGCGCCTGGCCTGGAAGACGGACGTGCTCACCAGCGCCAGCGCGGCCGAGCAGCGCCGCGCGCTGCGGGGGTGGCCGCGCCGCAGCTTCGAGCTGCGCTTCATCGTGGAGGGCCGCGATCGGCGCGTGGCTGACCTCGCGCTGGCCGGCTGGGGCGCCAGCACCTGGTCGCTGCCGATCTGGCCCGATGCCCAGGTGCTGGCCGCCGACCTGGGCGCCGGCGCGCTGACGCTGGCCTGCGCGACCGAGGGCTTCGACTGGCGCGACGGTGGGCTGGCGATGTTGATCGGCGAGCATGCGCTGGCGGTGGAGACCGTCGAGATCGAGTCGATCGAGCCCGGCGGCCTGACGCTCAAGCGGCCGGTGGTGGCCACCTGGCCGGCCGGCACGATCGTCTGCCCGGCGCGCATGGCCGAGCTGGTGCAACAGCCTTCCGTGACGCGCAAGACGGACCAGCTGTCGGTCGTGAGCGGCACCTTCGAAGTGGCCGAGGCGTGCGACTGGCCGGCTGCGCTGCCGGTGGCCACGTATCGCGGTGCGCCGCTGTTCACCGAGCGGCCCGACGAGAGCGAGGACCTGACGCATGGCTGGACGCGGCTGCAGCTGATGCTGGACAACGGCAGCGGCCTGCCGCGCCGCAGCGACACTGCCGGCGTTGGCCTGCCGGTGCACGCGCATGCGTGGACGCTGATGGGCCGCGCCGAGCATTCGGCTTGGCGCAGCCTGCTGTACGGGCTGATGGGCCGCCTGCAGCCGATGTGGCTGCCGACGCATGCCGATGACCTGACGCTGGCGGCGATCACGCCTGCCACCGGCCTGGCGCTGGACGTTGAGGCCTGCGGGCTGGCGCGCTTCATCGGCGCGGCGCCGCCACCAGGGCGGCGCGACCTGCGCATCGAGCTGAGCGATGGCAGCGCCGTGCACTGCGCGGTGACCGGCGTCACCGAGCTGGAGGGCGGCCTGGAGCGCCTGGCAATCAGCGCCACGCCTGGCGTGGAGCTGCGGCCGGCCGGCGCGGCGGGCGTGCACGTCACGCGCATGAGCTGGCTGCAGCTGTGCCGGCTGGACAGCGACGAGCTGGAGCTGGTGCACATCACCGACGGCGACGGCGCGGCCAGGTGCACGACGGTGTTCCGCGCGCTGCGCGACGAGGTGGAGCTGGCCTGATGTCATACGAGACCCGCGAGATCAGCATCCATGCCGGCAAGCCGGTTCGGCTGTATGAGTTCGAGCGCGGCGCGCTGCGCTGGTCGTACTGCACGGCGGTGCGCGACCTGTCGTACCTGGCGCGCACGTGGCGCGCGCTGCCGATCCGCGACGACGGCGTTCGCCTCACCGGCGAGCCGTCGGCCGACGCGCTGCGCATCACGGCGCCGGCCGACATCGAGGTGGCGGCAATGTTCCGCGCCGCGCCGCCGTCGGCCGAGATCGGCGTGGTGGTGCGCGACTACCACGCCGGTGAAGCCGACGTGGCCGAGAGCGCGCGTGCCGTGTGGGTGGGCAGCATCAGCGGCGTGCGCTGGCCGCAGCAAGACCGCTGCGAGATTGCCTGCGAGAGCATGCACGCCAGCATGGAGCGCACGGGCCTGCGCCTGACCTGGGAGCGCAACTGCCCGTACACCATCTACGACCAAAACTGCAGGGTGCCGGGTGCCACGCACGAGGTGCTGGCCACGGTGCAGAGCCTGGACGGCGCGGCGATCAGCGCCGGCGCCTTTGGCGCGCAACCGGACGGCTTCTTCGCCGGTGGCTTCGTGCGCTGGTCGATCGGCGGCGGCGAGTACGAGCAGCGCGGCGTCGAGTCGCACGTCGGCGACGAGCTGGTGCTGCTGGGCGGCACGCATGGCCTCGCCGGCGGCGTAGAGGTGGCGGCCTACCCGGGCTGCCGCCAGACGCGCGCGTACTGCGTCGACCAGTTCGCCAACGGCGCGAACTTCGGGGGCGCCGAGCACATGCCGGGCAAGAGCCCTTACGACGGCAACCCCGTCATGTGAGCGAGCCACCATGGAATACGTCCAGATCGCCATCTACATCATCGCGCTGATCGTCGCCGTGGCGGCGCGGCGCAAGTCCGGCGCGGCGCCGAAGGCCGCGGCGCTGGAGGACCTGGAGTTCCCGCAGTCGACCGAAGGGACTGCGCAGATGATCATCTTCGGCGACGTGTGGGTGAGGGACTGGATGGTGCTGGGCGTGGGCAACTTCCGCGCGGAGCCGATCCTGAAGTGACCGCGCCGCTGGTGATCACCGTGCAGCACCTGTACAGCACGCCGGGGCTTGGCGTGCGGCCCGGCTTTTGCGGCCGCGGCACGCGGGCCTGGGCAGTTGCGCACGGCCTGGACTGGGCGGCCTTCGTTCGCGAGGGCATCGACGCCGACGTGCTGATTGCCACCGGCGACGCGCTGGCGCTGCGCGTGGTGGCGCACGCGCGCACGATGGAGGCGGGCCATGGGTAGCAGGAAGAAGACCGTCGTCGGCTACGACTATCACTTCGGGTCGCTGATGGGCGTGTGCCGCAAGTCGTGCGACGAGCTGGTGGCGATCGATGTCGGTGACCGGCGCGCTTGGGAAGGCTCGGTCACCGAGAACAGCACCATCAACATCGTGAGGCCCGACCTCTTCGGCGGCGAGGACCGCGAAGGCGGCATCGTCGCCACGGTGGATGTGATGTTCGGCGCCGACGATCAGCCGGTCAACACCAGGCTGCAGGCCATGCTGGCCGGCATGGTGAGCGCCTGGCGCGGCGTGACCACGCTGTATGCCAACGGCCTGATGGTGAGCGGCAGTGCCTACCCGAAAGCCTGGAGCCACCGCTGGCGCCGAACGCACCGCGGCTGGGACGGCGGCGTGTGGTATCCCGAGAAAGCGCGCATCGAGCTGACAGGCCCGGCCGGCGAGCCGATCGCCGCGATGAACCCGGCGCACATCCTCTACCAGGCCTACACCGACCGCGACTTCGGCCGCAGCCTGGCGCGCGCAAGGCTCGACGACGCGGTGTGGCGCACCGCGGCCGACCAGCTGCACGCCGAGGGCTTCGGCCTGTGCCTGGGCTGGAAGCGGCAGGACAAGATCAGCGGCTTCATCCAGACGGTGATCGACCACATAGGCGCGGCGGTCTACACCGATCCGGTCAGCGCCAAGCTGGTGCTCAAGCTCGTGCGCGACGACTACGACGTCGAGGCGCTGCCGCTGTTCACGCCGGACACTGGGCTGCTGGGCATCGACGATGACGATGCCGGCTCGCAGGACACGGGCATCAACGAGGTGATCGTCAAGTACGTGTCGCCGATCGACGGCAAGGACCGATCGGTGCGGGTGAGCAATGCCGCCGCGGTGCATGCCCTGGGCGGGGTGAGCAGCATCACGCGCGAGTATCCCGGCGTGCCGACATCGAGCCTGGCGTTGCGCCTGGCGCAGCGCGACCTGCGGTCCTTGAGCGGCTTCATCAAGCGCTGCAAGGTGCGCCTCGATCGACGGGCGTTCGCGCTACAGCAAGGCGGCGTGTTCCGCATCTCCGACCCGGCCAACGGCATCGGCAACCTGGTGCTGCGCGCCGGCCGCGTGGAGCAGGGCGAGTGGGGCGACGGCACGATCACGGTGACGGCGCTGCAAGACGTGTTCGGGTTGCCCGCAACGAGCTATGTCACGCCGCAGGGGTCCGCCCATCAACCGCCCGTGCTGACGCCGGTGGCGATCACCGGCGGCCGGCTGATCGAGGTGCCGTACCGCGACCTGGCCGCGACGCTGCAGCCTTCCGACCTGGTGGAGCTGACGTCGACGTCGGCCTATGTGGCGGCGCTGGGCGCGGCGCCGTCGTCGACGACGCTGGGCTTCGAGCTACGGACGCGCGTCGGCGCGTCAGGCGCCTTCGCCGTGGCGGCAGAGGGCGGCTGCACGCCGGCGGCGGTGCTGACGGTCGACGTCGACCCTTGGACCACGGTTGTGGCCATCGGCAACGCGCTTGCGCTGGCCAAGGTCTCCACCGGCACCGCGGTGCTGCTGGACGATGAGGTGTGCCGGCTGGACGCCGTCGACCTGACGGCGATGACAGTGACCTTGGGCCGCGGCTGTGCCGACACCGTGCCTGCCGCGCACGCCGCCGGCGCCGTGCTGCTGTTCTACGACGGCGCCGCCGTCGGGCCCGACACCGAGTACGCCACGGGCGTGACGCTGCAAGGCAAGCTGGTGACCCGCACCAGCGCGGGCAAGCTGGCCGAGGCGGATGCACCCACGCTGAGCGTGACGTTCGACAGCCGTGCGGCCAGGCCTTACCCGCCGCAGCAGCTGAAGGTGTGCGGCGTGCTGTGGCCCACCGCGCCGATCGCCGCCGACGAGGTGGCGCTGAGCTGGGTGCAGCGCAACCGCATCACGCAGCTCGACCAGCTGGTCGACGCTGCGATGGCCACGGTGGCGCCTGAGAGCGACACCACTTACAAGGTCGAGCTGCGGCGCGTGAGCGACAACGTGCTGGTTGCCAGCGCCGAGGTTGGCAACACCTCGGCGACATTCGAGGCCGTGGACGCCGGCACCTACCGCGCGCTGGTATGGGCCAAGCGCGGCGGGCTGCTGTCGTGGCAGCCTGAGAGCCGGACCTTCACATTCGACGCGCCGCCGGCGCGGCCGCAGATCACCCAGGTGGAGGTTGGTGGGAGCTGGTCGGCGGGGTCGGTGCTGACGGTGCTGCTGGGCGGCGTGCCGTTCTCCTACACGACTGGTGCCGAGGCCACGCTGGCAGGCGCGGCGGCAGCGCTGGCATCCGTGATCGACGCCGATGCCTCCTACTCGGCCAGCGCCAGCGGCACGACGATGACGATCGTCGGCCAGCCTCGGCAGCCGTACTCGGTGTCGACGTCGATCGGCGTGGGGGGCATGCGCGTCTTCACGTCGGTGGCGCAGGTGGCTGCGCCTGCCGGCGCTGGCACCTGCACGGTGCTGTTCACCAACTTCACCGCCATCAACAACAACACGCCTTGGAGCGGCGCCTGGGCGAACGTGCCGCCTGGCACGGTCATGCGGTTGACGGTCCACAACTGGATCCTCGGGGAGGCGGCCACAGCCGAAGTGACGCTGGCCGCCGACATCGCGCCTGGGCAGCACGACCGGGTGGTCAACAGCGAACTGTGGCAGCGGCTGGCGGTGGCGCTCGCGCCGTGGAATGCCGGCAAGGCCTACCTGGACCAGGTGCTCGCCTACGACAAGAACGTGGTTGGCACGGCGCTGCCCACGCCGCCGGAGTGGGCGACTGGCTTTGGCCTCGGGTCGCCGTCGTACATGATCGTCTTCCCCCGCGGCAAGACCGTCGACCCGTGGCCAACCGGGGTTGCCAGCGGCAGCGACTACAGCGTGCGGCTGGACTACCTCTCCGCCAACGGGGCGACGCTGCCGCTGGGGTGGGTCTTCATGCCGTGGGCCGGCACGCCCGCGCTCGGTGCGGCGCAGCCACAGATTGGCCGCGTGCTGGTCGACGGCCTGCCAGTGGCTGGGGCGCCTGCCCGTGTGACGCTGGGCGGCGTCGACTTCACCTACATCGCGGTCGCCGGCGACACCTACGACGACGTCGCCGCCGGCCTGGCGGCGCTGATCGACGCCCATGCCGCTTACGCTGCCGTGGTCGACACGCCGGCAGGCGTGCTCTACGCGATCGTAAAGGTGACCGGCCCGCCAGGCGCGACCTGGACGATGGCTTCAGGCCTGGTGGCCAGTGCGGTGACCCTGACGGCCACGATCACCCAAAAAGCGGCCTGATCGGGCGTCCGTCGCCACCGGACTTTGCGTCCGGTGCCAATTCTTTGCCTGGTGTGCAAAGATCAGCGGGTGTCGTTTAGCTCACTGGAGCGGGCGGATTTATCGCGCCGCGCATCACCGTCGCGCCGGCACGGGCGGCCATCGAAGCGGGCTCGATCAAGCTGTGCTCGATCGAGTCGATCGACGGCAGCAACGCCGGCCGCTGGATGTTCGCGCGTGCCACGGGGTGCCTGCTCTTCAACCTGGGCGGCCTGCATCACGAGCATTGGGTGCAAGCCCATGTGCGCTGGCTGGACGACGAGCCGGTCACCGTCGAACCGCTCGGCGAGCGTGTTCGCCGCACGCTGGAAGGCCGCTGGATCTGGCCGGATGTCGTGCTGTGTACCGCCGTGCGCGTCGGCGTGGGCAGCGACAGCGTGGACATCACCGATGAAGGGGTCCACCACGACGGGGTGCTCTACGTCCCGGACGGCGAATCGTCGGGCGAGCCGGTGCGCCAGGTCTCGAATTTCACCGACGAGAACGAGCAGTTCCTGGAGTCCGATCTGGACGCGGACCGCGAAGCACTGGCCGACCTCATCCGTCGGCTTCGCTCCGTCGATCCGAAGGACACGCTCGACTCGCTGCTGCGCGAGCTGAAGCTCGAGCGCTACCCGGTGCTGCACGGCAGGCAATTTCGCCTGAGCGTCGGCACCGGATCGAACGGCCATGCCGTCGAACTGGCTGATTGAGTACTTGGGTGGGAGGCCTTCGGGCCTCCTCTCCCCAGCGCAGCACCTTGCGTGTGCGCTGCGGAGAGGCTTTCCCGCAGGTCGCAGGCACACCTGGAGCGCATTGCTCCGAAGCCGGCCCCGAAGTCCCTCCGGCGCTCAGCGCCGGCCCGCCCGTCATCGCCGCGGAGCCTCGCCCTCAACCGGGTGCAGGCCCGGCGTGGCGGGTTCACCCGTCAAGGAGAAATCATGAACCGACAACAAGCCATGCCCGTTTCCGAAGGTCGCCGCGGCGGCCGCGGAGGCTGCCATGAATGACACGGTCTTCGAGCATCGCATCGACGAAGCCAAGCGCCGCGCCCACGGCCGCTGGTCCGAGATCCTGCGCAGCCTGGGCGTCGACGAACGCATCCTGGGCAAGCGCAACGGCCCCTGCCCGTCGTGCGGCGGCACCGACCGCTTCCAGTACACCGACAAGTTCGGCGAAGGCAACTACCACTGCCGCCACTGCGGCGCGGGCGGCGGCTTCAAGCTGCTGCAGGCCGCGCTCGGCCTCGACTTCGCGACCGCGCTGTGGCAGGTGGAGTCCTGCGTCGGTGCGCCGTCCCCTGCGCCGAGTGCCCCGCAGGCGGCGGCCGAACCGTCCGCGCAGCGCATGCGCCGCCTGGCGCAACGCCTGTGGGACGAAGCCTTGCCCGTCCAGCCCGGCGACGAGGTCGATTGCTACCTGCGTCGCCGTGGGCTGCACCTGCGCCATGCGCCGGGTGTCCTGCGCCGGCACCCGGCGCTGGGCTACTACGAGAAGAACGCCGCGGGCCGCGCCTGCAAGGTGGCCGACTACCCGGCCATGCTGGCCTGTATTCAGGGCCCGGACGGTCATGCGGTGACGCTGCACCGGACCTACCTGAAGGACGGCGAAAAGGCACCGGTGCCGGACGCACGCAAGGTGCTCTCTGCCGGCATCAACGGCGCCGCCGTCCGGCTGTGCGAGCCGGCACATGAACTCGCCGTGGCCGAAGGGATCGAGACCGCGCTGGCGGTGCACCTCGCGACCGGCAAGCCGGCGTGGGCCGCCGTCAGCGCCGGCAACCTCGAGAAGCTGTGGCTGCCCGATGGCGTGCGTCAAGTCTGCATCTATGCCGACAACGACGCCGATGGCGGCTTTGAAGGCCAGGCCTGCGCATACGCGCTGGCGCGCCGGCTGACCCGCAGTTCGCCCGGCAACGACGCTCGCCAGGTCCGCGTGTTCCTGCCGCGCCAGCCCGGCCAGGACTGGGCCGACGTGTGGCGCATGCGCAGCACGGCCGCCGAAGCCCAGGCGGCTTAGCGGAACGGAGACATGAACCCCACCGGTCGCTGCCACACCGGGCCCTGTGTCGATGACGCAGGGCGAAGGCAGACCTTGAACTGCATGCAGCCGGCGCGGATGAACCCGCGCCATCGAGGACCCGGCCCCGTGCCGGATCCATCACCCACCCCGCGGGGTCCAGCCCCCGAGGGGGCACGGCGCCCCGCATTCCGATCGGAGCTTGTGATGAAGAACGGACGTACCCTCGTGAGCCTGGCGCAGGAACTCGAACGCCAGCTGAACTCCAAGAAGGACCTGGTGGTCCCGTCGGCGCTGATGCGCCACGACACCGACGACACCGGCCAGACGCGCCTCGTCGTCGAAGAGACCGGCGGCCCGGCGCGCTACGGCGTAACGCCGCTCGCGCGCCGCCAGCTCGCGGACAAGTTGAAGATCCCGTATGCGTACTTCGAACGCATGCGCAGCGAGCAGCCGGTGCTGCTGGACCGCAACGTCAACACCTGGCTGCAGAGCGACGACGACCGCCGCATGCTGCGCACGCTGGACGGCAACGTCCGCGCCGTGCTGTCGGACCGTTACCGCCGGCTCGACAACTACGACCTCGCCGAAAGCGTGCTGCCGATCCTGCAGCGCCTGCCCGAGGTGCGCTTCGAGTCGGTCGAGCTGACCGAGACGCGCATGTACCTCAAGGTGGTCACGCCGCAGCTGAAGCACGAGATGTCGCCGGGCGACGTCGTGCAGGCCGGCGTGGTGGTGAGCAACTCCGAGGTCGGCCACGGCACGCTCTCGGTGCAACCGCTGATCTACCGGCTGAGGTGCCTCAACGGCCTGATCGTCCCCGACTTCTCGCTGCACAAGACCCACGTCGGCCGCAGCATCGGCAACGTCGCTGACACCATCACGGTGTTCAAGGACGACACGCTGCAGGCGGACGACAAGGCCTTCTTCCTGAAGGTGCGCGACGTGGTCGAGGCTGCGGTGTCGGAGGCGACCTTCCTGCAGGCCGCGCAGAAGTTGCAGAAGACGCTGCGCATCCCGCTGACCGGCGACCCGGTGAAGACCGTCGAGGTGCTGGCCAACCGCTATGCCCTCAACGAGCAGGAGCGTGCCGGCGTGCTGCGGCACCTGATCGCCGACGCCGACCTGACCGGCTACGGCCTGGTCAACGCGGTGACGCACTACTCGCAGGACGTCGACGACTACGACCGTGCGACCGAGTTCGAGGCCCTCGGCGGCCGGCTCATCGAGCTGCCGCAGAGCGAGTGGAAGAGCCTCGCCGAAGCCGCCTGAGCGCGGCACGTGCCGCTGCGGCCCGGACCCATCTCGGGTCCGGGCTGCACGGATTCACCCGCGAGTCCGGGCGGTTGTGCATGGCAATGCGGCCCCGGCGGGGCCGCGGGCCATCGCAAGCGCAGTGCCGAACCCTATGCTGTGGCGCACACCGATTGACACCCGACCGCCACCCGAAACATCTCAATCCCACCCATCCACCGTGCCCGGCCAGGGCCCACCCGAGGACAGCACCATGAACCAGGCGCAGCTCTCCGACGTCCAGCTCACCAACCTGACCTTGCTGCTCACCATCCGCGACGGCGTCCTGCAGGACCGCCCCGCCACCTGCTGCAAGTACGCGCTCGATGCCGCGCAGGCGGACCGCATCGCCGGCCTGGGCGTCCAGCAGATCATGGCCATCGTCGCCAACGTCGGCGACGCCACGCTCTTCCCGGCACGCCGCGACCTGCTGGCGCTGCTGGAAGCGCCGCTGCCGCTGGCCCGGCCGCTCGCCGCGGTGCACGCCGCCCAGCACCTCGCCGCCTGACCGCTGCCGCTGGCAATCGCCATGGGCGAGCTCCGTCCCCCGCTGCGGGTCGACCGGCAGCTGAGAGCGCTGCAACTGGCCAAGGACTGCGCCGCCCTCGGCGCACGCGTGCGCACGATCGGCCACCTCACCGGCCTGCCGCCGCGCGAGCTGCTGCGCCTGCTGTTCCCCGACCGCGACCACGTGCCGCGCGGCCGGCCGCCCGACTCGCCCGAGTGGTACCACGGCGCGAACCTGCTCTACCGCGCGGAGGCCTCCATCGTCGTGTCGCTGTACCGGCGCTTGCGCGACGGCGGCTTCGCCGCGGCCGAAGCGCTCGTTGCCGCCTACCGCCACTACGGCAGCATCTGCGAACCGCCGCAGCGCATCAGCTTCGACCGCGCCTTCGACCTCGCCGCGCACACCGACGGGCTGTGGCTGACCAGCGTGCAGAGCTTCTCGCTCGTTGCCTGCCCCACCTGCCACAGCGAGTACCTGGCGGCCTACGGCTCGGCGCCGCGGTCCAATGACGAGTGCCCGTTCTGCAAGCTGGTACAGCGCTATGGCACTGACCAGCGGGTGCAGGCGTCGTTTCCAGTGCGGCCGCTGCCGGATCTGTCGGAACTAGAACTCGGCGCGCATCGGCTACTCAACCGGCAGTCGGGGAATTGACAAGGGGTTGAAGCGCATCCGAGTCGTCGGCACCTTTAGTCGACCACAGGCGTCGGTACTCAGGATTTCGACCGCGTTGCAGTCACTCGTCGCCTCCTGACTCATCTCGCACGCGCGGCGGCCAAGCCTCGGCCGATCGCGGCAGGCAGAGCAGCGAGATCGTGCAGTCGTACTGGTCGGCAGTAATTTTCATCTCGCGAACGAGCGTCGAAGGCTCTGCATGCCGGAACCAAGTGCTCGCCTTGATGTGCTGCCCAGCGCGGTCGTGGCGCACTGATGCATCGGCTGCCAGGGATGCCGACGGCACCTCGATAGGCGCGGCCCTGCTTCGGAAGAACGCCCCCGCCTTGAAAGCGGGCTCACTAGACCAAGCCCAGTCGATGAAGCCATCCTTGGACATCACGACCACCGCCTTCTCGTCGGTGTAGCTGAGCCATTTCAGCATCGCGGCGGTCAGAGAGACGCCGTAGCGATCAGCACATCGGCCAAGGATGTCCAGATCGACAGCAGCCGGCACCTGCTGACGGAAGTCGTCGAGCGGCATCAGCAGATAGGAGGCAAACAGGTCCGCCTGCCCTTCCATGTCCTTGTCGTCCTGCGACCAATCCAGCATGTCGGCTGCGCTGCATTCGAAGGAGTCGCGTTGAAGGCGGTGCAGGATGTAGTGGCCGAGCTCGTGCGCCTGGGTGAATCGAACACGCCCCTTGGAAGTCAGCCACTCGTTGTAGAGCAGCAACCAGCGCGAGCGCCCGTCGTCCGGGAACAGCGCGCCTTCGAACGACTTGATCGGCGCGGCCTTCACTTCGCTGATGGGGTCCGTCCATCCAAAGATGTTTGCCGCGTCGAGTGCCAACAGCTCGACGTCGATTGGAAAGGGTGGCAAGCCGTGGGCCGCGCTGTACGCCTGGGCGATGCGCACCAGCCTGGTCGCAGCGCGCTGGGGCGTCCACGGTAGGCCTGTCACGAGCCCTTCTTGAACGTACTCAGAATCTTGCGGAGCTGCTCCTTGGCCTCCGGCTCAAGCTTCTGATAGCCGCGAAAGAAGGCCTCGTCGAGGTGCCGTTCCTCGGGCGCCCGGGTGTCCTCCTCGAGAAAATACGAGGTCGCCACTCCTAGCGCGTCGGCCAACGCCGTCAGCTTTTCCGCCGAGGGGCGCTGGGACTCACGGTTCTCCAGCTCCCACAAGTAACTTTTGCTGAGGCCAGCCTGTTCGGCCACGTGCTCCAGTGTCCAGCGACGCTGCTTGCGCAGCTCGCGCAACTTGTCGCCGAGACGAGTCGTCATTTGCGTCTCCAGGCTAGGCCGATAACAGAGCCTACCACGGTTCCGAACTTCTGATTTGACCGTGTCGGAATTTCGTGCAACACTTCGCTTGTTCGATATCCCGAACTTTTCGTCATGAGGTACCGGCTGGAGTGCGCAGCCGGCTCACCAAGGAATGAGAACATGTCGCGAAACCACATCGACCACGCCGACATCGTCCGCTTCGCCGACGAACGGGTCAACCTGCCCCGGGACAAGGCGTCGGAGTACCGCGCCCAAGTTCGGCGGCTGCGCGAGAAGCTCGAGACCTACCTCTCTGAGCACCCCGACTTCTCGCTGCGCAAGATGCAGCTGTCGGGCAGCCTCGCCAAGGGCACGGCGCTGCGCAGCCTGAACGACATCGATGTCGCGATGTACGTCTCGGGCTCCGACGCGCCGAAGGATGTCCAAGCGCTGCTCGGCTACTTGGCCGAGAAGCTGCGCAAGGCCTTTCCCAACTTCAACGCCGACCAGGTCAAGCCGCAGACCTACTCCGTCACCGTGTCCTTCCGCGGCAGCGGACTGGACGTTGACGTCGTGCCGGTGCTGTACTGCGGCGACCCCGAGTGGCGCGGCAACCTGATCAGCCAGGATGACGGATCGTTCCTCGAGACCAGCATCCCGCTGCACCTGGAGTTCATCCGTAAGCGCAAGACGGCGCAGCCGGCTCACTTCGCCCAGGTGGTGCGTCTGATCAAGTTCTGGGCGCGGCGCGTGAAGCAGGAGCGCGAAGGGTTCCGCTTCAAGTCGTTCATGGTCGAGCTGATCCTCGCGAAGCTCTGCGACACGGGCACTGACTTCTCCGACTACCCGAACGCGATGCAGGCGTTCTTCACCTACGTGGCGCGCAGCGGCCTGCGCGAACGAATTGTGTTCACTGACCACTATCCGGCCTCGGACGCCGCAAAGGTCGATGACGTGGTGCAGATCTTCGACCCGATCAATCCGAGCAATAACGTCGCCAAGCTCTACACGCGAGAGCAGGCCGACGCGATCGTCGACGCGGCGCTTGACGCCGGCGACGCCATCGACGCGGCGCTCGCGGCACCGACCAAGGAACTGACGGTGCGCTACTGGCAGAAGGTCTTCGGCAGCTCGTTCCAAGGATGAATTGATGAGCACCTCCTACACCCTGTCCGAGTCAACCTCGTTCACCGTCACCCACGCGCGGCACCTCGGCGCGAAGGTCAAGACCGATCTGATGCGGCTGCAACGTTTCTACGACCATCCGAGCGATGCGTCGATCGACCGCTACGAGACCGAGATCGTGGAGTTGCTGCGCCACGGCTACCTTGACACCGTGACTTACGGCTTCAAGCGCGACGGCCAATGGATCGAGCCGACGCTGCGCTACACCGCGCAGGAGTTCGCCGCCGGCGGCGTTGATGACGATCCCGGCAAAGTGCGGCCCGGGGCCAGCGTCGTCGGCGCCGACTTCTACAGCTACCTGGTCTACAGCGCCAAGTGGCACGGCCTCACGCCGCAGCAACGCGATGCCTTCAAGCAATCTCTGCCGTTCCAGCGCGGCGGCGCTGAAGAGCCGAGTTCAGCGGGCTACTTCGTCAGCGACCGCACCTACAGCTCCGGTGGTCGCGCGCTGGGCCGCTCAAGCATGAGGAGCTATGCATGACGCAGCACCAAGCCACGCTCTTCGAGCGCAGCATCACGCTGCCCGACGTCGATGCACGCATGCGGCTAGAGCGCTTGATCGGCGTCGATGACAAGGTCAAGCGCCTGGCCAACATGCTGGGCGTGTTGATCAACCCGAGCGGTCTGCAGAAGTGGCTGGCCGACCACCACGCCGGCGCCGGCCATCTGCTCGACGCGGTCCTTCGGCGGCCGCCACTGGTCATCTTGTCCGGTGACGTCGGCTCCGGCAAGACCGAACTCGCCGAGACGATCGGCGACCTGGTTGCGCGGCAGGAAAAGATCGAGATAACGCTACTGCCGCTCAGCCTGTCATCGCGCGGCCAAGGCCGCGTCGGCGAGATGACGCAGCTCGTCAGCTCCGCCTTCGAGCAGGCGCACGCGGAAGCCGCCAAGATGAAGTCGACCAAGGGCGCTGCACGCGGCGGTGTCATCCTGCTGGTCGACGAAGCCGACGCGTTGGCGCAATCGCGTGAGACCGAGCAGATGCACCACGAGGATCGCGCAGGCGTCAACGCGTTTATTCGCGGCATCGATCGCATTGCTAGCGCCAGGGTGCCGGCCGCAGTGCTGATGTGCACCAACCGCCTGAGCGCCCTCGACCCTGCCGTACGCCGCCGTGCGGCCGACATCCTGCAGTTCTCCCGTCCAACCACGGAACAGCGCCTCGACGTCTTCAAGCGCTGGCTTGGCGACGCCGGGTTCAAGGCATCGGAATTGACCGCGCTATCCGAAGCGACGGGCGAGCGCGGAAAATCTGGGTACGGCTTCACGTTCTCCGACCTGACGCAGCGCCTGCTGCCAGCCATCGTTCTCGATGCGTACCCCGACGGCCCCATCAAGGGCACGCGAGCGCTCGAGATCGCCCGCGCGATGGCACCCACACCGCCATTCAAGGACGGCTAATCCGAAGGGCAGTTCAAGACGCAAGGACTGACGTCATGACACAGGCCATAGCTTCGATGCGCGACGGGCACGCCTTCCAGGCGCGGCAGTTCTGGCGCAAGGCGCTGCACCTGCTCGATCGCGACACCGCGATCGCGAAGGTCGCTTTCGAGCTGGGTCCGAAAGGCTTCGACGACATCTGGGTCGAGTACGCACATGGCCGTGGCTACAACGATCAGGATGGGCGCCCGCTGTTGCGTCAACACATCCAATGTAAGTGGCACGTCAACGCCGGCGAGTATGGCCATGCGCAGCTCATCGACCCCGATTTCATCAACGCGAGCAGCACCTCTCTGCTGCAACGTGCCAAGGCCGCCCAACTGAAGTTCGCGCCCGACGGCGTCGGCGTCCGGTTCACGCTGCTGAGCAACTGGCGCTTGACCGTGGCTGACCCCCTGTCGAAGACCATCAACCAACGCGATGGCGCCGTGCGTGTCGATCGACTGTTCGACGGCTCGACGTCGCGCAGCGCTCTGGGCAAGCTGCGCGCGACCTGGTGTGAGCACCTCGAGTTGGACGAAACCGGCCTGCGCATGCTGGCATCGTCGCTCGCGTTTGCGACCGATGCATCGACGCTGCTGGACCTGCGCGACGAAATTGACCGCCTGCTTCAATTCCGAGGGATGCGGCGCGTGCCGCCACACGAAGACACCTGCTGGTACGACGACTTGACCTATCAGTGGCTGGCGCAAGGCCGCATCGAGTTCGACGCCGAGGAATTTCGGGCGGTCTGCAGCCAGCAAGGCCTTTTCGAGCAACCGCCGACGGCGCACTTCAGTCTCGGCGTCAAGTCCTTCGAGCACCCCGTGGACCATCTGGAGGATCGGTGCTCGGAGGTTCTCGACCTCGTGCGCTACTTCGACGAACGCCCTATCCGATCCGACGACGACTGGACTACGGCGCTGTTCCCGCAGATGAAGGCCTTCCTCGTCGACGGCGCGCGCCGACATGGCCCGATCCATCTGATCCTTGATGCGCATGCGACGCTGGCCTTCGCAGCCGGCTCCGTCCTGAACATCAAGTCTGGCCTCAACGTTCAGTTGGAACAGCGCGTCTTGAACCGGCTCGTCTGGCATGCCGACGACACGCCGTCCAATCCGACCTGGCCGACCTGGACCTTTGCACATCAGGCCAGCAGCGCCGATGGCGACGACCTTGCTGTCGCCGTATCGCTGACGCACGATGTCACCCCGGCTGTGCTCGCAAACATCAAGGGCATGTCCGGCATCCGCACTCTGCTGCTTGCGTCGCCAACGACGAGGCCTGGAAACAAGGTCGTCGCAAGCGGTCGACATGCCTTCGAACTGGCCGAAGCTCTTGCCCTCGAGATCAACCGGATCAAGCGACCCGGAAAAACCGTACACCTGTTCGTCGCCGCGCCTAACGCGTTCTCGTTCTTCCTCGGCCAACGTCAGCCTTCGCTCGGCCGCATCAAGCTGTACGAGTATGACTTCGAAGGCTTGAACGGCGGCGGGTATCGAGCCTCGTTGAGCCTGCCGATCTCGGCTCGCGTCCAGGGCGACGAGGCGCGCTGACATGGATACGTACCTGCGCTCGGTGCTGCGGATGATCGAGCCAACGCCGACACAGGCGCGCGGCGCCCAGCGCAGCCATCGCCACCTGCGCGAGCTGTTGGACAGCGGCCAGATGGCGAGTCGTATCACGGGAAGCTATCTCAGCGGCAGCTACAGCCGCGACACCGCAATCTATCCGCTCGACGACGTTGACATCATCTTCACGATCGACCCGACCTCTTGGCAGACCGGTCTGCTGGGAAGGTTGGTCCGCCCCTCTCCGGACAAGGTCCTGGAATCATTCGCACGGGCGCTTCGCCTGCGCTACCCGCAAACCTCTGTCCACACCCAGCGCCGCTCAGTGCGGCTCGCGTTGGCGCACGTAGACATCGACTGTGTGCCTGCGATCGAGGAGAGCCCCGAATCTGCGTTCATCGTCGTTCCGGACCGAAAAGACGGCACCTGGATTCGCTCGTCGCCGACAAGGCACAAGCTGATCTCGGCCGAGGTCAACGCCGTCAACAACGGTCATCTCAAGCCACTGGTCAAGCTGGTCAAGCACTGGAACGCCTCGTTGCCTCAGACAGCTCGCGTTCGCTCCTTCCTGATCGAGACGCTGGCAATCACGCTCTTCAGCCGTCAGCGGATGGAGTCACTGACCGATGGCTTGCTCCAGTTCTTCGACTTTCTTGCAGCGCAGGCCGGTCAGGCGCGGGTATCCGACTGGAAAGACAGCTATGGGGTCTCACTGAACGCGTGGGCCACTGAAGTACCCGATATCGCTGGCACCGGCACGAACGTCGCGGCCGGCATGAGCGCCGAGCGCCGAACGCGCTTTTTGCAGAGGGCTGTTATGGCAAGAGAGCGCACGCTGAAGGCAGTTCATGCAAACACATCCACCGCCGCGCAGCGACATCTCGCCGCCGCGCTGAAGCACGACGACTAAGGCGCGGGACGGTCGCGGCCGAAGCGCACCGGCAGAGATCCGGCAAGACCGCCAACGCTGCTGTTCGCAATTCAAAGTTGGCGCCCCAGGTCGGTCTTGAACCGTCACTCAGCTTTGCGGGATCAAGAGCCCTCTGTAGTCCGAGTCCCGAGTCCTCCGCTACCTTCGCGCAACCCTACGAAGTGAGCCATGGGACAACGGCGAAAGCCCCCCATCTCGCCGACCTTTCACGGTCGCGTTGCGCCGTCTCGCCCGAGGAAAGTGGCAGCATGCATGGCCGCCCCTCGTCGCCGCGCGGCGACTCATCTGAACACCCCTACCCACCGGCGGATCCGGGGTTCGTCTGTGCGGCCGTGGGCTCCATCCTCGCCGAGCATGAAAACCTGCTCGCCCGCATCCGCCTGTGCTTCGGCGTGGACCAAGAGACATTCGCGCGCGACGCGTTGGCACTGATCGAAGCCTACGCCGGCTACGTTCATCTGCTCCCCGCCACATCGGACAACTACTTCCGTCAGCCGGGCGGCCTGCTGCAGCTGGGCCTGGAGGTGGCGTTCTATGCGCTGCAGGGCACGGACGCCCACATCTTCTCGGGTCAGGCGACCATCAGCACGCGCCGGCAACTCGAACCTCGCTGGCGGCACGCGACCTTCATCGGCGGCCTGTGCTGCGAACTGCACAGAGCGCTGGCGTCGTTGATCGTCGTCGACGCCGACGGCAACGAATGGCCCGCCTACCTCACCCCCTTGGCCGCCTGGCTCGCCGAGGGCCGGGTGGAGCGCTACTTCGTGCGCTGGCGCGCGCAGGCGACCGAAGCCCGCAGCCTGGGTCTGTTCGCGCTGCCCCACGTCGTCCAGCCCGACGTGCTGCAGAACCTCGGCGCCGGCAATGCGGTCATCGTCCCGCACCTGCTTGCCAGCGTCGGTGGACTCCCGGTGTATCGCGAGCCGAATGTGCTCGACAGTCTGGTCCGCCGCTCGCTGGCCCTGGTCATCGACCGAAACCTCAAGGCCAGTGCCGACCGCTACGGTTCGCCGCAGTTCGGCTCGCACCTCGAGCGCTACCTCGTGGACGCGCTGCGCCGCCTGGCGTCGGCGGAGCCCGCCTGGGTGCCGAACCGGGAGAAGTCGCGCGTCTGGTACGGCAACGAGGGCCTGTTCCTGCTCTGGCCGCAATGTGCGGCCGATGCGCAGGCCTTGCTCGAAGCAGATCAACTGCCCGGCATCCCGAAATCCGCGGACACGGTGCTTGATCTGCTGCTCTCTGCGGGAGTGGCGGAGCCTCGCGACGCTTCGCACGACACGTGGTTGATCCAGCCGCCCGGCAGCAAGGGCCCGCTGGATGCCATCAAGCTGGCCTCTCCGGCCATCCTCTGGTCCGGCCCTGAGGCCAGCCTGCGTCCGCTCGACGGCACTTTGGTGGCGAGTCTCGACCTGAAAGGAACGATGGCTACCACGGCGGGGCCCGCGCCGCCACCATTGCAGAAGGGCCAGTTGTCACTGCTCGAAGCCGCCGAGCCGGACGCCGTGGGAACCCTGTCGCCGTCGCCGACCGGTCCAACGCCGTCCGCTCTCGCGAGCGAAGCAGCCGCTGCCACCACGATCGCGCTGAAGGCTCCCATGCGCCTGAACCCCGCCGTTCGCGACGCACTGGGCGCCATCGTGTCCACGCTGAACGGCAACGCGCGCGCTGCCGCCGCGTGCACGGTATCGAACGGCATCTTCGTCCCCTTGGCCGAACTGGAACGTCGCGGGCTGCAGCCTGCACTCGTGATACGGGCGCTGGGCCATCTGCACATGCTGGTCCACGCCGATGCGGCTCGGCCCCCAACCACATCGCGGGACTTCGGCGGCGCCATCACCGTAGGCCTGATCGTCGATCCGCGCTTCGTCACGGGCCTCGACCTGGGCGCCTTTGCGATCCCGGAATCGCCGAAGGCCTGAGCATGCTGGTGCGCCAGTACGAAATGCCCTGGCGCCCGGCCTACGAGGCCTACGCCGCAGTGACCTGGCTGCTGGCGACAGCGTTCTTTGCGACGGTTGGTGTCCTGGGGCACCTGCCCCGGCGCCTGGCACTGCCCCTGGCGCTCTGCTGCTTTGTCTGGGGCATCCTCCGAGGTGCCCAAGCCCTGCGGACGCTGGTGCTGCGCGCATCGCTCGGTGGGCGCGGCGTGCAGACCATCACCACGGCCGAACTTGCGCCCTGGTGCCAACAGCCCGACCAGGTGTTCCTCGGCTTCGGCTTCGACTGGCGGCCAGTCCACGCCCAGCGCCTGTACGAGCTGGCGAAGGTGGACTACCGGCAGTTCACCGTCTCGCCGCGGCTGCTCGCTTGGCTGGGTTACGACAGCCATCCGCAGCCCGACGCCGAGATCGGCCTGCCCTACATCCACGGCGTGGAGCCCAAGGAAGTGCCGCTGCACCGGCCGCTGCAGAACTTCGAGGGCGGCACGCTGCTCGTCGGCACCACGCAGTCGGGCAAAGGCGTAGCGCTGGCCAACCTCATCACGCAGGCGGTGCGGCGGGGCGACGTGGTCATCGTCATCGACCCGAAGAACAGCCGGCGTCTGAAGCGCGTGACGCAGCGCGCCTGCGAAGACTGGCGTGCGCCCGACACCTTCCTGGAGTTCCACCCCGCTTTCCCCGAGACCGGCGTGCGGCTGGACTTCACCTTCAACTGGCAGAAGCCGACCGAGATCGCCTCGCGCATCCAGTCGATCATGCCGCCCGACACGGCGGGCGCGTTCTCGGCGTTCGGCTGGGACGCGGTCAATGTCGTCGTGCAGGGCCTGATCGAGCTCGAGGAGCGGCCCAACCTCGTGAAGCTAACCAAGTACATCGAAGGCGGCATCGAGCCGGTGCTCGAAGGCACGCTGCGCCGCCACTACGAGCGCACCCTCGGCGCCAGCTGGCGCGAACTGGCCGAGATGAAGAAACTGCTGCACGACGCGCACCGCGGCAACCTCAAGCGCCCGTCGGAAGCGGCCAGCGCCGACCTGCTGGCCTTCGTCGCCTACTACGAACACCACGTCGCGCAGTCGCAGCGCAACAAGGTGCTCGATGCGCAGGTGCGCACCTTCCGCCACAACCGCGAGCACTACCAGAAGATCACCGCCAACCTGCTGCCGGTGCTGTCCATGCTCACCTCGGGCGACCTGGGCCCAAGCCTGTCGCCGGACCCGTTCGACGCCGACGACACGCGCCCGATCATGAACTTCGAGAAGATCGAGCGTGCCGGCCATGTCCTGTACATGTGCCTGGATTCGCTGCCCGATCCTTCGGTCGCCACGGCCATCGGCGCGTTGGCCCTGGCCGACCTGGCCGCTCGTGCGGGCATGCGCTACAACCTCGGCGGCTACCGGCGCATCTCGCTGTTCGTCGACGAGGTTTCGAACGTCATCAACCAGCCGTTGATCGAGATCCTCAACAAGGGCGCGGAAGGCGGCATCTTCACCACCTGCGCGATGCAGACGCTGGCGGACCTGGCCAAACGCCTGGGCAGCGAGGACGCGGCGCGCATGGCGCTGGGCAACCTCAACAACCTGATCGCGCTGCGCTCGAAGGACCGGCCGACGCAGGACTTCGTGGTCGAGACCTTCGGCAAGACCGCCATCCACACCGTGCGCGTGGGCCTGAGCGGCGGCGCCGACGCGCACCTGGGCGACTTCTCATCGAGCTATTCGACGCAGCTCACCGAGAGCTTCGAGGAGATGGTGCCGGCCGACGTGCTGGGCAAGCTGCCCAACTTGCAGTACTTCGCGTCGGTGTCGGGCGGGCGGATCATCAAGGGGCGGTTTCCGATCCTGGATCCGGATGCCGCCGGCTACGCGACTGCCGCAGCCACGTCGGCCGGATGATTCGCATCACCGCGATCCTTTCGCTTGTCGCCTTGCTGGCGATGGCGCTGTACCTGCCTTCCGCGTACCCGCCTGAACAGTTCTTCGCGCAGCTACGCCAAGAGCACGCCGCTGCCGCTCAACTATGGGATCAGCAAGCCGCTTCAAGCATGCTCGACGTCGCGCTCGGGCTGCAAGACTCTGCTCGGCGAGTCGCTCCTTCGCCGCACGCTGCCACAAGCGCCCCCGGCGGCCCGCTCGATACCGCGGTTGCGCAAGAGATGTCGTCCGTCAGCGCTCGGCTGTTCGGCAACGCCTACTTCCGATCCGTTGAAGCCTTGTTCCTCTTGGCAATGTTCAGGCTCGGAATGATGTGTCACGCCGTCCCGTGGCTCCTTCCGTTCTTCGCAGCTGCATTTGTGGACGGCCACGTTTCGCGGCTACTGAAGGCACGCGAGTTTCGCCAGCACAACCCGGAGGTCTTCGCCTTGGCGCTGGCGGCCGCAATTGCCGTCGCCTGCGCAACCGCTGTTGCCCTGCTGGCTCCGATCGAGTTGCCCATCGTCGCCTGGGCAGTCGGGCCGCTGGTCGTGGTCTTGCTGCTCAGCAGGGCACTTGCCAGCTTCCATCTGCGCGCCTGAACCTCCGGTCCGTTCCAGCGCTGATTGCTCCCGCTGCAACGCGTTCGGCCTGGCGGCCTAGCCGCGAAGGCAGGGGCGGTCTTACGCTGGCGCCACGGCACTGGCTGCTCGCGCTGGCCTGGGATAAAGCCGACTGAAAGTCGGGGAGATTGCGCGCCGGCGGATTTGCTCGTACATTCTCACTCATGCAAGTGAGTGAACGAAACATCCTCTCGCTCCGCGCCGCCGTCGGAGCTACGGCGTTGGCCGGTGCAGCGGCCGGCCGCGCGGCCGCCGCCAAGCTCCAGACCGCTACCGCCGCGGTACCCTCCCCGTGGGTCCTCGACTTCGACGGCATCGAGCTGATCACCGCGAGCGCCTTCCGCGAGGCCATCTTGTCCATCGTACGCTGGGCAGCCGACGATGGCCGAGCCTGCCTGCTCGCCAACGTCAACGAAGTGACTTGCGAAGAAGGCCTGATTGCTGCGGCCCAATCAGGCAGCGTGCTGCTCTTCTGCAAGCTTGACGGGTCGACGATCACACAGGTCGTGGCACGCGGACCGCTGGACGCCAAGTTGGAGACCGCCCTCGGGCTGGTGCTCGCGCTCGGCGAGGCCGATGCCAAAGCGGTCAGTGATGCCTCCGGTGAAGACACCGTCACGACTGCCTGGAACAACCGTCTCGTGGCGTTGACCCGCATGGGTTTGCTCACCGAGCGCAAGGTCGGAAAGACCAAGTACTACTCCGCTGTCGTGAAGGGCATGTCGTATGGGAAATGAGTTCTTGCGCAAGCAACGTGAAGGCCGCGCCAAAGGCTGGAACCGCCAGTTGCGCTCCGGTGAACAGGACATGCTGGTCGCACTCGCGCCGGGCCAGGAGATGGGCTGCCGCGCCTCGGTCCGCGGGGGCATGCCGGCGGTGGGAAGCAAGCTGATGCTGCAACTCCTCAACGGCACCGTCATGGTCCGCGATCAGAACGAATGCATCGGCGAAGTGAGTCACCCGAAGCCCGAGCTGCTGCAGGACCTGCAGCGTGGTGCGGGTCTGGCCGTGGCCCAGGTCCGGTCGCAGCTGGAAGCCGCCAGCTGCGTCGACCTCGTCGTGGAGCGCTGACTTGCTGGCTGCCGACGCCATCCGATTCGCACCGACATTCAAGGACGTCGGTCCGGGCCAGCCGCTGCTGGGGTGTGGCAGCTGCATCGACCGCAGGGTCTGCGGTGGTCTTCACCTTCGCAACACGGGTTCGCTGCTGGTCTCCTGCATGTCGTACTGCACGTGCGAAGACACCAGCCAGTGCGACATCGTCTGCCCACGCAAGCCGGAGGACTACGTCGCGCGCCATCGCGAGGTCGATGGTTGGGACCTCACCACGATCCCTACCGCGCGCGCGGTCGAACTTCCGCGCCTGCCGGACTGGATTCCGCTGCTGCAGGGCAACCTGCTGGGCCAACGTGCCACTGCACTGGATGATTGCCTGGCCCTGCCGCTGACCTATGCCCTCAAGGGCCGAGGTCACGCGACGCGCGGGCGAACTCGCCAAGAGCTGGCGCAGAGCTATGGCGTTCGACCCCGCCACGGATGGGTGCTGTCCGGCGTTCAGGAAGATCCCGCCGTCGAACGCATCTGGCCTCTGCCCGACATCAGCCGCATTGCGCGGCAACTGGCTCACGCCGGCGCCATCTTCGCCACGTCGCCGGACTTCAGCACCATTCTGGACAGCCCGCGGCACGACAACCTGCACGCGATGAAGCGCATCGCATGGGTCTGGTACCACATGACGCAAGGCGGGCTGTGCACGGCCCTGCATGTCAACGGCCGCACCGATCACGACTTCGTTCGCTGGGCGGAGTTCATTCGACTGCAGCCCGCCGTGAAGGCCATCGCATTCGAGTTCCTGACCGGCACCGCAACCAAGCAAAGCGTCGACCAATACTGCGAACGCCTGGCTGGCCTGGCCGCGGCGGCTGGACGAGACCTGACGCTCGTGGTCCGAGGGAACGCCGAGGCGGCGCGCGCGCTGCGCTCCACCTTCAAGCAGGTCGTCTTCATCGACTCGACCGCCTACATGCGGTCGACGAAGCGCCGACGCGCCTACCTGAACGACAACGGCAAGGTCGCCTACGTTCCCGTACACACCAGCACCAGCCGGGAGGCCAGAGCCCTGCTGCGCCACAACATCCATACGCTGCGCCTGGCAGCCGCAGAACCGGGCACGCCGGCAGCGCCGAATCCGCAGGGGCAACTCAACTTCAACGCCCTACCACCGCAGCAACACGCTGACGACGAATCCCCTCAGCTTGCCTTGTTCACGCAGTAGGAAGCGCGATCGGTCGGACTCCTGCTCCAGCTCGAGGCTGGCGTCGTCGCTGCGCACGCGTACGCAGCCATCCAGCGAGCGCACCGCCTGGATCACGGTCTGGAATCCTGTCCCTCGGGCGGGATCCCCGGTACGTGATCGATGGTCGATCACGGCCCACTTCAGCGCCTGCTCCGCGTTGGTGGGCTTGTCGGCGAGCGGCGACGCCTGGTAGCCCCCCAGCACGCCCCGGCCGCTGTCGGCCACCACCATCCAGGCCTCGCGGTCGAGCACCTCGAAGGCGCCGAGCCCGTCGACACCGTCACCGGCATGCTCATCCACGTTGGTCAGCAGTTCGTGCAGCGCGCCCGACAGGCGCAGTGCAGCCGTGCTCACCACGCCCGCGGCCACCAGCTGCGCGCGGAAGGTGTCGGCGAAGTCATTGGCCGCGGCTTCGGAGGCATCCATTGCACGCCGGTGCAGCACACCTCTTGTGCCTTCGCTCAGGTAGGGCTGCGACGACTTCAACAGCCGCCGCAACAGCCGCCCTCGGCTTGATGCGTCGGCGACGGTGACCGCGCGGTGAGTGCCTCGCTTCAACATCAGCAGTTCGAGCAAGGCGCCAAGAGCGACGCCCGACGCGTCGACCCGCACCGACTGACCGGCCTGACCCGCGAGCACCGCCGCGATGTCGTCCGAACGCGCGAACCGCTGCTGGAAGTTGACGGCCTCCCGATGTTCCTGCACGAGCCAACCTCCCCGCGTCGCTAGTCACCTGGTAGGCCCCTGCAGGCCGCGAAGCGCTGCCTTACGACATCGACTGCGCCCGCTCCAACAGCCCCGCCACGTCCTTGAACTTGTCGTAGACCACCGGCTTCTCGCCCACCGACAGCGCCTTGAAGTGCGCCCGGCCGCATTCGATCTTGGCGCTCTCGGCGTTGCGAAGATCGCTGACGAACAGGCTGCTCTTCGTTTCCACCACGAAGTACAGGCGATCGCCCTGCGGCGTGGCCACCAGCACCGCCCAGTCGGGGTTGTAGCTGCCCAGCGGCGTGGGCAGCTTGAACCAGCCGGGCAGCTTGGCGTAGACCTTGATCGACTCGTTCTTCGACAACTGGTCGGCAAAGTCGCGTTCGGTGTCGGAGTCGTAGATGACGTGCTGGTACACCGAACGCTCGGCATCCAGCAGCATGTTCTTCAGGTAGCCGGTGAGCTCCTCGGTCTCGAACAGTTCCTGCGCGTAGTAGGCCTCGTCGCCCAGTCGCTGGTAGCGGATGCCGTCGACCAGCACCGCGCGCTTGCAGCGGTTGATGGCCTCGGCCACCGTCTCGATGAACTGTTGCGGGTTGCGCTTGAAGTCGTTCAGTCGGTGGCTCTCGACCAGGATGCGGCCGATGCTGCGCCGCGTGAGCTGGGTGCGGTTCTGCAACTCGGTCAGGATGTCCGGCAGTTCGATTTCGTCCTCGTTGAGCACGACCATGTCGGCGCCCTTGCGCTCCACCGCCGTCACGCCGGCTTCACCGATCTCCATGCCCGCCTTGCGCCACTGCAGCCGTGTCTTGCTGACGGGCGGGGCCTGGATCACGGCGGTGATGCAGTCGCGGATCAGGCGTTCGTTGTCGAACTGCACCCGGTACGTGGTCTTGTACTTGATGCGGTCCCACAGGGCCTTGAACTCGGGGCTGTCGAGCATGGCGCGCCGCACCGGCACCTGCCGGCGTTCGTCGGCGTTCTTGATCTCCAGCTTGCCCGACACCTTGCGCAGCAGTTCCAGGATCTGCGCGCGCTCCGCCTCCACCTCCGGCGGCAGCGCCAGGTTGCCTTCCTTAATGGCACGGCGGAGTTCGTCCTTGACCTTGCCCCGGGCGTCCAGCATTCCGGCCGCGCGCAAGTGTTCCGTCACGGCCTTCGACAGCTCGAAGCCCAGCGGCTTCTGCGTGCCATCGGCCTGCGCCACTGCCACGCCGGCAAACAGGTGCTCGGGCACCACGCCGAACTGGTATCCGTCGGCCTCGATTTCCTTCTGCAGGTTGTCGGCAAACTGCTGGTAGCTCTCGTTGGCCACCACCGTCAGCGTGTTCACCTCGAACCCGCGCACGCGATGCCCTTGCTGGTTCACGCACAGCCGCAGGCCGCGGCCGATGGTCTGCCGGCGCCAGCGCTCGGTCTCGCGGTTGCTGAAGTTGCAGATCTGGAAGACGTTCGGGTTGTCCCAACCCTCCTTCAGCGCGGAGTGGCTGAAGATGAACTTGAGCGGCGAGTCGAAGCCCAGCAGCTTCTCCTTGTCGCGCATGATCAGGTTGTAGGTGTCGTCGTCCGCGGCGGTGCTGCCGCTGGTGTCCTTCACCATCTCGACGGTCTTGCCGCCGACCTTCTTCTTGTCGATCGAGAAGTAGCCGTTGTGCACCTCGGCCGCCGCAGCACTCAGGTCCACCGACCCGAACAAGTCGTGGTAGTCGGGGTGACCCGCCCAGCGCCGGTATTCCTCTTCGAAGATCGTCGCGTACACGCCCTTGAGCGCGTTGCCCTGCGCGTCGTACACGCGGTACTTGTCCACCGCGTCGATGAAGAACAGGCTCAGCACCTTGATCCCCATCGGGCGGAAGCGGCGCTCCTTGTCCAGGTGCTCCTTGATCGTGCGGCGGATCATCTCGCGCTCGATCGCCAGCGGTTCCACACCGCCCCAGCTCTCGTTCACGCGCAGGTAGTGCTGGCCCCCGGGCACGTGCAGCTCCAGCAAATCGTCCTTCTTCGCCGCCCGGATGTTGCCGATGCGCAGGTCGGCATACACCGCCCGGCCGGTCTCCTGCTGCAGGTCGAACCCGTCCTGCACCTCGACCTCTTGCCGCTTCACCGCCCCGGCCTTGGTCTGCACATCCAGCTCCACGGTGGCCACCACGGTGCCGCGCTTGGCCTTGGCGCCCAGGAACTTCACGTACGGCTTGTTGTGCGCCTGCTCGACGGTGGCCGCTGCCACCTCGATCTGCTTGACCAGCTTCTGCTCGTAGGCGTCCACCGCGTCCAGCCGGTACACCATGTTGTGCTTGTCGACGTGCGTGGCCGAATAGCGCAGCGTGCACAGCGGGTGCATGCGCGACAGCGCCTTGCGCCCCCGGCCGTCGATGCCGCCGTCCACGCTCTGCGGTTCGTCCACGATCAGGATCGGGCGCGTCTGCCGCACCAGGTCGATCGGCTTCTCGCCGCCCGTCTTCTCACTGGCGCGGTACATCACGTTCTTGCTCTTCTCGCGGCGCAGCGCCTCGTCGGCCTCTTCGGCCGCGGCTTCCTGCTCGTCGCCGAACTTGTTGATGGCGCCGACCGTGATCACCATGATCTGGATGTTCGGGCTGGTGGCGAAGTTGCGCACCTGTCCCAGCTTGGCCGAGTCGTACTGGAAGAACTCGTAGCCCTTGGCGCCCGGATACAGCGCCTCGAAGTGCTCGCGCGTGATCTGCAGCGTCTTGTTCACGCCCTCCTTGATCGCGACGGAAGGCACCACGACCACGAACTTGGTGAAGCCGTATCGCCGGTTCAACTCGAACACCGATCGCAGGTACACGTAGGTCTTGCCGGTGCCCGTCTCCATCTCCACCGTGAAGTCGGGCGACAGCTTCGTGGTCGGCGGTACGCCGTTGCGAAGTTGCACGCTGCGCAGGTTGCCTTCGATCTCGTCGTCCAGCAGCGTCAGCCGGTTGCCGATGCCACCCTGCTCGGTGGCCAGCATGCCTTCCAGCGCGCCCTGGGCTGCAGCCGTGTCGCTGTCAGGCCGGGCGGCCCGCACCGTCACCGTGAACTCGGTTCGGCAGACCTCTTGCCCGCGGAACAAGTCGCACACCGACTCGATGGCGGCCGACTGGTACGGCAGGTCGGCCTCGAAGTGCAATCTCACGCGGCTGCCTCCCCGGCCCGCATCGGCGCTATCCACCCCTGCTGCGACAACACCTTCAGCGCAATGCCGATCTGCCGCGGCGTGAACTGCCGCTTGCGGTCGTTCCAGGCATAGGTGCGCTCCACCACATCTGCCGGGCTCCGGGCCTGGCTCTCGTGGCGCGCGACCCAATGTACGGTGGCCAGCAACTCCAGGCCGAAGGGCGTCTCGAAGCCTTCCACCAGCCGGCCCACACGGTCGAAGCGCTCGCGCGTGCTCGCATTGGCCTCCAGAAAGGCGTTGGCATCGTCCACCGCGCCTGGCACCAGCGTCAGCGGCTTGTCGGGCGCATCGCCGCCGTCGGCATAGCCTGCGACCAGGTGCCCCTCGATGGCGAGCAGCACATGCCGCAGGTTCTCGGCATAGGGGCCATAGGGCGCCTTCACATACTTCAGCCGCAGCGGCTCGCCCGCCTCCTGCATGAAGTACATCAGCTTGTGCACCTCCAGCAGCGTGATCGTCGGGTCGAGCAGGCCGCGGATGTAGCGGCCCATCAGTTCCACCAGCGCGGCACGGCCGGCCGTCATCGTGGGCACCTCGCGGCTGTGCTGCATCACGTCGGACGCCGGTGCGCCCTTGGGTTCATAGATGCGCACGCGCACCTCGGGCAACTCGCTCAAGGCGGCCTCGATGCGCGGCCGAACGTCGCTCCACTCCAGACCGCCCAGCCCGCTGCCCAGCGGCGGGATGGCCACCGACCGGATGCCGCGGGCACGGATCTCGCTCACCAACGCCGTCAGGCCCGAGTCGATGTCCTCGATGCGGCTCTTGCCCTTCCAGTGGCGCTTGGTGGGGAAGTTGATGATGAAGCGCGGTGTGGTCAGCTGGCCCACCTCGTACACGAACATGCGGCCGGGTTGCACCTCTTCGCGCTTGCAGGCCGCCTCGTAGGCCTTGAAGTTCTCGGGCCAGGCGTTCTTGAACTGCAGGGCGATGCCACGGCCCATGATGCCCACGCAGTTGACGGTGTTGACGATAGCGTCGGAATCGTCCTTCAAGATGTCGCCGCTGGTCAGTTCGATCATTGCGGTCTCCTTGTCAGTAGTACCAGGCCGGCAGCACGGCCACCGGTGGCCGATGCCCGCCCACGGGCAAGGCGTGCGCCACCTGGGCATTGATCGCCGCAGAGTACACGCCGATGCGCTCGATCAAGTGCCACGGGAAGCTCTGCTCCACCAGAAACTCGGCCTGCTTGCGTTCCTTCACAGCCGGCCATTGCGTTGTGGCCACGGCAGTCCAGTCAATCTGGTCAAGCTGGGCCAGATCGGCGCGATCCTCGAAGTAGTACGAGCCCGCGTTGGACAGCGTGAAGGCCCAGCGCCGGCCGTTGGCCTGCGCCCACGCGACGGCGTCATGCAAGTCGGCTTCCAGGTGCACGATCGGCTCCTGGCCACCCTTGTAGGTCAGCTCGGGGTTGCGCCTGTGGATCAGGAACAGCATCACCGAGCGCGGACAGAAGTAGAACGGTGCGCACTGCCCGACATACAGGCCGGGGTGACTGTCCAGCGTCAGCTCGGTCAGGCGGCGTTGTTTGATGTTGCTCATGCCGATGACGGTGCCTGGCGGCGCCTGACGCTGTACTTCGGCGTCGGACAGCAGACCCCCTGCCACGATGGACGCCAGACGGTCCACATGACAGATGTGATAAATCTTGGGCCGCGCCGGTACCGGCATGGTCAGAGGCTCCGCACCTTGGCGATGCCGTGCTGTTCGAGGATGGCGGCCAGGTTAGTCTTGGCCACGTCGTTTTCGAACGCACTGTCGCGGAACACGCAGGTCACGTCGCCGGCCGGGTCGAGCGCCTTGCGCCAGGCTGCGATGCCAAGTGCGAGCGGCTCGGCATCGGCGGCGGTGATGGCCTTGTCCAGACAGGACATCAATACGCCACTGCCGATGGCATGCACGGTCTTGCTTGCGATCTTCTGAGTCAGGATCGGCACGCACAGGTCGAGGCCGAGCTTGAGCAGCAGTTCGTAGAGGACGTCCTCCTCGCTTCTATCAACATCGACGTTCTCAATGTGATCGAAAAGCGATGCGCCAATATCAGATGCATTTGGCGCCCACGCCTTGATGTTCGAGGTCGCCAACTTGTAGCAACGGAAGCCAGCATCGAACTCGCCACTTGCCGAGGTCAAAGCCGAGCGCCCAGCTCTCCTTAGACGCTCCTTTGTGACTTCTGCAACTGTGGCGAACTCATCCGAGGTATGGGGCTCAGGCAACTGGACCGCGATGAATCGCCGCCGCCCTCCATCCTTTTGGTTTTGGCGATAGACGGCCTCGCCCACCGTTCCGGACCCAGCGAAGAAGTCCAGCACCAAGTCATCGCTTAGCGGACTTGTTCCGATCTCAAGCACTCGCTGTAGCAGCCGAGTGGGCTTTGGTGTATCAAACACTGATTGCGAGCCGAAGATCGTCTGTATCTCCTTGCGGGCTTCATCCGTATGGCCAACCTCGCTTGAAGGCCACCATGTCCACGGGACCAGCCCTTCAAGCTCTGTTAGATATCTGATGACGTTGGGCTGACTGCTGCCGTCTTTCCCATAGTAGATGCGACCTTGAGCAACGAGCTTTAGGTACTCGCTCTCAATCATTCCCCAGCATCGCCCCTCGGGTGGTTTGTGGCGTGCACCTGATGGAGTAACGATCTCGTACATCTGGTTGGGCCGGTAGCCCTGAGCAGTCATTGGGATCGGTCGCCAACGCCCCTTTGGATCGTCATTGGAGTTTCGATAAACAGCGGTCTGTTCTTCAGTCGGAGCAATCAGCCCTCGAATTCGCTGAAAGTAGTCGAAGTCCTTCGCGTAGACCACCAAGTACTCGTGTGCGTCCCCGATGGCCCCTCGGTTCTCGCGCGAGTAGCGTTTTTGCCAAACGCAGCAGGCGACAAAGTTCTCTTCGCCGAAAACCTCGTCCGCCAACTTTCGCAAGTGAGGCGCTTCTCTATCGTCAATCGACACAAAGATTGATCCGTCTTGGCTTAGAAGTTCACGTGCCAGGCGCAGCCGCGGATAGATCATGTTCAGCCAGTCGGTATGGAACCGACCGCTGGCCTCCGTGTTGCTCGCGATCTTCCGGCCACCCTCGACCTGCCCCGTCAGCTCCAGGTAGTTCTTGATGCTGTCCTGAAAGTTGTCCGGGTAGACGAAGTCCTTGCCGGTGTTGTACGGCGGGTCGATGTAGATCAGCTTTACCTTGCCGGCGTAGCTCTTCTGCAGCAGCTTCAGCACCTCGAGGTTGTCGCCCTCGATCATCAGGTTCTGCGTCGTGTCCCAGTCCACGCTCTCTTCGCGGCAAGGCCGCAGGGTGCCGGTGCTGGGCGTCAGGGCCAGTTGGCGTGCGGCGCGCTTGCCGTGCCAGTTCAGGCCGTACTTCTCGTCGGCATCGGTCACGGTGGCATCGCCGACCAGGCTCTTGAGCACGTCCACGTTGACGGCCGGCACCGTGCGACCGTCCACCTGCCGTTCGGTCAGCAGTTCCGGGAACAGCGCTTTCAGGCGAGCCAGGTTGTCGGCACGCAGGTCTGCACTCTGCGATTCAGGCGCGCCGGGTTCGATCTTCTCTACAGGCATCGTTCGGTTCTCAGTCGGTCGTATGTCGTGGCTCAGGTCGCGGCGTTCGTCGTTCCAAGGGCCAGCACGGCCCACATCATCGCAGCCCGTGGCAGCCCGCCCTCCACGCCGGCACCGCCACTCATGCGGCGCCGCCGTCCAGGCGCTGGCGCAGTTGCTCGGCCTGGGCCTGGACGGCCCTCAGTTCCTCGTTCAGCGCCACCTGGCGGGCGAGCTGGCGCTCCTTGCCGGCGCGGGCCCGAAGCTCAGCCGCCTGGGCACGCAGCAGGCGCAGCTGCTGCAGCGCGGCGTGCCGTGCTGCAGCCTGCTCGCGGCTGGCGCTGGGCCGGAAGGTTCCGGTCTCCTGCGCCACGTCCAGCGCGGCCAGCGTGTCCGTCCAGCCTTGCACCAGCGCGTACAGGTCCGAGCGGGGCTGGCCGGGGAGCGCCAGCGCGGCGCGGAAGCTGGCACCACCGCCATCCCGCGGCATGGCCACCGACAACAGCGGGCCGTCCAGCACCGTCTGGTCAGTCTCGGTCTGCGATTTGCGCAGGTGCGCGACCGACAGGCTCAAGGTCTGGTCCACCGTCGTTGCCAGCAGCACGGGGTGCGGCACGGCGCGGTGCAGCAGTTCCACCAGCCGCGCAGGGCGGGTGCCGGGGCGCAGCGTCAGGCTCAGCACCGCGGCTTCGCGGTAGTGGCGGTGCTCGTCCTCGTAGGCCGGCACACCGGTCAGGTGCGGTTTCAGCGAGGCGAGCCAGGCGATGTCATCGACGCCGTCCTGGATCAGGCGCTTGTCCTGCGGCGTGGCCGCGCCATGTTCGATCAGCAGCTTCTTGGGCACACGCTGCTGCACCCGGGTGGATTCGGGAAGTTGCAGCACCTGAAGAAGCTCATCGATCGTCATGCCAGGCGTCAGACAACCGCGGCTGGGCCAACATCCGCCATTGCGGCATCGGATCCGGGCAGCACCACCAGGTAGGCCAACACCTCGAAGTCGTTCATGCCGGCGAACTCGCCCTTCAGCGCATGCGTGCCGTCTGGGTCGAACAGGCTGGCCACGGCACGCTCTGCGCTCTTGCCCACCACGGATGACACCGCCGCCGCCAGCAGGCCCTGGGCGTGGCGCATGTCGGCGCCCTGGCGGGTCTGCTTGCCGTATCGGGCCACGGCCAGCGCGTCGGGCAGTTCGCGCCCCACGCACAGCCGCTTGAACCGGTCCAGCGCGTGTTTGGCCTGGGTGTACGGCAGCAGCACACTGCCGCTGTCCGACACATGCACCAGGTACACCGGCGCCAAGGGGTAGCCCGGGTCGACCGCGCGCTCAGCGGCAGCGCCCTCGGCGCGCAGGCAGAACAGGATGCCCGCCGGCAGGTCGGCCTCGGTGGTGGTGACCACGGCGCTGGCGCCCAAGGGCATGGCTTCGAGCTTGCCGGGGTGCGCCTTCAGGTAGCGGGCCAAGTCGATGCGGAAGTCGGTCAAGGTCAGGTCGGTGATCGACACGCCGCTGGAGAGATCTTCCAGGTCGATCACCGCGTCCTGCAGCTTCAGCAGCTGCTTGCGCCGGTACTCCAGGTCGTTCATCGGGTCGCCGGACTGCTGCTCGATGAGGTTTTCTTCGCCGGTGGCCGACACGTCCAGCAGCACCATGCGGCCGCTGACGCGCTGTTCGAGGTTGATGTACTCCTCCAGCTCCATGTTGGGCCAGAAGTTCACCAGCTGAATGCTGGTGTTGGGCGAGCCGATGCGGTCGATGCGGCCGAAGCGCTGGATGATGCGCACTGGGTTCCAGTGAATGTCGTAGTTGACGAGCCAGTCGCAGTCCTGCAGGTTCTGGCCTTCGCTGATGCAGTCGGTGGCGATCAACAGGTCGAGCTCGCCCTCGTCGCCCAGCGCCGCCGGGCGCTCCTTGGACCGAGGTGAGAACGTGGTGAGGATGCTGCCGAGGTCGCGGCGCAGCCCTGGCATCGTGGTCTGGTTGCCGCCGGAGCCGGTGACAAGCGCGCTGTCGATGCCGAGCTGGTCACGGGCCCAGCCGGCCAGGTGCTCGTACAGGTAGCCGGCCGTGTCGGCGAAGGCCGTGAACACGATCAGCTTGCGGTTGCCCGCGTTGATCGGGTTGCGCACCTTGTCGGCGATGAGTTCTCGCAGCTTCAGCAACTTGTCGTCGCGGCCGGCGTCCACCTGCAGGGCCGCGGCGTGCAGCGTGGCCAGGCGGTTGCGATCCTCGGTCAGGTCTTGCCGCCAGCGAGCGAGGTCCAGGTCGCCCAGCAGCACCTTGACCTTGCGGCCGACCAGCAGCGGCTCGAACAGCGGGTCGTCCACGTCGACATCGGCGATGTCGAGTTCCTCGAACTCGTCGGCATCGCCCTGTTCACCGTCCTTGCCGGCTTTGTAGGCGGCCAGCCGCACGAGCGTCGTGTCCACGTCCTTGAGCTGGCGCCCCACCGTGAGCGCGAAGGAATAGACCGAGCTTTCCATGCGCTTGAGCAGGTTTACGCGCATCAGGTGGATGAGGCTCTCTTCGCGGTCAACCTGGCGGAAGATGCTCTCGCCGCCGCGGATCGCGGTGCTGTACTTCTGGTCGTAGGCGGCGAGCCGGCCGTCCTTGACGTAGCGCAGCGGCGCGTAGCTGGCCAGCTTGAGCCGCCGGATCTCGAGGTTGATCTCCTTGATCGGGCGGAACTCGCCGGCCCGGTCGACATCGGCCTTGATGTTGATCGGCCGCAAGCGGCTGGGGAAGCGGCCCGTCTCTTCGATGCCGTAGTACTTCTCGATGTGGCGGCGAGACCGCGCGATGGTCAGGTGGTCCAGCAGCGTGAAGTAGTCGAAGCCCAGCATGTCCACCAGCAGCGCGGGCGTCTTCTCTTCCTCCGGCAGTTCGAGCCAGCGGTTGAAGGCCTTTTGTGCCCGGCGCGTGGTGCTGTCGATGCTGGCGATGCCGTGGTCGAACAGCGCCGTGTCGTCGCCCTCGGTGACAAAGGCGATCTGATTGCGCAGGTCGGCCAGCCGGTTGTTGACGGGCGTGGCCGAGAGCATCAGCACGCGGGTCTTGACGCCCTCGCGGATGATGCGGCGCATCAACCGGTCGTAGCGTGTCTCGTTGCCTTGCTTGGGCGACTTCTTGTTGCGGAAGTTGTGCGACTCGTCGATGACCACGAGGTCGTAGTTGCCCCAGTTCACGTGGCCGAGTTCGATGTCGCCCGACAAGCCGCCGTCGCGCGACAGGTCGGTGTGGTTCAGCACGTCGTAGTTGAAGCGGTCGGACGCGAGCACGTTGCGCTGGTCGTTGGCCTTGTACAGCGTCCAGTTGTCGCGCAGGCGCTTGGGCGCGAGCACGAGAACGCGGTCGTTGCGCAGCTCGTGGTACTTGATGATTGCAAGCGCCTCGAAAGTCTTTCCCAGGCCCACGCTGTCGGCAATGATGCAGCCGCCAAAGCGGTCGAGCTTGTCGATGGCACCGACGACGCCGTCGCGCTGAAACTTGTAGAGCTTCTTCCAGACCACCGTGTTGCGGATGCCCGTCGCCGCCTTGACGATGCGGTCTTCGTCCATCTCCTGCCCATCGCGCTGCAGCAGGTGGAACAGCACGGCGGCATAGACGCTGGCCGCATCGCGCGGCGCCGCCAGCGATTCGAGCTGCGCCAGAAGCTGCGCCTTGTCGTCGCCGCGCTGTCCCAGCGCCGCCCACTGCGCGTCGAACCACTGCGTCAGCATCTGGCTTTCGGTGGCGGACTCCGAAGCCTGGATGAAGGACAGCGGGTTGCCGGGGGTCAGGCCCAGGCCGTCGGTGGACAGGCCGAAGGAGCCGTGAACCGCCTGAACAGGGGCACCCTGCTCGTCACGGATGACGGCCAGGCCTTGCGGGATGGTGCCGGCCGCAGCGCGAACTTCGGCCGCCTGACGCAGCCATTCGGCCATTTGCCGCGCCACATGGGCGGCCTGCAGCCGGTTGCGCGCTGGCCGGTCGGCATCACCGCCGAGCAGGGCCAGATCGGCACCCGCGCCGGGGACGATCCACCGGGTGCCGGCCAGTGCCGATGCCGAAGCGCGCATGGCCTCGAATGCAAACAGCGACGCGGCGCCGGACATCAGGTCCAGCCGTCGGCCGGGCGCCAAATGCGCCTGGATCAGGTCAAGGACTCGGTCATTCCCCGCGTTTCGTACCAGCCTCATTGGTTTTCGGTCTCCCTAGGTGGGACTCTACCGAATTCGGTTGCGAATCCGGCTTGGATGTCATCCATTCGCACGTTCGCAAAACTGCGGTCCCGTGACCCCGAAACCCCCCACTCATTCGCCGCATTCCGCCCGGTGCCGACGCTGCACTCTGCCTACCCTTCCGGTCACCCGCTCCAAAGAGCACCGCTCGCAGTCGATGACCCAGGGATGCGCCCATGATCTCCGCTTCGCACAACGCCCCCGACGCCAGTGCCCACGGCAGCTCGCCCGGCGAGCACGCAGACACCGTCGAGACGCGGCTCTTCCTCGACGAGCACGAGTGGCTGTACGGCCTGCTGCGCAGTGACGACAACACGTCGCCGACCTTCCGCTTCCCGGACCTGATCAGCGCCTGCGTTTCGCTGGTCTTCGACGCGGACGACGCGCCCGGGCGCATCTTCGGCTTCCTCGGCACCCAGCTCGTGCTGCGCGCGCCGAACACACCGCGCCGGCGTGAGTCGATGTGGCGTCCGCAGTACGAACTGCTGCAGGCCGTGCAGCGCTCGCCGGCCAACCGGCATCCGAATCCCAAGTTCCAGCTCGACCAGCTGACCACCGCCTGTGTGGCCCTCGCCCGCCAGATCGACGACGCCGACATGCGCGTACTGCGCCAGGCCCGGCTGAACATGGCCGATCGCTCGTCCCGATGGCGACTGCCACGCCCCGGGTGATGCGGCCCTCGCACGCGAGCGCGCCGACCCGCTGAGCACCCTGCCGGCCCCGTCGCCGGCCCACCCGAACCCGACCCTCGCTGGCATCGCCAGCCTTGCCTCGCGGCATGCTGGCCAGCGAGCGTGCCGACCTGTCTTCGGAGCTGTGATGTTCGCCACTCTGCCCACCCCGCTGCTTTGCGCCTCGTCCGACACGCGGTCGGCTTCGGCGCGCCTCGTTCGGGGGGCTGCGCTCTGGCTCATGGCGTTCTGGGTCCTGCCAGCTCAGGCGTGCTGGGAACAGGCGGCACAGCGCTACGGCGTCGCGGCCGAACTGCTCTATGCGATCGCCCAGGTCGAGTCGAACTTGAATCCGCACGCGGTCAACCGGTCGCACGTCGCGCGCACGGGCTCGTACGACATCGGGCTCATGCAAATCAACAGCTCGCACCTGCCGCGGCTGGCCCGCCACGGCATTGCCGAGGCGCAGTTGTTCGACCCCTGCACCAACATCCAGGTCGGCGCCTGGCTGCTTGCGGACACGTTCTCGCGCCATGGTGCGACGTGGAACGGGGTCGGCGCCTACAACGCTGCGTGCTCGCAGCTGAAGGGCGCACAGTGCGTCGAAGCCCGGTCGCGCTACGCGTGGCTGGTGTTTCGTAGGCTGCCTGTGGCCGCGGGAGTCAGGCCGTGAAGCGCCCTGCCATTCGCACGCTGCTGGCGTGGATTGCGTTCGGCTTGGCGGCCTGCGGTTCGATGGAACTGGCTGGGCCCAGTTCGTCGGTGTCGCCGGCACCTGCGGCGGCCGGCATGGGCGCAGCACGCATCGCGCAGTCCGGCTTCGGGGGCGACGCCCGCTTCGCGCTGTGCCAGCCGCCAGCCTGCCCGCGGCCCAGCGCCAAGTCGCTCCCTGCGCCCGCATCGACCCCCGTCGCCGTGGAACCGTCGCCTTCGCCTTCGCCTGCGCAGCGCGCGCAGGACGCGTTGACGCCGACACCGACGGTCTCGCACAGGCCACCGCCAGCTTCGGCGTCCGAGGCGATCGAAGACCCGCTACCGCTGCAGGTCGTCGTGCACTTCGGCTTCGGTCGATCGGACCTCGACACCGCCGGCCGCGACGCCCTCGATCTCGCGGCCGCACAGCCGCTGCCGATTCGCCGTGTGTTGATCGCAGGGCGTACCGACAGCATCGGGCCCCCCGCATCAAATCAGGCTCTGGCACAAGCCCGCGCCGAGGCGGTGGAGCGCTACCTGACGGCGCGCCTCTCGCGCCTGCTTGCCGGCGCCGAAATGCGCGTGCAGTCGCAAGGCGCGTGCTGCTATGCCGCCGGCAACGACAGCGCTTCGGGCCGGGCAGCCAACCGGCGTGTCGAGGTCATCTTCGAACGAAACGGAGGCGCGCTGTGAGCCCGAGGGTGCGCTCCTGCGGCGCAGTCCGGCCCGCATGGCGCTGGTCCAGCTGCCGGGCACCGCCGGCCGGTGCTCGCCCGCCCAAGCCATCGCGCCAACCGCCAACCCGATTTCCTCTCTCCACGCCCCAACCCATGAGGTTTCCATGACCACCACCACCCTTGCCGTTCCCCCGCTCACCCGCCGCGCTGCACGCGGGCCGTGGACCGTTGCCGCCCTGCTGTGCCTGTCTGCGCTCGGCCTGGGCATCGCCTTCCCCGGCCATGCGCTCGACCTGGTCGCCTTCACCGGCATCACCGGCCCGCTAACTTCCGCGCTCACCGCCATCGCGAGCCTCGGCCCCGGCATCAAGGCGCTGGTCGGCTTCGTGGGCTTCGTCGTCGCGCTGATCTCGCTGGCAGCGCTGCGCAACTTCGGGCCGGTGCTGTTCTACGTCGGCCTGGCGATCTTCGCTGCTGTCGGCCTGGTGATCGCCGGCGCCATCATGGGCGCGGTTGTCTGAGCCGCCGCGCATCCGCTGCACGCACCGCCCGGAGGCTCTATGCACGCCGACACCTACATTCCACGGCGTCTCGACGACCAATGGAAGATCGGCTTCTGGGACGTCGACGTCGCGGCGCCTGCCCTGCTGGGCCTGTTCATGGGCTACATGTCGGGTTCGAAGCTCTCGTTCGCGCTGTGCTTCGCCGCCGGGCTGTTCACCTCGCGCTGGATCGCCCGCATCAAGGCCGACAAGCACCCGGCCTTCGCGATCCACTGGCTCTACTGGCACCTGCCGACCAGCCCGCTGACCGCGATGCGCGCCACGCCGCCTTCGCACATCCGCCGCATGGTCGGCTGAGACCCGGAGCGCGCCCACCATGGACTTCGAACGGCTCAGCGGCGACCTCAAGGAACTGCGGCGGCGCAACCGCACGCTCGGCGCAGCCGTCGGCCTGCTGGCGGCCGGCCATGTGCTCGCGCTGGCCGTGGTGCTGAACCTGATCGGTGCCGTGCGCACGGTGGTCGTGCCGCCGTCGATCAACAAGTCCTTCTGGGTCACGCGCGACAAGGCCAGCGGCGAGTACCTGGAACAGATGGGCAGCTTCGTCGCCTGGCTGGTGCTCGACGTGACACCCGCTTCCATCGACTGGAAGAAGGACATCCTGCTGGGCTACGTCGAACCCGAGCAGCACGGCGGTCTGAAGACCCGGCAGGAGCTCGAGGCGGCGCGGCTCAAGCGCATCAACGCCAGCACTGCATTCGCACCGCAGCAGCTGGTGCCCAGCGAGGAAGGCCAGTCGGTGGTGGTGCGCGGCCGGCTGCGCACGCTCGTCAACGGCGTCGAGACCGCGAACGACCTGAAGGCCTACCTGGTGGAGTTCAGCTACGCCGGCGGCCGCGTGCATCTCAAGACCTTCAAGGAGCTTCCCCATGCGGCCTCGTAGCCTCATAGGCGCGCGGAGATCCGTCGCGGCGGCGCTGATCGTGCTGGTCTGCACTCCGGCAAGCCACGCGCTGCAGATTGTCGATGCGCGCGACGGCGTGGCGGTGGAAGCGATCCTCTCGATCAAGGAGCCGACGCGCATCCGCATCGAGGGTGCCTCGATCACCGATGTCTTCGGCAATATCCACTCCAGTTCCTGCGGCGGCACGCCTGCCGGTCCATCCGGCTCGCCCGGCTCGCCGGTGGCGCCTCCTTCACCGGCGGTCAACCCTGCCGGCGAGATCGTCGTCGAGTGCGACCGCGACAAGGGTGAGATCTACGTGCGGCCAGTCGCCACTGCCGGCGATGGCGCCGCCGCGGGGAAGCCGGTGAACCTGTTCATCTCGTCCGTCCACGCGACCTACACGCTGATCCTGCGCCGGGCCGACACGCCGGCCGACACCATCCTGATCCGCGACCGCAGCGTTCCGCCAGCGCCGAACGATGGTCGCACCTCATCCGGCACTTCGGGCCCGTCGGCCCACCATGTGCGCGCCATGAAGGCGATGCTGGTGGCGATGGCCTCGGACCGCGTGCCACCTGACGTGCGCGTGGACGAACTCAACCAGCCAGTGCAACTGTGGGCCGAGGCGCGCCTCTCGCTGATGCGCCGCTACGAAGGCCGCGTGCTGGTGGGCGAGAAGTACCTGCTGCAGAACATCAGCGCCGCCGTGATGGTGCTCGCCGAACAGGAGTTCGACCGCCCCGACAGCAAAGCCGGCGGCCAGGTGTTGGGTGTCGCGGTCGAGCACCACCAGCTGCGCCCCGGCGAGAGCACGAGCGTCTACGTGATCCGCCGCGGAGGTGAACGATGAACCTGCCCGTACCGATGCGCGCGCTCGTTGAGCGCCTGACGCCGCGGCAGCGCCAGTACGCCATGCTCGGCGCGATCCTGCTGGGCGGCGTGGGCCTGCTGTGGCTGGTCTTCGCCTTCGCCGAGAGCTCACCGTCGGGCCAAGCGAGCAAGGGCAGTGGCGCCACGCCCGGCCCGGTCACCAACATCGGCGTCATGCCGCCCGGCCAGCAGGTCAACCCGGTGGACCAATGGGTCGGCACCGCCGGCAGCAAGCTCGCGCAGTACGAGAGCGAGCGCGAGGAGCAGGGCCGGCTCAACAAGGACCGCCAGGCCTTCGAGGCGCGCACGATGCAGCGCTTCGCCGAACTCGAGCAGCGGTTGACTGCGACCACGCAGGCAGTGCAAACACCTGTGCTGGCGCCCGCTCCGGCGGCGCCAGCACCGTCGCTGCCGCCGCCTTCGGCCCTGCCTCCGCCGCCCCCTGCGCCACGCGGGCCGGCTGCAGGGGCGGTACCGGCGATGCCGCCCGGCGTGCCGCCGGCGCCGCTCTCTTCGGCACTGCCGCTTCAGGCTCCGGCCGCGCCGGCCCTGATGCGCATCGCGGTGGCGGACCGCGCTGCCACCAGTGCCCCGACGCCAGCAGCCTCGGACGCCCGCACGCTGTCGACGTTCCTGCCCGTGAGCTTCACGCGTGGCACGCTGCTCGGCGGTCTGGACGCGCCCACCGGCGGCCAGTCGCAATCCAACCCGCATCCGGTGCTGATCCGCCTCTCGGACAACTCGGTGCTGCCGAACCGCTTCCGCGGCGAGTACCGCGACTGCTTCGTGATCGCGGCGGGCTATGGCGACATCAGCTCCGAACGCGCTTACCTGCGCACCGAGAACCTCTCCTGCGTGCGCGCCGACGGCGCGGCGCTGGAAGTCCGCATTCAAGGCAGCGTGTACGGCGAAGACGGCAAGGTCGGCATGCGCGGCCGTCTGGTCACCAAGCAGGGGCAGATGCTGGCGAACGCGCTGCTGGCCGGCGTGGTCAGCGGCATCGGCCAGGGCTTGGCCACCTCGTCGACCAGCTACAGCACCTCGGCGCTGGGCACGATCGCCACCGCCTCGGGCGCCGACGCCTACCGCGCCGGCCTGGGCACCGGCGTCGGGCGCGCGCTCGACCGGCTGGCGCAGTACTACATCAAGCTCGCCGAGAACACCTTTCCGGTGATCGAGGTCGATGCCGGTCGCGAGATCGACGTCGTCATCACCAAGGGCGTGCGCATCGACCTGCCGCCGTCTGGCTCCGAGCAGCGCGCCAGCGCGAACCCTTCTTCAACCACTCGCAGCACGGAGGCCGACGACGATGGCTCCTACTGACCCGCTCCGCTGCAGGCCGCTGACGCGGCCCGCGGCACTCGCCACGCTGTGCATCGCGCTGCTGTCGCCGCTGGCCGCGGCGGTAGCGGCCGGCCCGAACGCCGACGAGGCCCGACTGCTCGGCGTGCTGCGCAAGGCCCATCCCGGCACGCGCTTCACCGAGGTCGCGCGTTCGCCCGTGCCTGGCGTCTACGAGGTCTGGATGAACGGCAACGTGGCCTTTGTCGCCGCGCGCGACCCGCGCTACTTCATCTTCGGTCGCCTCTTCGACACGCGCACGATGACCGACCTCACCGGGCCGCGCCTGCTGGCCGCCGCGCATGCCGAGCCGGCGACGGCCGAGATCCCATCGGCGGCAACCATCGCATTCGGTTCGCTGCCCGTCGCGGACGCGATCACGACGGTGCGCGGCAATGGCCGCCGCCAGCTCGCAGTCTTCAGCGACCCCGGCTGCAGCTTCTGCCGCCGGCTCGAACCCGAACTCGATGGCCTCGACGACGTCACGATCCACACCTTCCTTCTGCCCTTCCAGGGCATGGCGCGACCGGTCTCGATCTGGTGCGCGGCGGACCGTGCACAGGCATGGCGACAGGCGATGCACGACGGCGTTGCGCCAACTGCGACAAAAGCGTCCTCCTGCGAGCACCCGATCGACCGCAACCTCGCACTCGCCCGCCAGTTGGGCGTCAGTGGAACGCCGACCCTGTTCTGGGCCGACGGGACGCGCACCGAAGGCTTCGTCAGCCGGCCGGTGATCGAGGACCGTCTGGCGCGCACCTTGCCAGAGGCCAGGCCGTGAACGCCCACCACATGAGTCGCCTGGTGGCCCTGCTCGGCGGCGTGGCATCGCTTGCGGGCTGCATGAGCCTGTCCGGCCTGAGCGGCAACTCCAGCTACGCCTGCAAGGCCCCGGACGGCGTGACCTGCCAGTCCGTGTCCGGGACCTACGCCAACGCGGTGGCGAACAACCTGCCGGCGCAGCGGGCTCGCGCGACGCCGGCCGCTGCGCCCGACCTGGCACCCCCTGCGTCGGCAGCAAGCTCACCGACCGCGCGCAACGCACCGCCCGACGCCGCGCAGGTGCTCCCTTTGCGCTCCGCACCGCGCATCCTGCGGCTGTGGTTCAAGCCCTGGGAGGACGCCGACCGCGATCTCTACGACCAGGGCTATGTGTACGTGCAGGTCGATGGCGGCCGTTGGCTCGTCGAGCACGCCCAGCGCACGATCCGCGAAGCCTACGCACCCGTGCGTGCGCCCGCCGGACGTGCAGCCGCGGACCCCGCACCCCGAGCGCCCGCCACGGGTGTTCAGCGTCTGCCCGGTCTCGACCAGTTGATCCCTGGGCTGCCGGTGCGGCCGGCCGCACCTGCCAGTGGCGACAGCCCCGACTGAGGCCGCGATGAACGCCCGCCTCCCCCACATCGAACGCGCCGGCCTCGCGGACTGGCTGCCGTTCGGCGCCGAAGCCGACTCGCCCGCCGAGCAGTTCGCCGCCTGGTTGCCTTACTCGGCCTACCTGGCCGACGAGAAGCTGTTCGTCAACCGCGACGGCCTGGGCTTCCTGCTCGAACTGATGCCGCAGTCCGGTGCCGACGAACGCATGGCCGAGGTGCTGGTGTCGCTCTACGCAACCTGCCCGCCCGGCACCGGGGTTCAGTTCCACCTGTTCGCCTCGCCGCACATCCGCGAGCAACTCTGCCGCTACGCCAACCTGCGCGTCGAGGACACCGATCAGGCCGAGAAAGCCAAGCACTGGGGCCGACCCGCGCGCAACGACAACCTCTTCCACCGCCTTGCGCGGCAGCGTGTCGGCCATCTGCTGGGCGGTGCCCAGCGCTCGCTCACGTCGGGCTTCCACTACACGATCCGCGACTTCCGCTTGATGATGAGCGTCGCGCTGCCGGGCGATGCCGGCCAGCTCAACCGCTGCGACGAACTGGTGGCGCTGCGCGAGTCGATGGCGTCGACGCTGCGCTCGGCCTCGCTGCCGAACCGCGTGTGCGACGCCGCCGACCTGATCAACTGGTGCGCGCTGTTCACGAACCCGGACCGCATCTCACAGGCCGATGCACCCAACCTGCACTACGACGACGGCCGCGAGATCCGCGACCAGATCGTCGACTTCGACACCATCCAGGATCCGCAGCCCGGCGGGCTGACGCTGTGGAAGGAAGGCAGCGAGCACCGGCTCGAAGCGCGCTTCTACTCGATCAAGTCTTTCCCCGAGCGCTTCGCGCTCTGGCAGATGGGCTCGCTGATCGGCGACCTGATGCAGCCGGCACTGCAGTACAGCGCGCCCTTCCTGCTGACGATGGGCGTGCATGTGCTCGACCCGAACGTCACCAAGTCGGTGGTCACGGCCAACCATGTGCGCGCCACGCAGAACGCACGCAGCAAGATGGCCGAGGTGATGCCCGACGTGGGCAAGAAGCTGCAGGACTGGACTGCCGCGGCCAACGCGATCGACGTTGGCAGCAACCTGGTGAGCCTGTACCACCAGCTCGCGATCTTCTCGCCCCCGGGCAAGTCGGTCGCCGCGCAGGAAACCGCCAACGCGATCTGGCGCGGCCGCGGCTTCCAGCTCAACGCCGATGTCTACATGCACCGGCAGGCGCTGCTGGCCAGCCTGCCGATGACGCTGTCAGAACGCTTCCACCGCGACCTGGCCAAGATGCGGCGCGTCTCGCGCAAGACGATGGCCAATGCCATCCACCTGGCGCCGCTGATCGCCGAGTGGCGCGGCACGCGCACGCCGGCGCTGGTGTTCGGCGGCCGACGCGGCCAGCTGATGACGCTGGACATCTTCGACAACGACCTGGGCAACTACAACTTCGCGATCATCGGCGCGCCGGGCTCGGGCAAGTCGGTGCTGATGAACGAGATGGCCTGGTCCTACCGCGCCATCGACGCGAAGGTCTGGATGCTGGACCTGGGGCGATCTTTCGAGAAGCTGTGCCGCAAGGCCAAGGGCACCTACATCGAGTTCAAGCCCGATGTCGCCATCTGCCTGAACCCGTTCACCCACATCGTCGACATCAACGAAGACATCGACATGCTGGTGCCGGCCATCTCGAAGATGGCCTCGATGTCGCGGCCGCTCGACGAGGTCCAGTACAAGGCCATCTCGGCGATGGTGCTCAAGCTGTTCCGCGCACATGGCAACGAGCTAACCGTCACCGCGCTGCGCGACGCCTTCAAGGCCGGCACGATCGAGGAGCTGGGCGTGCGCGAGGACGCACGCATCAAGGACCTGGCGATCATGCTGAACCCCTACGCCCGGGGCGGTCAGTACGAGCGCTTCTTCGAGGGCCGCAACAACATCGACTTCGACAACGACTTCGTCGTCATCGAGAACGAGGAACTCAAGCGCCGGCCCGACCTGCACGCGGTGGTCAACATCCTGCTGCTGCACCAGATCACCGGCGAGATGTACCTGACGCGCAACCGGCGCAAGGTGCTGTTCATCGACGAGCTGAAGCAGCAGCTGGGCGACATCGGCGCCGACGACCCGGTCAAGGCCGCCGTCGTCGAGGAGGCGGCCCGACGCGCCCGCAAGTACGGCGGGTCGCTCGGCACCGCGACGCAGAGCGCCGACGACTACTACGGCTCGGCGCAGATGGAAGCAGCCTTCAACTGCTCGGACTGGGTCTTCCTGCTGCGCCAGAAGCCCGAGTCGATCGAGATGCTCGACCGCCAGGGCCGGCTGTCGATGGACGAGCCGAAGAAGCGGCTGCTGAACTCGCTGCGCACCGAGCCGGGCGTGTTCTCCGAGGTCTACATCTCGTCGCCCGTCGGTGAGGGCGTGGCGCGCAACATCCTCGATCCGGCGACCCACCTGCTGTTCTCCAACAAGTTGGAGGACAACGCACCCATCGACGAACTGCGTGCGCAGGGCCTGTCGATCGACGAGGCGATTGCGGAGCTTCTGCGGCGCCGGGGGCATGTGTCATGAGCCCAGGCCTCAAGTCGCTGCTGCTGAACGCAGGCATGGCCTGCACGATCGTGCTCGGCACGCTGGCAGCCTACGACCGCGTCGTGGTGCGACCGGCGCAGCTGATCGGCGTGGTCGATGTCGCCGAGGTCTACCGCCAGAAGGAAGCCGAGTTCACGCTGATCCTCACGCGCGCCGCGAGCGACGGCGAGCGCGAGCAGGCGATGCGGATGGCACGCAGCTTCGCGCAGCGACTGCCCCTGGCGCTGGAGGAACTGCCGCGCGACTGCGGCTGCCTGGTGGTCCTGAAGACCGCTGTCGCGGCGCCCGCACCGCGGACCGTGGACCTGACCGCGCATCTGCGCCGCAAGGTGGAGGCCCAATGACCCGCGGCATCGATCTCCTCCGCGCCAGCGCCCGCGGTTTCGGCGCGCACCTGCGCCAGCGCTGGTACCTGTACCTACCAGTCTTTGCGATCTGGGGCTTCGCCTACACGCGGCTGTTCATCGACCCTACGCCGCGTCTGCCGGTGCTCTTCAACTGGACACCGAGCCTGCCGTGCCGGGTGGCGCTGCTGCAGTACGGGGCGAACGCGCTCAAGCGCGGCGACTACGTGGTGTTCGCCTTCGACGGCGAAGCCCAAGCGCGCTACCCGGGCCTTCGCGGCCAGCCCTTCTTCAAGATCGTGCGCGGCTTACCCGGAGACCGAATCACGGTCGAAGGACGCGCCGTCGCGATCAACGGCGAGATCGTAGGACAGGCCAAGACCCACACCCACGACCGGCAGCCGCTCGAGCCGATCCCGGCGGCCGTGATTCCAGCCGGCCACTACTACGTGCAGGGCACCAGCCCCGACTCCTTCGACTCGCGCTACCGGGCCAGCGGCCTCGTGCGCGCGGACCAGGTGCTGGGCACCGTGATCCCGCTGTTCTGACGAGGCACGGCGATGCGCCACGCTCGACTCCACGCCGGCATGCTGCTGGCTCTGCTCGCTCTCGCAACGGGCGGACTCGATCCTGTGCTCGCGCAAACCTCACCTGCGCAGCCGGGGGCTCCCGGCACCGGTGAGATGCCGATCGAGGACTACCTGGCGCTGCTGGCGCGCATCGCGCCGGCCGCGCACGACGGTGCCCGCGCCTACCGGCAGGCCTGGCAGCAGCGCTGCGGCCGATCGTTGACGACCGCTGAACTGCGCGTGGCGATGGCGGTCGGCGACGGCAACCCGGTGCTGATGGGCATGATCCGGGCGAGCCATCTGCGCGACACCGCGTCGCTCGCCAAGCTCGCCTCCCAGATCGACTGCACGCGGGGTGCCCAATGAGCCGGGCCGCGCAGTTGTTGGTCGCGGCCTTGTTGATCGTCGGTGGCAAGGCCGGCGCAGTCGACCTCGGCACGATCGGGCCGACCTACGAGATCGCCGAGCCGCACCTGCTGGCCTTCATCGAGCAGCGGCTGCGCGAGAAGGAGCGCAGCGGCGAGTTGCAGCGGCTTGCCGAGGCGGCGCGGGCCCGCGGCATCGACACCGTGCGCCAGCCGCCGCCGGTCGAAGGCCTGCGCACCACCGAGCGCCCGCGTACCTTCTACGTCGACCCGAGTTTCACGCTCGACCGCAACATCACCGACCCGCTGGGGCGCCTGATGTTCGCCGCGGGCACGCGCAAGAACCCGCTCGAGGTGGTGTCGCTGTCGCGCCATCTGCTGTTCTTCGACGCCCGCGATCCGCGGCAGGTGAAGCACGCCCGCGAGCTGAACGGGCGCTACGCGGGCCGCATCAAGCCGATCCTGACGGGAGGCTCGTATCTCGACCTGATGAAGGCCTGGCGCGTGCCCGTGTACTACGACCAGTCGGGAACCCTCACGCGCCGCTTCGGCATCCGCCAAGTGCCGGCGCTGGTCTCGCAGGAGGGACTGCGCCTGCGCATCGACGAGCTGGGGTTGCCATGAGCCTCGGCCGATGCCTGCGCGCCTGGGCCGCGATGCTCGCCGCCGCGCTTGCGGCCGGCCCGGCCTTGGCCGGCGACAGCCTGACCTGCACCGGTCGGTTCCCGAACCCCATCACCGACATCTGCTGGAGCTGCATCCTGCCGATCACTCTGGGCGGCACCACGCTGGCCAATCTCGACGGGCAGGAAGACATCCCCAATCCGTCGAGCCCCGTCTGCAGTTGCGGCGTGAACCCGACCGTCGGCCTGTCGATCGGCTTCTGGGAGCCGGCTCGCCATGTCGAGGCAGTGCGCAAACCTTTCTGTCTCGCGTCGCTCGGCGGCGTCGATCTGGACCCCGGCATCGACGCACCGACCGCCGCGCGCTTTACGCGGCCGGAGGGCGACGGGGACGGCGGCAGCTTCTACCAGGCCCACTTCTACATGAACCCGGTGCTGTACTGGCTGGAGGTGGTGACGGACTTTCCGTGCCTGGAGCGCGGCTCGTTCGACCTCGCCTACCTCACCGAGGTCGACCCGCTGTGGAACGACGACGAACTGACGCTGATCCTCAACCCCGAGGCGGTGCTGTTTGCCAATCCGGTGGCCGTGGCGGCATGCGCGGCCGACTGCGTCGCGGCAACCGCCGGCTTCGGGATGCCCGAACTGTTCTGGTGTGCGGGCTGCCAGGGCGGCCTCTACCCGCTCGATGGGCACGTGCCCTACCACCTCGGCGGCGTGCGCACGGCGGCGCTGATCGCCCAGCGACTGACCGCGAAGCTGCACCGCGAACTGCTGGCCTGGGGCTGGCACGGCAAGGCTGGGCTTTGCGGTCCCTACTTCCTGCCGGCGATGGACAAGACCGCCTACAAAACCCAGCTGACCTACCCGGTGGCCAACACGGCCAAGGACGGCGGACGCTGCTGCCAGCCCTTCGGCCGCAGCACCATCGTCTGGGGCGCCGGCAAGGAGTACCCGGTGCGCGGCGAGGACTTCGCCTTCATGTTGTTCCGCAAGAGGAACTGCTGTGTGGGCTACTGACCTCCATCGCCTTGCCGTAGTCGCGGCCGGACTCCTGCTCGCTGCTACTGCCGCGCGCGCGCAAGCCCCCTTCGGTCTGCCGCCCGCCAAGGTGATGCCGCGGGTCGATGCCCTGCCGATGCCAGCCACGCAAACGCCGGTGGACCTGGAGGCGCTGGCCCGGGGATTCGCGGGCGCGACAGGGTCACCCAAGCTGCCGGGCGCCGACGAGCCGCGCCTGATCGTCTTTATCAGCCTTTCCATGCCCGAGGACGCGTTGTCGCGCCTTGTGGACCAGGCCGCGCGTGCTCGAGCGCAGTTGTTGCTGCGCGGGCTATCCGAAGGGTCGCTGCCACGCACCGCGGCACGGATACAGCAACTGATCGGCACGCGGACGGTGGCCGTGCAGATCGATCCGCGGGCTTTCGACCGGTATGCGATCCAGCGCGTGCCGTCGTTCGTGCTCGCCCGGGCTGGCGGACCGGAGATGGCCTGCAGCGGCGAGCTGTGTGCGAGGTCCGACGACCACGTCATGGCGGCCGGCGATGTCAGCCTCGACTACGCGCTGGCGCACTTCCAGCGTTCGGCGCCGGCCTTCGCGAAGGACGCCGGCCGTTTCCTCGCCCGACTCGGCCGCCGGGAGTGACGCCATGCGCAAGCTGATCACCTGCTTCACCGCGTTCTGCGTGGCCGTGACTCCGATCACGGCGCCCGCCGGCCCACACGAGGAAGGTGTCGCAGCCGGTCAGGCCGCGAACCCGGCCGCCCGCGCCACCGTCACTGCGCCCAGCGCCACCAGCGTCGTGCCGGGCTACACCGCCGCACCGCCCGAATCCGCGTACTACCGGCAGCCTAACCTGTCGTCGCAGGGCAGCGCTCGCCTGTCGCTCTGCGCCACGCTACCGAACGACCCGGTGTGCCAGGCGCAGCGCGGCGCGATGGGCTCGGCGAACCTGCCCCGGCCGGCCATCGGACCCGGTGACCCGTCGGTGTCCGCGGCACATGGCATTGCCCGCGCGCCGTCCAGCGTGCTGCAGAACCTAGCGTCGTACTACAGCGGCTGCACGACCACGACGACGGCCGTCCCCGCCGGCACGCAAACCCGAAGCTGCCTGCGTTACGAAGGCATCGGCAGCTACCGCTGCACGCGCAGCCTCACGGTCGGCATCGAGCGCAGCACCAACTGCACCCCCGGCGACTGGTTCGCCCACGCCGGCGCGGGCCGCACCGGCCTGGACGCGCAGTGCCTGCCCGACCGCCCGGAGACGGCGCAGCACTTCCGCGTCACGCAGGACGCATCGCCGCTGGCCTTTTTCGACGTCGACATGACGACACCGGTGGTGTTCCCGCAGATGGTCGCGGTGCTGGGCACGAGCTACTCCTGGAGCACCGGCGCGGAGATCCGCACCGGCGTCTGGGTTGCCGACAAAGCCTGCACCGGCGACACCTGCGCCCTGACGGCCATGATCGCCGCCGAGCGGGCCGAGGTCTGCACCGGCGGTGGCGATTCCGGCTACAGCTGCAGCAGCGTAGAGCCCTTCCTGAGGCGCTACGCGGCCTGCCCGGCCGGCACGCAAAGCGGCGACCTGATCCAGGACACCGTCTGCCAGGGCGACAGCGGCTGCACGACGACGTCGCTCGATGGCACGCGCTGCTACGCACCATCCGGCGGCGCCACGGCGCTGGTCGGCTACGACGTGACGGGCAGCCTGCCCGGCTACTACTGGAATCTCGACAGCGAGCGCAACGTCCTCGGCTGGGACCCGAACCCGGCCTACGGCCCGATCCCGACGATGCGCCTGTCGTACACGCGGCCCCGCACCACCCTCACCGAAACCGACCGATGGGACGACCAGTGCCCCGCCGTCGCTGACGGGAGCCGCTGCACCGTTCAGACCGCGGCCGTGTGCACCGATGGCCCGACGACGAAGGTGATCGACGGCGCATCGGTGACCCGCGACTGCTGGCAGTACGAGAGCACGATGAACTGCAGCGGCACCGCGCCGGGCAGCCAGTGCGGGCCGCTGGTCGCCGCCGGCTGCTCGCCCTCTGGTTCGGTGTGCCGGCGCAGCAACTCCGTCACCGGCGCCTGCGAGGTGTACGAGGACAGCTACAGCTGCCCGGTGCCGGCGCAAACAGTGACCAGCGCCAGCAACTGTCCGTCGAACGTCTTCTGCCTGCAGGGCAACTGCTACGACATCAGCCACGCGAACGACCCCGACTTCGCGCGCAGCATGTCGATGCTCGAGGCCGCGCGCGAAGCCGGCGTCTACCTAGACACCGACCGCATGCAGGTCTTCAAGGGCGAGGACAACCGCTGCCGCGACCGGCTGCTGAGGAATTGCTGCTACGCTGACAACGCCGGCGCCGGTATGACCAACCAGAGTCTCTTCGGCACGGGCTCGCGGCTGGTCTACGACGTGCTGATGAATGCGGAGAACCGCCAGTTCATCTACCAGGGCATGTCGGCCCTGCTGATGGGCGGCGGGTTCAGTGGCACGTTCACCACCTACGGCGTCACGGTCGCCGTCAACGGCGCGGCTTTGCCGGCGGGATCGGTCGCGGTGTACTCGGGCCAGAGCCTGGTCGTGGCCTTCGACCCCTGGTCGCTGGTCATCGCGGTGATCATCTACGTCGTGATGTCGGCCTCCTCCTGCGACGAGGAGGAAGGCAAGCTCGCGATGAAGGAAGGCGCTGGCCTGTGCCACGCCGTCGGCACCTACTGCTCGTCCTGCATCCGGGTCTTCGGCTCCTGCGTCTCGTGCATCACGCACACCACGCGCAAGTGCTGCTTCAACAGCATGCTGGCCCGCATCGTCAACGAGCAGGGGCGAACGCAGGTCGGCAAGGGCTGGGGTAGTGCGCAGAACCCGGATTGCTCGGGCTTCACCGTTGCGCAGTTGCAGTCGCTGGACTTCGCGGCCATGGACCTGAGCGAGTTCTATGCCTCGCTGGTGCCGACCCTGCCCAACGTGGCCACTCTTCAGGGCCAGAGTGGCGGGCGCATCCCGACCTGCTACTACGGTCAGGGGAGGTGCCAGTGAACCGCCGAGCCCCCCTTTGGGCATTGCCGCTGGGCCTTGCGATGGCCTTCTTCTCTTCCGTGACCGCGGCGCAGGAACGCCTCGCAGTGCCCGACGCACGCCCCTTGCTGCTGGCTGCCATCGACGCGCCGGATGGGCGTGCACATGGCGTGCTGTCGGGACCGATGGCGGACGCCATCACGGCGCGGTTCAAGGCCACCTCGCCGGTCTACATCGACGTGAGCACGGAACGCCGCTATGCGCAGCCGGGCTGCCGGCGCCTGAAGGTGAGCTTCTGGCAGGACGGTGTGCAGCTTCCCGGAGTGCCGGGCCCTCGCCGGCGGACCATCGACTTCGGCATCAACTACTGCCGCGACGGCCTGCCGCCGCGCTCACTGTCCTGAGGCGCGTGATGCACGGCCCCCGTCGCCTGATGATGCTCGCGCTGGCCGCCGCATGTGCTTCACCGGCAACGAGCGAAGCCGGGAACGAGTCGCCCCGCTTCTGGGGCGACACCTGGCGCGGATGGCACTTCTACGAGGACCCGGCGACCGAAGCCGAGCCACCTCGATCCGTGCCGGCCAAGCCCGCGGGGCCACGTGCTCAACGTCGAGATCCCCGGCAGCCCGAACTTGTGGAACTCGAACGACTGCGCCAACGAGTCGAGGATCTGCGCGGCATCGCGGTCATGCGGCCGACAGAGGCCAACGTGCGGCGCTACATGGAGCTCGAGTCCAAGGTTGTCGCCCAGGCCTCGACCTTCGCCGACGTGGCACAGCGGGTCGCCTGGACCACGCCCGAGCTCGATCCCTCGCTGCAAGGGCGCCCGGTCAACGCCAAGGCACTGGAAGTCTTCGAGGCCCAGCAACTCGGCGACCGCTCGCGCTCGATCGCCGAGCTGGGGCGCGACCATGTGCTGCTGTTCTTCTTCCGAGGCGACTGCCCCTACTGCCATGCCTTCGCGCCGACGCTCGAGGCGTTTCAGGGTCGTCACGGCATCCGCGTGGAGGCCGTCAGCTTGGACGGCGGCGCGTTGCCGGGCTTCGCGGCCGCGCGCCGTGACAACGGCGTCGCGGCCGCGCTGCGCGTCACCCAGGTGCCCGCGGTCTACCTGGCCCAGCCCTTCACCGGCCGCATCGTGCCCATCGGCTTCGGTGTGCTGTCCGAGTCGCAACTGCTCGAGCGCATCTCGTCCGCCGCGGCGCCCGCTTTCGAGGCCATGGTGCCCAGCGCCGTGCGGCAACTCGGTACGCCCTGATCCCAACCCCACGAGGATCGTCATGCGCACTCGTTCGACCCAACGCACCTGCGCCGCCCTCATCGCCGTGGCCATCGCGTCGCACGCCGGCTCCACACGAGCCGGTGACCTCAACGCCGAGGTGAACACGATGTTCAACAACCTGGGCACGATCGGGAACTACACCGCGCCGGGCGCGTTTCGCGGGCAGACCTTCAACACCTACACCGGCGGCAGCCTGTTCATGCGCTCGCCGAACAAGGTCTACCAGCTCGCCGCGATCCAGTTCCCCAGCGCCAAGGCCGGTTGCGGCGGCATCGACGTCTTCGGCGGCTCGTTCTCGCACATCTCGGCCGAGGAGTTCAAGAACATGCTGCGCAACATCACGGCAGCGCTGCCCGGCATCGCGTTCCAACTCGCGCTGGAGTCGGTCTCGCCGCTGCTGGGTGGCCTCACCAAGTGGGCGAAGGGCCTGGAGACCTGGATCAACAACGCGCGCATCAACTCCTGTGAGACCGCCAAGGCCATCGTCAGCACGGCGGCCGAGGCCACGGGATACAGCTCGCAGGAGGCCTGCGCCGACCTGGCCATCGAGATGGGGCTGGAGAGCGACCGCGACGCGGCCCGGCGCCGATGTGCCAGCGACCGGCCGGGCATCCTCGCCTCGGCGCGCAGCTCCTCCGATCCCAATGTGCGCAACAAGGCGCCCTTCGTCGGCAACCTCACCTGGAAGGCACTGCAGCGCACCGGCACAGCGCTGGACGATGCCGAGCGCGAGCTGATCATGAGCATCGTCGGCACAGTCATCTTCCACCCCGAGAGCGCCAACCGTGACCCGGAGCCCGTGCCGCCGACAATCACCTCGATCAGCCAGCTGCTCTACGGCCAGGCGGCCGCGACCGGCACGAACGTCACCCAGCACCTGCTGCGCTGCAACGAATACACGAACTGCGACGTCGTCACGCTGAACACGAGCTACACGCACACGCCCTTCACGGCTCGCGTCGAAACGATGATGCGGTCGATCGCCGACAAGATCGCCACGCGCACCGCGATCCCGAACAACTCGGCCGAGGTGGGCTTCGTCAACCAGACCACCGAGCCGGTGTACCGGATGCTGTCGATCGGCGCCACGATTCCCGGCTCGGGGCTGGCCGACAGCCTGATCGGCCAGTACCGCGACGTGATCGCCGCCGACTATGCCTATGTCTTCCTCGAGCGGAACCTGCGGCTGGGCATGGCCGCGCTCGACAAGGACTACACGCTGCAGCAGAGCCAGCGTGAACTCGCCAACCAGGTGCGCCAGCGTGCCCAGGCCATGCTGCTTCAGTTGTCGCAGGAGAAGAACCTGCTGTACCAGAAGGTCGGCTCGTTCCGCGCCGTGTCCAGCCACCTGGAGCAACTCGAGCGGCAACTGCGCTCCAGCATGCCGCAGCACGTGATGGACATGCTGGGGCAGCGCGCGGCGTACGTGGCGCGATAGCCCGCCCCGATTCCTCGAGGCGGCCATGTGGGAGATCTTTGCCTACCAGAACGCGGACAGCCTGTTCGGCATCTTCAATGCCGCGGCCGCCATCCACGCGTCGAGCGACTACGCGGCCGCCGTCGCGGCGGTGGCCTTCTGCGGCTTCATCGCCGCCCTGCTCGCCTATGCCTTCGCCCCGGACAAGCTGCAGGGCTGGAAGTGGCTCGCGACCGTGCTGCTGGTGTTCTCGGTACTGATCGTGCCCCGCGTGACGGTGGGCATCGTGGACAAGACCGGTGGCTCGGCGGTGAAGGTCGTCGCCAACGTGCCCTTCGGCGTGGCCATGCTCGGCAGCATCACCAGCACCATCGGCCACACACTGACGGGCCTCTTCGAGACCGCGTTCCAGGTCATCCCCGGCGCGGGGGCGATGCCGGCGGAGCTGAGCTACGAACGCAACGGCCTGATGTTCGGCAACCGCCTGATCCGCGAGACCGGCAACGTCGTCTTCCAGGACCCCACCTTCCGCACCGACCTGATCAATTTCATCCACAACTGCACGATGTACGACCTGATCGACGGCACCGTCGATCCGGCCACGTTCTCCACCTCCGACGACGTGTGGGCGCTTATGGCGACGCCGAACCCGGCGCGCTTCAGCACGGTGACTGGACCTGGCGCCGCAGTGACGGTCGATACCTGCCCCAACGTCTACGGCAACCTGAATGGCCGCCTGCCGGCGCAGGTCACGCGCATCGAGGGGCGGCTGGCCTTCCAGCTGAACCCAACGCTGCCCAGCGCGGCGGCGACAGCTGCGATCGCCGGCCAGATCCAGCAGGCCTACATCCGCAACAGCATCGCGAATGCGGCCGCGACGGCAACCGACCTGATCCGGCAGAACGCCGTTCTCAATGCCATCAGCGACACCAGCAGCATCATCGGACAGAAGGTGAACGATCCAGCGGCGATGGTGCTCGCGGTCGGCCGGGCACAGGCGGTCGCCCAGCAGAACGCAACCTGGATGAACTACGGCAAGGTCGCCGAACAGTCGCTGCCGGTGTTCCGCAACGTAATCGAGGCGCTCACCTACGCCCTGTTCCCGCTCCTCGTGCTGCTGCTGCTGCTGACCAGCGGACGCGAGTCGATGATTGCCTTCAAAGGCTACGCGGCGATCCTGATCTGGATCCAGCTGTGGCCGCCGTTGTACGCGGTGCTCAACTACATGGCTTCGGTGTACGCCGCCTACGACCTGGCCGCCGCGTCGGACCTGGGCACGGGCACCAAGGCCCTCGCGCTTCAGACCGCATCGACGATCTACTCGCGTGCGATCTCCGGCGAAGCGGTGGTCGGCTACCTGGCCATCAGCATCCCCTTCATCGCGTGGGCCGCGCTCAAGCGCATGGAGAACTTCGGCACCGCACTCGTCGGCGGCTTGTCCGGGCTGCAGGGCATGCTGGCCGGCAGCACGGCGGGAGCCGCCGTCGGCAACGTGTCGATGGGCAACGTCGCGATGGATCAACTGCAGTTAGCACCGAACCGCACTTCGGCGTTCATGAGTTCGTGGCAGAGCGATCTCAGCGGCAACACCTTCACGTCGAGCGCGCTCACCGGACGCACGGCCGCGAACCTGCTGCGCAACCAGGGCTTCGCCTCGCGCGTGGTGTCGATGCGGGTCAGCGAGCAGGACGTGACCGAGGCCAGCCGGCAGGCCGACGCAGCGCGGGGCGAGATGGTGTCCGCGAGCAACGAACGGTCCGCCGTCCTGACCGAGGCCTTCACCAAGGGGCTGGCAAAACTCAAGTCCTCGCGCAGTTCGTCGGGCACGTCGACGAGCAGCTTCGAGCAACTGGGCGAGACGCTGACTCGGCTGGACCAGATAACGAAGACTGTGGCCGACAGCACGGGCTTGACCCAGGCGCAGGTGGCCAGCATCGCCTTCGGCGCCTCGGCCCACCTTGGCCTGAGCACGCCTGTTGCCGGAGCGTCGGTCCAGGGGAACGCCGGCAAGAGCTATCAGACAGGCCTTTCGGCGGATCAGCGCAAGGTCCTCGGAGCGATGAGCAACGAGCAGATCGCAGAGTTCAAGCAGTTTGGGGACCGGGTTTCGCGAGACGCATCAACTGTCGCATTGATCGCGGCTGACTCGCGAGAGTCCCGAGAGCTTGCTTCGAGGCTTGCGAACACGTCCTCGAGAACAGAGCGTGCCGAGGCGTCCTATGGCGAGCGGAGCGCTCTCGCAGAACGTCTCTCATCCGCGCGCGAGCGAGGCGAAGTGTTGTCGATCGACATCGCGCAAGACCCATACAACCTCGAGATGTTCATGCGGTACGCCGAACGTTACGGTGGCAACAGCGCAGCCGCGCTTTCGCTGATGGACTCCGAACTTGCGCGACAGGGGTTACCGCCGACCCGGGTCTTTTCGAATGGGGTCGCGGTGCCGGAATCGTTCTCTCGCCTGCAACGTGAGTTCCAAGAGGACAGCGCGACGACGAAGCTCAATCCCAAACTCGATGCAGCCCCGCGAGTTCCAGGGGTGCTTCCTCGAAGTGAACCTCCGTCGGGAACTACAACGACCGAACAAAGCGATCTCCGCGACGACGTCCGACGCGGTGGCGCTCAGTTACGCGGCCGCGCGGATGAGGCACGCGCGATTTTCGATGCAAAGGACAGCACATCTCGAAGCGCAGATGGGACGCTTTCGACCGAGAAGTCGCTCCTCCTGCAGACGGGCCGGCAAGTCGCTGCCGATGCGGGCTCGACACTCGATGAAGCGCGCAAGGCCGCAGGCGACCTGCTCAAGAAGAAGCGCTAGTCAATCGACTCTGTCTGGATCAAGCATATGGCGATCGGGCTCGGAACGAGTGGGACGCATGAACGGAGGGTGGCCCCCGTCCCGCCAGTAGTTCCGATCCCGATCGTCTGGCCCGCTGCCCATTCCGAACGAGGCATCAAGCGCCTCTGGCCGACGCACGCCTGCCCCCGTGGCAACCCGCCCGATTGCGCCTCCGATGGCCGCGCCGGCGACGCATCCTATGCTGATCATCACTGCCCGGACACTCCAGGAGTCTCGCGCGGCAACGAGCAGCCCCGCCAACCCCCCGATGGCGATACAGGCGAAGAAGCCCAACTTGCGCATCTGGCTATCCGCTGGGTTCCAAGCGTAGCAACAGGCGCAGAAAAGGCAATCTGTCTGGAGTGGCGCTCGGCGTCGCGGCGCAAGCGCCACCGAAAAGCGTCGGCCACCCGTACAACACTTGGCGAGCTTTGGTTGTCAAAGTTGACATACGAGACAAACGAGACTACTCTGCCGCATCTCAGTGCGTACGCGGAGTTCGCCATGCGCAAGGCACAAGGTGCAGCGGCTATGAACCAACCAATCGTCACCGCGACGGAAGTTCGCCGCTTCGACAAGGCGGTCACGGTTCGCGACCGTGGCGCATTCCTCTTCGAGCTTGACCGTCTTGTTCGAGAGAAGGTGGCGGCTGCCACGAACGTGGCCGCCGAGGCGACACCCCTGACCGAAACGCTGGGCCGGAAGGCCGCGTCGCTGCGCGCGGCCACCTCCTGGTCGCCAATGGCCGCCGAAGTCCAGCGAGGCCGCGTCGAACTGCTGCGCGAGTTCGAGCGACCGCACAATCTGCCTCTGTCCGACTTCGTGCGCCTGGCCCACAAGTCCCGCCAGCAGATCTACAAAGACATCGCCGCACGCAGGTTGCTTGCACTGGACGTCGGCCGCCGAGGCCAGCGCATTCCCGACTGGCAGCTGGAGGCACCAGGCCTGCAGCTAACGCGCACCGTGCTCCAGGCTGCGGAAGATGTCGACGCCTGGACGGTGTACCGCGCCCTGGCGGAGCCCTGCGAGGCCCTTGGCGGCAAATCTCCGGCGGCGAGCGCGAATCGAGGCAACGTCGACGCGACCGCGCGCGTCGTGCTTGCTTCACTCGGCGTGCAGCGGGCGGAGCGCGGTGGTGCCGACGCCTGATGTTCCGGCCCGAATCATCCCCGCGGGGGAACTTCTCCAGCACGTGAGTCGTGCCGCGTATCGCGGCACGGCCCTTCACTTCGGACGTTCGGGCGGCAATCGGTACGACGACCCGGGCCTCCAGTACGGCACGCTCTATGTCGGCTTCGACCTGGCGACCGCGCTCATGGAGTCGGTCTTCCGCCAGCACCGTTGGGGCCAGCGCGCCAAGCGCGCAATCACCCGAACCGAGGTGTACGCGCGCATGATCAGGGCGATCGGCGTCCTCGAGCCGCTGTCGCTCGCCGACCTCACTGCGCCCGGCGTGATGGCATCGCAGTTCGGATTGAACCTGTCCCAGCTGGCCAGCCGCCGCTACGTTCACACGCAGCGCATCGCTGCGCTGGTACACGCGCTCGCCGAGCCGGCTGGCGCGCATCGATTCGACGGTGTGCTCTACCCCTCGCGCAACAACCACCCGGCCACGTGCGCCGCACTGTTCGACCGTGCAGCCGAGAAGCTCTCGCTCGTCGACGACATCGCGCTGCGCGACCACGTCGACTGGCCGAGTTTCCTCATAACGTACCAAGTCGTCGTCCTGCCCGCTTGAGGGCCGTCGGTTGTCCAGTTTTGCAGGAGCCAGTCAGTACAAGCGGCAACTGCACACTCAGGTTGTCGACGCCGTCACGGAGAACCTCACCAACCACGCAGCCCTCGCAGTTCGGCTGGGGTTGCTTGGCGCACTCTTCTCGAGCGGCAAGTACGATTGCCCCAGATGCTGCAGCCTTGCACGACCACCACGGCTTGTCGGCGGTAGATGGTTGGCACCGCTCCGTATCAGGCGATCCCTGGAGAGGTCATACCGGCTCGACGAAAGTGGGTAGCTAGATGGGTAGCCAGAAGAAAAAGAGCGCCGCAACCCTCCGAAAACACTATAAGAATCAACAGCGTAGAGATAACATGAAACTCGCCACCTGGAACGTCAACTCGCTGGCCGTGCGGCTGCCTCAGGTCCTCGACTGGCTGGCCGCCCAGCAGCCCGACGTGATGGTGCTGCAGGAGACCAAGCTCACCGACGACAAGTTTCCGCATGCGGCGCTGGCCGACGCCGGCTACCAGCCGCAATGGTTCGGCCAGAAGACCTACAACGGCGTGGCGCTGCTGTCGCGCGCGCCGGCCACCGACATCGCCAAGAACATCGTCGACTTCGAGGACGACCAGGCGCGGCTGATCGCCGGCAGCATCGGCGACCTGCGCGTCATCGGCGGCTACTTCCCCAACGGCCAGGCGCCCGACAGCGACAAGTTCGTCTACAAGATGCGCTGGCTGACCGGGCTGCACGACTGGCTGAAGACCGAGCTGCAGCGCCACACGCGGCTGGTGCTGATGGGCGACTTCAACATCGCGCCCGAAGACCGCGACGTCTACGACCCCGTGGCCTGGGCCGGACAGATCCACTGCACGCCCGAAGAGCGCGCGCAGTTCCGCGCGCTGCTGGCGCTGGGACTGCACGATGCCTTCCGGCTGTTCGAGCAGCCGCCCAAGAGCTGGAGCTGGTGGGACTACCGCAACCTCGCGTTCCGCAAGAACCAGGGCCTGCGCATCGACCACATCCTGGTCAGCGACGCGCTGCGAGCGCACGTCCAGGCCTGCAGCATCGACAAGGCGCCGCGCAAGAACGAGCGCCCCAGTGACCACGCGCCGGTGGTGGTGGAGATCGACTGACGCACCGGAGCGCTGGTCATCTCGATATCGACGTTGGGCCGCATGGCACGCGCGCTTTGCACTCGCGCTCCCCGCTCCCTGGGAGCACGAGGATCCGAATGAGTCAGCAGCAACGAATGACCGACGGCAGCGCAGGCGACGCCGACTACGCTCGCATCGGGCCTGTCTATCGGAATTACCGAGTGGCCGATCCGGAGATCACTGCTTTCGTGCACGCCGCGCTCGAAGATGCTCGAACCGTGATCAACATCGGTGCCGGCACCGGCTCCTACGAACCGACTGACCGGCTGGTCACGCCAATCGAGCCTTCCGCCACGATGCGCGAGAGGCGCCCTCCGCACCTTCCGGCGGCGGTCGACGCCTACGCGGAAAAGTTGCCGTACCCTGATGGCCACTTCGACGCCGCAATGGGAACGTTCACCGTGCATCAGTGGGCCGACTTGGAAGCCGGCCTTGCAGAGGTCCGCCGGGTCACGCGCGGTCCCGTCGTCTTGCTGACATGCGACCCCGCGCTGCTGCGCACGTATTGGCTCTACGAGTATGCGCCCGAGGTCATCGAAACAGAGGCCGCGCGTTATCCGCCGCTCTCGGTGCTGGCCGCCCATCTCGGTGGCATGTCCACGGTGGCGCCCGTGCCGATCCCGCTCAACTGCACCGACGGGTTCAATGACGCCTACTACGGCCGCCCCGAAATGCTGCTTGATCCGGCGGCACGCCTCGCGTGTTCAGCTTGGAGCTTCGTCGAAGCTTCGGCCGTCTCCCGGTTTGAGGCGCACCTCGCACGCGACCTCGCCGATGGAGCGTGGGACGAGAGGCATGGTCACTTGCGCAAGCAGGCGCACCTGAAAGGTTCTCTCGTGCTGTTCGTATCAAAGCCGTCCGGCCTGCCAAGGCGCGGTCTGCGCCGTCATTGAAAGGAAGCCCCGACGTGTCCACACGCCCCGAGCAGAAGTACGAAGGAAGTTGCCACTGCGGAGCAGTGCGCTTCGAAGTCGAGACCGACTTCCCTGAACTGACCATGTGCAACTGCTCGATTTGCAAGAAGAAGAACGCTCTGATGGTCAAGGTGCACGAGTCGAAGTTCAGGCTGCTTGCGGGTGCCGAGAACCTGACCGAGTACCAGTTCCACACGAAGACCGCAAGGCACTTCTTTTGCAGCACCTGCGGCATCTATCCTTTCCATCGCAAGCGCGTAACGCCGGACAACCTCGGGATCAACGTGCACTGCCTGGATAACTTTGATTCTGAAGGCATCCCCATACGCCAGGCGGCGGGCGCCAAGATGCTCTGAGCGTGCGCGCCGGGGAGAGCAGAACGCGGCCCGCCCCTCAAACGGAGCCGGCTGCGCCGGGCCGCCGGCGGCGCCCCTGGAGGGCGAGCACGGAAGACGCTTCGGGGCGGGTCAATCGTCCAGCCCCAACTCCTGGATCTTGCGCGTGATGGTATTGCGGCCGATGCCCAGGCGCTGCGCGGCCTCGATGCGGCGGCCGCGGGTGACCTCCAGCGCGGTGTGGATGAGCTGGCCTTCGAACAGCCGGGTCAGCGCGTCCCACACCGCCGGCTCGCCGCCTTCCAGCCGCCGCCGCGCCTCGCGCTCCAGGTCGCCCAACCAGGCGCCGCCGGGCGCGGCGACGGCCGGCGCGGGCGGCGCCGCGGCGGCGATGCCGACAGCCGCCGGCAAGGGTTCGGGCGCAAATGGTTCCGCCACGGCAGTGGCAGCGGCAGCAGCAACGGCGTCCGGCGCCGCCGACGGACCGGGCGCGTGCAGCAGTTCGGGCGGCAGGTCCTTGGGCTCGACGACCTGCGCCGGCGCCATCACGGTCAGCCAGTGGCAGATGTTCTCCAGCTGGCGCACGTTGCCGGGAAAGTCGAAGGCCTGCAGTTGCTGCAGCGCGGCGTCGGTGATGCGCTTGGCGTCGACGTCCAGCTCGCGCGCGCTCTTGCCCAGGAAGAAGCGCGTCAGCATCGGGATGTCTTCGCGCCGCTCGCGCAGCGCCGGCAGGCGCAGGCGGATGACGTTCAGGCGGTGGTACAGATCCTCGCGGAATGCGCCCTGGCGCACGCGCTCTTCCAGATTCTGGTGCGTCGCGGCAATCACGCGCACGTTGGCCTTCAGCGGCTGGTGGCCGCCGACGCGATAGAACTGGCCGTCGCTCAGCACGCGCAGCAGCCGCGTCTGCAGGTCGAACGGCATGTCGCCGATTTCGTCGAGGAACAGCGTGCCGCCGTCGGCCTGCTCGAAGCGGCCGCGGCGCATGGTCTGCGCGCCGGTGAAGGCGCCGCGCTCGTGGCCGAAGAGTTCGCTCTCCAGCAGGTCTTTCGGGATCGCCGCGGTGTTGATCGCCACGAACGGCCCCTTGTTGCCGAGTTCGCCGCGCGGGCTGTGGCGGTGCAGCGCGTGCGCCACCAGTTCCTTGCCGGTGCCGCTTTCGCCGGTGATCAGCACCGTCACGTTGCTCTGGCTCAGGCGCCCGATGGCGCGGAACACGTCCTGCATCGCGCTGGCCTGGCCCAGCATCTCCGGCGCCTGCACGGCGGCGGCGTCGCTCACCTCCTCGCGCAGGCTTTCGTCGACGGCGCGGCGGATCAGTTCCACCGCCTTGGTCAGGTCGAAGGGCTTGGGCAGGTACTCGAAGGCGCCGCCCTGGAAGGCCGAGACGGCGCTGTCGAGGTCGGAGTAGGCGGTCATGATGATCACCGGCAGCCCCGGCAGCCGCGCCTTCACCTTGGACAGCAGCTCGATGCCCGAGAGCCCCGGCATGCGGATGTCGCTCACCAGCACCTGCGGTTCCTCGCCGTCCAGCGCGGCCAGCAGGTCGCGCGCGTTGGCGAAGCTGCGGACCTGGAACTGCTCGCGCGCCAGCGCCTTTTCGAGCACGAAGCGGATGGATTGGTCGTCGTCAACGATCCAGATGGGTTTCATGCGGCTTGGCGGGCGCTCTCGCGCACGGTCAGGTGGCAAGCGTTCAAGGCAGCGGGATCAGCAGCTTGAACACCGTCCGGCCCGGCACGCTGTCGCATTCGATCGTGCCCTGGTGTTGCTGCACGAAGGTCTGCGCCAGCGTGAGCCCGAGGCCCGAGCCGCCCTCGCGCCCCGACACCAGCGGGTGGAAGATGCGATCGCGGATGGCCTCGGGCACGCCCGGCCCGTTGTCCTGGATATGCAATTCCAGTGCCAGTCGAAAGCGCTGGCGGCCCACGGTGACCTGGCGCGCCACCCGCGTGCGCAGCACGATGCGGGCGTCGCCGCGCTCGATGCGCCCGGTGTCGGGCGAATCGTCGTCGGCGCCGCCGCCGGCACCCGCACCCGCACCGGCCCCACTGAGCGCCTGGGTGGCGTTCTGCACGATGTTGAGCACGGCCTGGATGAGTTGCTCGCGGTCGCCGCGGAACTCGGGGATCGAGGCGTCGTAGTCGCGCTCGATCTGCAGTCCGCGCGGATACTCGGCCAGCACCAGCGAGCGCACGCGCTCGCAGATCTCGTGGATGTTGACGTCGCCCACCACCTGCGCGCGCCGGTGCGGCGCCAGCAGCCGGTCGACCAGCGCCTGCAGGCGGTCGGCCTCGTGGATGATGACCTGCGTGTACTCGGTCAGCTCGCGCGGACTGATGGCCCCCAAGCCGCCCGCGGCGGCGGCCCCCCGAGGGGGCGCGTCGCCTTTGGGGCGGCCCGGCAGGCGACTGACCTCCATCTCCAGCAACTGCGCGGCGCCGCGGATGCCGCCGAGCGGGTTCTTGATCTCGTGCGCCAGGTTGCGCACCAGCTCCTTGTTGGCCTGCGCCTGGCCGTGCGCGCGCTCCTCGCGGTCGAGCCGCGTCTGCTGCTCGATCTCGATCATCTCCACCAGCACGTGGTCGCTGGCGCGCTCCATCTGGTTGACGATCACGTGCACCGGCGTCTCGTGCGCGACGGCCACGCCGCCGAGCCAGCCGCCCAGCGCGGCGGCGGCCGCCCCGCCCAGCGGCTGGCGGCGCATCAGCGCGTCGAAGCGGCCGCTGGCCACCTCGTTGCTGGCGGTCAGGCGCAGCGCGTCGCGCAGCGGCGCGGGGTCGACCAGCCAGTCGAGCACGCTGCCGCGCGTCAGCGTGCGGCGCGACAGCCCGGCCATGTTCTCGAACGCAGCGTTGACCAGCAGGAAGCGCCCGTCGGGCCGCACCACGGCCACCATCGTGGCCAGCAGGTCGAAGGCCTCCAGCCCGGCCAGGCCTTGCAGGTCCGCCGGCGCCGCCTTCACCGGGCAGGCTCCGCGCTCACGACGCGGGCAGCTTGGCGATCTCGCGTTTGAGGGCCGAGATGTCGGCCTCCTTGCGCGTGATGGCCGCCTTCATCTCGGCCACGCGGTCCAGGTAGCGCTGGTAGTTGCGCTCGTCGCCGCGGCGCTCGGGCTGGCCGCCGGCGTAGTCCTTCTGCATCGCGGCGAGCTTGTCTTCTTCCTTCTGCAACTCGTCCAGCAGGATGCGGCGCGCCTCGCTGTCGCGCTGGCGCTGGGCCGAGGGGTCGACCTTGCTGTCGGCCGGCCGCGACGCGGCGCTGCCGTTGCCCGACGCCGCCGGCTGCGCGCGCGCCGGCGGGCGCGCCTGGATCACCGTGATCGGCGTTCCTTCGATCGTGCGGCAGCCCTTGTCGCGCGCTTCCTGCGGCGTCAAGGCATCGGTGTAGAGCACCGGCGGCCCCGGGCAGCGGTAGACCTGCGAGGCCGCGGCGGCCGGCTGCGCCAGCGCCGGCATGGCAGCCGCCAGCGCCAGCAGCAGGGCAGACGGTTGGTAGGGCAGCTTCATCGGTTGGATCTCCGTGCGGACGGCGGTCATTGTGAACCAGCGCGGCGCCTGGCCCTGAACGCAAAAGGGGCGGCCCGCGGGCCGCCCCTTCACCACCGTCCGTGATCGATCACAGGCTGTAGTACATCTCGAATTCGAGCGGGTGCGTGGTCATGCGGAAGCGCTGCACCTCCTGCATCTTCAGCTCGATGTAGGCGTCGATGAAGCCGTCGGTGAAGACGCCGCCCTTGGTCAGGAAGGCGCGCTCCTTGTCCAGGTAGTCCAGCGCCTGGTCCAGCGCGTGGCAGACGGTGGGGATCTTCGCGTCTTCTTCCGGCGGCAGGTGGTACAGGTCCTTGGTCGCCGCCTCGCCGGGGTGGATCTTGTTTTCCACGCCGTCCAGGCCCGCCATCAGCAGCGCCGCGAAGCCCAGGTAGGGGTTGCACAGCGGATCGGGGAAGCGCGCCTCGATGCGCCGGCCCTTGGGGTTGGCCACGTAGGGGATGCGGATCGACGCCGAACGGTTGCGCGCCGAGTAGGCCAGCTTGACCGGCGCCTCGAAGCCGGGCACCAGGCGCTTGTAGCTGTTGGTGCCGGGGTTGGTGATGGCGTTGAGCGCGCGCGCGTGCTTGATGATGCCGCCGATGTAGTACAGCGCGAACTCCGACAGGCCGCCGTAGCCGTCGCCGGCGAACAGGTTCTTGCCATCCTTCCACACGCTCTGGTGCACGTGCATGCCGCTGCCGTTGTCGCCGACCACCGGCTTGGGCATGAAGGTGGCCGTCTTGCCGTAGCTGTGCGCCACGTTGTGGATCACGTACTTCTGCAACTGCAGCCAGTCGGCGCGCTGCACCAGCGTGCTGAACTTGGTGCCGATCTCGTTCTGGCCCTGGCCCGCCACCTCATGGTGGTGCACCTCGACCGGGATGCCCAGGCTTTCGAGGATCAGGCACATCTCGCTGCGCATGTCCTGGAAGCCGTCGACCGGCGGCACCGGGAAGTAGCCGCCCTTTACGCCGGGCCGGTGGCCCATGTTGCCGCCTTCGAGCTGGCTGTTGGCCGACCACGGCGCTTCTTCGGAGGTGATCTTGACGTGGCTGCCGTCCATGCCGACGTGCCAGTGCACCTGGTCGAAGATGAAGAACTCGGGCTCGGGGCCGAAGAAGGCCTGGTCGCCGATGCCGCTGCTCTTGAGGTAGGCCTCGGCGCGCTTGGCCAGGCTGCGCGGGTCGCGCTCGTAGGGCTTGCCGTCGCCGGGCTCCAGCACGTCGCAGGTGAGGATCAGCGTCGGCTCGTCGAAGAAGGGGTCGATGTTGGCGGTGTTGGGGTCGGGCATCAGCAGCATGTCCGACGCCTCGATGCCCTTCCAGCCGGCGATCGAGCTGCCGTCGAAGGCGTGGCCCGACTGGAACTTGTCTTCATCGAAGTGGGACACCGGCACGCTGACGTGCTGTTCCTTGCCGCGGGTGTCGGTGAAGCGGAAGTCGACGAACTTGACTTCGTTCTCCTTCACCATCTTCATCACGTCGGCAACGGTCTTTGCCATTACAGGATCTCCTAGCGGGGGCTCGTGGGATGTTGGGGGTTGGTGTGTCGGCGTTCAGCGGCCCGCGGTCCGGCCAGCGGACGGGCACCCAAATGCGCACCGGAATTTAGCAGCAATCGTGCCAAGCACCTGGCGCCGGCATCGCGGCCAAAGCCCGCACCTTGGGCGCAGAAGCCGGCGGCTGGCGACGGCAGCGCCGCCGCGCACCAGATTGGGAAGGGCTAACGCACCACCTCGGTGCTGACGTTTGCACCAAGTTCGCTCAGCCCGGCGCGCAGCGCGTCGAAGGCCGCGGCCACCGCGGCGCCGCGGCCCTTGACGCCCAGCTCGATGTGCCGCCCGTGCACCGGGTGGTCGACGCTCGGCAGGCTGAACACCTTGACGCCGGGGTGGCCGGCCTCGATGGCTTCCATCAGCGGCGTCAGCGTGGCCTCCATGCCGCCGAAGACGCGCACCGAGCGTTCTTCCAGTGCCAACGTTCCATGCAAGCCGGCGTAGCGGCCGTCGAGCAGCCACTCGATCATCGGGTGCGCCATCACCGGAAAGCCGGGCACGAAATGCACGTCGCCGACCGAGAAGCCGGGGATCCGGTTGTAAGGATTGGGGATCAGCTCGGCGCTCTGCGGGAACACGCCCATGTTCAGGCGGTGCAGGTTGTCGGGCCGGTCGGGCTCGTAGGGCTTGCCCTGCTCGCGCGCGAGGTCCTGCATGCGCTGCTCGATCAGCCGCCGCGCCTCGGGGTGCAGTTCCAGCGGCCGGCCCAAGGCGGCGGCGGCGCACTGGCGCGTGTGGTCGTCGGGCGTGGCGCCGATGCCGCCACAGCTGAAGACCACGTCGCCGCCGGCGAAGGCGTCGCGCAAGGCCGCTGTGATGCGCGGCCGGTCGTCGCCGACGTAGCGCGCCCAGGCCAGCGCGAGGCCGCGCGCGGCCAGCAGCTCGATCACCTTGGGCAGGTGCTTGTCCTGGCGTTTGCCCGAGAGGATTTCGTCGCCGATGATCACGAGGCCGAAGTTCATGCGGGGCTTTCTTCGATGACGGCACGCGCCGCGCGCAGCCGGTGCAGCGCCGCCAGCGTGAAATGCGCGAACCACAGGGTCGCGAAGGCGAACACCGCGGTGTACAGCCACACCAGCAGCGGCATCAGCAGCGGCGCGACGATCAGCGCCGAGGCGCCCAGCGCCCACAGCAGCGAGGGCAGCACGCCCAGCAGCCCGCACAGCAGCCCGGCGGCGCGCAGCGGCCAGCGGTGCTGGTGCAGGATGAAGCGGCGCTCGGCGGCGTCGGCATGGCGCGCCAGCGTGTCGAAGGCCAGCACGCGGTAGCACAGCCAGCCCCAGATGAGCGGCGGCAGCACCAGCACCAGCGGCGGCACGAACCACAGCGGTACGCTCAAAATCAGCGCCAGCACCGCCATCAGCGAGCAGGCCAGCGACCAGGCCAGCGCCGCCCAGCCGCCGGCCGCGCCGGGGCTGCGCTGCAGCCCGGGGAAGCGCCGGCGCACCACCATCGCCACCATCGCCGGCGTCATGATCCACACCACCAGCAGCAGCGTCAGCAGCACGATGGCCGGCAGCACGATGGCGACGACGATCATCGGCGCCAGCACCGGCCGCAGGTCGGGCGCGCCGACGGCGTCCAGCCATTCGAACAAGGCGCCCAGCAGGTCGCTGGCTTCCAGGCTGCGGCGCACCGCGGCCACCGCCGGCTCCCAGCCGAACCAGCCCAGCCCGAAGGCGGCGCCGGCCGCCAGCCCCAGCGGCAGCAGCGACCACAGCAGCGTGCGCGGATGCCAGCAATACGCCAGCGCGCGCCAGGTGGCGTCGGCCGCCGCGTTCATGGCGCCTCAGGCCCGGCCGGCCAGGCGCTTGAGCCCCAGCCACTGCTGGGCCCAGAAGCCGCGGCCGTAGTCGCGCGCGCCATGCTCGGGCAACTGGTCGCGGATGCCGGTGGGCTCGTAGCGGCCGTCGAAGCGCGCGGTGCCAAACACGATGTCCCACAGCGGGAACAGCACCGCGAAGTTGTGCCCGCCCAGCGAGCCGGCGCCGGCCGATTCATGGCCCAGGCCGATGCGGTGGTGCAGCCGGTGGTACTGCGGCCCGACCAGCACGCGCGACAGCAGCGGCCCGAACGACAGCCGCACGTTGGCGTGCGACAGGCTTTCCATCAGCTGCGTGATCGCCACCACGGCGACGAACTGCGTCGGCGCAATGCCCACCAGCAGCGCCACCAGCACGAACAGGCTGTCGTGGATGAGGTCGTCGAGCAGGTGGTTGCGGTTGTCTGACCACATCGTCATCTGCCGCTGGCTGTGGTGCAGCGCGTGCAGCTGCCACCACCAGCGAAAGCGGTGCTGGCCGACGTGCAGCGCGTAGTCGACCAGGTCGAACAGCAGCAGGTACAGCAGGAAGCTGACCAGCGCGATGTCGGTGACGCCGGGCCACAGCTCGTCGAGCGACCAGGTCGGCAGCCCGGCCACGCGCAGCTTGCCGACGGCGAAGTCCCACAGCGGGTCGACCAGGAAGAACAGCGCCACGCGCATCAGGCCCAGGCGGCGGATCAGCGTGTAGATGATGTCGGTGCGCACGGCGCGGCGGTCGGTCACCGCCTCCACCGGCCGCCAGCGCTCCAGCGCGCCGAACAGCAGCACCATCAGCGCGATCTGCAGCAGCCCCACCAGCAGCCAGCCGGTGGCGCGGTAGCCGTCTTCCAGCAGGTTGCCGAGGCCGGCGCCGAACATCAGCGGCTGCACGACGGTCTCGAACAGCCACTGCTGCACGTCGCCGAAGGCGCGCGAGGCGGCGTCCCACCAAGCGGCGATCATCGCGCGGCGGCCGCCCGTGCGGCGGCGCTGAACTGCGGGTGCCGGTCCAGCGTGGCGAAGCAGAAGCCGCGCGCCTTGAGGCCGACGATCAGCGGCTCCAGCACCGCCGGCGCCCACGGATCCTTGCGCGACCAGATGCCCAGGTGCGCCAGCAGGATGTCGCCGCTGCGGATGTCGCGCAGCGCGCGCTGCAGCAACTGCGCGTTGGACGCGGTCTCGCTGGGCAGCTCGTCGCCGAGAAAGCCCGCCGGCGACCAGCCCACGTGCGTCCAGCCGCAGCCCTTGGCGGCGGCCAGCAGCGCCGGCGAGGTGCGCCCGGCCGGCGCGCGGAACAGCGGCAGCATGCGCTGGCCGGTCATCGCCGCCAGCCGCTCGGCGGGGCGCGCCAGTTCGGCGCAGTAGGCCGCGGCGTCCAGCGTGCGCGCGCGGCCGGCCTGCGCGCCCTGCGTGGGCTTGACGCGCAAGGCGCCGCCGGGCGCATCGGCCAGCCAGACGTCGTGGTCCCAGGTGTGCGAGCCGAAGGCGTGGCCTTCGGCGGCGCGCGCGCGCCACCACGGCGCCCAGGCGTCGTCGAGGCTGCTGCCGCCGTCTTGCGTGCGCTCGTTGGCCAGGAAGAACGTCGCCTTCACCTCTTGGCGCGCCAGCACCTCGGCCACCAGCGGCGCCACGCCCATGTGGCCGGTGTCGAAGCTCAGGTACAGCGGCCGCGCGCAAGGCGTGGCCGCGGTCGCCACCACCGGCAGCGTCAGCAACACCAGCAGCAGCGAGTCAAAGGCGCGGCGCATGGTCCAGCGTCCACACGCCGTGCGGCGACTTGCCGACGCTCACCTGCGCCACCACCTTGCGCGAGGCGAGGTCGATGACGCTGAGCTTGCGCGCCCAGCGCGAGGCGACCAGCAGCGTCTGCCGGTTGGCCAGCAGTTCCATGTCGTCGGGGCCGCCGGGGCCGGGCAGTTCGTCGACCACCGCCAGCGCCGTGTGGTCGATGCGGCTGATGGTGTTGGCCACGCGGTTGCTGACGAACACGTGCTTGCGGTCGCCCATCGAGCGGAAGGCGTGCGCGCCGTCGCCGGTGGGGATGCGCTTGATCAGCCGCGGCTGCGGCGCGCTGACGTCGTAGGCCTCGACCACGCGGTCGCCGGTCAGGCCGACCAGCAGCGTGCGGTCGTCCGGCGTCAGGTACAGGTCGGCCGGCATCTTGCCGACCTTGATGGTCCAGCGCACGGCCTGCGCCGCCAGGTCGATGGCCAGCAGCTCGTCGCTGTCCTGCAGCGAGGCGTAGACCACGGTCGACTTGGTGTCGATCGACAAATGGCTGGGCGTGCGCGGCGCGTCGAAGCGCTTGGCCAGCTTCATCGGCCGCGCCGCGTCGGTGGGCTGCCAGCGGTAGAGGTCGACGTGGTTGAGGCGGTTGCCGGCCGTGACGAACCACTTCATGTCCGGCGAGAAGCGCAGCTGGTAGGGGTCGACCACGTCGTTCAGCACGCGCTGCACGTCGCCGCTGGCGGGGTCGACGAAGGTCAGCGAATTGCCGGCCGCGTTGGCGACGATCAGGCTCTTCTCGTCGGGCGACAGGTACAGGTGGTGCGGCTCCTTGCCGGTGGGGATGCGGCGCACCTCCTTCATCGCGGCGGGGTCGATCTGCGAGATCGTCGCGTCGAGCGAGTTCAGCACGAAGATGGGCGGCCGCGCGGCCGCCGGAGCCGGCGCCGGCGCCGGCGCCACGGTCTGCGCCGGGGTCGGTGCCGCGGTCTGGGCCTGCGCCGACGGCGCCAGCCAGGGCAGCGCCGCCAGCGCCAGCGCCTGCCGGCGCGAAGGTTCGAACGAGCTCATCGAAGGTCCGGGGTCTCCAAGCCGCCACGCGCGGCGCCGCGACTCTAAAGCCACGGCCGCGCGCCCACGTGGGGCTGGGTCAAAGCCGGGGTCATTCGTCGTCGCCGCCGCCCAGCAGCCCGCCGAGCAGCCCGCCGCCGACCACGCCGCCGAGCACCGAGCCTTCCTCGCGCGAGCCGCCGCGCTGCGGCGCCGCGGCGAACACCCGCGAGGCCAGGCGCGAGAACGGCAGGCTTTGCAGCCACACGGTGCCGGGGCCGGTGAGCTTGGCGAAGAACAGGCCCTCGCCGCCGAACAGCGCCGTCTTGATCTTGCCGACGTACTGGATCTCGAAGCCCACGTTGGGCGTGTAGGCCACCACGCAGCCGGTGTCGACGAGCAGCGTCTGGCCCGGCTGCAGTTCGCGCTTGAGCAGCGTGCCGCCGGCATGCACGAAGGCCAGGCCGTTGCCGTCGAGCCGCTGCATGATGAAGCCCTCGCCGCCGAAGAAGCCCACCGAGAGCTTCTGCTGCAGCGCGATGCCGAGCTGCACGCCGCGCGCCGCGCAGAGGAAGGCGTCCTTCTGGCAGATCAGCGTGCCGCCGAGCTGCGCCAGGTTCATCGGCAGGATCTTGCCCGGGTACGGCGCGGCGAAGGCCACGCGCTGCTTGCCGGCCGCCTGGTTGGTGTAGACGGTGGTGAACAGCGACTCGCCGGTCACCAGCCGCTTGCCGGCCGACAGCAGCTTGCCGAACAGGCCGCCGCCGCCGGCGCCCGAGCCGTCGCCGAACACGGTGTCCATCGTGATGCCGGCGTCCATGAACATCATGCTGCCGGCCTCGCCGACGGCAGCCTCGCCGGGGTCGAGCTCGATCTCGACGAACTGCATCTCCGAGCCCTTGATCTCGAAGTCCACCACATCCATGCCCATCACCTGCGCTCCGTCCGCCGACCAAGCGTAAATGGTAGCAACGGCAGACGTAGCATCCGGTTGCAACGCAGCGTTTTGGCTGCAGGCGATGGGCCTGCGCCCCTTCCACAATCCCCCGCCATGATGGGGCCGAGCACGCTGACCGATGGCTTGTGGATCGCCGCCGGCACCACGGCGGTGGCGGCGCTGGCGTTGACCGTCGCCGGCCGCCGGCACCCGGCGCCGCGCGGCTGGCCGCTGTGGCAGGCGGCCTTGTGGCTGGGCAGCGCGGGCATCGCGCTGGGGGCGGCCGGCATCGACTTCGGCGCCCAGGCCGTCGCGCTGCCGCTGGCCCAGGTGCTGTTGCTGCAATGGCCCATCCTCGCGCTGGTGGGGCTGCGGCGCTTCCATGCCCGCATCGACTGGCCCGGCAGCGAGCGCCACGACTGGCTGCTGCTGCTGGCCAGCGCCGCGCTGGTGGCCTTGTCGGCGGCGTGGCCGGCCGATTCCGCCGTCGCCGCCATCGGCGCGCCGGCCGGCGCGCTGCTGGTGCACTTCTACGCCGCCAGCCTGCTGGTGTGCGCCGCGGCGCGGCCCGACGACCGGCCCATGCAGTTGCTGGGCGCGGTGATCGCGCTGGCCGCCTGCGCGCCGATGATCGCCACGCTGCCCGGCATCGACGCGCGATCGCTGTTCCAGGCCAGCGCGCTGGCCACCGCGCTGGCCGCGGTGGCGATGGCCTTCATCGTGCTGACGCTGGCCTTCGACCGCAGCCAGCGCCACCTGCGCGCGTCGCGCCGGCGCCTGCGCGCGCTGGCCAGCATCGACGCGCTGACCCAGGTGCCCAACCGCCGCCACTTCGCCGACCTGGCCACCAAGGCGATGGCGCACGACACGCCGGGCAGCGCGGTGCTGGTGATGTTCGACATCGACCACTTCAAGCAGATCAACGACCGCTACGGCCACGCCGGCGGCGACCGCGCGCTGCGCCTGGTGGCGCGCTGCCTGCGCGAGGTGCTGCGCGTCAACGACGTGCCCAGCCGCCACGGCGGCGACGAGTTCGCGCTGCTGCTGCGCCACGCCGGCGTGCGCGACGGCATGCGCGTGGCCACGCGGCTGGTGCAGCGCGTGCAGACGGCCGCTGCCGAAGCGGCGCTGCCGCACCTGAGCCTGAGCTTCGGCATCGTGCAGGTGCAGCCGGCCGAGGCGCTGGGCCAGGCGCTGGAGCGCGCCGACCTGGCGCTGTACGAGGCCAAGCGCCAGGGCCGCTCGCGCGCGGTGGCCGCCGGTGGTGGCGGCGGCGGCGGCCCGCAGCCGGTGTTCATCGACAGCCGGCGGCTGGGGCTGCGGGCCGCATGAGCTGAAGGCCGGCGCCGCACGCGCCGCACGCGCCGCACGCGCCGCCGGGCGCGGCGGCACAATCGCCGACTTCAACCGAGGAGCCTTGTCGCGCATGAACGCCCCGCTGCCGCTGCCCGCGCTGGAACCGATCCGCCAGCACGAAGACGAGATGGTCGCCATCCGGCGACAGATCCACGCCAACCCCGAGCTCGCCTATGAAGAGCACGCCACCGCCGAGCTGGTGGCCGAGCGGCTGCAGCGCTGGGGCTACGAGGTGCACCGCGGCCTGGGCGGCACCGGCGTCGTCGGCACGCTGAAGTGCGGCACCTCGACGCGCCGCATCGGCCTGCGCGCCGACATGGACGCGCTGCCCATCGCCGAGACCAGCGGCAAGCCCTGGGCCAGCCGCGTGCTGGGCAAGATGCACGCCTGCGGCCACGACGGCCACACCGCGATGCTGCTGGCCGCGGCGCGCCACTTCGCGGCGACGCGCAACTTCGACGGCATCCTGCACCTCGTGTTCCAGCCGGCCGAGGAAGGCCAGGCCGGCGCGCGCAAGATGCTCGAAGACGGCTTCCTGGAGCTGTTCCCCTGCGAGGCGATGTTCGGCATGCACAACATGCCCGGCCGAACGGCCGGCAAGTTCGTCGCCGTGCCGGGCTTCGCGATGGCCAGCTCCGACACCGCCACCATTACCGTGCGCGGCAAGGGCGGCCACGGCGCGATGCCGCAGGCCAGCGTCGACCCCGTGGTGGCCGCCTCCAGCATCGTGATGGCGCTGCAGACCATCGTCAGCCGCAACGTGCCGCCGCTGGAGATGGGCATCGTCACCGTCGGCGCCTTCCACGCCGGCGAGGCGCCCAACGTGATCCCCGATGCGGCCGAGCTGCGGCTGACCATCCGCGCCTTCAACCCGCAGGTGCGCGACCTGCTGGAGCGCCGCATCCACGAGATCGCGCAGGCCCAGGCCGCCGTCTACGGCGCCAGCGCCACGGTGCACTATGAACGGCGTTATCCCGTGCTGCAGAACGACCCGGCGCAGACCGCGTTCTGCCAGCAGGTGGTGCGCGACTGGCTGGGCGACGACGGCCTGCTGCCGATCACCGAACCCGTCACCGGCAGCGAGGACTTCGCCTTCTTCCTGGAGAAGGTGCCGGGCTGCTACGTCTTCATCGGCAACGGCGAAGGCAACGACGGCGGCTGCATGGTGCACAACCCCGGCTACGACTTCAACGACCGCGTGCTGCCGGTCGGCGCCAGCTACTGGGTGCGGCTGGCCGAGACCTACCTGCGCAAGGCGGGCTGAGCGCGGCGGGCCACTCGGGCAAGCCCGCAGGCGGCCGGCCGGTGTTCGCAGTACAAGCGCATGACTCGGTATTGATGGAGTTCGCCGCATGACATCCAGGTCCCGCCAGCGCAACCGCCTCCTCGTCGCCACGGCCCTGTTGCTGGCCGTCGGCGCGATCTACGCCCAGGCCAGCGGCCTCAGCCGCACCCTGGTCGGGCGGGCCGATGTCTCGGTGCCCGGCCGCGAGGCCGTGGTGGCACGCGTCGAGGTGGCCGCCGGCGCCCGCGCCGGCCGCCACACCCACCCCGGCGACGAGATCAGCTACATCACCGAAGGCGAGGTCGAGTTGCTCGTCGAGGGCCAGCCGGCCCGCGTCGTGAAGGCCGGCGAATCGTTCGTCATCCCGGCCGGCGTGGTGCACGACGCGCACAACAGCAGCAACGCGCCGGTGCGGCTGGTCGGCGTGTACGTGGTGGAAAAGGGCAAGCCGCTGGCGTCGCCGGCGCCCTGACAACCGTAGCGCACGTAACGCACGTGAGGCACGCGGCGCTGGGCGGGCCGGCCGCGCGGCCCGCTCAGGCCGGGCCTTCCAGCCCCAGCGCCTGCCGCGCCTGGTATTCGCGGTCGAGCATGCTCATCACCACCAGGCTGTCGTAGCCGTCGGCGCCTTGCGTCATCAGGCGCACGCTTTCGCGCAGGCGGCCTTCCTCGACGAAGCCTTCGGATCGGTACAAGGCCAGCGCCCGTTCGTTGAGCGCGCGCACGTCCAGCCAGAAGCGGTGCGCCTGCAGGTCGGCGAAGGCCATGCGCTTGAGCCGGCGCACGCAGGCGCGCCCCAGGCCCTGGCCCTTGGGCTGCAGCACGATGCGCTTGAGCTCCACGCTGCGGTGCGGGTTGCGGCAGCCCTGCAGGATGACGAAGCCGGCAGCGCGGAAGTCGGGCGCCGCCTCGACGATGAAGTGGCGGAAGTCGGGGAAGCGCACCGCGCCTTCGTGCTGCGTGCGGTCCCACGGCGTGATGAAGGGGCGGTTGGTGCCGTCGCTCTCGACGCCGGTGACGAACTCCAGGTCCGACAGCACGGTCGGACGCAGCACCAGCCGCAGCGCGTCAGACATCGACCTCGACCTGGTCGCCGCGCGCTTCCATCAGCTCGCGCCGCGCGGCGGCCTCGCCCTTGCCCATCAGCCGCGTCATCGCCGCGGTGGTGGCCTCGAAGCCGGTGCCGCGGTAGCTGACGGGCAGCAGCCGCCGCGTCTCGGGGTTGAGCGTGGTCTCCCACAGCTGCTCGGCGTTCATCTCGCCCAGGCCCTTGAAGCGGCCGATGGTCCAGCTGCCTTCGCGCGCGCCTTCCTTGCGCAGCTTGTCGAGCGCGGCCTCCAGTTCGCCGTCGTCCAGCACGTAGAGCTTGGCCGCCGGCCGCTTGCCGCGCGCCGGCGCGTCGATGCGGTACAGCGGCGGCCGCGCGATGTAGACGTGGCCGGCCTCGATCAGCTTCGGGAAGTGGCGGAAGAACAGCGTCAGCAGCAGCACCTGGATGTGCGAGCCGTCGACGTCGGCGTCGCTGAGGATGCAGATCTTGCCGTAGCGCAGGCCGCTCAAGTCGGCTGAATCGTTGGGGCCGTGGGGGTCGACGCCGATGGCCACCGCGATGTCGTGCACCTCGGTGTTGGCGAACAGGCGGTCGCGCTCGACCTCCCAGGTGTTGAGCACCTTGCCGCGCAGCGGCAGCACGGCCTGGGTCTCCTTGTCGCGGCCCATCTTGGCGCTGCCGCCGGCCGAATCGCCCTCGACCAGGAAGACTTCGTTGTGCGAGAGGTCGCGGCTCTCGCAGTCGGTCAGCTTGCCGGGCAGCACGGCCACGCCCGAGCCCTTGCGCTTTTCCACCTTCTGCGCCGCGCGCTGGCGCGTCTGCGCCTGGCGGATCACCAACTCGGCCAATCGACGGCCGAGGTCGACGTGCTGGTTGAGCCACAGCTCCAGCGCCGGCTTGACGTAGGCCGACACCAGGCGCAGCGCGTCGCGGCTGTTCAGCCGCTCCTTGATCTGGCCCTGGAACTGCGGGTCCAGCACCTTGGCCGAGAGCACGAAGCTGGCGCGCGCGAACACGTCGTCGGGCATCAGCTTCACGCCCTTGGGCAGCAGCGCGTGCAGCTCGATGAAGTTCTTGATCGCGCCGAACAGCCCGTCCTTCAGCCCCGACTCGTGGGTGCCGCCGGCCACCGTGGGGATCAGGTTCACATAACTCTCGCGCAGCACGGCGCCTTCCTCGGTGAAGGCCACGCACCAGGCGGCGCCCTCGCCTTCGGCAAAGTTCTCGGTCTCGTTGGCGGTGGCGTGCTGCGCGCCTTCGAACAGCGGGATCAGCGCATCGGCCGGCAGGTTCTGCGCCAGGTAGTCCTTGAGGCCGCCCTTGTAGAGCCAGGTCTGGGTCTCACCGTTCTTTTCGGTCGTTAGCGAGACGGTCACGCCCGGCATCAGCACGGCCTTGCTGCGCAGCAGGTGCAGCAGGTCGTGGCGCGGCAGCTCGGCGCTCTCGAAATACTTGGCGTCGGGCCACACGCGAACGCTGGTGCCGTGCTTGCGTTCGCCGCCGCTCGCCTTGCGCAGCGCCAGCGGCTCGGCCACGTCGCCGCCGGCGAAGGCCAGCGTCGCCACCTGGCCTTCGCGCCACACGCTGACCTGCAGCCGCCGCGCCAGCGCATTGGTCACGCTGACGCCCACGCCGTGCAGCCCGCCGCTGAAGCTGTAGGCGCCGCCGGCGCCCTTGTCGAACTTGCCGCCGGCGTGCAGCCGCGTGTAGACGATCTCGATCACCGGCACCTGCTCTTCGGGGTGCAGGCCGAAGGGGATGCCGCGGCCGTCGTCGTCGACCGTCACCGAGCCGTCGGCGTGCAGCGTGACGGCGATGCGCTGGCCGAAGCCGGCCAGCGCCTCGTCGGCGGCGTTGTCGATCACCTCCTGCACGATGTGCAGCGGGTTGTCGGTGCGGGTGTACATGCCCGGCCGCTGCTTGACGGGCTCCAGCCCCTTCAACACGCGGATCGAGGCTTCGGCGTAGGTCCCTTGCTTGCTTGGCATAGGGCGCGGATTCTAGGCAGCCGGTCGCCCCGGCCCGCCGCGCCGGCGCCTGCACGCCGGCGCGGCAGCGGTTATCGTGCGGGCCGCGCAAACCCAACGAGGAGACCGTTGCCATGAAGCTCTACTACAGCCCCGGCGCCTGTTCGCTGTCGCCCCACATCGCGCTGCAAGAGGCCGGAGTGCCCTTCCAGGCCGTGCTGACGCCGACCAAGACCCACAAGCTGCCCGACGGCACCGACTACTACACGATCAACCCGCTCGGCTACGTGCCGCTGCTGGAACTGGACGACGGCACGCGGCTGACCGAAGGCCCGGCCATCGTGCAGTACATCGCCGACCAGGCGCCGGTCAAGAAACTGGCGCCGGCCTGGGGCACGCTGCCGCGCTACCAGCTGCAGAGCTGGCTGACCTTCATCGGCACCGAGCTGCACAAGGGCTTCTCGCCGCTGTTCAACCCGGCCACGCCCGAGGACTACAAGCCCGTGGTCAAGGAGCGGCTGATGAGCCGGCTGGGCTGGGTCGACCAGCAGCTTGCCGGCAAGCAATACCTGATGGGCGACGACTTCACGGTGGCCGACGGCTACCTGTTCACGGTGACCAACTGGACGGCGCCCGTGGGCCTGGACATCAGCGGCCTGGCCAACCTCAATGCCTACCGCGCGCGCGTGGCCGCGCGGCCCGCGGTGCAGGCGGCGATGAAGGCGGAGGGGCTGATCAAGTAAGAACCTTTACCCGCGCCAAGCGCGCGGATAGCGCGCCATCGTCAAACCGTCGATCGCGATCTCGGGCTGGCGGCCCGAGATCAGGTCGGCCAGCACGCGCCCGGTGCCGGCGGCCATGGTCCAGCCCAGCGTGCCGTGGCCGGTGCCCAGATAGAGGTTGGCATACGGCGTGGGGCCGACGACGGGCGTGCCGTCGGGCGTCATCGGGCGCAGGCCGCACCAGAAGGTGGCCTTGGACACGTCGCCGCCGCGCGGGAACAAGTCGGTCACCACGTGCTCCAGCGTGCGCCGGCGCGGCTCGCGCAGCGCCAGGCTATAACCCGCCAGTTCGGCGGTGCCGCCGACGCGGATGCGGTCGCCCAGCCGCGTGACGGCGACCTTGTGCGTCTCGTCCATGATGGTCGATTCCGGCGCCGCGGCGGCGTCGGTGATCGGCACCGTGATCGAGTAGCCCTTCACCGGATACACCGGCAGCCGGATGCCCAGCGGCTGCAGCAGTTGCGGCGAATAGCTGCCCAGCGCCAGCACGATGGCGTCGGCGCGCAGCTCGCCGGCCGAGGTGCGCACGCGGGCGATGCGGCCGCCTTCGGCGTCGAGCCCGTCGATGGTGGTGTTCCAGCGCAGGCGCACGCCGAGTTGCTGCGCCATCTCGGCCAGGCGGTTGGTGAAGAGGAAGCAGTCGCCCGTCTCGTCGCCGGGCAGGCGCAGCGCACCGACGAACTTCTCCTGCGTGAGCTGGAGCGCCGGCTCCACGCGGCAGAAGCCCACGCGGTCCAGCACCTCGAAGGGCACGCCGTACTGGCGCAGCACCTCCACGTCCTTGCCGATGCCGTCGAGCTGCGCCTGCGTGCGAAAGAGTTGCAGCGTGCCCTGCGCGCGCTCGTCGTAGGCGATGGCGGTCTCGGCGCGCAACGCCTTCAGGCAGTCGCGGCTGTACTCGGCGATCGGCACCATGCGGCTCTTGTTCAGCGCGTAGGCGCGCTCGGTGCAGTTGGCCAGCATGGCCGCGCCCCAGCGCCACATGGCGGGGTCGAGCAGCGGCCAGATGACCAGCGGGCTGTGCGTCATCAGCATCCACTTGATGGCCTTCACCGGCACGCCGGGCCCGGCCCACGGCGCCGAGTAGCCCGGCGACACCTCGCCGGCGTTGCCGAAGCTGGTCTCCAGCGCGGGGCCGGCCTGGCGGTCGACCAGCTCCACCTCGTGGCCGGCGCGCGCCAGGTAGTACGCCGTCGTCACGCCGATCACGCCGCCGCCCAGCACCAGCACCTTCATCGCCGCTCTCCTCGTCCCGCTTCGATGGGCGCTCACTGTAGACAGCCCTCAGCCGACAGCGTGCAGCGAATTCCCGGACAATGCCCGCATGAATCCCGCTTCAGAGCCGCCCCGGCTGTCGATGTCTCAGGTGCTGGTCTGCGGCGCCGCGATCGTCACCTTGTCGATGGGCATCCGCCACGGCTTCGGGCTGTTCTTGCAGCCGATCTCGATGGACCGCGGCTGGCCGCGCGAGACCTTCGCATTCGCGATGGCCGTGCAGAACCTCGCCTGGGGCCTGGCCGGGCCGGTGGCCGGCATGTGGGCCGACCGCTTCGGCGCCTTGCGCGTGCTGGTGGTGGGCGCGCTGCTCTACGCGCTGGGCCTGGTGACGATGGCCATGGCCACCAGCGGCGCGGCCTTCACCGGCGGCGCCGGGCTGATCCTGGGCATGGCGCAGTCGGGCACGACCTACGCGGTGATCTACGGCGTGATCGCGCGCAACGTGGCGCCCGAGAAGCGCTCTTGGGCGATGGGCATCACGGCGGCTGCCGGCTCGTTCGGCCAGTTCCTGATGGTGCCGGTGGAAGGCGGGCTGATCGGCGGCGTCGGTTGGCAGAACGCGCTGTACCTGCTGGGCGTGCTGTCGCTGGCGATCATTCCGCTGGCGCTGGGCCTGCGAGAGCCGCCGCACGCCGCGGCGGTGGCCGGCCCGCAGCAGACCGTGCGCGCCGCGCTGCGCGAGGCCTTCGCCTACCCCAGTTTCCGCTGGCTGACGGCGGGCTACTTCGTCTGCGGCTTCCAGGTCGTCTTCATCGGCGTTCACATGCCGAGTTACTTGAAGGACCACGGCCTGGCGCCGCAGGTGGCCACCACGGCGCTGGCGCTGATCGGCTTGTTCAACGTGATCGGCACCTACACCGCCGGCGTGCTGGGGCAAAAGCTCGCCAAGCGGCACATCCTGGCCGGCATCTACCTGTTGCGCGCGGTGGCCATCACGGTCTTCGTGCTGGCGCCGTTGACGCCGTGGAGCGTCTACCTCTTCTCCGCGGCGATCGGGCTGCTGTGGCTGTCCACCGTGCCGCCCACCAATGCCATCGTGGCGCAGATCTTCGGCGTGCGCTACATGTCGATGCTGGGCGGCTTCGTCTTCCTCAGCCACCAGATCGGCAGCTTCATGGGCGTGTGGCTGGGCGGCAAGCTCTACGACGTGACCGGCAGCTACACCATCGTGTGGTGGCTGGCCGTGGCGCTCAGCGTGATGGCCGCGCTGGCCAACCTGCCGGTGCGCGAGACCGCCATCGCGCGGCCGCAGGCGCAGCCGGCATGAGAGGCACGCGATGAAGGCCCGCACCCGCGCCTGGTGGATCCGCGGCGGCGTCGCCGCCGGCCTGGCGCTGGTGTTCTGGTCGTACCTCAACCCGCACCTGGTGGTCGAGCTGTCGAACCGCCTGTGGGCCTGCTTCTGACGACCGATCGCGACGGCATCTCGCCCTGGCTGCGCCGCTGGGTGCATCTGCTGCCGGCCGGCGCCAGCGTGCTGGACCTGGCCTGCGGCTCTGGCCGCCACCTGCGCTGGCTGGCGGCCGCCGGCTTCGCGCTGACCGGCGTCGACCGCGATGCCGAGGCGCTGGCCGGGCTGCAAGGCCTGGGCGAGCTGATCACGGCCGACCTGGAGAACGGGCCCTGGCCGCTGGCCGGCCGCCGCTTCGGCGCCGTGCTGGTCACCAACTACCTGTGGCGGCCGCTGCTGCCCGCCATCGTCGACAGCGTGGCCGATGGCGGCGTGCTGATCTACGAGACCTTTGCCGACGGCCAGCAGACGCTGGGCCGGCCGTCGCGGCCGGACTTCCTGCTGCGGCCGGGCGAGTTGCTGCAGGCCTGCGCCGCGCTGCAGGTGGTGGCCTACGAGCACGGCGTGGCGAGCGGCCCCGAGCGCTTCGTGCAGCGCATCGCCGCCGTGCGGCGGCCGCCGCCGCAGGCCCGGCTGGCGCTGGACGGGCCCGGCTAAAATCCGCGTTCTTCTCAAGAGAGCTCAGGCGAGTGCACGGCATGAAACCCATCGTAGGCAGCATCGTGGCGCTGGTGACGCCGATGCACGAAGACGGCAGCGTGGACTACGCCGCGTTGCGCCGGCTGATCGACTGGCACATCGCCGAGGGCACGGACTGCATCGGCGTCGTCGGCACCACCGGCGAAAGCCCGACGGTCGACGTCGAGGAGCACTGCGAAATCATCCGCGTCACCGTGGCGCACACCGCCGGCCGCGTGCCGGTGATGGCCGGCACCGGCGGCAACGCCACCAGCGAGGCGATCGAGCTCACGCGCTTTGCCAAGCAGGTGGGCGCCGACTGCAGCCTGCAGGTCGTGCCCTACTACAACAAGCCTTCGCAGGAAGGCATCTACCGCCACTTCAAGGCGGTGGCCGAGGCGGTGGACCTGCCGGTGGTGCTGTACAACGTGCCCGGCCGCACGGTGGCCGACCTGCAGCACGACACCGTGCTGCGCCTGGCGCAGGTGCCGGGCATCGTCGGCATCAAGGAAGCCACCGGCAACATCGAGCGCGCGGCCTGGCTGATCAAGCAATCGCCCAAGGGCTTCTCGATCTACAGCGGCGACGACGGCACCGCCGTCGCGCTGATGCTGCTGGGCGGCCACGGCAACGTCAGCGTCACCGCCAACGTGGCGCCGCGGCTGATGCACGAGCTGTGCATCGCCGCCATCGAAGGCGACGTCAAGCGCGCCAGCGCCATCCACCTGAAGCTGCTGGCGCTGCACCGCCAGTTGTTCTGCGAGCCGAGCCCGGCGCCCGCCAAATGGGCGCTGGCCAAGCTGGGCCGCTGCGAACCGCACGTGCGGCTGCCGCTGCTGCCGCTCACCGCCGCCGGCCAGGCGCTGGTCGAGCAGGCGCTGCGCGACGGCGGTCTGCTCGCTTGATCTTCAACGCCCCCTTGCCTTCATCACACGCAAGCCGGCCCGCCCGCGGCCGGCTGACGGAGAACCCGCACGTGAAAGTAACGCTCGCCGCCACCCCTGCCCGCTGCTGCCTGTCGCTGGCGATCGCCGCCGGCCTGGCCGGCTGCTCGTCGATCGACAGTTTCCTGTCGGGCGACAAGGTCGACTACCGCGCCGGCGCCACCAAGTCGCGGCCGCTGGAAGTGCCGCCCGACCTGACGCAACTCGCCCGCGACCCGCGCTACGCGCCGCAAGGCGGCGTGGTCAGCGCCTCGGCCACGCCCACCACGCCGGCGCTGCAAGGCGGCACGCCGACGCTCAGTTCGGTGGCGCCCGGTGCGGCCGGCAAGGTGCGCGTCGAAAAGGCCGGCCCGCAGCGCTGGCTGGTGGCCGACGCTTCGCCCGAAGTGCTTTACCCCGAGGTCAAGGCCTTCTGGGAAGAGCGCGGCTTTCGCCTGACGCTGGACAACCCGCAGGCCGGCGTGATGGAGACCGACTGGGTCGAGAACCGCGCCAAGCTGCCGCAGGACCTGATCCGCTCGACGCTGGGCCGGCTGGTCGACCGCCTGTACGACACCGGCGAGCGCGACCGCTTCCGCACCCGGCTGGAACGCGGCGCCGACGGCACCGAGATCTACATCAGCCACCGCGGGCTGGAAGAGATCTACTCCAACGAGCAGAAGGACCAGACCGTCTGGGCGCGGCGCGACAACGACCCGCAACTGGAAAGCGAGTTCCTGACCCGCTTGCTGATGCGCCTGGGCCAGCGCGACGAGGCCAGCGCCAAGGCCGCGGTGGCCGCCGCGCCGGAAGCGCCGTCGCGCGCGCGGGCGACGGCCGGCCCGGCCACGCTGGAAGTCGACGAAGGCTTCGACCGCGCCTGGCGACGCGTTGGCCTGGCGCTGGACCGCGGCGGCTTCAGCGTCGAAGACCGCGACCGCAGCGCCGGCCTGTACTACGTGCGCTACATCGACCCCAAGATCGTTGCCGCCGGCGAGCCCAACTTCTTTGCCAAGCTGTTCGGCGCCAAGGGCCCAAGCAAGGATCCGGTGCGCTACCGCGTGGTCGTCAAGGGCGACGGCGCCAAGACCACGGTCAGCGTGCAGACCTCGGCCGGCGCGCCGGAGACGGGCGATGCCGGCAAGGCCATCGTCGCGCAACTGATCCGCGACCTGCGCTGAGACCGCGGCCGCCGGAGGGCGGCCGCACAACAAGCCAGCCGCCCGAGGGCGGCCGTATAAACAAACAAGCCGCCCTCGGGCGGCCGTGTAAACAAACAAGCCGCCCTCGGGCGGCTTGTTCACATCCGGCGAGGGCCGGATTACTTCTTGGCGGCCGAAGCGGCGGCGTCCATCGCCTTGCCGGCGGCGTCCTTGGCGGCGTTGGCGGCCGAAGCGGCGGCGTCGGACACGGCCGAGGCGGCGGCGTCAGCAGCGCCGGCCACGGCGGAAGCGGCAGCCGAAGCGGCCTCAGCCACCTGGGCTTGCGGGGCGGGCGCCGGCGCGGCGGCGGGGGCCGGCGGCGGGGGCGGCGGCGCCTCTTCCTTCTTGCCGCAGGCAGACAGGGCGACGGCAGCAACCAGGGAAGCCAACAGAAGCGACTTGTTCATGTGTGTCCTCGAGGGAGAGTAATGGGTCAAAATAATTTTCGGTCAGCGTGGGACCCGTCTCGAAACCCCGCACCGGGTGTGCCGGCGCGAAGGCCCTTGCGTGACCCATCGGAAGACATGGAAGGCCGAAAGCCTCAACCGTGCCTAGACTTCGATTATAGCCAGACCTAGGACAATCCCTAGAGCCCAAGCTGGTGCGCAGGGAAGCTGGCTTCGCAGCGTTGCAAAAGCGCATCAATTTCATCGCGCCACTGGCGGTTTTGCCGTTCGTCGAGCTGCAAACGCCCGCGCCAATGCAGTTTGTCGAAGACCTGCAGGCACAGCCGGCCGTCGTCCAGGCACAGCGTGGGCAGGTTCAGCGGCTCGGCGTCGGCCGCCGGCTGCCAGGCGTCGACCGCATGCGCCCAGGGGCGCCGCCAGGCGACGAAACGCGGGCTGCTGCGCACCAGTTCGTCGTAGCGCTGGGCCAGCAGCACCAGGCGGCGCTGCGGCAGCTTCAGCCAGGCGGTCAGCGACTGCAGCAGCGCCGGCTCGTCCAGCGGCCAGGCGGCGAAGTCGGGGTCGACCCAGAACAGCTTGCGGGCGTGGACCTGCAGCGCGTGGTCCACGGCCCAGCGCAGCGCCTGCTGCACCTCGGCTTGCGAGCGCAGCGCGGAAAGCGGCGTTTCGTCGGTCATGCGTCGTCCTCCAGCGGCTGCAGCCAGCCGTCGTCGAGCCAGGTTTGCAGCACCGCGCGCGCGCCGGTGCTCAGGCGGGCGCAGGCCGCGGCGTCGAGGCAGCGACGGTCGGCCAGGCGGCGCAGCAACGTCGCGTCGCGGCCGCCGGCGTCGAAGGCCTCGCCGTTGATGAAGATGCGGCGCTCGTCGTAGAGCATGCGGCTGCGGCGATCCAGCCGCACGCCGGCGGCCGCCAGGGCCTGCTGCGCCTGTGCCGGCCCCTGACCCTCCCGCGCCTGGAACCACACGCGCGGCTTGGGCTCGCTCATCGCTTCGCCCAGCGCGCAGGCCAGCCGGTCGGCATCGGCCAGGCGCCGCCGCACGGCGCGCCGCGCGAACGCCAGCAAGGCCGGCGGCAGCGCGGCCGGGTGGTCGGTGGCGGGCTGCGCGGGGTCGCGGTAGATCCGCCGGTCATCGTCGTTAGCACCGCCGCCGCCTTCATCGTCGTCGTCGGCCAGGCGCTGCAGCAGGTCGCCGGCCAGGCCTTGCTCGTCGGGCGTGCGAAAGCCGACCGAGCAGGTGACGCAGTCGCCGCCGACGGCGCTGCCGTCGTGCCCCCACAGCGGCGGCAGGTACAGCAGGTCGCCGGGCTCCAGCACCCAGTCGAACTGCGGCTCGAAGCGGCGCAGGATCTTCAGCGGCAGGCCTTCGATGAAGCGGCGGTCGGCCGCGCGGCCGACGCGCCAGCGCCGGCGCCCCGCCGCCTGCAGCAGGAAGACGTCGTAGGCGTCGACGTGCGGGCCGACGCCGCCGCCGTCGCTGGCCCACGAGACCATCAGGTCGTCGAGCCGCGCCTCGGGCAGGAAGCGAAACGGCGCCAGCAGCGCGCGCGCCGCGTCGAGGTGCAGGTCCAGCCCCTGCACCAGCAGCGTCCAGCCGGGTTGCGCCACCGGCGGCAGCGCGCGCCGGCGAAAGGGGCCGTGGCCCACCTGCCACTGCGCGCCGTCGCGCCGCACCAGGCGCGATTCCACGTCGGGCTGCCCGGCCAGCGCGAAGAGCTGCGCGCGCGTCGCCGGCGGCACCAGCCCCGGCCAGGCCTGGCGCACCAGCAGCGGCCGCTTCTGCCAGTGCCGGCGCATGAACTGCGCGGGCGACAGGCCGCCGAGCAGCGGGGTCGGGGCATTCACGTCCATGCGGGCATTCTGGCGCAGCGGCCCATGCGATCATTGATCCATGCAGATCGAAGCCCCTTGCGTGGTCAGCCTGACCTGGAAACTGTCCGACGCCCAGAACCAGCCCATCGACGAGTTGACCGCGCCGGTGGAGTTCTTCGTCGGCGGCGACGACTTGCTGAGCGCGGTGGAAGACGCGCTCGCCGGCCACGTGGCCGGCGACGAGCTGAACCTGCAGTTGGAGCCCGAGCAGGCCTTCGGCGACTACCGGCCCGAGCTGGTGTGCTTCGAAGACCGCAAGCTCTTCCCCGCCGAGTTGGAGACCGGCATGGCCTTCGAAGGCCTGCCGGCCGGCGCGGTGACGCCCGACATGCCCACCGACACGATCTACGTCGTCACCGAGATCTACCCTTCGCACGTGGTGCTGGACGGCAACCATCCGCTGGCCGGCATGGCGCTGCGCCTGCGCATCAAGGTGGTCGACGTGCGCGCCGCCAGCAGCGAAGAGACCGAGGCCGGCAGCGTCGGCAGCGGCCCGGTCAGCGTGCTCGACGCCGCCGCGGCGCTGCAGCGCGGCGACACGCTGCACTGACGCGGCTCAGCGCCCGGTCGACCCGAAGCCGCCCTCGCCGCGCGCCGAGGCCTCGAAGCCGTCGACCACGCGAAACGCCGCCTGCACCACCGGCACGATGACGAGCTGCGCGATGCGCTCCAGCGGCTGCAGCGTGAAGGCCGCATCCGAGCGGTTCCAGCAGCTCACCATCAGCGGGCCCTGGTAGTCGCTGTCGATCAGGCCGACCAGGTTGCCCAGCACGATGCCGTGCTTGTGGCCCAGGCCCGAGCGCGGCAGGATCAGCGCCGCCAGGCCGGGGTCGCCGATGTGGATGGACAGGCCGGTGGGAATCAGCGTGCTCTGGCCGGGCTGCAGCACCAGCGCCTCGTCCAGGCAGGCGCGCAGGTCGAGGCCGGCGCTGCCCGGCGTGGCATAACCCGGCAACTGAGCGGCCATGCGCGGGTCGAGGATGCGGACAGCGATGGTCGTCATGGGTTCGGGCGGGGACGGTAGCGCGCGGCGATCTCGGCCACCAGCGCGCGCGCCAGCGCCAGCTTGGAGGCGGCGGGCAGCTCGCGCTCGCCGGCGGCGTCGACCAGCACCAGCGCGTTGTCGTCACGGCCGAAGGTGGCCGGGCCCAGGTTGCCGACGATCAGCGGCACGCCCTTGCGCTGCAGCTTGTCGCGCGCATGGCGCACCAGGTTCTCGCTCTCGGCGGCGAAGCCCACGCACCAGGGGCGCTGCTCGGCGGGCAAGCGCGCCACGGTGGCCAGGATGTCGGGGTTCTCGGTCAGCTCGAAGGTCGGCGGGCGGCCGCTGCCGTCCTTCTTGAGCTTGTGCTCGCCGGCCTGCAGCGGCCGCCAGTCGGCCACCGCGGCGGTGGCGACGAAGATGTCGTGCCCCGGCGCCAGCGGCAGCACCGCGTCGTGCATCTGGCGCGCGCTGGTCACGTCGATGCGGCGCACGCCGCGCGGCGTGGGCAGGTGCACCGGGCCGGCCACCAGCGTGACGCGCGCGCCGGCCTCGGCGGCGGCGCGCGCCACCGCGAAGCCCATCTTGCCGCTGGAATGGTTGGTGATGCAGCGCACCGGGTCGATGGCTTCGAAGGTGGGGCCGGCCGTCACCAGCACGCTGCGCCCGGCCAGGTGCTTGGGCTGGAAGCTGGCGACCAGCTCGTCGCACAGCTCGGCGGCTTCGAGCATGCGGCCGTCGCCGACCTCGCCGCAGGCCTGGTCGCCGCTGCCCGGGCCCAGCACGAGGGCGCCGTCGGCGCGCAACTGCGCCACGTTGCGCTGGGTGGCCGGGTGGGCCCACATCTCGCGGTTCATCGCCGGCGCCACCAGCAAGGGGCAACGCTCGCTGGGCCGCGCCAGGCACAGCAGGCTCAGCAACTCGTCGGCGCGGCCCTGGGCGAGCTTGGCGATGAAGTCGGCGCTGGCCGGCGCGACCAGCACCGCATCGGCCTCGCGCGAGGCATTGATGTGCGCCATGTTGTTGGGCGCGCGCTCGTCCCATTGGCTGACCAGCACCGGCCGGCCCGACAGCGCCTGCATCGTCACCGGCGTGATGAACTGGCAGGCCGCCTCGGTCATCACCACCTGCACGGTGGCGCCGAATTGCACCAGCAGCCGCACCAGCTCGGCCGACTTGTAGCAGGCGATGCCGCCCGAGAGGCCCAGCACGAGGTGCTTGTCTTGCAGATCGGGCGGCGGCGCTTGCGACATGGGGCGCGACTCTAGCAGCCGCGCCGGGGCCGCTTCAGCCGGCCTTGCCGTGGCACTTCTTGTACTTCAGCCCGCTGCCGCAGGGGCAGGGTTCGTTGCGGCCGGGCGCCGCCTCCACGCGCCGCGGCGCCGGCCGCGGCGCATGGTCCAGCCACCAGACGCGCAGGTCCTGCACCGCGAAGCAGGCTTCGTCGACCAGGTCTTCGCGCGTCGGCAGGCGGTCCTTCCAGGCTTCTTCGAGGTGGCGCTTCAAGTCCTCGTGGCCTTCGGGCAGCACCAGGATCTCCACCTGCAGCAGCAAGTCTTCGAACAGCGTGCGCTCGTCGTCGTCGGTGTCGGGCGGCGGCGTCCAGTCGGGCTCGAAGTCGGCCAGCGCATCGAAGAACCCGGTGGCCCACAGGCCGCCGGTGACGAACTGCGCCACCAGCTCGGCCGGCGCGCCTTGCTCGCGCACCACGGCTTCGCGCGATTCGTCGTCCCACTGCGCCAGCAGCGGCTGCAGGCGCAGCGCCTCGGGCTGGTCGAGCAGCGCTTCCGGGTCCAGGTGGTTGGCCAGCACGCGCATGCGCGACTCCAGCGCCTGGCGGGCCTGGGCGGCGTCCTCGGGGTCGGCGAAGGCGCGCTCAAAGGCGTCGCCGGCGAACCGCGGCAACCATTCCTCGAAGGCCATCTGCCGCGGGCCGGCGGCCAGCGCCGTCAGGTAGCCGTCGGCCCATTCGGGCAGCACGCGGTCGTTGAAACCGCCCAGGCGCTGGCAGACGCGGTCGAAGGCGTCGAGATCGGCGTCGCTGCTGTCGATCAGGGGCACGGGGTCGGACTCGGGTCGGGTCGCGGCAAAGGGGCGGCAAGGGGCCGGCAAGCCTACCAGCGCGCAAGCCGCTGCCGATCGTGGAACAATAGCTGCAGTTTAAATGCATCTTCATGGACCGCAAGACCATCATTCCCATCGCAGCGGCCGAGCCCGAACTGGTCTCGATGTACCAGGCCGAGGCCAAGATCTACCCGCGCGCCGTCAGCGGCTGGTTCGCCACCTGGCGCTGGACGATGGTCTGGCTGACCCAGCTCATCTTCTACGGCCTGCCCTGGCTCAGCTGGAACGGCCGCCCGCTGATGCTGTTCGACCTGGACGCGCGGCGCTTCCACGTGCTGGGGCTGACGCTGTTCCCGCAGGACTTCATCTACCTCACCGCGCTGCTGGTGCTGTCGGCGCTGGCACTGTTCTTCTTCACCGCGGTGGCCGGCCGGTTGTGGTGCGGCTACGCCTGCCCGCAGACGGTGTACACCGAGATCTTCATGTGGCTGGAGCGCCGCATCGAAGGCGACCGCCAGGCGCGCATGCGGCTCGACAAGCAGCCCTGGGGCGCCAACAAGCTGCTGCGCAAGGGCGGCAAGCACCTGGCGTGGATCGCGTTGTCGCTGTTCACCGGCTTCAGCTTCGTCGGCTACTTCACGCCGGTGCGCACGCTGGCGCACGAGTTCATGACCTTCACGGTCGGCCCCTGGGAGCTGTTCTGGGTGCTGTTCTACGGCGCTGCCACCTACGGCAACGCCGGCTGGATGCGCGAGCAGGTGTGCAAGTACATGTGCCCCTACGCGCGCTTCCAGAGCGCGCTGATCGACCGCGACTCGATGGTCATCGCCTACGACAACATCCGCGGCGAGCCGCGCGGCTCGCGCAAGCGCGGTGCCGATGCGCGCGCGCTCGGCCAGGGCGATTGCGTGGACTGCACGCTGTGCGTGCAGGTCTGCCCGACCGGCATCGACATCCGCAACGGCCTGCAGAACGAATGCATCGGCTGCGCCGCCTGCATCGACGCCTGCAACCAGGTGATGGACAAGGTGGGCAGCCCGCGCGGGCTGATCCGCTACGCCACTGAGAACGGCGTCGCCCAGCGGCTGACGCGCGGCCAGATGCTGCGCCGCGTGCTGCGGCCGCGGGTGCTGATCTACGGCACGCTGCTGCTCGTCATCGGCGGCGTCTTCGTCGCCAGCGTGGCCCTGCGGCCGCCGTTCCAGGTGGACGTGGTGAAAGACCGCGCCAGCCTCGGCCGCCAACTGGACGACGGCCGCGTCGAGAACACCTACAGCGTGCACGTGCTCAACCGCGACGTGGCGGCGCGCCGCTTCACGCTCAGCGCCAGCGGGCTGCCGGGGCTGCAGGCCGAGCTGAAGGCGCCGCTCGCGGTGCCCGGCGCCGACCGCGCCACCGCCACCGTGCACCTGTCGGCGCCGCCCGAAGGCAGCGGCGACTACCGCGGCCGCGCGCACCCGGTGCAGATCGAGCTGAAGCGCGAAGACGGCCGCGTCGTCAGCGCCAAGGCCAGCTTCTACGTGCCGCGCTGAGGCGCAGGCCTGCTGCGGCGACATTCGGCGACATTCGGCGGCAGTCGCCGGCGCTGACCATCACGCCGCCGCGACGGTGAAGCCGACCTCGGTGACGCCGTCGTGCGAGCGCGCCAGCGTGCGCCCGGCGTGCATGCGCGCAATGGCCGCGACGATCGCCAGCCCCAGGCCGTGGTGCTGCTCGCGGCCCTCGCAGCAGCGCGATTCGTCGCCGCGGAAGAAGCGGTCGAACAAGCGCGGCAGTTGCTGCGGCTCGATCGCCTGGCCGCGGTTGCGCACCACCACTTCCACCTCGGCCGCGCTGGCCGCTTCGGCGGCCGCCTCGGCGGCGATCTGCACCTGCACCGTCGAGCCCGGCGCCGCATAGCGCGTGGCGTTGCCCAGCAGGTTGGACAGCGCGCGCTTGACCAGCGGCTCGTCGACGGCGACGGTCGCGTCGCCCACCACGTCCAGCCGCAGGCCGGCCTCGTCGAGCGTGCATTCGTGGAACTCGGCCACCTGGCGCGCCAGGTCGGCCAGGCTCACCGGCTGGCCGCGGCGCGCGACGGCGCCGCGGTCGGCGTTGGACAGGAACAGCATGTCGTTGACCATCGCCGACAGGCGCTGCATCTCTTCCAGGTTGCTGGCCAGCGTGTCGCGCAGCGATTCGACGCTGCGCTCGCGCGACAAGGCAACCTCGGTCTCGCCGATCAGCGTGGCCAGCGGCGTGCGCAACTCGTGCGCCACGTCGGCGTTGAAGCCTTCGAGCTGCGCGTAGGCGCGTTCCAGCCGCTCCATCAGCGCGTTGAACTGCTCGATCCACGGTTGCAGCTCCTCGGCCGGCGCGGCCAGCCGCAACCGCTGGTCGAGCCGCCGCGGCGAGATCGCGCGCGTCTGCGCCGCCAGGTCGGCCAGCGGCCGCAGGTCGCGCACCACCAGCCAGCGGATGCCCATGCCGGTCAGCGCCGCGCAGCCCAGCGTGGCGATCACCAGCGTGACCGCCAGGCCCTTGAGCATGCGCGTGTCGTGGGTGACGTCGATCTCCAGGCGGCCGATCACCTCGCCGCCGGGCATCTCCGGCGCCGGCACGCGGATGTCGTTGCCGATGCGGTAGCGGTGCTCGGGGTTGGCCGGCTCGCTGAACAGCACGCTGCCGTCGGCGCGCTGCAGCCACAACTGGGTGCCGGCGCGCACCGGCGCGAAGACCTTCAGCTTGTCCAGCAGCTCGGCCTCGCCGCCCTGCGTGCAGGCGCCGCGGACGAACTCCGACAGCACGCGCGTCTTGTCGACCAGCGTGTCCTGCTGGGCGTCTTGCAGGCGCATCGCGGTGGCCCAGTAGATGATGGCGCTGGCCATGCCCAGCGCCGCCAGCATCAGCAGCGCCAGCGTGCGCGCCAGCCGCTTGCTGATCGACGGCGGCACGATGCAGGGAACGGCCGCGGCGATCACGACGAACGCTCCTCCAGCACGTAGCCCATGCCGCGCACCGTGTGCAGCAGCTTGGCCGGGAACGGATCGTCGAGCTTGGCGCGCAGGCGGCGCACCGCCACTTCGACGACGTTGGTGTCGGAGTCGAAGTTCATGTCCCACACCTGCTCGGCCAGCGTGGTGCGCGACAGGATCTGCCCGCGCCGGCGCAGCAGCAGCGCCAGCAGGTTGAACTCCTTGGCCGTCAGGTCCAGGCGCTGGCCGGCGCGGCTGGCGCGCCGCGCCAGCAGGTCGAGGTCGAGGTCGCCCAGCCGCAGTTCGGTGGCCTGCTGCGGCGTGGTGCTGCCCGCGCCGCGGCGCAGCAGCGCGCCCACGCGCGCCAGCAGTTCGGAAAACGCGAAGGGCTTGACCAGGTAGTCGTCGGCGCCGCCTTCGAGGCCGCGCACGCGGTCTTCGACCTTGTCGCGCGCCGTCAGCATCAGCACCGGCGTCTTGCGGCCCTGCTGGCGCATCGCGGCGAGCACGCCGAAGCCGTCGACGCCGGGCAGCATCACGTCCAGCAGCACCAGGTCGTACTCGCCGCCGGTGGCCAGGTGGCGGCCCTCGACGCCGTCGTGCGCGATGTCGACGATGTGACCGTTCTCGGTCAGGCCCTTGTGCAGGTACTGGGCCAGCTTGACTTCGTCTTCGACGACCAGGAGTCGCATGGTGCTTGAAGGGGACGGAAGGGACGGAAGGGGACGCAAGGGGACGGCCCACGCGCCGGGGTTGGCAATGGCAATGGCAACGGCCGGCATCCTCGCATTTTTCGGGCCGGCACACGATTACGAGTTCGTCATCTGGCCGTCATCCGGCGCGCCGCCGCGGCCGGCGCGGCGCGCCCTCGCCTCCTAGAATCGCGGCGGATGGAAACCCCCGGCAATCTGTTCTGCGTGGCGGCGCCCAGCGGCGCCGGCAAATCCAGCCTGGTGAAGGCGCTGCTGGAGCTGGATTCGCACCTGGCGGTGTCGATCTCGCACACCACGCGCGCGCCGCGCGGGCAGGAGCAGCACGGCCGCGAATACTGGTTCGTGCCCGAGCCGGAGTTCCGCGCGATGGTCGAGCGCGGCGAGTTCTTCGAATGGGCCGCCGTGCACGGCAACCTCTACGGCACCTCGCGCAAGGCGATCGAGGCGCGGCTGCAAGGCGGCGAAGACGTGGTGCTGGAAATCGACTGGCAGGGCGCGCTGCAGATCAAGCAGTTGTTCCCGCACGCGGTGCTGATCTTCATCCTGCCGCCGAGCTGGGACGAACTGCGCCAGCGCCTGATGCGCCGCGGCGAGGACGGCAGCGAGGTCATCGCCCAGCGCATGGCCAATGCGCGGCAGGAGGTGGCGCAGGCCCGGCACTTCGACTTTGTTATCATCAACGCCTTGTTCGAAACGGCGCTGTTCGACCTGAAAACGGTCGTTCACTCGCAGCGCCTGAAGTACGCGGCGCAGCTTCGCAACCGCTCCCAGGTGTTCGCCGCGCTCGATCTGGTCTGAACCACCACCTCCTTCCAAGCACCACCCGCACACCCATGGCCCGCATCACCGTCGAAGACTGCCTGCACCGCATTCCCAACCGCTTCCAGCTCGTGCTGTGCGCTACCTACCGCGCGCGCATGCTCAGCCAGGGCCACGCGCCGAAGATCGAGACCAAGAACAAGCCCGGCGTGACCGCGCTGCGCGAGATCGCCGCCGGCGAGGTAGGCACCGAGATGCTGCGCAAGGTGCCGGTCTGAACGGCCGCCAGCGTTTCGCTGCTTGACGACGGGCGCCTCGGGCGCCCGTTTCGTTTGGCGGGTGCGTGGGTGTCTGCGTCTGCGTCTGCGTCTGCGTCTGCGTCTGCGTCTGCGTCTGCGCCTCGACTTGCCGTTGGCTCGACATGGTGCAAGAAGCGTTGCACTTTACGCAAACGGCCGTGCTGCCTAGACTGGCCCGCATCCCCCCGACGGACGCCCGCCAGCGATGCCTGCCGCCGCTCTTCCCCGCCCGCTGGTCGCGCTGGCCGCCGACCGCATCGAGATCTACGGCCACGCCGCGCACGCGTTGCTGCACGGCTATGTCGACGCCATCTCGGAGGTGGCCGGGGCGCTGCCGCTGGCGCTGCCCGCCGCGCCCGGCGCGCTGGACGCCGAGAGCCTGATCGCCCACATCGACGGCCTGGTGCTGACGGGCAGCCCGTCCAACGTCGCGCCGCAGCGCTACGGCGACGAGGCGGCGCCGGTGGACATGGTGCTCGACACCGACCGCGACGCCACCGTGCTGGACCTGCTGCCGCAACTGATCGCCGCCGGCGTGCCGCTGCTGGCCGTCTGCCGCGGCCTGCAGGAACTGAACGTCGCCCATGGCGGCACGCTCGATGCTGCCGTGCACCGGCGCCCCGGCGCGCTGGACCACCGCGAGGGCGACCACGCCCGCCCGGTGCCGCGCTGGTACGACGACAGCCACGCGGTCGAAATCGCGCCCGGCGGCGTGCTGGCGGCGCTGGCACCCTGGGCGCCGGCCACGCGCGTCAGCGTCAACTCGCTGCACCACCAGGGCATCGCGCGGCTGGGCCGCGGGCTGCGCGTGGAAGCCACCGCGCCCGATGGCCTGGTCGAAGCCTTCTCGGTCGAGCAGGCGCCGGCCTTCGCGCTGGCCGTGCAGTGGCACCCCGAGATGCGCACGCACGACTGCCCGCTGGCCGCGGCGATCTTCACGGCCTTCGGCGCCGCCTGCCGGCAGCGCCGGGCGCAGCGTGGCGGCTGAGCGGGGCGCGGCGGTGGTGGCGCCTACCGATCTCTTCAGCGCCAGCTACGCCGCGGCGCGCGCCAAGTTCCTGCAGGCCGCCGCCGCGCGTGGCCTGGCGGTCGACAGCCGCGTGCTCGACCAGCCCGGCGCCGAGGGCGAGGCGCTGGCCATCGACGTCGTGCTCGACGGCCCGGCCGATGCGTCGCGCATGCTGGTGCTGCTGAGCGGCGTGCACGGCGTCGAGGGCTTCGCCGGCTCGGCGATCCAGACCGGGCTGCTGCGCCGCGGCGCGCCGGCCGAGCCCGACACCGCGCTGCTGCACGTGCACGCGGTCAACCCCTACGGTTTCTCGCACCTGCGGCGCACGACGCAGGAGAACGTCGACCTCAACCGCAACTTCGTCGACTTCGACCGCGCGCTGCCCGTCAACCCCGGCTACGCCGAGATCCACGACTGGCTGCTGCCGCCCGCCTGGCCGCCGGGCCCCGAGGCCGAGGCGGCGCTGGACGCCTGCCGCGCGCGCTGGGGCGAGCGCGGGCTGCAGCGCGCCATCAGCCTGGGCCAGCACGAGTTCGCCGACGGCCTGTTCTTCGGCGGCCACGCGCCGACCTGGAGCCACCGCACGTTCCGCCGCATCCTGCAGCAGTACACCGCCGGCGTGCGCCGGCTGGCGTCGATCGACGTGCACACCGGCCTCGGCCCCTACGGCGTGGGCGAGCGCATCTTCGCCAGCTTCGACCCTGCCGTGCTGCCGCGCGCGCGGCGCTGGTGGGGCGAGCTGACTTCGGTGCACGACGGCAGCTCGACCAGCATCCCGCTGACCGGCCCGATCCAGACCGCGCTGGAGCAGGCCGCCGTGCAAGGCCCGCACATCGGCATCTGCCTGGAGTTCGGCACCTGGCCGAGCGCACGCATCACCGCCGCGCTGCGCGCCGAGCACTGGCTGCACCGCCGCGGCGGCGCCGGCGCGGCGCAGGCGGCGGCGATCCGGCAGGAACTGAAGGCGGCCTTCTACCCCGAGGCCGACGACTGGCAGCGCCGCGTCTGGCGGCAGGGCGCCGAGGCTTGCGAGCAGGCGCTGCGCGGGCTGCAGGAGGCGTAGACCGGCTGCGGTTTCACTTTTGGATCGCCCTGCCGGGAGCCGCTGCGCGGACTTTCGGTAAATTCGACCCATGGGAATCCGCTCGCTGGCCGCCGAACTGCTGCCCAGCGCCCTGCAGGGGCTGGGCCGCATCGCGCATCAACCGCCGGCCGCGCCGGCGGTGGAGGCGTCGTCGTTCGCCGCGCTGACCGACAAGCTGGGCTACCTGAGCAAGGCCGACCTGCGCCAGGTGCGCGACGCCTACAAGTTCGCCGACGAGGCGCACCTGGGCCAGTTCCGCGCCAGCGGCCAGCCCTACATCACGCACCCCATCGCGGTGGCCGGCCTGGTGGCCGACTGGCGGCTGGACGCGCAGGCCGTGATGGCCGCGCTGATGCACGACGCGATGGAAGACTGCGGCATCACCAAGGCCGAGCTGATCGAGCGCTTCGGCGCGCCGACGGCCGACCTGGTCGACGGCCTTACCAAGCTGGACAAGCTGCAGTTCAGCACGCGCGAGGAAAGCCAGGCCGAGTCGTTTCGCAAGATGCTGCTGGCGATGGCGCGCGACGTGCGCGTCATCCTCATCAAGCTGGCCGACCGGCTGCACAACATGCGCACCATGGCCGCCATGCCGCCGGCCAAGCGCCAGCGCATTGCGCGCGAAACGCTGGACATCTACGCCCCCATCGCCCACCGCCTGGGCCTGAACCAGACCTACCGCGAGCTGCAGGAGCTGTCGTTCGAGCACCTCTACCCCTGGCGCCACCAGGCGCTGAACAAGGCGGTGGCCAAGGCGCGCGGCACGCGGCGCGACATCGTCGCGCGCGTGCAGGCCGAGGTGGAAAAAGGCTTCGCCGCGCACAAGATGCGCGTGCAGATCTCGGGCCGCGAGAAGACGATCTACAGCATCTACCGCAAGATGCGCGAGAAGCACGCCGGCTTCGCGCAGGTCAACGACATCTTCGGCTTCCGCATCGTGGTGCCGACGCTGCTCGACTGTTATCACGCGCTGGGCGTGCTGCACCAGCTGTACAAGCCGGTGCCGGGGCGCTTCAAGGACTACATCGCCATCCCCAAGGCCAACGGCTACCAGAGCCTGCACACCACGCTGGTCAGCCCGCTGGGCACGGCGGTGGAGTTCCAGATCCGCACCGAGGCCATGCACGCGGTGGCCGAGAAAGGCATCGCCGCGCACTGGCTGTACAAGGCCAGCGAGAAGAACGGCAAGAACGGCAGCGCCAGCGCCGACCCGCAGAACCTGGGCGCGATCTGGCTGCAGTCGCTGATCGACATCCAGGACGAGACGCGCGACGCCGCCGAGTTCCTGGAGCACGTGAAGATCGACCTCTACCCCGATGCGGTCTACGTCTTCACGCCGCGCAGCAAGATCCTGGCGCTGCCGCGCGGCGCCACGCCGGTGGACTTCGCCTACGCCATCCACTCCGACGTGGGCGACCACACGGTGGCCGCCAAGGTCAACGGCGAGGCGGTGGCGCTGCGCACCGAGCTGCGCAGCGGCGACGTGGTGGAAGTCATCACCGCCCCCGGCGCCAAGCCCAACCCGGCCTGGCTGGGCATGGTGCGCACCGGCCGCGCGCGCAGCAAGATCCGCCACTACCTGAAGAACATGGAGACCGAGGAGTCGCGCGCGATGGGCGAGAAGATGCTGGCCCAGGCGCTGCGCGCCGAAGGGCTGCAGATGCCCTCGTCCGACCCCGGCGACACGCAGGCCGCGGCGCTGTGGCAGCAGATCACGCGCTGGAGCGGCAACCGCAACCGCGGCGAACTGCTGGTCGACATCGGGCTCGGCCGCAAGATCGCCATCATCGTGGCCAAGCGGCTGGCGCAAGGCCTGCGCGAGCGCGGCACGCGGCCCGACGCGGTGACGCTGACGCTCGGCCGCTACGGCGCCGACGACGCGGCGCAGGCGCAGAGCGTGGTCTTCGTCGACGGCAGCGAAGGCGCCTCGGTGCAGCTGGCGCCTTGTTGCCGGCCGATTCCCGGCGACGCCATCGTCGGCTACCTGGGCCGCGGCGAAGGGCTGGTGGTGCACACCGCCGAATGCCACACCGGCAAGCGCCTGTACGAGCGCGACAGCGAGCGCTGGATGCGCGTGGAATGGGCCGACGAGCTGACGCGCAGCTTCGAGACCGGCGTGGTCGCGCTGGTCGGCAACGGCAAGGGCGTGCTGGCGCAGGTGGCCTCGGCCATCAGCGCGGCCGAAGCCGACATCCGCCACCTCGACATGGGCCCCGAAAGCGCCGCCGAGACCGCCGAGCTGCGCCTGCTGCTGAGCGTGCGCGACCGCGTGCACCTGGCCGACGTGCTACGCACGCTGCGCCGCAACCCCGCCGTCTTGCGGGTGTGGCGCATCAAGCCTTGAGGCCGCCCTCAGGGGCCGGGTAACGCACCTCGACGACCTCGATCTTCTCCACGCCGCCCGGCGTGACCAGCGCCACCTCGTCGCCTTCGCGCGACTTCAAGAGCGCGCGCGCGATCGGGCTGATCCAGCTCACCTCGCCGTGCAGGCTGTCGGCCTCGTCGATGCCCTTGATCGTCACCGTGCGCTCGTCGCCGCGCGCGTTGGCGTAGGTGACGGTGGCGCCGAAGAAGACCTGGTCGCGGCCGTGGTGGGCGCTGGGGTCGGCCACTTCGGCGATGTCCAAGCGCTTGGTGAGGAAGCGGATGCGGCGGTCGATCTCGCGCAGCCGCTTCTTGCCGTAGAGGTAGTCGCCGTTCTCGCTGCGGTCGCCGTTCTTGGCGGCCCAAGACACCGTCTCCACGACCTTGGGCCGCTCGACGTCGAGCAGCGCCATCAGCTCTTCACGCAGGCGCCGGTAGCCCTGCGGCGTGATGTAGTTGCGCGCACCCGCGGGCAGCGCCGGCAGCGCGGCGCCTTCATCGTCGTCGTCGCCGTCGTCCGACTCTTTGGTGAAGGCCTTGCTCATCGGCGCATCGAAGCCTCAGCGCGCCGGCACCCAGGTCTGCAGCCGCGGCAGCAGCGCGCGGTAAGGCGCCAGCAGCAGCACCGCCATCGTCGCCTTCACCGCCAGGTCGCCGCCGGCCAGCTGCAGCCAGTTGAGGCCGCTGCCGGCGAAGGCCAGGAAGAAGAACACGCCGGTGTCGACCACCGAGGCCACCTGCGAGCCGATCAGCGGCGCCTTCCACCACGAGGCGCGGCGCCAGCGGTTGAAGACCAGCACGTCGAGCAGCTGCGAGACGATGAACGCCGTGCCCGAAGCAAGCGCGATGCGCCACGGCGCCAGCAGCCCCGAGACCGCCACCGCCACCGCGAAGCCGGCCCAGGCCACGCGCCGCGCCGCCGCCGGGCCCAGCGCGCGGTTGGTCAGGTCGCTGACCAGGAACACCAGCGGATAGGTGAAGGCGCCCCAGGTCAGCCAGGCATTGATGGGGTACTGCACCGTCCAGTTGGACAGCACGATCACCGCCGCCATCGCGGCGATCGGCAGGCGCAGGGAGCGCCACGGATGGGGCCACGGCGTGGCGCTTGGGTCGGTTTTCATCGGGGCGCGATTTTATTCGGCGCGCGGCGTCCGGCGTCGTGCGCTCTGCGACACTCGTCCGCCATGTACCCGCTGCTCAACGGCCTGCGCATCGTCGAATGCGCCTCTTTCATCGCCGCGCCTTCGTGCGCGCTGCACCTGCGCCAGATGGGCGCCGAGGTGATCCGCATCGACCCCATCGGCGGCGGCCCCGACTTCAAGCGCTGGCCGCTCTCCACGCAAGGCCACAGCTACTACTGGGAAGGGCTGAACAAGGGCAAGCGCTCGATCGCGGTCGACTTCGCGCGGCCCGAGGGCCGGCAGCTCGTCACCGAGCTGGTCACCGCGCCCGGCGCCGATGCCGGCATCCTGGTGACCAACTTCCCGCACGACGGCTTCCTGGCGCACCAGCGCCTGGCGGCGCGCCGCGCCGACCTGATCTCGGTGCGCGTGATGGGCTGGCGCGACGGCGGCTCGGCCGTCGACTACACCGTCAACGCCGGCATCGGCGTGCCGTGGATGACCGGCAGCGAAGCCAACGGCGACGAGCCCGTCAACCACGTGCTGCCGGCCTGGGACCTGCTGACCGGCGCCCACGCCGCCTTCGCGCTGCTGGCCGCCGAGCGCGACAGAAACCGCAGCGGCCGCGGGCACGAGGTGACGCTGGCGCTGTCCGACGTGGCGCTGGCCTCGCTGGGCCACATGGGCCAGATCGCCGAGGTGCTGGCCGGCGGCGACCGGCCACGCTACGGCAACGCGCTGTTCGGCGCCTTCGGCCGCGACTTCGCCAGCGCCGACGGCGCCCGGCTGATGGTGGTGGCCATCACGCGCCGGCAATGGACCGGGCTGCTGCAGGCGCTGCAGCTCGGCGCGCCGGTCGCGGCGCTGGAAGCGCAGCTGGGGCTGTCGCCCACGCACGGGTTCGAACGCGACGAAGGCCTGCGCTTCGTCCACCGCGAGGCCTTGTTCCCGCTGTTCGAGCAAGCGATCGGCGCGCGGCCGCTGCAGGAATTGCGCGCCGCCTTCGACCAGCACGGCGTGTGCTGGAACGAGTACCGCACGCTGTCGCAGGCCTTGCAGCACGACCCGCGCCTGGCGCTGGCTTCGGCGCTGTTCAGCGAGCTGGACCACCCCAGCGGCGAACGCTACCCCGCACCCGGCGCTGCCGCTGAGTTTGCCGGCCAGCCGCGCCGGCCGGTGGAACGCGCGCCGCGGCTGGGCGAGCACACCGACGAGGTGCTGGCGCGCGTGCTCGGCTGCAGCGCCACGCGCATCGGCGAGCTGCACGACGCGGGGCTGGTGGCTTGAGCCTTGCCGGCGAGCGCTGGCCCGCTGTCCCGATGTCCTTCAGCACCAGCGTTGGCTAGCGCTCTTTCCAATCCAGGTTGAACACCTCGGCCGGCAATAGCCAGCGGTCGCCGTCGCTGCCGTAGCCCAGCGCTTGCAGCACGCCGCCGTCGGCGGCCAGTTGCGGCGTGACGATGGCGAAGTAGTCCTGCGCCTGCCAGGCCAGGGCCGACAGCGGCTGCGCCGGCCGCCCGCCGAGCTTGGCATGGCCGTCCTGGCAGGCGCAGACGTCGACCGTCACGCCCGCGGCCGTCAGCGTCAGCAGGTGGGGCAGCGTTTCCAGGCCCTTGCCGAGCAGCGCGATCTTGCGGCCGCGCAGCGGCAGGGGCGCCAGCAGGTCGGTCTGCACCGGGCGCGCCGCCATCTGCTGCAAGGCCTCGCAGGCGATGAGGAAGCCGCGCTCGGGGCGCAGGTGCATCACGTAGTCGGTGAAGTGGCTGCGGTCGGTGACGTGGCGGTTCATCTCGACGAGGCCGAAGCGCCCGTCGGTCGCGCATAACTCGCGGATCACGCGGTTCAGGCGCAGGCATTGCCGCCGGTACTGCGGGAAGGCCGGCATGGCGTTGCGGAAGTAGGCGAACTCCGGCAGCGTCATCAACAGCAGCCGCGTGCTGGCGGGCATGCGCGCGGCCAGCCACAGCAGGTTCTCGCGGAAGCGCTCGGGCGTGATCAGGCCCTCGCAATCGAAGTGCTCGCACAGCCAGGCATCGGCATCCTGCCCTGCCGGCGGCACGACGGGGGTGACGCTGAAGCTCGCGCTTTCGCTCAGCACGACGCGCAGGTCCGCGTGGCCGCGCCGCCGGTGGATGAACAGCTCGGCATCGTCGTTGAAGGAGAACAGCGCGTAGTCGTAGCCGCCGTCGAAGACGCGCGTCTTGAACGCCGTCTGGCCGGTGTAGTTGTGGAAGTGCCGCGCGCAGAAGTCCTTGTCGGCCTCGCTCATCTCGAAGCACGAGCGCAGGTACTCGGTGGCCACGTTGACGCCGCGCGTCGCGCCGCGGAAGGTGTTGCACTCGAAGGTCACGTCGGTCAGCGCATTGGCCAGCGTGCCCACCAGGTAGTACATGTCGCAGGCGCCGGAGGCATACAGCTTCAGCCGGCGGCGGTCGGCTTGCGGCGCGGCGGCGGGCGCAAGCGGCTGCGGCTGCGGCTGCGGCGCCTCGGTGTCGAGCGTGATGTAGTCCAGCGCCGAATCGGCATCGAACGGCGACGACGCGGTCTCGCCGACCACGTCGAGCCGGGGCCGGCCGAGGTGCGCATAGACGAACTGCTCGATGCCCAGGTTGATGATGCGGCAGGAGAACAGGAAGTGCTCCAGCCGCCCTTCGTGCAGGCAATACCAGCCGACCACGCCGTGATCGCCGAAGCGGTCGCGCGCCGACACGGTGGCCGTGGCGCGCGAAGCGTCCGCGATCAGCGCGCGCACTTCGTCCAGCGACAGGCGCTGCTTGGTGAAGTTGAGCTGGTTGGTGCGCGCCAGCATGTCGTGCACGCGCTCGGCATCGTCGACGCGCGTGGGGGTGATGCGCAAGCGGATGTCGCTTTGCCGCAGGAAGGCTTCGTTGCTGGACGCGCTGCTGCGCTCGGTGGCGCGCTGTTCCAGCATCTTGTACTGCGCCAGGCGCTTGCCGCCGTCGGGCTTGCCGGCCAGGCCCGGCCGCGCCAGCAGCGTGGGCAGCAGCGCCGCATCGAGCGTCTGCAGCCCCGGGTTGTAGTAGCGCGCTTCCTCCAGGTTCAGGCCGTTGTCGTCGACGAACAGCACGTTCTCGGCGCGCAACTGGGCCTTGTCGATGATGTCGCGCACCAGCTCGCCCTTGGCCGCGAAGGCGATGCGCGGAAACACGAAGTGCCCCCAGACGCCGGCCTGTTCCAGGCGCTGCCGGGCGGCCGCGAAATCGTTCTTCGAGCAGATGGCGTTGACGATGCCGCGGCGCGTCAGCTCTTCGACCATCGCCACGTGCGCCGGCGGAATCTCCAGCGCATCGCCCTCGGCCAGCGTGCCGTGCCAGAAGGTGTCGTCGAGGTCCCAGATCACCAGCTTCACGTCGGCCGCGGGCCGCAGCGCCGTGGCCAGGGCCGCTTCAAAGCGATCGAGCGCGGCCAGGGCGGCCTGCCGTGCGGGCCGGCCGCCGGCCGGCAGCGCGCGCAGCTCGGCACTGGCCGCATGCAGCTCGGCGTCGGCCGGGAACGAAGCATCCATCGACGCCAACGCCTCCGGCAACAGGCGGCGAATGCTCTCGGACTCCTTGTCGACGAGATAGACCATCGCCTCCCGGATGGTGCCGGCCAACTCCTGGGCGCGTTGCTGGATGTCGGCGGTCATCGTGGCGGTCATGGCGTGAGGTTCCTTGCGCGGTGCTTCGTCGGCCAGGCGGGCGCGCCGGACGCAGCGGCGCCGTCCTGCCGGATGCCGCCCACTCTAGGGCCGCGCGGCGGCAGGCCATCGCCGGAGCAGGCGGGGGAACCGCGGGCTTTTCCGCCTGGACCCGGTGAGCGGGCGATGGGCCCGGCGCCTCAGGTCGGACGTTGGAAGGCGCGGCGCGCGCGGTCGACCTCGGCGGCCGTCACGCAATCGGCCGCGTGGTCGTTGACCAGGCCCATCGCCTGCATGAAGGCATAGGCCGTGGTCGGGCCGACGAAGGCCCAGCCGCGCTGCTTCAGGTCTTTCGACAACGCGATCGACGCCGGCGACACCGACACCGGCTGCGGCGGCGCGGCCGCGGCCGGGTCGGCCTCGAAGCGCCAGAAGTAAGCCGCCAGCGTTCCGCATTCGGCCTGCAGCGCCACCGCGCGGCCGGCGTTGTTGACCACCGCCTCGATCTTGCCGCGGTGGCGCACGATGCCGGCGTCCTGCAGCAGCCGCGCGACGTCGCGCTCGTCGAAGCGCGCCACGCGGTGGAAGTCGAAGCCGGCGAAAGCGCGGCGGAAGTTCTCGCGCTTGTCGAGGATGGTGCGCCAGCTCAGGCCCGACTGAAAGCCTTCGAGGCACAGCTTCTCGAACAGCCGCCGGTCGTCGGCCACCGGAAAGCCCCATTCGCGGTCGTGATAGGCCTCGTAGTTGGGCGCCGCGGTGCACCAGCGGCAGCGCGGGCGGCCGTCGCTGCCGGGCAGCGTGGCGGGCGTGGTCATCGCTTCAGCCCTTGAACACCGGCGCGCGCTTGTCGAGGAACGCGGCCACCGCCTCGCGGTGGTCGGCCGTCTGGTGCGACAGCGCCTGGAACGCGGCCGACAGCTCCAGCACCGTGTCCAGCCGACCGTGGATGGCCTCGCGGATCAGCCGCTTGGTCATGCGCACCGCGTGCACCGGGTTGGCGGCGATCTTCTGCGCCAGCGCCTGCGCGGTGGGCAGCAGTTCGGCGGCCGGCACCACGCGCGAGACCAGGCCCCAGGCCAGCGCCTGCTGGGCGTCGATGACCTCGCCGGTGAGCGACAGCTCGCTGGCGCGCGACAGGCCGATCAGCCGCTGCAGCAGCCAGGCGCCGCCGTCGCCGGGGATGATGCCCAGGCGCACGAAGCTTTCGGCGAACTTCGCCTGCTCCGACGCGATGCGGATGTCGCACATGCACGCCAGGTCCAGCCCGGCGCCGATGGCCGGGCCGTTGACGGCGGCGATCACCGGGACCTCCAGGTTGAACAGCGCCAGCGGCAGCCGCTGGATGCCGCGGCGGTACTCGTCGCGGATCTGCAGGCCGTCGACCGCGCCGCCGGACTGGCGCTGCATGTCCTTGATGTCGCCGCCCGACGAGAAGCTGCTGCCGGCGCCGGTCAGGATCACGGCCTTGACGCCGCCGTCGTCGCGGATGCGTTCGATGGCGCGCAGGAAGTCGGCCACCGCCGAGTTGCCGGTCAGCGGGTTGCGGCGCGCCGGCTCGTCCATGGTCAGCGTGACGATGGGGCCTTGCTGGTCGTAGCGGAGGAAGTCGGTCATGGCGGTGCGGTGAAGTGGGGCCGCAAGCGTAAGCGCTGGAGCGATCAGCGGTTCTCGCAGGGGCGCGTCTCTCCGCTGCCCGCCGCCGCCAGCTCGATCACGGCGTCGGCCGCCCACGCGCCCAGGCCCGCGGGCCGCACGAGCACCGGGTTGAGCTCGATCGAGCGCAGCCGCTCGCCATGCCGGTGCGCCAGCACCGACAGCCGCGACAGCAGCCGCGCCAGCGCGTCCACGTCGGCCGGCGGCCGGCCGCGCGCGCCGCGCAGCAGCGGCGCGCCGCGGATGCCGGCGATCATCGCGTGCGCGGCCGCCTCGTCGAAGGGGCAGCGGCGGAACACTACGTCCTGCAGCAGCTCGACGAAGATGCCGCCCAGGCCGAAGGCGGCGAACAGGCCGAGCTGCGGGTCGCGGTGCACGCTGACCAGGCATTCGACGCCGTCGGCGATCTGCGGCGCGACGAGCACGCCGTCGATGCGCGCATCGGGCCTGGCGCGCGCGACCGCTGCCGTCACGGCCGCGAAGGCCGAGCGCACTTCGCCGGCGCTGCGCAGGTCGAGCTGCACGCCGCCGACCTCGGACTTGTGCGCGATGTCGGGCGAAACGATCTTCAGCACCACCGGAAAGCCCATGCCCTGCGCGGCTGCCGCGGCCGCCTGCGCGTCGGTGGCCAGCGCCTCGGGCAGGCAGGCCACGCCGTGCGACGCGAGCCAGGCCTTGGCCTCGGCCTCGTTCGGCACCGTGGCCGGCAGGGGTGCGCCGGTCGTCGCTGGCGACATTGCTTGCGACAACGCCGGCGCCTCCGGCCGCGCAAAGGCCCGGCCGAAGCGCGCCAGCGCGCCGATCGCGTGGATCGCGCGCGCCGGCTCCTCGAACACCAGCAGCCCGTCCTGCTCGTACGCGGCCACCGCCTCGCGGTCGGCGGTCGTCAGGATGGTCCACAACCGGTCCGGGTGCGCGCGCGCCACGTCGGCGAAGCTCCGGCGCAGCACCGGGCCCTTCTTCAGCGAGCCGCCGACGCCGGCCAGGTAGACCGCGATCGCCTCATAACCACCACGTTCGGCGACCTCGCGCGCGAAGTGGCCGACGAGGTCGATGTCGTTGAGCGACTGGGCCGTGATGTCGATCGGGTTCACCGGCGATGCGAACGGCAGCAGCGCCTGCAGCCGCTGCTGGCTGCCGCCGTCCATCTGCGGCATCGCCAGGCCGGCGCGCTCGGCGGCGTCGCTCATCTGGATGCCGGCGCCGCCGCTGAGCGTCAGCACGCCCAGCGTGCCGGCCACCGGGTAGATGCGCCGCGCGGCGGCGTAGGCGATGTCGAGCATCTGCTCGGTGTGCTCGGCGCGCACGGCGCCGAACTCGTCGAGCACGACGTCGAACAGCCGGTCATCGCCGGCGATGGCCGCGGTGTGCGACTGCACGGCGCTGGCGCCGAGCGCGCTGCGCCCGCCCTTGTGCACGATGACCGGCTTGCGCGCGCGGCGCGCCGCTTCCAGCGCCTGCAGCAGCAGTTCCGGCCGGCGCAGGCCTTCGAGGTAGGCGACGATGACGTCGATGCCGGGGTGGTCGACCAGCCAGCCGATCGCCTCGCCCAGCGTCACGTCGGCCTCGTTGCCGGTGGTGATGCACAGCGGCGTGCCCATGCCGCGGTTGCGCGCGATGTTGAAGATCTGCGAGCCGACGGCGCCCGACTGGCTGGCGATGCCGATGCGCCCCGGCAGCGGAAAACCGCGCTCGAACGCGGTGGAGAAGAACGGGTAGTAGGCCGCGTGGGCGTTGAACAGGCCGATGGTGTTGGGGCCGAACAGGCGCAGGCCGCTGGCCTGGGCCGCGCGCACCATGCGCTGCTGCAGTTCGGCGCCCGCCGCCCCGGCCTCGGCGAAGCCGGCCGAGAAGACGATGGCCGAGCGCGTGCCCCGGCGGGCCAGCGCCTCCACGGCGTCGGCCGCCAGGGCGCCCGGCACGGCGACGATGGCGGCGTCGGGCGCGGCCGGCAGGTTCTCGATGGCGTCGTAGCAGCGCAGGCCTTGCACGTCGCTGCGCGCCGGGTTCACCGGCCACAGCTCGCCGGCGAAGCCCTGCTGCAGCATGGTGGCGATCGGGATGCCGCCGATGCGCTCGGGGTCGGACGAAGCGCCGACGATCGCGACGCTCGCCGGATTCAGCACGTCTGAAGACCGCATCGCTCAAGCCGCCGCCGGGTGGAACACCGGCACCGGGTAGCCCTGGCCGAGATCGCGGAAGGCCACCTGCACCGGCGCGCCGATGCGCAGCGCGTCGGGTTCGGCGTCGACGAACTGCGTCAGCATGCGGCAGCCTTCGGCGAGGTCGACGTAGCCGATGGCATAGGGCTCGTCGATGCGGCGCATCACGCTGAAGGTGTGGATCGTGCCCTGCCCGCTGGCCGCGCGCCAGGCGGTGCGGTCGCTGCCGCAATGCGGGCAGATCGGCCGCGGATAGTGGTGGCTGCGGCCGCAGGCTTCGCAACGGCGCAGCAGCAGCCGGCCTTCGGCGGCGGCCTGCCAGTAGGCAGCGGTTTCCGGTGCGGCGGCCAGCAGCTCGTCGAGGGGCTGCTGCGGCGAGGGGGTGTTGACGGTCATCCGATGCGCTCCAGGATCAGGGTGCTGCTGGCGTGGCGGGTGCCGATCCAGCCGCCGAGGCCCTGCGCCAGCGCGAGGCGGCAATCGGGCACCTGCACGGCGGGGTGGGCGCGGCCGCGCAGCTGGCGCACGGCTTCGATCACCTTGGTCATGCCGCCGCGGTTGGCGGGGTGGTTGTTGCACTGGCCGCCGCCGTCGGTGTTGAACGGCAGCCTGCCGACGCCGGCGATCAGGTTGCCGTCGGCGACGAAGCGCCCGCCCTCGCCCTTGGCGCAGAAGCCCAGGTCTTCGAGCTGCAGCAGCACGGTGATCGTGAAGCTGTCGTAGATCGACGCGTACTGGATGTCGGCGGGCCGCACGCCGGCCTGCGCGAAGGCCGTGCGGCCCGACAGCGCCGCGCCGGTGCGGGTGAGGTCGGCCGCGCCGCCCTGCAGGTGATAGATGGCGTCGCCGGCGCCGCGGATGGCGACGCTTTGCGCGCGCAGCTCGCGCGCGATCTCGCGCCGCGTGACGACGATGGCGCCGCCGCCGTCGGTGACCACGCAGCAGTCCAGCCGGTGCAGCGGGTCGGCCACCAGCGGCGAGTCGAGCACGTCCTGCACGGTCACCGGCTCGCGCAGCAGCGCGTGTGGGTTGTGCTGCGCGTGCTGCGACGCGGCGACGCGGATCCACGCGAGCTGCTCGCTGGTGGTGCCGTACTCGTGCATGTGGCGCTTAGCGCACATGGCGTAGAGCAGCGTGACGTTCGGGCGGTAGGGGATCTCGAAGGCGGTGTCGGGCACCTGCATCGGCGCGCTGCGCGCCGAGGTGCCGACGGAGCGGCCTTCCGATCGCGGCCGGCCGGCCAGCGTGACCAGCGCCACGTTGCAGCGCCCGGCGTCGACCGCGGCGGCGGCGCGCGCCACGTGCGAGACATAGCTGGCGCCGCCCAGCTCGGTGGAATCGACGTGCTGCAGGCGCAGCCCCAGGTACTCGGCCATCGCCAGCGCGCCGAAGCCGGGGGCATCGCCGGCGCAGAAGTAGCCGTCCACGTCGGCCAGGGACAGCCCGGCATCGGCCAGCGCGCCGCGGGCGCATTCGGCGTGCAGCAGCGCGGTGGAACGGTCGGGCGCCTTGCGCAAGGGGTGTTCGTAGACGCCTGCGATGACGGCGGAGGGCATGGCGGGTTCGGCTCGGGGCAGGGTTGCTGCGGTTGACGCGGGGAAATGGTCTCGCCATACTGGCCCAACCATTGTGGTCCAACCATTCTACCTCAAGACCCAAAAGACCGGAGACCTCCAGATGACGACGCGCAGACGCTTCGGAACCTCGCTGCTGCTGGCGCCGCTGGCCCCCCTCGCGGTGCCGGCGGCGCGCGCGGCGGAGCCGCCGGCCGCGGCCTTCCCCACGCGGCCGGTGAGGCTGGTCGTGCCGACGCCGGCGGGCGGCTCGTTCGACGGCCTGGCGCGCTTCTTCGGCGAGAAGCTGGCCGCGGCCTGGAAGCAGCCGGTCGTCATCGAGAACAAGCCCGGCGCGGCGACGATGCTGGCCGCCGCCCAGGTGGCGAAGTCGCCGGCCGACGGCTACACGCTGCTGTTCGGCACCAGCGCCGTGGCGCAGAACCCCAGCCTCTACGCCAAGATGCCTTACGAGCCGGGCGAGCTGGCGGCGGTTGCCAAGCTGCACGACATTCCGCTCGCGCTGGCGGTCAACACCAGCCTGGGCGTCACCACCTTGCCGAGTTTCATCGAGCGTGCCAAGGCGGCGAAGGGCGCCATGTCCTGCGGCGTCATCTCGACCACGGCACAGGCGCTGGGCAAGATCTTCGAGCAGGCGGCCGGGGTCGAGCTGGTCTCGGTGCCGTACAAGGGCGAGGCGCCGGCGCTGACCGACCTGCTCGGCGGCCAGGTCAATGCCACCTTCATCGCGCCCGGCACCGCAGCGGCGCAGGCCGGCCGGCTGCAGGTGCTGGCGGTGGCCAGCGCCAAGCGGCTGGCGCGCATCGCACAGGTGCCGACCTTCGCCGAGCTGGGGCTCGCCGACCTGCGGCGCTCGGGCTGGGGCGGCGTGTTCGCGCCGGCGGGCACGCCGCGCGCGGTGGTCGACCGCCTCTCGGCCGCCTGGCTGCAGGTGGCCACCAGCGCCGAGGTGGCCGAGAAGACCGACGCCGCCGGCTACGTGGTGGACGCCGTCGAATCGCGTGCCTTCGCCGCCTTCGTCGAAGCCGAGACCGGCTACTGGCGCGGCGTGTTCAAGCAGTTCGGCATCAAGGCCGAATAACTTCGCTCTTCAACGGCTTCGCGCGCGGGCCGGCGCGGACCCGCTCTGCGCCGCCGAGGCCTCGAACAGATAGGCATGCAGCGCCTTGAAGTGCCGGCGCAGCAGCAGCACGGCCTTCTCGGCGTCGCGCCGGCGCAGGCAGTGGACGATTTCGCGGTGCACCTTCACGGTCTCGGCGCGCGGGGCCACGCCGTCGCGCTGCAGCACCTTCAGCACGATGTCGGTGACGGCGTCGACCAGGATCACCAGCACCTCATTGTGCGTGGCCTGCGCCAGCAGGCGGTAGAAGTTGACGAGCTGCTCGCGCCGCTCGTCCAGCCGGTTCAGGCGCGTCAGTTCCTCGGTGCGGCTGATGCTGTGCTCCAGCGCGTCGAGCTCCTGCTCGCGCGCGCGCTCGGCGGCCAGGCGCAGCACGGCGTCGAGCAGGATCACGCGGCTCTCGGTCAGGTCGGCCAGCGAGATGCGGCCCAGGTGCACCATGTCGCCGAACGAGCGCGTCACCACCGCGGGGTCGCCCTCGCGGATGAAGGCGCCGCCCTTCACGCCCTTGTGCAGGCGGATGACGCCGGCGATCTCCAGGCTGCGCAACGCCTCGCGCACGGCGGTGCGCGAGCTGCCGCACTGCAGCGCCAACTCGCGCTCGGCCGGTAGCTTGTCGCCAGGCTTCAGCGCGCCGCTGGCCAGCTGCTCGCGCACCTGGTCACAGATGGTCTCGAACACGCGCGGCGCGCGGGTGCCGGCGGCATTGGGTTCGGCGGCGGCGCGCGCGGCGTCCTTCATGCAGTCCTTCCCTCTTGGAGGGCTGCATTATCGGCAGGGTGTTGCCGTGGCCATCAGCGAGTCGTTGACGGCGTACGGCTGACGACGTGTCGCGGCAGGCGCGCGGCACCATCGGTGGCATGCAACCAGTGACATGCCGCTGCCGCTGACCGAACCGCGCCTCAATACGCCCGCGGCGACACCCCCTCGCGCTCGCGCACCTGCACCGTCATCTCGCCGACCCGCTCGATTGCGATGCGCAGCGTGTCGCCCGGCGCGAAAGGTCCCACGCCTTCGGGCGTGCCGCTGGCGATCACGTCGCCGGGCTGCAGCGGCAGCACCGAGGAGACCAGCTCGATCAGCTCGGCCACGCCGACGATCATCTCGCCGGTGTTGGCCTGCTGCCGCAACTCGCCGTTGACCCACAGCCGGTTGTCCAGCGCCTGCGGGTCGCCGACTTCGTCGGCCGTCACGATCCACGGCCCCAGCGGCGTGAAGCCGGCAAAGGACTTGCGCATGCTGCGCTCTTCCTCGAACTGCTCGGCCTCGATGCGCATGGTGGCGTCGATCAGGCAGGCATAACCGAATACGTGGGACCACGCCCGCTCGCGTGGGATGTCGCGCCCGCCCTGGCCGATGATCACCGCCAGCTCCGATTCGTGGTCGAAGCGCCGCGTCGAACCGCGCGGCAGTTCGATGGTGCCGCCGTGCCCGACCACCGAGCCCGGCGCCTTCAGGAAGAAGCCCTGCTCGCGCGCGGTGCGGCCCTTCTTGGTGACGACGCGCGAGCCCAGCTCGCCGATGTGCTTGCGGTAGTTGGCCGGCGCCGCGAAGACGTGCGGCGGCGCCGGGTTGGCGGCCAGCCAGCGCACGACGTCGAGCGCGCGGCCCGTGGCCTGCGCACGCACGCGCTCGATGGCCGGCCGCGCCTCGGCCCAGTGCGCGACCAGCCAGTTGATGCGCTGCGGCGGCAGCGCGTCCAGCGCGGCCGGCAGCGCGGCGGTGACGTCGTAGAGCCGCTCGCCCTCGACGAGGCCGACCCGGTGGTCATCGAAGCTGGCGATCTTCATTCGAGCTCTTCGCGGTAGTAGCCCAGCGCCTGCAGCGCGGGCTGGTCGTTGACCTGGAACAGCAGCGCGTCTTCCAGGCCCTGGTGCGCGTGCCAGGCCCAGGGGGCGACGGCGAAGAAGTCGCCGGCCTCCCAGTCGTAGCGCTCGTCGCCGACGGTGCTGACGCCGCGGCCGCGCAGCACGTAGTACACCTTGCTGCCGGTGTGGCGCCGCCGCCGGCCCTGGAAGCCGGCGCGGATGCGCTGCAGCTGCTGGCCCATCGTCGTCATCGGCGGGCCGCCGGTGGCGGGGTTGCGGTAGGCCAGCACCACGTCGTCGTGCGGGTCGGGCGGCAGGCCGGCGGCGGCGTCCAGCGCGGCCTGGGCACTCGCCTGCGGGTAGGCCAACAAGGGGTTGGCGTAAGGCCCGGGGGCGGCGCGCGGCGGCGCCATCAGGCCGCTGCCGTGCTGGCGCCAGCTGCGGTCGGGCACGCGGTCCACCGGCTGCACGTCGTGCGCATAAGGCTCGAAGAACGTGGCCTGCAGCAGCCGCATCAGCGAGATGTCCAGCACGTCCAGCCACACCATGGGCTCGCTGCCGCGGTGCACGTGGTCGTGCCAGCTGCCGGCGGGGGTCAGCACGAGGTCGCCCTCGTTCATGGCGTAGTGTTCGCCGTCGACCGTGGTCCAGGCGCCGTTGCCCTTCATGATGAAGCGCAGGGCACTGGCGCTGTGGCGGTGGCAGGTGGCCACCTCGCCGGGCAGGATGACCTGGATCGAGCACCAGAAGGTGTGCGTCGTGCCCTCGGCCAGCCCCGGGTTCTGCAGCCGCAGCGTGCGCCGCGGGCCGCCGGCGCCGAGGTCGACCTCGCGGCCCAGCCGGTCGAGCAGCGGCGCCAGGTCGCGCCAGCGCCAGTGCACCGAGCGCATGGTCGGCCGCGGCTCGCGCGTGAACAGCGGCGGGTCGTCGCTCTGGTGCACGCGGCAGTGGAAGCGCGCCAGCTCGGCCTGCAGTGCGCGCCGGGCGTCGCCGTCGTTGGTGACGATGTCCATCACACCTCCGCTAACTGGTAAGCCGGACGGATGGCGGCCGGCGGCGCCGGCACGCCCGCGCCGCGGACGAGGTCGACAAGCGCCGCGGCATCGGCCGACGCCTCGTCGGCGCGCCAGGCCACCGTGCCGTCGGGGCGCACCAGCACCAGGCGGCGCTGGTAAAGCCGCTCGGCCTCGTCGTGGCGGATGTCGACGGTCTGCAGCGGCAGGCCGGCGGCCGCGGCGGCGCGCTCGATCGAATCGGCCGCCGGCGGCGCGGCGCCCAGGCGCAGCAGCACGAAGCCGCGGCCGAACAGGTCCAGCGTCGACCGCCCTTCCGCCAGCCACACGTGGGGCGCGCGCGAGCCCGGCCGCGCCGTCGGCGTGTAACGCGCGACCTCATTCGGCGGCGGCGGCGTGCCGTCGGGCGCGACGATGGGCGAGCCTTCGTAGACGTAGCCCAGGTGGATGCCGACCGAGAACCACTCGCGCTTCATCATCTCGGTGTAGCGCGCGCCGTACTCGCGGCGCGCGGCCTCGATGTCGGGGTGGTCCCGGTCGAACACCGCGGGGTCGGGCTTCAGCACGCGCGGCGACAGCATGCGGCGCAGGTTCTCGCCGGCCTCGGTGACGTTGCGCACGGCCACCGGCTGCTGCTCGAACCCGTAGCTGTCGAGCAGGTGGTCGCCGCCCCAGCCCTGCACCTTCGCGGCCAGCTTCCAGCTCAGGTTCACCGCATCGAGAATGCCGGTGTTCATCCCGAAGCCGCCGGTCGGCGAGGTCAGGTGCGCGGCGTCGCCGGCGATGAAGACGCGGCCCTGGCCGTAGCGGTCGGCCACGAGCTGGCGGCGCACCCAGGGGAGCACCGAGAGGATCTCGAAGTCGAACTCGCGCCCCATCGCGCGCACGATGGCGCGGCGCATCTGCGCCTCGCTCACCTCGCGCCGCGTGGCGTCTCCAACGAGCGAGAAGCGCCACTGGTCGCGGCCGTTGATCGCCACCAGCGTCGCCCAGGTGCCTTCGGGGCCGATGAAGATGTAGCGGTAGGCCGGCGCCTTGTCGTGCAGCTTCTCCAGCCCGTCGCAGCGGAAGACGACGTTGGTGGTGTAGGACAGCACCGGCTCGCCGCTCATGCCGATGCCCAAGGCTTGACGCACGCCGCTGGCGCCGCCGTCGCAGCCCACGAGGTACTGCGCCTGCAGCGTGCGGCGCTCGCCGCTGGCGGCGTCTTTCAGCGTCGCCAGCACGTGGTCGCCGCGGTCCTCGAACGACGCCAGCTCGGTGCGGTAACGCAGGTCCACGCGGCCGGTGCTGCGCACGAAGCGCGCCAGCACGGGGTCGAAGAAGTTCTGCGGGCAACGCTCGCGCTTCTGTGGGCTGACGGGTGGGCACTTCTCGGCCGCCGGCGACGGGAAAACCTCGCGCCCGAACTCGTAGCCGTTGAGGTCGGTGACCCAGGCGCAGTCCTGCGGGTAGTCGCGGTTGTAGCCGGCCGATTCGACCCAGGGCACGATGCCCCAGCGGCGGCAGAACTCCATCGAGCGGATGCCGACCATGTCCATGCGCGGCTGGCCGATCACGCCGTCGCCGCGTTCGACCAGCACGCAGTCCACGCCGCGCCAGCCCAGGTCGCCGGCCAGCGCCAGGCCGACGGGGCCGGCGCCGACGATCAAAACAGGGGTGGTTTGCATGGCGTTCAGCGGACGAGGTTGCGGCCGAGCACGCTGCGATGGGTCGGGACCCTCGATCAGCGGCTTCGTGTAAATGGTCCGTCCATTTTGCACGCAATCGGCCGTCGCCGCCGCAGGTCGTGGCAGGCTCCCTCACCCGCGTGCGGAGGCGGGTTGCTACGGCAGCTGGCGGTCGAGCGCCGGCACGTCGGCCAGCGGCCCCTCGACGTACAGCCGCATCACCCCCGCCATCCCCAGCCGCGTGTGCCCTTGCGCCACCAACTGCCGGTACAGCGTGGCCAGTAGCTCGGCCATCGGCAGCGGCGCCGTGGCCTCGCGGCCCAGCGCCAAGGCGATCTCGGTGTCCTTCAGCGCATTCAGCGTCGATCCGCTGTAGACGCCGGCCAGCATGGCGCCGGCGTAGTGGCGCAACACCGCGGAGTCGGCGAAGCCGGCCTGCATCGCCTGCACCAGCGCGGCGGCGTCCAGGCCCTGGCGCTGCGCGAGGTGCAAGGCCTCGGCCAGCACCGCGGCGGTGCCGAAGCTGACGAGCTGGTTGCAGGCCTTGCCGATCTGCCCGCTGCCGGCCGCGCCGAGATGGGTGATGCGCGCGGCATAGGCCTGCAGCAGCGGCTGCACGCGCGCCAGCGCCGCCGCGTCGCCGCCGGCAAACACCGTCAGCCGGCCTTCGCGCGCGCCGGCCGGGCCGCCGGAGACCGGCGCGTCGATCCAGTGGCCGCCGCGCTCGGCCAGCAGCCGGGCGGCGAAGGCGCGCGTCGCGTCGGGCGCGATGGTCGAGTGGTCGATGACGATGCCGCCCGGCGCCAGGCCGGCGGCCGCGCCCTCGGGGCCGAACACCACCTGCTCCACCGCGGCCGCGTCGGTCACGCACAGGCAGACGATGCCGGCCTCGCGCGCCAGCGCGGCCGGCGTCGTGGCGACGCTCGCCCCTTGCATAGCCAGCGCCTCCGCCTTCGCGCGGTCGCGGTTCCACACCTGCAGCGGCCAGCCAGCCTGCGCCACGCGCTGCGCCATCGGCGCGCCGATCGCGCCCAGGCCGATCCAGCCGATGAGCTCGTTCGTAGCGTTAGCGCCGGCGCTCATGCTCGTCACCAGAGCGCCGCTTCAGACGAAGCGCTCGCCGCGCTCGGCCATCGACAGCAGCCGCTTCGGCGGCTCGAAGCGCTCGCCGTAGCGTCGCGCCAGCTCGGCCGCGCGCTGCGCGAAGGCTTTCAGACCCACGCTGTTGACGTATTGCAGCGTGCCGCCGGTCCAGCGCGGGAAACCGATGCCCAGCACCGAGCCGACGTTGGCGTGGCGCGCCGCCTCGATCACGCCCTCTTCCAGGCAGCGGATGGACTCGATGGCCTGGACGTAGAGCAGCCGGTCGCGCAGGTCGGCGTCGGGCGCGCCGCCGCCGCCGCCGCTGAAGACGTCGGCCAGCCCCGGCCACAGCCGCTTGCGGCCGTCTTCCGGGTAGTCGTAGAAGCCGCCACCGCCGGCGCGGCCCGGGCGCTTCAAGTCGACCGCCATCGTGCGGATCACGTCCCAGCCCGGGTGCTGCGGCAGCGGCAGGCCTTCGGCCGCGAGGTCGGCGATGGTCTGCTGCCGCACCGACCACGACAGCGCCATCGAGGTCTCGTCCATCACCGCCAGCGGCCCCACCGGCATGCCCACCGCCAGTGCCGCGTTCTCGATGCGCGCCGCGGCCACGCCTTCGGCCAGCATCGCCGCGCCTTCCTTGGTGAAGGTGCCGAACACGCGGCTGGTGTAGAAGCCGCGGCTGTCGTCGACGACGATCGGCGTCTTCTTCAACTGCTGCACGAAGTCCAGCGCCCGCGCCAGCGTTTGCGGCGAGGTCTGTCGGCCCTTGATGATCTCGACCAGCGGCATGCGGTCCACCGGCGAGAAGAAGTGGATGCCGATGAAGTGCCCGGGCCGCGCCACCGCCGCCGCCAGCCCTGTGATCGGCAGCGTGGAGGTGTTGGATCCGATGAAGCCGCCCGGGGCCAGCATCGCCTCGGCCTCGGCGGTGGCTTGCGCCTTCACGTCGCGCTTCTCGAACACCGATTCGATGATCAGGTCGCAGCCTTGCAGCTCGCCGGCGTCGCCGGTGGGCTGGATCAGCGCCAGCGTGAGCGCCATGCGTTCGGCGTCGAGCCGGGCTTTCTCGACCAGCCGGGCCAGCGTCTTCCCGATGCGCGCCTTGCCTTGCTGCGCGGCCTCGGCGCTCACGTCCTTCAGCACCACCGGCAGGCCGCGCTGCGCCGCCGCCAGCGCGATGCCGGCGCCCATCATCCCGGCGCCCAGCACGCCCAGGCGCTGCACGGCGGACGGCGGCTGGCCCTCGGGCCGGCCCTTGCCGTTCTTGATCTCGTTCATCTGGAAGAAGAACGTCGTGATCAGGTTCTTCGACACCGGGTGCGTCGCCAGCTGCACGAGGTAGCGGCTCTCGATGCGCGACGCGGTGTCGAAGTCGACCGCGGCGCATTCCACCACCGCCGACATCGCCGCCTCCGGCGCCGGATAGAGGCCACGGTGCTTGGCCATCAGCGCCAGCGGCGCGCTGCGCAGCCAGGCCAGCGGCGCCACCGCGTTGGCGGTTGAGCCCGGCAGCCGGAAGCCCTTGCGGTCCCAGGGCTGCTGCGGCTGCGGGTTGGCGGCGATCCACTCGCGCGCCCGGGCCCGCAGTGCGTTCAGGTCGGGGGCCAGGCCGTCGACCAGCTTCAGCGCCAGCGCGCGCCCCGGGTCGAACGTGGGCCCTTCGACGATCAGCGGCATCGCCGCTTCGACGCCCAGCAGGCGCACCAGCCGCACCACGCCGCCGCCGCCGGGCAGCAGGCCGAGGTTGGCCTCGGGCAGGCCCAGCGCGATGGCCGCATCGTCCAGCACGAAGCGCGCATGGCAGGCCAGCGCGATCTCGAAGCCGCCGCCCAGCGCCGTGCCGTTGAGCGCGGCCACCACCGGCGGGCCCAGCGTCTCCAGCCGGCGCAACAGCGCCTTCATGCCCTGCGCGCGCTCGAACAGCGCCGCAGCGTCTTCGGGCCTGGCCGCCAGCAGGTGGTTGAGGTCGCCGCCGGCGAAGAAGGTCTTCTTGGCCGAGGTGAGGATCACGCCGGCGATGTCGTTCTTTTCTGCCGTCAGCCGCCCGACCGTCGCGGCCAGCGCAGCGCGGAACGCCGGGTTCATGGTGTTGGCCGACTGGCCCGGCATGTCGATCGTGAGGGTGACGATGCGCTGCTCGTCGCGCTCGTAGCGGATGGCTTCGGTCATGGCTTGCACTCCGCGCGTCGTCACAGGCGTTCGATGATGGTGGCCACGCCCATGCCGTCGGCGGCGCAGAGCACGACCATGCCGCGCGTGAGGCCGCGGCGCTCCAGCTCGTCGAGCAGCGTGCCCACCAGCATGCAGCCGGTGGCGCCCAGCGGGTGGCCCAGCGCGATGGCGCCGCCGTTGACGTTGACCTTCTCCGGCGGCAGCTTCAGCTCGCGCATGAAGCGCAGCACCACGGTGGCGAAGGCCTCGTTGACCTCGTAGAGGTCGATGTCCTCGGGCGCCAGCCCGGCCTTGGCCAGCGCGATGCGCGCCGCCGGCGCCGGCGCGTCGAGCATGATCACCGGCTCGCTGCCGACGGCGGCCACCGAGACGATGCGCGCGCGCGGCGTCAGGCCCAGCGCACGGCCTTTGGCCTCGGAGCCGACGAGCATCAGCGCCGCGCCGTCGACGATGCCCGACGAGTTGCCCGGCGTGTGCCCGTGCTCGATGCGCTCCAGCTGCGGGTAGGCGGCGACGGCCAGCGCGTCGAAGCCGGCCTCGCCCATCGCGGCAAACGATGGCTTCAGCCTGGCCAGCCCTTCCAGCGTGGTGTCGGGGCGGATGAACTCGTCCTCGGCCAGAATGGTCAGCCCATTGATGTCCTCGACCGGCAGCAGCGAGCGGCTGAACCGCCCCTCGGCGCGCGCCGCGGCCGCGCGCTGCTGCGATTGCAGCGCGTAGCGGTCCAGAGCGTCGCGCGTGTGGCCGTCCAGCGTGGCCATCAGGTCGGCGCTGACGCCCTGCGGCACCAGGCGGAGCTGGAAGTTCAGCGCCGGGCTGTTGTCGCGCGCGCTGGGGGCGGCGCCCATCGCCACGCGCGACATCGATTCCACGCCGCCGGCGACGACGAGGTCGCTCCAGCCCGCGCGCACCTTGGCCGCCGCGAGGTTGGCGGCCTCCAGGCCCGAGCCGCAGTAGCGGTTGAGCTGCAGCCCCGGCACCCGCCAATGCCAGCCGGCGGCCAGCGCGGCCAGCTTGGCGATCACCGCGCCCTGCTCGCCGTGCGGCTGCACGCAGCCGATCAGCGCGTCTTCGACCTGCGCGGTGTCGAGGTCCAGCCGGCGCTGCAGGCCACGCATCAGCCCGGCCAGCAGGCCGACGGGGTTGACCTCGTGCAGGCTGCCGTCGGCGCGGCCGCGGCCGCGCGGCGTGCGCACGGCGTCAAAGATCAGGGCTTCGGTCGTCATGCGGGTCGGCGTGGATTTTCATTGGTTCAACCATCATAATGCAATCGCCAACGCCAACGCCATCGCCATCGATGGCCCAAGAACGAGGAGTCCTCCGTCATGCCCTCCACCTTCACCGGCCGCGACGCCTTCGCGCCCGACGCGCTGGCCGGCAAGGTCGCGCTGGTCGCCGGCGCGTCCGGCGGCATCAACCTCGGCATCGCGCAGCATTTCGCGCGCCATGGTGCGCGCGTGGCGATCCTGAGCCGCAGCGCCGAGCGCATCGCCGCGGCGGCGCGCACGCTGCCCGCCGCGGACGATGCGGTGCTGGCGCGCGCCGCCGACGTGCGCGACTACGACGCCGTGGCCGCCGTGGTGCGCGAGACGGCCGCGACCTTCGGGCCGATCGACATCGTCGTCTCCGGCGCCGCGGGCAACTTCCACGCGCCGGCGGCGCATTTGTCGCCCAACGGCTTTCGCACCGTGGTCGAGATCGACCTGATCGGCACCTTCCACGTGCTGCGCGCGAGCTTCGAGCACCTGCGCCAGCCCGGCGCTTCGCTGATCGCGATCACCGCGCCGGGGGCCACGCACCCGGGCCCGTTCCAGGCGCACGCCAACGCGGCCAAGGCCGGCGTCAACATGCTGGTGCGCTGCCTGGCGCTGGAATGGGGGCCGGCGGGCGTGCGCGTCAACGCGCTGTCGCCGGGGCCGATCGCCGGCACCGAAGGCATGGCGCGGCTCGCCGCGACGGCCGAGCGCGAACGCGCGATCAAGCAGCGGCTGGCGCTGCGCGACTACGGGCAGGTCCGCGACGTCGCCGACATGGCCTTGTTCCTGGCCAGCGACAACGCGCGCTACGTCACCGGCACGGTGTTCGACTGCGACGGCGGCGCCGGGCTGGGCGACGCCAGCGCCGATGCGCTGTCGGCGCCGCCGCCGCGCGCTTGAACCGGCTGCTCAGCCAGGCTTGCGGGCCGCGGCCTTGCGGGCGCCGGCCGCCGCGGCCGGCGCAGCGGCCTTGCGCGCCGCGCCTGCGGCCTTGGCCACCGCCTGGGCCGCCGTCCCGGCGGCGCCCGCCGCGCCCTGGGCCCAGGGCTTTTCTTCCAGGTAACGGTTAAGGTTGCGGAAATGCGCCGCCATCGCGGCGCAGGCCTTCTCGGGCTCGCCGGCGCGCAAGTGCTTCAGCACCTTGCGGCGCACCTGGATGATCTCGGGGAAAGGCTGTGGGTCGATGCGCGCCAGCAGCGTGCGCGTGATCTCCGACAGCGCGTCGATCAGCATCACGATCACTTCGTTGTGCGTGGCGCGCGCGAGCAGGCGGTAGAACTCGGTCAGCGCGCGCGTGTTGCGCGAGCCGTGGCCGGCCTTGAACAGCGCGGCGTGGTGCTCGATGTCGGCCTCGATCGCGTCCAGCTCTTCCTTGGTGGCCCGCTGCGCGGCCAGGCGCAGCGCGACGTTGGTGACCTCGATGCGCGCCTCGGTCACGCTGGCGGTGGGCACCTGGCCCAGCGCCACCATGTCGCGCACCGCCTGCGTGACGCCGTCGCTGCCCGACGAGCGGATGAAGAAGCCGCCGCTGGCGCCCGTGCGCGCTTCCACCAGGCCGGCCAGTTCCAGGCTGCGCAGCGCCTCGCGCACGCCGCTGCGGCTGATGCCGAAGCGCTCGGCCAGCTCGCGCTCGCCGGGCAGGCGCTGGCCGGGCAGCAGCGTGCCGTCGGCCACCTGGCGCCGCACCTGGTCGCACACCGCCTCGAAGGCGCGCCGCGTGCGCACGGGCTGAAAGTTGGGGCCGCCGGCGTCCGCCACCGCGCTGCTGTTCATGCTGGTTCCTCCGCCTCTTGTGGCGCCGCGGCCCCGGTGGGACCGCGGTCTTGGGTCGATCCCGACCATGCTACCCGAGCGCCTGCGCCGCATCGGTGCGTTCCCTATTGGTTGAACCGTTGACAAGTTGCTAGAGTCACCGGTCTCGATTCAGCTTCAGCCCCCGACGGCCGCCGCCATGAACCTCGACTTCAGCGCCGAACAGCGCGCCTTCCGCGACGAGGTGCGCGCCTTCATCCGCGAGCGGCTGCCCGCCGAGATCCGCGAGCGCCTGCGCCTGGGCCACCCGCCGCGCAAGCAGGACACCGTGGCCTGGCAACGCATCCTGCACGAGCGCGGCTGGGCCGCGCCGCACTGGCCGCGGCGCTACGGCGGCGCCGACCTGGGCCTGGCCGAGCGGCTGATCCTGCTGGACGAGATCTACCGCGCGCCGGCGCCGCTGCCGCAGGCCTTCAACACCGGCATGCTGGGCCCGGTGCTGCTGAAGTACGGGACCGAGGCGCAGAAGGACCACTTCCTGCCTCGCCTGGCGCGGCTGGACCTGTGGTTCTGCCAGGGCTTCTCGGAACCCGGCTCGGGCTCGGACCTGGCCTCGCTGCGCACGCGCGCCGAGCGTGACGGTGACGACTACATCGTCAACGGCCAGAAGATCTGGACCACCACCGCGCACCTGGCCGACTGGGTGTTCGCGCTGGTGCGCACCAGCACCGAGGCGCGCAAGCAGGAAGGCATCTCGTTCCTGCTGATCGACCTGAAGACGCCGGGCATCACGATCAGGCCCATCGTCTCGATCGACGGCGAGCACCACTTGAACGAGGTGTTCTTCGACAACGTGCGCGTCAGCGTCGCCAACCGGGTGGGCGACGAGAACCGCGGCTGGGACTGCGCCAAGTACCTGCTGGTGAACGAGCGCAGCGGCATCGCCAACGTCGGCCTGTGCCGCGAGCGGCTGGACTACGCGCGCGAGCTGGCTTCGCGCATCACCGAAGGCGGCCGCCCGCTGGCCGCCGACCCGAAGCTGAAGGCCGAGTTCGCCGAGCTGGACGCCGAAGTGCGCGCACTGGAGGTGACCAACTGGCGCTTCCTGCTCGACCCGCAGGCGCAGCAGGCACAACCGGCCTTCGCCTCGGTGCTCAAGCTCAAGGGCGTGGAGCTGCAGCAGGCGCTGGCCGCGCTGCTGGCGCGCATCGACGGGCCTGCGGGGCTGGAGCGGCGCGGCATCCACGGCGTGCCGGAACGGCACGGGCCGCTGTCGCCGCGCTACTTCTATTCGCGCGCCGCCAGCATCTACGGCGGCACGAGCGAAGTGCAGAAAGACATCGTCGCCAAGACGATCGTGGGCTGACGACATGAACTTCCAACTCAACGACGAGCAGCAGCAACTCCAGGACAGCGTCGGCCGCCTGCTGGCCGACCACTGCAGCTTCGAGCAGCGCCGCGCGATCGTGGCCAGTGCCGACGGCCGCAGCGCCGCGTTGTATGGCCGCCTGGCCGAACTGGGCGTGACGGCGCTGCTGGTGCCCGAAGCGCAAGGCGGCTTCGGCGGCCGGCTGGAAGACCTGCTGCCGGTGCTGCAGGCCTGCGGCGCCGCGCTGTGCACCGAGCCCGTGCTGGCCTCCGCCGTGCTGGGCGCGACCGCGCTGCGCGTGGCCGGCGGCGAACCCGCGGCGCGGCTGCTGCCGGGTTTGGCGCAAGGCACGACCGTCGTCGCCTGGGCGCACGACGAGCCGGGCACGCGGCACGCTGATCTTTGGATCGAAACGCGCGCCGAAAAAGGCCCTGGCGGCTGGACGATCAGCGGCGTCAAGCTGCCGGTGATCAGCGGCCCGCAGGCGCAGCACTTCGTCGTCAGCGCCCGCATCGCCGGCGCGGCCGATGCCACGCAAGGCTGCGCTTTCTTCGTCGTCGACGCCGGCGCGGCCGGCCTGCAGCGGCGCGACTTCCGCCTCGTCGACGACACGCCGGCCTCCGAGCTGACGTTCAACGCGACGCCGGCGCAAGCGTTGGCGGACCCGCTGTCGGACCCGCTGTCCGATCCGCACGACGGCGCCGCTTTCCAGCGCATCCTCACGGCCGTCAACGCTGCCGGCATCGCCGCGCTGTGCGCCGACATGGTGGGCGCCGCGCAGGCCGCCTACCGGCTGGCGCTGGACTACCTCAACGTGCGCAAGCAGTTCGGCCGCCTGATCGGCGAGAACCAGGCGCTGCGCCACCGCGCGGCCGACATGCTGGTCAGCCTGGAGATGGCGCGCAGCATGGCCATCGCCGCCGCGGTGGCGGCCGACCGGCCGGAAGCCGAGGACTCGGCCGCCGACCTGCTGCGCGCCAAGCTGATCGTCGGCCGCCATGCGCGCCAGGTCTGCCAGCACGCCATCCAGTGCCACGGCGGCATCGGCATGACCGAGGAATACGCGGTCGGCCATTGCCTGCGCCGCGTGCACGTGGCCGACCATTTGTTCGGCGACGCCGACGCGCAGGCGCGGCGGCTGGCGGCGTTGCTGGCGTGACAGCCCCCGTCTTCGACACGCTGCAGTGGGCCCGCGAAGGCCCGGTGCTGACGATCACGCTGAACCGCCCGCAGGCGTTGAACGCGATGACGGCGCCGATGCGCCGCGAGCTGTGCCGCGCGCTCGACCTCGCCGATGCCGACGACGCGGTGCGCGCCATCGTCTTCACCGGCGCCGGGCGCGCCTACTGCGCCGGTGCCGACCTGTCGGCCGGCGCCACCACCTTCGACCCCGCCACGCAGGCCTTGCACGCCGACGAAACCGGCGGCGATTGCGGCCGCGACGGCGGCGGCCTGCTGGCGCTGCGCTTGTTCGCCAGCACCAAGCCGCTGATCGCCGCGGTCAACGGCGCGGCGGTGGGCGTCGGCGCGTCGATGCTGCTGCCGATGGACATCCGCATCGCCAGCCGCGAGGCGCGCATCGGCTTCGTCTTCACGCGCCGCGGCATCGTGCCCGACGCTTGCGCCAGCTGGTTCCTGCCGCGCGTGGTGGGCATCGGCCGCGCGCTGGAGTGGTCGCTGTCGGGCCGGCTGCTGGCCGCCGACGAGGCGCTGGCCGGCGGCCTGCTGCGCGAGCTGTGCGCGCCCGACGAGCTGCTGCCGCGCGCCCGCGCGCTGGCATTGGAGATTGCCGACAACGCCGCGCCGGTCTCGGTGGCGCTGACGCGGCAGATGATGTGGCGCATGCTGGGCGCGGCGCACCCGATGGAAGCGCACCGCGTCGAGAGCCGCGCCATCGCCCAGCGCGGCGCCACGGCCGACGCGCGCGAGGGCGTCGCCGCCTTCCTGGAGAAGCGCGCGCCGCACTTTCCCGGCCGCGTCGGCGCCGACCTGCCGCCGGTCTATCCCTGGTGGCAGGAACCCGACTTCTAGCGCCGCGGCCGCTTTGCAAGCACGGCGCGCGGCGCTATCATTTGTAGAACCATTGACGCATTCGACCGCCCCGCGGTCGGCGCAGGAGACGAGTTCCATGTCCACCGCCCGCATCCTCCTCGACGGCCGCGGCGTCGACCGCGACGCGGTGCTGCTGCAAGGCCGCCGCGCCGCCGGCGGGCTGCATGCGCTGGGCGTGCGCGAAGGCGACGTCATCGCGCTGCTGCTGCGCAACGACTTCGCGTTCTTCGAGGCGCAGACCGCGGCCGCCGCGCTGGGCGCCTACTGCGTGCCGATCAACTGGCACGGCCGGCCCGACGAGGTGCGCTACGTGCTGGACGACGCGGGCCCCAAGGTGCTGGTGGCGCATGCCGACCTGCTGGCGCCGCTGCGCGGCACGCTGCCCGCGGGGCTGCAGGTGCTGGTGGTGCCGACGCCGGACGAGATCGCCGCCGCCTACGCGCTGGCGCCCGAGCAGACGCAAGCGCTGCCCGGTGACGTGGTGTGGCCCGAATGGGCCGCCGGCTTCGAGCCCTGGGCCGGCCCACCGCTGCGCGCGCGCGCGACGATGATCTACACCTCCGGCACCACCGGCCACCCCAAGGGCGTGCGCCGCGACCCGGCGACGCCCGAGCAGAGCGCCGCCTACGCCAAGATGCTGGAGCGCGTCTACGGCCTGGTGCCCGGCGCGCGCTGCCTGATCCCGGGGCCGCTGTACCACGCATCGCCCAATGCCTATGGCCGCCAGGCGCTGCCCAACGCCGAGCTGATCGTGCTGCACTCGCGCTTCGACCCCGAGGCGACGCTGGCCGCCATCGAGCAGCACCGCATCACCCACGCGGTGATGGTGCCGACGATGTTCGTGCGCCTGCTCAAGCTGCCGCAGGCGGTCCGCGACCGCTACGACATCGGCTCGATCCGCTGGGTCACGCACACCGGCGCGCCCTGCCCCGCCGAGGTCAAGCGCGAGTTCATGCAGTGGTGGGGCCCGGTGGTCTACGAGACCTACGGCGGCACCGAGGTCGGCACCGCCACGCTGGCCACGCCGGACGATTCGCGCAGCCACCCCGGCAGCGTGGGCGTACCGACGCCGGGCACGCGCATCGCGTTCTACGACGAGTTCGGCGATCGGCTGCCCGAAGGCGAGGTCGGCGAGATCTACATGCGGGTGCCTTGTTATGCCGACTTCACGTACCACAACAACCCCGCCAAGCGCGCCGGCGTGGAGCGCGACGGGCTGATCAGCGTCGGCGACATCGGCTACCTGAAGGACGGCCACCTCTACCTGTGCGACCGCCGCGCCGACATGGTGATCATCGGCGGCACCAACGTCTACCCGGCCGAGACCGAGATGGCGCTGATGCAATGCCCCGGCGTGCAGGACTGCGCCGTGTTCGGCATCCCCGACGACGACATGGGCGAGGCGCTGGCCGCCGCGGTGGAACGGCAGCCCGGCGCGCTGCTGACCGCCGACGACATCCGCCAATGGCTGCGCGAGCGGCTGGCCAGCGTGAAGGTGCCGCGGCGCATCGACTTCCACGACCGGCTGCCGCGCCAGGACAGCGGCAAGATCTTCAAGCGCCAACTGCGCGAGCCGTTCTGGGAAGCGGCCGGTCGCAAGATCTGAAGCGATGACCGAGCGCGCCATCGATACCGCCACGCCGACCACCACGCTGGCCGCCGCACTGCGCGTGGTGCTGGCGCGCCAGGCGCGCGCGCATGGCGAGGTGCAATCGCTGCAGCGCCTGACCGGCGGCGCCACCAAGCAGACCTGGAGCTTCGACTGGGTGTGCGGCGACGAGCGCGAGGCGCTGATCCTGCAGCAGATGAGCGAAGCGCCGTCGCGGCCCGGCGGGCCGCCCAAGCTCTCGGCCGAGCAGGACGCGGCGCTGATGACCGCGGCGCGCGAGGCCGGCGTGCCGGCGCCGCGCGTGCATCGGCTGCTGCGTCCGGAAGACGGCCTGGGCAGCGGCTACGTGACGGGGCGCATCGCCGGCGAGACGCTGGGCCGCAAGCTGGTGGCCGACCCGGCGCTGGCCGAGGCGCGCAAACGGCTGGCGGCGCAATGCGGCCGCGCGCTGGCGGCGATCCACGCGCTGCCGCTGGAGCGCTCGGGCTTTCTGCAGCGGCTGTCGCCATCCGACGAACTTCGCATTTATGCCGGCCTGCTGGACGGGCTGGAACGCCGCCACGCCGCGCTGGCCTACGCGGTGCGCTGGGTCGCCGCGCACCTGCCGCAGCAATGGGAATCGCGCGTCGTGCACGCCGACTTCCGCAGCGGCAACCTGATCGTCGGCCCCGAAGGCCTGCGCTGCGTGCTCGATTGGGAGATCGCCCGCATCGGCGACCCCATGCAGGACCTGGGCGTCCTGTGCATGCGCACCTGGCGCTTCGGCGGCGAAGGCCTGGCGCGCGAAGTGGGCGGCTTCGGCGCCCGCGAAGACTTGTACGCCGCCTACGAAGCGGCCAGCGGCACGCGCGTCGACCCCGACCGCGTGCGCTTCTGGGAAGTGTTCTCCAACCTCAAGTGGGCCATCTCCTGCGTGCGCCGCGGCAGCGCGCGCCGCGCCGACGGCCGCCCCGCCAGCGTGGAGCTGGCCGCGATCGGCCGCCGGCTGGAAGAGCCGCTGTGGGACCTGCTGGCGTTGACCACGCAAGACGCGGGAGGCAGGCGATGAGCGCCTTCGTCCCCGACGCCGCCACGCTGCTGCAGGCGGCGGCCGATTACCTGGAAGCCGAGCTGCTGCCCACGCTGGCGGGCTATCACCGCTTCCAGACCCGCATCAGCGCCAACGTGTTGCGCACCGTGGTGCGCGAACTGCAGCTCAGGCCCGCGCAGCACGCGGCCGAACGCGAACGCCTGGCCGCGCTGCTGGGCCACGACGGCGAGCCCGCGGCGCTGCAAGCCGAACTGGCCACGGCCATCGGCGACGGCCACCAGCCGCTGGACGACCCGGCGCTGATCGACCACCTGCGCCGCACGCTGCGCGAGGCGCTGGCCATCAACCACCCGAACTGGGCTGCGCCCGACGAGCCCACCGCATCCAAACCACCAGGAGCCCGAGCATGAACTTCACCGAGGAACAGATCGCCTTCCGCGACAGCGTGCGCCGCATGGCCGAGAAGCACGTGGCGCCGATCGCCGCCGAGATCGACGAGCGCGACCGCTTCCCCACCGAGCTGGTCAAGCTGTTCGGCGAGATGGGGCTGATGCAGTTGTGGGTGCCCGAGAAATACGGCGGCCCCGAAGGCAACCTGACGATGGTGTGCATCGCGCGCGAGGAGGTCAGCCGCTTCTCGCCGTCCTGCGGCTCGATCGCCGGCCTCAACACCATGTTCATCATGCCGCTGCTGCACTTCGGCAGCGAAGAGCAGCGCCAGCGCTTCCTGCCGAAGATCGCGCAGGGCGGCGTCGTCACCGCCATCGCCATCAGCGAGCCGCAAGCCGGCAGCGACGTCAGCGCGATGACCACGCGCGCGGTGAAGGACGGCGACAGCTACGTGATCAACGGCCGCAAGCAATGGTGCAGCTACGGCGTGGAGGCCGACTACATCGCGCTGATGGCGCGCACCGGGGGTGATCGTGGAGCCGATGGGATCAGCTGCTTCGTCATCGAGCCGAAGAAGATGAAAGGCATCACCTTCGGCCGCCACGAACGCAAGATGGGCTGGCGCGGCGCACCGAACACGCCGATCTTCCTGGACAACGTGCGCGTGCCCATCGAAAACCTCGTCGGCGAGGAAGGCAAGGGCTTCCGCGCCAGCCTGCGCGCGCTGGACATGAACCGCCCGACCATCGGGGCGCAATGCGTGGGCCTGGCGCAGAGCGCGCTGGAAGCCAGCGTCGCCTACGCCAAGGAACGCAAGCAGTTCCGGCAGGCGATCGCCGAGTTCCAGGGCGTGCAGTTCATGCTGGCCGACATGGCGATGAACATCGAGGCCGCGCGCGCCCTGGTCTACGAATGCGCGCGCGCCGGCGACACGGGCGACTGGGCGCGCCTGAACACGCTGGCCAGCATGGCCAAGTGCTTCAGCTCCGACATGGCGATGCGCGTCACCACCGACGCGGTGCAGGTCTTCGGCGGCTACGGCTACACGATGGACTACCCCGTCGAACGCATGATGCGCGACGCCAAGCTGGCGCAGATCTTCGAAGGCACCAACCAGATCCAGCGCATGGTGATCGCGCGCGACCTGTTGAAGTAACGCGCTAGCTGAACCCATCCACCCAGGAGACGACGATGCCCCGCAAGCTCACGACGACGCGCCGCCGCGCGCTGCAAATCGGCGCCGGCCTCGGTGCCGGCCTGGCCCTGCCCGCGCTGCGCGCGCAGGACTATCCCAGCGCGCCGATCCGCATCATCATCCCCACGCCGGCCGGCGGCGGGCACGACGCGATGATGCGCATGGTCGGCCAGAAGCTCACCGAGGCCTGGGGCCAGCCGGCCATCGTCGAGTCCAAGGCCGGCGCCGCCGGCTCGCTGGCCGCTGGCTTCGTCGCCAAGGCGCCGGCCGACGGCCACACCCTGCTGCTGACCTACAGCGCCTTCCTCAGCAACCAGGTGCTGCAGCCCAACCCAGGCTACAAGTCGGCCGACTTCACGCCGGTGTGCATGCTGGTGCTGACGCCGATCGCGATCGGCGTGCGCACGGGGCTGGGCGTCAACACGCTGCAGGAATGGGTGGCGCTGGCCAAGAAGCAGCCGGGCAAGCTGACCTACGGCTCGTACGGCCAGGGCTCGGGCGGGCACTTCGTCGGCGAGTTGCTCAACGCCGCGGCCGGCATCGAGACCACGCACGTGCCCTACAAGGGCGAGGCGCCGGCCATCCAGGACGTGCTGGGCGGCCAGGTCGACGCGGTCATCGCCTCGCTCGGCGGCGCCTCGCGCTACCCCGGCAAGATCAAGGCGCTGGCGGTGGCCAGCCCCACGCGCTTTCCGGTCTACCGCGACGTGCCCACCTTCGCCGACGCCGGTCTGCCCGCCGTCAACATGCCCGGCTGGGGCGCCGTGTTCGTGCCCGCGGCCACGCCCAAGCACATCGTCGAGCGCCTGTCCGCCGAACTCAGCCGCGTGATCATGCTGCCCGACGTGCAGGCCAAGATGCTGGACCTCGGCTTCGAATCGGTGGGCTGGGGGCCGGACAAGCTGCAGGCCTTTCTCGACGAGCAGTTGGTGAAGACCAGGAAGCTGGTGGAGTCGGGGCGGGTGAAGCTTTGAGAGTGGGCGGAGGCTGGGCCGCAAGCTCGCCTTCGTGGGTTGCGAAGCGGTCTTCGATGGTCCGGTCGTCACCTGGGAAGATGCCCGCGAAGTCTATGGAGAGCACAGGATCAACCTGCTCGGCTGGCTCGATGGCATCGTTGTGCACATGACCTACACGGAGCGAGACGATGAGCCGCACATCATCAGTCTTCGCAAGGCCCAGAAGCATGAAATCCGTCGCTACGCGAAAGAAACCGCCGGCTACTCCCGCTGAATGGGAGGCTCTCATCGCTGCCGCGCCAGGCAAGGACCGTGCGTTCACGGCCAGCGAAGAGAAGAAGATGGCCAACGCTGTGGTCGTCAAGGGCGGCGGGTATGCGGCCGTTCGGACAGCGCTGGCGCAGAAGCGAAAGCGCGGTGAACGCGGGGCGCAAGTCACCCCCACCAAGCAACTGGTGAGCGTGCGCTACAGCCCGGAGGTACTGCAATACTTCAAGGCCACGGGCTCGGGCTGGCAGACGCGCATGAACGAGGCCTTGCCGGAATGGGTAAACAAGCGGTCCGCACGCGGCCGCAGCGGAGCCTGAGCTCGAGGGCTGCCTCGTGCCGCGCCAATGCTCCAAATGTCGGCATCGGTGCGACCCGCTCCCGGTCACCGAGGCGGTGCGGCCGCGGTCGCCGCCAGCCTCTCGCTGGTCATTCCGGTCCACGTGCCGAAGCGCTTCGGCAGGACGGACTAACAAGGCACTTCAAGCCACCACGCCGGCCGCGCGCAATGCAGCGACTTCGGCGTCGCTGAAGCCGCTGTCGCGCAGCACCGCGTCGCCGTGCTGGCCGGGGCGGGCGATCGTCGGGCCTTGCACCGCGCTCGGCGTGCGGTCGAAGCGCGGCGCCGGCGCCGGCTGGCGCACGCCGTCGTTCATCACGAAGGCCTGGCGCGCCTGCGCGTGCGGGTGCTGCGGCGCCTCGCTGACGTGCAGCACCGGCGCAAAGCAGGCGTCGCTGCCTTCGAGCAGCGCACACCAATCGTCGCGCGTGCGCGTCGCGAAGATCGCCGCGAAGCGCTCGCGCAGCGCGGGCCAGTTGGCGCGGTCCATGCGGTCGGGCACGCTGGCCGGATCGACGTCCAGGCGCTTCAGCAGTTCGGCGAAGAAACGCTGCTCGATCGCGCAGACGCTGACGTGCCGGCCGTCGCGCGTGGCGTACACCGTGTTCCACGGCGCGGCACCGCCCAGGATGTGTTCGCCGCGCTGCGCGCGCCAGGTGCCGCCGGCCAGTTGCCCGTGCACGCCGGCCATCAGCGCCCCCACGCCGTCGACGATGGCGGCATCCACCACCTGGCCGCGGCCCGAGCGCGTGCGCTCCAGCAGCGCCGCCAGCACGCCCATCGCCAGGAACATCGAGCCGCCGCCGAAGTCGCCCACCAGGTTCAGCGGCGCCACCGGCGGCCGGCCGGCTTCGCCGATGGCTTCCAGCGCGCCGGTCAGCGCGATGTAGTTCATGTCGTGCGCAGCCGCCTGCGCCAGCGGGCCCTGCTGGCCCCAGCCGGTCATGCGGCCGAACACCAGGCCGGGGTTGACCGCGTGGCAGTCGGCCGGGCCCAGGCCCAGCCGCTCCATCACGCCGGGGCGAAAGCCTTCGATCAGCGCGTCGGCATCGCGCGCCAGGCGCAACACCACCTCGCGCCCGGCGGCCGACTTGATGTCCAGCGCCAGCGAACGCTTGCCGCGCGAGGCGACGTCGAAGCGCGGATCGCGCTTGATGCCGAGGTCGGCCTCGCCCAGGCGGTCGATGCGCAGCACCTGCGCGCCCATGTCGGCCAGCAGCATGCCGGCCAGCGGCACCGGGCCGATGGCCGCCATCTCGATCAGCTTGAAGCCTTGCAGCGGTCCACCAGTCATGCCGTTCAACTTCCTTGCTAGATGAGTCGTGCAGCCGCCGCCAGCCGCTCGCGGCATTCATGCTGCATGCGGTCCAGCAGTTCGGCGCAGCTCGGCACGTCGTCGATCAAGCCCACCACCTGGCCGGCCCAGACCACGCCGTCGTCGACCCGGCCCGACTGCAGCGCCGCGCGGCCGCGTGCGCCGGCCACCAGCGGGCGCAGCTCGTCGAAGGTGGCGCCGCCGTCGCGCCGCTCCAGTCGCAGCACGTCTTCCGACACCGCGTTGGCCAGCACGCGCGCGCTGTTGCGCAGCGTGCGGAACATCAGCCGCGTGTCGGTCTCGCGCGCCGCCACCAGCGCCTGCTTGATGCCCTCGTGCACCGGCGCTTCCCGCGTCGCGACGAAGCGCGTGCCCATGTTGATGCCCTCGGCACCCAGCGCCAGCGCCGCCGCCATGCCGCGGCCGCAGGCGATGCCGCCGGAGGCGATCACCGGCAGGCGCAGCGCGCGCACCGCGGCCGGGATCAGCACCAGGCCCGGCACGTCGTCCTCGCCCGGGTGCCCGGCGCATTCGAAGCCGTCGATGCTGACGAGGTCGACGCCGCGCTTCTGCGCCGCCAGCGCGTGGCGCACCGAGGTGCACTTGTGGATGAGGGTGATGCCGGCGGCGCGCAGGCGCGCGAACACGGCCTCGGGCACGTTGCCCGCGGTCTCGACGATCTTGACGCCGCTACCGACGATGACCTCGAAGATGCGCTCGTACGGCGGCGGCGACACCGTGCGCAGCATGGTCACGTTGACGCCGAACGGCTGGTCGGTCAGCGCGCGGCAGCGTTCGATCTCGCGCCCCAGGTCTTCCGGCGTGGCCTGCGTCAGCGCCGACAGCAAGCCCAGGCCGCCGGCGTTGCTGACCGCCGACGCCATCTCGGCCGTGGCCACCCATTGCATGCCGCCTTGCACGATGGGCAGCCGCGTGCCGAGCAGGCGGCTGACGCGGCTCGTCATTCCAGCTTGATGTTGTTGGCCTTGACGACGGCGCGCCACTTCTCGATCTCTGCCGTCAGGTCCTTGGCGAACTCGGCGCCGCTGTTGCCCACCGGGATGAAGCCCATGTCGTAGATGCGCTTCTGCACGTCGGGCATCTGGGCGATGCGGCGCACCTCCTGCACCCATTTGTCCAGCACGGCCGGCGGCGTGCCGGCCGGCAGGAACAGGCCGCCCCAGCCGGCCAGGTTGACGTCGGCGTAGCCGGCCTCGGCGAAGGTCGGCACGTTGGGAAAGTCCTTCAGCCGCTGCGGGCTGGCCACCGCGATCAGCTTGACCTTGCCGGTGGGCACCTGGCGCGCGAAGAAGCCCACCGAGCCATACGCCATCTGCAACTGGCCGCTGACGAGGTCGGGCAGCGTCGCCGACTCGCCTTTGTACGGCACGTGCACGGTGTCGATGCCGGCCAGCTTGTTCAGGCCCTGGCCGATGATGTGGCCGCTGGAGCCCATGCCATAACTGCCGAAGCTGTAGGCACCGGGCTTTTGCTTGGCGGCGGCCACCACCTGCGTCAGCGTGTCGGGCGCGAAGCCGGCGCTGCCGGCCAGCGCGATGGGGAACGAGGCCACCATCGACACCGGCGCGAAGTCGGCCAGCTTGTACGCCGGCTCGGCCTGCAGCACCAGGTTCTGCACGAAGCCGCTGATCGTGAACAGCGCCGTGTAGCCGTCGGCCGGCGATTTGGCCACCGCGGTGGTGGCCAGCACCGTGTTGGCGCCGGCGCGCGACTCGACGATCACCTGCTGGCCCCAGGCCTGCTGCAGCTTCTCGGCCACCACGCGGGCCAGCAGGTCGAGGTTGCCGCCCGGCGCGGTGGGGATCACGATGCGCAGCGGCTTGGACGGGAAGGCGCCGTCCTGCGCCGCGGCGCCGCCGGCCGCGCAAGCCGCGGCCAGGCCGAAGACGACGAGAAGCGCGCGGCGGCGCGGCGGGTGGCGGTGGTGAAGACGGGGCATGGCGGTGAGTCGGTCAGTCAGTGAATCAGTCAGTCAGTCGTTTGGCAATCAGTGGTTTGCAAAAGCGGTGGTTCTACCATTGTCATGGTGACGCCGAGCCTATCCGCCGTCAATGCGGGTCCACCCTCGCCCACGCTCAGAGATCGAGCACCAGCAGCGCCGAGCGCGAGCCCGAGCAGCACACCGTCATCGCCGTGTTGGCGGCGCGCTCGTCGTCGCCCAGGCATTCGTCGCGGTGCTCGGGCTCGCCCGCCTTCACGCCGACACGGCAGCTGCCGCAGATGCCTTGCATGCACGAGTACGGCACGTCGACGCCGTGGTCCAGCAGCACGTCGAGCACCGACTTGCCGGCCGGCACCTCGAAGCGGCGGCCGTCGCGCGCCAGCTCGACCGCGAAGCCGCCGTCAGTGGCTGGTGCCGCGGCCGAAGCAAAGCGCTCGACGTGCACGCGGTCGCCGTCGATGCCGGCTGCGTTCGCCGCAGCGGTGAAGGCGTCGAGCATCGCGTTCGGTCCGCAGGCATACCAGTGCGCGCCCGCCGGCGCGGCCGCCACGATTCCCGCCAGCGCCGGCCGCCCGCCTTCCCCGCTGAGGTGCAGCACGAGGCGGCCGCCGCCGCGCGCGGCCAGCGCCAGCAACCGCTCGCGGAAGGCCATGCGCCGCGGCGTGCGCGCCACGTAGTGCAGGGCCCAGGGTCGGCCCAGCGCGCTCAGCCGCTCCAGCATCGCCAGGATGGGCGTGATGCCGATGCCGCCGGCGACGAACACCGAATGCGGCGCGTCTTCCACCAGCGCGAAGTCGTTCACCGGGGCAAAGGCCTGCAGCAGCTGCCCCACGCGCGCCTGGTCGTGCAGCCAGGCCGAGGCGCCGCGGCCGGCCGCCTCGCGCTTGACGGCGATCGGCCAGCAAGCGCAAGGGTGCCCGCTGCCGGACGGCGCGCCGTGCAATGAGTAACTGCGGCGCAGCCGGCCCGGCAGTTCCAGGTCGACATGGGCGCCGGCGTCGAAGCCCGGCAGCGCGCCGCCGTCGGCGGCGACCAGTTCGAACGAGTGCACGTCCTCGGCTTCCAGGCGGATCTGGCGGACGACGACGGCGATGGGGGCGGCAAGGCTCATGGCGAAGGCGGGATCCGAGGGCGCCGGGGGACGGCGAGGAGTGGCGGGCAGCGGCGTCAACTTGACGAAGCACCCATTATCCCTAAAATGTCCTAAGGTTCAACCAATCAGCGGTGCAAGCTCTCTGCCAGCCCGTCCACGAGGTGCCCGATGCTCAACCATGACGACAACGAAACCCTGGTCCGCGTGGGCCCGGGCACGCCGATGGGCCGCCTGATGCGGCTGCACTGGATCCCCTTCCTGCGCGCCACCGATGTCGAACGCGACGGCCAGCCGCACCGCGTGCGCCTGCTGGGCGAGGACCTGGTGGCCTTCCGCGACAGCAGCGGCCGCGTCGGCCTGGTCGACCACGCCTGCCCGCACCGCGGCGCGCCGATGGTCTTCGGCCGCAACGAAGACGACGGCCTGCGCTGCGTCTACCACGGCTGGAAGTTCGGCGTCGACGGCCGCTGCCAGGAGATGCCGGCCGAGCCGGCGAACAGCCCCATGTGCTCGCGCATGAAGATCACCGCCTACCCGGTGCGCCAGCGCAACGGCGTGCTCTGGGCCTACATGGGCCCCTACCCCGAGCGCGCGCCGCCGCTGCCCGACGTGGAATGGAACCTGGTGCCGGAAACGCAGTCGGCGATCTCGATCCGCATCCAGGAATGCAACTGGCTGCAGGCGCTGGAAGGCGAGATCGACTCGGCGCACGCCGCCATCCTGCATGGCCGCGTGCACAAGGACGGCGTCATCAACCAGTGGAAGCAGGCGCAGGACTTGTCGCCCACCTTCGAGTGCGTGACGCACGAGGCCGGCGTCAGCATCGCGTCGCGCCGCAACCTGGATGCCGAACGCCAGTACATCCGCGTCAACCAGTTCCTGATGCCGTTCTACACGCTGGTGCCGCCGTTCAGCCAGTACCCTGACTTGAACGGCCATGCCTGGGTGCCGATCGACGACGAGAACACGCTGTGCCTGATGTTCTCGTACCACCCGACGCAGCCCTTCAACGAGAAGACGCGCGCGCTATACAAGAGCGGGCACAACGGCCGCGAGACCGGCCATGCATCAGACGCGTCGTTCGAGCCGCGCCCCGTCACCGACCCCTTCCCGAAGTACTGGAGCAAATACAACCGCGGCAACGCCTACCAGTTCAGCCACGAGCTGCAGAAGACCTACAACTCCGGCCTGCCGGGGCTGTGGGTGCAGGACGCGGCGGCGCAGTCGGGCGTCTCGGCCATCTACGACCGCAGCAAGGAGCACCTGGGCACCAGCGACACCGGCATCGCGCGCACGCGGCGGCTGCTGCTGGACACCGCGCGCCGCCTGGCCGACGAGGGCAAGCGCCCGGCCAGCGCCGACAAGCCCGAGTCGCTGATGCTGCGCGCCATGTCGCTCACCATCCCGGCCGGCGGCGACTGGAACCAGCTCGGCGGCGAGTTCATGAAGGCCAAGTTGGGTGCCGACTTCGGCTACACCCCTTGAGACGCCGCCCTGAGATGCCGATGAGCCAAGCCCTGGACGACCTGAAGCAGGACTTCCCCCCCTACCGCCCGCGCCCGGCCGGCGCCCCCACGGTGCTGGCCGGCATCCGCGTCATCGACTTCACGCACTTCATCGCCGGCCCGCTGGCCACCAGCCTGCTGGCCGACATGGGCGCCGAGGTCATCAAGATCGAGCCGCCGGCGCGCGGCGACGAGCTGCGCTACTACCCGCCGGTGCCGGCCGAGCTGCCGGCCCAGGGCGCGCCTTTCTTCTGGGCCAACCGCGGCAAGCGCAGCCTGGCGCTGGACCTGAAGAAGCCCGAGGGCATCGCCATCGCGCGCGAGCTGATCGCCGGCGCCGACGTGGTGATCGAGAACTTCTCCACCGGCGTGATGGACCGCCTGGGCCTGGGCTACGAAGTCTGCCGCGGGCTGAATCCGAAGATCGTGTTCTGCGCGATCTCGGCCTACGGCCGCGAAGGGCCTTACGCCGACCGCCTGGGCTTCGACCCCATCGCGCAGGCCGAGAGCGGCTTCGTCGCGATGAACGGCTACCCCGACCGCCAGGGCGTGCGCGCCTCGGCCGCGGTGATGGACATCTCCACGGCGATGATGGTCGGCAACGCCGTGTTGGGCGCGCTGTTCGCGCGCGAGCGCCAAGGCATCGGCCAGTACCTCGAAGTGGGCCTCTTCGACACCGCGCTGATGATGACCGGCTGGGCCTCGATGCAGCATTTGATGACCGGCTTCCAGCACCAGCGCCACGGCAACACCAGCACCGAGACCTGCCCCTCGGGCGTGTTCCAGGCCGCCGACGGCGCCTTCTACATCAACTGCGGCAACGACCGCATCTTCAACCGCCTGGCGCTGCAGGTGCTGGAGCGCCCGGACCTGGCGAACGACCCCGTGCTGGCCGACCGCAACGGCCGCCTGGCGCGCCAGGACGAGTTGTTCCGCACGCTCGACGCAATCTTCGCCACGCAACCCTGGCGTTATTGGCAGGAGCGCATGCGCGCCGCGCAAATCCCCTGCGGCGAGGTGCGTAGCGTCGGCGCCGCGCTGCGCTCGCCCGAGGCGCGCGCACGCGAGATGGTGAGCTGGATCCCGCACCCCGCGGTGGGCCAGGTGCCGCATCTGCGCTCGCCGATCCGCTACGCGCGCACGCCGCTGGCCGACCCGACGCCGGCGCCGACCATCGGCCAGCACAGCGAGGAACTGCTGCGCGAGGTGCTGGGCTACGACGACGCGCGCATCGCCGCGCTGGCAGCCAGCGGCGTGTTCGGCGACCGCGTCGCGCCCCAGGCCGGCGGCTGACGATGGCCAGCGCGCGCAGCCTGCGCGGCCGCGTGGCCGTGGTCGGCGTCGGCGAGACCGCGTACCACAAGCACGGCCAGTCGCCCGACCCCGAGTTCGTGCTGGCGCTCAAGGCCATCCTCGCGGCCTGCGCCGATGCCGGCATCGACGCGCACGACATCGACGGCTTCGCCTCCTACGCCAACGACCGCAACGACCCCGCGCGCCTGGCCGCCGCGCTGGGCGTGCGCCGGCTGCGTTCGGCCACCATGCAATGGGGCGGTGGCGGCGGCGGCTGTGCGGCCGCGGTGGCCAACGGCGCCGCGGCCATCGCGGCCGGCATGGCCGAGTGCGTGGTCGTCTACCGCGCGCTGGCGCAAGGCCAGTTCGGCCGCTTCGGGCAGCAGGTGGGCGAGAACGCGCTCAGCGGCGAGATGGCCTGGCAGGTGCCCTACGGCGTGATCGCGCCGCCGCAGAAGTTTGCCCCTCGGGTGATGCGTTATCTGCACGAACACGGCATCCGGCGCGAGGCACTGCGCGCCATCGCGCTGGCCTCCAGCCACCACGCCCAGGCCAACCCGCGCGCGGTGATGCACGGCAAGCCGCTGGACGCCGCGCGCTACGACGCGGCGCGCTGGATCGTCGAGCCCTTTCGCCTGTACGACTGCTGCATGGAAAACGACGGCGCCGCCGCCGTGCTGCTGGTGGCGGCCGAGCGCGTGCGCGAGTGGCGCCAGCCGCCGGCCTACCTGCTGGCCGCGGCCGCCGGCGGCGAGCACCGCAGCGGCGCGCAGCCGCATAACGCGCCAAAATATGCCAGCGCCAACTACGCCGGCATCGCCCAAGACCTGTATGCGATGGCTGGCCTCGGCCCCGCCGACGTCGGCAGCGTGCAGGCCTACGAGAACTTCACCGGCGCGGTGGTGATGGCGCTGGCCGAGCACGGCCTGTTCAAGCCCGAAGACGCCAACGACTTCCTGACGCTGGACAACCTGATCGCGCCCGACGGCCGGCTGCCTTTCAACACCAGCGGCGGCAACCTCGCGGAGTGCTACCTGCAAGGCATGGAACTGATCGTCGAAGCGGTGCGCCAGGTGCGCGGCCAGTCCACCAGCCAAGCGCGGCGGCACGACGTGGCGCTGGTCATCGGCGGCCCGCTGGTCACGCCGGCCAGCAGCCTGCTGCTGGGGTCGGAGGCCGCGCTGTGAACGCACCGCGCACCACCTACCTGCCGCCCGGGCTGCCCGCGCCCGATACGCGCGACGCGCTGAGTGCGCCGTTCTGGCAGGGCCTGCGCGAAGGCCGGCTGCTGGTCCAGCGCTGCACGCGCTGCGCGACCTGGCGCTTCGGCCCCGAGTGGATCTGCCACCGCTGCCATGCCTTCGATTTCGAATGGCTTCCCGTCGAGCCGCGCGGCCGCATCTTCAGTTGGGAGCGCATCTGGCACCCCTCGCACCCCGCGCTGGCCGGCGCCGCGCCCTACCTTGCGGTGCTGGTCGAACTGCCGCAGGCCGGCGGCGTGCGCCTGCTGGGCAACCTGCTGGGTGACCCGCTGCAGCCGGTGACCATCGGCGCCGAGGTGGATGGGGTGTTCGAGCCGCACGACGTGGCCGACGCGCCCTATACGCTGCTGCAGTGGCGCGTGTGAGCTAACTCTTCAACCGCGCCTTCCACTGCGCCAGGTAGCTGCGCTGCATGCGCGCCAGGAAGCGCGTCATCTCGGCCACGGCCGCGGTGGCGTCGCGCGCGCGCAGGTGGCGCATGAAGCGCTCGCGCGAAGGCAGCGTGAAGGGGTTGCTGCCGGGGCCGATCTGCTCGATGAAGCGGCCCAGCACCGCCATCACGCCTTCCATCGTGACCACGACGATGGGGTTGCGCGTGGCGCGCGCCAGGATCAGGTGGAACTCGCGGTTCAGGCGCTGGCGCTCGTCGAAGTCGCCGGCGGCGTCGGCCGCGCGCATGGCCTCGACGTTGGCCTGCAGCGCCGCGAAGTCGGCCTCGGTGCCGCGCGCGCAGACCACGCGCACCACCATCTCGCTGAGCCAGATGCGCGCCTCGGTCAGGTGCTCGGGCGTGATGGCGCCCAGGTGGTAGAGGTCGCGCATGCCGCCGGCCACCACCTGCGCGTTGCCCGGCCGCACGAAGGCGCCGCCGGCGGCGCCCTTGCGCGACTCGATCATCCCCGCCAGCTCCAGCGCGCGCAGCGCCTCGCGCAGCGTGTTGCGGCTGACCTGGAAGGCGCCGGCCAGCTCGCGCTCCGGCGGCAGCCGGTCGCCGGGGCGCAGCTGGCCCTGGGCGACCAGCGCGCGGATCTGGTCGGCGATCTCCTCGAACGCGCGCTGCGGGGTGATCGCGTTGAAGCGGCCCAGGAGCGCAGCGCCGGTGGTGGCGGCGCCTGCGGCGGCGGCGCTCATCGCGCGCCCGCCCGCCGACCCGGCCGGCTTGATGTAGATCGGGTTATCACGATGGTGACATTGGTTGATCCTTTATACCATAAGTCAACGCTAGCCTTTGCTCGCCGCCCCATGCCGCACCCGCACCCACACCCCCTCCGCCGCTCCCTGCTGGCCCTGGTCGCCGCCGCCGCGCTGCCGCTGGCCGCCGCCGCGCAGGACCATTGGCCGTCCAAGCCCATCCGCATCGTCGTGCCCTACCCGGCCGGCGGCTCCACCGACCAGCTGGCGCGCGCAATCCAGAACTCGCTGGGCGAGACGCTGGGCCAGCCGGTGGTCATCGACAACAAGGCCGGCGCCGGCGGCACGCTGGGCACCGATGCGGTGGCCAAGGCCGCGCCCGACGGCTACACCTTCGTCTTCGGCAACAGCGGCCCCAACGCGCTGGCCGGGCTGATCCGCAAGCTGCCCTACGACTCGCTGAAAGACCTGCGGCCGCTGTCCACCGTGGCCATCGTGCCGATGATCCTGGCGGTGCCGGCCGAGGCGCCGTACAAGACGCTGAAGGACTTCGTCGCCCATGCGCGCATGCTGGGCGCGGCGCTGAACTTCGGCTCGGTGGGCGTGGGCTCGATCTCGCACCTGACCGGCGAGCACTTCAACGAGATGGCCGGTTTGAAGATGCAGCACATCCCCTACAACGGCGGCGCGCCGATGGTCACCGCCTTCGCCGGCGGCCAGTTGCACGCCGCCTTCGTCACCGGGCTGGACGGCGCCAGCATGCTGCAGGCCGGCCGCATCCGCTACCTCTCGGTGGGCACGCCCAAGCGCACCGAGGTGCTGCCCGGCGTGCCGGCCATCGCCGAAGACGTGCCCGGCTTCAAGAGCGTGGCCTGGTTCGGCGTGCTGGCGCCCAAGGGCCTGCCCGACGACATCGCCGCCAAGATGCACGCCGCCATCGTCAAGGCCGTGGCGCTGCCCGAGGTGCGCAAGCTCTTCGCCGACCGCAACGTCGAAGCGCGCAGCAGCACGCCGCAGGAGTTGGAGAAGCTAATCCGCGACGAGATCGCGCAATGGGGGCCGGTGGTGAGCAAGGCGGACATCAAGTCCTGAGCGCCAGCAAGGGCGGGCGGCGCCCGGCCCGCGCCGCCGTCACTCCAAGCGCAGCTTCAGGTGCAGCGGGAACTCCATCGCGCACGGCTGGGCGCCGCAGCGCGCCGGCTTGAAGGGGGTCAGCAGCACCACCGCGGCCACCGCGCGCGCCGCTTCCGTGTTCGGGTACTTGATGAGCTTGAACTCCTGCGCCTTGCCCGTTGCGTCGACCCGCACGTGCATCAGCACCTCGCCTTCGAAGCGTTGCCGGCTCACCAGCTTGGCAACCGCCCGCACGATCGGCGCCATGCCCTCGGCCGGGTACGGCGGCTCCTGGTCGGCCGGCAGGTCTTGATAGGCACTGCGGACGGCCGCCTGCTGCTCGGGCGTCATCTGCTCGTAGGTCTTGTCGAGCGGCACGCGGGCCGACCAGGCGATCGTGTCGCGGATCATGCTGCCCGTGCGCGGCTCCGGCGCCTTCAAGGTGAAGCCGCCCTCCGGCGCCTGAGCGGCCGCCGCGAGGTGCAGCGCGAAGGCGAACACCAGGGTCGTGAGGGGAAGGCGCTTCATCGCAAGGCCCGGCATGGCGTTGAACCGCCCGCTGCAAGACCGCGGCCCGCCCGGGTATCGGGGCCTCAGCGGATCCGGTTGGGCGGCATGTTAGCAGCGGGTGAAATGTGCGTCGGGGCCGGCGATCGACCCGCTCAGCGCCCCGGCCTCCGGCCGCGCGCCACCACCGCCAGCACCGCCTGCAGCGCCTCGCCCGACAGCCCGGCCAGTTCGCGCAGCACGGCTTCGGTGTGCTCGCCCAGCGCCGGCACGTGCGGGCCCACGGCCACGCGGCCGGCTGACAGCTTGAAGGGCAGGTTGGGCACGCGGTAGTCGCCGGCGCCGTCGCTGATGGTGGCCAGCGTGCCGCGGTGCTGCAACTGCTCGCCGGCCAGCGCCTCGCGCACCGTGCGGTAGGCGGTGATCGGCACGCCGGCGCCGCCGATCACGCGCTCGCATTCGGCGCGCGTGCGCGGCGACGTCCAGGCCTCGACGCGCGCCATCACCGCGTCCCAGTGCTGCTGGCGGCCGCGGTCGGTGGCGAACATCGGGTCGTCGCGCCAGCCGGGCACGGCGATGGCGTCCAGCAGCGCCTCGAAGTTGCGCGGGCTGACGGCCGAGATCATCAGCCAGCCGTCGGCAGCCTGGAACGGCGGGTAGACCGGGCGCCGCTGCTTGGCCGGGAACTGCGCCTCCTGCACCTCGTAGGGCATGAGGTTGAGCATGCCTTCGATCAGCGTCGTGTCGACGTGCTGGCCGCGGCCGCTGGCCTGGCGCTGCTGCAGCGCCGCCAGCACGCCGTTGCAGGCGTACAGCGCGCCCAGCACGTCGGCGATGAAGATCGCGGTGTTGGCCGGCCGCGTTGGAGCCCCTTCCTGCCCCTGGTACGCGGCAAAGGCCAGCTCGTAGCCCGAGGCGGCCTGCACGATCTGCGCATAGGCCGGCCGTTCGGCATCGGGCCCGGTCTGGCCGAAGCCGGAGATCGAGCAGTACACCAGCCGCGGGTTGATCGCCGCCAGCGTCGCGTAGTCCAGCCCCAGCCGCTGCATCGCGCCGGGGCGGAAGTTCTCCATCACCACGTCGGCGTGCGGCACCATGGCCTTCACCGCGGCCACCGAGGCGGCGTCCTTCAGGTCCAGGCAGACGCTGCGCTTGCCGGCGTTGAGATGGCCGAAGTAGGCGCTGCAGCCCTCGCGCAGCGGCTCGCGCTGGCGGATGTAGTCGCCCTCGGGCGCCTCGATCTTGATCACCTCGGCGCCCAGGTCGGCCAGGTAGCGCGTGGCATAAGGGCCGGCCATCATGCTGCTGAAGTCCAGCACGCGGATGCCGGCCAGCGGGGCGGCCGTGGCGGGAACGTGGGGCGCGGGTTCGTTCATGGCCGGTCGGCGCGTGCGCTTGATTGCAGCGTCATTGCTTCTCGATGCGCGCGTCGCGCCCGATGCGCTGGTACTTGGCGATCTCGCGCTCCAGCAGTTCGCGGTACTCCTTCGGGCCCATCGTCACCGGGTCCAGCGCGACGGCGAGGTACTGCTGGCGGACGTCGTCGGCGGCCACGGCCTTGGCGATCTCCTCGTGCAGCCGCTGCAGCACCGCGGGCGGCGTGCCGGCCGGCGCGAGGATGCTGATCCAGCCGTTGAAGTCGAAGTCCTTGTAGCCCAGCTCCTGCATCGTCGGCACCTCGGGCAGCGCGCTCGAGCGGCGGCCGCTCAACACCGCCAGCGCCTTGGTGCGGCCAGCCTGGATCAGCCGCGTCGCCGAGCCCAGCGAATCGGGCGCCACGCTCAAGCGGCCGCCGATCAGGTCGTTGGCCGCTTCGGCCGGGCCCTTGTAGGCGATGGGCGCGAGGTCGATGCCGGCCTGCAGGTTCAGCGCCTCCATCGAGACGCGGTACAGCCCCGCGGAGTTGGCGTAGCTCATCGTGCCCGGCGCCTTCTTCGCCGCGGCGACCAACTCGGCCACGCTGTTGTAAGGCGCCTCCTTCGCGGCCAGCAGCACCAGCGTGGTGCCGGCGATCACCGAGACCGGCGCGAAGTCTTTCAGGATGTCGAAAGGCACGCTCTTCTGGATCACCGTCGGCACGATGGTCGCCGAGACGCTGCCCACCACCAGCGTGTGGCCGTCGGGCGCGGCGCGCGCCACCGCCTGCATGCCGAGCTGGCCGTTGGCGCCGGGGCGGTTCTCCACCACCACCGGCTGGCCCAAGGGGCCGGCGATCTTCTGCGCGACCAGGCGCGCGCTGATGTCCGAGGTGGAGCCCGGCGTGAAGGGCACGACCAGCGTGATCGGCCGCGTCGGGAACGCCGATTGCGCCTGTGCCGGCAGCGCCGACAAGGTGGCGGCAGCCAGCGCGGCTGCCGCCCAGATAACCCGTTTTTTCAAGGCCTGCCTCCGTTCATTCGGTCGCCATCTTCGCCGCCGCGGCAATCGCCTTGTAGCGCGCGTTCTCGGCGGCGACGAAGCTGCGCGTCTCGGCCGGGCTGCGCGGCGCCACCTCCTGGCCCAGCGCGGCGAAGCGGCGGCGCAGCTCGGGGTCGGCCAGCACCTCGTTCAGCGCGGCCGACAGCCGCGCCGTCAGCTCGGCGCTCATGCCGGCGGGCCCGATCACCGCGGTCCACGGCGCCTGCTCCACCGCCGGGTAGCCGGCCTCGGCCACCGTCGGCACGTTGGGCAGGTCGGGCGTGCGCTTGGGGCCGGTGACGGCCAGCGCCACCAGCTTGCCGGCGCGGATGTGCTGTAGCGCCACCTGGATGTTGATCACGTGCATCGCGATGCGGCCTTCCATCAGGTCGGGCAGCGCCGCGCCATCGCTCTTGTAGGGCACGTGCACGAGGTCGATGCCGGTCTCCTTCTTCAGCACCTCGGCCGCGAAGTGGTTGCCGGTGCCGATGCCGGCCGACGAGTACGACAGCTTGCCCGGGTGCTGGCGCGCGTGGTCGACGAACTCGCGCAGCGTCTTCGGGCCCAGGCTCGCCGGCACGACGATGACCAGCGGGTACTGCACCACGGTGCCGACGTAGCCCACGTCCTTGTCGATGTCGAACGGCACCTTCTGCAGGTGCGGCAGCATCACCAGCGTGCCGGTGGAGCTCATCAGCAGCGTGCGGCCGTCGGGCGCGGCGCGCTTCAACTCGCCCATCGCGAGCACGCCGCCGCCGCCGGGGCGGTTGTCCACCACCACCGGCAGACCCAGCTTCTTGGCAAGCGGCTCGGCGACCAGGCGCGCCGCGACGTCGGTGCCGCCGCCGGCGGCAAAGCCGACGATCAGGCGCAGGCCGTCGCTCGGCGCCGGTGCCTGTGCGCCGGCGATGCCGGCGATGCCGGCCGTGAGCGCCAGCGCGGCGGCCGCGAAGGCCCGGCGGGCGATGGACGTGCAAGGGCGAACGGTCATCGTCAATCTCCTAACGCCCGACATAGCGCGGCGGGCGCTTCTCGAAGAAGGCGCGGATGCCTTCGCGCTTGTCGTCGCTGGCGCACAGCAGTTGCAGCGCCTTGTGCTCCAGGCGCAGCGCGGCGTCCAGCGGGCAGTCGGCGCCGGCGGCCACCACCTCGCGGATCTGGCGCACCGCCAGCGGCGGCATCGCGGCCACGCGCGCGGCCAGCGCCACGGCGGCGGGCTCGACCTCGGCGTCCGGCACCACGGCGTTGACGATGCCCAGGGCCAGCGCCTGCGGCGCGCTCATCACGTCGCCAGTCAGCAGGTACTGCAGCGTGCGCTGGCGGCCGATCAGCCGCAGCAGCCGCTGCGTGCCGCCGCCGCCGGGCATCAGCCCGACCCTGATCTCCGGCAGCCCGAAGCGCGCGCCCTCGCCGGCGACGATCAGGTCGGCATGCAGCGCCAGCTCGAAGCCGCCGCCCAGCGCCTGGCCGCGCACGGCGGCCAGCATCGGCGTGGCGATGCGGCCGATCGCGCTCCACAGGCTGAAGGTGTCGCGCAGCACCATCTCCACCGCGCCGGCGTCGGCGATCTCGGCCAGGTCGGCGCCGGCGGCAAAGACCTCGGCGCCGCCGGCCAGCACGATGGCGCGCACTTGGGCGTCGGCGTCCAGCGCCTGCAGCAACTGCACCAGCTCGCGCCGCAGCGCGACGCTCAGCGCATTGCGCTTGCCCGGCCGGTCGATGCGGACCAGGGCGACGTGGCCTTGCGGGTGCTCGACGCTCAGGTGCTCCATGATGGTCCGCTCGACGAGCTGTTTGTCAATGGTCGTACCTTTTTATAGCACCGATCCAGGCCGCCGGGGTGCGGGCTTTCCCGGCCGCAGGGCCGGTGCAGACCGCGGTACACACGATGACCGGCAGGCGCAGGCTGCCTCCTCATGCGCTCAAGCGCCCGTCCAACGCGGCGCGCGGTGCTCGGCAAAGGCACGCGGGCCTTCGCGCGCGTCGTCGGTGGCCAGGATGCGCTGCGTCAGCTCGTGCGCTTCGCGGCGCAGCGCCGGCTCGTCGACGTCGGTGGCGCGGCGCGCCAGGCCCAGGCTCCATTCGACGGCCAGCGGCGCATTGGCCGCGACGCGCGCCGCCAGCGCCAGCGCCTCGGGCAGCAACTGCTCGGGCGCGACCACGCGGTTGACGAGGCCCAGCCGCTCGGCGCGCGCGGCGTCGATGGGGTCGCCGCTGGCGATCATCTCCAGCGCCAGCCCGCGCGGCACGCGCCGCGGCAGGCGGAACAGGCCGCCGGCGGTGGCCGCCAGGCCGCGCTTCACCTCGGGCAGGCCGAACACCGCGCTGCTGCTGGCGATGGCCAGGTCGCAGGCCAGCATGATCTCGAAGCCGCCGGCCACCGCGGGGCCGTTGACGGCGGCGATCCACAGCTTGCGCCGCGGCGCGAACACGAAGCCGGCGAAGCCGCCGTCGGGCGTGCTGCGCGACAGCGGATCGTCGCCGCCGGCCATCTCCTTCAAGTCGGCGCCGGCGCAGAACGCAGCGCCGTTGCCGGTGAGCACGGCCACGCGCAGCGCGGCGTCGGCCTCCACTGCCTTGACCGCGCGGTCCAGCCCCAGCGCCAGCGCGCGGCTGACGGCGTTGCGGGCCTGCGGCCGGTTCAGCGTGACGACGGCGACGTGGCCGCCTTCGCGCCGGAACTGCACCACTTCGTCGGGGTTCTCGATCGTCATCGCCATCTCCTGAGTTTCGCGTCCAAGGTTGCATTCAAGCCGCGGCGCGGCGGTGAAGCCGGCGGCGCCGACGAGCTCGAGCCCTTCGAAGACCCGCATCGTCAACCCGGCATCGTGATCCAGACCTTGCCCACCGTGTGCCGCGTTTGCAGCGCCGCCAGCGCCTGCGGCAGCTCGTCGAAAGCGTAGCCGCGGCCGGGCGGCGGGCGCAAGCTGCCGTCGCGGAAGGCAGCGTAGATCTCGGCCGTCAGCGCGGCCGAGAGCGCCGGGTCGCGCTTGCGCAGCTCGCCCCACAGCACGCCGACGGCGCTGGCGTTGTGCAGCAGCAGCCGGTTGGCGGGCAACTGCGTCAGCGCGCCGCCGGCGAAGCCGATCACGAGGTAGCGCGCGCCGAAGGCCAGCACGCGCAGGCTTTGCGCGCCGGTCTCGCCGCCCACCGGGTCGTAGACCACGTCGACGCCTTGCGGCGCCAGCGCGCGCACGGCGCTCACCCAGTCGCCGTTCAGATAATCCACCACCTCATCGGCACCCAGCTCGCGGCAGAGCCGGGCCTTCTCGGGCCCGCCGGCGGTGGCGATCACGCGCGCGCCGATGCGCTTGCCCAGCAGCAGCGCGGCGCTGCCGACGCCGCCGGCCGCGGCGTGCACCAGCAGCGTCTCGCCGAGCTGCAGCTTCGCCGCGTGGCGCAGCGCGTACAGCGAGGTGGGGAAGTTGCTGCGCAGCGCCAGCGCGGCGCCGGCGGGCGTGTCGTCGCCGATCGCCTCCACCTCGTGCCGCGGCACCAGCACGTACTGGGCGAAGCCGCCCTGGCGCGCGGTGGAGCTGGCGACGCGCTGGCCGTCGCGCTGGCCATCAAGCTCGCCGCCGACGATGCGGCCGACGACGTCCGAGCCCGGCGTGAACGGCAGCGGCGGCTTCACCTGGTACTGGCCGCGAACGATCAGCGTGTCGCCGAAGGCGACGCCGGCGGCCTCGACCTTCACGAGGTATTGGTCGGGCGCCGGCTCGGGCCGCTCGATCTCGCGCCGCAGCAGCGTGGCCGGGTCGGTGATCTGCTCGACGCGCCAGGCCTGCATCGTGCTCATAGCAGCGCCTGCCCGTTGGCCAGCACGACGAGGTCGCGCTCGACGACGCGGCAGCGGAAAGCCACTGCCCCTTCGCCGCTTCGCCAGGCCTCGACGCGCAGCGTCTCGCCCGGGAACACCGGCGAGGTCAGCCGCGCGCTGAAGCGCTTCAGGCGCGTGGGGTCGTCGCCGCAGAAGCCCTTGACGATCGCGCGGCAGGCCACGCCGTAGGTGGCCAGCCCGTGCAGGATGGGCCGCGGGAAGCCGGCCTTGGCGGCAAAGCCGGGGTCCACGTGCAGCGGGTTGATGTCGCCCGAGAGGCGGTAGATCAGCGCGGCTTCGGGCCGCGTCGCCAGGTCCAGCGTGAACTCGGGCGCGGTCTCGGGCGTGGCCGGCGGCGGCGGGCCGGGCTCGTCGCCGCCGCCGTTCTTGGAGAAGCCGCCGTCGCCGCGCAGGAACAGCGTCTGCTCGGCGGTGGCGACCAGTGCACCATCTGATTCATCCGTTAGCCGCCTTTCCACCGACATCACCGCGCCCTTGCCTTCGCCCTTGTCGACGATGCGCGTGACGCGGCTCACGCCGACCAGCGTGCCGGCCACCGGCAGCGGGCGGTGGATCGTCACCGCCTGCTCGCCGTGCACCAGCTTGACGAAGTCGATGCCCAGCTCGTTGCGATCGCGCATCCAGAAGCCCGGCGAGGCCAGCACCGCGGCCATCGTCGGCAGCGCGAGCAGGTCACGCTCGTAGCACAGGCGCAGCTCGGCGGCGTCGGTCGGGTTCTGCCCGGCGCCCAGGCCCAGCGCGTAGAGGATGGTGTCGCGCGTGGTGTAGGCGTGGCGCACGTCGGCGCTGCGCCAGGCCTTGGTTCGTTCGTAGTCGATCATGCTTCGTTCGCTGAAGAGGAAGGAGCAGCCGGCCACCGCAGCCGTGCCGGCTCGCGCGCTGCAAAGCGGCGCAGCGCGTCGGCGTTGTATTCGCTGCCGCCGGCAATGGCTTGCGCCGCCGCCTCCAGGTCCAACATGGCGGTCAGATCGCTTTGCAGCGAGGCATTCAGCGCCTGCTTCGACAAACTGAAGGCCAGCGCCGGCCCGTCGGCCAGGCTGCGCGCCAGCGCCTGCGCACGCGGCAGCAGTTGCTCCGGTGCCAGCACTTCCAGCGCCAGGCCCATGCGCAGCGCCTCGTCGGCGCCGAACTCGCGCGCCGAGTAGATCAGCTCTTTCGCGCGCTGCAGGCCGACGACGCGCGGCAGCGTGTACCAGGCGCCGCAGTCGGGCACTAGGCCGATGCGGTGGAAGACCATCGCGCAGCGCACGCGGCGGCTCACCAGCACGAGGTCGGCCGTCAGCGCGATGCTCAGGCCCGCGCCATAGGCCACGCCGTCCAGCGCGCCGACCAGCGGCTTGTCCAGCCCGGTCAGCGCCAGCGTCAGCTCGCGGTAGCGCCGCATCAGCGCGCGCCGCTGCTCGGGGCTGCGCGGACCGCCGCTGCCCATGCCCTTGACGTCGCCGCCGGCGCAGAAGTCGCCGCCGGCGCCGGCCAGCACGATGGCGCGCACGGCCTCGTCGGCACGCAGTGCGCGTAGCGCCGCCGTCAGCTCGTCGGCCATCTGCGGCGACAGCGCGTTCTTCGCGCCGGGGCGGTTCAGCGTGACGGTGACGACGCCGTCGGCCGCGTCGATCTGCAGCGTTTCCAGCGAACTCATGCGGCCGCCTGCTGCTCGCTGACCGACAGCGGCACGCCGCCTGCCATCACGTCGCAGTATTCGGTCATGCCCAGCACGCGCCGGTCGCCGCAGCGGTATTCGCTGATGCTTTCGGTGATGCGCGTGTAGCGGCTGAAGTCCGCCGCGCCGCGCAGCTTGTGGCGCAGCGGCACGGTGGTCAGTACGCGGCCGGTGATGGTGTACTCGCCCTGCGCCGTCTTGACCCACGCGGTCAGGCCGCGCGGCACGTACTGCGCGTCGTAGTCGGTCTCGATTCGGCCGTCCAGCACCGGCTCGTAGACGCCGCCGCGCAGCACGTTGCCGCTGACCGGCAGTGCCTTGCCGCCGACCGGCTTGATCGACAGCAGCACGCCGAAGTCGCGGCTGAAGGTCACCGGCAGCCATTTGTACCAGCTGAAGCTGTGCCAGTGCCGCGGGCCCCAGGACTTGTCGCGGTAGCCGGTGCCGTGGCGCAGCTCGTGGCGCGTGCCGTCGACCTCGACGAAGCCGTTGACCGCCACGTTCTGCTCGGTGTGGCCGCGGTAGACCGACTGCTCGGGGTCCAGCGCCCAGGGGCTGCCGTCGAGGTTGACGATCTCGCCGCCGTGCATCGGCGACACGCCTTCGAAGTCCAGCTCGATCGTCGCCGGCTTCTTCGGATAACGTTTGAAGGCACTGCTCGGGTCGGCCATCGCCATCGGGTCGTCCATCAGCAGCAGCTCGCCGCGGTAGCTGACGCGCAGGCGCTTGAAGGGCTCGACCACCTCGAAGCGCATGCCGGCGGCGGCCATCTCGCGGTTGTGCTCGATCGCCGGCCGCGCGAACATGAAGCCGACGCGGCCGTCGGGCAGGTAGACGCAGACGCTCATCTCGGCATGGCCTTCGTTGGGCCGGTTGCCCAGGCGCAGCCACAGCCCGATGCCGCGCGCGCTGTCGAAGGCGTTGAAGTACATGCTCTCGTTGTAGTTGCCCGCGGCTTCGGGCGGGTGCGTGTACTCGTCCTGCGGGTCCAGCTTCAATCGGGTGCCGGGGGGCATGTACATGCTGCGTTCCTTTCAAAGCGCGCGGTCGTCGAAGGCCAGCGCGCGGCCCGCTCGAGACTGGATCCCCCTTGCCAAGCGTGCCGTGCCACCCGCCTGGACCCGAGGGCGCTCACAAGCTGATGTGGAAGCCGCCGTTGACCGCGAGATGCTGGCCGGTGATGTAGCCGGCCGCGTCGGACAGCAGGAAGCACACCGTCTTCACCACTTCCTCGGGCTGCGCCCAGCGGCCCATCGGGATCTGCGCCAGCATGGTGTCGCGGAACTTGTCGCTGCGCACCACCTCGGTCATCGGCGTTTCCACCAGGCCGAAGCACACCGAGTTGGCGCGGATGTTGAACTTGCCCCATTCGCGCGCCGCGGTCATCGTCATGCCCAGCATGCCGGCCTTAGCCGCGGCGTAGTTGATCTGGCCGATCGAGCCCTTGCGCCCGGCGTCCGACGAGATGTTGACGATGGCGCCGCCGCTGGCGTCGCCGCCCTTGGCGCGCTGCAGCAGGTGGCGGCCCACCGCCTGCGTCCAGTGGAAGCTGCCGGTGAGGTGCACGTCGATCACCTGCTGCCACTGCTCGGCCGTCATCTTGTCGATCATCGCCGGCCGCGTGATGCCGGCGTTGTTGACCAGGCCGTGCACGGCGCCGAAGCGGGCCACCGCGTCGACCACCGTCTTGGCGGCCAGCGCCGCGTCGGTGACGCTGCCGACCACCGCCAGCACGCGGTCTGCCGGCAGGCCTTGCAGCGCGGCGGCCAGCGTGTCGCCGTTCATGTCCAGCGCGACGGCGTTGCCGCCGAGCTCGATCACCAGTTCGGTGATGGCGCGGCCGATGCCTTGGGCCGCGCCGGTGACGACGACGGTGCGGCCGGCCAGCGAGACGAGGGGAGCAGTCATGAAGGCATTTCTCGGTTGTGTGATGGTTGAACCAATGATAGATTTGGCGTCCACCCGCCGTCAACACGCGAAACCCCTATGCCCACCCCGCGCAAAGCCTGCATCGCCGGCGCCTTCGAGCACCCGACGCGCAAGGCGCCCGACAAGACCGTGGCCCAGCTGCATGCCGAGGTGGCGCGCGGCGCGCTGGCCGACGCCGGGCTGACGCTGGCCGACGTCGACGGCTACTTCTGCGCCGGCGACGCGCCCGGCCTCGGCGCCAACAGCATGGCCGACTACCTGGGCCTGAAGCTGCGCCACGTCGACACCACCGACACCGGCGGCTCGGCCTACCTGATCCACGTGTCGCACGCGGCGCAGGCCATCGCCGAAGGCCGCTGCCGGGTGGCGCTGATCACGCTGGCCGGCCGCCCGCGCAGCGAAGGCAGCAGCGGCACCGCGCCGCGCCTGGTGACCAACACCACGCCCGACGTGCCCTGGGAGATGCCTTACGGCCCGGTCACCGTCAACGTCTACGCGCTGGCCGCGGCGCGCCACATGCACGAGTACGGCACCACGGCCGAGCAGCTGGCCTGGATCAAGGTGGCCGCCGCCGCGCACGCGCAGCACAACCCGAATGCGATGCTGCGCGAGACGGTGACCGTGCAGGACGTGCTCGATTCGCCGCTGATCGCCGACCCGCTGCACCGGCTGGACTGCTGCGTCGTCAGCGACGGCGGCGGCGCGCTGGTGGTCGTGCACCCCGACATCGCGAAGTCGCTGAAGCGCCCGGTCGTCAACGTGCTGGGCGCCGGCGAGGCCATCAAGGGCACGCTGGGCGGCCACGTCGACCTCACGTGGTCGGCGGCGCGCTTCAGCGGCGCGACGGCTTTCGCCGAGGCCGGCGTGAGGCCGTCGGACATCCAGTACGCGTCGATCTACGACAGCTTCACCATCAGCGTGCTGATCGCGCTGGAAGACCTGGGCTTCTGCGAGAAGGGTGACGGCGGCCGCTTCGTCGCCGACGGCAACCTGATCAGCGGCGTCGGCCAGCTGCCCTTCAACACCGACGGCGGCGGCCTGTGCAACAACCACCCGGCCAACCGCGGCGGCATGACCAAGGTGATCGAGGCCGTGCGCCAGTTGCGCGGCGAGGCCCACCCGGCGGTGCAGGTGAAGAACTGCGCGCTGGCGCTGGCCCACGGCACCGGCGGCATGCTGGGCACGCGCCACGGCTCGGCCACGCTGATCCTCGAAAGGCAATGACGCGATGAGCACCCCATCCCAAGACCGCCCGCTCGGCAAGGTCGTCGTCGACGCCGCCACCGAGCCCTACTGGGCCGCCGCGCGCGAAGGCGTGCTCAAGCTGCGCCGCTGCACCGCCTGCCGCCGGCCGCACTGGTACCCGCGCCCGGTGTGCCCCTTCTGCCAGGGCGACACCGAGTGGGTCGACGCCCAGGGCACGGGCGAGATCTACAGCCTCAGCGTCACGCGGCGCGCCGGGCCCATCGCCTACGCGCTGGCCTGGGTCCAGCTCGACGAAGGCGTGACGATGATGAGCAACATCGTCGACTGCGACCTCGACGAGCTGCGCATCGGCCAGAAGGTGAGGCTCACCTTCAAGCCCGACGACGGCGGCCAGCCGGTGCCGATGTTCACCCCGGCCTGAGCCCGACGATGGATACGCTCACTTTCGAAGTCAGCCAGGGCGTCGGCTGGATCCGCCTGGCGCGGCCGCAGAAGCGCAACCCATTCGACACCGAGCTGCGCGCCGAACTGATGGACGTGCTGGCCCGGGTGCGCGAAGACCCCGCGGTGCGCGTGCTGGTGCTCGCCGGCAGCCCGGGTGCCTTTTGCGCCGGCGGCAACCTGCCGATGCTCAAAGCCAACGCCGGCGCCGGCCCGGCCTACTGGCAGCAGCGCGTCAGCTCGGGCCTGCGCCTGGCCAACGATTTGCTGACGCTGACGCGGCCGCTGATCGCCGTCGTCGACGGCCCGGCCTACGGCGCCGGCTTCGCGCTGGCGCTGATGGCCGACATCGTGCTCGCCTCGCCGCAGGCGCGCTTCGCGATGTCGTACCTCAAGCTCGGGCTGGTGCCCGACATCGGCCCGCTGTACCTGTTGCCGCGCATCGTGGGCCTGCAGCGCGCCAAGGAGCTGATGCTGTCGGCGCGCGAGATCGACGCCGCCGAGGCCCAGGCGCTGGGCATCGTGCTGGAAGTGCACGACAGCGCCGCGCTGGAAGCGCGCGCCCGCGCCATCGCCGAGAGCCTGACGCAGGCCGCGCCGGCCGCGGTGGCGCTGACCAAGGCCGCGCTCAACGTCTCGCTGGACAGCGACCGCGCCAGCCTCTTTGCGCTGGAAGCCGCCAGCCAGGCCGCCGCCTTTGCATCGCCCGAGCCGCTGCAGGCGCTGGAGGCGATGCTGGCGCGCCGCGCGCCGCCGTACACCGGCTTTCCGCCACCACACCACAACGACCCCGGAGACGACGCATGAACCCGTTCCGCCGCACCCTGCTGGCCGCGCTGGCCACGCTGCCGATGATCACGCTGCCGATGGTCGCCGCCGCGCAAAGCCCGGCCTGGCCGATCAAGCCCATCCGCGTGCTAGTGCCGGTGCCGGCCGGCGGCCAGACCGACGCCGTGGTGCGCTACTACGCGCAAAAGGCCGAGGCCAGCCTGGGCCAGCCCTTCGTGATCGAGAACAAGCCCGGCGTCAACACCATGCTGGCCACGCAGGAGGCGGCGCGCGCGCCGGCCGACGGCTACACGCTGCTGTTCAACATGACGGCCATCGTCTCCAACGCGGTGCTGCTGCAGAACGTCAAGTACGACCCCTTCAAGGACTTCGCGCCGGTGCACCGCACCTACGAGCTGTACGCCATCCTGGCGGTGCCGGGCAGCTCGCCCGTCAAGACGCTGGCCGACTTCACGGCCGCCGCCAAGGCCGCGCGCGAGCCGATGACCTACGGCACCATCGGGCACGCCTCCAGCTCGCACTACTTCATCGAGCTGCTGGCCAAGCAGGCGGGCTTGAGCCTCGTGCACGTGCCCTACAAGGGCGAGGCGCCGCTGATGCCCGACCTGATGTCGGGCCGCGTGCAAGGCGGCGTGATCTCCGGCGCCGCGGCCAAGCAGTTCGACGACGGCCGCGTGCGCGTGCTGGCCGTCAGCGGCAACCAGCGGCTGCACCTGCTGCCGCAGCTGCCCACCTTCAAGGAGCTGGGCTACCAGGGCATCGGCAACGAATCGTTCGCCGGCTTCTTCGCCCCGGCGGGCACGCCGCCAGCAGTGATCGAGCGACTCAACCGCGAATTCAACCGCATCTCGCAACTCCCCGAGACGCGCGAGCGCCTGGCCGCGCTGGCGCTGGAGCCCACCTCGCCCAGCACGCCGGCCGACTTCCTGGCCGTGATGCGCAAGGCGCACGACGAATGGGTCGCCAACAGCAAGGCGGTCGACATCAAGCCGCAGTGAGCGCCGGGGCCGCCATGTACCAGCACACCTGGATGACCGCCGAGCTGGAGAGCCTGCGCGAGAGCGTGCGCCGCTTCTGCCTGGCCGAGCTGCTGCCCAACGAAGAGCGCTGGGCGCAGCAGCAATGCGTGGACCGCGACGCGTGGTTCAAGGCGGCCGAAGCCGGCTTGCTGCTGCCCGGCATCCCCGAGCAATACGGCGGCGGCGGTGGCAGCTTCCTGCACGAAGCGGTCATCCTCTCGGAGCCGATCCGCCTGCTGTGCGGCGGCCTCGGCAACTCGGTGCACAGCGGCATCGTCGCGCACTACCTGAAGAACTTCGGCAGCGAAGCGCAGAAGCTGCAATGGCTGCCGAAGATGGCGCGCGGCGAGCTGATCGGCGGCCTGGCGATGACCGAGCCCGGCACCGGCTCGGACCTGCAAAGCATCCGCACCCACGCGCGGCGCGACGGCGACCACTACGTGATCAACGGCGCCAAGACCTACATCACCAACGGCAGCAGCGCCAACCTGATCTGCCTGGTGCTGAAGACCGACCCCGGCCAGGGCGCGCGCGGCGTCTCCATCGTCGTCGTCGAGACCGACCAGGTCGAAGCCGGCTTCCGCCGCGGGCGCACGTTGTCGAAGATCGGCCTGCACTCGCAGGACACGGCCGAGCTGTTCTTCGACGAGCTGCGCGTGCCGGTGGCCAACCTGCTGGGCCCCGAGGAAGGCCAGGGCTTCAAGCAGTTGATGAAGGAACTGTCGCGCGAGCGGCTGATCACCGCGCTGTCGTCGTTCGCGTGCATGGAGCGCGCGGTCGAGGAGACGCTGGCCTTCACCGCGCAGCGCCAGGTCTTCGGGCAAAGCCTGCTGGCGATGCAGAACACCCGCTTCAAGCTGGCGGAATGCGACACCATGGTCTCGCTGGCCGGCGCCTTCATCGACCACTGCGTGCAACGGCTGATCGACGGCACGCTGGACGCCGCCACCGCCGCCAAGGCCAAGTGGTGGACCACCGACGCCTGCGGCAAGGTGGTCGACGAATGCCTGCAGCTCCACGGCGGCGCCGGCTACATGACGGAGTATCCGATTGCACGCCTGTACCAGAACGTGCGCATCCACCGCATCCTGGCCGGCACCAACGAGATCATGAAGGAGCTGATCGCGCGGGATCTGGAGAAGCGTTTGCGGTGACGGGTGCGGTGGCGGGTGCGGTGGCGGGTGCAGTGGCAGCGCCGGCGGCTACCATGCCGAGGCCGGGCGGCGCTTCGTGACGAAGCAGCCCGCCACCGTCCACCGCCTGCAGGAGAAGTCCTTGAACGACGCCATGCCACGCGAGGAACTGCACCAGCGCCGCATCGAGCTGCGGGCCTGGCGGCGCGGCGACGGGCTGATCGAGGTCGAGGGCAGGCTGCTCGACACCAAGGGCCATCCGTTCCGCCGCCAGCTCGCGGCAGCCGACGTACCGCCGGGCCAGCCGCTGCACGACATCACGGTCACGATGCTGGTCGACCGTGCGCTCGTCGTGCAGGCCGTGCGCGCGCAGATGGCGACGACGCCGTTCGACCTCTGCCCCGGCGCCGCCGCGGTGCTGGACCGGCTGCGCGGCCAGACGCTGGGCGCCGGCTGGAACCGCCGCGTGCGCGAGCTGCTGGCGCGCGACGAGGCCTGCACGCACATCGTCGAGCTGCTGGGCCCGATGGCGACCACGGTGCACCAGGCGCTGGCGCCCGAGCGCCTGGCGGCACTCAACCAATCCGGCAGCGACGCCGAGCGCCAGCGCAAGGTGGGAAGCTGCTACGCCTATGCGGCCGAGCGCGAGGTGGTGGCGCGGCTGTGGCCGCAGCTGCACCGCCCGCGCGCCGGCGATTGATCAGCGGATCAGCGCGCGGATGTCCTCGATCACCAGCTCGTACTCGTCGGCCACCGTCTTCAGGCGCGAGGCCAGCTTGGCGCGGTGCCAGTCGCGCGTGGCGCGGTCGAACGGCAGGTTGCCGCTGTCGAGGTAGCGCACCGCGCCGGCGGCGTCGCGGCAGGCCAGCATGCGGCCGCAGTTGGAAGCGTTGACGCTGTACGGGAACTCGTAGGTGCCCAGCTCGATGGCCTTGGCAACGCCGACCGCCACGTCGCCCTTGCCCAGCTCGAAGATGGCGTCCAGGATCGCTTGGCTTTCCTTGCGGATCTGCTCGCATTCCTCTGCGAGCGCGGCGGTCTCGGGGAAGGCCTGGCCGCGCGCCAGGTCCACTGCCTGCCGGGTGGCGCGCAGGCCCTCGATGTTGCCCTGGTTGGTCGGCGTGCCCAGGCCTTCTTCCGACGACTTGACGATGATCTTGTCGACGCCGGCGTAGACGCCGGTCACCGAGTCGAAGGCGATGCGGCCGAGCGCGCGCGAGCGGTCCTCGGGGAAGGGCCCCAGCCACTGGTGGATGGCGTAGGCGATCTCCACGTCGGCGTGGCCGGCCTCGCGGGCGTAGCGGTCGCAGAACTCGCGCATCACGCGGCAGGCGGCGATGTCCTGCATGACGCTGGAGTTCACCGGATAGGCCACGCAGTGGTACTTGACGCCCTGCTCGGCGGCCAGCAGCACCTCGACGACGCCGCACACCACCGCGATGGCCGGCGGCACGATGGTGCCGGAGACGATGGTGCTCGACTCCTTGGCCGGCCGCGCGCCCAGCTCGGTGAGCCGGCCCAGCAGCCGGTCGAGGTACTGCGTGTTGCGGATCGCCGCGGGCACCGTCATGCGCGCCTCGACGTTCATCACGAAAGCCAGCGCCGAGCCGTTGAACTCGGTCGCGCCGCCGGCCAGCATCATCGCGCAGTAGGCCTGCGGCGAGCCGGTGGCGCCGCGCCCGGAGATCGGCAGCGTGGTCGCCTCGGTCACCCGCCGCGTGCCGGCAATGCCGTGCACGCCGGCCGGAAAGCCGTTGAGCATCGAGCGCCCCTTCTCGTGCGACAGGCGCACCGCGTCGGCGGCGGCGGCGAACTCCTCGCGCCGCGAATAGGTGTCGGACGACATGGTCTGCAGGTCGGCGCCGCCTTCGGTCTCCAGCACGCGCACGCCCTCCTCCTGCGCCTCGATGGTGGCGACGCCGAAGCGCGGCTGCAGCAGCACCGCGCCCTGCGCGCGCGCGCGGCGGTAGGCGTCGGCGAAGGTGCGCGTGCCCACCACGTCGCGGTGGTACTGCGCCATCTCGTCGAGGTCGAGCTCGCGGAAGGTGGGCCACAGCCCGCGCAGGCGGTCGAGTTCGCGCTTCAGTTCGTCGTCGCCGAGGCGGCGGTTGCTCAGTTCCATCGGGCTCATTCCTTTTCGACGAGGGACTGCGCCAGCAGCCGCAGCGCGATGGCGGGCTCGCGCGAGGCCAGCAGCCCCATGGCATAGAACACGTAGTGCGCGTCCTGCAGCAGCCGCGGCGCCGCGGGCCGCAGCGAGTGCGGCAGCTCGGCGCGGGCCAGCGCCGCCTGCAGCGCGGGCCAGGGGTCGGCGCCGTGGGCGAACACGCCGCCGACGCCGACCAGCGCCTTCACGCCGCGCAGGTCCTTGCCGTGCAGCAGGCGCACCGGGCCGTGCAGCCCCCAAGCCTCCTGCACGTGGCCCACGTGGCGCTCGACCGCGATGTCCACGCAGGCGGCGGCCATCGCGGCGTCGAGCCGGCGCTCGGCGTCGCTGGCCGCCAGCACCTCGGTGTGGGCGGCCAGGAAGTCGCCGCGCTCGCGCGCGCCGGGCTCGGCGAGCGCGCGCGCGAGGTCGCCGCGCAGCTCGCGCGCCTGGGCGAGCGCGATCACCGACTGCGCGCTCACCCGCAGGCCGAGGTCGCCTTCCACCGTGCGCTTGGCGTGCGGCTCGGGCAGGCCGCGCGGCACCAGGCCTTCGCCGGGCGGCGCGTCGGCCACGGTGTGCACGTCGGTCGTCGCGCCGCCGACGTCGACCACCATCACGTCGCCCCAGCCGGGCTCGCCGGCCGCGCCTTGCGACAGCAGCTGCGCCGCCTGCATCACCGCTGCCGGCGTCGGCATCACGATGCCGTCGACCCGGGCCAGCGCGCGGTCCAGGCCCTTGGCGTCGACGATGCGCTGCACGAAGACCTCGCGGATCACCGCGCGCGCCGGCTCCACGTCCAGGCGGTCGAGCGCGGGCAGCACGTTGGCGGTGGCATGCGCCGTCTTGCCGCCCTGCTGCAGCAGCGCCAGCACCTCGTCGCGCGCGACGCGGTTGCCGGCCACGATCACCGGCGCCTCGATGCGGCCGGCCGCCAGCGTGCGCGCGTTGCGCACGATGACCTCGCGGTTGCCGCCGTCGGTGCCGCCGGCCAGCAGCAGCAGGTCGGGCCGCAGCGCTTCGATCTGCTCGACGTCGCCGCGGGTCAGCTCGTGCGAGAACACCCCCACCACCTTGGCGCCGGCGCCCAGCGCGGCCTGGCGCGCGGCCTCGGCGGTGAGCTCGGGCACCAGGCCCACGGCCACCATGCGCAGCCCGCCGCGCGCCGACGACGAGGCCAGGCACAGCCGCACGTCGCCGCCGGCCTGGCGCTGCAGATCGGCCAGCACCTGCTCCAGGCCGATGGTGATGTCGCGCTCGACGGTGGACGGATGCTGCGCGCGCGCCACCAGCGCCGGCCGTTCCAGGTCGACGGCCACCGCCTTGGTGTAGGTCGACCCGAAGTCGACCAGGACGGCCAGCGCAGCCAAGCTCAGTCCCCCAGGCCCAGGTCCTGGCGCAGCATCGCCGCCACCTGCACCGGCATCACGTTCTGCGGGAACACGCGGTCGAAGCCGAGTGCCTTGAACTCGGCCTCGATGTCCTCCCACTGCCGGTTCTGGCGCGACACCGACAGGTTGCCGCCGATGTACAGCAGCACGTCGTTGAGCCCGGCCTCCTGGCAGCGCCCGCGCAGGCCTTCGGCGTCCAGCGCCGCCATGCCGTACGACGACGACACCAGGATCGCGCGCGCATGCGTCTCCACCGCGGCGTTGACCAGCTCGGCCTGCGACAGCATCGCGCCGGCGTTGACGACGTGGAAGCCGCCGCGGTCGAGCGCGTGCTTGAGGATCAGCACGCCCAGGTTGTGGATGTCCTTCAGCACGCCCAGCAGCACCACCGGGCGGGAGTCGACGGCAGGTTCGGCGTTGGCGTTCATCGTGGGCGGGCTCCGGCGGGGCTTGGCATCGAAGGGGGACCTTAGCGGCGCCGCGCGGCCCGCGGCAAGGCGGCCGCGCGGCGCCGTTTCAAGCCGTGAACTTCGGGCGCCGCCGGCCGCGCCCGGCGGGCGCTATCGTCGCGCCGATGAACGCTCCCGTCACCGCGGCGCTGCGCGCCGAGATCGCGCCCACCGGGGCGCTGCGCGTGGCGCTGAACCGCGCCAACTTCCTGCTCGTGACGCATGCCACCAGCGGCGGCGACGCGGCCGGCATCGCCGCCGACCTGGGACGCGAGATGGCCGCGGCGCTGGGCCTGCCGCTGCAGGTGGTGGCCTACGACAGCCCCGGCGCGCTGGCCGACGATGCGGCGCGCGGCGCCTGGGACCTCGGCTTCATCGGCGCCGACCCGGCGCGCGCGGCGGCGATCGCCTTCAGCGAGCCCTACGTCGAGATCGAGGCCACCTACCTCGTGCCCGCCGGCTCATCCCTGCGCACGCTGGCCGAGGTCGACCGGCCCGGCGTCCGCATCGCGGTCGCCCGCGCCACCGCCTACGACCACGCGCTGCAGCGCACGCTGCAGGCGGCGACGATCGTCCATGCCGACGGGCTGGACGGATCGTTCCATCTCTTCGCCGAGCAGCAGCTCGACGCGCTGGCCGGCTTGCGCGTGCGGCTGGAGCAGGACCAGGCGCGGCTGCCCGGCTCGCGCCTGCTCGACGGCTGCTGCGCCGCGATCCAGCAGGCCGCCGCGGTGCCGCGCGGCCGCCCGGCGGCCGCCGCCTGGGTGGCCGGCTTCATCGCCGCGGCCAAGGCCGGCCGCGTGGCGGCGCTGATCGCCGCCCACGGCGTGCGCGGGCTGCGCGTGCCGCCGGCATGACGAGGCCGTTCAACGCACCAGCACGAGCGAGAACGCCGGCACGTAGGTGACGAGGAACAGCACGCCCAGCATCATCAGCACGAAGGGCATGATGGCGCGCGCCACCTCGCCGAGCTTGAGCTTGGCGATCGCCATGCCGACGAACAGGCAGTAGCCGATCGGCGGCGCGGCCATGCCGATCGCGACGTTGGTGACGATCATGCTGCCGAAGTGGATGGGGTCGACGCCGTACTGGCGCCCGATGGCGATCAGCATCGGCCCCAGGATGACCATGATCGCCACCTCGTCCATCACCGCGGCCAGCAGGAAGAAGCCCAGGTTCAGCACCGCCAGCATCAGCGCCTTGTCGTGCACATGGCCGGCCAGCCATTGCGTGAGCGCCGGCGCGAGCTGCTCCTGCGCGACCAGGATGCCGAAGCCCTGCGAGAAGCCGACGATGGCCAGCACCAGCGCGGTGGTCGACATCGCGCGGCTCAGCACCGGCCCCAGGTCGCGCCAGCGCAGCGAGCGCTGCACGAACAGCGCGATCGCCAGCACATACAGGCAGGCGACCACCGCCGACTCGGTGGGCGTGAACAGGCCGCCGTAGATGCCGCCGAGCACGATCACCGGCGCCAGCAGCACCCACGCGCCTTCGCGCAGCGCGCGGCGCACCTCGGCGCCCGTGGCGCGCGGGCTGCGCGGGATGTCGCCGCGCCGCGCGTGCCACAGCACCAGCAGCGCCATGCCGGCGGCCATCAGCAGCCCCGGCACGACGCCGGAGAGGAACAGCTTGGCGATCGACTGCTCGGCGATCACGCCCCAGATCACGAACGCGATCGACGGCGGGATCAGCGGCGCCAGCACGCCGGCGCTGACGGCCAGCGCGGTGGCGTAGGCGCGCGAGTAGCCGCGCTCGGCCATCGCCGGGATCATCACCGTACCGATGGCCGCGGTGGTCGCCGGCGCCGAGCCGCTGACCGCGGCGAACACCAGCGCCGCGAGGATGGTCACCAGCCCCAGCCCGCCCGGCAGGTGGCGCACGAAGACGTCGGCCACGTTGACGAGGCGGCGCGACAGGTCGCCCGCGGCCATCACCTCGCCGGCGAGCATGAAGAACGGGATCGCCAGCAGGCTGAAGCTCTGCGTGCCGGCCACCAGCGTCTGCGGCAGCAGCATCGGGTCCAGTCCGGTCGCGAACAGCGACGCGATGACCGCCAGCGCCAGCGCAAAGGCGAACGGCAGCCCCAGCGCGACGAGGCCGGCGAAGCCTAACGACAAAATCAATGCAACCGCGCTCATGCTTGAGATGCCGGCGCGCCGAGCAGCAAGCGCTCCAGCGCGAACAGCAGGATCAGCGCGCCGCAGGCGACCGCGCTGGCGTACAGCAGCGGCATCGGGTAGGCCGTCGCGGCCGAGGTGGTGTCGGCCGACGCGGCGGCGTAACCGGCGCCGGCCCAGGCCAGATAGCCGCCGACGAAGGCGGTCGCCAGCAGCAGCGCGCGCTCCATCGCGACGCGCGCCGGTGCGGGCAGGCGGTCGAGCAGCAGGTCCATGCGCACGTGGATGCCGTCGCGCACGCCGCAGGCCACCGCCAGCAGCACGGCCCAGGTGAAGGCGAGCAGCGCCACCTCCTCGCTCCACGACGGCGGCGATGCCAGCACCGAGCGCATGAACACCTGCCAGCCCAGCACCAGCAGCGCGGCGGCGGTCAGCCCGCGCACCAGCCAGGCGGCACCGGTTGCCACGGCAGCGACCGCGGCCGCCGCGGCGGCCGCCAATGCGCGCTTCACTTCGCGCTGGTGGCGAGGATCTGGTCCAGCAGCGCGCCCATGCCCGCGCTGGCGCGCGCCTTGTCGTAGACCGGCTTGACGCTGTGGCGGAAGGCCGACACGTCGCCGATGGCGTTGATCTTCATGCCCAGCTTCTCCAGCCCCTGCAGCGCGCGCGGCGTCTCGGTGGCCATGAAGCGGCGCTGCTCGTCGGCGGCCTCTTTCGCGGCGGCGCGCAGCAGATCGCGCTGCTGCGGCGCCAGGCGGTCGAACAGCCGCTTGCTGACCATCACCTCGTAGACCGTGAAGGTGTGCTGCGTCAGCGACAGGTACTTGGTGAACTCGTTCATCTTCAGCGGCTCCACCAGCGCGACGGGCAGTTCCACGCCGTCGATCGTGCCCTGCTGGATCGCGGTGACCGCCTCGCCCCAGGCCATCGGCACCGCGGCGCCGCCCAGCGAGTTGACGAAGTCGATGTAGACCGGGTTCTGCATCACGCGCATCTTGATGCCGCCCATGTCCTGCGGCTGCTGCACCGGGCGCTTGTTGTTGAGCATGCTGCGAAAGCCGCCTTCGGTGTAGGCCAGCACCACCAGTCCCTTGGCCTCGGCGCGCCTGGCGAGGTCGGCGCCGACGGCGCCGTCGAGCACCTTCCAGGCATGGGCCTGGCTTTCGAAGACGAAGGGCAGGTCGATCACGCCGAAGGCCGGCTCCACCTGCGCGGTGACGGCGTTGGTGACGACCGAGGCGTCCACCGTCCCGAAGCGCATGCCCTCGACCACCTGCTTCTCGTCGCCGAGCTGGCGGTTCGGGTAGAGCTGCACCTGGATGCTGCCGCCGGCGCGCTTTTCCACCGCCTGCTTGAAGCTGCGCGCGCTGACGGCGACGGGGTCGGTGGCGCCGTCGGAGGTGGCCCAGCCGAGCTTGATGGTCAGCGGCTGCGCGCCGGCGCCGAGGCCGCAGCCCAGCAGCAGGCCGGCGGCCAGGCGAATGAGATAACGGTGCATGTCGATGTCTCCTGTCGGTCGTCGGTCAGTCGGTCGGTCAGTCGTCGAAGCCGTACAGCGCGGCCGGGTTGTCGGTGAACAGCCGGCGCTGCAGCGCCGGGTCCGGCAGCCAGCGCTGCAGCGTGCGCAGCACGGCGGCCACGTCCACCGCGTGCGGTGCGCTCAGGTCGGTGGCCCGCGGCGCGGCGCCGGGCCGCGGGTGCGGCCAGTCGCTGCCCCACAGCACGCGCCCGGGATGGGCCTGCACGAACCGCCGCGCCAGCGCTTCGAGGTCGGCGTGGCCCGGCAGCGCCGACGCGCGGTACGGCGCCGAGAGCTTGACCCAGGCGCGGCCGCCGGCCACGAGGTCCAGCACCGCCGCCAGCCCGTCCTGCCGCTCGCCCGGCGCCGCCTGCGCGCCGGCGTGGTGGTCCAGCACCACCGGCACCGGCAGCGCGCGCAGCGTCTCGATGCAGGCCGCCAGCAGCGGCAGCGGGGCGTAGACCTGCAGGTGCCAGCCGCGGCGCGCCGCGCGCGCAGCGGTGCGGCGCAGCGCGGCGTCGGCCTGCGCCGCGGCGCCGTTGCCGGCATCGCCGCCGAAGATCAGGTTCACGCGCAGGCCGCGCACGCCGGCGCGGGCCAGCGCGTCGAGCTCGTCCTCGGGCGCGTCGGGGTCGATCACGGCGACGCCGCGCGCCCGTGCCGGGCCCAGCACGCGCAGCGCCTGCAGCGTGGCGCGGTGGTCCAGCCCGTAGACGCTGGGCTGCACGACGACCACGCGCGCGATGCCCTGCGCGTCGTGCCACGCGGCCAGCGCCTCGATGGCGGCCGGCGGCGGCGTGTAGTGGCGGCCGGGGTCGAAGGGGTAGGCCCGCTCGTCGAGGAAGACGTGCGTGTGGCAGTCGCAGGCCCGCGGCGGCAGCCCGAGGGGGTGGCTTTCAGCCATGCGGTGGGTCGTCGTCGAACGCGGCGTCGATCTCGTCGATGCCCAGCTTCGCGTAGCTGGCGGCGGCGCCGCTCAGCTCCCACACCGTGGCGCCGGCGGCGAGCTGCAGCGCCAGCGCGTCCTCGCGCCGCATGCGCGCCTCGGCGCCGTCCACCACCGCGGCGGCGTCGCGCCGCGGCACCACGATAACGCCGTCGCCGTCGGCGACGACGAGGTCGCCCGGCTCCACCGGCACGCCGTCGCAGACCACCGGCGCGTTGACGCTGCCGTGGCCGGCCTTGCCCGGATGGGCCGGCGAGACGTGCGTCGCCCAGACCGCGAAGCCCAGCGCCTCGACGGTGTCGGTGTCGCGCACGCAGCCCTGCAAGACGATGCCGGCCAGGCCCTGCTTGAGCGCCCAGCGCGCCGCCATGTCGCCCCACTGCGCGCCCGAGGTCGGCGCGTCGGAGACGACGACCAGCACGTCGCCCGGCTGCGCCAGCACCAGCGCGCGGTGCATCATCAGGTTGTCGCCCGGCGCGACGCGCGCCGTCACCGCCGGGCCGGCGATGCGCGCGCCCTTCTGCTGCGGCCGCATGCGGGGCGACATCAGCATGCGCCGCCGGCCGTCGAGGCCGAGCGCGTACGCGGCCTCGTGCAGGTCCGACACCGAGGTGGCGCGGGCCCGTTCGCATAACCCGGCAGCAACGCGGTTGACACGCCGGTAGACGGTGGAGCGCGTCATCGTGCGGCCCCGCCGGCGTGCGAGTACATCGGCCGCCCCGCCACCGGCACGCGGGCGGTGAAGATGGTGCCGCTGCGCGACTCGATCATGTGCAGCGTGCGCCCGTCGGCGCCGCCGTAGGCGCAGTTGGTGGTGTAGAGGCCGCCGCCGGGCGGCTCGATGCGGTAGAGCGGCTCGCCGCGCGGGCTGAAGATCCACACCGCGCCGAAGCCCACGTGGCACACCGCCAGGCCGCCCTGCTCGTCGAGCGCGATGCCGTCGGGCCCGCCGCCGCCCGAAAGCCGCAGGTAGGCGCCGACCTTGGTGGCGGTGCCGTCGTCCATCAGCGGCACGCGCCAGATCGCGTTGTCGCGCGTCACCGCGAGGTAGACCGCGGTCTCGTCGAGGTTGGTCACCAGGCCGTTGGGGCTGGGCACGCCGCTCAGCACCACGTCCAGCGTGCCGTTCGCGCGCAGGCGGAACAGGCGGCCGCTGGCGTCGTGCAGGCCGGTCTGCCCCTGGTCGGTGAAGTAGAGGTCGCCGTTGGCGGCGAAGAAGAGGTCGTTGCAGCCCTTGAAGTTCTCCAGCCGCGCCCGTTCCAGATACGGTTCGACGCGGCCGGTCTTCGGGTCCAGCACCATGATGCCGCGCCGGTAGTCGGCGATGAAGGCGCGGCCGTCGGGGTGGAACTTGCACCCGTTGGGCTCGCCGTCGTATTCGGCCGCCAGATCGACGCCGCCCTGCGGGTCGATGCGGAAGATGCGGCCCCAGGGGATGTCGACCACCCACAGGTTGCCGTCGCGGTCGAACGACGGTCCTTCCAGGAACACCGGCGCCGGCGCGCCGTGCAACTGCACCTGCGCCCAGCGGCTGCTGCGGCCGCTGACGTGCAGGCGCTCGGGGATGCGCGCGAAGACTTCGGCCTTCAGCCGCTCGGGGGGTGCGAACACGGGTTTCTCCTCGGGGTGTCGGCGGCCGGGGTCAGCGGCCGGACAGTTGCGCCGGCAGCCACAGCGCCAGCTCGGGCCAGACGACCAGCAGGCCCAGCAGCAGGAACATCAGCAGGTGGAAGGGGATGGTGCCCATCACCACGTCGGACAGCGAACCGCGCGCGATGCTCTGGATCACGAACAGGTTGATGCCGATCGGCGGCGTGATCTGCCCCATCTCGACGAAGACCACGACGACGATGCCGAACCACACCGGGTCGATGCCGTAGCCGGCCAGCAGCGGGTACAGCAGCGGCACGGTGATGACGATCATGCCCAGGCTCTCGACCAGCGCGCCCAAGGCCGTGAACAGCAGCAGCAGCGCGACGAAGAAGGCCAGCTTGGACAGGTGCAGGCCGATGATGAACTCGGTGATGCGCTCGCCGACGCCGGCATAGCTCAGCGCATACGAGAACACGAAGGCCGCGTAGGTGATGAACAGGATGTTGCTGACCGCCAGCGTCGAGCGCTTCAGGCAGTCGACCAGCACGCGCCGGTCCAGCGTGCCGAAGAGGCGGGCGATCGCGAAGGCGAAGATGCAGCCGGCGCCGGCGGCCTCGGTCGGCGTCGCCAGCCCGGTGTAGATGGCGCCCAGGATGCCCAGGATCAGCAGCATGAACGGCACCACGTCGACCAGCGCGCGCAGCGCGGCGTCGCGCGACAGCGGCTCGCCGGACTCCTTGGGCGCCAGCCCGGGCCGCAGCACCGCGGCCACCGCCACGTAGGCCATGAACAGCAGCGTCAGCACGACACCCGGCACCACGCCGGCCATGAACAGCTTGGCCACCGAGGTGTCGGTGAAGGTCGCGTAGACGATCATCGCGATCGACGGCGGGATCAGGATGCCCAGCGTGCCGCCGGCGGCCAGGCTGCCGGTGGCCAGCCGCGGGTCGTAGCGGCGCGCCTGCAGCTGCGGCAGCGCGACCTTGCCGATCGACGCCGCGGTGGCGATGCTGGAGCCGCACACCGCCGAGAACACCGCGCAGCCGGCGATGTTGGTCTGCAGCAGGCCGCCCGGCACGCGGCGCACCAGCTTGGACAGGCCGCCGTAGACGCGCAGGCCCAGGCCGCTGGCCTGCAGCACGTCGGCCATCAGCACGAACAGCGGGATCGAGGTCAGCGTGTAGCTGTCCATGCTGCCCCAGCTCGTCAGGCCCAGCCCGTGCAGCGCGCCGACGCCGCCTTCCAGCCAGAGATAGACCATGCCCGGCAGCAGGATGGCGAACGGCACCGCCATGCCGGTGGCCAGCAGCCCGATGAAGAGCACGAAGACGAAGACGATCTGCAGGTCCTGCACGCCGCTGCCCTTTCAGCCGCGCACCGCGCGCCAGCGCCGCCAGTCGGCCGCCACGGTGCGCAGCAGCGCCCAGGCGAGCAGCGCCGCGCCCACCGGCATCGCCAGCCGCGGGATCCACAGCGGCGTCAGCAGCGCGGTGGGCGCGACGTCGCCCGAGCCGAAGGTGATCCACTCGAAGCGCAGGAATTCGGCCGTCAGCACCAGCGCGACGGCCAGCGACGCGAGGTCGAAGCCCAGGCGCAGCGCGGCGCGGCCGCGCGCGCCCAGCCGGTGCTCGACGAAGTGCACGCGGTGGTAGGCGTGCAGGCACTGGCCCGAGGCCAGCGACAGGAAGGTGATGCCGACCAGCGCATAACCGCCGACCTCGTTGCTCCACTGGATGGACCAGCCGAGCAGGCTGCGCACGACGATCTCGACGCCCATCATCGCCACCAGCCCGAGCGTCAGCGCCTGGCACAGCCAGCGGCCCAGGCGGGCCGGCGCGTCTTCGGGCGGGCTGAAGGCGTCGGCGTCCTCGTGGTCGAGCTCGACGTCGTCGTCGAGCGCCGTGGCCGCGGCGGTGTCGGCGGCCACCTCAGCGGCCCGTCGCGGCACGGACCTTGACGAGCACGTCCTTGGCGGCCGGCCGCTGCTCGCCCCACTGCTGCCAGTACGGGGCGATGCGGCGCTCGGCCTCGGCGAGGTCGGCGGCGCTGGGCTCGGTGACGACCATGCCGCCCTCTGCGAGCTTCTTCGTCAGCGACTGGTCCTCGGCCGCCATCGCGGCGCCGATCTTCGCCGTGTGCTCGTCGACCAGCGCCTGCACCTTGGCGCGCACCGGCGGCGGCAGCTTCTCCCAGGCCGTCTTGTTGGCCAGCAGCAGCGAGTCGATGAAGCTCACGTTGAGCCGCCACGAGTACTTCAGCAGATCGCGCCAGACGTAGCCGTAGCCCGAGCTGGCGGTCAGCACGCCGTCGATCACGCCGCGGTCCAGCGCCGCCGGCACTTCCGAGGTGCCCAGCGTCACCGGGATGCCGCCCAGCAGCTTGATGAACTCGGCCTGCTCGGGCGAGACGACGCGGATCTTCTGCCCCGCGACGTCGGCCAGCGCGCTGAGCTTCTTCTTCGACCACATCACGTTCTCGGGGAAGATGTAGCGGCCCAGCAGTACGACGTTCTTCTTGTCGTACTCGGCGCGCAGCGCCGGCGCCGCAAGGTCCCAGGCCTTCTCGAACTGCGCGCGCTGCGGCAGCAGCATCGGCAGCCGCACGGCGCCGCCCAGCGGCACGCTGCCGACGAAGAAGGCGTCGTCGCCGAGCTGCACCACGTTGTCGGCCACCGCCTGCGTGATGTTGGTGGCGGTGATGGGCAGCGTGCCGCCGAGGTTCAGGCGCAGCGTCAGCTCGCCGTTGGTCTCTTTCTGGATCGCCTCGAACAGCGCGTTGAGCCCCTTCACCGCGGTGGCGGTGGCCACCGCGTTGTAGGTGTAGGCGCGCCAGTGCTCGGCCGCCTGCGCGGCCGGGGCGGCCAGCGCGGCCGCGATGCCGAGGGCACCGGCAAGCGCCGCACGGCGCGTGGTCTCGATCAGCGTGTTCATGTCGTCTCCGTCGTCGTTGTCGTTGTCGCCGCGGCGTCCGCGGCGGGGCGCCGGGCGATCGCCGGCGGGCGTGCCGCCGCGGCGGCGCGCTCGGGCGCCGGCCACAGGTAGCCGGCGTCCAGGTCCTCGAAGCGGGCGCAGCCGATCTGCGCCAGCACCATGTCGATCTCCTTGCGCACGATCTCCAGCGCGCGCGCGGCGCCCGCCTGGCCGCCGGCCGCCACGCCGTACAGCGTGGGCCGTCCGAAGATCGCCGAGTTCGCGCCCAGGCAGCGCGCGATCACGAGGTCGGAGCCGCGGCGCACGCCGCTGTCGAGGATCAGCTCGACGTGCTCGCCGACCGCGGCGCGCATCGCCGGCAGCACGTCCAGCGGCGCCGGCGCGGCGTCGAGCTGGCGGCCGCCGTGGTTGGAGACCACCAGCGCATCGGCGCCCAGCGCCACCGCCTGGCGCGCGTCGTCGGCGTGCAGCAGGCCCTTGACGGCCAGCTTGCGCGGCCAGGCGTCGCGGATGCGCCGCAGGTGCTCCCAGGTCACCATCGGCGCCGGCGTCAGCGTGCCATAGAGGTCGGCCACCGCGTCGGCGCCGGCGCCGGCATTCGCGTACGGCGCCCAGTTCTTCATCATCGGGATGCCGCCGCTGCGCAGGTAGCGCAGCACCCATAGCGGATGGCCCAGCGCCTCGAACGCGACGCCCGCGGTCATGCGGAACGGGCGGCTGAAGCCGTTGCGACGGTTGCGCTCGCGGTTGGAGTTGACGGGCACGTCGACGGAGACGACGAGCACGCGCGTCTCGGTCTTCAGCGCGCGCTGCACGAGGTCGGCGTTGATGTCCTCGCGCGAGGTGCAGTACATCTGGAACCAGACATGCTCGGGCGCGATCGGCACCACCTCCTCCAGCGCGCCGTTGGCGGCGCTGGACAGCAGGAAGGGCACGTCGGCCTCGCGTGCGGCGGCGGCCAGCGCGCGGTCGGCGTCGGGGTGGAACAGGCCCGCCAGTCCGGTGGGCGAAATGCCGATCGGGCTGCGGAAGCGGCGGCCGAGCAGCATCACCGACTGGTCGCGCCGGGTCACGTCGCGCAGATAACGAGGCAGCAGGCAGTAGCGGGCGAAGGCCTCGCGGTTGCGCTGCAGGCAGGCCTCGTCGTCGGCGCCGCCGTCGATGAAGTCGAACGCGATGCGCGGCAGCCGGCGGCGCGCCAGCGCTCGCAGGTCGTGCAGGTTGACGGCGGATCGCAGGTTCATCGGCGGCGCTCGGGCCCTGCGATTCGCAGGTGGCGCCACCTTAGGCAAGGCGTCCGGCAGCGGGAAGGCGCCGCCGGCGCGCAGTTTCACATGTTGAACTTGCGAGCTTCGGCCGTCAGCAGCGCCGCGACCTCGTCGAGCGCGGCGCGGATCTCGTCGATGCGCGCGGCGCCGTACAGCTCGGCCGTGCCCATCAGGCTGACGGCGGCGAAGGCGCGCGGCGGCTCGCCCGCCAGCAGCGGCACGCCGAAGGCATGCACGCCGGGCACGACGTCGCCGAGGTTGACGCCGAAGCCGTGCCGCGCCGAGCGCTCGCGCATGCGCTGCAGCGCCTCCAGCCGCTGCGTGCCCTGCTTGGCGATCTCCTGCGCGACGTTATCCAGCAGGATGCGGCGCTGCTCGTCGGCGTCCAGCGTCTGCAGGATCGCGATGCCGCCCACCGAGGTGAACAGCGGCCGGCGCGTGCTCGGGTAGACCATCAGCGCGGTCAGCGGCAGCGCGCCCACGCGCAGGCTGCAGACGTACTCGTTGCCGCTGCGAAGCTGCAGCAGCGCGATGCCGCCCAGGCGCGCCGCGAAGGCCCGCAGATGCGCTTCGGCCGCGCGCTGGAACTGCGCCGGGTCGGGCAGCGCGAGGCCCAGCTCGTACATCAGCGGCCCGGGCAGGTAGTGGCGGTCGCTGGGGCGCTGGACGACGAGGCGCTCGTCGACCAGGCAGGCCAGCATGCGGTGCACGGTGCCCTTGTCCATGCCGCACACCGCGGCCAGGTCCGACAAGCGCCAGCCGAACTGCGGCCGCGCGGCGACCGCGCGCATCAGCCGGATGCCGCGCGACAGGCTTTGCGTGCCGTTGCGGTCGGCGGCGGGCGCCGCGGCGAGCGCACGCTCCGCGGCCCCCAGAGTGATCAGTTCATCCATGGCCGATTGTTTGAACAGCGCGCTTTGCGCCGCATCGGCATCGTCCCGGAGTCGCGGGTTGACTTGGGACGCGCGCGCGCCAGGTCAGTCGAGCTTGATCTGCCCCGTCTCGGCGACGCGGCGCCAGCGCAGCAGGTCGGCCTCCAGCATCTTGCGGAACTCGGCCGGCGGCTCGAGCACGGTGTCGACGCCGCGGCTGGTGAGCTGGGCCTTGGCCTCGCCGCTGCCCAGCGACTTCAGCAGCGCCTCGTGCAGGCGGCGGGTGATGTCGGGGCTGAGGTTCGCGGGTCCGAAGAGGCCGTACCACGCGGTGGCTTCATAGCCCTTGACGCCCGCCTCGGCGATCGCCGGCACCTGGGGCAGCGCCGGCGAGCGCGCGGCGCTGGTCACCCCCAGCGCGCGCAACTGCCCGTTCTGGATGAACGGCAGCGACGACGGTAGCGTGTCGAAGTAGGCGCTGATGCGGCCGCCCAGCAGGTCGGTCAGCGCCGGGCTGCTGCCCTTGTACGGCACGTGGGTGATCTTGTTCGCGCCGGTGGACTGCACGAACAGCTCGGCCGCCATGTGCGTGATGTTGCCGATGCCGGCCGAGGCGTAGGTGGCGTTGTTCGCCGGGTCGCCGGCGAAGCGGATGAAGTCGGCCACGCTGCGCGGCGCCGACTGCGGGTGCACGACCAGCACCATCGGCGTGTAGCCGACCTCCGTGACCGGCGTGAAGTCGCGCAGCGCGTCGTAGGGCAGCTTGGGATTCAGCACCGGCGCGATCGACTGCGTGGCCGTCACGCCCAGCAGCAGCGTGTAGCCGTCGGCCGGCGCGCGCGCGACTTCGGCCGCGGCCAGCGTGCCGTTGGCGCCGGCGCGGTTGTCCACCACCACGGCCTGCCCCAGCGCCTGCGTGAGGCCGGCGGCCGCCTGCCGCGCGACGTAGTCGGCGCCGCCGCCGGGCGGGAAGCCGACGACCAGGCGGATGGACCGCTCCGGATAGGCCGCCTGGGCCAGCGCGCAGCCCGCGGCGATCACCAGGCTCACGATCGAACGAACCAGAAAAGAATGCATCAATAACCCCTACGTCCGGCACCGAATCCGGCAACGGCCTCAAGAATGCATTCTATTTTTTATGCCGACAACCCGTGAAAGCCCGTGCCGGCCGCGAAGGGCCGGCGCGCAGCGCTGCGTTTTTCAGCGGGTGACCGACTTCAGCACGCCGGCGCCGGACTCGATGTGCTGGCGCATCGCCAGCATCGCCGCGGCGGCGTCGCCCAGGGTCAGGGCTTGCAGGATCTCGTCGTGCTCGCGCGCCGCGCGCTCGCCCCGGCCTTCGACCGCATTGATGAGGTCGAACGGGTAGCGCGCCCAGAGGATCTGCACGAAGTGCAGCGTCTGCGGCATGCCGGCCACGTCGTACAGGCGGCGGTGGAAGCGGTAGTTGATGCCGCGCGCCGCCGCCCGGTCGCCGCCGGCGAAGGCGTCCTCGAAGGACTTGGCCAGCTCGCGCAGTTCGGCGATGTCGCGCGCGGTGATCTTGTCGGCCGCGCCGCGCACGAGCTGGGCTTCGAGCAGCAGGCGCAACTGCAGGATCTCGCCCGAGGCGGCGGCGTCAAATGGCACGACGCGCGCGCCGCGGTACGAATCGCCGCTGACGTAGCCCTCGGCTTCCAGCAGCTTGAGCGCCTCGCGTACCGGCGTGATGCTCAGTTTGAGCTGCTCGGCGATCTCTGCCTGCTTCAGGCGCGAACCGCGCGGATACACACCGGAAATGATGCGTTCGCGCAGGTAGTCAGCGACCTGCTCCTCCTTGGTTCGATAGTCCATCTGCCGCCGCTCGGCCGGCCCCCGGGCCGACATGGGCCGATTGTGCATCGCCGATTCCGGCATCGGCCCGTTGCCGGCCCGCGTCAGCCGCGGTCGGCCCCAGCGCTCAACCGGCTTCCGCCGCGATCTGGCGCGCGCGCTCGACCACCGGCTTGTCGACCATCTTGCCGTCCACCGTGGTGACGCCGCCGCCGCTGGCCTGGAAGGCGGCGAGCACGCGCTCGGCCCAGGCGCGCTCTTCGGCGCTGGGCTGCCAGGCGCCGTTCACCGCGGCCACCTGGCGCGGGTGGATGCACAGCTTGCCGCCGAAGCCGAAGCGCCGCGCCCGCAGCGCGTGGCGGCGCATCGCGTCTTCGTCGTCGAACGCCAGGCTCACGCCGTCGATCGGCGCCGCCAGCCCCGCGGCGCGCGACTCCAGCACGATCTGCGTGCGCACCGGGGTCAGCGCGTCGCCATCGTCGGCGATGCCGGTCTCGGCCTCGAAGTCGACGCTGCCGAAGGCGATGCGCGCGACGTTGGGCAGCGCCGCCAGCGCGCGCAGGTCGCGCCAGCCGCGCGCCGTCTCCAGCAGCGCGACGACTTGCCGGCCCGGCAGCGCCGCCGCCACCGCGGCCAGCGATTCGGCGTCGGCCTTCGGCAGCATGGCCGTGGCCGCCGGCAGCGTCCGCAGCAGCGCCAGGTCGTCGTCGAACCACGGCGTCTGCCAGCCGTTGACGCGCACCTGCACGCCCGCCTGCACGCCCACTTGCAACCCCGCCTGCACCTGGCGGCCGCCGTCCAGCCAGCGTGCCACCGCGTCGCGCGCGCCGGCCTTGGCAGCCGGCGCCACGGAGTCTTCCAGGTCGAGCACGATCTCGTGCGCCCCGCTGGCGGCGGCCTTGTCGAAGCGCTCGGGCCGGTCGCCCGGCACGAACAGCAGGCTGCGCGACAGACGGGTCATGCGGCCGCCACGCCGAAGTCGAAATCGCGCGAGTTGCTGATGCGGCAGAAGCGCTGCAGGTTCTTCAGCGCCGATTCGTGTTCCTCGGCCGACAGTGCGCAGCAGCCGTCTTCGAGCACGACGATCTCGTAGTCGCGGTCGTGGCCCTCGCGCACCGTGGCCTGGACGACGGCGTTGGTGGAGATGCCCGAGCAGACGATGCGGCCGATGCCGCGCGCGCGCAGCACCGCCTCCAGCGCGGTGGCGTAGAACGGGCTCACGCGGTGCTTGACGATGTCGAAGTCCTCCGGCCGCTGGCCGAGCTCGGGGTGGGTCTCGGTACCCCAGGTGCCGAGTTTGAAGATGCCGTTCTTGCGCGCGCCGGAGAAGATCGGCGAGTTCGGCGGGCACTCGCGGTAGTCGGCCGAGAAGCCCACGCGCACGAAGCCCACCGGCACGCCGGCGGCGCGCGCCTGGTCGATCGCGTGGCGCGTGTTCTCGACGATGCGCCGCGCGCGCACCTGCTCGCCGTAGGCGGCGCGGCCGTTGGGGCCGTCGGCATGCACGAGGTCGTTCATCATGTCGAGCACGAGGTAGATCGAGGGAACGCTGCTCATCGCGGGGGCCTTTCGGTTTCAGTAGATCACTTGGCGGGCTTCGAGGTCGTCGCGCTGTGCGCGGCTCAGGCCCAGCAGCTCGCCGAAGACGTAGTCCTCGTCCTCGCCGAGCGCCGGCGTCAGGCGGCGGATGCCACAGCCGCTGCTCACCGAGAAGCGCGCCGGCGCGCCCACCGCCGGCCGCGGCGGGATGCCCGGCGCGCTGACCTCGGTGACCGCACCGCGCGCGCGCAGGTGCGGATCATCGGCGATGTCCTGCAGGTTCCACGAGACATGGGCGCAGACGCCGGCGCGCTGCAGCAGCGCGGCGGCGGCATCGGCGTCGCGGCCGGCCAGCCAGCCGGCGACCAGCGCGTCCAGCTCGTCGCGGCGCGCCAGCCGCGCGGCCGTCGTGGCGTAACGCTCGTCTTGCGCGGCGCCGGGCTGGTCCAGCGCGCGCGCGAAGGTGCGCCACTGGGCGTCGTCGCGCACCGCCAGCGTCAGCCAGCGGTCGGGCTTGTCGGTGGGATAGACGCCGTGCGGCGCCATCGACGGGTCGCCGTTGCCCGGCCGCTGCGGGCTTTCGCCGAGCGCGCTCTGCACCAACGCGTCGCCGACCATCGCCGAGGCCACCTCGCGCGCCGCCAGGTCGATGTGCTGCGCGCGCCCGGTGCGCCGCCGCTGGTGCAGCGCGGCCACCAGCGCCAGCGCGGCGTGCAGCCCGGCCGAATGGTCCATCACGTGCCGCATCTCGACCGGCGGGCCGTCGGGGTAGCCGCTCATCCAGCCCAGGCCGCCCCAGGCGCCGAACAGCGGCGCATAACCGGCGAAGTGAGAGTCAGGCCCGCTCTGCCCCGACGACGACAGCGACAGCATCACGATGTCGGGCCGGGCCTCGCGGAGCGCGTCGAAGCCCAGGCCCAGGCGCTGCATCACGCCGGGGCGGAAGCTCTCGGCGGCGACGTCGGAGACGGCGACCAGCCGCCGCGCCAGCGCCACGGCTTCGGGCAGCTTGAGGTTCAGCCGCACCGAGAGCTTGTTCGCCGACACCTGGTCGAAGGTGGCGGCCGCCATGCGGCCGTAAACCGCGTGCGGCTTGCGGAAGGCGTCGGGGCGCGCCTTGCTCTCGACCTTGATGCACTCGGCGCCGAGCTGCGACAGCAGATGGGTGGCGAAGGGTCCGGCGGCATGGATCGTGAAGTCGGCGATGCGCACGCCGGCCAGCGGGGCGCCGGCGGCCCCAACGGCGGCAAGGGATGGGTTCATCGGGCGGTCTCCGGCACGGCCTGGCGCGATTCGTCCAGCGCCGGCACGCCGCGCGCCAGCGCCAGCGGCGAGGCGCGGAACTGGAACGGCGCCAGCAGCACCTCGGCCGGCCGGCCGTCGGGCAGGGCCGCCGGCGCGAACAGGCCGCGCGCGCGCTCGTGCGCGCCGTGCACCACGTCGGCCGGGCTGCGGTATTTGGCGGCCGGCACGCCCAGCTCCTGCGCGCGGCGCACGATGTCGTCCACGCGGTGCTGGCGCATCCATTCGCGCACGCGGTGGTTGATCTCGTCGCCGCGGCGGCTGCGCTCCAGCGGGTCGCGCAGGGCGGGGTCGGCGCTCCAGTCGGGGCGGCCGAGCAGGTCCACCAGGCCGTCCCACTGGCGGTCTTCCAGCGTCAGCAGTTCGATGAAGCCGTCGGCCGCCTGGAACACGCCGCCGTAGCGGAAGCGCCGCGTCGCGCGGTGCTCCAGCGAGCCGTCGCCCAGGCGCTGCAGCGCGAACGCGCCGACCGCGAGCGCGGCATCCTGCACCGAGACGTCGACATGCTGGCCGCCCGCGGCCGGCAGCGCCCACCACGCCGACAGCGCCGCCAGCGCCGCCATGCAGCCGCCCTGGTAGCCGGCGAAATGGCCGTAGATCTTGAGCGGCGCGCGCTCGGGGAAGCGCTCGTTGGACAGCCCGTTGGGCAGCAGAAAGCCTTCGCCGCTGGCGTGCAGCAGGTTCAGCTCCTCGGCCTGCCAGTCGCGCTTGGGGCCGCTGTCACCGAAGGGCAGCACGCTGACGTGCACCAGCTTCGGAAAGCGCCGCGCCAGCGCCGGCGGCGCCAGGCCGCAGGCCTCGCGCTCGGCAACCGGGGTGTCGTCGATCAGGATGTCGGCATCGGCCAGCGCCGCGTGCAGCGCCTCGTGCCCGCCGGGCGACGGCAGCTCGCAGACGCGGCTGCGCTTGCCGGCGGCCAGGTAGGCGAACAGCGCGCTCACCGGCATCCCGCCCGCCAGCAGCGGCGGCGCGGCGCGCAGCGGTGAGCCGGCGGCGGGCTCCAGCATCAGCACGTCGGCGCCCATCGCCGCCAGCAGGCGGCCGGCGTAGGCCGCCGCCGGCGTGCGCGAACGCTCGACGACGCGGCAGCCGGCCAACGGCAATTCAGCGCCTGCGGCGGCGTCGGACCCAGGCATGGCCCCGCGCCTCAGCGCACCACCGGCAGTTCCAGGTCGACCCCGGCGCCGTCGATGAAGGCGGGCAGCCTGACGTCGCGCGAGGGCAGCGCCACGGTCGCCAGGCCCGGCGTGGTGACCTCGCCGCGCTGGTTCTCGGCGGCGATCTCGATGTCGACCAGCCCGATTCGGTCCTTCACGTACTTGCGCACCACCTTGCCCTTGCAGAACGTGGTGTCGCCGACGATGTTGAAGCGCCGCATCTCGGTGCGCACACGCTTGAGGAAGGCGGCGTCGCCCATCCAGTTGCTCACCAGCGTGGCCATCCAGGCCGAGCGCTGCGGGCCGTAGTCGTAGGTGCCGGGCACGCCCACCTCCTTGGCGATCGACTCGCGGTGGTGGCCGATGCCGGTGTACTCCACGCCACCGCCGGCTTCCGGGTTGCGGAAGAAGTGCCCCGGATGCTTGACGGCCGCCTGCAGCACCACGCCGTGCGTGTGGCCGCGGCCGCAGCCGACCAGGAAGCCCATCGTGTCCATCAGCGACAGCGGGCCGCGCGCGATGGTCGGCAGCGCCTCGCCCTCGGTCACGTCCTCCCAGTAGCGCACCGCCTGGCCGCGGATGTTCTTCGGCTCGTCGAGCACGATCTGGTCGATGCGGTCGCGCTCTTCGTCGCTGTACTCGTGCTGCGTGATCTCCTTGTACTTGCCGGTCTCGCGCGCGGCCTTGCGCTCGTGGCGCGTGCAGGTGCCCAGGGCGCGCGCGACCAGCTCGCTGCGCTGGTTGTAGTAGCAGGCCTCCACGTACTGCAGCACCAGGCGGCCGGAGAACTTGCTCTCCTTCTCCTCGACGCCCACCACGCGCTCGATGGCGGTGATGCGGTCGCCCGGGCGCACGTGGCGGAACAGCTCCCAGTCGTTGCCGGCGTAGAAGCCGTGCACGCCCGGCAGGCCCCAGCGCGTGCGGCCCAGCCAGCCGAAGGCCATCGGGAACATCGGGTGCCCGAGCTGCGTGCCGTAGCGCGTGGCGGCGCCGTAGCCGCTCTCGCGGTACAGCGGGTTGAGGTCGCCGATGCCGTTGCACCAGTTGCGCAGCGTGTCGGCGGTGGCGTCCTGCAGGTACGGGCCCTCGGGGCGCAGGTGCAGGCCGATCATGGCCCGGGCGTCGGCCACGGCCTTGTCGGTGATGACGCCTTCGGCCGGCCGGTTGCCGACTTCGCCTTGTGTGGGGGTGCTCAAAGTGGATGCTCCTGATGCGGGGGTTTGCGGGCTTGGGGTCTTCGAATACAAAATGCAGAATGCATTGTTTGAGTTGGCGCGTCAATCCTTGGCGACCCTGAAGCACCGGGGACCGGCCTTGTGCTTCAGTCGAGCCGGATGTCGGCGGCCTTGATCGCGGCGCCCCACTTGCTGCGCTCGTCGCGCACGAAGCGGCCGAGCTGGGCGGGGTCCATGTAGAGCGGCTCGACGCCGATGTCCATCAGCCTGCGGCGGATGGCCGGCTGCTCGAGCGCGCGCCGCAGGTGATCGGCCACCTTGGCGACGATCTCGGGCGGCGTGCCGCGCGGCGCGAACAGCGCATCCCAGGCGACGACGTCGAAGCCGGGCACGCCCTGCTCGGCGACCGGCTTGACGCCGGGCAGCATCTCGCTCGCGTGGCGCGAGGTGATCGCCAGCGCCTTGACTTTGCCGTCGGCCAGGCGCGGCCGCGTCGCGGTGACGGTGTCGATGACCAGCGGGATGTGGCCGCCCATCAGGTCCGTCATCGCCTGGCCCGAGGCCTTGTACTTGACGCCGAACAGCGGCGCCTGCGCGCCCTTGACGAACTGCGCGAACACCACGGCGGCGGTGGTGCTGGGCAGGCCGACACTCAGCGCGTCGGGCTTGGCGCGCGCACGCGCCACCATCTCGGCCAGGCCGTTGGTGGGCAGCTCGGCCAGCGAGGTGGAGATCACCATCGGCAGCAGCCCGATCATCGCCACCGGCTCGAAGTCGGTCGCCGGGTTGAAGCCCAGGCTCGGGTAGAGGAACTCGTTGGCGGCGTGGGTGGCGTTGGTGCCGATCATGAAGGTGTAGCCGTCGGGCGCCGCCTTGGCCACCGCGGCGGTGCCGATGTTGCCGCCGGCGCCGGCCTTGTTGTCGACCACGAAGGTGGCGCCCAGCGTCTTCGCCAACTCTTCGGCCACCAGCCGCATCAGCACGTCGGCGCCCTGCCCGGCGGCATAGGGCACGACCAGCGTCACCGGCTTCGTCGGCCAGGCCGGCTGCGCGGCCAGCGGCGTCAGGGTGAAGGCCAGTCCGGCCGCCAGCAGCAGCCGGCGCGCGGCGCAGGTGAAACGTTGTTGCATCGTCGGCTCTCTCGTCGAATCTTTCGTCGGATCTTTCGTCGGGTCAGGCGGCCAGTGGCAGACCGGGGCGCGGCCAGGGCACGGCCAGCAGCTGCCCGTAGCCGGACAGCGTGATGTACGCGGTTCGGCGGTCAGCACCGCCGAAGCAGATGTTGGTGCAATAGCCTTCGGGCGCCTCGTGGAACTCCAGCCACTCGCCCTGCGGCGAGAACACGCTGATGCCGCCGCGCACCAGCGTCGCCACGCAGACGTTGCCGCCCTCTTCCACCGCCAGCGAGTCGAAGCGCTGGTAGCCCGGCAGGCCGTGCAGCAGCCGGCCGCCGTTGGGCGACGGCCAGGGCTCGTGCCCCAGGCGGCCGGGGCCGACGATGGGGTAGCTCCACAGCCGGCTGGTCTCGGTCTCGGTGACGTACAGCGTGCGGCCGTCGGGCGCGAGGCCCACGCCGTTGGGCGTCAGCACCGGGTGCGCGGCGCGGCGGATCGTGCGGCCGTCGGTGCTGGCGTGGTAGACCGCGCCGCGCATCAGGCGGTCCTCGAAGACCTTGCCGAAGTCGGTGAACCAGAAGTGGCCGTCGGCGTCGAACACGAGGTCGTTGGGGCCGTGCAGCGGCTGGCCCTCGCATTCGGTGTACAGGGTCTGCACCGTGCCGCTGGCCAGGTCGACGCGCTGGATGCTGCCGCCGCGGTAGCCGGCCGCCGGCCCGGTGGGCCGCGAGAAGCCGTCGTCGGTGCGCCAGCTGAAGCCGCCGTTGTTGCACACGTAGCAGTGGCCGTCGGGCCCCATCGCGGCGCCATTGGGGCCGCCGCCGAGCTCGGCGAGCACGCTGACGCGGCCGTCGGGGTGCACGCGCTTGAGCGTCGCGCCGGCGATCTCGACCACCAGCACGCTGCCGTCGGGCAGCGCGACCGGGCCTTCGGGAAACGCCAGGCCGCCGGCGATCACGCGGCCTTCGAGCTTGAGCTGCTTCATCGGATGGGTCTCCTGTGTCATGCGGCCGCGCCCTCGCCCGCGCCCAGGTAGGCGTCGATCGCCTGCTGCCGGCCTTCGCGGCTCTTCAGCGCCTCGGCGCCGAGCTCGCCCACCAGGTGGCCGTGGCGCATCACCCAGGCCCGCGTGGCGAGCCTGGCCGCTGCGTGGAAGCTCTGCTCGACCAGCAGCGCCGACAGCCGCTGCTCGCGCTGGATCAACGCCAGCCGCTCGTACACGCGCGCCACCAGCAGCGGCGCCAGCCCGAGCGAGGGCTCGTCCAGCAGCAGCAGGCGCGGCGCCGACATCAGGCCGCGGCCGATCGCCAGCATCTGCTGCTCGCCGCCCGACAGCAGGCCGGCCGGCGACTTCAGCCGGTTGGCGATCTCGGGGAAGAAGTCCAGCACCATCTGCTGGCGCGACGCGCGCGTGCGGGCGTCGACGAAGTACGAGCCCAGCACGAGGTTCTCGGCCACCGTGAGGTCGGCGACGATCTGCCGCCCCTCGGGCACGTAGACGATGCCGGCGCGGAAGCGCGCGGCCGTCGACAGCCGGCTGATGTCGCGGCCTTCGAACAGCACCTGCCCGCGCGCCGGCTCCAGCCCGACGATGGCGCGCAACGTGCTGGACTTGCCGGCGCCGTTGGCGCCCAGCAGCGCAGCCACCGCGCCGCCGGGCATGTCGAAGGAAATGCCGTGCACCACCGGGCCGGCGCCGTAACGCACGGTGAGGCCGCGCACCTGCAGCAGCGGGGATGACTCAGTCATCGTCGTCCCCCAGGTAGACGCGCACCACCTCCGGGTTGGCGCGCACCGCGGCCGGCGTTCCCGACGCCAGCAGGCGCCCGACATTGAGCACGTGGATGGTGTCGCAGACCTCCATGATCAGGTCCATGTCGTGCTCGACGACCACCAGCACCAGTTCCGGCGCGCGCAGCCGCTTCAGCGCGTCCGCCAGGTCGCGCGTCTCGACCGAGTTCAGCCCCGCCGCCGGCTCGTCGAGCAGCAGCACGCGCGGCGCGCCGACGATCGCGCGCGCGATCTCGGTCAGCCGCAGCACGCCGGGCGGCAGTTCCGTCGGCGAACGGTCGGCCACTTCGGCCAGCCCCACGCGCGAGAGCGCGGCGAGCGCGCGCTCGCGGTTCGCGGCGCGCTCGGCGCGCCCGCGCGGCAGCGGCAGGAAGGCGTCCAGCCAGCCGGCGCGCGACTGGCGGTCGAGCCCGATCATCACGTTCTCGACCACGCTCAGCTCGGGGCACAGCGCCACGTGCTGGAAGCTGCGCGAGAAGCCCAGCGCCGCGCGCCCCGCGGGCGGCACGCGCTCGAGCTGCAGCCCGCCCAGCCGGATGCGGCCCTGCTGCGGCGCGTACAGCCCCGTCAGGCAGTTGAAGAAGCTGGTCTTGCCGGCGCCGTTGGGCCCAATCAGCCCGGTGATCTCGCCCGCCCGCAGCTCCAGCGCGATGTCCTGCAGCACGCGCACGCCGCCGAAGGCCAGCGCAAGCTGCTCGACCACCAGCGGCTCGGCGGCCATGGCCGCACTCATTGCGCCCGCCCTTCGAGCCGCGCGCGCCAGCCTTCGGGCAGCGCGTTGACGCCCAGCACCACCGCCAGCAGCGCGGCGCCGTAGAGGATGGGCACCCAGTCGCCGGCGCCGGCCAGCAGCAGCGGCATCAGCGTCAGGAATGCGCCGCCGACGAAGCTGCCCAGCACCGTCAGCGAGTACAGGCTGACCACCGAGCCGACGAGCAGGAAGATCGAAGTCCACAGCGTGAAGCTGTTGGGCGACACCGTCGACGAGCTGAACGCCAGCAGCGCGCCGCCGATGGCCGCGATCGCCGCACCGAGCGCCATGCACGACAAGCGCGCCCAGCTCCGGCGCACGCCGAAGGATTCGGCCGCGTGCGCCGAGGTGCGGATCAGCAGCAGCGCCATCGCCTGCCGCGAGCGCCGGAACTGCGACAGCAGCGCGACCACCGCCACCAGCCCCAGCAGCGGCAGGTAGTAGCGCTGCAACCCCTTCGACAGCCCGGGGACGGCGTCGAGCTTGACGTACAGCCCTTCGAAGCCGCCGGTGACCCGGGGAAAGTGCAGCAGCACCTCGGGCAACGCCAGCGCCAGCGCGATCGTCGCCACCGAAAGGTAGATGCCCGACAGGTTGCGCGACGGGTAGGCGAACGCCAGCCCGAGCAGCGCCCCCACCACGGCCGCCAGCGGCAGGCTGGCCAGCAGCGAGAGGCCGAAGAACTTCTCGACGATGGCCACCGTGTAGGCGCCGGCGGCAGCGAAGACGCCGTTGGCGATCGAGACCTCGCCGCCGTAACGCACGAGGAAACTCACCGAGAGGATCGCGATCGCGTTCGCGAAGCACAGCCCGAGCGTGAAGGTCCAGTAGCCGCCGGCCACCAGCGGCAGCACGAACAGCGCCAGCAGCCCGGCGGCGCCCAGCCATCGCCAGCCGCGGCGCCCGGCGCCGGCGGCTTCGGCCGCCGCGGCGCCCGCGGCAGCGGTCATCGGCAGGCTAGACACGGGCGCCCTGGCGTGCCGCGAGCACGCCCTTGGGGAAAAGGTTGAGCACGAAGAGCATGGTCAGCAGCAGGTAGGTGTTGATGAACTCCGCCGAGACGTAGAACGACAGCAGGTTCATCAGCACGCCGATGAAGATGCCGCCGACCACCGCGCCGGGCAGGCTGGTGAAGCCGCCCACCACCGCGGCGGCGAAGGCCTGCAACATGAACGACGCGACGCTGGTCGACGACAGGAAGGTGGTGGGCACGATCAGCAGCGAAGCCACCAGCCCCAGCAGCCCGGCCACCACCCACGAGAACAGGTGCACGCGGCGCAGTTCGAGCCCGCACACGCGGCTGGCGAAAGGGTGCGTGGACACGGCGCGAAACGCGATGCCGATGCGCGTGCGCTCGATCAACAGGTACAGCGCGCCGATGGCCAGCGCGGTGGCGCCAAGCACCGCCAGGTCGTAGGCGTTGACGCGCAGCGGCCCCAGCGTGGCGCGCCAGTCGGGCAGCGGCAGTTCGAGCGAGACTACGTCGGAGCCGAAGATGAGCTGCGTCAGCCCCTGCGCGACCAGCCCGACGCCCAGCGTGGCAATGGTGCTGGTGAGGTCGGACTTGAACACCAGCGGCGCGATCAGCAGGTAGCTCAGCGCCATCACCGCGACCACGATCGCCAGCGTCAGCAGCACCGCCGGCGCCCAGGCCATCTTCGCGAAGTGGCCGGCGGTGAAGCCGAAGACGAGAAAGGCCGCCAGCCCGGCGAGGTTGCCGTGCGCGAAGTTGACGACCATCGAGCTCTTGAAGATCAGCACGAGGCCGAGCGCGCCCATCGCGTACAGGCAGCCGCTGACCATGCCCGACCAGACCAGGCCGACGAGGTCCGCCATCGCCTCAGCCCTCGCGCGGCGCCGGGCCGATGCCGCGGTCCACCACCTCGATCACCGCCGGGTAGTAGCGCCCGCTCCAGCCCGCGCGCGCGGTGGCCGTGAAGTAGCGCTGGGCCAGCTCGGTGACGTGGGCCGTGACGCCGTTCTGCGCCGCCAGCTCCAGCACGCAGGCGATGTCCTTCAGCACGTACTCGGGCGGGAACGACTTCTCGGGAAAGCTGCGCGGCAGCATCGCCTTGCGGCCGTGGTTGCGCAGCACGAAGCTGTCGCCCGAGCCCTTGGACACCGCGTCCAGCAGCGTCGCCGGCTCGACGCCGGCGCGCTGGCCCAGCACCATCATCTCGGCCAGCGCGACCGTGTTCTCGAAGTTCAGCGCGTTGTTGATCAGCTTGACCACCTGCCCGCAGCCGACCGCGCCGCAGTGCGTGAGGTCGGACCCGATGTAGTGCAGCAGCGGCTCGATGCGCGCGTACAGCGCCGCGTCGGCGCCGACCATGATGCTCAGCTCGCCGCGCTGCGCCGCCTCGCGCGTGCGCGCCACCGGCGCGTCGGCGAAGGCCACGCCCAGTTCGGTCAGGCGTTGGGCGACAGCGCGCGCCGAGGCCACGGTCGTCGTGCTCAGGTCGACGATCACGCTGGGCCGCCGCGGCCCCGCCGTCAGCCCCTGCGCGCCCAGGCACACCTGCTCGACCTGCGGGCCGCCGGGCAGCGACAGGAACACCACGTCGGCCTGCGCGCCCAGCTCGGCCAGCGTCGCGGCGCGGCGCGCCTTCGTGCCGGCCAGCGCCTCGAACGCGGCCGGCTGGGTGTCGAACACCAGCACCTCGCCGGCGTGCTTCAGCGCCATGTTGCGCGCCATCGGGCCGCCCATCACGCCCAGGCCGACGAAGCCGATCACATTGCCAGTCATGTCGCGGCTCCCGGTCAATCCATCCACATGCCGCCGCTGATGTCCAGCGACGTGCCGGTGATCCAGTTCGAGGCGGGCGAGCACAGGAACAGCGCGGCCTGCGCGATGTCCTCGGCATTGCCGTAGCGGCCCAGCGGCACCGTGGCGTTGGCCGACGGCGCGGCCTGGCCCGTGACGCTGGCCCACATCGCGGTCTCCACCGGGCCCGGGGCCAGCGTGTTGGCGTACACGCCGTGCGGCGCGCCGGCCTTGGCCATCCAGCGCATCATCCCGTGCACGGCGGCCTTGGACGCCACGTACGCGGGGCCCGACGCGACGCCGCCGTTCTTGGCGGCGATCGAGCCCGCGGCCAGGACCTTGCCGAAGCCGCGCTTGCACATCAGCGGGAACAGCTTGCGCGCCGGGTTGACGACGCCCTTGACGTTGACCGAGAGGATGGCGTCCCACTCGTCGTCGCTGCTGTCGGCCAGCGGCGTGCGGGCGATGATGCCGGCGCACAGCACGAGCACGTCGACCTTGCCGTGCGCGGCCAGCACGGCGTCGATCACGCGGTCGGTCTCGGCGCGCGACGTGACGTCGTAGCGCCGGTACTCGATGCCGGGGCCGATGTCCTCGTGCTCGGCGCGGTCGGTGGCGACCACGCGCGCGCCGGCGGCGTGGAAGGCGGCCGCGATCGCGCGGCCCATGCCGCCGGCGCCGCCGGTGATCAGCGCGACCTGGCCGTCGAGGCGCGGCGGTCCGCTCAGGTGTTGAGCCATGTCTTTTCGGGTCTCCGGGGGAAGGGAATGCGAAACGTCCGGGTTCAGCGGAAGCTGGCGCTGGCGGCCATCGCCAGCTCGCCGTCGGGGCCGCGCGCCCACAGCGGCAGCACGCCGTCTTGCGGGTCGCCGGCCTCGAGCTGGAAGCGGCGGCCCACGAACAGCGGGCTGACGCCGCGGAACTCGAAGCTCGCCAGCGAGCGGCCGTCCATGTGTTCCACCGCAAGCTGCTGCAGCAGCGTGGCGGTCAGCGGGCCGTGCACCACGAGGTCGGGGTAGCCTTCCTCGCCGCGCGCATAGGCCTGGTCGTAGTGGATGCGGTGGCCGTTGAAGGTCAGCGCCGAATACCGGAACAGCAGCGTGGTGTCGGGGTCGACCTCGCGCACGCGGCGGGCCTGCGCCTCGTGGCGCGGCGGCGCGGCGGCCGCGGTGCCCGGCGGCGTGGCCTCGCGGTACACGATGTCCTGCTGCTCGACGATGCAGGGCCGGCCCTCGTGCGAGGTGGTGTGCTCGACGGTCACGAACCACAGCGCGCCGCGCTTGCCGGTCTTGTTCTGGATCGACACGATGCGGCTCGTGCGCGTGGCCATCGCATCGACCGGCAGCGCGGCCTCGTAGCGGATACGGCTGCCCGCCCACATGCGGCGCGGCAGCTCGATCGGCGGCAGGAAGCCGCCGCGCTGCGGATGGCCGTCGGGCCCCAGCCCGCTGCGCGGCACCACCGGATTGAAGAACAGCCACTGCCAGCCGGGCGGCAGCGGATCGCCCGCGGCCGGCGCCGCCGGCAGCCCCAGCGTGGCCGCCAGCGCCTGCACCGGCCAGGCGGCGAGGCGTTCGCTGCGCGATTCCTCGCTGCCGATCCAGGCGTCGTACGCGGCGCTCACGCGATCTCTCTTTCGGGCTTGGGCACGGGTGCAGTTTGTTAAATCATTGCAGAATGCATTATATGGAATCGAGAGCAGCTTCAGAATCCCGGGTTTTCCCTCTTGGACTCCCTGATGACGACGGTTGCCACTCGAACATAGAATGCATTCTGCACTGACAACGAATGCGTCCACGATGACCCCTCCTCCCCTCGCCGGCCGCCGCATCGTCGAGCTCGGCACCATGCTGGCCGCGCCGTTCGCGGCGCACCTGATGTCGCAGCTCGGCGCCGAGGTCATCAAGGTCGAGCCGCCGCGCGGCGACCCCACGCGCAGCCTGGTGCGCGGCGGGCCCAGCGGCACCTTCATCGCCTACAGCCACGGCAAGAAGAGCGTCTGCCTGGACTTGGGCGATCCTGCCGGCCGCGAGGCCTTCGGGCGCCTGCTGGCGACCGCCGATGCCTTCGTGCACAACCTGGCGCCGAAGGCGGCGCGCAAGCTGCGCCTCACGCGCGAGGACTGCGCGGCTCTCAATCCCCGGCTGGTGTATTGCCACATACGAGGTTATGCGCACGGCCCGCAGGCCGACGACCTGGCGTCCAACCCGGTGGCCGAGGCTTCCACCGGCGTGATGGAGGCCAACCGCGTCGACGGCCGGCCGAGCCGGCTGGGGCCTTCGTACCACGACCAGTTCGCCGGCGCTTACGCGGTGATCGGCATCCTCGCGTCGATGCTGCAGGCCGCCCAGGGCCGGCCGGCGCAACCGGTGGAGATCGGCCTGTACGAGACCGGCCTGCACGTCGCGTCGCGCGACCTGGTGGGCGTGCAGCTCAAGCAGCAGCTCCTCGGCCGGCCCGAGCGCGAGCCGCACGGCGAGTTCAGCATGCCCGGCTACGGCGCCTACCTGACCGCCGACGAGCGCTGGCTGTACCTGCTGATGCTGACCGACGCGCACTGGGCCCGCTTCTGCCGCGCGATGGATCTGCCCGAGGCCGGCGTCGCCGCGCTGGCCACGCTGCGCGACCGCAAGAAGGCGCGCGACCGGGTCGAGGCCGTCGTGCGCGCCGCGATCGCCGCGCACACGTTCGACGACGTGGTCGCTCGCCTGAAGGCCGCCGACGTCGGCTGCACCGAGGTGCTGCCGCTGGAGCGCGTGCTGGAAGCGCCGCAGGCGCACCAGCCCGGCAAGCTGCGCGGCGTGCACTACCGCGGGCTGGCCTTCGAGGTGCCCGAGTTCCCGCGCCTGCACGCCGCCGCCGATGGCAACGGCGGCGGCGACGGCATCGCCACGCTGCCGCCGCCCGAGCTGGGCGAGCACACGCTGGAGCTGCTGCAGGCCGCCGGCGTCCCGCGCGAGGCTTGCGACGCGCTGGTCGCCGCCGGCGCCGCTGCCACCGCCCGCCCGGGCGACTTCGCCTGGGCGCCGGTGCGCCAGGTGGCCTGAAGAACGGCGGACGCGATCCATGCGCACGAGCGTGGCATGGCGGCCAGCGGCGGCGGGCCGCCGCGCGAGCGAAGTTTCAACCGGTGCAACTTCCGCCGCCCCCGCGGACGCGGCGGTCGCCCCGGCCGCCTAGGCTGGCGCGCCCCGAGGTCCCACACCGTCCGCACCCCTCTTTTCACCCTAGGAGACAAGTCCATGCGCAGAAGAACCTTCCTCTCGTCGGGCGCCGCCGCGGCCTCGGTGGCGCTGCCGCGCCTGGCCGGCGCGCAAGGCGCGTCGCCCGGCATCGACGAAGCGAGCAAGACCGTCACCGTCGGCGCCTTCACGCCGGTGACCGGGCCGGTGCCGTTCTACGCCATCCTCACGCACGGCGCCGACGCCTACTTCAAGTGGGTCAACGAGACCAACGGCATGGACGGCTGGAAGATCAACTACGTCACCTACGACGACGGCTACGAGCCCGCGCGCAGCGTGGCCGTGGCGCGCCGCCTGGTGGAGGAAAGCAAGATCTTCGCGCTGGCCGCGCCGATCGGCACCGCGCAATCGGTGGCGGTGATCCCCTATGCCAAGGAAGTGGGCCTGCCGATGGTGGCGCCGATCGGCGGCGCGACGGCGCTGTTCTCCGAGCGCCTGGTCTTCCCGCTGCTGCCGGATTACGGCTGGTCGGCGGCGTCCAACCTCGACTTCGTGCTGAGCGCGCCGGTCAACGCCAAGCGCGTGGCGCTGATGTGGCAGAACGACGAGGTCGGCCGCTCGGCCAAGCGCGGCTTCGACCAGCACGCGGCCGGCAGCAAGGTGGAGCCGGTGGAGTCGATCCCGTTCGAGATCCGCAACACCGACTTCGCGCCGCACGTGCGCCGGCTGGCCAACGCCAACGCCGAAGCGGTGATCCTGTTCGGCTCCAACGCCAACCTGGCCGCGGCGCTGAAGGCCGCCGACCGCATCGGCTACAAGACCAACTGGCTGGCGCCGTTCTACACGGCCGATCCCACCACCCGCAAGCTGGCCGGCGCGCTGCTCGACGGCGTGTACTTCTCGTCGTGGCTGCTGCCGGTGAACGCCGACGACCCCGAGGTCAAGGCCTACCGCGACACCGTGGGCAAGCACTACCCGAACGACCCGATCGGCGTGCTGGGCCTCAACGGCTGGAGCAACGGCGCGCTGTTCGTCAAGGCCTTCAAGGCGCTGCTGGCCGGCAAGAAGCCGCTGACGCGCGCCAACCTGGTGGACGTGCTGGAGACCATGACCAACCAGAACATGGGCGGCGCGCGCAACATCTCGTTCAAGCCCGGCGACCACCGCGGCACGCGCCAGGAATGCATCATCCAGGCCGCCGGCGAGAACTTCAAGCTCGTGCGCGACTTCAAGCCCTACCCGGCAGACGTCTTCAACGCCAAGCTGAGCTGAGCGCGGTGGCCGCAGCGCTGGCGCGCGCGGTCTCGATCGCCGACCTGCGCGAGATCGCGCGCCGCCGCCTGCCGCGTTCGGTGTTCGAGTTCATCGACGGCGGCGCCGAGGACGAGACCACGCTGCGCGACAACCGCGCGGCATTCGAGCGCGTCCGCCTCGTGCCGCGCGTGCTGCGCGACGTGTCCGATCCGCAGCCCGGCATCACGCTGCTCGGCCGCCCGATCGCCGCGCCGCTGCTGGTGGCGCCGATGGGCTGCAGCATGCTGGCCTGGCCCGAGGCCGACCTCGCGATCGCGCGCGCCGCCGCATCGCTGAAGCTGCCGTACACGATGTCGACGATGTCGCCGGTGGCGATCGAGACGATGGCCGAGCGGGCCGGCGGCGACCTCTGGTTCCAGCTCTACGTGCTGAAGAACCGCGGCTTCAACGACCGCCTGGTCGACCGCGCCTGGGCCGCGGGCTTCCGCACCCTGGTGGTCACGCTGGACCTGGCGACCGGCGGCCGCCGCGAGCGCGACCTGCGCAACGGCCTCTCGGTGCCGCTGCGCCTGGGCTGGCGCCAGGTGCTCGACGGCCTGGCGCACCCGCACTGGGCGCTGCAGATGATGGCCAGCGGCCTGCCGCAGTTCGAGAACGTGCGCGGCGCGATGGCCGACGCCGGCGCCGGGCTGTCGATCGCGGCGCGCGTCGGGCAGAGCCTGGATGCCGCCTGGTCCTGGGACGACCTGGCGCGGCTGCGCGAGCGCTGGCCCGGCACGCTGGTCGCCAAGGGCGTGCTGCACGCCGGCGACGCCGCGCGGCTGACCGCGCTGGGCGCCGATGCGGTCTGGGTCTCCAACCACGGCGGGCGCCAGCTCGACGGCGCGCCGGCCAGCCTCGACGCGCTGCCCGCGGTGGCGCAGGCCGTGGCCGGCCGCGTGCCGCTGCTGCTGGACTCCGGCGTGCGCCGCGGCGTCGACATCCTGAAGGCGCGCCAATGCGGCGCGCAGGCCGTGGCCGTGGGCCGCGCGGCGCTCTACGGCGCGGCGGCCGGCGGCGAGGCCGGCGCGCGGCGCGCGCTGCAGATGCTGATCGACGAGCTGCGCACGGCGATGATGCTGAGCGGCACGCGCCGGCTCGACGCCGTTGAATCTAACGGTTAGTCCTTCGGCCCGACCTCGACCCCGCCCCACTGCTCGACGACGCGGCAGACCTCGGTGAAGTCCGACTGCGCGCCGCGCAGCGCCTGCGTCAGCAGCAGCATCTCCTTGGCTGTGGTGCCCATCAGCATCGGCACGCCGGCGGCCTCCGATTCGCCCAGGCACAGGTTCACGTCCTTCAGCGCCAGCGCGGTCGCGAAGCCGAAGTCGAAACTGCGCGTCAGCACCGCCCGCGGAAACTTGTCCTGCGTCGCGCTGTTGCGGCCGGAGCCGGCGTTCAGCACCTCCAGCATCACGGCCGGGTCCAGCCCGGCCTTGACGCCGAACACCATCGCCTCGGCGGTGGCCGTCAGCGCGCAGGCCGACAGCAGGTTGTTGACCAGCTTCATCGTCTGCCCCATGCCCGGCTCGGCGCCGACGAACTGCGCGCGGCCGAACAGCGCCAGCGTCTCGCGCAGGCCTTCGAAGACTGCGGGCGGGCACGACACCATCATCAGCAGCTTGCCGCTGCCGGCGCCGGTCACGCCGCCGGCCACCGGGGCGTCGACGTAGGTGATGCCGCGCGCGGCCAGCTCGCGCCCCACGTGGGCCGCGGCGCGCGTGCCGATGGTCGAGAAGTCGACCACCTGCCGGACCGCCGCGCCTTCGGCCAGGCCCTGCGGGCCGAGCACGACGCGGGTCACGGCCTCGGGCGTGGGCAGGCTGAGGAACACGGTGCCGGCCGCGCCGCCCACCGCCGCCGGCGAGCCGCAGGCCTGCACCGCGGGGCCGGCCAGCGCGCCCATCTTCGCGGCATCGACGTCGTGCACCGCCAGCGCATGGCCCAGGCCGGCCAGCCGCCGCACCATCGGCGCGCCCATGTTGCCCAGGCCGATGAAGCCCCAGCGCGATTGCGGATCCGCCATGCCTTGCCTCCAGCGTCGATGCGATGGCACGGAGCTTAGGAAGCCGCGGCCGCGCCCGGCCAGCCGCGGCGGCGCGAGAAGTTCAACCCGTGAAAAGGACGGCCCGCGGCGGCTTCACCGCCCGGGGGCGGCGCCCGTATCGTGCCCTTCGTCGCAGCGCGCAGCCAAGGAGCATGGAGTGACGCGAGTGTGTGTGGTCGGCGCCGGTGCGGTCGGCGGTTATGTCGGGGCGCACATCGCTCGCGCCGGGGTCGACACGATCCTGGTCGACCCCTGGCCCGAGCACGTGGAGGCGATGCGCCGCCACGGCCTCATGGTGAGTGGCATGAGCGGCATGAACGGCGCCGGCTCGGTGCAGACGCCGGTGCGCGCGCTGCACGTCTCGGACTTGCAGCAGCTCGTGCGCGAGCAGCCGGTCGACATCGCCTTCATCGCCGTCAAGTCCTACGACACGCCGTGGGCCACGCAGCTCATCCTGCCCTACCTGGCGCCCACCGGCTGCCTGGTGTCGCTGCAGAACAGCATCAACGAGCCGGCGATCGCCGCCATCGCCGGCTGGAACCGAACGCTGGGCTGCTCGGTCAGCGCGCTGGCGGCCGAGCTGGTGGCGCCGGGGCGCATCGTGCGCAACTCGCCGCTGGGCGACGCCAAGAAGCCGGGCATGCGCATCGGCGAGGCGCACGGCCTGGCCACGCCGCGCGCGCAGGCCATCGCCGGGCTGCTGGCGCACGGCGACAGCTGCAAGCTCACCACCAACCTGTGGGGCGAACGCTGGTCCAAGCTGACGATTAACGCAATGCGCAACGGCCCCTGCGCCCTCACCGGCATGACGGGCCGGCAGCGCGACACCGACGAGCGCTGCCGCCGCCTGTCGATCCGGCTCGGCAGCTCGGCGGTGCGCATCGGGCGCGCGCTGGGGCTGGAGCTGGAGCCGGTGGGCGGGCTCGACCTCGACCTGCTGTCGCGCGCCGACGACGACCCCGGCGCGCTGGAGGCCATCACCGCGCAGATCATGGCGGTAGCCCTCTCGCGCAGCGACGCGCAGCGCCCGTCGATGGGGCAGGACATCCTGAAAGGCCGGCGCACCGAGACCGGCGACATCAACGGCCTGGTCGCGCGCCGCGGCGCCGAAGTGGGCATCGACGCCTCGCTGCACGCGCGCGTCAACGACGCGATCCTGCGCATCGAGCGCGGCGAGATCGCCCCCAGCCCCGATCTGCTGGCCGCCGTGCTGGGCTGACGCGCCGCACGGCCACCGTTGAAAGACATCGTCATGCACGACATCGACATCGAAGACATCGAGTACCAGCGCCACGACGGCACGCCGCTGCTGGCGCGCCTGCACGTGCCGCGCGGGCCGGGCCCGTTTGCGCTGCTGGCGGAAGTGCACGGCGGCGCCTGGTGCCGCGGCACGCGGCTGGACGAAGACGGCCTGAACCAGGCGCTGGCGCGGCGCGGCATCGTCGTCGCCGCGCTCGACTTCCGGCAGCCGCCGCAGTCCGGCTACCCGGCGTCGCTGGCCGACATCAACCACGCCTTGCGCTGGCTGAAGGCCAACGCCGGCCGCTGGCGATCGCAGCCGCAGCGCGTGGGCGTGATGGGGCTGTCCAGCGGCGCGCACCAGGCCCTGCTGGCCGCGATGCGGCCGCGGGATCCGCGTTATGCCGCGCTGCCGCTGCCGGGCCACGCCGAGGTCGACGCCACGCCGGCCTTCGCGGTGCTGTGCTGGCCGGTGATCGACCCGCTGGGCCGCTACCGCTACGCGAAGGCCTTGCGCGCCGGCGGCCAGCCCTACCCCGAAGCGATCGACCGCGTGATCCCCGATCACGAGCGCTACTGGCCCGACGAGGCCGCGATGGCCGAGGGCAGCCCGTTGCAGGCGCTGGAGCGCGGCGAGCCGGCGCACCTGCCGCCGCTGCTGTATCTGCAGGGCGAGGCCGACTTGATGCACCCGCGCGAGCAGCTCGATCGCTTCGTCGCCGCCTACGCCCAAGCCGGCGGCAGCGTCGAGCTGAAGCTCTACCCCGGCGAGGACACCGGCTTCATCAGCCGCCGGCCCGACGCGCCGGCCAGCGCCGACGCGCTGCAGCAGATCGCGGCCTTCGTGCAGCGCCACGGCGGCGGCGCCAGCCGCTGAACCGGGAAATGCCGGTGGCAGCGCGGCCTCGCGCCCCGCATCATCGGCGGGCCATGCACCCGCACGAACAAGCCCTCGCCTTCACGGAATCACCGTCGCCCGACGGCGACGCGCCGGCCGGCACCCGCAGCGTGCAGCGCACGCTGGCGCTGCTGAAGGAGCTGAGCAGCCGCGGCGAGTTCGGCTGGCGGCTGTCGGACCTGGCGCGCCAGGTCGGGCTGGACCGCGGCACCTGCCACCGCATGCTGGCCTGCCTGATCAAGGAAGGCTTCGCGGCGCGGCGCGACAACGACCTCAAGTACTACCCCGGGCAACTGCTGTTCGAGATGGGCTTGTCGATGCCACCCTACGAAGCGCTGCGCGAGCGCGTGCAGCCGCGCCTGGCCGAACTGTGCCAGGCCAGCGGCTGCATCGCCAGCTTCAGCCTGCGCAGCGGCAGCGACGTGGTCTGCGTGTTCCAGCACCGCGGCAGCCTCGAACTCTCCGGCATGATGATCCGCGCCGGCACGCGGCGGCCGATGTTCTCCGCGGTCGGCGGGCTGGCGATCCTGCAGCAGTTGCCGGCGCCGGAGGCCGACCGCATCGTCAACGAGAACACGCGCCGCGAGTTGGCGCTGCGCGGCGCGCGCCGCCTGGCCGCGCTGCAGCGCATGCGCCGGCGCAGCGACGAGGCCGGCTTCGGCTTCACGATCGGCGACCTGGCGCCGGGCCTGCGCGCCCTGGCGGTGCCGGTGCCCGACGCCAACGGCGAGCCTTTCGCCGCCCTCACGCTGACCGGCAGCGACGCCGCGCTGCCCGAGCCCGAGGTCGCCCGCTGCCGCGCGCTGCTGCTCGATGCGGCGGACCGCATCGCCGCCGACGCCGCCGCCTGCCTGCGCCGCCCGGCGCGCGGCGCGAGCCACTGACTCTTCTGTTGAACGGGCTTTGCCCGGCACTTTGGTCCAACGGAGGGGCGGCCCTGGAGCAGGCCAGCCCACCATAAGTTCAAGCGGTGAAAAAAGGGCCGCGACGCGGCGGCAGCGGCGGGCGGCGGCGGGGCTAAGGTCGGCCGGCCGTCACAGGAGAGACCGCGATGATCCGAACCTTCGTGCGCTGCATGGGCCTGCTGGCCGCCGCGGCGCTGGCCGCTTCCGCCTGGGCGCAAGGCAGCGCGGCCGCGGCGCCGTTCCCGGCCCGGCCGGTGAAGCTGGTCGTCGCCGCGGCGGCCGGCAGCAGCCCCGACGCCATCGCCCGCATGCTGACCGCCAAACTCAACGGCATCTGGAAGCAGCCGGTCGTGATCGAGAACGTCGCCGGGCTGGGCGGCATCAGCGGCACGGAGCGCGCCGCCAAGCAGCCGGCCGACGGCTACACGCTGGTGGTCAGCACCATTGCCGCGATGGCGGTCGGCAGCAGCCTGTACGACAAGATGCCGTACGACCCGGAGAAAGACCTGCAGCCGGTGACCATGGTGATGTCGATGCCCAACCTGCTGGTCGTGCATCCGTCGGTGCCGGCGCACACGCTGCCCGAGCTGATCGCCTACGCGAAGCGCAACCCCGACAAGCTGCGCTACGGCCACCCGGGCACCGGGACCACGCCGCACCTCTCGGCCGAGCTGTTCAAGCAGATGGCCGGCGTGCAGATGCAGGGCGTGCCCTACAAGTCCAGCGCGCAGATGACGACCGACCTGTTGGCCGGCGTCTACGAGGTGCTGTTCCACAACAGCTCGGTGATGCTGCCGCATGCCAAGGGCGGCACGGCGCGCATCCTCGGCATCACCAGCGCCGAGCGCAACGCCAGCCTGCCCGAGGTGCCGACCGTCGCCGAGGCCGGCGCGTTGAAGGGCTTCGCCGTCAGCGCGTGGTGGGGCCTGTACGCGCCGGCTGGCACGCCGCCCGAGCTGGTCGCGCGGATCAGCGCCGACGTCTCCGCGGTGCTGGCGCAGCCCGACGTGAAGGCCTGGATCGAGCAGCAGGGCGGCGTTCCGGGCGGCGGCACGCCGCAGGCGCTGCGCAGCTACCAGGCCGATGAGACGCAAAAGTGGCGGGCGATGATCCGCAACGCCAACATCAAGGCGGAGTGACGCCTCATTCGATCTGGATGTTCGCGGCCTTGATCGCCGCGCCCCAGCGCCGCGTCTCCTCGGCGACGAAGGCGCGCGCCGCGTCCGGCGTGCCGCCTTCGGGCTGGAAGCCATAACCGTGGATGCGAGCGGCCACGTCGGGCAGGCGGACGATGCGCGAGATCTCCGCCGCCAGCTTGTCGACGATGGGCTGCGGCGTGCCCTTGGGCACCGCCGCCATCGCCCAGCCTGACAGGTTGACCGCCGGGTAGCCCAGCTCGCCGAAGGTGGGCACCTCGGGGTCGTCGCGCAGGCGGTTGGGCAGCGCGACGGCCAGCAGCTTCAGGCTGCCGCTCCTGGCGTGCACCGCCAGGCTGCCGGGCGCCGCCATCGCGCCCTGGATCTCGCCGCCGATCAGCGCCTGGATCACCGGCACCTCGCCCTTGAACGGCACGTGCAGCAGGTTCAGCCCTGCCAGCTGCGCCAGCGTGCCGCCCATGATGTTGCCCGAGCTGCCAGCGCCGCTGCTGCCGGCGGGCGTGGGGATCACGATGCGGATCGGCCGGTTGGGGTAGCCCTCCTGGGTCCGACCATGAGCGGGCAGCGCCGCGGCGATGGCGATGCCGCCGAACATGGCGGACAGCAGCGTGCGGCGGAACGGGTGGCGGGTCGATCTCATGCCGATCTACCGGCGTCGTTGGTGTGTGGGGCGGCGGCGGTCGCGGCCCCCGCGGCGGCCAGGGCGCGTCGTGCGCGCTCGCGCGCCGCCGGCCGGTGCGCGCTGGGGAACAAGCCTTCAGCCGGCTTCACCGCCGCCAGCAACTCCTTGGCCAATGCCACCTGGTGCACCTCGGTCGGGCCGTCGGCGATGCCCATCACGTACGAGGCCACGAGTTGCTCGACGAAAGGCATCTCGTCGCTCACGCCCCGCGAGCCGTGGACCTGGATCGCGCGCGAGACGATGTCATGCAGAACCTTGGGCATCGCTGCCTTGACCGCGGCGATGTCCTTGCGCACGGCCTTGTAGTCCTGCAGGCGGTCGATCTTCCACGCCGTACGCAACACCAGCAGCCGGAACTGCTCGAGTTGGATCCACGAGTCGGCCACCATCGCCTGCACGAGCTGCTTCTCGGCCAGCGTGCCGCGGCGCGTCTGCCGCGACACCGCGCGCTCCATCAACAGGTCCAGCGCCTTGCGCGCCTCGCCGATCGTGCGCATCGCGTGGTGGGCGCAGCGCGTGCGGCCGCGAGCATGACGTATGATGGTCAAACGTTCAACCATTAATTCTTGGACCCGGCCGCCCGCGATGGAAGAACCGATGACCGCCCCCCACCCGCACCCCTTCTGGCCCAAGGACCTGCCCGGCGCCTTCACGCTGCCGGCCACCAGCCTGCACGCCAACCTGCGCATCGCGGCCGAGCGCTATCCGCACAAGCCGGCCTACGTCTACTACGGCAGCACGCTGACCTGGGGCGCGCTGCGGCGCGACGCCGAGGCGCTGGCCGGCTGGCTGCAACAACGCGGCGGCGTGCGGCGCGGCGACCGCGTGGCGGTGATGGGGCAGAGCTCGCCGCTGTTCGCGACGGCGGTGCACGCGGTGCTGCGCGCCGACGCGGTGGTGGTGCCGCTCAACGTGATGAACCTGGGCGAGGAGATCGCGCACTGCCTGCGCGACAGCGGCGCGCGCGTGCTCGTCGCGGCGCAGGAGTTGATGGCGCGCATCGCGCCGCTGCTGGGCGGGTTGCTGGACCACGTGGTGGTCCACGCCTATGCCGATGCCTTGAGCGGCGCGGTCGACGAAGACACCCCCGCCTGGGTGCGCGAGCCGCTGGCCGCGCTGCCGCCGCACGCCGCCGTCGTGCCCTGGGCGCAGGCGCTGGGCGCCGGCCTGGCGCCGGCGCCGCACGCCGCCGGCCCCGACGACGCGGCGGCCATCGCCTACACCTCGGGCACCACCGGCAGACCGAAGGGCTGCCTGCACACGCACCGCAGCCTGATGGCCGCGGCGATCACGCCGCCGCTGTGGCGCGGCGACCGGCCCGACAGCGTGTTCCTCGGCGTCGCCACCATGTTCCACATGCAGGGCCTGCAGGCGCTGATCCATACGCCCGCATACCTGGGTAATACAGTGGTGCTGCTGCCGCGCTGGGATGCGCGCGCCGCGGCGCGGCTGATCGAGCGCCACCGCGTCAAGCTGTGGGGCGTGTCGCCGGCGATGCTGCTGGACCTGCTGGCGCTGCCCGACATCGACCGCGTCGACCTCTCCAGCCTGGACATCGTGACCGGCGGCGGCGCCGCGCTGCCGGCGGCCGTCAACGCGCGGCTGGAAGCCCTGGGCGTGCGCTACCTGGAAGCCTGGGGCATGACCGAGACCGCGTCGATGGCCGCCGCCAACCCGCCGCGGCGCAGCAAGCGGCAATGCCTGGGCATCCCCACCTTCGGCGTGACGTTGCGCGTGGCCGACCCCGCCAGCGGCGAGCCGGTGGCCGACGGCGAGGCGGGCGAGCTGTGGGTCGCCGGCCCGCAGGTGATGAAAGGCTATTGGAACCAGCCGCAGGCCGACGCGGAGACCTTCTGCGAGGTCGACGGCCTGCGCTTCCTGCGCACCGGCGACCTGGTGACGCGCGACGCCGAGGGCTACCATTTCCTGGTCGACCGCCTCAAGCGGATGATCAACGCCTCGGGCTACAAGGTCTGGCCGGCGGAGGTCGAGGCGGTGCTGCACGGCCACCCGGCGGTGCAGGAGGCTTGCGTGATCTCGAGCGTCGACGCGCGGCGCGGCGAATCGGTGCTGGCCGTGGTCGTGCGGCGCGCCGGCTGCCCGCTCGAAGCGGACGAGCTGATCGCCTGGGCGCGCACGCAGATGGCCGCCTACAAGGCGCCGCGCGCGGTGCGCTTCGCCGAGCGGCTGCCGCGCTCGGCCACCGGCAAGATCGACTGGCGCACGCTGCAGCAGCAGGAACTCGGCTGAAGAGCCGCAGGCGCTGCAAGCCCGCCGCCGTCAGTCGCGCCAGGTGACGGCTTCTGCCAGCCCCGCGCGCGTGGTGCGAAAGCCGTTGGCCGGGTGCGCCGCGTCGGCATGGCCGAAAGAGATGCCGCAGACCACCCGGCGGTCGTCGGCCAAGCCGAAGTGCCGCCGCACCAGCGCCGGCCGCGAGGCCAGCGCCGCCTGCGCGATGCTGGCCACGCCCAGGCTCCAGGCCGCGGTCATGAAGTTGGCGACCCAGGCGCCGCAGTCCACCGCGCCGTAGACGCCCAGCGCCGCGTCGCTGGTGACGATGGCCACGTGCGGCGCGCCGAACAGGCGGAAGTTCTCCAGCCCCTGGCGCGCCGAGGCCGCGCGGTCGCCGGGCGCGATGCCCACGCTGTCGTACAGCGCCAGCCCGCAGGCGCGGCGACGTTCCCGGTAGATGCCGAGGTATTCGCGCGGCCACTCGAAGTCGGGGGGCTCGGGCGGCTCGCCGGCGGCGGCCAGCAGCGCCTGGCGGAAGGCCTCGGCCGCGGCGCCCGAGGCCACGACCACCTGCCAGGGCTGGGCGTTGCACCAAGAAGCGGTGCGCTGGGCGATGGCCAGGATGCGTTCGATGGTCGGCCGCGGCACCGGCTCGGGCGTGAAGCCGCGGCAACTGAAGCGGGTGTCGAGCAGGTGGGTGAAAGCGTCGGCGTCGGCGTCGGCGTTGGCGTTGGCGTTGGCGTCGTTGGAGCGGATCGTGGTGTCGGTCATTCGGTCTTGATGTTGGCCTCGCGCACGACCTTACTCCAACTGGCGTTCTCGTCGGCGATGCGCGCCGCGAACTGCTCGGGCGTGCTGGGCGCGGGCGCGGCGCCGGTGGATTCGAACCGCGCCCTCACCTCGGCCATCTGCAGCACCTTGACGATGGCCTCGTTGAGCTTGGCCACCACCGCCTTGGGCGTGCCGGCGGGCGCCAGCAGGCCGAACCAGACCTCGGCCTGGTAGTCCTTCAGCGTCTTCATGATGGGCTCGGCGCCGGGCGCCAGCGGCGAGGGCTCGGCCGAGGCCACGCCGATCATTCGCAGCCGCCCTTCCTTGACGTACTGGTTCATCTGCGAGGTGGTGGTCGACAGCAGCAGCTTGACCTCGCCGGTGAGCAGCGCCTGCGCGATCGGCGCCGTGCCCTTGTAGGGGATGTGCGTCATCTGGATGCCGGCCTGGCGCATGAACAGCTCGGTGGCCAGGTGGCCGAACGAGGCCGGGCCCGCGGTGGCGTAGTCGATCTTGCCGGGGTTGGCCTTGGCGTAGTCGATCAGCTGCGCCACCGTCTGCACCGGCAGCGTCGGGTTGGTGATCAGCACCATGGGCTGCAGCGAGACCATGGAAATCGGCGCGAAGTCCTTGATGGTCCAGCCCGCGTCCTTGGAGACGTGCGGCGTGATCGCCAGCGCGTTGTTGGGCATCAGCAGCGTGTGGCCGTCGGGCGCCGCGTTGGCCACCGCCTTGGTGCCGACGATGGCCGAGGCGCCGGGCTTGTTGTCGACGACGACCGACTGGCCCAGCAGCTTGCCCAGCGGCTCGGCCATCACGCGGGCCAGCGTGTCGGTGGTGCCGCCGGCCGGGTACGGCACGACGATGGTGATGGGCTTGGTGGGAAAGGTCTGCGCCAGGGCGGCGGCCGGAAAGGCGAAGGCAGCGGCCAACGCGGTCACGATGAGGGGCTTCACGGCTCGTCTCCTGGAGTTGTCTAGACAATCAATCCGCCGCGGCCGCGGCGGTCGGCAGGTGCAGCGCGCCGCGCGCGACCAGCGCGTCGATCTGCGCGCCGCTGCAGCCCAGTTCGCGCAGCAGCGCGGCGCCGTGCTCGCCCAGCTCGGGCACGCTGTCGCGCGCGTGGGCCGGCGCCTCGCGGAAGCGGAACGCCGGGTTGGGCACCTGGAACGCGCCCGATCCGTCGTGGATGGTCTGCATCACGCCGCGCTCGACGACGGGGGGCGAGCGCATCGCCTCGCGCACCGAGTAGTAGCGCGAGCAGGGCACGCCGCCGGCGTTCATCGCCGCCTCGCATTCGGCGGCGCTGCGCGGGCCGGCCCAGTCGTCCAGCAGCGCCATCAGCTCGCCCCAGTGGTGCTCGCGCGCGTGGATGGTGGCAAAGCGCGGGTCGCGCGTCCACTCCGGGTGGCCGCAGGCGCGGGCCAGCGCCTCGAAGTTGTTCTGGCTGACCGGGGCGACGAGCAGGAAGCCATCGCGCGCCTTGGTCGGCTGGTACAGCGGCCGCCGGCGCTCGGCGGGGAACTGCGCCTCCTGGCACTCGTAGACCAGCATGCCCAGCATCGCGTCCATCAGCGAGAGGTCGATCTGCTCGCCGCGGCCCGTGCGCAGCGCCTTGAACAGCCCGGCCTGCACCGCGCCGAAGGCCAGCGCGCCGCCCAGCACGTCGGCGATGAAGATGCCGTTCTTCAGCGGGCGCTCGATGCCGTCCTGGTACTGCAGGTTGGCGATGTCGAAGCCGCTGCCGGCGTGCAGCACCGGCGCGTAGGCGCTGCGCCCGGCCCACGACCCGCTCTGCCCGAAGCCCGAGATCGAGCAATACACGAGCTTGGGGTTGAGCGGCGCCAGCGCGTCGTAGTGCAGCCCCAGGCGCTGCATCACGCCGGGGCGGTAGTTCTCCACCACCACGTCGGCGCTGGCGGCCAGGCGTTCGACGAGGTCCACCGCCTCGGGCTGCTTCAAGTCCAGCGCCAGGCTCTTCTTGCCGGCGTTGAGCTGCGCGAAGTAGGTGCTGCGGCCCTGGCGCGACGGCGGCCGGGTGCGGATGTGGTCGCCTTCGGGCGGCTCGATCTTGATGACCTCGGCGCCGAGGTCGGCCATCAGCCGCGTGGCGTAGGGGCCCGACATCATCGCGGTGAAGTCGAGCACGCGAATGCCGTCGAGGATGCCGGCGGCGGCGTTGCCAGGGTCCGCCATGCTCAGACCAGCGTCGATTCCGACACCGCCAGCGCCGCCAGCCGGGCGCCGCCCAACGCATCGAGATAAGCCGCGTTGGACGCCGCGCCGACCACGTATTTCTGCAGGTAGGCCTGCCAGCGCTCGGGCTGGGCGGCGGCCTTCACGTACTCGGCCAGGTGCGCCTCGTCGGCGCGGTGCAGCGTCGGCGACGCCGTGGGGTGCGCGCCCCAGGGCGCCTCGACCACGGCGTCAACCATCGCCGCCGGCAGCTTGGTCAGGTGGTTGTGGCGGCGGATGGTCTCGCTCGACACGATGCGGTCGACCGAGACGATCACGCGCCGCGAGGCCTGCGCCAGCATGGCGTCGAAGAACGGCGGCCCCAGGTGCTGCACGTTGCCGTGGACGTCGGCCTGCTGCGCGTGGATGAAGCAGACGTCGGGCTTGACGGCCTTGGCGGCCAGCAACTTGCGCTGGCCTTCGACATGCGGCAGCGGCTGGTAGAAGTCGGGCGCGTGCTTGGGCAGGTCGGTGCCGAGGTCGGGGATGGGCATCCACGGCAGGTCGCAGATCGCGGCGCGCAGGCCGCCGGCGATGCCGGGGCCGTCGAGGTCGTGCACCTTCAGCGTGCCGGCCTCGGCCTGGCGGCGGAAGTGCGGCGCCAGGCCGAACTGCTCGAAGCTGATGAACACGCACACCGTGCTGCGCACGCAGTTGGCGCCGATCAGCAGGTCGGGCGCGATCGAGCTGGGCGTCGGGATCAGGTCGAGGTTCTTCGCGCCCTTGCGGATGAGCGCGCGCACCAGCGCCATCGGCTGGGCATTGAAGATCCAGCCGCCGAGGCCGAGTGACGAGCCGTCGGCCACCTCGGCCACGGCTTCTTCGATGGAGATGAGTTTGCTCTGGTTCATGGGGTCGCTCGCCGGCCGCGGTTCAGGGAAACTTCTTCTGCAGCGTGCGCCGCACGTCGACGCGCTCGCGCAGCAGCGCCAGTTCGGCGGCCGATGGCATCACGGTGATGGGCGGCGTGCCTTCGACGACCAGGTCGAACGCCGTCGCGTCGCGCACCTGTTCCAGCGTGACGCCGGGGTTGAGCGACTTCACGCGCATGGCCTTGGTGCCGGGCTGGAAGTCGAACACGCCCAGCGGCGACAGCACCAGCTTCGGGCCGCCGGGGGGCAGGCCGGCGCGCTCGCGCGAGTCGCCGCCTTCCAGGTGGCCGGGGCCGCAGATGAAGTCCACGCGCGGGCGAAACGCACTCTTGTCGTGCCGCGTCAGCAGCACGTAGAAGCGCTTGGCCAGCCCGCACAGCGCGCTGATGCCCACGGTGCCGGGGCCGCGCAGCTTCGGTTTGGCCTGGTCGCCGACGACCACGGTGTTGATGTTGCCGAAGCGGTCGACCTGCAGCGCCGAGAGGATGGCGAAATCGAAGAAGTGCACCTGCCAGTCGATGAAGTCGATCATGTTGGGCAGGTCCATCCAGGCCTCGGCCGACTCGATGTTCTCGAAGTCGGCGGTCGAGATCAGGTGGTCGCGCGTCGGGTTGACCATGCCGCCGGGACCGGAGATCCACCACAGCCGCGGCGCCTGCATCAGCCGCGCCAGGTTGCAGGCGGCGAGCTGGATGTCGGAGTTGGTGCCGATGATGACCTTCTCGCCATCGGCCATGTCGCGCGCCAGCAGCACGGCCAGCGTTTCACCCAGCGCGGGTGCGTCGTCGGAAATCGCCATGCGGGCGCCTTCTTGGTTGAACCATTGATGCGATGCTAGGCAAGTGGCCGGCGGCTGTCAACCGGCGCGACCCGAGGTGGCCGGCTTTGGAGGGTTCGTGCGGATACACATTCAGTCGTGCATCAACGACCGTTGGCGCGCGGTGGCCTCGGCCTCCTTGGTTCGCCGCCGTCTGCGCAGCAAAGGGCTGTGCGAACGCGCCGGTGCGCTTCAATGCGGCGGTCGCCGCTGCGCGTCGACTACCCTGCGGTGCTCGGTCACCCGGGCCGGTCGGGCAACTCGTTGCGCTCGCTTCGCTCGCGCCACTCAGACACTCCCTCCCAAGTCAGATTACGAAGCGCGCTGCGCGCGCGGGGCCCGGGCGCCCTGCGCTTCTCGGCGCCGCATAGGCGCGCCCCAACACGTCCGCATAGCCCTTTGCGACACCACTCGTGGCGTTCGAGACAAGTGGTACACCACCATGGGTGTTGCAAGGCTGCGGGCGGGCCCTCGCGGCGGCGAATATCGAGACGCCCGAGACGCGCAGCGCCTGCGGCCGCGCGCCGCCAGGCGCGCCTCGTGATCTGACTCACCGCGCCTGTCCGAACAGAGCGAACGAAGTGAGCGAAGTGAGTTGCGCGGTGGGCCGCAGGCGCGAGCATCGCAGGGGTCTTGGCGCGCAGCGCCACGCAACGGCTCGATCTTGAGCGGCCGCGAGGGCCCGCCCGCAGCCTTGCCGCCGCCGACCTTGCCGAACAGCGCCCCAACCCAGACCAGAACGAAGCAAATGCGCGAACCCGTCAGCGCACCGGCAGCGAAGGCAGGCGCGACAGGTAGGCCTTCTCCAGCCGCTTGAGCATGGTCTCCATCTCAGCCACCGCGGCGTCGACGTTGCCTTCTTCCAGGTGCTTCATGAAGCGGCGGCGCGAGGGCAGCGTGTAGGTGTTCTCGATCTCGCCGATCGAGCGGATGAAGTGCAGCAGCACGGTCAGCATGGCATCCATCATCACCGCCATGATGGGGTTGCCCGTCATGCGCGCCAGGATGCGGTGGAAGTCGAGGTTGAACTGCACGCGACGGTCGAAGTTGCCGGCCGTGGCCGCGGCCTGCGCCTCGTCGATGTTGTGCTGCAGCTCGGCCAGGTCTTCGGGCGTGGCGCGCCGGCAGGCTTCGCGCACGATCACCGATTCCAGCCAGATGCGCGCCTGCGTCAGCTGCGCGGGGCCGATCTTGCCGACGTGGTAGAGGTCCATCAGCCCGGTGACGACGGCCTCGCCGCTGCGCTCGCTGATGAAGGCGCCGCCGCTGGCGCCTTTTTGCAGGCGGATCAGCCCGGCGTGCTCCAGCGAGCGCAGCGCCTCGCGCAGCGTGTTGCGCGAGACGCCGAACTGCTGCGACAGCGCGCGCTCCGACGGCAGCCGGCTGCCGACCGCCAGCCGCCCGGCGGCCAGCTCGGCACGGATCTGCGCCGCGATCTCCTCGAAGGCGCGCGCCGAACGGATGGCCTGGAAGCCGGTGGCGTCGGCAGCGGTGGCGTCGGCGGCGGCGGCAGTGTCGGCGCTGGCGGCCGCGGTCTTGCGGGAAGTGGGCACGATGGGCTGGCGTTGGCGCGTTGCAGTCGCGTCGATCATAAGCAGCGCCGTGGCATCCGGCCGCGCGCGCGGCGCCGCCTTGCTCAACCCGCCAGCTCGCACAGCCGCGCCAGCAGCAGCCGCGCGGCTGCCGACTGCAGCGGCTCGGCGCGCGCCACCAGCACGAAGCGGCGCACGGCCCAGGGCTCGGCCAGCGGCACGAAGGCCAGCCGGCCGGCACCGGCGTGCGGCGTGGCGGCCTCCAGCGGCACGATCGACAAGCCCAGGCCGGCGGCCACCAGGCGGCAGGCCACGTCGAGCGACGACACCTGCATGCGGTGCTGCGGCAGCCGCCCGGCGAGTGCTGCCTGGCGGCGCAGCAGCTGGTCCATCTGCCCGCCGGCGGCGACGTTGATCGACGGCTGGTCCAGCGTGTCGGCGTAGCGCAGCGAAGGCCGGCGCGCCAAGGGGTGGCTGGGCGCCATCGCCACGCACAGCCGGTCGTGGCGATACGGCAGCACCTGCAGGCCGGCGAGGTCGTTCATGCGGTCCCACAGCACGCCGAGGTCGGCGCTGCCCTCGCGCACGCCGCGCACGATGTCGGGGCTGATGCGCTCGTCCAGGCTGATGCGGATGCCGGGGTGGCCCTCCATGAACGCGGCCACGTCCTCGGGCAGGCTCTCGGCCAGCACCGACGGGCTGGCCAGCACGCGCACGCTGCCCTGCACGCCCTGCCGGTAGGCGCTGAGTTCCACGCGCAGCCGGTCCAGGCCCGACAACACCTCGCGGGCGCGCGCCAGCAGCGCCTGGCCGGCCGGCGTGGGCTCCACGCCGCGGCGGCGGCGGGTCAGCAGCGGCACCGCCATCTCGGCTTCCAGCGCGGCGATGCGCTTGCTCAGCGCCGAGGCCACCAGCGATTCGCGCGCCGCGGCGCGGGCGATGTTGCCTTCCTCGCAAACGGCGACGAAGTGCTGCAGCGAGACCGGGTCCAGCGGGCGCGTCATGACGTTCCCGATTGGAACGCAAGCGCTGACGAACCATCATTCGTGAAAGCCACGACTCCTGCCTACGATGCCGCCATGAACGACACCCCCCTCCCCGTCACGATCCGCGACGTCGGCCTGCGCGACGGCCTGCAGATCCTGGCGCGCACGGTGCCCACGGCGCACAAGATCGAATGGCTGCGCGCCGCCCACGCGGCCGGGCTGCGCGAGCTGGAGCTGGGCTCCTTCGTGCCCGCGCGGCTGCTGCCGCAGCTGGCCGACACCGCGGCGCTGGTGGAAGCCGCGCGTGCGCTGCCGGGCCTGGTGGCCTCGGTGCTGGTGCCCAACCTCAAAGGCGCGCAGGCCGCCATCGAGGCCGGCGCCGATGCGATGCTGTTGCCGCTGTCGGCCAGCCGCGCGCACAGCCTGGCCAACCTGCGCAAGACGCCCGACGAGGTGGTCGGCGAAATCGCCCGCATCCGCGCGCTGCGCGACGCTGCCGGCTCGCGCTGCCTGATCGAGGTCGGCATCAGCACCGCCTTCGGCTGCACGCTGCAAGGCCGCGTCGACGAAGACGAGGTGCTGCGCCTGGTGCAGGCGGTGCTGGACGCCGGCGCCGAGCGCGTGGGCCTGGCCGACACCGTGGGCTATGCCGACCCGCTGCAGGTGGCGCGGCTGTTCACGCGCGCCTTCGCGGTGGCCGGCCCGCGTCTGGGCTGCGGCCACTTCCACGACACCCGCGGGCTGGGGCTGGCCAACGTGTTCGCGGCCTGGCAGGCCGGCGTGCGCCGCTTCGACGCCTGCGTGGGCGGCATCGGCGGCTGCCCGCACGCGCCCGGCGCCAGCGGCAACGTGGCCACCGAAGACCTGGCCTACCTGTTCGCCAGCATGGGCGTGCCCACCGGCCTGGACCTGCACGCACTGCTCGCCTTGCGCGAGCGCCTGGCGCAACGCTGGCTGCCCGGCGAGGCGCTGCACGGCAGCGTGTGGCGCGCCGGCCTGCCGAAGACGATGACCGAGGCAATGGCCAAGGAGACGGCATGAGCGAAACGTCCACCCTCCCCGTCCCGCAGCCGCTGCGCGGCCTGCGCGTGGTCGAGTTCACCCACATGGTGATGGGCCCCACCTGCGCGATGGTGCTGGCCGACATGGGCGCCGAGGTGATCAAGGTCGAGCCCATCGACGGCGAGGCCACGCGGCGGCTGCTGGGCGCCGGCGCGGGCTTTTTTCCGATGTTCAACCGCAACAAGAAGAGCATTGGCATCGACTTGAAGCAGCCCGCGGGCGCCGCGGTGGCGCAGCGCCTGGCCGCCTCGGCCGACGTGGTGGTGGAGAACTTCAAGGCCGGCGTGCTGGCCAAGTTCGGGCTCGACTACGCGAGCCTCGCCGCGCTGAACGAGCGGCTGATCTACGTCAGCCACAAAGGCTTCCTGCCCGGCCCCTACGAGCACCGCCCCGCGCTCGACGAAGTGGTGCAGATGATGGGCGGCCTGGCCTACATGACCGGCCGCCCCGGCGACCCGCTGCGCGCCGGCACCAGCGTCAACGACATCATGGGCGGCCTGTTCGGCGCCATCGGCACGCTGGGCGCGCTGATCCAGCGCGGCATCACCGGCCGCGGCATGGAGGTGCAGTCGGCGCTGTTCGAGAACAACGTGTTCCTGATGGGCCAGCACATGCTGCAGTTCGCGGTGACCGGCCGCCACCCGGCGCCGATGCCGGCGCGCGACAACCCCTGGGCCGTCTACGACGTGTTCACGGTGAAGGACGACGAGCAGATCTTCCTGGCCGCCGTGAGCGACGCGCAATGGCGCAGCTTCTGCGACGCGCTGGGCTTTGCCGACCTCAAGGCCGAGCCGGCGCTGGCCACCAACAACGACCGCGTGCGCGCCCGCCCGCGCCTGCTGGCCACGCTGCGCGAGCGGCTGGCCAACCGTTCGGCGAACGAGTTAGCTGAATTGTTCGAGCGCGCCGGCCTGCCCTACGCGCCGATCCGCAAGCCCGAGGACTTGTACGACGACCCGCACCTGCAGGCCACCGGCGGCCTGGCCGACGTGGTGCTGCCCGACGGCGACAAGGCCGGCCAGACGGTGAAGACGACGCTGTTCCCCATCACCATGGACGGCCAGCGCCTGCCGGTGCGCCTGCAGCCGCCGCGCCTGGGCGCCCACACGCAGGCGCTGCTGGCCGGCCTGGGCTACGGCAGCGACGAGATCGAGGCGCTGCGCGGCAGCGCCATCGTGGCCTGACCCCTTCTTGACCACCACCACGGAGACGAGCGATGACCCAACCCCTGATGCAGCGCCGCCGCGTGCTGACCCATCTGGCCGGCGGCCTGGCGGCCGGCCTGGGCGGCGGCCTGGCCCTGCCCGCGCTGGCGCAGGCCGACAAGCCGGTGCGCTTCATCCTGCCCAATGCCACCGGCTCGGGCGTGGACGCCATCACCCGCGCCGCGCAGGGCGCGCTGGCCAAGGCGCTTGGGCATCCGGTGATCGTCGACAACCAGTCCGGCGCCGGCGGCATCGTCGGCCTGCAGGCGCTGGCACGCGCGCCGGCCGACGGCATGACGCTGAGCGTGGTGTCCAACAACGTGGTGATCTTTCCCAGCGTGCTGAAGTCCATCCCCTTCGACATGCCGGGCGACTTCACGCCCGTGGCCGTGTGCGGCTACACGCCGGTGGTGCTGGTGGCCAACCCCAAGGTGGGCGCGACCAATGCGAAGGAGTTCATCGCGCAGCTGAAGGCGCGCAACGGCGACATGACCTACGCCTCGGGCGGCAACGGCACCATCCTGCACCTGGCGGCCGAGCTGTTCCTCGACGAGACCAAGACCAAGGCGCGCCACATCCCTTATCGCGGCGTCGGCCCGATGCTGACCGACCTGATCGGCGGCCAGGTCGACTTCGCCACCGCGGCGCTGCCCAGCGTGCAGGGGCATTTGAAGTCGGGCGCGCTGCGCGCCATCGGCGTGGCCACGACGCAGCGCATCGCCGCGGCGCCCGACATTCCCACCTTCGCCGAGCAAGGCGTGCCCGGCTACGTGGTCGAGGCCTGGTTCGCCGTCGTCGCGCCGAAGAACCTGCCGGCCGCCGAGGTCAAGCGCGTGCACGCCGCGGTGGTGGCGGCGTTCAACGACGCCGAGGTCAAGGACGCGATGGCGCGCCAAGGCAACGTCATCCACGTCGGCGCCGCCGAAGCCGCGATGCCCTTCTTCCGCAGCGAGATGGCGCGCTACGCGGCGCTGGTGAAGAAGGCGGGGGTCGAGGCGCAGTGACCGCCGCGCGGCCTTTCGGCCGGCTGCTGTTCCTGTGCGCCGACGCGCAACGCGTGCGCGCGCAGCTCGACGGCGCCGAGCTGACGCGCGCGCAGGCCGGCGCGCTGCGCGACGACATCTCCACCGACGAGATCTCGCCGCTGCCGGCGATGGTGCACTTCGACGCGGCGCTTGGCGCACACGCGCACACCGGCTTCACGGCCAGCGGCGAGCGCCCGATCGGCCGCGACGCGCTGCGCCGCGCCGGCGTGGGCGTGCTGGTGGGCGGGCGCCGCTACGGCAAGGGCAGCTCGCGCGAGCACTCGCCGCTGGCCGAGGCCTCGGCCGGCGTCCGGCTGGTGATCGCCGAGAGCTTCGAGCGCATCTACCGCCAGAACGCCGACAACCTGGGCCTGCTGACCAGCACCGACCTCGGCCTGGTGGAGCGGCTGCAACGCGGCGAAGTGCCGACGCTCGACGAGCTGCTGGCCGAGCGCGACGCGCAGGCCGCGGCCATCCTGCGTGCCGGTGGATTGCTGCGTTATGGACGCGGACCGGTGGACGGGTCCGCGGACGACACACCCGCGGACGACACACCCGCGGAAGACGCGCCGGCCGCCGGCCCGCAGACGCTGTTCGAGAAGATCGTCGCGCGCCACCGGCTGCGCAACGGCTTCGTGCGCGCCGACCTGCGCTTCATCCACGAGTACTACACCGGCATGTGCGCGCACCTGCTGGCGCAGCATGCCGGCGGCGACGTGCGGCTGCAAGCGCCCGACGGCATCGTCTGCTTCGAAGACCATTTGTCGTACGCGCGGGAAAGCCCGGTGCACGTCGCGCAAGGCCTGCTGCCGGGCGTGCGGCGGCTGCAGCGCGCGCACCGCGATTTCGTCGCGCGGCATGGACTGAAGAACCACGGTGTTCACGATGAAGGCGAGGGCGATGGCGACGGCGAAGGCAAGAGCCAAGGCGAAGGCTCGCAAGGCATCTCGCACGCGGTGGTGGCCGAGCGCTATGCGCGGCCGGGGCAGTTGATCGTCGGCACCGATTCGCACACGCCGCACAGCGGCGCGCTGGGCTGCGTGGCCTTCGGCGTCGGCAGCACCGAGATGGCCAACGCCTTCCTGACCGGCGCGGTGCGCCTGGGCACGCCCGAGGTGCTGCGCATCGAGGTCGACGGCGCCCTGCCGCCCGGCGTCTCGGCCAAGGACCTGGCGCTGCACCTGCTGGCGCGGCCCGACATCCGCGCCGGCGCCGGCGTCGGCCGCGTGTTCGAATTCGGCGGCGCCGCCGTGCGCGCGCTGGACATCGACGAGCGCGCCACGCTCACCAACATGACGGCCGAACTCGGCGGCCTGGCCGGCCTGGTCGAGCCCGACGAGACGACCGTGCGCTTCCTGCGCCAGCGCCGCGGCGCCGATGCGGCGGCGGCAGCCATCGAGCCCTGGATGCGCAGCGACCCCGGCGCGCGCTATGCGGCGACGATCCGCGTCGCGGCCGGCGAGCTGTCGCCGATGGTGGCGCGCCCCGGCGACCCCGGCCTCGGCCTGCCGCTCGCGGCGCTGGCCGAGCGGCCGCGCATCCACATCGCGTACGGCGGCTCCTGCACCGCCGGCAAGCGCGCCGACTTCGAGCAGTACCACGCCGTGCTGGCCTGGGCCGCGGCGCGCGGCCTGCGCGTGGCGCCCCACGTCAGCCTGTACCTGCAGTTCGGCACCGACGACGTGGCCGCGCACGCCGCGCGCGAAGGCTGGATCGCCGCATTTGACGCGGTAGGCGCGCGCATCCTGCAGCCGGCCTGCGGCGCCTGCGCCAACTGCGGGCCCGGCGCCTCGACGGCGCCGGAGCAGGTGACCGTCAGCGCCATCAACCGCAACTTTCCCGGCCGCTCCGGGCCCGGCCAAGTCTGGCTGGCCAGCCCGGCCACGGTGGCGGCCAGCGCCATCGCCGGGCGGCTGGCGTCGTTCGCGGAGCTGATCGCCGCCGGCTGCTGAACGCGCCGCGTCAGACGCGGCCGAGCACCGCGTTGGCCAGCAGGATGCCCAGCGCCGTCAACGCCAGCGAGCCGAACAGGTGCAGGCTCGCCATCGCCAGCGCCCAGATGTACTGCTCGCGGCCGAGCAGCGTGACGACCTCGGCCGAGAAGGTCGAGAAGGTCGTCAGCCCGCCGAGGAAGCCGGTGATGATCAGCAGCCGCCATTCCGGCGCCAGCCCGCTGCGATGGTGGAAGTAGGCGCCGGCCAGGCCGATCAGCAACCCGCCGACGAGGTTGGCCGCCAGCGTGCCCAGCGGAATCGTCGGGAACACCGGGTTCAGCCAGCCGCCCAGCCACCAGCGCAACAAGGCACCGAGCCCGGCGCCGCCGAACACCGCGAGAAAGGGAAGTCCGCTCATGTTGTTCCTCGATCAGCCGCGCGGGGCCGTCAGTGGTAGTCGTCTTCCCGCTGGTGCCGGATCGCCGCGACCGCCACTTCGCGTTCGCTGATGATCTCGAACAGCGCGACATATCCCGAGCCGCCGAACGGGACGACCAGTTCGCGCTCGAGTGGGTTGCTGCCGACCTTGCGGCAGGTGTAGGGATTGGTCTGCAGGATCCGCAATTCATGCCGAATCGCGTCGACGGCGCGAACCGGCAGATCGAAATCACCGTGCGCCAGCGCCAACTCGACCAGGAAGTCCTCCAGGCGCTGCAAGTCCTCCAGCGCCTCGCGGGTCAGGCGGACCGAGAAGCTCACCGCTTCGCGCCGGCCGTGCCCTTGCTGCCCTTGCCGTCTTTGCCGCTTTTGCCGCCACTGCCGCTCTTGCCCTGGCGAAGCGATTGCATCTTCGTCTGCAACCGTTCCCGCATGCGGTCAAGCGCCTCGTCGGCGGGGTAGAACTCGCCCGTGCGCCTGGCCTGCGCCAGCGATGCCCGTCCGCGGGCCAGGAACGCCTCCTGCGCCTGGCGCCGCCGGGCCGCCTCGATGGTGGCGGTCTCGACGAACTCGGACAGGCTCTCGCCGTCGCGCAGCACGGCTTCGATTTCCTCGCGCACCGACGGTTCAACCCGGACCGGCGGCAACTGGGCGGTCTTCATCCGCGCGACTGTAGCGCATTTGCTATGCGACCCTCGACCGACGGCAACGGCGCTGCCCCCACCGTCACCACGACCATCCGCACGTGACTCTGCAGGCCCATTCACATCCATGAATTCCGCTTCATCGACGTGAAAGACGCGTACCCAAGGCGCCCGCGCTGCCGGCGCTGCGGCGAACATGGTCGCCATGGCCTACCACTCCATCCGCGTCGACCAGCAAGGCGCCGTCTGGCGCGTCGTGATGAACCGGCCCGAGGTCCGCAATGCGCACGACCTAATGATGTTCGACGAACTGGGGCAGGCCTTCGGCGAGGTCGAGGCCTCGGCCGAGTGCCGCGTCGCGGTGCTGGCCGCCGAAGGCGACGTGTTCTGCGCCGGCCAAGACCTGCGCTTAACCAGCAGCGCCGATGCCGCGCAGATGGACGCTTATGGGCGTGCCAACGTCGCGGCGCGGCAGCGCATCCAGCGCAACCACAAGCCGGTGGTGGCCGCGGTCAACGGACCGGCGGTCGGCGGGGGGACCTACCTCGCCACGGCCTGTGACCTGGTCGTCGCGGCCGAGTCGGCCCACTTCCAGATGCGCGAGATCCACGCCGGCAACCACGCCGGCGGGGCCTTCCTGTTCACGGTGGGCCGCGCGCGCTCGCTCGAACTGGCGCTGCTCGGCCGCCGCTTGAGCGCCCGCCAGGCGCTGGACTGGGGCCTGATCAACCGCTGCGTGCCCGATGCCGAGCTTGCCGCCGCCGTCGACGAAACCGTCAACGCGCTGCTCGAACTGCCGCCGCTGGCCGTGCGCTACACCAAGCAGGCAACCAACCTGCTGCTGGACGCCGCGGGCTTCTCCAACCACCTGGAGGCCGGCGGCGCGATGCAGCGCTACCTGGCGCTGACGCCCGACGGGCGCGAAGCCAAGCGCGCCTTCGTCGACAAGCGCAAGCCGCGCTTCACCGGCAGATTCCCCCGCCCCGCGCAGGACTGAGAGGCGATGGCCCGCGCTCTCGACGGCATCCAGGTGGTCGACTTCAGCCACGTGCTGGCCGGCCCGATCTGCACCCATTACCTGTGCCTGCAGGGCGCCGACGTCGTGAAGGTCGAGCCGGCCGCCGGCGACACCATGCGCAGCTACGGCGGCCAGACGCATCCCGATGGCCTGAGCCCGTCGTTCATCGCCGTCAATGCCGGCAAGCGATCGGTCGTGCTCGACCTGAAGGACGAACGGCAACTCGGCGCGGCGCGGCGGCTGGTCGCCGGCGCCGATGTCGTGGTCGAGAACTTCCGCCCCGGCGTGATGGACCGGCTCGGCCTCGGCTACGAGGCCTGCAAGGCCTTGAACCCCGGGCTGGTGTTCTGCTCGATCTCCGGCTTCGGCCAGACCGGGCCGCTGCGGGCCAACCCGGCCATCGACCAGATCATCCAGAGCATGTCGGGCCTGATGATGCTGTCCGGCGAGCCCGGCAGCCCGGCGCTGCGCGTGGGCTTTCCGCTGGTGGACACCTACACGGGCTTGACGGCGGCATTCGCGATCATGGGCTCGCTGCTGCGCCGCGCGCGCACCGGCGCCGGCCAGCGCATCGACGTCGCGATGCTGGACGCCGCGCTGGCGATGATGATTCCGGTGGCCGGGCCCTTCCTCGCGGCCGGCGTCGAGCCGCGCCGCACCGGCAACCTGGGCTACAGCCAGTCGCCCACGGCCGACACCTTTCCCACCGCCGACGGCGAGATCACGCTGGGCGTCGTGCGGCAGCAGCAGTTCGAGGCGCTGTGCCGCGTGCTGCAGCGCACCGAGTGGCTGCGCGACCCGCGCTTCGCGGCGCGCCGGGCACGCCAACATAACGCGCTATCACTGCGTGCAGAAGTTGTCGCAGCGCTTCGGGGCCGCGATGCGATCACCTGGGAGCGGCTGCTCAACGAGGCCGGCGTGGCCGCCGGCGCCGTCCGCACGCTGCCGCAGGCGCTGCAGATGGAACAGCTCTCGCAGCGCGCGCTGTGCCTGCCCGTCGAACTGCCCTCGGGCCGCGGCCAGGTGCTGAACGCCGGCTTCCTGCTGGCCGAGGATCCGGCCGGCGTCGAGCGGCCGCCGCCGACACTCGGCCAGCACACGCGGCAGGTGCTGCAAGGCCTGGGCTATGCCACGGCCGAGATCGACGCGATGACCGCGGCCGCCCCGGCGCCGCCGCCCTGAACCGAAAGGAGACACCTTCGATGGACAAGCGAGCATTCCTGATCCTCTGCGCCGCGGGCCTGGCGCCGATGGCGCAAGCCCAGGCGCAGCCCCTCAAGGACTACCCGACGCGGCCGATCCGCATGGTCTCGCCTTTCGCCGCCGGCAGCACCAGCGACACCTCGGCGCGCTTCGTGGCCGAGCAGCTCACGCGCGCCCTGGGCCAGCCGGTGACGGTGGAGAACCTGCCCGGCGCCGACGGCCGGCTGGGCATGATGGCCGCCAAGAACGCGCCGGCCGACGGCTACACGCTGGTGATGGGAAGCTGGACCAACCTGTCGGTCAACCCGGTGCTCGTGAAGGACCTGCCGTACGACCCGCTGAAGGACTTCAAGCCGGTGGCCGGCATCGGCCGCAGCATGCTGGGCGTCGTGGTGCCGGCGAAGTCGCCGTACAAGAGCTTCGACGAGCTGATCGCCGCCGCGAAGGCCAGGCCCCAGGCCATCAACTTCGCCAACTTCGCCGCCGGCTACCGGCTGGCGACCGAGTGGTTCTCCAGCCTGGCGGGCGTGTCGTTCACGCACGTGCCGTACCGATCGACGTCGCAGATGAACACCGACATCGCCGGCGGCAACGTCGACGTCGGCATGGACGGCGTGACCTCGCTCGCGCCGATGATCAAGAGCGGCCAGCTCCGGCTGCTGGCCGTGACCGGCGAAGCGCGGCACCCCGAGTTTCCCGAGGTGCCGGCGATCAAGGAGACTTTCGGCTCGTTCGCGGTCTACGGCTGGTCGGCGCTGATGGCGCGCGCCGAAGTGCGCGACGACATCGTCAAGCTGCTGGCCGACGCGATGAACAAGACCATGGCCTCCGACGAGGCCGCGGTGTTCGCCAGGCGCGTGGGCTCGGAGCTGCTGCAGCGCGGGCCCGAGGAGATGCGCAAGTTCCAGCTCGCGCAGATCGAGACCTTCCGCAAGGTGGCGGCGCAGGCCGGCCTGAAGCCCGAGTGAGGCGCCGGCGGCCCTCAGCGCCGGGCGGCAAAGGTCTGCGGCAGCGCCTCCATGTGGGCGCGGTGCGCCTGCACCACCTTGCGCAGCGCGGCGGCAAAGCGCTCGCGGTTGGCGCGCAGCGCCGAGATCCGCGCGCCCAGGCCCAGCACCATCGGCGGCTGGTGCTGCGGTGCGGCCAGCAGCATCGTGATCGTGCCCGACCCGGGCGTGGCCAGCCCTTCGCTGTAGCCGTAGCCACGCTCGCGCGTGCGGTCCACGCGGGCCGAGACCTCGGCCAGGCGGGCCTGCTGTTCGGGCGGCGCCTCGGCGTTGATGCGGTGCACCAGCGCGCGCACTTCGTTGCGCGTCTTCAGCGCGAGGATCACGTCGCCCATCGCCGAGCGCAGCATCGGGCGCAGCGCGCCCGCGGTCACGTCGGTGCGGTCGGCGTATTCGCTGCCCTTGACGACGTGCACGTACTGCACGAAGAAGCCGCTCTGGATGCCCAGCACGCAGGTGCAGCCGGTGTCGTCGCGCAGCTCGTACATCACGCGCACGATGGTGCCGTCGCGCAGCAGCGCGTCGTTGACCCAGATGCCCAGCAGCGCGGCCTTGACGGTCGGCACGAAGGTGCGCTCGCTGCGCGAGTAGTCCAGGTAGCCGAGCCCGCGCAAGGTGTTCAGCAACCCGAAGGTGCTGGACGGCGGATAGCCCAGCGCCGTGGCGATCTGGCTCAGCGTGGCCGGCGCGCGGCGCTGCGCGAAGAACTCGAAGACCTCCACCACGCGCTGGGCGGACTTGACCGGCGGTGCCATGAACCCATCCTAACCAAGCTGCCCAGGAGCAGGCCATGAAGCTGGCGATGATCGAACACGGCGGACGCACGAGCCCCGCCGTCTGCACCGACGACTCGGCATTCGACCTGCAACGGGCGCTGCCCTGCGCGGCGGAAGCCGCGCGCGAGGCCTTTGGCGCCAACGCATTGCCGAGCATGCTGGACCTGATCGCCGCCGGCGAGCGCGCCCTGCGCTTCCTGCGCGCGGTGCTCGACGACCCGGGCCGCTTTGCCGCCGCCCGCGCGCCGCTGGCCGCGGTGCGGCTGCTGGCGCCGATCCCGCGGCCGCCGAAGAACGTCTTCTGCCTCGGCCGCAACTACGCCGAGCACATCCGCGAGGACAACGTTTCACGCGATCAGGCGACGGCGCTGCCCGAAGTGCCGCAGTTCTTCACCAAGCCCTGGACGGCCATCGTCGGCCCGGAGGCCGGCATCCGCTACGACCAGCGCGTGACGCGCCGGCTGGACTACGAGGTCGAGTTGGCCGTCGTCATCGGCCGCGGCGGCCGCGACATTGCCGAGGAGCAGGCGATGGACCACGTGTTCGGCTACACCATCGTCAACGACGTCAGCGCGCGCGACCTGCAGAAGCGCCACGACCAGTGGTTCAAAGGCAAGGCGCTGGACACCTTCTGCCCGATGGGGCCGTGGATCGTCACTGCCGACGAGATCGCCGACCCGCACGCGCTGCGCATCGAACTCGGCGTCAACGGCCAGCCGCGGCAGGACGCGAGCACCGCCCAGATGATCTTCCCGATCGCGCGGCAGATCGCCTCGCTGTCGGCCGGGCTCACGCTGGAGCCCGGCGACGTCATCGCCACCGGCACGCCTTCGGGCGTGGGCTACGCGATGAACCCGCGCCAATGGCTCCAGGCCGGCGACGAGATCGTCTGCCGCATCGAGAAGATCGGGACGTTGAGGAACCGCGTCGTCGCGGCCGGCTGACGAAAGCGGCCGCTACGCCGGCGTGCTGAACTTGAGCCCGACGATGCCGGCCACGATCAGCCCCAGGCTCAGCAACCGGCCGGCGCTGGCCGGCTCGCCGAACAGCAGCATGCCGAAGAGGGCCGTGCCGACCGCGCCGACGCCCACCCACACGGCGTACGAGGTGCCCACCGGCAGCGACTTCATCGCCGCGCCGAGCAGCAGCACGCTGCCGGTCATCGCGGCCAGCGTCAGCACGCTCGGCCACAGCCGCGTGAAGCCCTGCGTGTACTTCAGGCCGATCGCCCAGCCCACTTCGAGCAGGCCCGCCACCAACAACAATCCCCATGCCACGAACGATCTCCCCGCGATGCAAGCGGTGGCGATTCTCGCCGCGCCGGCCACCACCGGAGATCAACGCCGCAAAGGCTTGGCCGCATCCGGCTAAAGCAGGACAGTTGCCTCGATGACGCCGGGTGCCACCTTGAACGCACGCGCCGTGGCCGCCGAAGGTTGATCGCTGCGCGCGACATCCGCCGCCTTGGCGATCAGCCCGGTGAGCAGTTCCTGCCTGGGGATGTTCGGCCAGATCTTGCGCGTCAGCGTCGAGGCCATGGCGCAGCAACCTCTGGGCAACAAGTCGCGCACGAAAGTTTGCGGCGTGGCGTTGTGGCTGCCGTGATGGCCGATCTTGTAGAAGCTGACCCTCTGCAGAAGCTCACGCCAGTGTGGATCCTCCAGCGCCGCCATCCAGGTGCCCCACTGGGCATCACCGGGGAACAGAAGCAAGGTGCCCGCGACTTCCAAGATGAGCATCAGGCTGGTGCCATTCACCGCCTTGTCGAGCGCCACCGCAACCGCCAGTTCCGAAAGGCCGCCGGCCCCTTCAATCGCTGCCTGGTCATCTGGAGAGAAGGTCCAGGCGCCCACGCTTTGCGTCAGCATGAACTCCGGGACGAACGGCGCCGGCGCAGCGCCATGCCCGCCGAGCCCGGCACCTCGCACCCGCAGGAAGCTCTCGCCCTTGGGCGGATCCATGTCGCGGATCAACTCGGGGTCTCGCGAAGGGCCCAGCACATGAATCCTGACGCCGGGCAGCGCAGCGGTGACGAGGGCCCGGCCGTCATCGGCCTTCGACGGCAGGAACCGTCGCTCAGGCAGCCCGCTGAAGCCGCTGTGCAGCATCTTCATCGCGCCATCGTTGCTGAGCATCAGCGCGTTGGCCACCAAGTCGGCGGCAACGCTGTGCGCTCTCTGTGCCGCGGCGTCGACGGCAGCCGGCGCGGCCGCCAGTCCCGCGCTGAGGGCCAGCGCCAGGTTGCTTTGCAGGTTGCGGATCCGCCGCGCCTGCGGATCGGTCGGATGCTCGGTCCAAGGCATCCAGACCTCTTTGACTTCGACCGCGTTCCAGGCATCGTCAGCGAAGCCAGAGACGTGGTCCTTGTGCCGGTGCGTCGCGACGATGACATCGATCCGCGCCACGCCATCGGCGTCGGTCACGTCGGCAATGATTTTGCGGACGACGTTGCCCATCGCACCGCCCGCCGCCGACGCCTGGATCGAGCCGCAGTCGAACAGGATGCGAAGCTCGCCGTTGCGGCGTGAGATCCTGACCAGGAAGGCGTCACCGAAGCCGACGTCATACATGCGCACGAACATCTTGCGGCGGCCCGACGCCCCGGCAGGCGTCTTCCTGGCCGTCGTCTTCTTGGCTGCGACCTTCTTCGCGGTGGCCTTGGCGTTCTTCGTCGTTGCCATGTCACCCCCGATGCAGGTTGGCGAAGTTCATCAACTCGCGCATCCGCAGTTCGGCGTCGGCCGCCGTGTAGTAGGGCGTCATGGCGTTGGCGAGGTCGCACATTTGCAGGTAGTCCTCCTGCCGCGCCAACCGCGCTTCGGCCATCGAGCGATGGCGTGGATCGCTGGCGTCGAGCATGGGCTTGGACACGAGGTACCTGCAACGGCCGTTGGATGAAGCCACCAGCGTGCAGCCGCCGCGGAACGGAATCCCCCCGAGCAAGGCGCTTCGGTGGCGGTCGATCTGCGCGAATTGCGCAACGAGTTCGATCTGCAGGCGGCCGTTGGGCGCCACCCGGAACACCGGGTGAAAGCCTCGCACCTGGATCTTGAACTTGGTCGACAGGCCCAAGGCCTGCGCATTCGCGGCCGCGTAGGCATGCAGCTCCATCGCCAGCTCGCGATTGACGTCCACCTCGTAGTCCTCGCCGGCTTCCGCGTACTGGAACTCGGTCGGGCTCGCGTCCGGCTCGAAGGTTGCCGGCTGCCAGGTCGCATCGAACGCATGCATCGCCTGGATGAACGCGCGTCCCACCAGGCTGGTGGCATCGCTGTTCAGCGGCGGCAGCCTGCTCTCGACGTTCTCCCAGAGCAGCGACTCCTCGGCGAGCGAGCCGACGCCGGCCGGATAGATGCCGCGCAGTCGAAATGCCTCGATCATGGCGCCCCGGCAGTCGCTCTCGTCCTGAGGAATGAGCTCGAAGTCGGCGGTGATCATGGCCCGCAGAAAGTCGCCAAAGGTCACGTCGACCGGCGGCAGGTAGTCGAAGGCGCGGATGCACATGTCGAGCACGCGCTGCGCGGTACGCGAAGCCTCGGTCGCAATGCGATTCACGAGGTCGGGATGAAGGTCGCCCTGCGGCAAGGTGCCGGTGCCGCCGGTCGCAATGCGCACCAGATCGGCAATGCGGCGTTGGTAGGTCTTGAAGAAGCCGTCGAAGACGGCCGCCACGAGAATCGAGCCTCGCTGATGCGGTTCGATGGTCGAATCGCTGAGGCTGGTTCCCGGCTCGTCGAGCGCCGAGCGCAAGGCCTTGCCGCTGCCGGTGGCGTAGCCGAATTGCCGGGCAAGCTGCACCAGCGGCGTCGGTGAGCGGATGTCCAGCCGCGTGCGCTGGATCTGCTCGCGCAGGATGTCCTGGAACGAGAAGTGCTGAAACAGCGCGACGATGTCGGAAAAGCCTTCGTGGAACGCCAGTACGTCGACGTTGGAAGGCTCGAGGAACATCGGACGCAGCCGGTCGACGATTGCATGGGTCATCTCGTGCGCGATGACATCGTGCGAAAGGCAGGTGAACACCGTCTGGCCCGGCAGGTTCGGCCCGACGTCGGCCGCATCGGCGCGGAAGTAGCCGAACAAGACGGCATTGAGTGCCGGCTGGTAGAACGCGTTCGCACCGTAGAAGGCGTGTGGAAAGAGGCGCAGGCGCGGGTAGGCCGATGATTGCCGTCGACTGCTGGAGCCCAAGCGAATCACGCGCCCCAAGGCGCGGTCGAAGTTCTCCAGCGTCTTCATTGCCACCGCATACACCATCTGCTGATGGAACCGCGGATCGGCTTCGGTCGGATCGAGCCCGCCCTGGAGCAGGACCGCCGGGTGATCGAGGTTCACGGGCCGATAGAAGCACTTCTGCGCGCCGTCGTAGTCGATGACCTCCAGCCGGGAGCCGACCGGGCCTTCCTGTAGCGGTTCGTTGACCACGTCGATGCGGACGCGGTTGCCGAACGTGCGCCCGGCCAGCGGGTCGGAAGCGAAGATCTTCAGCGGTCGGCGCGCAGCCTGCACGATGCCGTCCGACGATGGGGGTGGTCTCAGCATGGCGATCCTCCGCTTCGGCACTATCGGACGCCGGTTGCCGGGCGGCATCCTCAGGCTGAAGGAAGAGTTGCAGAAGGCTGAGGGCAAGCTTGGGCGAACGAGCATGTCCGGCCCATCCCCTAAGATGCCCGCGCATCGCCAGCCCTCGTCGGCCGGCGGCCGGCCCTGCCGTTCACACCCGAGTCGGCGTCATGCGATACGAACTGACGGACCTGAAGCTCTTCCTGCAGATTGCCCAGGCGCGCAACCTGTCGGCGGCCGCGGCGGCGGTCCACATCACGGCCTCTTCGGCCAGCTACCGGCTGAAGAACCTCGAGCAGGCCTTCAACGCGGCGCTGTTCGAGCGCACGCCGCGCGGCATGCGCCTCACGCCGGCCGGCGAGGCGGTGCTGCCCCATGTGCGCGAGCTGTTCGACGAACTGGAGCGCATGCACGGCAGCGTGGGCCGCTTCAGCGCCGGCCTCAAGGGCCATGTGCGCCTGGGCGCCAACAGCAGCGCGCTCAACGGCTTTGCCACCGCCTCGGTGGGGCGTTTCCTGATCGGCAACCCCGAGGTCGAGGCCGACATCGAAGAGCGGCAAAGCGAGGCGATTCCGGCGGCCGTCGCCGCCAAGGAACTGGACATCGGCATCTTCGCCGGCCCCACCGAAGTGCCGGGCCTGGACGTCCACCCTTATGCCGTCGATCGACTGGCCATCGCGGTGCCCGCCGACCACCTCCTGGCCGGTGAACCGGAGATCAAATTCGGCGCCGCGCTGGACTTCGACTTCGTGTGCCTGAGCCGCAGCAGCAGCAACTTCCTGTTCATGCGCGACACCGCGCGGCGCCTGGGCAAGCCGATCCGCGCGCGGCTGCATGTGCACGGCTTCGAGGCGGCGCTGGCGCTGGTGGCCGCCGGCCTGGGCATTGCGCTGGTGCCCAGCAGCGTGCTGGGCAAGGCGCCCGCGGGCGTGAGCGTGCTGGCGCTGGCCGAGCCCTGGGCGCGGCGCGAGCTGAGCCTGGCCACGCGCAGCGAGAAGCGCCATCCGGTCTTCGTCAGCGCGCTGGTGCGCCATTTGCTCGAAGACCCCGTCGTCGCTGCCACGCGCGGCGGCGCGGACGCCGCGTCCACCTGAGGGCATCGCGCGCTGAAGCGGCGGCGCGTTCGAGCGCGTCGAACGGCGCTTTCGACGCTTTCGACTGGACCGCTCCCGGCCGAGCTTCTTAGGCTTGGTCCTTCGGCTTCGAAAGGACGTGACCGCGCCATGACCGCATCCCCCTTGCCGCACCATGCCGGCGTCGCCATCGACGGCCATGGCATCGCCACCGTCACGCTGCGCCACGCGGGCCGCCTCAACATCCTGGGCACGCCGGTCATCGCCGACGCGCGCCGGGCCTTCGAGCAACTGGCCGCCCATGAAGACCTGCGCGCGGTGGTCTTGCGCGGCACCGGCGACAAGGCCTTCGTCGCCGGCGCCGACATCAAGGAGATGGCTGCGCTGGAGCCGGGCAGCGCACGCCGCTTCATCGACGGGCTGCGCGGGCTGTGCGAGGCGGTGCGCCATTGCCCGGTGCCGGTGATCGCGCGCATCCCCGGCTGGGCGCTGGGCGGCGGGCTGGAACTGGCGGCGGCCTGCGACATCCGCATCGCCTCCAACCGCGCGCAGTTCGGCATGCCCGAGGTGAAGGTGGGCATCCCGTCGATCATCCATGCGGCGCTGCTGCCGCGGCTGATCGGCCAGGCCCGCGCCGGCTGGCTGCTGCTGACCGGCGACCCCATCGACGCGGCGCAGGCCTTGCAATGGTCGCTGGTCGATGCCGTCGTGCCGCACGAACGGCTGGACGACGAGGTGCAGCGCATGGCGCAGCACTTCGCGGCCCTGGGGCCCAAGGTGCTGCGCCAGCAAAAACGCCTGCTGCGCGAATGGCAACAGACCGACCTCGACAGCGCCATCGCGCGCGGCGTCGACGAGTTCGCCGCGGCCTTTGCCACCGGCGAGCCGGCGGCCTTCATGGCGCCCTTCCTCGCGAACGCGAAGGCGAACGCACAGTCATCACATCCGTGATGGCAACGCCGGTGGGCGGTTTCTAGAATTTTTTCGACCCCCATCGACTTCCACCGACCCGCGGCGCCGACCATGAGCATCGCCCTGCCCCCGCCCGAGTTCAGGCTGCACGACCTGATCCACCGCCAACTGGCGCAACACGCCGATCACCCCGCGCTGGTGGAGGGCGACCGCGCGTGGACCTACGGCGAAGTGGCCGCTGCGATGGACGCCTTTGCCGGCTTCCTGCGCGGCGCCGGCCTGCGCCCGGGCGACCGGCTGATGATCGTCGGCGAGAACGGCGCGGCCCAGGTGCTGGCGCTGCTGGCGGCCAGCCGGTGCGAGGCCTGGGCCGTGATGACCAACGCCAGGCTCACCGGCGCGGAACTGCAGGCCATCGAACGGCATTGCGAGCCGCGGCTGGTGTTCTACGCCAGCGAGGGCTCTGCCGACGCCGCGGCCCACGCCGCCGCGCGCGGTGCGCATGCCCACACCATCGCCGGCCTGCGCTTCCACTGCACCGCGGCCGCCGCCGAGGCGGCGGCCGAACCCGTGTGCGCCGACAGCGCCGAGCAGGTGGCGGTGCTGATCTACACCACCGGCACCACCGGCCAGCCCAAGGGCGTGATGCTGACGCACCGCAACCTCGGCTGGTCGGCCGCGGTGTCGGCCGCGGCCCGCGCGGAAGGCCCGCACGACGACATCTACGCCGCGCTGCCGCTGTCGCACGTGTTCGGCCTCACCAGCGTCGTGCTGGCGGGCTTGAGCGCCGGCGCGCGCATCCGGCTGGTGTCGCGCTTCGACGCCCGGCACCTGGCGCACGCGCTGGCCGACGGCATCAGCTTCTTGCAGGGCGTGCCGGCGATGTTCGTGCGCCTGCTGGCGCTGCACGAGGCCGGCCAGCCGCTGCCGGCGCCGCGCCTGCGCTACCTGCAGTGCGGCGGCGCGCCGATGGATGCGTCGATCAAGGACCGCGTGGAAGCCCTCTTCGGCCTGCCCATCAACAACGGCTACGGCATGACCGAGGCCTCGCCTTCGATCTGCATGGTGCCCTACAACCACCGGGCGCAGGACCTGACGGTGGGCACGCCCATCCCGCGGCTGCAAGTGCGCATCGTCGACGAGCAAGGCGCCGAGCTGCCCGACGGCGCGGTGGGCGAACTGCACATCCGCGGGCCCAACGTCACCAAGGGCTACTACCGGTCGCCCGAGCAGACCGCCGCGGTCTTGTCGGCCGACGGCTGGTTCGCCACCGGCGACCTGTTGCGCCGTTCGGAGCAAGGCCTGTTCTACGTGATGGGGCGGCGCAAGGAGCTGATCATCCGCTCGGGCTTCAACGTCTACCCGGCCGAGGTCGAGTCGGCACTCAATGCCCATCCGGCAGTGGCGCAGTCCTGCGTGGTCGGCAAGGCGGTCAGCGGCGACGAGCAGGTGATCGCTTTCGTCGAGCTGCGGCCCGAGGCACCCGCGGACACCGGGTCGATTGCCGCTTTCGTCGGCACGCGGCTCGCGCCGTACAAGCGGCCGCAGCGCATCGTCGTGCTGCCGCAGCTGCCCGCCGCGCAGACGGGCAAGGTGCTCAAGAAGGCGGTGCAGGCGCTGGCGGATCGGCTGTGAGCGGCCGCCGCGCACGTCCACACCCACGCACACACACAACCACCGGAGACAAGCCCCATGACCGCCTTCCTGCCCGCCAAGCTGGCGCCCGCCCTGCTCGCCTGCAGCCTGCTCGGCACCGCCGCGGCGCCAGCGCAAGCGCAGCCGCAAACCACCGTGCCTTGCGCCGACAAAGCCATCCGCTTCATCGTCTCCACCTCGGCCGGTGGCGGCGCCGACCTGGTGGCCCGCGCGCTGGCCAAGAAGCTGTCGGACCACACCAAGCAAACGATCGTGATCGAGAACAAGCCCGGGGCCAGCGGCATCCTCGCCGGCACCACGGTGCTGGGCGCGCCGGCCAATGGCTGCACCTTCCTGTTCGGCATCACCACCATGGCCCAGTGGCCCGCCGTGGCCACCAACCCGGCGCCGTACGACGCGGAGAAAGACTTCATCCCCGTCTCGCTGGTGGCGCGTTCGAGCAACCTCCTCATCGCCAGCCGGCAGTCGGGCGTGAACACGCTGCAAGACCTTGTCAAGCTGCTCAAGAGCCAGGACCGCCGTGCCACCTATGGCTCGTGGGGCAACGGCTCGACGGCGCACTTCATGGGCGAGTTGTTCGCCCGCGAGACCGGCACCCACCCCGTGCACGTGCCCTACAAGGGCGGCGCGCCGATGATGTCGGACCTGCTGGGCGGCGTCATCACCTTCGCCTTTGCCGACGTGGGCTCGGCCCAGGCGCACCTGAAGTCCGACCGCCTGCACGTGCTGGGCGCCACCGGCACCAGCCGCCTGCCCAGCCTGCCGCAGTTGCCCACGCTGGCCGAGCAAGGCATCAAGGGGCTGGACTTCGGCGGCTGGTTCGGCTTGTTCGCGGCCAAGGGCACGCCGATGCCCGCGGTCGATGCGCTGGCCGGCCAGGTGGCCGCCGCCGTGCGCTCGCCCGAACTGCGCAGCCAGCTGGTGGAGATGAACCTCGACCCGGTGGGCAGCACCAGCGCCGAGTTCAAGCGCTTCTTTGCCGAAGACAGCGCGCGCTGGCAGCAGATCGCCAAGGCCCACGCCATCAAGGCCGAGTGACGACGCGACCGGCGGGCTGGCCACCATGCCCAGAGCGAAGACCGGCGCCAGCCTGCCGCGCCCCACGTCGCGCGACCACGAGCGCGAACTGGGCGGCGGCTCGGTCAAGTCCGCGCGCCGGGTGTTCGAACTGCTGGAACTGTTCGAGCAGTTGAACCGGCCGGCCACGGTGTCGGAGATCGTCGCCGCCACCGGCTACCCGCAGTCCAGCGCCACCATGCTGCTGCGCACGCTGCAGCACATGGGCTACCTGTGCTTCAACCCCGACGCGCGCACCTACATGCCCAGCCTGCGCATGAACATGCTGGGCGGCTGGGTGCATGACCAGGTGCTGCCGCACAGCAACCTGCGGCTGGCCATGCAGGCGCTGTGCCGGCGCGTGGGCATCAGCGTGGTGCTGGGCCAGCGCAGCGGCCGCTTCGTGCAATACGCGCACGAGGTGTTCGCGAGCGACCGGCGCGAGGACGACCTGCCCATCGGCGCGATGCGCCCGCTCACCGAGACCGCGATGGGCTATGCCTTGATGGCCGTGATGCCCGACGACCACGTGCGCCGCGTCGCATCGGCCTGCCTCAACGACCCGCAGCGGCATCGGGCCGTGCGCGACTTCGACCAGGTGCAAGCCGCGGTGCAGACCGTGCGGCGCCTGGGCTATGCCTACTCCACGCGGCTGCAGGTGCCGGGCCGCGCCTCGTTCGCCTTCAGCCTGGACGGCGGCCGCGGCGGCCACGCCGAAGCCGGCCTGTTCGGGCTGGCGCTGGCCGGCCGGCGCTCGGCGCTGGAGCAGCGCATGCCGCTCGTCATCGACGCCATCAACGACGTGCTGCGCGAGTTCGTTCCCGACGTGGATGTGCGCATCGGCACGGCCGGCGCCATCGAGTCGATCTGAACCGCCTGCCGCCCCTTTTTTCGTCACCGCCCGAGGCCCGCCATGTTCAAGCAATACTTCTTCGAGGACTTCACGCTCGGCGAACCGTTTCCGATCCCGTCGCGCACCATGACGGAAGCCTTGTTCGCGGCCTTCCAGCTGGCCAGCGCCGACAACCACCCCAGCCACTACGACGTGGAGTACTGCCGCCGCCACGGCATGCCCGGGCTGGGCGCGCATGGCTTCCAGATCCTGATCCAGAGCGCGGCCGGCGCCGGCTGGTTTCCGCACCTCGTCGAAGACTCGATGAAGGGCTTCATCGAGCAATCGTCGAAGTTCCTTCGACCCGTCTACGCCGGCGACACGCTCTACCCCTTGCTGACGGTCAGCGAGCTGACCAGTGGCCGCACGACGGGCGTCGTGACGCTGGCCTCGACCATCGACAACCAGCGCGGCGAGCGCGTCATGGAAGGCCTGCAGCGCTACCTGATCCGGCGCCGCGTTCCCATGCCTGACAGCCCCCACGACAGCGCCCATGACTGAACACGAGACCACCCGCGACCTGGCGCGCTTTCGCGCCGAGGTGCGCGACTTCCTGCGCCAGGCGGTGCCGCCGGACATCGCGCGTGCCGTGCGCGCGCATTGCCTGGTGACGCGCGAACACGCCGAGCGCTGGCAGCGCGTGCTGCATGCGCGCGGCTGGGGCGCGCCGGGCTGGCCGCAAGCGCACGGCGGCCCCGGCTGGTCGCTGGTCGAGCAGGCCGTGTTCCGCGAGGAACTGGCCGCCAGCGACGCGCCGCGCTACGAGAACCTGGGCATCGAGACCATCGCCCCGACGCTGATGCGCTTCGGCACGCCCGAGCAATGCGCTCGCTTCCTGCCGCGCATGCTGTCGTTCGACGACTTCTGGGCGCAGGGCTACTCCGAACCCGATGCCGGATCGGACCTGGCCGCGCTGCGCACGACGGCAAGGCGCGAGGGGGATCACTACCTCGTCGACGGCAGCAAGATCTGGCAGAGCTTCGGCCACTGGGCCAACTGGGCGCTGGTGCTGGCACGCACCGACCCCGCGGCGCCGCGCAAGCAGCAAGGCATCTCGGTGCTGATGATCGACCTGCGCAGCCCGGGGGTCAGCGTGCGGCCGATCCGCTACATGAACGGCGCGCAGTTCCACGTGCAGATCTTCTTCGACGAGGTGCGCGTGCCGGCGGCCCACCTCGTCGGCGCCGAGCACGAGGGCTGGTCCATCGCCAAGGGCTTGCTGGTGACCGAGCGGCTGTTCGTTTCGCGCGTGGCCGAGTGCAAGGCCGAGCTGGCGGCCACCGCGCAACTGGCACAGGGCCGCGGGCCGGGCGGCACCTCGCTGCTGGCGCAGGACGTCTACGCCCGGCGCCATGCCGAACTGGCGATCCGCGTGCGCGCCTTGCAGGCCGACTGGTGGCCTGCCGTCAGCGCGGCGCAGGCCGGTGCCGACGCCGCGCCGGACCTCTCGCTTCGGGCCTCGCTGCTCAAGCTGCAGGGCAACGAGGTGCTGCAGGACCTGCTGGCGCTGCAACTCGACCTCGTCGGCACCGATGCACTCGGCTTCGACCCGCAGGCGATCGACGGCGAGCCCGCCGCCGAGCCGCTGACGGCCGGCCATGCGCACAACCTGCCGCTGCATGCCTGGCGCTACCGCGGCATCACGCTGGCCGGCGGCGCGTCGGAGATCCAGCGCGGCCTGATCGCCAAGGAATTGTTCGGCTCCGACGCGCCGCTGCGGCCGCAAGCCGGCGCCAACGCGGAATCCCCGCTGCTGGACGATGCGCTGCGCCGCTTGCTGGCGCAGCGCTACGGCTTCGAGCAACGGCGCCAGCGCCTGGCCCGGCCGGGCGGCTTCGACGGCGGGTTCTGGCAGGCCTTGCGCGAGATGGGCCTGTTCGGCCTGGGCGTGCCCGAGGCCGACGGCGGCTACGGCGGCAGCCTGGCCGACTGGTTGCCGCTGATGGAGGCCCTGGGCGAAGCGCTGGTGCTGGAGCCCGTGCCGTGGTCGGTGCTGCTGCCCTCGCAACTGCTGGCCGCGGCCAGCGGCTGGAGCGGCCGCCGCGAAGCGCTGAAGCAGTTGCAAGCCGGCACGCCGATGGCCCTGGCCCACGCCGAAGCCCCTTACGCCAGCGCGACCCCGCTGCGCACGCGCGCGCGGCGCGACGCCGCGGGCTGGCGGGTGGACGGCGCCAAGCGCGGGGTGATGGGCGGCGACGTGGCCCAGCGCCTGCTGCTCAGCGCCGTGCAGGACGACGGGCGCATCGTGCTGCTCGATTGCCCGGTCACGGCGCCCGGCGTGCAGCCGCGCGCCTACCGCCTGCACGACGGGCGCGGCGCGGCCGACTTCAGCTTCGACGCCGTGCGCCTGCCCGCCGATGCGCTGGTGCTGGGCGCCGATGACGCAACGCCGCCGATCGACAACGCCATCGACCACGCCATCGACTTCGCCACCGTGGCCCTGTGCGCCGAGAGCGTCGGCGCCATGCGCCGCGCGCTGGCGCTGACGCTCGAGCACCTGCGCACCCGGCGCCAGTTCGGCCGCGCGCTGGCCGACTTCCAGGTGCTGCAGCACCGCGCGGTGGAACTGTTCCGGTTGTGGACGCAGGCCCGCAGCCTGGTGCGCGAGGCCGCGGCCGAGTGGGATTCGACGCCGGCCGAGGAACGCCGCCGCCGCGTCAGCGCCGCCAAGTGGATGTGCGGCCGCGCCGGCCAGGCCATCGCGCTGGACACGCTGCAGTTGCACGGCGCCATCGGGCTGCAGGACGAAACGCCGATCAGCCACTACGCCAAGCGCCTGTCGGCCAACGACACGCTGCTGGGCGATGCGACGCATCAGCTGGGGCGCTTCATCGCCGCGCAGCGCACCGCTTCATGACTCGCCAGCCATCAAACGCTGGCGCAAACGCCGGCCGCGCAACATGGGCGCACCCTCATCAACCCACCGGGAGTTCGACATGCCCAAGTTCGTGATCGAGCGCAGCATTCCCCAGATCGGCAAGGTCGGCGCAAGCGAATTGCAGGCCATTTCGCAGAAGTCCTGCGGCGTGCTGCAGGACATGAGCCCTGCCGTCCAATGGGTCCACAGCTACGTGACGCGCGACAAGATCTATTGCGTCTACCACGCGCACAGCGAAGACTTGGTGCGAGAGCACGCGCGGCGCGGCGGCTTTCCGGCCGACAGCGTGGCGCGCGTGGTGACGACCATCGACCCGACGACCGCCGAAGCCTGACCGGCGGCGCCGCGGCGCGAGACGAGCCGCTCGTCCTGCGCCCGGTGTCACACTCGGCCCGTGGCGACGGAGTTGCACTTGCTGGGTTCGCCGTGCGTCGTGCGCGGTGACGGGCAGCGGGTGAGCGTGCGCGGCCACAAGGCCTGGGGCCTGCTGGCCTACCTGGCGCTGCGGCCTTCGGCGGTGGGCCGCAGTCACCTGGCCGGGCTGCTGTTTGCCGACGCCGACGACCCGCTGGCGGCCCTGCGCTGGAATCTCAGCGTGCTGCGCCGCGCGCTGGGCGATGGTGCGTTGCGCGGTGACCCGCTGGTGCTGCCGCGCGAGCGGCTGTCCCGGGTCGACGTCGACGTGCTGGCCCAGGGCCGATGGCAGGAAGGCCTGGCGCTGCCCGGCCTCGGCGGCGAGCTGCTGGAAGGCCAGCCCTTCAGCGGCTGTGCGGCGTTCCCGGTGTGGCTGGAAGGGCAGCGCCGGCACGTTGCCGCGCTGACTTCGGCGTTGCTGCGCGAGGCCGCACTGGCCGAACTCGCGGCGGGCCGCGGCAGCGACGCGATCGCCCACGCGCGCCGGCTGTTGGCGCTCGACCCCCTCGACGAGAACGCGCACGTCCTGCTCGTCCGTTGCCTGGGGGCGGCGGGCGACGGCATCGGCGCCGCCCGCCAGGCCGCGGCGTGCCGCAAGCTGCTGCTGCGCGAGCTGGGCGTCTCGCCGAGCCCTGCGCTGGACGAAGCCTTGAGCACCGTCGCGGCCATGCCGGCGCACGGCACGGTGTCGGGCCGCGGCGCCTTCAAGGCGCTGGTGGAAGCTGGAGAGGCGGCACTGCGGGCCGGCGCACTGGACGCGGGCATGCAATGCCTGCGGCGCGCGGTCGCCGACGCCGACCACCTGCAAGACGCCCTGCTGCGCAAACGCGCGCGCGTCTCGCTCGGCGGCGCGCTGGTGCACTCGGCGCGCGGCCGCGACGAGGAAGGGGCTGCCGTGCTGCACGAATCCCTGGGCATCGCGAGTGCGGCCGCAAGCGAGCTCGATGCCGCGGCCTGCCGCGAACTCGGCTATGTCGAGTTCCTGGCCGGGCGCTACCAGCGCGCGCTGGCGTGGTTGGCGCGCGCCGAGCCGCTGGCGAATGCCGTTCCCGCCGAGCAGGCGCGCATTGCCACCGTCCGCGGTTCCGTGCTGTCCGATCAGGCGCACTACGCCAGCGCGCTGGCGCAGTTGCGGCGGGCCGCCGAACTGGCGCGACAGGTTGGCGAACGGCGCCAATCGCTGTACCTCGACTCGATGATCGGCCGCGTGTTGATGCTGACGGGCGACGTCGAGGCCGCGGTTCCGGTTCTGGAACGCACGGTGGACGCGGCGCGCCATTCGTGGACCGCCTTCCTGCCCTGGCCCGAGGCCTTGGCCGCCGAGTTGGACCTCGAACGGGGGCGCCTGGATCGGGCGGCCGAGCGCTTCGAGCAGGCGTTTGCGCTCGGCTGCCAACTCGGCGATCCGTGCTGGGAAGGGCTGGCCGGTCGCGGCCTGGCGCGGGTGGCCGCCGCCGGCGGCGACTACGAGCGCGCCCGCGAGCTGCTGCTGGACGCGCTGCGCCGCGCCGGCCGCGTTCCGGATTCCTATCTGTGGGGCCGCGTCTACGCGCTCGACACCTTGTGCGAACTGGAGGTGTCGCTCGGTTGCGCCGAGGCCGAAGCGCACATCGACCAGATGCTGCAACTGGCCCAGCGCAGCGGCATGCACGAGTTCACCGTGCGGGCGTACCTGCACGGCGCGGCATGGGGTCGACGGCCCGCCCTCGCCGTTGCCGTGGAACTGGCCAAGGACATCCAGAACCCGAGCTTGAGCCGCACGGTGGACGCGGCGGTGCATCGGCTCGACGCTTGAGGCGCTGCGCGGCGACGCGACGCGTCAGCTCGGGCGCTTCGTTGTCGCGCAACCGGCATCGGGTTGACCGCGGGACCACAACCGCGCCGCAGCCGCCAGCAGCCACGGCAGCGGCAGCAGCAGCGCCGCGACGACCGGCGTGGGCGGCAGTGCCGGCATCAGCTCGGCCCAGGGCGCACCCAGGCGCTCGGCGATCCACACCGCCGCGGCGAGCAGCGCAACCAGCGCCGTGGCGCTCTGCGTCGCCGCGAACCAGCGTGGGCGCCGCACAGCGACCAGCAGCAGCGGCGGCATCACGATGGCGACCAGCAGCAATTGCATCAGCTCGATGCCGAGATTGAAGAACAGCAAGGCGCCGGCGTGTTGCGCGAACGTGAGGCCGGCGCCATCCAGGCTGGCCGAGAACGCGAAGCCGTGGACGAGCCCGAAGCCCAGCGCCATCCACGTCTCTGCCCTGGCGAAGAGCGGGCGCCACGCGTGCAGCGCGGCCACCGCGATGGTCAGCGCCACCGCCACTTCCACCGCCTGCGCCGGCGGGCGCACGAGGCCGGTGCTGCCGAAGCCCAGCGTCAGCGAATGGCCGAGCGTGAAGGCCGACACCACCCACGCCACGCGGCGCAAGGCCGCGCCCATCGGCCGCATGCCGGCCCAGCGCCGGCCCTCGGCGACGCGCGGTGCGACGAGCAGCAGGGTGAGCAGGAACAGCAGGTGGTCGGTGCCCTCGGCGATGTGCAGCGCCCCCTCGCGCAGCAGCGTGAAGGGCGCGAGCAAGGCCGAGCCGGCCTGCACCTCGCCCAGCGCCAGCGGCAGCGCCGTGTGCGTGGCGTCGAGCACGCCCAGCGCTTGCGGCGCCACCACGCCGGCCGCCCAGTCGTTGCGCAGAAAGACCTGGATGCGGTGCGTGCGCACCTCGTGCGTGACCGCATCCAGCAGCAGCGTCGCCTGGCGCGCGTCCGCGCCGGGCGGGGCGACGAGGCGCACCGTGGCTTCGAGTTCGGCGTCGCCGCCGCTGCCGCTGCCCGTCACGCGCAGCGCCGGGCGCAGCGCCTGCCAACCGGCCGCCACGCTGCGCGCGCCGACGTGTAGCAGCACATAACGCGCCAGCGCGTCGGCATACCGTGGCAGCACCTGGGCCGGGTCGTCGGCCAGCGGCTGGCCGAAGGCGAACTCGAGCCGGTTCAGCGGGATCTGCAGCGTGAGCTGCACGCCGTCGGCGCGGGTGTCGATCCAGGCGCGGCTCTCGGGCATGGGGTGGGCGGTGGCGAGTGCCGCCCAAGACAAGGCGGCCTCCAATCCCACGACGATCAGCAGACGGCGCACCGCTGCACCCAGCGCATCACGAGCACTTGCCGCCATAGTCGCCGCTCTTGTCGCGCCAGATGGTGTGGTAGTGGATGTCGCTGCTGAAGATGACGCCGCGCTGCACCGAGAACTCGATCCACAGCCGCGGCCCTTCGATGCGGAAGTAGTTGCCGTTGGTGGTGACGGTGCCCGAGCCGCTGTAGGCCACGTAGCTTTGCGCCAGCGCGCTGTCGCTCAGGTACACGCCGAGCAGGTCGTTGGCGTACTCGGTGGCCTGGGTGTTGACGTAGGCCTTGATGGCCGCCTGCGCCAGCGCCTGGTGCGTGGACGACAGGCTGGCGTAGGGCAGCCCATGCTCGGTGACGCCGCTGTAGGCGCGTGGGCAAGTGCCGTCGATGTTGCCCGAGCCGTTGGCGCCGAACAGCAAATCGCTGTAGGTGCCGCCGAGCTTGGCGCTGGCGTAGCCGGTGAGCGCCGCGCCGAGGTCGGAGAACGCCGTGCGCTGCGCCTGCATGGGGTCGTAGGTGGTGCCGCCTTGCGTGAACGAGGCCTTCGGCTCGATGCCCAGGAACAGCGGCGTCGGCGACTTGTACGTGCCGTTGAAGGCCAGGTTGTAGGTCAGGTGGTGGCCGCTCAACTGCAGCATCCAGAAGCTGCTGCTCGAAGGCGCACCGAGCAGCGCGATGTAGAAGTTGCCGTTGCCGTAGCTGCTGCCGCCGCCGTTGGCGGCCAGGTAGTCGTCGGCCGCCTGCAGGCCGATGTGCAGCGCATTGCCGCTGGCGCTGAGCGCGGTGGCGATCATCGTGCGTGCGGCGGTCTGTTGCGCCGTGCTCAGGCTGCCCCACGAAAGGCCGTTGCGCGCCACCATCTGCGCCGGCAGGTTGGACCAGCGCCGCGCGGTGTCCAGCGTCCAGCTGAGCTGCACGCTGCTCTGCTGCGACGTGCTCAGCGTGGCCAGGAAGCTTGCCGCGGCCGTGGCCACGTCGGCGCTCAGCGTGCCGCTGGAAGCGGTGCTGACGGTCAGCACCGCCGCCGAGCTGGTCACCGTGCCGGCCGAGTTGCTGACCGTGACGGTGTAGCTGCCCGCACTGGTGCTGCTGACCGCCGCGATCACGTAGCTCGCGGCCGTGGCATTGGCGATGGCCGAGCCATCTTTCTGCCACTGATAGCTGAGCGGCGCGGTGCCCGTGGCGACCACCGTGAACGTGGCGCTGGCGCCGCTGGCCACGGTCTGCGACAGCGGCTGCGTGCTGATCGCCGGCGCGGTGCTGCTGCTGGTGGTGGTGACGGTCAGCGTCGCGGCGCTGCTGGTCACGCTGCCGGCCGCGTTGCTGACGATGACGTCGTAGCTGCCGGCGTCGGACGTAGCCGCGGCGGCGATCGCATAGCTGGCCGACGTGGCGCCGCTGATGGCGCTGCCGCCCTTGCGCCACTGGTAGCCGAGCGTGCCGCTGCCGCTGGCGGTGACGCTGAAGCTCGCGGCAGCGCCGCTGGCCACGGAGAGCGAGGCCGGCTGGCTGCTGATCGTCGGCGCCGTGGCGGTGTCGGCGCTGCTGTCCGAGCCGCCGCACCCGGCGATGAAGAGGGCGCCGGCCACCCCGGCCACCCCGGCGATGAGGGCGCGCAACCGGCGCCGCCAGACGATGGCCGGCGCCGTTGGCGCGATGGTGCAGCGTGGCGCCGCGGTGAATGACATCGACATGCTCGGACTCCGCCGTTGGGTGTCGCGAGCGTAGAAGCCGCCCGTCGCAGGCGTTTGTCGGCGTGTGCCAGCGGCTGGCAAACGGGCGCGACAATCGGACATCAACATCCCGGGCATGCCTGCCGACCAAGCCGCCGTGGACTTGCAATCGCGCATCCTGGTCGTCGACGACGACGCCGCGCTGCGCGCGCTGATCGCCGACTTCCTGCAGGGCCACGGCTTCCACGTGCGCGCCGTGGCCGGCGTGGCCGCCATGCGCGAGGCCATGGCCGGCGAGCCGCCCGACCTGATCGTGATGGACATCATGATGCCGAGCGAGGACGGCCTGGCGGCCACGCGCGAGCTGATGGCCGCGGGCGGGCCGCCGGTGATCCTGCTCAGCGCCCTGGGCTCGGAGATGGATCGCATCGTCGGCCTGGAGGTCGGCGCCGACGACTACCTGGCCAAGCCCTGCAGCCCGCGCGAACTGCTGGCGCGCATCCGCGCGCTGTTGCGCCGCCGCCGGCTGGACATCGGCCAGTCGCGGGTGTCGCGGCGCTACGGCTTCGCCGGCTGGCGGCTGGACGCCGACAGCCGCGACCTGCGCGACCCGCAGGGCATCCGCATCGCGCTGTCGGACGGCGAGTTCGCGCTGCTGCTGGTGTTCGTCGAAAGGCCGCAGCGCGTGCTGTCGCGCGAGCAGTTGCTCGAGCAGGTGCGCGGCAGCCATGCCGAGGTGTACGACCGCGCCATCGACTCGCAGATCAGCCGCCTGCGCCGCAAGCTCAACGAACGCAACGCCGTCGAACTGATCCGCACCGTTCGCAACGAAGGCTACATGCTGGTGCCGGCGGTGCAGCCGCAGTGATTCCGCAGTGAACATCCGCGCCGCGCCCATCGCCGTGCGCAGCTTCGTGCTGGCACTGGCGGCGCTGGTGCTGGCCCAGGCCATCGGGCTGGCGCTGATGCTGATGAGACCGCCGATCCGCAATGCGCCGCTGCCGCTGTCGGTGGCGGCGCGGCTGCTGGAGGCTGGGCCCGGTGACACCGCCAACGCCAATGCCACCTCCCCGCGCCCCGCGCCCGGACCCGGGCCTGGGCCACGCCCCGGCCCCGACGAATCGCCGGGGGCACCGCGCAACGAGGTCCGCGTCAGCACGGTCACCGGCCCGCCGCGCGCCGCACCGCCCGACCAGGACGCGGCGGCCGCGGACCAGGTACGGCGCGCGCTGGCCGCGATGACCGGCATTGCGACCGACACGCTCAGCGTGCACGTGCGCCGCGGCAACGTGCTGGCGCCGCCGCCGGAGGGCGAGGTGGCGACGCTGATGCTGGGCGAAGGCTTCTACCTCGCGCGCGCCTTGCCCGACGGCCGCTGGCGCGTGGTGGAAAGCGTGGTCGAACCGTTCCCGAACGCCTTTCACCGCCAGGTGCTGTGGCTGCTGGCCCTGGGCGCGCTGCTGCTGTTGCCGCTGGCGTGGCTGTTCGCCCGCGCGATCGCCAGGCCGATCCAGCGTTTTGCGGCCGCCGCGCAGCGCGTGGGCGTCGATCCGCAAACGCCCCCGCTGCCGCTGCAAGGCCCGGCCGAGATCCGGCACGCAGCGGAGTCGTTCAACCTCATGCAGTCGCGCGTGCTGCGGCTGCTGGAAGAGCGCAACGAGATGATCGCCGCCATCGCGCACGACCTGCGCACGCCGCTGGCGCGGCTGTCGTTCCGCCTGGCCGAGTTGCCCGAGCCGGCGCAGCGCCGCGCCGCCGCCGACATCGACGAGATGACGACGATGATCGCCCGCACGCTGGACTTCTGCCGTGGCCGGGCGCAGTCGCAACAGCGCGATCCGATCGACTTCCGCCTGCTGGTGGAATCGGTCGTCGACGACTACGCCGACATCGGCGCGCCGGTGGCGCTGACGGCCTCCGACGCCGCCGTCGTGCGCGGCGATGCCGTGGCCTTGCGGCGTGCGATCGGCAACCTCGTCGACAACGCGTTGAAGTACGGCCAGCGCGCGCGCCTCGGCATCGCGTCGGACGCCGAGCACGTGCGGTTGCTGGTCGACGACGACGGCCCCGGCATCCCCGCGCAAGACCAGGCCCGCGCGTTGCGCCCGTTCACGCGGCTCGAAGGCTCGCGCGGCCGCGAGACCGGCGGCACCGGCCTCGGGCTGACGGTGGTCCGCGCCACCGTGCTCGACCATGGCGGCGTGATGAGCTTGGAGAACCGAGCCGAGGGCGGCCTGCGCGTGCAGGTGCAGTTGCCGCGGGCCGAGGGCTACGCCTCGCCCTGAGTCACGCCTTGCCGCGCAACCGCGGGTCGAGGGCGAAGCGCTCGGATTGGATGTCGCTCATCAGCGGCAGCGCCGTGGTGACGTTGACCAGCAGGTTCCACGAGTGCCCGCTCACCGCGCTGGGCAGCAGCACGTAGGGGTGGGCGTCGATCAGTTGGTCGCCAAACGCCTGCTGGTCTTTGTTCGGCGCAATGGGGTGGAGCCAGTGCGGATTGGGCACGTCATCCCGCTGCACGACGCGGACCGTTCGCGGATCGGTGATCGTGAATGAGTGGAGGTTGTGGGCGACCGTGTTGAGCGCCTTAAACCCCTTGTGCACCGCCACCTCCAGGATCGCGGTGGCCGGGTCCAGCGCCGCGTACATCACGTGCTTGCCGATGGAATTCCAGCGGCCGCCGTACGTCGCAGAGCCGATGCCGGAGTTCCAGGTGGCGGCATGGCGCGCGTCCTGCAGCGTCCACCCGGCGAGCGCACCCGTGCCGCCCAGCGAGGCCGGCAGTGGGGTCACGCGTAGACGCCGTACTTCATCCGCTGCAGCAGGGTCTTGACGGCCTCGGCGCCCGGCGAAGTGCTCACCAGGTCGATCGGCTTTCTGAACTCCAGCCCCATCGCCTCGGTGTTCAGCCACTCGTTGGCGGCCTCCGCGCTGCCCAGCACGTCTTGCGCCAGCGCGCGCACGGACTCGAGCCGGTAGATCCCGTCCGTCGTGCGTGCATCCAAGGGCTTGTCGGGATCGGCCTTGATGCGGTGTGCGGTGCGCGCGCTCAGGCCGATGGCCTTGAGGACGGCGTCCGCGGGCAGGGTCCCCCGGGTGCTTTCCCAGATGCGGGTCAAGGCCCGGCCCGACACGCCCTTCATCACCGCGTCGTGGGCCATGACACCGGAGCCCGCGAAAGCGACGGGCACACCGGCTGGTCGCTCACGCCTTACGCCGGCGAAAACCTTCACCTTCTTGGGCTTGGTCGTCGAACGTTGACTCGATGGCTTCATGCCGTGACTCCTGCCAGTTGGCAAGGATTGTACGTCACATGGCAGGACCTGATCGCAGCCGCCCGGCGAGCGCCAGCAGCTCCTGGTTCACCGGGTGGCGGTGCACGAAGCCATCGCGAAAGCTCGGCGGCACTTGTTCCTCGGCCACCCGCAGCACCCAGTCGCGGCCGGCTTGCGCCGCGGCGCGGGCCTCGTCCGGCGCGCCAGCGGCCTCGAAGGCCAGCGCGGCGTTGCGCCAGCGTTCCGCCGGGTACAGCTCGTCGGCCTCGATGTCCGGCGACGCTTCGAGCGCCTCGCGGGCCAGCGCCGCGGCGCGCTGCACGGCGCCGGCGCGCGCGGCGAACCACGCGCCGCGCACGCGCGCGGCCAGGGCCACGCCGGCCAGGCCGATGGCTTCGGCGCGCTGGCGCACCTGCTCGCAGGCCGCGAGCGCGGCGGCGGGGGGCAGCGTGTGCGCATGGTCCAGCACGATCATCGACTGCGGCGTGGTGCGGCCCAGCGCGGGCGCGTCGGCCAGGGCCTGCTCGAAATGGCCGGCCGCCGGCTGGCCGAGGGCCTGGCACAGTTGGCCGGCGAGTTGCGCCACGCGGGCGCGCAGCCGCGGCGGCACCGGCTGCGCCTGCACCGCCGCCAACCGCTGCTGCGCGCGGGCCGGCTGCCCCAGCCGCAGCCACAGCAGCGCCAGGTGCAACTCGACGGTGATGCGCGCTTCGGCAAACTGCGCCCCCGCCTGCAACGCCACCTCCGACGCGTGCAGCGCCTCGCCGTAGCGCGCCAGGTCGCGCAGCAGCGGCAGCGTCATCACGTCCAGCGCCAGCGTCGTGGAGCGGGCGTCGTCGAAGCCCAGCGCGTAGCGGCGGCCTTGCTGCGTCTGCTCCAGCGCGGCGCGCAGGCGGCCGACGTTCTTCAAGCTGTAGGCCATGTTCGAGCAGGCGATCGTGGCCTGGTCCAGGCGGCCGAGTTCGATGGCCGCGTCGAGCGCGCGGCGGTGGTACTGCTGCGCCTCCAGCGGCTGGTCGGCGTTGTCCAGCGTGCAGGCCAGGTCGTTGAAGTAGCTCTGGCGGTCCTGCCCGTCGCCCTGCTCCAGGATCCACGGCAGCGCGGGGCGCAGCAGCCGCACCGCACGCTGCGAGTCGCCCGCAAAGCTGGCGCAGGCCGCGGCGCCGCGCAAGGCCTCGACTTCCTCTTTCTGGCGGCCGAGGCCGCGCGCCATCTCGGCGGCCGCCTCGGCCAGGGCCGAGCCCTCGGCATAGCGGCCGGTGCACTTGGCCAGGTCGGCGCGCTTCAGCAGCGCGTCCAGCCGCTGCCCGGGGCCGTCGGCCAGTTGCTCCAAACGGCTCATGAACGCCTCGTCGAGCCGGCTGCGGTCGACGATCATCAGCGAATCGAAGATGGCGGCCTGGCAATCGAAAGCGACACCGCTCGCGCCCAGGCGTTCGGCGATGCCGCTCGCGCGCTCCAGCGCGTCGATCTCCTCGCGCTTGCGCCCCGCGGCGCGGGCCTGCGCCGCCGCGCGCCGCAGCGCATCGAGCGCATGCGCGTCGTCACCGGCCTCGATCCAGTGCGCCGCCACGCGGGCCGCCTCGCCGCCGTGCGCGTCGAGATAACCCGCGATCTCGGCGTGCAGCCGCCGCGCCACCGCGCGCGGCACGCTGGCCAGCGCGCTCTCGTAGATCAGGTCGTGCGCGAAGACGCCGTCGCGCAGCACCTGCGCCGCTTCCAGCTCGGCCCAGGGGTCGGCCAGTTCCAGCGTGCGCAGGCCCAGCACCTGCGAGGCCAGCTCGATGCTGAAGTCGGGCGCCGCCACCGCCGCGCAGCGGGCGAGTTGCACCGCCTGCACCGACAAGCGCCCGATGCGCTGCTCGATCAACTGGGTGACGCCGCGCGCGGCCGGCAGGCGCACGGGCGCCTTCAAGCCCGACAGGCCCGGCAGCCCCGGCAGGCCCGCCGCCATCCACGCCTTCAGCGTTTCCAGCAGGAACATCGGGTTGCCGCCGGTGTGCCGCGCCAGCGCCGGCGCCAGCTGCGCCGCGTCGACGCCCGGCAGGCCCAGCGAGTCGACGAAAGCCTCGATCTGGCTCACGTCGAACGGCAACAACTCGACGCGGACGGCACCGGCGCCGCGGGCATCGAAGCCGTCGAGCAGCGCGCGGCCGGTCTCGGTGACCTCGGCGCCGCGCGCCGCGATCAGCCAGCGCAGCGCCGACGAGGACGACACGTACTGCAGCAGCTCGATGCTGGCATCGTCGGCGAAGTGCAGGTCGTCGAAGACGATGCCGTCGACGTGCGGCGATTGCGCGTCGAGCACCGCCGCCACGGCGTTGAAGAAGCGCGTGCGCTCGGTGTCGCTGGCGATCGGCGCCGGCTGGCCCAGCTCCGGCAGCAGGCGCGCCAGCTCCTGGCGCGTGCCGGCGTCGGCCGCATCGAGCGCGGCGCGCGGCAGCGCGCGCAGCAGCCGCGACGCCGAGGCGTAGACCACCCGCGCATCGCCCGGCCGCGCGCCGGCCAGCAGCGCCCGCCCTTGCGACTGCGCGAAGTCGCCGGCCAGGCGCGACTTGCCGAGGCCCGCCTCGCCGACGACGATGGCGCAGCCGCCGGCGTGCCAGGCCTCGGCCAACTGGGCCCAGGCCGCGTCGCGGCCGATCAGCCGCGGCGGGCGCAGCACCGAGGCCGGGATGCGCGGTGCGACGGCCAATACCGCAGGGCCAGCCGCCTCATCTGCAGCGTTAGCCGCCGCCTGCACCGTGCGCAGCAGCGCCAGCGTGTCGTCCGACGGCGCCGTGCCCACCTCGTGCTTCAGCAGTTGCTCGCAGCGGTCGAAGGCCAGCAGCGCCGCGGCGCGGTCGCCGGCCAGGTAGTGCAGCCGCATCACGCGGCGGTGGGACTCTTCCGACAGCGGCTCCAGCGCGACGAGTTCGCGCGCGTGCGTCAGCGCGTCGTCCCAGTCGCGTACGGCCTCGGCCCGGTCGGCCAGTTCGGTCAGCGCCCGGCGCACGCGGTCGCGCCGGCGCAGGCGCTGCATGCCCAGCCACGCGGCGAACTCGCCGGCGGGCAGGTCGTCGCCATCGGGGTGGCCCAGCACGGTGTCGGCGTCTTCGAGGTCGTGCGACACGCCGTCGGCCAAGGACAAGGTGGCGCTGCCCGTGACCAGCTCGACGCCGGCCTGCCGGCGCAGCTGGAACAGCCGCTGGCGCAGCGAGTTGCGGGCGGCATCGGCATGCTTCTCGGGCCACAGCAACTGGGCGATGCGCGCGCGCGGCGTGGCGCCTTCGAGGGCCAGCCACACCAGCAGCGCGGCATCCAGCGGCGCCAGCGCAATCGCCTCACCGTCGCCGATGGACAGCCGCGGCGCCGCGGCCAGTTCGAGCACGAGGGTCATCGCGGCGGGTGGCGTGCGGCCGGCGGACATGACGCCGATGCTATCGAGGACGGCCCCGCCACGGCCCGGCGGCGCCACGGGCCGCGAGACGCGGCCGCGAGCCTGGCCGCGAGACGGGCCGCGAGCCAGGCCGCGCGACGGGCCGTACGCGGATCAACGGGCGGCCGTGAAGGTCCAGCGCACCGTCAGCCGCCCTGGAAAGCCGGCGTTGTCGACCATCTCGTGGACCTGCTCGCCGCGAGCCGACAGCGGCACGGTGATGGCCTTCGCGTCGACGAGTCGCCAGACCGAGAGCACGCTGCGCTTGCCCCTGTCGTTGTCGCTGGCGTAGTCGCTGGTCACGACCTGCTCGACCGGCAGCAGGTTCATCCACACCGGCAGCAGCAGGGTCAGCGTGTTCTTCGCGTGGTCGACCTCGGCCATCGCCGTGGAGGCGTCGGCTCGGCCGGGGGCGCCGGGGATGGTGCCCTCGCCCTGGCGCTGCTCGCTGCGGCGGCACTTCATGCCGGGCTTGCCGTTGCACAGCGGGTCGAGGAACTGACGCTGCACGTCTTCCTTGATGCGATAGGTGCCGGTCTGCGACTTCGGCCGCCACAGCTGCACCGTGGCCGGCCCGTCGGCCAGGGCCGCCTGCGCCTTCTGGCCGGCCGACTGGGCGCGCGCCAGGTCGCCTTCGGACATGCCCATCCCCATCTTCTGCACCTCGCGCTCCATGCAGGCTTCGTCGTTGCGGCACTTGGCGGCGATCTTCTCGGCCTGCTGCATCATCGGCTGCATCGCCTGCATCGAGCCCGCGGCCTGCTCCAGCTTCTTCTGGCGAGCCGCGGTCTGCGCGCCGTCCGGGGCCACCATCGTCGCCATCGAGGTCGGCTTCTGCGCCGTGACCTCCGCCGCGATCGAAGCAAAGCGCTCGATCACCCATTGCGCCCACTTTTCGCGGGTGGCGGACTCGCCTTTGGATTCGAAGCGGTACTCGACCTGGATCGTGCCGATGCTGCCGGCCGGCGCCGGCCCCGCCGCCTGGGCCGCGATGCTGGCAAACACCAGGGACGCGGCGACCGTTTGCATGAGGTTCAGGGTGACCCTCCTCAAGGCAGCGTGCGCAACGGAGTTCGGCATGTTGGCTTCCCGGCAGGTGGACGTGGCCGGGGTTATAGGAAACCCAGCGTTAGGCGCGCGTTAGCGTGCTTGAGTCGCTGAACCCGCTGAACCCGATGGACCTGCTGTACACGCTGTGCGACACGCAGCCCATCGCCTGGTCTCGAAGGGCCGGCGTCGTGGGCGTGGCGGTGACTTTGCCCTGCACGATCTACGGACCGCGGCGGTCGGATCGCTCGGGTGCTGGCATTTGTGGCGCACCGTTGATGGCCGGAGACTGCGGATGTCCAGCGCCGGATGGCTGCGGCCAGATACGTGGCGACGTACCAGTCTTCGAGGTCGGCTTCGTGGGCGATGCTGCCGGTCGAAGGGTGGAGGCGAGCGGTCGGGCTCGACCCTGAGGAGACATCTGCGAACCTGATCTCGGCGCCGCGATGCTGTCGAACACGCTCGCCAATGGCACTCAAAGAACGTAGCACGCCGCCGCGCCACGAAGGTGGAGCGCCATTCGTGTGGGGTGGCGACCTCGGAGGAACAGAGGCCACCGCGCCGGGTGATGCGACGGAGAATTTGCAGTGCCGTGTAACTGCGACGCTGCTCGCCCGGGCGGGCGCGCCCCACGGCCAGATTGGCGCCCCCGCGGCTGCCGCCCACGCTCCTTGCTCATCCTCGCCGGGCCCGGCGATGATCGGGCGCATGTACTCGCGCGCACGTTCCGAGCTTTGATGCCCCAGCACAGCGATTCGCCTGCCGCTGCGCAGGCACCAGCGCCGCCAAATGGCGTGCGAGGTGGATTGCGGGCGGCTACTTCGGCGCTGGCCGGCGCCGTCGACCGGCTCTACGGCTACGACGTCTTCATCGCCCATCGACGCAGCGACGGTGCCGCCTACGCCGACGGCCTGGCCACGCAGCTGGCCGCGGCCGGGCTCAGCGTCTTCATCGACCAAAAGGTCTACCGTGCCGGCGACGAGTTGTCGGATTCCACGCAGCGCCACATCCGGATGTCGACGATGCTGGTTGTCGTCGGCACGCCGGCGATCCGCGAGCTGCGCGAGCCGCAGGACTGGGTGCTGCGCGAGATCCAGACCTACCTCGATTCGCATGCCGGGGCCGACCGGCACCTGGTGCCCTTGAACTTCGGCACGAGCCTGGACCCCGCACCCGCGCCCGAGCCGAGCCCACCGATCGTCGCGCTGCTCGCCAGCACGATCCGGCACGACGAGCCCGCCGGCGCGCTGGCCCGTCCGGCCAGCGCTGCGGTGCTGAAACTGATCGGCGAGCGCTTCCAGCGCCGCCGCCGCGACCGTGGGCGCCTGCGCGTCTTCCAGGTGGTGGCCGCGGTGCTGCTGGGTCTGCTGGCGCTGGCATTGGGCATGGCCTGGCTGGCCTCGCGCAGCGCCGATCGCGCCCAGTTCGAACTGCGCCGCGCGCTCGCTTCGCGGCTGGCGGGCCAGGCGCAGGCCGGGCTGGCGCGGCATGACCCGCTGGGCGACGAGCGCCTGCTGCAGCAGCTGCTGGCGGCGCATCACCTGCACCCTTCCGCAGAGACCGCCGGTGCGATGTGGACGGCGCTCGAGCGGCTGTCGGCGCTGCAGCGCATCGTTCCGGTCGGGGTGCTGATCCGCTGCATGGCACTCGACCCGTTGGGCCGCTTCTACGTCGTCGGCGGGGAAGGCGGCGAGCTGGTCATCATCGATGCACGCACCGGTAAACCGATTGGCGAACGTTTGACGAGTGTCGACGGCAGCCACCTAAACGCGGTGGCGGTCAGCCCGGACGGTGCCGCCATCGTCGCCGGAGGCGACGACGGGCGCATCCACCGCTGGCGCTGGCCGGCAGCGCATCCGGCCGCGCTGCAGGCCGTGCCTGCCCACGACGGGCCCGTCAACGGCCTCGTCTTCAGCGTCGACGGTTCGCGCATCGTCACGGGCGGCGCCGACAAGCGGGTGCGGGTTTGGGCCGCCGCGTCGATGCAGGCGGTGGGAGCTCCGCTGGCCGGGCACGATGGACCGGTGACCAGCGTGGCAACGAGTGCTGATGCAGGCGTGGTCGTCTCCGGCAGCGACGACGCGACCGTGCGGGTCTGGACCGCAGGCGCCTCCGGCCTAGGCCTTTCGCGCGTGCTTACCGGACATGAGGCCGGCGTCACGGCGGTGGCGCTGGATGCAGCCGCTACGGCCATTGTGTCGGGCGGTGCTGACGGCAGCTTGCGCTTGTGGGATCGGGCCAGCGGGAACGACCGGGCCCAAGCGCGCGGCGAGAACGCGCGGTCGGTTTCCGCTGTGGCGTTCAGTCGCGCGGGTGACCTCGTGGCCGCGAGCAGCTGGGATGGCCGGGTGGAACTGCGCAGCACCGCGTCGCTGGCCCTCGTGGGCGCAGCGCGGTCGGGCCACCTCGACACGTCGACCGCGCTTGCCTTCAGCGCCGACGGCACCAGCCTTGTTTCGGCCGGCGCCTTCGAGCGCAGCCTGCGCGTGTGGCGCCTGCCACCCGACGATACGCCGGGCCGCTCGAGCGTGGCCACCGCCCCCGGCCGCCGCAACCGGGTGACCGAGGTGGCGTTCAGCCCCGACGGACAGCGCTATGCCGCCGCCGGCCTGGACCAGAAGCTGCGCCTATGGAACACCGCCAGCGGGCGGCTGCTGCGTGACCTGCAGCACAACGATTGGCTCAACTCGATTGCCTTCAGCCCCGACGGCCGGCAGCTGGCCGCTGGCGCGCAAAACGGCGTCGTCTTGGTGTGGAGCACCGAGACCGGTGCGCCGGTCGGTACGCTGGCGGTCGAGCCGCGTGCCCCGGTGCGGCGCGTGACCTACGCGGCAGACGGGCGCTGGATCGCCGCTGCGACCGGCGGCGCCGGCCTGCGCCTGTGGGACGCAGCCACGCTGCAGGCGCTGCCCGTGCCGCCGTCCACAGACACGCTGCCCGCCCTGGCGGCGCTCGGCCGCACGCGCCGCGTGGTGACGGGTGCGCCTGGCGGCAGGGTCGCCATCCACGAGCTGCCGGGCAAGCCAGGGCCTATCGCCGCGGCCACGATGGGCGATGCCACCGTGTCGGCCGTCGCCGCCAGCGCGGACGGGCGACTCATCGCCTCGGGAAACACCGACGGCTCGATCCGCCTGTACAACGCGAATGACCTGAAGCCCCGCGCTGCGGTGCCCGCCGGCCACACCGGCGGCATCAACGGCCTGGCCTTCAGCGAGGATGGGCGCTGGTTGGTTTCCGCCGCGTCGGGCGCGTCTGGCACCCTTCGCCTCTGGGACGTCGACACCGGTGCCGCGGTCGGCCAGGCATGGTCACCCCACCACGGCGAGGTGCTAGCTGTGGCCTTCAGCCACGACGGGCGGCACATCGTCACCGGCGGGGGTGACGGCACGGTGGCCTTGCTGCCCGGGCCAGCGCGCTGGGTGGATGAACTGTGCGCCAAGTTGGTCGCCAACATGGCGCCGGCGCAGTGGCGCGAGTGGGTGTCGGCCGAGATTGACTACGCTGAGCCGTGCCGGGGGCTGCCGCGGCGCTGACAAGCGCAGATGTGGACCCTGGCTCTGTGCCCGCTGCGCCGGATCGGCGCCTTCGCCTGTTCGAGCGAGCCCCGCCGGTCAAAGCCCAGTCGGCGGCCAGAAGTCACGTTGCAGCGCGCGCCACACCACTTCGGACGTGAGCGGCATCTGGATGCGCTTGACCTCACGCCCGAGCCAGGCGCTGGCCAGCGCGTCGACCACCGCGGTCACCACCGCCGGGGTAGCGCCGATGGTGCCCAGCTCGCCCACGCCCTTTGCACTCAGCTCGTTGTTGCGGCAGGGGTGGTGGTGTCGAACTGGATCTTGAAGCCGGTGAAGCAGTCGGCGCGCGGCAGCGCGTAGTCCATGAAGCTGGCCGACAGCAGCTCGCCGCTGTCGGGGTAGTAGACGATGCGCACGCACAGCGCGTAGCCGATGCCCTGCACCGCGCAGCCGTCGATCTGCCTGCGCACGATGGCCGGGCTGATGACGCGGCCAACGTTGTTCACCGAAGCGTAGGTGACGATTTCGACAGCGCCGGTGGCGGGGTCGAACTCGACGTCGCAGATGTGGCAGCCGTTGGGACAGGTGCGCCCGGCTACGGCGCAGGTGCTGTCGACCGAGATGTGCTGCGCGGCCTGACGCACGGCCAGGTCGATGACCAGGTCGGTGCCCGCCACGCTGAAGTGGCCTTCGCGGTATTCGATCTCGGCCAGCGGTGCTTTCAGCATCTCGGCCGCCGGCTCGCGGCCCTTGCCGACGGTGCGCTGGGCCGCCACCCTTGACCGAACTGCCGCAGGGGAAGAGCGAGCTACCGAAGCAGTTGAAGCGGGCGGTGTCGCCCTGGGCGATAGGAAAGCCCGCTTGATGCCGCCCCGGCGCTCGCGCCGGCGCCCTCGGCGGAGGCAGCGGATCCCGCCCCACGTGGGTCAGGATCCCATCGATTACTGGCAGCTCGAGCGTTGGGGCGAGAATCCTCAGCTCGCCGCCTTAGCTTGGACAGAACTGCATGTCGATGTCGAAGACGCGCCCGAGCAGGCGGTCCGAGCGCATCAACTGACTTGCTCTAGACCAACCGCCCGCCAGTACCCGGTCCTGGCCGCATGAAGCCCCCCTACGCTCGTCGCCAAGCGGCCAATCCCCGCCAGCTCGCCGACACCCAGCCCCCACGAAGCATCGAGCCTTGAATCGCCCCAGGATCAGGCCGCCGTCGCCGCCACCGCAGCGGCCGCAATACCAGGACGAGCCGCGCCCAGCCGCTCAGCCGCCGCCAGCATCTCGCGCTCCATGCGCGCGGCAATTGCCGCCAGCGGCTCGATGCGGTCGGTGAAGGCCAGCGCGTGGCCCATCGACAGCATGCCGCTGGACGCGTCGCCGCGTTCGTAGGCGGCGCGCGCGTGGCGGCCTGACACCAGCGGCAGCAGGTCGGCGATGCCGATTTCGGGCCGTTCGGCTTCCAGCTGCTGCACCTGGCGCGAGGTGGCGTTGCGCAGCACGCGCATGGGGTTGCTGACGCGCGTCATGCACAGCATCGTGTCGGTGGGTTGCGCCGCGATGACGGCGCGCTTGTAGCCCTCGCCGGCCCAGATCTCTTCGGCCACCAGAAAGCGTGTGCCGACCGAAACGCCGGCCGCGCCCATCGCGATGACGGCCGCCACCTGCGAGCCGCAGCCGATGCCGCCGCCGATCAGGTACGGAATGCGCAGTTGCTCGCGCGCCCAGGCCGCGTTCACGAGGCTGCCCACCGGGTCCATGCCGGGGTGGCCGCCGCACTCGGCACCGACGATGGACACGGCGTCGACGCCGATCTCCTGCGCCTTGACGGCGTAGCGCACCGCCGGCACCTTGTGCAGCACGACGATGCCGGCCGCCTTCAGCGCCGGCAGATAGGGCGCCGGGCTGCGGCCCGAGGTTTCGACGAAGCGCACGCCTTCGTCGATGATGAGATCGACCACGGCCTGCGTGCGGTCGCCCTCCAACAGCTTGGGCAGCATGGAGACGTTGACGCCGAAGGGCCCGCCTTCGCACTGCTCGCGGCAGCGCCGGATCTCGCGGCGCAGCGCCGCGTCGTCGGGGAATGTCGCCGCGGTGATGAACCCGATCATCCCGGCGCGCGAGGCGGCGGCCACGTAGTCGGCATTGGCCAGCCACATCAGGCCGCCGGCCACGATGGGCAGCCGCGTGCCGAAGAGCCGCGTGGCCGCGGTCTCGAAGCGGGCGCCGGCCGAGCCAGCCGCAACGGCTGCCGCAGCCGCAGGCGGCGGGTGCGCGCTCACCGCTCGGCCCTCGTTTCGCGCCGGCCATGGAAGTCGGGCCGGCGCTTGTTCAGGAAGGCGGCGATGCCCTCGGCCGATTCGGCGTCGGCCTGGCTCAGCACCATGGCTTCGCGCTCGGCGTCGAGTTGTTCGTCCAGCGTGCGCTCGGGCGCGGCGCGGCACAGCGCCTTGATCGCCGCCATCGCGCGCGCTGGCCCCCGAGCCAGGTCCTGGCCCAGCGCGATGGCCTCGGCCAGCGCCTGGCCCGGTGCCACCAGCCGGTTGACGGCGCCCAGCGCGTGCAGGCGCTCGGCGTCGAAAGGGCGGCCCGTCAGGCACCACTCGGTGACGCATTGGCGCGGCACCAGATCGCTCAGGAACGAGGTGATGCCGCCATCGGGCGTCAGGCCCACCTTGACGTAGCTGATGCCGAACTGCGCGCCGCGCGCCGCCACCAGCAGGTCGCAGGCCAGCGCCAGCGACAGGCCGGCACCGGCCGCGCCGCCTTCCACCGCGGCGATCACCGGCTTGCCGCAGTCGCGCAGGCGGCGCACCAGGCCGTGCAGCAGCTCCAGGCGTTGGCGCCGCTCGTCGGCCGTCATCTCGCGCCGCAGCGCCAGGCTGTTGAGGTCGCCGCCGGCGCAAAAGAAGCTGCCGGCGCCGGTCAGCACGATGGCGCCGACCTGCGCGTCTTGCTCGGCCGCGGCCAGCGCCTGCATCGCGCCGTCGAAGAACTCCGGGCTCAGCGCGTTGCGCCGCTCGGGGTGGTGGTTGACGAGCACCCGCACCGCGCCTTCGTGGCGCACGAAGAGCCGCTGCGATGCGCTCATGCGCGGGCCTCCCGCCGCTCGGCCGACAGCGCGACATAACGCGCCAAGTGGAAGTCTTCGTCGCCGAGCTGGTGGTCGATCATCACCAGGCGCTTGGCGTAGTGCGCCAGCGGCAGCTCCCAGGTCATGCCGATGCCGCCGTGCAGCTGGATGCACTCCTCGGCCGCCAGCGTGCCGACGCGGCCGATCGTCGCCTTGGCGGCCGACAAGGCCAGTTCGCGCGCCAGTCGGTCGTCGCCGTCGACGGCAGCGGCGGCGTTGATCAGCGCCGACCGCCCCTGCTCGATCTCCAGCAGCAGGTCGGCCATGCGGTGCTGCAGGGCCTGGAAGCTGCCCAGCGCCACGCCGAACTGCTTGCGCGTGCGCAGGTACTCCAGCGTCTGCTCGCGCACCACGTCCATCGCCCCCAGCGCCTCGGCGCACAGCGCCAGCACGCCGCGGCCCAGCGCCTGTTCCAGCACCGGGTAGGCGGCGCCCTCGGGTCCGATCAAGACCTCGGCGCCGACGCGCACCTGGCGCAGGTGCAGGTCGCCGACGCGGCCGCCGTCGATCGCCGGATAGCCCTGCACCCGCAGGCCCTCGGCGCTGGCGGGCAGCAGGAACAGCGAGATGCCGGCCTGCGCGTCCACCGCGCCGCCGGTGCGCGCCGAGACGACGAAGGCATCGGCCGCCTCGGCCTGCGCCACCGCGCACTTGGCGCCGTCCAGCACCCAGGCGTTGCCTTCGCGCCGCGCCGTGGTCGAGACCTCGGCCAGCGCGTAGCCGCTCTCGGGCTCGCCATGCGCCAGGGCCACGATGCGGCTGCCGTCGATGATCGATGGCAACTGCTCGCGCTGCGCGGCGCTGCCGCCGCGGGCGATGACGCTGGCCGCCATCAGCGTGCCCAGGAAGGGTTCGACGGCCAGGCCGCGGCCCAGCGCCTCGAACACCACGCTCAAGTCGAAGCCCTGGCCGCCCAGGCCGCCGTCGGCCTCGGCCAGCAGCGCGCCGATGGCGCCGATGTCGGCCAGCTGCTGCCAATGCTTGCGGTCGAAGCCGGCGGCGGCGTCGGCGCTGCGCATGCGGGCCTCGAAGCCGTAGTCGTTGGCAACGTACTTGTTCAGGCTGTCCGCCAGCATGCGGCGGTCTTCGCTGTGTCTGAAGTCCATGTCTGCCTCAAAGCCCGAGGATCGTTTTGGAAATGATGTTGCGCTGGATCTCGTTGGATCCGCCGTAGATCGAGTGCTTGCGGTAGTTGAAGTAGCTGGCCGCCGCGGTGCGTGCCGCGGCCGGGCCGGGCAGCACACGTTCGTAGCCGTCGTGCATCGCTTCGGCGATGAAGGGCCGCGCATGCGGGCCCATCGCCCGGCGCAACAGCGAGGCCAGGTCCTGCTGGATCTGCGAGCCGCGGATCTTCAGCATCGAGCTTTCGGCACCCGGCGCCTCGCCGGCGGCGGCAGCGGCCACCACGCGCAGGTTGGTGGTCTTCATGTTCTCCAGCTCGATCTCCACGCGCGCCAGGCGGGTGGCGAAGGCCGGGTCGGCGATCAGCGCGCGGCCGTTGCGGCGCACGCTGGCGGCGGCCTGCACCAGCTTGTCCAGCGCCGCCACCGAATGCCCGACGCCGGCGATGTTGGTGCGCTCATACGTCAGCAGGTACTTGGCGCAGTCCCAGCCGCGGTTTTCTTCGCCCACCAGGTTCTCCACCGGCACGCGAACGTCGGTCAGGAACACCTCGTTGATCTGGTGGCTGCGGTCCAGCATGATGATGGGCCGCAGCTCGACGCCGGCGCTCTTCATGTCGATCAGCAGGAAGCTGATGCCGCTTTGCTTCTTGGCCGCGGGGTCGGTACGCACCAGGCAGAAGATCATGTTGGCGTGCTGGGCCAGCGTGGTCCAGGTCTTCTGGCCGTTCACCACGTAGTGGTCGCCATCGCGAACGGCGGTGGTCTTCAGGCTCGCCAGGTCAGAGCCGGCGCCGGGCTCGGAGTAGCCCTGGCACCACCAGTCGCTGCCGTTCAGGATGCGCGGCAGCCACCGGGCCTTCTGCGCTTCACTGCCGTACTTGATGAGCACCGGGCCCAGCATGCTCAGGCCGAAAGCCAGGATGCGCGGCGCATGGGCAATGGCGCATTCCAGCTCGAAGATGTATTTCTGCACCGGGCTCCAGCCGGTGCCGCCATGGGCCACCGGCCAGTGGGCGGCGAGCCAGCCGCGCTCGTTGAGGATGGCGTGCCAGGCCTCGGTGTCGGCCTTGCTCAAGTGCAGGCCGGCGGCCACTTGTCTGGACAAGTGTTCGGGCAGCTTGTCGCGCAGGAAAGCGCGCACCTCGTCGCGGAAGGTCAGCTCTTCGGGGGTGAGATTCAGGTCCATGGTTGGTCTCCGGGTCGGGCCGCTTCAAAAGATCTCGAAAAGGCCGGCCAGCCCCATGCCGCCGGCCACGCACATCGAGACCACGCCCCACTTCGCCTTGCGGCGCCGCCCTTCGATCAGGAGGTGGCCGGCCTGGCGCGCGCCGGTCATGCCGAAGGGGTGGCCGATGGCGATGGCGCCGCCGTTGACGTTCAGGCGCTCGGCCGGAATGCCCAGCTTGTGCTGGCAATACAGCGCCTGCGACGCGAAGGCCTCGTTCAGTTCCCACAGGTCGATGTCTTCGACCTTCAGGCCGAAGCGCTGCAACAGCTTGGGGATGGCGAACACGGGGCCGATGCCCATCTCGTCGGGCTCGCAGCCGGCCGCCGCCAGGCCGCGGAAGGCGCCCAGCGCCTGCAGGCCCAGGCGCTCGGCCTCCTGCGCTTCCACCATCACCAACGCAGCGGCGCCGTCGGACAGTTGCGAGGCGTTGCCGGCGGTGACGAATTGGTCCGCGCCTTTCACCGGCTCCAGCTTGGCCAGCGATTCGTAGGTCGTGCCCGGCCGGTTGCAGGTGTCGCGGTCCACCGTGGCTTCGCGCTGGGTCACCGCGCCGCTGGCCTTGTCGGTCACGGCCATCACCGTGCTCACCGGAACGATCTCGTCGGCATAACGCCCGGCCTGCTGGGCCTCGGCGGTGCGGCGCTGGCTTTCCACCGAGAAGCGGTCCTGCGCCTCGCGGCTGATGCCGTAGCGCTGGGCCACGATGTCGGCCGTCGCGATCATCTCCAGGTACAGCGCCGGCTTGCGCTCGGCCAGCCAGGGGTCGATGGTGAGGTCGGCGCCGCCGACGTTGCGCGAGCGGATGCCGGAGATGCTCTCCAGCCCGCCGGCGATGACGGCCGGCGCGCCGTCGACCACGATGCGCCCGGCCGCTGCCGCCACCGCCTGCAGGCCCGAGGCGCAGAAGCGGCTGACCACGCTGCCGGCAATGCTGAGCGGCAGTTCCGAGCGCAGCACGGCCTGGCGGCCGATGTTGCGGCCGGTGATGCCTTCGGGGTAGCCGCAGCCGAGCACCAGGTCTTCGATGCGCTCGGGATCGAGCCCCGAGCGCTGCACGGCGGCGCGCACCGCATGGCTGGCCAGCGTGGGGCCCGGCGTGATGTTGAACTCGCCGCGGTGCGCCTTGGTGATGGGCGTGCGCGCGGTGGATACGATGACGGCTTGTCGCATGGGGTGAGGTCTCCTGGCGTTTCAGCGCGGTGGCTGAGCGTGGTCGTTGTGGTTCAGGCTGGCGAAGTCGCGGCCCGCGGCCACCAGTTGCTCCAGCAAGGGGGCGGGCTGCCAGAACAGCGGGTCTTCCTGGGCGAAGGCGCGGATGTCGGCCAGGATCCGGGGCAGGCCCACCATGTCGGCGTACTTCATCGGCCCGCCGCGGTGGCGCGGAAAGCCGTAGCCGTTGATGAACGTAACGTCCACGTCCAACGGACGCAGCGCGATGCCTTCGGCCACCACCTTGGCGCCTTCGTTGACCATCGCGGCCAGGTAGCGGCGCACGATGTCTTCGGCGCTGAACGCGCGCGGCGGGATGCCTTTCTTGCTGCGCTCGGCGTCGATGATGGCGGCCACCTCGGGGTCGGCCTGGCCGGTGCGCGTGCCCTGCGGATAGAGATACCAGCCGCGGCCGGTCTTCTGGCCGAACCAGCCGCGCTCGCACAGCCGGTCGGCAATCTCGACGTAGCGCGCCTTCGGGTCGCGCGTGGCCGCCTTGCGCTTGCGCGTGGCCCAGCCGATGTCGCCGCCGGCCAGGTCGATCATCTGGAACGGCCCCATCGGGTAGCCGAAGTCGCGCACCGCGGCGTCGATCTGCTGCGGGCTGGCGCCGTCTTCCAGCATGTACTCGGCCGCCTCGCGATAGCGGGCGAGGATGCGGTTGCCGATGAAGCCGTCGCACACCCCCGCGCGCACCGGCACCTTCTTCAGCCGCTTGGCCAGTGCGAAGGCGGTGGCAACGACATCGGGCGCCACCTTGGCCGGCACCACGATCTCCAGCAGCTTCATGATGTTGGCCGGGCTGAAGAAGTGCAGGCCGATCACGTCCTGCGGCCGCGCGGTGACGGCGGCGATGGCATCGATGTCCAGGTACGAGGTGTTGGTGGCCAGCACCGCGCCGCGCTTGCAGACGCGGTCGAGTTGCTGGAAGACGTCCTTCTTCACGTCGAGGTTCTCGTACACCGCCTCGATCACCAGGTCCACTGCGGCCAGCGCGGCGTAGTCGGTGCTGCCGCTGTAGCGCGCCATCACGGTGGCCTTGTCGTCGGCCGTGATGCGCTGCTTGTGGATCAACCCGTCGTAGACCTTCTCGACGTTGGCGCGACCCCGCGCCAGCGCCTCGGCGTCGCGCTCGACCATCACCACCGGCAAGCCGGCATCCAGTGCGCTGACCGCGATGCCGGCGCCCATGGTGCCGCCGCCGACCACGCCGACCGAGGCGATGGGCCGCGGCGCGGCGGCGCGTGCCTCGGGCACCTTCAACACCTCGCGTTCGGCGAAGAAGGCGTGGATCAGGCCGGCGCGCTGCGGGCTGGCGATGCATTCGAGAAAGGCCTGGCGCTCGAGCTTCAGCGCTTCGTCGAACGGCAGGTCCAGCGCGTTCTGCACGGCGTCGACGATCTTGCCCGGCGAGAGCAGGCCGCGTGCCGATTTCGCCAGCCCGGCGCGCGCGGCTTCGATGGCGGCCTGGGCCGCGGCGCGGTCGGCGAGGCCTTGCGCGTCGCGGCTGCGGCGCGGTCCGGCGCCACGCGCCAGCCGTTCGGCCGCATCGGCCAAGCCGGCCGCTTGGGCGTCATCGCCATCGGCCAGCTGGTCGACCAGGCCCAGCTTCAGGGCTTGCGCGGCATCGAGGTGGCGGCCGCTGAGCATGAGGTCCAGCGCCGCTGGCGCGCCGATCAGGCGCGGCGCGCGCACCGTGCCGCCGGCGCCGGGCATCAAGCCCAGCAGCACCTCGGGCAGGCCCAGGCGGGCGTCGCGCAGCGCTACGCGGTAGTGCGCAGCCAGCGCGATCTCCAGCCCACCGCCCAAGGCGGCGCCGCGGAGGGCGGCGACCACGGGCTTGGCGCAGGCCTCGATGCGGTTGCAGACCTCGGGCACCGAAGGCGGCTGCGGCGGCCGGCCGAATTCGCGGATGTCGGCGCCGGCGACGAAGTTGGCGCCTTCGCCGACGATGACGATGGCGCGTGCGTCCGGGTCGGCGTCGGCGGCCTCGATGGCGGCCAACAGGCCGCTGCGCACCGCGTGCGAGATGGCATTGACCGGCGGGTTGGCCAGCGTGATGACGATCACCTCGCCGTGGCGGCTGCTGCGCACGGCGGCTTCAGTCGGGTTGGACATGGCGTTCAACTTCTGCGTTATGGCGGCGTCGGCGCGTCAATCGAGCTTGGCGCCCGAGAGCTTGACCACCCGCTCCCACACCGGGCCGTCCTTCTGCACCACGGCGCGGAATTCCTCCGGCGTGTTGCCCACCGCGATGAAGCCCATCTGCTGGAAGCGCTCGCGCATCTCCGGCTGCGCCAGGATGGCGTGCACTTCGGCGGCCATGCGCGACACGGCGGCCGCGGGCGTCTTGGCCGGCGCGCTCATGCCCACCCAGCCGGTGACGCGGAACACGTCGTCCTTGATGCCTTGCTCCAGCAGCGTGGGCACCTTGGGCAGCGCGGCCAGGCGCTCGGTGCCGGTGACGCCCAGCGCCTTCAGCCGGCCCGATTCGATGAAGGGGCGGGCCGACTGCAGCGCGGCAAAGGCGATGTGGAACTGGCCGCCCACCATGTCCTGCAGCATCGCGGCTTCGCCCTTGTAGGGCACGTGGTTCATGTCGGCCTTGAGCTTGTCGGACAGCCAGGCGCCGTCGAGGTGCGCCGTCGAGCCCATGCCCCAGGAGCCGTAGGCCAGCTGGCCCTTGTTCGCCTCGATGTGGCGCAGCAGTTCGGGCGCGCTGTTCACCGGCAGCTTCGGGCTGGCCAGCAGCACCAGCGGGCCGACCGCGATCTGCGTCACCAGCGCCTGGTCTTTCTGCGGGTCGTAAGGCAGCTTGCCGTAGAGGTACTGGTTGACCAGCATCGAGGTCGCCAGCCCCACCAGGTAGGTGCAGCCGTCGGGCGCGGATTTCAGCGCCTGGTCGGTGCCCGTCATGCCGCCGGCGCCGCCGCGGTTGTCGACCAGCACCGTCTTGCCCAGGCGGGGCGCCAGCGCTTCGGCAATCGTGCGCGCCATGACATCGGTGGTGCCGCCCGCGGGGTAGGGCACGATCAGCTTGATCGTCTTGCCGGGGCAGACGTCGGCGGCCAGCGCGGCGCCGGCCAGGCAAGGCAGCAGCGCGGCCAACAAGGCGCGGCGGACGAGGCGCCGCGGCGCGGGCAAAAAGGTGACGTTCATGGACGGATTCCTTGGGTGCGAAGCTCAGTGCGAAGGACCGGCGTCTGCCGGGACGGGGTGGGTCGACGGCGGGTCGGGCAGTGGCAGTGCGATTGGGATTGGCAGCGTCAGCACCCCCTTGGCCTGCAGCGCCTGCAGTTCGTGCTCGGGCAACTGCAGCAGCCGTTGCAGCACCTCGCGCGTGCCCTCGCCCAGCGTGGGCGGCGCGCTGCGCACCGGCAGGCGTTGCCCGTCCAGCCGATAAGGCGGCGCGAACACCGGCGTGCTGCCGGCCACCGGATGCGGCATCTGCTGCACCAGGCCGCCGCGGCGCGTGCGCTCGCTGGTCAAGGCTTCGTGCAAGCCCTGCACCCGGCCACCGGGAATGCCGGCCGCGTGCAGCCGCTGCAGCAGCAGCTCGCGCGGGAACTGGCGGATCAGTTCCACCAGCATCGGCTGCAGCACCAGCCGGTGCTGCGTGCGCTGCACGTTGGTGGCGAAGCGCGGGTCTTCGACGATGTCGGGGCGCGCGATCACCTCGCGACAGAACTTGTCGAACTGGCTGTTGTTGCCGACCGCGATGATCAGCGGCCCGTCCGCGGCCTCGAACATGCCGTACGGCATGATCGACGGATGCGCGTTGCCGTAGCGTTGCGGCTCGCCGCCCAGGCGCAATGCGTCCAGGCCGGTGTGGCTGGTGACGTTGACGCCGCAGTCGTACAGCGCCAGCTCGATCAGCCGGCCGCGGCCGCTGCGAGCGCGCTGGAACAGCGCGGCCAGCACGGCCTGGGCGGCGTACATGCCGGTCATCATGTCGACCACGGCCACGCCGAACTTCAGCGGCGGCTGGCTGGCCTCGCCGTTGAGCGCCATCAGCCCCGCCTCGCCCTGGATCACCAGGTCGTAGCCGGGCCGCGCCGCCTCCGGCCCGGAACTGTCGTAGCCGGTGATCGAGCAATAGACGAGGTCGGGCTTGATCGCCTTCAGCTGCGCGTAGCCCAGGCCCAGCTTCTCGGCGCCGCCGCTCTTGAAGTTCTGGATCACCACGTCGAAGCGCGGCAGCAGTTCGTGGACCAGGCGCAGCCCTTCAGGCTGCTGCAGGTCGATGGTGAGGGACCGCTTGCTGCGGTTCATCGCGTTGTAGTAGGTGGTCTCGGTGCGGCCGACGCGCAAGCCCCAGTCGCGCGTGTCGTCGCCGCGCGCGGGATGCTCGACCTTGACGACCTCGGCGCCGAAATCGGCCAGCACCTGCCCGCACAGCGGACCCGCGAAGACGCGCGACAAGTCCAGCACGCGCACGCCTTGCAGCGGCAGTTGCAGGTCGTCGGAAGCGACCGTGGGGGTTGAACGGCTCATGCGGGTCTCCTTGCTGGTTCGACGGTCGCCATCGCCGACACCAACCTGACCGGCCCGGCGCCGGCCCGCGAGCGGCGGCGAGGGCCGCTGATTCAGCGTCCCGGCGCGCACGTCGCGTCGATGTCTCGGATGAAGGCGGCGTGCGCTGCGGTCCCGGCGACCCGGCACAAGACGCTGCCTGGAGTGAATTCTTGGATTGCGGCGCGCGAGACTCAATCACATGCGTGATGAATGCGCGGAGCGTCATCGCGGCGCGCGCAGAGCGCGTCGAGCGCTGGGGCGGCGATGGCATGACGGTCGGGCGCGCGCCGGAGCCGCGCCATGCGCCAGCCAACTTGCGCAGGGGTTTCGTCCGAACTCGCCCGCGGTGGACCCGTCGGTGAACCCCTGCGAGTCACAAAGCAAAACGGGTCAGCCCCTTGTGAGAGCTGACCCGTTGATTTGATTGGCGCGGCTGGCAGGATTCGAACCCACGACCCCTTGGTTCGTAGCCAAGTACTCTATCCAACTGAGCTACAGCCGCGCGAAGCTGCGTACTATACCATGGGGCGCGGCGGGCTCACTCCAGCGCGGCGGCGGCGCGTTCGCAGTCCTGGGCGCGGGCGTCGTCGCCGGCTTCGCGGGCCATCTGCGCCAGGGCGCGCCAGGCGCGGCGGCGGGCGCGCAGCGGCAGGGTGCCGGCGGCGGCGCTCTGCTCCAGCAGCTTGCGCGCCTTGCCCCACAGCTGGCGGTCGGCGAAGGCCATGCCGACGGCGGCGACCACGGCGCTGTCGTGGCCGTGGGCTTCGAGCGCGGCTTCCAGGCGCGGCAGCCATTCATGCTCGATGCCCGGCGCGGCTTCGAACAGCGCCAGCGCGACGGCCTCGCGGTCGTCGCGATCGAGTTCGCCCAGGCGGTCCCAGAACGGCCTCAACCATTCACGTGCGTCGGCGTTCGATCCCAGGCGGCCGGCGCGCGCGGCGGCGCGCGCGGCCACGCTGGCGTCGGCACGGTCGGCGGGGTCGAGCTGCTGCCACAGGCGCTGCAACTGGTGCAGGTCGTGGCTGTCTTCGATGGCCTCGGCCGCCAGCGAGCGCAGCAGGCCGCGCGCCGCGATCGGCGTGAAGCCCTGGTGCTTGGCCAGCAGCCGCGCCGTGTGCAGCGCCTGCAGCGGCTGGCGCTGCAAGCGGCTGGCCTGCAGCTTGAGGCGCAGCGCCTGGGTGCGGCGGGCCACGCCGGCGGGCAACTGGTCCAGCAGTTCGGCGGCGCGCAGCGCGTCGCGGTCGTCGATCGCCCATTCGGCGGCGAGCAGCCGCGCGCCGTCCTCGGCGCCGTGGCCGCCGCCGTGGCGCATGCCCTGGAACAGCGACTGCATCACCGCGTCGCGCCGGCTGCGGTCCTGCAGGCGGTGCAGGCTGGCGGCGGCCAGCAGTTGCGCCAGCACGGCGAACTCGGCGTCGCCCTGCAGTTGCGGCGAGTCGTCGCGCAGCGCCAGCGCGCGCAGCGCAGCCTTGTGGGCGCGCGTGTAGCGGGCGCTGAAGAACTCGGCCTGCGCCTCGCGCAGCGCGGCCTGGGCGGCGCGCTCGCGGCGCAGGGCGCGCCATTCGCTGGCGCGCTCGGGCAGGCTGAGCAGCGAGCGCATGGCCTGCGCCGCCGAGAACAGCAGCGCGCAGACCAGGGCCAGCACGATGAGGAACAGGTTCAGCGACAGCTCGGTGCGCCAGCCGGCCCAGTAGATGGTGACCAGGCCGTCGTTGCTGCCCAGCGTGGTGGCGGCCACCACGGCCACCACGCACAACAGCACGAGCCAGATGATGCTGCGCATGACCGGCGCCCGGCGCTCAGCGCCCCGCGGCGGCGATGGCCGCCAGCGTGGCGTCGGGCCGCGGCACGGCGACGGTGCGCGCCTGCGCCGCGACCTGGCGCACGCCGTCGAGCGCGGCGTTGACGCGGCGCGAGCTGCGGTCGAAATAGCGCTCCAGCGCCGACTGCGCATCGCGCAGGTCGGACTGCGCGATGTCGAACTGCCGCGACAGCAGCGCCAGGCGCGCGTTGAGCAGCCGCAGCTTGAGGTTCTCGCGCAGGAAGAAGGCTTGCTCGGGGGCCACCAGCATGGCCTCGGGCACGTCGATGCGGGTGACGCGAACGAGGTCGCGCACTTCGGCCCACACCTGTTCGAGCATGCCGCGCCAGCGCTCGCCGAGGCCGTCGCCCCAGCCGGGCGCCGCGGCCGATGCCGATGCCGCGGCCGCCAGCGCGGGGCGCGCGCCCGCCGGTGCGCGCGGCGCGCCGCGACGGTCCACCGCCGACAGCAGCGGCAGCTCGTCGATCTGGCGGATCACCTCGTCGAGGCGGATGCTGAGCAGCGGGATGTCGGTGGCGCCGGCGGCGCGCGCCTTTTCCAGGTCTTGCGCGACGGCGCGGCGCACGCGCTCCAGCCGCGGCTGCGCATAACGCGACAAACGCTCGTCCACCTGCTTGAGCGTGGCCACCAGCGGGTCGGCGCTGCCGGTGATGGCGCTTTGCTGCTGCGCCACGCGCACGGCGGCTTCGACGTCGGCCAGCACGTTCTCGTCGCGCGAGCGCGCCATCGACTGCAGCAGTTCCTCGATCTGCGACCGCTGCAGGCTGGTCTCGGCGACGCGCGCTTCCAGCAGCGCCAGCTTGGCGGCGCCGTCGTGCACGCCCTCCTGCGCCTGGCGCGCCAGCAACTGGGCCTCGGCGGCCTGCGCGCCGCTGTCCTGCTGGCGCTTGACGAGTTCGGTCTCCAGCGCCTTCACGCGCTGCTGCGTGCTCCAGGCCATCACCAGCCCGGCGGCGGCCAGCGCCGCCAGCACGGCGCCGCCGGTGGCGATCCAGCGCCCAGGCCCGGGGCCGGCGTGGGCGGCAGGCGGCGGGGCCGGTGGCATCGGCGGCGGACCCGGTGGCATGGGTGATGCCGCGGGCGCTGGTGATGCCGCGGGCGCTGGTGATGCCGCTGTCGTCGACGGCGCCGGCGGTGCCGGCAAGGCGGCCACCACCGGCACGGCCGACGGCGGTACCGGCGGGGCGGCCGGCGGCGGCAGGGGCGAAGAAGGGTCGCTCACAGGGGAGGCGATTCTATCGACGCGCCCTGGCTTGCGGCGCCTGCGGCCGGCGCGCGCAGCCGCGCCGCCAGCTCGTCCACCCGCACGCCCACCAGGCCCACGCGGCCGAAGCCGGCGCGCCGCGCACGCTCGGCAATGCGCGGGTGCGTGGCCTCGGCGCGGCAGGCGCGCCAGTCGGCGCCGGGCACGGCAGCCAGCAGGTGGTCGATGGCCTCGCTGCTGCTGAAATGCCAGCAGTGCGCCGCCGGCGCCTGCAAGGCGGCGTCGACCAGCGCGCGGTCCAGCCGCGGCGCGCGGCGCCGGTAGGCGGTGACGAAGTCGACCTGCGCCCCGGCGGCGCGCAGCGTTTGCGCCAGCCAGTCGCGGCCGCCGTCGCCGCGCACGATCAGCACGCGCCGGCCTTGCCAGGGCTCAGCCTGCAGGCGCTGCCACAACGTCTCGGTGTCGAAGGGGCCGTCGGGCGGCGGCTCGACGAGTTGCGCCTCGTCGATGCCCGCCGCGCGCAAGGCGGCGCTGGTGCCGGGCCCGGTGGACCCGGCGCGCGTCGCGGCCGGCCAGGGCTGGCCCGGCGGCCGCGCCTCGAAAAAGTGCTGCACCGCGTTGGGGCTGACGAACATCGCCAGCGCCGCGCCATTCAGGTGCGCCCAGGCGGCGGCGATCGGCGCGCGCTCGGCCGGCTCGATGGCGATCAAGGGCAGCGCCACCGCGTCGATGCCCAGCGCCTGCAGCGCCTGCACCCAGGGCGCGGCCTGGGCGATCGGCCGGGTGACGATCACCCGCATGGCTTGCTCAGGCAGCCGGCAGATAACGCCCGGCCCCGGCGGCCTGCAGGTCGGCCGCGGCCTGCTCGCCAAGCGCGGTGGCCTGGGCCTCGTCGGCCACCGCGGCCTGGCGCCGCGCGCGCAGCAGCGGCTGCGCCGGCTCGCTGCCGTGGCCCAGCGCGGCGGTGATGCGCAACTGCCCATCCACCCACACGGCATGCGCCGCCAGCGGCATGCTGCAACTACCGCCCAGGGCGCGCGACACCGCGCGCTCGGCATGCGCCGCCAGCCAGGTGGGGCGGTGCAGCAGCGCGGCCAGCGTGCGGCGCAGCGCCGCCTGGTCTTCGCGCACCTCGATGCCCAGGGCGCCCTGGCCGGCGGCCGGGATCATGCGATCGACCGCGAAGCGCTCGCGGATGCGCGAGGCCAGGCCCAGCCGCTTCAGCCCCGCGGCGGCCAGCACGATGGCGTCGAAGCCGCCGTCGTCGAGCTTGCGCAAGCGCGTGTCGAGGTTGCCGCGCAGCGGCTCGATGCGCAGGTCGGGCCGCTCGGCCAGCAACTGCACCACGCGGCGCAGGCTGGAGGTGCCGACCACCGCGCCCTGCGGCAAATCGGCCAGCGCGGCGTAGCGGTTGGAGACGAAGGCATCGCGCGGGTCCTCGCGCGCCAGCACCGCGGCCAGCACGAAGCCGGCGGGCAGGTCCATCGGCACGTCCTTCAGCGAATGCACGGCCAGGTGCGCGCGGCCGTCTTCCAGCGCCGTCTCCAGCTCCTTCACGAACAAGCCCTTGCCGCCGACCTTGGACAGCGCGCGGTCCAGGATCTGGTCGCCGCGGGTGGTCATGCCCAGCAGCTCGACCTGCAGCCCCAGGCCTTGCAGCAGGCCGCGCACGTGCTCGGCCTGCCACAGCGCAAGGCGGCTTTCGCGGGTGGCGATGATGGTGCTCTGGCTCGTCGGGCTCACTGGGGTACCTTCGGGCTGCGCCCTCCGGTATTCGCCCTTGGGGCGGCCCGGCGGGCTCATGGTGCGCGATTATCGCCAGCGACTTCGTCGCCGCTGCGTTCCGCTGGCCGGGCACGCCGCTTGCGTGCAGAATTGGTAACCCGGTTACAGCCCGAAAGCCCTGCCATGCCCAGCCGCCGCCGCCCTGCCAGCCCGTCCGCCAACCCCAAGCCGGGCCGCCGCGCCCAGGCGGAAGACGACGCGGCGGCCAAGAACAAGCCGCTGGTCGAGGATATCCGGTTACTCGGCCGCATCCTGGGCGACGTCATCCGCGAGCAGGAAGGCAAGCCGGCCTTCGAGCTGATCGAGCGCATCCGGCAGCTCTCGGTGGCCTACCGGCTGAAGGCCGACGCCAGCGCCGGCCGCGTGCTCGACCGGCTGCTGAAGAACCTCTCGGCCGACCAGACGGTGACCGTGATCCGCGCCTTCAGCTACTTCAGCCACCTGGCCAACATCGCCGAAGACCGCCACCACGTGCGCCGCCGCCTGGCGCACGAGCGCGAAGGCCACCAGCAGGAGGGCTCGCTGGCCGTCGCCTTCGAGCGGCTGCACCGCGCCGACCAGCGCGCCGACGACATCGCCCAGGTGCTGGCCAGCGCCTACATCTCGCCGGTGCTGACGGCCCACCCCACCGAGGTGCAGCGCAAGAGCATCCTCGACGCCGAGCGCGCCATCGCCGAGCTGGTGGGCCAGCGCGACGAGTTGCGCACGCCGCCGGCGCTGGCCGAGAACGAGGAGCTGATCCGCGCCCGCGTCACCCAGCTGTGGCAGACGCGCATGCTGCGCACCGCCAAGCTGAGCGTGGCCGACGAGATCGAGAACGCGCTCAGCTACTACCCGACGACGTTCCTGCGCGAGATCCCGCGGCTGTACCGCGAGATCGAGCGCGCGCTGCCCGGCCACCCGATCGCGCCCTTCCTGCGCATGGGCCACTGGATCGGCGGCGACCGCGACGGCAACCCCAACGTCACCGCCGCCACGCTGCGCCACGCGCTGGCGCGCCAGGCCGAGGTGGCCTTGCGCTTTTATCTCACCGAGGTGCACGCGCTGGGCGCCGAGCTGTCGGTGTCGGGCACGCTGTCGGCCGTGACGCCGGCCATGCAGGCGCTGGCCGCGCGCTCGCCCGACCACAGCGAGCACCGCGAGGACGAGCCCTACCGCCGCGCGCTGATCGGCATCTACGCCCGGCTGGCCGCCACGCTGCAGGCGCTGACCGGCACCGAGGCGCTGCGCCACGCCGTCGCGCCGCAGGACCCCTATGCCGACGCTGCCGAGCTGGCCGCCGACCTGAGCATCATCGAAGCCTCGCTGGCCGCCAACCACGCGCAGGCGCTGATCGGCCCGCGGCTGGCGCCGCTGCTGCGCGCCGTGCAGGTCTTCGGCTTCCACCTGGCGACGCTGGACCTGCGGCAAAGCTCCGACCAGCACGAGGCCGTGCTGGCCGAGCTGCTGCGCACGGCGCGCATCGAGCCCGACTACGCGGCGCTGGACGAGCCGGCGCGCCGCGCGCTGCTGCTGCGGCTGCTGAACGACGCGCGCCCGCTGCGCGTGCGCGGTGCCGCCTACAGCGCGCTGGCGCTCGGCGAGCTGGAGATCTTCGAGACCGCGGCCAGTGCGCTCAAGCGTTACGGCCGCCAGGCCCTGCGCCACTGCATCATCAGCCACACCGAGGAGGTGAGCGACCTGCTGGAGGTGCTGCTGCTGCAGAAGGAATGCGGCCTGCTGCACGGCACGCTGGACGGCGAGGCGCGCAACGACCTGATCGTGGTGCCGCTGTTCGAAACCATCGGCGACCTGCGCCGCGCCGAGCCCATCATGCGCGAGTTCTACGCGCTGCCCGGCATCCGCGCGATGGTGGTGCGCAGCGGCGCCGAGCAGGACGTGATGCTGGGCTACAGCGACAGCAACAAGGACGGCGGCTTCTTCACCAGCAACTGGGAGCTGTACCGCGCCGAAACGGCGCTGGTGGCGCTGTTCGACGGCATGCACGCCAGCGACGGCATCCGGCTGCGCCTGTTCCACGGCCGCGGCGGCACCGTGGGCCGCGGCGGTGGTCCCAGCTACCAAGCCATCCTGGCGCAACCGCCGGGCACGGTGAAAGGCCAGATCCGCCTGACCGAGCAGGGCGAGGTGATCGGCAGCAAGTACGCCAACCCCGAGATCGGCCGCCGCAACCTGGAGACGCTGGTCGCCGCCACGCTGGAGGCCACGCTGCTGAGCCCGACCAAGGGCGCGCCCAAGGCCTTTCTCGACGCCGCGGCGGCGCTGTCCGACGCCAGCTTCGCCGCCTACCGCCGGCTGGTCTACGAGACCCCGGGCTTCACCGAGTACTTCTTCGCCGCGACGCCGATCCGCGAGATCGCCGATCTCAACATCGGCTCGCGCCCCGCGTCACGCAAGGCGACGCGCGCCATCGAAGACCTGCGCGCCATCCCCTGGAGCTTTTCGTGGGGCCAGTGCCGCGTCGCGCTGCCCGGCTGGTGCGGCTTCGGCTCGGCGGTGCAGGCCTTCTTGTCCAGCGGCGACCGCGAGACGCAGCTCGAACTGCTGCGCCGCATGTACCGGCAGTGGCCGTTCTTCCGCACCTTGCTGTCCAACCTGGACATGGTGCTGGCCAAGAGCGATCTGCGCATCGCCGCGCGCTACGTCGAGCTGGTGGAAGACGCCAAGCTCGCGCGCCGCATCTTCAACGCCATCCGCGCCGAATGGCAGCGCGCCGACGAAGCGCTGGCGCTGATCACCGGCGACACCGAGCGCCTGCAAAGCAACCCGGCGCTGGCGCGCTCGATCGCCCACCGCTTCCCCTACCTGGACCCGCTGAACCACCTGCAGGCCGAGCTGCTGCGCCGCTACCGCCAGCGCCGCGACGACGACCCCGCGGTCGAGCGGCTCAAGCGAGGCATCCACTTGTCGATCAACGGCATCGCGGCCGGGCTGCGCAACACGGGCTGAGCGCGCCGGCACCTGGCCACGGCATCCTGGCCAACTTGGCTAGAATCGGCGGGCCCAGCCGGAGTCCGCGATGCAGGTCAACATCCTCGAAGCGAAGAACCAGTTGTCCAAGCTGGTGGCCGCCGCCTCGCGTGGCGAGGAGGTGGTGATCGCCAAACGCGGCAAGCCGGTGGTGAGGCTGGTGAAGGCCGAGGCGCCGCGCCAGCGCCGCTGGGGCGCCTGGCAAGGCTTGATCAGCGAAGCGGAGATCGCGGCGGCCTTCTCGCCCGAGGCCGAGGCCGAGATGGCGGCCTTGTGGCAGGGCAGCGTGGCCGCGCCGACCGAACCCGAGGCCAAACCGCGCCGCCGGCCCGCGGCACCGAACGCCAAGAAGGTCAGGAAGCCGCGGCCGTGAGCCGCTACCTGCTCGACAGTCACGTCGTGCTGTGGGCACTGACCGCGCCGCGCCAGCTCTCGCGGCGCACGCGCGACATCCTGGCCCACGAGGACGTCTTCGTCAGCGTGCTCACGATCTGGGAGCTGATGCTGAAGAGCGAGCGCAAGCGGCTGCCGCTGCCCGGCCACACGACGCTGGCCCGCGCGATCGAAGACGCGGGCGGCCGGCTGTTGCCGCTGGCGCTGGTGCACGTCGAAGAAGCGGCTGCCATCGGGTTGGCGCAACACGATCCGATCGACCGCCTGCTCGTCGGCACGGCGCGCGCCGAGCGCATGGTGCTGGTGACGCGCGACGCGAAGATCCTCGAATCCGCCGCCGGCGCGCTGGGCGCGCTGCTGCTGGAAGCCTGAGCGGCCGGCGCTTCAGCCTGCCGCGCCCGTGGCCAGCGCCGCGCGCACCGCGGCCAACTGCCGGCGCGACACCGGCAGCCAGTCGTCCAGCGGCGCCACGCGCACGGCCCAGCCTTCGTCGGCGCCGTCGTCGCCGCCGCTTTCGCTGCCGCGCACGCGGCGCAGTTCGCGCACCGCGTGCGCGGCGACCAGCGCGTTGCGGTGGATACGGATGAAGCCGCGGCCCAGGCGCCGTTCCAGGTCGGTCAGCGAATCGTCGAGCAAATGGCTGCTGCCGGCGGTGCGCAGCGTCACGTACTTCAACTCGGCCTTCAGCACCAGCACCTCGGCCACCGGCACGCGCAGCACGCGGCCGCGCTCGGCCACCACCAGCACCGGCGCTTCGGCCAGCGGCGCGGGCTGGCTGTCCACCGGCCAGCGGCGCTGGCGCACGCGGCGCAGCGCGGCCTGCAGGCGGTCGCGCAGCACCGGCTTGGTGAGGTAGTCCACCGCGTCGAGGTCGAAAGCGCGCAGCGCGTGGTGGCCGTGCGCGGTGACGAACACCACCGACGGCGGCTGCGGCAGCGAGCGCAGCGCGGCGGCCAACTGCATGCCGTCGCGGCCGGGCATGCGGATGTCGAGCAGCACGAGGTCGCAATCGGGGTGCTCGTTCAGCCAGGCCAGTGCCGAGCTGGCGTCGGCCGCCTCGCCCAGCACCTGCACCGCCGGGTCGGCCGCTTCCTGCAGCAGGCTGCGCAGGCGCAGACGGGCCAGCGGCTCGTCGTCGACGATGAGGGTGCGCAGGGCGTGGGCGTTCGTCACAACGGCACCGTGATGTGAGCGTGGAAGCCCTGCTCGTCCTGCCCGGCGTCGCGCTGGCCGCCCACGTCGTGTAGCAGGCGCAGGCGCTCGCGCACGTTGCGCAGCGCCATGCCGTGGCCGGGGGCCGAGGGCTCGTCGGCGCCGCAGCCGCGCATCTGCCCGAACCACGCCCGCGCGATCGCCGCCAGCTCGGGACGGCGGGCGGCGAACCAGGCGTCGATCGGCGGGTCGTGCCGTGTCGCGCCGTTGAATCGCAGGACGTTGGACATCAGCCTGACGCGCTTGAGTGATTTCGCGCCGCGCGGGCCTGCTGGATGCTCGCGGTGATGAGCGCGATGGTCTCATCCGGCAGCGATTTCGGAACCGGCAGCGCGCTGGCCGAATCGAGAAACAGGTACAGGTTGCGGTCGTCGGTGGCCGTGCCGTCAACGGACGTCCAAGGCACTTCGAGCGACATCCCGCCATAGCGCGCCACGAACGACGCCGGACGCAGTTCAAGCTCGATCTCGCGGGCGGCGGTTCGCAGGCCCGCGCGGATCACGGCTCTGCGCGCCAGATGCTCGGCCGCCAGCCGAACGACGATGGCAGCGCCGAAGAACGTGCCGATGACATAGGCATAACGCCGGTACGAAGCCTGCTCATCGATGCTCCAGGCGATGGCGGCCACGGCCAGGCCGATGAGGGGCCAGAACAAGAGTTGCAGCAGTCCGTGCACGGAAAGCCAGCCGTGGGCAGCGCCGAAGCGCCTGGCCACCGCGAGTTGGAGCCGCTGATGGTCTCCGTCGTCAAGTGCGTACGAAACGATCATTCGATCTCACAACGGCACCGTGATCCGCGCATGGAAGCCCTCATCGTCCTGCCAGGTGTCGCACTGGCCGCCCACGTCGTGCAGCAGGCGCAGCCGCTCGCGCACGTTGCGCAGCGCCATGCCGTGGCCGGGGGCCGAGGGTTCGTCGCCGACGCTGTTGTGCACCGTCAGCACCGCCTGGCCGCGGCGGGCCTGGGTCTCGATGCGGATGCGCGCGCCGTCCAGCGCCGGCTCCACGCCGTGGCGCACGGCGTTCTCCACCAGCGGCTGCAGCACCAGCGGCGGCAGCCGCGCGGCATCGGTTCGCGGGTCCAACTGCCAGCTCACCTGCAGCCGCGAGCCGAAGCGCACTTGTTCGATGGCGAGATAACGCTGCGCCAGCGCCACCTCCTCGGCCAGCGAGACCGAACTGCCGGCCTCGGCCAGCGCCACGCGGAACAGTTCGGACAAGTCCTCCAGCACCGCCTCGGCGCGCGCCGGGTCGACGCGCACCAGCGCCACCGCGGTGTTGAGCGTGTTGAACAGAAAGTGCGGGCGGATGCGCGACTGCAGCTCGGCCAGCCGCGCGTCGGCCGTGGCCGGCTGCCAGATGCGCGAGCGCAGTTCCAGCCAGGCCCACAGCAGCGCCGCGAAGCCGGCGCCGGCCAGCGGCAGGCCCAACAGGCGCAGCCCGCCGCCATCGCCGGCCAGCCCGGCCAGCCACAGCGGCCACCACACCAGCAGCGCCAGCGCGGCGCCCAGGCCCAGCATCAGCGCGGCGCGCCACGCGGCCGGGCGCTGCGCCAGCCGGCGCCGCAGCGCGCACAGCAGCACCAGCCACAGCACGGTGCCGGCCGTGCCGGCAAAGGCCGCGGCGCCCTGGCGGGCCAGCCACTGCGTGCCGTTGTCGCTGCTGCACAGCACGGCGACGGCCAGCACCGCCTGCACCAGCAGCACGGCGCGCAGGCCCAAAGCGGGGTGGCAGACGTCGAAGGCGCTGGCCGCTGCCGCGAGGCGCTGCGCTTCGTCGGCCACGGCGCCGAAGCGCGTGGTGGCCTGCGCGGTGCTGCGGAACTCGCTGATGCGCTGGCTCTCGGGCCACAGGCTGGCCGGCCGGCTGCCGGTGGGCGCGAAGTCGCCGGGCGGTTTGTCGCTGTCGGTCATGGGTCAGCCTCAAGGCCGGCACGGATAATACGCAGCCCTTCGTTGCGCTCCACACCCCTCACCACGATGTCTTCCGATCCTCTCGCCAACAAGGCCCAGGCCTGGTCCGCGCTGTTCTCCGAGCCGATGAGCGAGCTGGTCAAGCGCTACACCGCCAGCGTCGGTTTCGACCAGCGCCTGTGGCGCGCCGATATCGAAGGCAGCCTGGCGCATGCCGAGATGCTGGCCGCGCAAGGCATCATCCGCGCTCAGGACCTGGCCGACATCCGGCGCGGCATGGCGCAGATCAGCGACGAGATCGAACAGGGCCGCTTCGAGTGGAAGCTCGACCTCGAAGACGTTCACCTCAACATCGAGGCCAGGTTGACGCAGCTGGTCGGCGACGCGGGCAAGCGGCTGCACACCGGCCGCAGCCGCAACGACCAGGTGGCCACCGACGTGCGGCTGTGGCTGCGCGGCGAGATCGACCGCCTGCAGCCGCTGCTGGCCGCGATGCAGCGCGCGCTGGTCGAACTGGCCGCGCAGCACGCCGAGACGGTGATGCCCGGCTTCACCCACCTGCAGGTGGCGCAGCCGGTGAGCTTTGCGCACCATTTGCTGGCCTACGTGGAGATGTTTGCGCGTGACGGTGAACGGCTGGCCGACGTGCGAAAGCGCGTCAACCGCCTGCCGCTGGGCGCCGCGGCGCTGGCCGGCACCAGCTACCCGCTGGACCGCGAGCGCGTGGCGCGCAGCTTGAACTTCGACGGCGTCTGCGAGAACAGCCTGGACGCGGTGAGCGACCGCGACTTCGCGCTCGAATTCAGCGCCTTCGCCAGCATCTGCATGGTGCACGTCTCGCGCCTGGCCGAGGAGATCGTGCTGTGGATGAACCAGAACTTCGGCTTCATCGACCTCGCCGACCGCTACTGCACGGGCAGTTCCATCATGCCGCAGAAGCGCAACCCCGACGTGGCCGAGCTGGCGCGCGGCAAGACCGGCCGCGTGGTGGGCCACCTGATGGCGCTGCTGACGCTGATGAAGGGCCAGCCGCTCACGTACAACAAAGATAACCAGGAAGACAAGGAGCCGCTGTTCGACACCGTCGACACGCTGTCCGACACGCTGCGCATCATGGCCGAGATGGTCGGCGGCATCACCGTCAAGGCCGACGCGATGGAACGCGCTGCGCTCAAGGGCTATGCCACCGCCACCGATCTGGCCGACTACCTGGTGAAGAAGGGCCTGCCCTTCCGCGACGCCCACGAGACCGTGGCCCACGCGGTGAAGATCGCGTTGCAGCGCGGCGTGGACCTGGCCGAGCTGCCGCTGGCCGAGCTGCAGGCGCTGAACGCCACCATCGGCGACGACGTGTTCCAGGTGCTGACGCTGCGCGGCTCGATGCACGCGCGCCAGGTCATCGGCGGCACCGCGCCCGAGCAGGTGCGCGCGCGCATCGCGGCGCACCGGGCGCGGCTGGGCTGAGCGAGTCACCGCCGGCTGACACGGCTTTGCGGCTCGTGTACCATGGCCCGTGTTCCACCAGCACGGAGCGTTGACCATGGCCCGCAACATCACCTTCACCGCCGACGAAGCGCTGATCGAGGAGGCGCGCCAGGCCGCGCTGGCCGAGAACACCACGCTCAACGAGCAGTTCCGCATCTGGCTGGAGCAGTACGCGCGCAAGCGGCGCGTGGCGCGGGCGATGGCCACCATCGACGAGATGCGCCAGTACATCCGTACCGACGGCCGCAAGTTCACCCGCGACGAGATGAATGAGCGGCGCTGACTTCTTCGACAGCAACGTCCTGCTCTACCTGTTCGACGAGACGGCCCCCGCCAAGAGCGAACGGGCCGGCGAGCTGGTGACGCAGGCGCTGGCCAGAGGCACGGCGGTGATCAGCTACCAGGTCGTGCAGGAGACGCTGCATGTGCTGTCGCGCAAGTTCCGCATCGCGGCCAAGCCCGAGCACGCCATCGCCTTCCTGCGCGACACGCTGCAGCCGCTGTGGCAGGTGCAACCCAGTGTCCAGCTCTACGAGCATGCGGTCGAGCTGCGCGAGCGGCTGCGCTTCGGCTTCTACGACAGCCTGATCGTCGCCGCCGCGCTGCAAGCCGGCTGCAAGCGGCTGCTGACCGAAGACCTGCAGCACGGCCAGAAGATCGACGGCCTGCGCATCGAGAACCCGTTCCGCGCCTGATCCTCAGCCGGCGGCGCCGCCCAGCGCCTCGTCCCAAGGCCAGTCCAGCAACTCGGCCAGCCGCCGCAACACCCAGGCCGGCTCGCCGCCCTGCAGGCCCGCGCCCGGCTCGCGCAGGCCCTGGCCGATGCGCTGCAGCACGTCGGCCTCGGTCACGCCGAGGTCGAAGCGCAAGGTCTGGGCACGCTCGACCAGCATCTGCGCGAGGTCTTCGCACAGCTCGTAGCGGGCGCGGTACTCGGCCAGCGGCAGCCGCAGCCGGCCGCGCGCGTCGGCGTGCACGGCGTGAAACGAAGGCGGGACGGGGATCTGGAACGCGTCGGACATCGCCCCGGTTGTACCCCGCCGGCGCGGCGCTACGCTTGGCAACCTATGCCGCCGCGCCGCCGCTGGATCGCCCACCTGGACATGGACGCCTTCTATGCCTCGGTGGAACTGCTGCGCTACCCCGAGCTGAAAGGCCTGCCGGTGGTGATCGGCGGCGGCCGCCGCCACCAGCCGCTGCCGCAGGCCGACGGCACGCGCCGCTTCGCGACGCTGCACGACTACAAGGGCCGCGGCGTGATCACCACCGCCACCTATGCGGCGCGGGCTTACGGCGTCAACTCGGCGATGGGGCTGATGAAGGCCGCGCTGCTGTGCCCGCAGGCGGTGCTGCTGCCGACCGATTTCGACGAGTACCGCCGCTACTCCCGCCTGTTCAAGGCCGCGGTGGCCGAGCTGGCGCCGGTGATCGAGGACCGCGGCATCGACGAGATCTACATCGACCTGAGCGATCTGCCCGGCGCGCAGGACGCCGTGGGCCACGACGCCGCCGGCGGCGTGCGCGCCATCGCGCAGGAGATCCGCAACAACGTGCGCAGCGCCACCGGCGGGCTGACCTGCTCGATCGGCGTCACGCCCAACAAGCTGCTGGCCAAGATCGCCAGCGAGCTGGACAAGCCCGACGGCCTGACGGTGCTGGCCGAGGCCGACCTGGCGCTGCGCATCTGGCCGCTGCCGGTGCGGCGCATCAAGGGCATCGGCCCCAAGGCCGGCGCCCGGCTGGCGGCACTCGGCATCAACACCATCGGCGAGCTGGCGCGCCAGCCGCGCGAGGCGCTGGTCGAGCGCTTCGGCCGCGCCTACGGCCGCTGGCTGCACGAGGCGGCGCACGGCATCGACGACCGCCCGGTGGTGACGCACAGCGAGCCGGTGTCGATCAGCCGCGAGACCACCTTCGAGCGCGACCTGCACGCGGTGGCCGACAAGGCCGAGCTCGGCGCCATCTTCACGCAGCTGTGCCAGCAGGTGGCGGCCGACCTGCAGCGCAAGGCCTACCGCGGGCGCACCATCGGCATCAAGCTGCGCTTCGACGACTTTCGCACCGTCACGCGCGACCTCACGCTGCCCGAGGCGACGGCCGATGCCGCAACCATCCGCCAGGCCGCCGGCCAGTGCCTGAAGCGCGTGGACCTGGGCCGCCGGCTGCGCCTGCTGGGCGTGCGCGCCGGCGGGCTGACGCGCGAGCGTGCCGGCGCGGCGGCGGCGCCCGTGCGTGGCGGCCGCACACCAAGCCGCGGCGAGGCCGCGTTGCCGGCGGGGTCCGACGCCGGGCTCTTCGGCGACGACGAAAGCTGATGCCGCCGGCCCCCGTGCAACGCCTATATTGCGGCCCATGAACGCCGCCGCCTTTCGCCCCGCCCTGTCGCGCGCCGCCTGGCTGGCCGCGCTGGCCCTGCTGCCGCTGGCCGCCACGGCGGCCGACCTGCAGGTCGTCGTCACCACGCCTGACGGCAAGCCGGCGGCCGACGTCGTCGTGGCGCTGCTGCCGCTGGCCGGCGGCGCGGCGCCGGCGCCGCGCGCCGAGCCGGCGCTGATCATCCAGAAGGACATCCGCTTCGAGCCCTACGTCACCGCGGTGCCGCTGGGCACGCGGGTGCGCTTCGTCAACCGCGACCGCTTCGACCATCACGTGCGCTCGGCGCCCGGCGGGCCGCTGGGCTCGATCGCGCCGGCCAAGACCTTCGAGTTCCGGCTGCCGGCCGCGCGCGGCGGCCGCGAGCCTTCGGCCGAGATGGTGATGGACGCGCCCGGCGCCAGCGGCGTGGGCTGCCACCTGCACGGCTCGATGCGAGCGCACATCTACGTCAACCCGACGCCCTGGGTGGCGGTGACCGACAACGCCGGCCGCGCGCTGCTGCAAGGCGCGCCCGACGGCGCCGCCGACCTGCGGCTGTGGCACCCCGACCAGATCGTCGCGCAGGACCAGGTGCGCACCACGGTGGCCGGCAATGCCAACCTCGAGGCCAAGCTCAACTTCACGCCGCGGCGGCGGCCGCCGCCGCGCATCAAGGGCGAGTACGAGCAATAACGCTCGAAGTGAGGGTCAGCGCGACGGCAGCGACGCCATCCACAAGGCCGTCACCGCGCAGCAGGCGGCCGGCACCCAGCCCCAGCGCGGCGGCAAGGTCCACCAGGCCCAGGCCGAGCTGAGCGCCATCATCGTCCACGCCAGCTGCTTGGCGCGCAACGGGATCACGCGGCGCGCGCGCCAGGCCCGCACCATGGGCCCGAAGCGCGGGTGGCGCAGCAGCCAGCGCTCGCAGCGCGGGCTGCCGCGCGCAAAGCAGAAGGCCGCCAGCAGCACGAAGGGCGTGGTCGGCAGCACCGGCAGGAAGATGCCCACCACGCCGGTGGCCAGCGCCAGCCAGCCGGCGGCCAGCCACAGCGGGCGCTGCCAGCCGGCGGCCGGCGCCGATGCGGGAGCGGGTGCCGATGCGGGTGCGGGTGCCACCACCGGAAGGTCGGCGTCGGGCGGGCGTTCCATCACGCCGATGATAGGCAGGCTTGCGTCACCTCAAGCGCGGCCGCGGCGCCGCCGGCGTATGCTCGCCGGTCCGCCAACTGCCGCTGCAAGCCCTCGTCATGACCGCTCTCGCCTGGTCCGAAGCCCTGGCCCTGAAACAGCCCCGCATGGATCAGACGCACCGCGAGTTCGTCGAGCTGCTGCAGCAACTCGACGCGGCCGCCGCCGACCCCGCGCGCGACCTGCTGCCGCTGGTGCGCGAGCTGCAAAGCCACACCGAAGCCCATTTCGCGCAGGAAGAGCGCTGGATGGCCGACATCGACTTCGCGGCGCAGAACTGCCACAGCCTGCAGCACGCCCAGGTGCTGAAGGTGCTGGCCGAGGTGCCGCGCCTGCTGGCCGAGAAGGACGACCGCGAGCTGGGCCGCGTGCTGAGCGACGAGCTGGGCAAGTGGTTCGTCGTCCACGCGCAGACCATGGACGCCGCGCTGGCCGAGCTGATGCTCGAGCGCGGCTACGACCCCGACACGGGCCGGCTGCTGCAACCGCTGCCGGCCGCCGAAGTGCCGCCAGCGCTGATCACCGGCTGCGGCGGCGCGCGCTGCAGTTGAGGGCCGGCGGCGGCAGCGGCCGCCAACCCCGCTAGCATGGGCGCCGAGGAGAACCCCCGGCCATGCCCGTCATCACCACCATCGAAGACCTGCGCCAGCTGGCGCGCCGGCGCGTGCCGCGCATGTTCTACGACTACGCCGACACCGGCAGCTGGACCGAAAGCACCTACCGCGCCAATGAAGCGGACTTCCAGCCGATCAAGTTGCGCCAGCGCGTGGCCGTCAACCTGGAAAACCGAAGCACCGCGGCGCCGATGGTGGGCATCGACTGCAAGATGCCGGTGGCCATCGCGCCGGTCGGGCTGACCGGCATGCAGCATGCCGACGGCGAGATCCTCGCCGCGCGCGCGGCCGAGAAGTTCGGCATCCGCTTCACGCTCAGCACGATGAGCATCTGCTCGATCGAAGACGTGGCCGCGGCGACCAAAGGCCCGTTCTGGTTCCAGCTCTACGTGATGCGCGACCGCGACTTCATCGAGCGGCTGATCGACCGCGCCAAGGCCGCCGGCTGCGACGCGCTGGTGCTGACGCTGGACCTGCAGATCCTCGGCCAGCGCCACAAGGACCTGAAGAACGGCCTGTCCACGCCGCCCAAGCCGACGCTGGCCAACATCATCAACCTGCTGACCAAGCCGCGCTGGTGCCTGGGCATGGCCGGCACGCGCCGGCGCCAGTTCGGCAACATCGTCGGCCACGTCAAGGACGTGACCGACCTTTCCAACCTCGGCGCCTGGACGGCGCAGCAGTTCGACCCGCGGCTGAACTGGGGCGACGTCGAGTGGATCAAGAAGCGCTGGGGCGGCAAGCTCATCATCAAGGGCATCCAGGACGTCGAGGACGCGCGGCTGGCCGCCGACAGCGGCGCCGACGCGCTGATCGTCAGCAACCACGGCGGCCGCCAGCTCGACGGCGCCGAATCCAGCATCCACGCGCTGCCGGCCATCGCCGCCGAGGTGGGCTCGAAGATCGAGGTCCACATGGACGGCGGCATCCGCAGCGGGCAGGACGTGCTCAAGGCCTGGGCCCTGGGCGCGCGCGGCACCTACATCGGCCGCGCCATGGTCTACGGCCTGGGCGCGATGGGCGAGGCCGGCGTCGCCAAGGCGCTGCAAATCATCCACAACGAGCTCGACCTGACGATGGCCTTCTGCGGTCACCGCCGGTTGCAGGACGTCGACCGCTCCATCCTGGTGCCGGGAACCTTCCCACACTGAGCGAGTCGCACCCCGGCGCGTCGGGAAATCCCTGACGCGCGTTTCCGTGCGCGCCCGATGCAGCCGCCCCCGGGCGGTTGACCAGAATGCGCGCCGAGTTGTCCCCCTCCTCCACTTCCATGGACCTTCGCATGACGAATCGATTCGACGCCCGACCCTCGCTGCTTGCCTTGCTGGGCGTGGCCCTGCTGGCAGCCGCCCCGGCAGCCCGCGCCGAAGACAAGACCGACGGCCAGTGGCGCGGCAATGGTGCCGCCGCCTTCTCGCTGACCTCGGGCAACACCAGCACGCGCGCGCTGCTGCTCAGCGCCGACGCGACGCGCGCCACCACGGCCGACAAGATCACGCTGGGCATCAACTCCAACTACGGCCGCAGCCGCAACGGCGGCGTGACCGAGACCACCTCCAACAAGTGGGCGGCGGGCGGGCAGTACGACTTCAACCTGTCGCCGCGGCTGTACGCCTTCGGCAAGCTGGGCCTGGAAGGCGACAAGCTGGCCGACCTGGACCTGCGCAGCACGCTGGCCGCCGGCCTCGGCTACAAGCTGATCAACACGCCCGAGACCACCTTCGACCTGCTGGCCGGCGTGGCCTACAGCACCGACAAGTACGGCGACCTGCAGACCATTGCCGGCAAGACCGACAACCGCTTCTCGCGCACCAGCGTGATGCTGGGCGAGGCGTCGACGCACCAGCTGTCGTCCACCGTCAGCTTCAAGCAGCGGCTGGAGCTGTACCCCGGCCTCAGCGGCGACAAGGCCAAGCTGGCCAAGTTCACCGCCGGCCTGGGCGTGGCGATGAGCAGCACCATGCAGCTCACCGTGGGCCTGACCGACAACTACAACAGCAAGCCGCCGGTCGGCCAGAAGAAGAACGATGTCGGCGTCTTCACCGGCATCAACGTGAAGTTCGGCGCCAGCTGATCGGCCGCCGCGCCCGGCTCGACGAGCCGGGACTTACGCCCGCTCGATGCGGGCGTTAGCGGATTGATTGTGACAACGCTCACATGCCGAAGGGCATGTGAGCCGTTGCCGCGATCACTCCCGCGCCTTTGGCGCGCCCGGCTCGACGAGCCGGGACTTACGCCCGCTCGATGCGGGCGTAAGCGGAGTGATTGTGAATCGACTCGAAGTTCTCGACGTCGACCGCATAACGCCCGATCCGCGGTTCCTGGTTGAGGCGCAACGCCACGTCGCGCACCAGGTCTTCGACGAACTTCGGGTTCTCGTAGGCGCGCTCGGTCACCCACTTCTCGTCGGCCCGCTTGAGCATGGGCCAGATCTCGCTGCTGGCCTCGTCCTCGGCGAAGCGCACCAGCTCGTGCCACTCGATGGGCTGCAGCAGCTCGGCGCGGATCGTCACCAGCGAGCGCTGGTTGTGCGCGCCGTAGTCGGAGATTTCCTTCGAGCAGGGGCACAGGCTCTTCACCGGCACCGCCACCTCGGCCCACACGGTCGTGCGGCCGTCGCGCGTCTCGGCGATCCAGCGGCCCTGGTAGTCCAGCAGGCTTTGCACGCCCGACACCGGCGCGCGCTTCTTGATGAAGAACGAGAAGGCGGCCTCGATGCGGCCTTCGGTGGCGTGCAGCTTGGACAGCATCTGCGCATGGCGCTCGCGCAGCAGCGCGGCATCCAGCGGCGCGCTGTTCTCTTCCAGCCAGGCCACGAAGCGCGACATGTGCGTGCCCTTGGCTTCAGCCGGCAGCGCCACGTCCAGCGTCCACAGCGCCGCGGTCTGCTGCACGGCGCCGGCCACGCGCAACTGCAGCGGGTAGCGCACGTCCTTGACGCCGACGCGCTGGATCGGCAGGTGGCGCTCGTCCCGCTCGCTTTGCGTGTCGGGGATGTGCAGGGCGTCGGTGAGGTTGGTCATCAGGGTGGCAAGGATCGCACCGAACGGGCGGCCGCGTCGTCGCAGGGATTACACGAGACCGTGCAGGCGATTTGAATCAACGGTGGTCTCAAGCGTTGACGGCGGCCAGCGCCGGCCGCGGCTGGAAGCGCTGGCGGATCGATTGTTCGATGCCCGTGGCGTCCAGCCCGCAGGCGGCCAGCAGCTTGGCCGGGTCGCCGTGCTCGATGAAGCGGTCGGGCAGGCCGAGTTGCAGCAGCGGCACCGCCAGCCCGGCGGCGGCCAGGCATTCGGCGACGGCCGAGCCGGCGCCGCCGGCGATGCAGCCTTCCTCGATCGTGACGAGGCCTTCGTGGCCGCGCGCGATCTCCAGCACCAGCGCCTCGTCCAGCGGCTTGGCAAAGCGCATGTCGACCACCGTGGCGTCGAGCTTCTCGGCCGCCGCCAGCGCCGGGTGCAGCACGGTGCCGAAGGCCAGCAGCGCCAGCCGCGCACCGCGCCGCCGCACCACGCCCTTGCCCCAGGGCCATTCGCTCAATCCCGCCTCGGTGGCCACGCCGACGCCGGCGCCGCGCGGGTAGCGCACGGCCACCGGATGATCCTGGCGGAACGCCGTGGTCAGCGCCTGGCGGCACTCGTTCTCGTCGCTGGGCGTCAGCATCGAGCAGTTCGGAATGCAGCGCACGAAGGCGATGTCGTAGGCGCCGGCATGCGTGGCGCCATCGGCGCCGACCAGCCCGGCGCGGTCGAGCGCGAAGACCACCGGCAGGTTCTGGATCGCCACGTCGTGGATCAACTGGTCGTAGCCGCGCTGCAAAAAGGTGCTGTAGATCGCCACCACCGGCTTCAGCCCTTCGCAGGCCAGCCCGGCGGCAAAGGTGACGGCGTGCTGCTCGGCGATGCCGACGTCGAAGTAGCGCTGCGGAAAGCGCTGCTGGAACTCCACCAGGCCCGAGCCTTCGCGCATCGCCGGCGTGATGCCGACCAGCCGTGGGTCGGCCTCGGCCATGTCGCATAGCCACTGGCCGAACACCTGGGTGAAGGTCTGCTTGGGCGGCGTGGCCGGCTTCACCAGGCCCACCGCGGGGTCGAACTTGCCCGGGCCGTGGTAGTTGACCGGGTCGGCCTCGGCCAGCTTGTAGCCGCGGCCCTTCTTGGTGACCACGTGCAAGAAGTGTGGCCCGCGCTTGGCGCGCAGGTTCTCCAGCGTGGGGATCAGCGAATCGAGGTCGTGGCCGTCGATCGGGCCCACGTAGTGAAAGCCGAACTCCTCGAAGATGGTGCTCGGCACCACCATGCCCTTGGCGTGCTCTTCGAAGCGGCGCGCCAGCTCGAACAGCGGCGTCTTCTTCAGCACCGCCTTGGCGCCTTCGCGCGCGGCGGCGTAGAAGTTGCCGCTGAGCAGCCGCGCCAGGTAGCGGTTGAGCGCGCCCACCGGCGGGCTGATCGACATGTCGTTGTCGTTGAGCACCACCAGCAGGTCGGCGGCGTCGCCGGCATGCGCCACGCCGGCGTTGTTCAGCGCCTCGAAGGCCATGCCGGCGGTCATCGCGCCGTCGCCGATGATGGCCACCGCCTTGCGGTCCTCGCCCTTCAGCCGCGCGGCGCGCGCCATGCCCAGCGCGGCGGAGATGCTGGTCGAGCTGTGCGCGGTGCCGAAGGTGTCGTACTCGCTCTCGTCGCGGCGCGGGAAGCCGCTGATGCCGCCCCACTGGCGCAGCGTGCGCATGCCGTCGCGGCGGCCGGTCAGGATCTTGTGCGGATAGGTCTGGTGCCCAACGTCCCACACCAGCCGGTCCCACGGCGTGTTGAAGACGTAGTGCAGCGCGATCGTCAGCTCCACCGTGCCCAGGTTGCTGGACAGGTGGCCGCCGGTCTGGCTGACGCTTTGCAGCACGAAGTCGCGCAACTGCTGCGCCAGGCGCGGCAGCTCGGCGCGCGGCAGCCGGCGCAGGTCGGCCGGGCTGTCGATGGTTTCCAGCAGCGAAGGGGTCATCGTCGTCGTCAGTTGTCGCGCTCGACCACGCGGTCGGCCAGCAGCGCCAGCGCCGCGGCGTCGGCCAGGCCGCTGCGCGACAGCGCCGCGTGCGCCTGGTCGCGCAGCTCGGCGGCGTGGCGGCGCGCGGCCTGCAGGCCCAGCACGCTCACGTAGGTGGGCTTGTTGGCGTCCTGGTCCTTGCCGGCAGTCTTGCCCAGCGTGTGCGATTCCTGCGTGACGTCGAGGATGTCGTCCACCACCTGGAAGGCAATGCCGATGGCGGCGCCGTAGTCGGCCAGTGCGCGCCAGGCCGCCGGCTCGCAACGGCCGCAGGCCGCGCCCATCTGCACGCTGGCCAGCAGCAGCGCGCCGGTCTTGCGGCGGTGCATGTCGCGCAGCGCAGCTTCGGACAAGGGCAGGCCCACGCTGGCCAGGTCGATGGCCTGGCCGCCGGCCATGCCGGCATGGCCCGAGGCGCGCGCCAGCAGTCCGCACAGCCGCGCCTGCAGCGGCGCGGGGATCTCGAAATCGGCGCCGCGCTCCGGCGGCGCGAGACCATCGCAACCGGCGCCGCGCTCCGGCGGCGCGGTGAGTATCTCGAAAGCCAGCGTGTGCATCGCGTCGCCGGCCAGCATCGCCTGCGCCTGGCCGAACTGCACGTGCACCGTGGGCTTGCCCCGGCGCAGCACGTCGTTGTCCATGCACGGCATGTCGTCGTGGATCAGCGAGTAGGCGTGGATCAGTTCCACCGCCACCGCCGCCCGCAATGCCGCGGCGGGCAGGCCGCCGGTGGCCTGCGAGGCGGCCAGCACCAGCAACGGGCGCAAGCGCTTGCCGCCGTCGAGCACGCCGTAGCGCATGGCCTCGCCCAGGCCGGCCGGCGCGTCGGCCGGCACCCAGGCCTGCAGCGCGGCTTCGACCTCGGCCTGGCCCTGGCGCATCCAGGCGTCGAAATCGTCGGGCTTCATCCCTGCGGCCAGGCCTTGAGCTGGCCGTCTTCCAGCAGCTTGACCTGTTCTTCCACCACCTGCAGCCGCTGGCGGCAGAACGCCAGCAGGTCGGCACCGCGGCGGTAGTTGTCGAGCAACTGGTCCAGCGGCAACTGGCCGGCTTCCATGCGCTGCAGCAACTGGTCGAGTTCGGCCAGCGCCTGTTCGTAGCTGGCGGGTTCCTTGACGGGGCTGCTGCGGGCCATGCGGGTTTCGGAAGGGCGAAAGTCTGATTTTAGTCAGACCCGCCGCCGATGCCCGTGCGGCCCATGGCCGTGCGGTGGACCCCCCGTCGGGGGCCGGGTACACTGCGCCCCCCGTTGCCGCCCCCCGGGTGTCGGCAACGGTCTTTGAACCCACCCGCAGGGCCACCGGGTGGGGGTTTGGACACTCTGCTGTGGAGGATCCTTTCGGATCATGTCTGACCTGAGCATCAGTCTCGAAGCTCTTGAGCGCAGCCGCTCTCAACTCTCCGTCAACACCTATTTCGATGAGGATCTGTTCCGAAAAGAACAGTCGCTCATCTTCGAGTCCTGTCCGCGCTACCTGGGGCACGAACTGGCCGTGCCCGAGGTCGGCGATTACCTGGCACTGGCGCAGGAAGGCGAAGGGCGCGCGCTGGTGCGCACGCCCGGCGGCGGCGTGGAGTTGATCTCCAACGTCTGCCGCCACCGCCAGGCCGTGATGCTCAAGGGCCGCGGCAACACGCGCGCCAACGTGGTGTGCCCGCTGCACCGCTGGACGTACGACCTGAGCGGCCGCCTGATCGGCGCCCCGCACTTCGACGAGGACCCGTGCCTGAACCTGCGCAACTACGCGCTGCAGAACTGGCACGGCCTGCTGTTCGAAGGCAACGGCCGCGACGTCAACGCCGACCTCGGCGCCATGGGGCCGGCGTCGGCGCTGGACTTCTCGGGCTTCGTGTTCGAGAAGGCGGTGCTGCACGAGTGCAATTACAACTGGAAGACCTTCATCGAGGTCTATCTGGAGGACTACCACGTCGGGCCGTTCCACCCCGGGCTGGGCTCGTTCGTCACCTGCGACGACCTGCGCTGGGAGTTCGGCAACGAGCATTCGGTGCAGACGGTGGGCGTGCACGAGCAGTTGCGCAAGTCGGGCTCGCCGGTGTACCAGCGCTGGCAGGAAGCGGTGCTGCGCTTTCGCAACGGCAAGCCGCCCGAGCATGGCGCGATCTGGCTCACCTACTACCCGACGGTGATGGTCGAGTGGTACCCGCACGTGCTGGTGGTCTCGTCGCTGTTCCCGAAGGGGCCGCGCAAGACGCTCAACCTGGTGGAGTTCTTCTATCCGGAGGAGATTGCCGCCTTCGAGCGCGATTTCATCGAAGCCGAGCAGGCCGCCTACATGGAGACCTGCATCGAGGACGACGAGATCGGCGAGCGCATGGACGCCGGCCGGCTGGCGCTGTACGAGCGCGGCGACGACGAGGTGGGCCCGTACCAGAGCCCGATGGAAGACGGCATGCAGCACTTCCACGAGTGGTACCGGCGCCGCATGAGGATGGGACGCAGCGCGGCCTGACCGTCCTGCGCACCACCGCGCGAGGGACGATACTCACGCCCTATGAGTACCGGCCCCTCGCGCACCGTGGTGTTGCTGCTGAACCTGGCCCATGCGCTGGACCACCTGTTCCTGCTGATCTTCGCCACCGCGGTGGCCGCCATCGCGGCCGACTTCGGCTTCGCGCGCTGGGAAGACCTCATGCCCTACGGCGCCGGCGCCTTCGTGATGTTCGGCCTCGCCTCGGCGCCGGCCGGGCGGCTGGGCGACCTGTGGGGGCGGCGGCGCATGATGCTGCTGTTCTACTTCGGCATCGGCGCCTCGTCGCTGCTGGCGGCGCTGGCGCAGGGGCCGTGGCAACTGGCCGCGGCGCTGACGCTGCTGGGCACCTTCTCGGCCATCTACCACCCGGTGGGCATTCCGATGCTGCTGCAGCACAGCCAACGCCCCGGCCGCACCATCGGCTGGAGCGGGCTGGCCGGCAACCTGGGCATCGCGGCGGCGGCCGGCCTCACCGGGCTGCTGGTGGCCTGGGCCGGCTGGCGCGCCGCCTTCGTCGTACCGGGGCTGGTGTCCATCGCCATGGGCGTGGTGTTCGCGCGCGTGGCGCCGCCCGAGACCGAGGCGCCGGCGCGGCGCACCAGCCGCGCCGCGGTGCCGCTGCCGGCCGCGCTGCTGGCGCGCGTGTTCCTGGTGATGACGGCCGCGGCCATCGCCTCCAGCGTGCTGTTCAACTTCACCACCAACGGCAACGGCCGGCTGATGGCCGAGCGCTTGCAAGGCCTGGTGACCGACCCCTCGAAGCTGGGCGCGCTGCTGGCCGCCGTGTACGCCGTGGCGTCGCTGGCGCAGTTGATCGTCGGCCAGTTGATCGACCGCTTCGCGCTCAAGCCGCTGTACCTGGCCATCCTGCTGGCCCAGGTGCCGCTGCTGCTGCTGGCCGCGCAGGCGCAGGGCTGGTGGATCTTCGCGGCGCTGCTGGCGACCATGGCGCTGATCTTCGGCGCCATCCCGTTCACCGACGCGATGATCGTGCGCTACGTCGACGACCGCCTGCGCTCGCGCGTCGCCGGCATGCGGCTGACCGTGGCCTTCGGCTTCAGCTCGGGCGCGGTGTGGCTGCTGGGGCCGCTGGTCAAGGCCAACGGCTTTGCGGCCATGCTCACGGTGATGGCCGGCATCTCGGCCCTGAGCGCGCTGGCCGTGTTGTGGCTGCCCGGCGACGCCCACCTGCGCCGCGCCGCCGCGGCGCAGGCCGCGCCGGCCGCCTGAACGCAAGCAAAGGAAAGGAAAAGCGCCGCCATGTGTCCCGCCGGAAACATCGATGCGATGCGCGCGACACAAGCCGGCGCTGCAATCCGGAGGTTGCGCTCGCCGCGCTGAATCACCGTGCCCATGACGCGATGCCTGCTGGTCGATGACGACGCCGAGATCCGCAGCGGCGTGCAAAGCTATCTGCAAGGCTTCGGCTTCGACGTCACCGCGGTGGCCGACGGCGCCGGCATGCGCCGCGCGGTGACCGCCGGCCGCTTCGACGTCGTGGTGCTCGACGTGATGCTGCCCGACGAGAACGGCCTCGACCTCTGCCGCTGGCTGCGCGGCAGCAGCGACGCCGCGGTGGTGATGCTCACCGCGTTGGGCGACCCGATCAGCCGCGTGCTGGGGCTGGAGCTGGGCGCCGACGACTACCTGTCCAAGCCCTTCGAGCCGCGCGAGCTGGTGGCCCGCATCAACGCCGTACGCCGCCGCGCCCGCCGCGCCGAGGGCGAAGACGGCAGCGACACCGTGCTGCGCTTTGCCGACTGGCAGTTCGACCGCGTCAAGCGCCAGCTGCAGTCGCCCGACGGCGTGGTGGTGCCGCTGTCGTCGGCCGAGTTCAGGCTGCTGCAGGCGCTGGTGCAGCACGCCGGCCGCGTGCTCAGCCGCGACCGATTGATCGAGCTGACGCGCGCCCCCGGCGTCGACGTCAACGACCGCAGCGTCGACCTCGGCATCTCGCGCCTGCGCGGCAAGCTGGGCGACTCGCCGCGCGAGCCGGCACTGATCCGCACCGTGCGCGGCGAAGGCTATTTGTTCGACGCCCGCATAGACCGATGACGGCCCCCGGCCGCTGGGGTGGCCGCCCCCCGAGGGGGCTACCAAACCCGACCGGGAGACCCGGATCGGGTTTGGCCCGCATGCCAGCGCTGCTCCCCCTGGTCGCCTGGGGCGACCGGTCCCCGAGGGGATATGCGCCGCATCGGTGTTACGTCGCGGCGAGGGAGCAACTGACGTGATCAAACGCTGGTGGCGCGACACGCTGTTCAGGCGGCTGTTCCTGCTGATGGTGGCGGCGCTGATGGGCAGCCATCTGCTGGCCTTGCTGGTGGTTGCGCAGGTGGCGTTGCCGATGCAGGCGGGCGGCGCGGGGCGGGCCGATCTGCCGGCCGAGGGCTTCGAGCCCGGCGACGAGATGCCGCGCATTCCGGGGCCCGGCGGGCCGCCGCCACGCGCTGGCGGCGGCGGGCCTGGCCCGGGCGGCGCGCCGCCGCTGCCGGTGCTCGGTTCGCTGCCGCCGACGCCGGGCCTGCCGGGCACGCAGCCGCGGCTGGGCGACCTCGATGGGCCGAGCCCGATGCTGGGCGGCGTTGCCCTGTGGCTGGACTACGGGCTGCGCCTGGCGCTGATGGCGGTGGCCGCCTGGTGGGGCGCGCGCTGGCTGTCGGTGCCGGTGCGGCGCATGGTCGAGGCGGCGCGCGACGTCGGCGACGACATCCTGCTCGGCCGCATGCCGGCGCCGCTGGACGAGCAGTTCGGCACGGTCGAGGTGCGCGAGGCGGCGCAGGTCTTCAACCAGATGTCGGAGCGCCTGGCGCGCGAGTTCCGCGGCCGCGGGCTGTTGATGGCCTCGATCTCGCACGACCTGCGCACACCGCTGACGCGCATGCGCATCCGGCTGGAGACGCTGCAGCCGGCGGCGCAGGCGCAGCGCTGCGTCGACGACATCCGCGAGATGAACACGCTGATCGATGGCGCCATCGACGTCTTCCGCGCCGAGGACCCCGGCGCCGAGCCGCTGCAGCCCACCGACGTCTTCGCGCTGGTGCAGTCGCTGGTGGACGACCTGCAGGAGACCGGCCAGCCGGTCGGCCTCAGCGGCCCGGCCGACGGCCGCCCGCCGGTGGCGCAGGCGCGGCCGGCAGCGCTGCGCCGCGCGCTCGACAACCTGGTGGGCAACGCGCTGCGCTACGCCGGCGCCGCCGAGGTCGCGGTGCTGGCCGATGCGGCCGACGGCCGCGTGCTGATCCGCATCGACGACCGCGGCCCCGGCATCCCGCCGGCGCAACTGCCGCGCGTCACCGAGCCGTTCTACCGCCTGGACCCCTCGCGCAGCCGCGCCAGCGGCGGCGCCGGCCTGGGCCTGCACATCGCGCGCTCGCTGCTGCAGGCGCAGGGCGCCAGCCTTGCCTTGAGCAACCGCGAAGGCGGCGGGCTGCGCGCCGAGATCCGGCTGCAACCCGTCGCCGCGGCGGGCACTGCGGCGAAGCTCTGAACGTCCGTCACGCCGCGGCCGGCTCGTCGAGCTGCAGCGCCGCGCAGCCGTCGGCGCGCAGCGCGCAGGCCAGCAGCCGGGCATCGCGCTCGGCCACCCATTCGTCGCGCGCATCCAGCACGATGTCGCGCGGGTCGCCGTCGGCCGTCAGCCAGGCGGTGCCGCGCAAGCCGCGCAGGCGCGTGCCGGCGCGCAGGTCCAGGCGCGTGAAGTGCCCCGGCAGCAGGGTCAGGCAGGTGGACGTGGCGTGGACGATCATCGAAACCTCCGGGGCCGGCGCGCCGCCGATCTGGCATGCTGCCGGCGCATGTGATGCTGGCGGCCGACCGATGGCGGCACAAGCGATCATTCGGAAGCCTTCGCATTCCTCAAGCGCATGCCAAACCCGCGCCGCCCCGCCGACCCCGGCCGCCTGCCGCCGCTGGAATTGCTGGCCGGCTTCGAGGCCGCCGCGCGGCGGCTGTCGTTCACGCTGGCCGCCGAGGAGCGCTTCGTCACCCAGTCGGCGATCAGCCGGCAGATCCGCCAGCTCGAAGACGCTTTGGGCGTGCCGCTGTTCGTGCGCGGCCACCGCTCGCTGCAGCTCACCGCCGACGGCCAGCGCCTGTTCAAGAGCTGCGCCGAGGCGCTGGCGCAGTTGCGCGGCACGGTCGCCCACATCCGCGGCCGCGAGCGGCGCGAGGTGCTGTCGCTGACCACCACGCCGGGCCTCGCTTCGCTGTGGCTGATTCCGCGGCTGCCGCGCTTCGCGCGCCAGCACCCGGGCATCGACGTGCGCATCGACGCCGAACTGAAACCGCGCGACCTGCAGCGCGACGGCTTCGACCTCGCCATCCGCTACCAGGCGCTGGGCGGGATCGCCGGCGCCGCGGCGCCGCCGCTGTTCGCCGAACGGCTGCTGCCGGTGTGCAGCCCGCGGCTGCTGCGCCAGGGGCCGCCGCTGCGCCGCGCGGCCGATTTGGCGCGGCACACGCTGATCGACCTCAGCACCCGCTACCAGAACGACGGCATGGCCGGCGACATGCCGACCGAATGGCAGACCTGGCTGCAATCGGCCGGCCTGCCCGACCTCGAGCCGGCCTCGGTGATCAGCTTCAACAGCTACAGCGAGGCGATGGCCGCCGCCGTGGCGGGCCACGGCGTGGCGCTGGGCCGGCGGCCCTTGATCGACGGCCTGCTGCGCCAGCGCCGGCTGCTGGCGCCTTTGGGCGGAGACGGCGGCGAGAACGCCTCCGAGCGCGGCTACGTGCTGCTGCTGCCGGCCGCTGCGGCCGCGCGCCCGGCGGTGCAGGCGCTGGCGCAGTGGCTGCTGGCCGAAGCGCGCGGCACCACGGCCGCGGCGGCGCCCCGTCGCAAGCGCCAGTCTACGCCTTGAACAGCCCCAGCACTTCCACCACGCGCTGGCCGAAAGCCTTGGCGGTGGCGATGTCGCCGGGCACCATCTCGTCGGCCGAGGCGTCCGACGGCGACACCGTCAGCAGGCCGGCATAACCGCCGACGTTGTTGATGTCGTCGCGCGTGTTGGCCTTGGCGTTGGGCGCCTTCATGCCGATGCCGGCCCACAGCATGCCGTGCTGCTGGCTCAGCGTGAACAGGTACTGCAGCGTCGAGAACTTGTCGCCGTTGAGCGTGGCCGAATTGGTGAAGCCGGCGGCCAGCTTGTTGCGCCAGGCCCGCGTGAACCAGGGCTTGGACGAGGCGTCGGCGAACTTCTTGAACTGCCAGCTCGGGCCGCCCATGTAGGTGGGCGAGCCGAAGACGATGGCGCGCGCCGCGGCAAGCTGCTCCCAGCCGCCTTCGGGCAGGTTGCCTTCGGCGTCGATGGCCAGCAGCGCGCCGCCGCTGCCTTCGGCCACCGCTTCGGCGACCTTCTTGGTGTGGCCGTAGCCGCTGTGGTAGACGATGACGATCTGGCTCATGGGGGTCGTTCCCTCGGTGGTTGTGGTTGGAAGGCTAACGCTCGATCATTGCGGCGCGAGGTCGAACACCAGCACCTCGGCATTCTGGCCCTGGTCGAGGCGCAGCAGCGGCTCGGCCGACAGCGTCAGCGCATCGCCGGCGGCCAGCGCCTGGCCGTTGACGCGCACGCGGCCGCGCGCCACGTGCACGTAGGCCAGCCGGCCGGGCGGCAGCGCCAGTTCGGCGGCCTCGTCGCCGTCGAACAGGCCGGCGCGGATCGACGCGTCGGCATGCACCGTCAGCGAACCGTCGGCGCCGTCGGGCGAGGCGATCAGCCGCAGCCGGCCGCGCTTGGCCGCCGCGTCGAAGTGCTTCTGCTCGTAGCCGGGCTCGATGCCGCGGTGGCGCGGCAGGATCCAGATCTGCAGGAAATGCGTCTCGCGGTCTTGCGCGTGGTTGAACTCGCTGTGCAGCACGCCGCTGCCGGCGCTCATGCGCTGCACGTCGCCGGGCAGGATCACGCCGGCCGACTTGCCGGCTTCGGCGCCGCCGGCCTGGCCGTTGCCCATGCTGTCCTGGTGCGCCAGCGCGCCGTCGAGCACATAACTGACGATCTCCATGTCACGGTGGCCGTGCGTGCCGAAGCCGCTGCCGGGGGCCACGCGGTCTTCGTTGATGACGCGCAGGTTGCCCACGCCCATGTGCGCCGGGTCGTAGTAGTCGGCGAAGGAAAAGCTGTGCCAGCTGTCGAGCCAGCCGTGTTCGGCGTGGCCGCGGTCCTGGGCTTTGCGAAGGCTGATCATGGCGGGCGTCTCCTGGCGTGTCGTGCCCCCGCACTGTAGGCAGCGCCGGCGGACAGCGGGCGCTGCGCGCTTGAAGCCTTCGTTCAAATAAGATGAAGCGGATGACGGATCGAAGCCTCGCCCTCACGCCCGAAGCGCTGCTGATGATGGACACCATCGCCCGCAGCGGCAGCTTTGCGGCAGCCGCGCGCGAGCTCGGCAAGGTGCCTTCGGCGCTGACCTACAGCGTGCGCCAGCTCGAAGACGCGCTCGACGTGCTGCTGTTCGACCGCCGCTCGCGGCAGGCGCGGCTCACCGCCGCCGGCCAGGAGCTGCTGGACGAAGGCCGCCGCCTGCTCAGCGAGATCGACGCCGTGGCCAACCGCGTGCGCCGCGTGGCCACCGGCTGGGAAGGCCAGATCACGATCGCCGTCGACGACGTGATCTCGCGGCGCACCGTGTTCGAGTTGTGCGAGGCCTTCTACGCGCTCAACCCGCAAGGCCAGGCCGGCGCCCAGCAAGGCCACGGCGGCGGCCCCGGCACGCGGCTGCGGCTGCGCACGGAGGTGTTGTCGGGCACCTGGGAGGCGCTGGTCAGCGGCCAGGCCGACCTGGCCATCGGCGTGCCTTTCGTCGCCGCCGGCAACGACGCGCCGCCGGCCGGCATGGCGCTGGAACGGCTGGGCGAGATGGCCTTCGGCTTTGCCGTGGCGCCGCACCACCCGCTGGCCGCGCACGAGGGCCCGATCAGCGACGCCGAGCTGCTGCGCTACCGCGCGGTGGCGGTGGCCGATTCGGCGCTGCGGCTGTCGCCGCGCACCATCAACCTGCTGCCGGGGCAGGAGGTGCTCACCGTCAACAGCATGGCCGACAAGATCGAGCTGCAGGCGCGCGGCCTGGGCTGCGGCTTCGTGCCGCTGCACCTGGCGCGGCCCTACCTCGAACGCGGCGCGCTGCTGCTGAAGGCGGTGCAGCGCGAACGCCTGGTCGGCCAGATGGGCTACGCCTGGCGCTGCACCAACGGCGCCAAGGGCGAGCGGCGGCCGCCGCCCGGGCTGGCGCTGCAGTGGTGGCTGCAGCAGCTGGGCAGCGCCGCCACGCGCAAGGCGCTGCTCGACGCCAACGCCTGACGATGGCGATGGCCGGCTACCGAGGCCGCTTCGCGCCCTCGCCCACCGGGCCGCTGCACGCCGGCTCGCTGGTGGCGGCGCTGGCCAGCTGGCTGGACGCGCGCGCCCACGGCGGACAGTGGCTGCTGCGCATCGAGGACGTCGACCGCGAGCGCTGCCGGCCCGGCGTCGACCGGCTGATCGTTCAGCAGCTCGCACGCTGCGGCCTCGTGCCCGACGAGCCGCCGCAATGGCAGTCCGCTCGTGAAGCCGGTTATGCCGCCGCGCTGCAGCGCCTGGTCGACGCCGGCCGCGCCTACCCCTGCGGCTGCACGCGCGCCGAGATCGACGCCGTGCTGGCCGCGCGCGGCGTCGCGCGCCGCCGCGACGGCGAACGCGTCTACCCCGGCACCTGCCGCGACGGCCTGCACGGCAAGGCGCCGCGCGCCTGGCGCTTGCGGGTGGCGCAGGCGCAGGCCGCCGACGAGCCCGTGCACTGGAGCGACCGCCGCCTGGGCCCGCAACGGCAAGACGTGGCCGCCGAGGTCGGCGACTTCGTGCTGCGCCGCGCCGACGGCCAGACCGCGTACCAGCTTGCCGTGGTCGTCGACGACGCCGCGCAAGGCATCAGCGACGTGGTGCGCGGCGCCGATTTGGCCGACAACACGGCGCGTCAGATCCTGCTGCAGCGCGCGCTCGGCCTGCCGACGCCGCGCTACCTGCACACGCCGCTGGTGCTGGCGGCCGACGGCCACAAGCTCAGCAAGCAGAACGGCGCGCAGGCACTCGACCTGGCCGACCCGCTGGCCGCGCTGCGCGCCGCTGCCGCGGTGCTGGGGCTGCCCGCGCTGCAGGCGGCCACACTGCAGGCGGCCACACTGCAGGCGGCCACGCTGCCCGAGTGGCTGGCGCAGGCGGTGGCGGCCTGGGGTGGCATCATCCGCGGCTTTGAACTTGGAGGACCGCGATGATCACCACGCCCTCGGGCCTGCAGTACGAAGACACCGTGCCCGGCAGCGGCGCCGAAGCGCAGGCCGGCCAGCGCGTGCAGGTGCACTACACCGGCTGGCTGCACGACCCGGCGGCCGAGGGCGGCCGCGGCCGCAAGTTCGACAGCAGCAAGGACCGCGGCAGCCCATTCGCCTTTCCGCTCGGCGCCGGCCACGTGATCCGCGGCTGGGACGAAGGCGTGCAAGGCATGAAGGTCGGCGGCACCCGCGTGCTGCAGATCCCGGCCGACCTCGGCTACGGCGCGCGCGGCGCCGGCGGGGTGATCCCGCCGAACGCGACGCTGGTCTTCGAAGTCGACCTGCTGTCGGTCTGAGCGCGGACTGACCGCGGTCGGACCAACGATCAGCGCGGCCGCGCGCGCGGCGCCGGCTTGGCGCCGCCGGCACCGCGCGGGGCGCCGCGGCCGGGCGCGAAGGGCTTGTGTTGCCCGTCGCCCTGCGGCCGCGCGCCGAAAGGCTTGTTGCCGAATGACTTGTTGCCGAATGACTTGTCGAAGGGCTTGCCGAACGCCTTGCCGTGGGGCCGCGGGCGCTGCTGCGGCGCCGGCTCGGGCACGCGCGGCTCCAGCCCGCTGATCGTCGCCGGCGGAATGCGCTGCGTCGTGAAGCGCTGGATGCGCTGGATCATGCCGGCGTCGCGGCGCTCGGCCAGCGTCACCGCCAGGCCCGAGCGGCCGGCGCGGCCGGTGCGGCCGATGCGGTGCACGTAGTCCTCGGCCTTCATCGGCAGGCCGTAGTTGATGACGTGGCTGATGCCCGGCACGTCGATGCCGCGCGCCGCCACGTCGGTGGCCACCAGCACGCGCAACTGGCGCCGGCGCAGGCCTTCCAGCACGCGGTTGCGCCGGCCCTGCGGCATGCCGCCGTGCAGCGCGGCCACCGAATGGCCCATCTCGGCCAGGCGGTCGGCCAGCCAGTCGGCGTCGCGCTGGGTGCTGGTGAAGACCACCGCCTGCTCCACGCTGCGCTCGGTGAGGATGTGGTCCAGCAGCGCGTTCTTGTGGCGCAGGTCGTCGGCCCAGTGCAGGCGCTGCTCGATGTCGGCATGCGCCTGGGTGTGCGAGTCGACCTCGATGCGCCGCGGCTCGCGCATCAGCTCGCTGGCCATGTGGCCCACGGCGCCGGCGAAGGTGGCGCTGGTCATCAGCGTCTGGCGCGCCGCCGGCAGCGCGGCGGCGATGTGGTGGATGTCTTCGATGAAGCCCATGTCGAGCATGCGGTCGGCCTCGTCCAGCACCAGCAGCTCGACGTGCGCCAGCACCGCCTTGCCGCTGGCCATGTGGTCCATCAACCGGCCCGGCGTGGCGATCAGCAGGTCCAGCGGGCCGCGCAAGGCCTTCAGCTGCGCGCCGTAGGGCACGCCGCCCACGATGCTGGCCACGCGCAGGCCCTGCACGTGGCGGCCGTAGGTGGTGACGGCCTTGGTGACCTGCAGCGCCAGCTCGCGCGTGGGCACCAGCACCAGGATGCGCGGGCCGTGCACCAGGCCCTTCTCGCGCCGCTGGCCGCTGCCGCGCGCGGCCAGCACGCGGTTGAGCGCGGGCAGCACGAAGCTGGCGGTCTTGCCGCTGCCGGTGCTGGCCGAGACCATCAGGTCCTGGCCTTGCAGCGCGGCCGGCACGGCTTGCGCCTGCACGGGCGTGGGTTGGCTGTAGCCGGCGTCTTGCACGGCACGATTCAGGGCCGCAGGCAGGCCCAGGGATTCAAAGGTCATCGTCTTCTCTGGTCGACGGCATCGCCGCCGACCGGACGCTCCGCCCTCGAGATCGAGGCAGCGGGCCGTCCATCTGGTGCCAGAGCCGAAGCCCGACCAGCGTCGAAGGGGATGGGGGGGTGAAGGCCAGGCTGCGGAGGTGCAGCAAGCGGCCGGATTGCGGAGTGTAGTCGATTTCCGGGTTAACCCGGGGCAATCTTGCGGACTTCCGTGCAAACCCGCTGTCGCATTGATTCGCATATTCGTAATATGCGAATTCGCTGATAGATGCAGATGAATGACCGCCGCCGTGAATCCCCAAGACGCTGACCCGAGGCCCGGCCGCCTGCTGAAGGCGCCGGAGCACTTCATCACCCCGGCCGGCGTGCGCACCGTGTTCGCCGAGGCGCAGGCTGGGCGGCGCGACTTCATCCGCCGCGCCTTTGCCGGCGCCGCGGGGGCGGCCGGCGCCGCCGGCGCTGCCGCGCTGGGCGCCAGCAGCGCCGCGCGGGCGCAGCCGTCCAACCCGGTGCCCACCGAGGGCGGCGACCCCAACATCCTGAACCTGCCCGAGCACAGCAAGGGCCTGGGCCTTCCGGTGGCGACCGACGGCTACGGCAAGCCTTCCAAGTACGAGAGCAACGTGCAGCGCCGGCAAAGCCCCGGCCTGACGCAGACGGCGCAGGCCTCGGTGTCGTTCGCGCCGCTGCAAAGCCTGTTCGGCATCGTCACGCCGGCGGGGCTGCACTTCGAGCGCCACCACCAGGGCTGGTGGGACGTCGACCCCAGCCGGCACCGGCTGCTGCTCAACGGCTCGGACCCGTCGCTGATGAAGACGCCCAAGGTCTTCACGATGGACGAAGTGATGCGCATGCCGTCGACCAGCCGCTTCCACTTCATCGAGTGCGGCGCCAACTCGGGCATGGAGTGGGGCAACGTCGCGGTGCCGACCGTGCAGTACAGCCACGGCATGCTGAGCTGCAGCGAATTCACCGGCGTGCCGCTGCGCCTGCTGCTCGACCAGTGCGGCGTCGACTACCGGCGCGCGCGCTTCGTGCTGGCCGAAGGGGCCGACGGCTCGTCGATGACGCGCACCATCCCGATGGAGATGGTGGAAAACGGCGAGGTGCTGCTGGCCTACGGCCAGAACGGCGAGATGCTGCGCCCCGAGAACGGCTACCCGCTGCGCCTGGTGGTGCCCGGCGTGCAGGGCGTCAGCTGGGTGAAGTACCTGCGCCGCATCGAGGTGGGCGACCAGCCCTGGGCCAGCAAGGACGAGGCCATCCACTACATCGACCTGATGCCCGGCGGCCTGCATCGCCAGTACAGCAGCATCCAGGAATGCAAGAGCGTGGTCACCACGCCCTCGGGCGGGCAGGTGCTGCTCGACCGCGGCTTCTACAACGTCTCGGGCCTGGCCTGGTCGGGCCGCGGCAAGGTGGTGAAGGTCGACGTCACGGTCGACGGCGGCCGCAACTGGCGGCCGGCGCGGCTGGAGCAGCCGGTGATGGACAAGTGCCTCACCCGCTTCAACATCGACTGGGTGTGGGACGGCCGGCCCGCCATCGTGCAAAGCCGCGCCACCGACAGCACGGGTTATGTGCAGCCGGCGTACCGCCAGCTGCGCGCGGTGCGCGGCACGCGGTCGATCTACCACAACAACGCCATCCAGTCGTGGCTGGTGCAGGAAAGCGGCGAGGTGCGCAATGTGCAGTTGGGCTAGGACGGGCGCCGCGGGGCTGGCCGCCGCCGTGCTGGCCGCCGCCGTGCTGACCGACGGTGCTGCCGCGCAGGCGCAGCCGAAGCCGCCGAAGCCAGCGGTGTCGCCTGCGGCGCGGATGCCGCAAACGCCGCAAACGCCACAAACGCCGCAGGCCCTGCCCGGCCTCGGCCGCCCGGCCACGGCGCAGGAGATCGCGGCCTGGGACATCGACGTGCGCCCCGACTTCAAGGGCCTGCCCAAGGGCCAGGGCTCGGTCGCGCAGGGCCAGGACCTGTGGGAAGCCAAGTGCGCCATGTGCCACGGCGTGTTCGGCGAATCGAACGAGGTCTTCTCGCCGCTGGTCGGCGGCACCACGGCCGCCGACGTGGCCAGCGGCCGCGTCGCGCGGCTCAACGACCCCGCCTTCCCCGGCCGCACCACGCTGATGAAGGTGGCCACCGTCTCCACGCTGTGGGACTACATCAACCGCGCGATGCCCTGGAACGCGCCCAAGAGCCTGAAGCCCGACGAGGTCTACGCCGTCACCGCCTTCCTGCTCAACCTGGGCGGCGTGCTGCCCGACGACTTCGTGCTGTCCGACCGCAACATCGCCGAAGCCCAGGCCCGGCTGCCCAATCGCCTGGGCATGAGCACGCAGCACGCGCTGTGGCCGGGCCAGACGTTGGGCGGCACCGCCAAGCCCGACGTGCAGGCCGTGGCCTGCATGAGCAACTGCGCCACCGAGCCCACGCTGGCCTCGATGCTGCCCGACTTCGCGCGCAACGCGCACGGCAACCTGGCCGAGCAGAACCGCCTGGTGGGCCCGCAGCACGGTGCCGACACCAGCCGGCCGGCCGGCGCGCCGGCGACGGCGCCAGCGGCGCCAGCGGCGACTGCCGCCACCGCAGCCGCCGCCGCGCCGACCGCGCTGCTGAGCAAGCACGCCTGCTCGGGTTGCCACGCCGTCGACGGCAAGCTGGTCGGCCCCAGCTTCCGCGAGGTGGCCGTCAAGCAGGGCAATCGCCCAGACGCGCTGGCCTATCTGGCCGGCAAAATCCGCTCCGGTGGGGTGGGTGTCTGGGGCCAGGTGCCGATGCCGCCCCAAAGCCTGCCCGACGACGATGCCAAGGCCATTGCGCGCTGGCTCACCGAGGGCGCGCGCAAGTGATACCGTCCCGGGCCCTCGATTTCCATCCCCTGACCGCGGCCGCCAGCGCCGCAGGAGCTTTGAACATGCAAACCCGTCGCCAACTCTTGCAGCGCAGCGCGGCCGTCGCCGGCGTGCTGGGCGGCCTGGGCCTGCTGCCGCCGGCGGCCCAGGCGGCCTGGAACGCCGCCGCGTTCGAAGCCAAGACCATGCCCGAGCTGGTCAAGGCGCTGGGCGTCTCGGCGCCGGTGGAGAGCAAGGACGTCACGCTCACCGGCCCCGACATCGCCGAGAACGGCGCCGTCGTGCCCGTGGGCTGCGCCAGCACGGCCGCCGGCGTCAAGCGGCTGCTGATCCTGGTCGAGAAGAACCCCAACATGCTGGCCGCGGTGTTCGACGTCACCGACGCGGTCGAGCCCAACTTCAACACCCGCGTCAAGATGGGCCAGTCGTCCAACGTGATGGCGGTGGCGATCACCGCCGACAACAAGGTGCTGGTGGCGCAAAAAGAGATCAAGGTCACGCTCGGCGGCTGCGGCGGCTGAAGCCCCTGCGCCCGCTTGACCACCCATATTCAACGTTAGACAGGAGATCCCGACATGGCAGATCCGATGCGCATCCGCGCCCAGGCCGCCGGCGACAAGGCCACCGTGCGCGTGCTGATGAGCCACGAGATGGAGACCGGCCAGCGCAAGGACTCGGCCGGCAAGGTCATCCCGGCCTGGTTCATCCAGGAAGTCACCGCGCTGCACAACGGCAAGCCCGTGCTCAGCGCGCAATGGGGCCCCTCGGTGGCGAAGAACCCCTTCCTGCAGTTCAACGTGAAGGGCGCCAAGGCCGGCGACAAGATCACCATCAACTGGGTGGACAACCGCGGCGACAAGCGCAGCGACGAAGCCACCGTCGCCTGAAGCAGCGCGCGCGATGAAGCAGAAGAAGATCGCCGCGGCGCTGCTGGCCGCGCTGCCGCTGGCCGCCGCGATGCCGGCGCAAGCGCAGAAAAGCACGGCCGACGGCATTGCCGAATACCGCAAGATGCTGGAAGACGGAAATCCGGCCGAGCTGTTCGAAGCCAAGGGCGAAGAACTGTGGAAGCAGCCGCGCGGGCCGAACAAGGTCTCGCTCGAACGCTGCGACCTCGGCCTGGGCCCGGGCGTCGTCAAGGGCGCCTGGGTGCAGTTGCCGCGCTGGTTTGCCGACACCGGCAAGGTGCAGGACGTGGAGTCGCGCCTGGTCAGCTGCATGGCCAGGCTGCAGGGCTTCGACGCCGCCGAGCTGATCAAGACGCCCTTCGGCCGCGGCGAGATGGCCAACATCACCGCGCTGGCCACGTGGATCGCTGGCCAGTCGCGCGGGCAGCGCTTCAACCTGCCGCAAGGCCATGCCGATGAGCGGCGCTTCTACGAACTGGGCAAGCGCGCCTTCTTCTTCCGCGGCGGGCCGATGGACTTCTCGTGCGCCTCGTGCCACGGCGAGGACGGCAAGCGCATCCGCCTGCAGGACCTGCCCAAGCTCACCGGCAACCCCGGCGACGGCATCGGCTTCGCCGCCTGGCCGGCCTACCGCGTGAGCAACGGGCAGATGTGGAGCATGCAATTGCGGCTCAACGACTGCTACCGCCAGCAGCGCTTTCCGTACCCCGGCTTCGCTTCCGACCTGACGGTGGCGCTGGGGGTCTACATGGGTGTCAACGCCAAGGGGGCCGAGTCCATCGCCCCGGCCATCAAGCGCTGAGATCAGAGGTTATGCACGCACGCACCGCATGGATGACGGCCGCCGCCGCGGCCCTGACGCTGGGCTGCACCAGCATGGCGCCGCCGCTGCCGCCGCCGGCCGAACTGGACGCCCAGGCCAGCGCGATGATCAAGGCCGCCTTCCGCGCCGAAGGCATCGCCAAGCTCGACCGATTGCAGCAAGACCTGGGGCAGCGCGCCTGCTCGTCCGACCAGCCGCCGCCGGCCGCCGTGGCCAGGCAGATCGAGGCCGAGGCGCTGGCCGGCATCAAGTGGCCCAGCGGCGGCATCTACCTGGGCGACTGGCGCGAAGGCGAGAAGCTGGCGCAGAACGGCCGCGGCATGACCTGGACCGACAGCAGCACCGCGCCCAAGGACAACGGCGCCCAGTGCTACAACTGCCACCAGATCAGCAAGGCCGAGATCAGTTTCGGCACCATCGGCCCCAGCCTGTACAACTACGGCAAGATCCGCGGCGTGGCCGATCCGCTGGCCCCGGCCAGCGCCGCCGTCGTGCAGTACACCTGGGGCAAGCTGTGGAACAGCAAGGCCTACGCCGCCTGCTCCAACATGCCGCGCTTCGGCCACATGGGGCTGCTCGACGAGACGCAGCTGCGCCACCTGATGGCGCTGCTGCTCGACCCCAAGTCGCCGGTCAACCAGTAGTCACCCGGTCGTCAGCCAGCCCGCCGCGCGCGGGCTGTTTCATCCGTTAAATATCAGTCTCGACTGATCGAACCATGAACCTCAGCAAGCGCGAGTTCCTGCAAGTCCTGTCAGCCGCCGGCGTGGCCGGCATGGCGCTGGGCCGCCACGCCGAGGCCGCCGCCCAGCAGGCCGCCGCCGCGCTGTACGACGTGCCGCGCTTCGGCAACGTCTCGCTGCTGCACATGACCGACTGCCACGCGCAACTCAAGCCGCTGTGGTTCCGCGAGCCCAGCGTCAACCTCGGCCTGGGCAGCATGCAGGGCCAGCTGCCGCACCTGGTGGGCGAGCATCTGCTGAAGGCCGCCGCCATCCCCGCCGGCGGCGCGCTGGCGCATGCCTTCACGATGCTGGACTTCGAGACCGCGGCGCGCCGCTTCGGCCGCGTGGGCGGCTTCGCGCACCTGGCCACGCTGGTCAAGCGGCTGAAGGCCGGCCGCCCCGGCGCGCTGCTGCTCGACGGCGGCGACACCTGGCAGGGCAGCGCCACCAGCCTGTGGACGAACGCGCAGGACATGGTCGACGCCTGCCTGGCGCTGGGCGTCGACGTGATGACCGGCCACTGGGAGTTCACCTACGGCATGGAGCGCGTCAAGGCCATCGTCGACGGCGACTTCAAAGGCAAGGTCGACTTCGTCGCCCAGAACGTCAAGACCGCCGACTTCGGCGACCCCGTGTTCGCGCCCTACGTGATCCGCCCGATCAACGGCGTGCCGGTGGCCATCATCGGCCAGGCCTTCCCGTACACGCCGATCGCCAACCCGCGCTACCTGGTGGCCGACTGGAGCTTCGGCATCCAGGACGAGAACCTGCAGAAGATGGCCGACGAGGCGCGCGCCAAGGGCGCGCAGGTGGTGGTGGTGCTGTCGCACAACGGCATGGACGTCGACCTGAAGATGGCCAGCCGCGTGCGCGGCGTCGACGCCATCCTGGGCGGCCACACGCACGACGGCGTGCCGCTGGCGGTGCCCGTCAAGAACGCCGGCGGCACCACACTGGTCACCAACGCCGGCAGCAACGGCAAGTTCCTGGGCGTGATGGACTTCGAGGTCAAGGCCGGCAAGGTGGCCGACTTCCGCTACCGGCTGCTGCCCGTGTTCGCCAACCAGTTGCCGCCCGACCCGGCGATGGACGCGCTGATCACCAAGCTGCGCGCCCCCCACGAGAAGAAGTTGGCTGAAACGTTGGCGGTGACCGATGGCCTGCTCTACCGCCGCGGCAACTTCAACGGCAGCTGGGACCAGCTGATCTGCGACGCGCTGATCGAGGTGCAGGGTGCCGACATCGCCTTCAGCCCCGGCTTCCGCTGGGGAACGACGTTATTGCCGGGCGACGCCATCACGCGCGAGCTGATGATGGACCAGCTCGCCATCACCTACCCCTATGCCACGCTGACGCCGATGAGCGGCGAGACCATCAAGACCGTGCTGGAAGACGTGGCCGACAACCTCTTCAACCCCGACCCCTACTACCAGCAGGGCGGCGACATGGTGCGCGTGGGCGGCCTCACCTACACCTGCACGCCGGCCGAGAAGATGGGCAGCCGCATCGGCGACATGCGCCTGGCCGGCAAGCCCATCGAAGCCGGCAAGACCTACAAGGTGGCCGGCTGGGCCCCGGTGGCCGAGGAAGCGCGCAGCGCCGGCAACAAGCCGGTGTGGGAGGTCGTCGAGACCTGGCTGAAGAGTCAGGGCGGGCGCGTCAAGCCGCGCACCATCAACACGCCGCGGCTGGTGGGGGTGCAGGGGAATCCGGGGCTGGTGAGTTGATCAGCCTCGGCGGGCCAAGGCTGGTGGGCTGAATCAGCGCAGCGGCAGCCGGGCGATCCGCTCGGCCTCCTGAGTTTCCACGCCCAGCGCGCGCAGGCTCAGCATCGCCATGGTTTCGCCGAAGTCGGCCGGCGTCTTCTCCGTCAGCGTCGTGCGGATCGCCATCGCCAGCGCGCCGATGCCGATGGCCACCGCGGCCTGCGTCGACTCGAACCGGAAGCGGCCCAGCCGCTTGCCCTTGCGGATGTCGGCCAGCACGCCGCGCCGCATGCCTTCGCTCCAGCCGCCTTCGGCGCCATGCAGCGTGCGCACGAGGATGTGCCCCCATTCGGGATGCTGGCGCGCCGCCAGCACGAACTGGCGGATCGCGATCGCAATGCGCTGGGCGGGGTCGTCGACGCCGGCGAAGTGCGGCAGGATGAGTTCGTCGATCGCATCGGCCACGTGGCTGCCGAGCGCCAGCAGCAGCTCGTCCCGGGTCTCGAAATGGTTGTAGAAGGTGCCGCGCGCCACCTCGGCGGCAACGATGAAGTCGTCGATCGTCGGCGACTCGAGCCCCTTCGATCGCACCAGCCCGAGGGCCGCCTCGATGATCGTGGCGCGCGTCCTGGCGCGCTTGAGCCGGCCGATCTCGGCGCGCCTGGCCAGGTCCACAGTCGCCACGGTGCTCGCCTCCTCGAATGGCTGTCGCGCGGACACGCGCCGCGCAGCGACTTTACCGGATGGCCTGCGGGCGCCGCCGCAGCAAGAAGCTGCCCAGCGCCGGCAGCAGCACCAGGGCGCCCAGCATGTTGACCAGGAACATGAAGGCCAGCAGCAGCCCCATGTCGGCCTGGAACTTGATGGGGCTGGCCGTCCAGGTCAGTACGCTCAGGCACAGTGTCAGCCCGGTCAGCAGCACCACGCGCCCGGTGAACAGCAGCGCCGACCGATAGGCCGCTTCGAACGAAGCGCCCTGCCGCCAACGCAGCAGCGCCACGCTGACGATGTACAGCGCGTAGTCGACGCCGATGCCCACGCCGAGCGCAATTACCGGCAGCGTCGACACCTTGACGCCGATGTGCAGCACGACCATCAACGCCTCGGCCAGCACCGAGGTCAGCGCCAGCGGCAGGATGGCCATCACGGTGGCGCGCCAGCTGCGGAAGGTCAGCCAGGCCAGCAGCGCGACGGCCAGGTACACCAGCACCATCATCTGCCGCCACGCGGCGGCGACCACCTGGTTGGTGGCCGCCTCGATGCCGGCGCTGCCGGCACCGAGCAGGAAGCGCGCGGCGTCGCCGTCGTGGCGCTGCGCGAAGGCCTCCACCGCGGCCGTGGCGCGCTGCAGCGTGTCGGCCTTGTGGTCGGCCAGGAAGACCTGCAGCGTCAGCAGGCTGCAGGCATCGTTGTGGTACAGGCCACGCGGCGCGCCGGCGGTGATGGTGTTGATCATGTCCTGGTTGGACACCACGTCGGCCCACTTCGGGTTACCCTCGTTGAGGCCGACCATCATCTGGCGCACCAGTTGCGCCAGGCTGGTCGTGCCTTCCACGCCGTCGAGCTGCTGCAGCGTCCAGGCCAGCGCGTCGACGCGCTGCACGGTGGCCGTCGCCGCGCAGGCGCCTTCCGGGCTGGCGACCATCACCGCCAGCACATCGCTCGAAGCGCCATAGGCGCGGGCCATGAAAGCGGCGTCGCGGTTGTAGCGGCTGTGCGGTCGGAGCTCGGGCGCGCCGGCGTCGAGGTCGCCGATGGACAGGCCGCGGGCGATCCACGCGCCGCCCAGCGCCAGGCCCAGCGCGACGACGAGCGCCAGCGGCGCCTGCGGCCGGCGGGTGAACGATTGCAGCCAGTGCCAGGCGCCGCTCCGGGCCGGGGCGCCGTCGCCGGCGCTTTCCAGCCGCAGGCTGCGCCGTGCCGCGGCCGCGCTGACGCCGGTGTGGCTGAGCAGCACCGGAATGAGGATCAGGTTGGTGACGATCAGCAGCAACACGCCCAGCGAGGCGGCAATGGCCAGCTCGCGGATCGAGGCGATGTCGACGATCAGCAGCACGGCAAAGCCCAGCGCGTCGGCCAGCAGCGCCGTCAGACCGGCCAGGAACAGGCGCTCGAACGTGCGGCGCGCCGCCGTCAGGCGATCCATGCCGCGGCCGATGTCCTGCATCACGCCGTTCATCTTCTGCGCGCCGTGGCTCATGCCGATCGCGAACACCAGGAACGGCACCAGCACCGAGTAGGGGTCGAGCTGGATGCCCAGCAGCGGCAGCAGACCGAGCAGCCAGACCACGGCTAGCAGCGACGCGGTGACGACGATCAAGGTCGAGCGCAGGCAACGCACGTAGGCGTGCACCATCAGCGTGGCCACGGCCACCGCGACGGCGAAGAACGCCAGCACCGAGCGGATGCCGTCGATCAGGTCGCCGACGATCTGGGCATAACCCGTGACGTGAATGGCTACGCCGCGCTCCGCTTCGAAGCGGCTGCGCAGTTGCTCGAGCCGCTGCGCGAACTGGCCGTAGTCGAGCGCGCGGCCATCGGCGCCGATCGACAGCAGCGGCACCTGGATCACGCTGGAGCGCAGGTCCGCCGCGACGAGCTGCCCGACGACGCCGGCGCGCGCGACGTTGCGCGCCACCGCGGCCAGGCTGTCGGCGCTGCCGTCGTAGCCGTCGGGGATCACCGGGCCGCCTTCCAGCCCGTCTTCGGTGACACCGACCCAGCGCGTGGACGCCGTCCACAGGCTCTTCAGCCGCGTGCGGTCGACCCCCGGCAGCAGGAACAGCTCGTCGTTGAGCCGCCGCAGCGACTCCAGGTAGCGCGCTTCGTAGATCGTTCCCGACGGTGCCTCGACCGCGATGCGCAGCGCGTTGCCCAGGCCTTGCAAGTCCTTCTGGTGGGCCAGGAAGTTCTCGATGTAGGGGTGATGGACGGGGATGCTCTTCTCGAAGCTGGCGTTGAGCTGCAGCCGCGTGGCCTGCCAGCCCAGCGCGGCGGTGACCAGCGCGCAGGCCAGCAGCACCAGCCGGCGCCGCCCGAAGATGAGGTTCTCGAGGCGCTTCATCACGGCGGCGTCGCCTCATCGGCTGGCGCGCACGACGCCGCGGTCGCCGACGCTGATGAGCGCGCCGTCGCCCGCGATCGCGAAGCCGTTGGCCGGGTCCGCCGCGCTGGCCGATTCGCGCAGCAGCGTCGGCGCCGGCGCCGGCCAGCGGTAGCGCTGGCCCGCCTGGTCCAGCAGCAGGGCCTGTCCCGCGCCGGCGGCCGCCGCGGCGACGAAGGCGGCCGCCGGTGCCGCCGACGGCGGGCGCAGCGGCGTCCAGCTCGCGCCGCCGTCGACGCTGGCCCAGGCGTTGCCGCGCAGGCCCGCGACCAGCCAGGTCCGCGCGTCCAGCAGCACGGCCGCGAACAGGCTGCCCTCGTAGGGCAGCGCGACCCGCTCGAAATGCTCGCCGTCGTCGTCGGAGCGCAGCAGCAGCCCTTGCTCGCCGGCGATGACGATGCGCGTTCCGGCGCGCGCCGCCGCGTACAGGTGCAGCCGCTTGGGATTCGGCAGGCAGTCGACGAGGCTGGCCCAGCTGGCCCCGCCGTCGCGCGTGCGCAAGGCTAGGCCATAGGCGCCGATGACGATGGCGTCGCGCTCGCTCCAGGCCAGCACGTCGAGCAGCGGCTTGTCCGCGCCTTCGGCAACCCAGCGCTCGGCCTCGGCGCGCGGCGGGCCGGCCGGCGCCGCCTGGCGCACGAGTTCGGCGGCGGCGCGGCCATCGAGTTGTCGGCGCCAGCTGACGCCGGCATCGCGCGTGCCCAGCACCACGCCGCCGTGGCCGACCGCCCAGCCCACGCCGGCGCCGACACAGGTCAACGCGCCGAGTGAGTGGCTGGTGGGCGTGGCCGACTGCTGCCAGTGCCGGCCGTCGTCGACCGAGCGCAGCACCACGCCGTGCGCGCCGGCGGCGAGCAGCGTGCGCCCGCCGCAGCGCGCCACCGCCAGCAGCGGCGCGTGCGCGGGATCGCGCAGCCGCAGCGATGGCCGCTCCAGCGGCGAGGCGGCCTCGCCGCCGGCCCGGGCGACGGGCGCAGCCAACGCGACAATCAGTGCCAATGCGAACGCGGCCCGCGGCATCGCGGCGCTCAGCGCAGGCCCTCGCCCGCCAGGGCCTCGGGCGTGAACGCGGAATCGGCGATGCGCGGCACGAACTTGTATTGCAGCTCGCTGCCCTCGGCGCGGTTGAGGTTGGCGAAGTAGCTGCGCGAGACGAAGTCGTACATCCCGAAGCCGATGACCACCTGCCCCGGCAGGTCGGGCATCGCCGCCGGCAGTTGCCAGGTGCTCTTCCACAACTGCCCGTTGGCGTCCCAGCGGTCGCCCCACAGCACGGTCCAGGTGTCCTCGTCCAGGTAGTAGCGGCTGCGCGCCACCGGATGGCGTTTGCCGGCCTTGAGCATGGCGTCCACCACCCACACGCGATGCAGTTCCCAGCGCACGTGCGCGGGGTTCAGGTGATGGGGCTGCATCACCTCGGCGTTGCGGGTCGGCAGCAGCGTGCGGTTGCTGTTGTAGGGCACCAGCAGTTCCTTCTTGCCGGCGAGCTTCCAGTCGAACTGGTCGAGCCGGCCGGTGAAGCCTTCCAGGTCGTCAAAGGTCAGCAGGCCGGCCGTTGCCGGGTTGGGCGTGTCGCAGCAGGCGTTGGGCAGCTTGCGCGTGCGCCGCTGGCCGGTGAGGTAGACCCAAGACTGGTCTTTGCTGGCGTCGAGGTTGAGGCGGCCGACCACCGCCTCGCCGGCGCGGATGGGCGGGCCGACGTTGACCATGCGGAACAGCCAGTATTCGCCGCCGGCCTGCACGGCGGCCGAGGCGTTCATGTCGTAGTACGGCATCTGCACCAGCGCCTGGCCTTCGATGGTCTGCACCGTCTTGCCGTCGGCCGTGCCCATCACGCCCGAGGTGTTGTACTGGGCCGAGACGCCGCGCCAGCGCAGCAGGTGGTTCCACATCGCTTCGGCGCCGCTTTGCGGGATCGGGAAAGGGATGCCGCCGCGCGCGTCCTTGGGCACCGGGCCCGCCGGGCCTTCGGACAGCGAGGCATGGGTCGCGTTGCGCAGCGTGTTGTCGTAGACCCAGCCCGGCGCGGCGGCGCTGCGCTGGGTCTTGTAGACCTCGACGCGAAAGCTCTCGGGGTGGCGCTGCAGCAGCAGCTTCACGCCTTCGGCCAGGCGTGCGTCGTGGGCGGCCGCATTGGCCGCGGTCACCGTGTAGATCGGCTTGTCGGTGAAGGGGTCGGGCCGGCGGCCGCCGTTCTTGAAGCCGGCCGCGGGCTGCGTCATGCCGTCGGTCCAGGGCGGGATGCTGCCGTCGGGGTTGCCGGCGCGCTGCGCGCCCATCGGCGTGAGCTCGCTCTTCAGCCGCTGGGCTTCCGGCTCGGACACGGCGGCTGCAGCGGCCAACGGCAGGGTCATGGCCAGGCTCGCCGCCAGCGCGGCGGCCACCCGCCGCGGGTTGGGGAGGATCGCGTGCGTCATCGTCGTCATCTCCTTGCGTCGGGACCGGGTTCAGAAGCTGCGCTGGATCGACAGCGACACGAAGTCGCGGTCCTTCAGCGTCTGCGCGTAGCTGTAGTCGGTGAAGCTGCTGCCGATCTGCAGCGGCGCCGCCTGGCCGTAGAAATGCGTCCACCCGAGCGTGAAGCGCCAGGCGTCCAGGTAGCTGCCGTTGACGCCGATCGACAGCTCGCCGTGGCCATTGGCAGGCATCGGCACCGGCCCCAGCGCCATCGAGCGCGAGCCCTTGGGCGACCAGCCCAGGCCTACCGGCACGGCGAGGTCGAGGCCGGGCAGCACCTGCCGGTAGCGCGGCTCGATCTGCAGGCGCAGCGCGCCGCCGTCGCGGCTGGCGTTGGGGTCCAGCGCGGCGGCGTTGCGGGTGACGCGCAGCACGCGGTTCCAGGCCAGTTCGCCGACCAGGTTGGCCTCGCGCCACAGCGGGGTGGACGGGAGGTTGGCCAGCATCGACACGTTCAGGTGCGCGGTGCGGCCGATGGCGTAGCCCGGGTTGTCGCCGTCGATCGGCGGGCCGCCGACGGCGCTGGCATCCACGCCGCGGGTGCTGGCCAGGTCCTGGTTGCGACGCAGCGAGGCCTCGACGGCCAGGTTGACATCGCCGAAGGTGCGGCTGGCGCTGGCGCCGAACGCGACGATGCCTTCGTGATAGACCTGCCTGAAGCCGACCGGCGCGACCACGGCCGCCGGCGGCGGCACGACGAAGCCCACGATGGGCACCACCTGCGGCGTCTTGGCGTGAAAGCGCACGGCATAGAGCCCGAGGTCGGTCTCGGCGGCGCGCCAGCGCCACTGCAGGCCGCCCTGCCCCGACGACGGCGGCTCGCGGTCCGCGCCGCGGGGCGCGGCCGGCAGCGGCGCCGGCAGCAGCAACTGCTCGGCGCCGCGCACCACGACATCGACGTCGGAGAAGTAGCTGCCGACGGCCGGTGCCCGCGTGGGCACCCAGCGGAACTGGTAGTAGGCGCCGATCGAGACGCCGCCGTCGAACTGGATCTGCCCCGAAACCTGCGGCACCGGCCGCACCGCCTCCTTGAACGGCGTGCCCGGCACCGACAGCAGCTTCACCGCGTCGACCGGCTGCTGTCCGCCGGCGATGGCGTTGGCACCGAAGAACAGGCTCTCGCCCCACAGCAGCGAATGCCGGCCGAGGCGTCCGCTCAGACTGGCGCCGCCGTCCAGTTCGACCTTGCCGAAGACGAAGGCGTCCAGCATCTCGGCGCTGCGCCCATGCAGGTCGCGCGTGGCCGGCGCAAAACGGTTGGCCGCGCCCAAGCGGTTCGGGAAGGCGCCGCCGGGGAAGCCGGGGTTGTCGTTGCCACGGTTGTAGACGGCGTCGTACCAGGCCGCGGCACTCAGCCGCAGGCCGCGGCGACCGCCGTCGCTCAAGTCCAGTTCCGAGAACAGATCGACCCGCGACGAGACCAGCCCCTTGCCGAAGTTGCGGTCGCCGTCGTCGTGGTTGGGGCTGAAGAGCAAGGCCGGGTCGGCGCTCTTCAGCCGCCAGGCGCTGCTGTACTTGACGGTGTTGTCCCATCGAAGCTGCCAGTCGTCGCTGCCGGTGGCGATGCCCATGGCCCACGCCGGCTGCAGTTCGAGGACGATCGCGGCGGCGAAGGCCGTGCGCTGCAGCGTGCGCAAGGCAAGCGTGCGCCCGGCCGCGCCGCGCGCGGCGGAAGGTGCGGTCATGCTGGTCTCCGGTGAGGGCGGCGCGCAGGCTCGGCGCCGCCGGGATGGGTCGCGCCCCGCGGCGCCGGCCCTAGTCGCGGATCATCTGGAACGGGCTCGTGCCCGCCGGCAGCGGCGGCCGCCGGGTGAGCGCCTTCGCGTCTTCGCCACGCAGGTAGCGGCCGATCCACTCGTCGGCGTCGAAGTTGATGCCGATCGGGTTCTCGTCGTAGGCGCCGGAGGCGAAGAAGGCATCGCACTCCTCGTTGCTGAAGTTGTCGACCTGCAGTTCGACGCGATGGCCGTCGGGATCCTTGTAGTACATCGAAGTGGTCGGGCCGTGGTTGATGCACCAGAAGGGCACGATGCCCTGCTGCTTCAGGCGCAGGTAGTTGCCGAACAGCTCGCCGAGATCGCGATAGGTGAAGGCGAAGTGGTGGACGATGGCCGAGTCGGCCGCCGGCGCGGCGGTGGCGGCGTCGCTACGGATGAGGCCGATGCGGTGGTGCTCGTCGTCGTAGCTCAGGAAGCAGAGCTGTTCGTTGCCGAAGGCGATGCGCGCGTTCAGCACCGCCTGGTACCACTGCCGCATCGCGTCGAGCCGGCCGGTCAGGCAGACGACGTGGGCGAACTTGGCCGGTGACAGCGTCTGCGCGCAGCGGCGCAGATCGGCGCTCAGCGCATCGAGGTCGAGGGTTGTATTCACGCTCAGGCTCCAGTCGGTTCTTGGGGTTCGGCGACGACGGTGTTGACGATGGCGCCGACGCGATCGATCTCGATGCGCACCTCGTCGCCGGGGCGCAGGTAGCGTGGTGGCGTCATCAGCCCGCCCACGCCGGCCGGCGATCCGAGCGCGAGCACGTCGCCAACCTCCAGCGTGCACTTCTGGCTGAGGTCGGCCACCAGCGTGGCGCAGTCGAAGACCATGCCGGCGGTCGTCTCGTCCTGCCGCAGCTCGCCGTTGACCCAGGCGCGGATGCGCAGCCGCCCCGGGTCGCCGACCTCGTCGGGCGTCACCAGCCAGGGGCCGATGGGCCCGTGCGTGTCGAAGGACTTGCCGGCGGTCGCGGTCGGCGCGCGCATCTGCCAGTCGCGGATGCTGACGTCGTTGCACACCATGAAGCCGGCGACGTAGCGCAACGCCTCCGCAGCGCTCACCCGGCGGCAGCGCCGCCCGATCACCAGCGCCAGCTCGGCCTCGTAGTCGAGCTGTTCCGAATCGAACGGCGCCCAGATCGGATCGAAAGGGCCGTTGACGCAGTTGACCTGCTTGTTGAACCAGACCGGAAACGGCGGCGTCTTGGCGCCCAGCCGCTCGGCTTCCGCGATATGCGAGTGGAAGTTGCCGCCGACGCCGAGGAACTTGGCCGGCCGCCGTACGGGCGGCAGCAGCCGCAGTTCATCGAGCGTGAGGCCGGCGCCGGCGCGCGCCGCACAGTCGCGCGCCTCGTCCAGCGCGGCAGGGCCGGCGCGCAGCAGGTCGATCACCTCGCGTGGCTTGAGCCCATGCGCCGCGGTGAGGTCGACCACGCCGCGCTCGGTGAGCGCGCCGACGCGGCCCGGCTGCGACGCCGCGCCGGCCTTGGGGATGAAGTTGAGAAGACGCATGTCGGCTCCTCAATCACGTGCCAGCACGCGGCACATCACGTCGTGCAACAGCGGCGCCGCGGCGGCGCCGCGGCAGCGCCAGGCCACCACCTTGTCGGGCCTGACCAGCAGGCAGCCGTCGTCGCCGGTGCCGCTCAGCTCGGCCCAGTCGTGGTCGATGTCGGTCCAGTCGAGACCGATGCCGATGGCCACCACGTCGAGCGGCAGTTGCAAGGCGGCCGCCACCTCCGCGGCGGCGCGGCGCCAGGCGGCCCCGCCGTGGCCGACCAGCAGCGTCATGCGGCCGGGCCGGCAGACGTCCAGCGTCGAACGACGCGGACCCGTGGGCGTTGGCCGCAGCCAGGCGTGCGGCAGGTGGGCGCCGGGGCGGGCGTCGGGCACGAAGTCGAGCAGCGGATCGTGCCCGGCCGGCAAGGCCGCAGCCGCCGCGTCGTCGGGCACCAAGGCGCCTTCGGCGTAGTGCACGCCCATCTCGAAGCCCAGCGCGCCGAAGTGGTACTGCTGGCGCTGCAGCGCGCGCCGCAGCGCCTGGCGTCGCGCCTGCCCGTCGCCGCCGGGCCGTGCCAGCGCATGGAAGGACTCCCAGCCCTGCGCGGCCGTCTGCTCGCCGCTGAAGCCGATCGCCGCGGCCACTTCCTTGAAGATCTCGATGTTGGCCATCGAGCGCTCGACGATGGCCGCGGCCACCGGCCGGCGCTCGCGGTCGTAGCTGTCCAGCAGCGCCGGCCCGGCGTGGCCCTGCAACACGGCCGCGATCTTCCAGGCGAGGTTGTAGCTGTCCTGCATCGAGGTGTTGGAGCCCAGCGCGCCCGAAGGCGGGTGCCGGTGCGCCGCGTCGCCGGCGATGAACGCGCGGCCGGTGCCCATGCGCTCGGCCACCTGCGCGTTCATCTGCCAGGGGTTGACCGACAACACCTCCACCGCCAGTTCCTCATCGCCGACGAGTTGCCGGATCCTGGCCGCCATCGCCGCCGGCGCCAGATCGGGCTGGCCGGCCGAGGGGTCGTACATGAACGACAGCACCCACTCGTTCCAAGGCGTCACGTTGATGAAGCCGCCACTGCCGACCCAGAAGCCGGCGCCGGGGCGGTTGGTCCAGTAGAGGATGCCGGGCCGGTGCGCGCAGTACTTCGCCAGGTCGGCCTTGAACCAGACGTTCACCGCCGCCGCCCAGCCCGCCGGCCCCTGCAGCGCGATGCCCAGCTGTTCGGCGGCGACGCTGCGGGCGCCGTCGGCGCCGATCAGGTAGTCGGCGCGGATGCGGTAGCGCCGCTCCTCGGCGCGGTCCAGCACCTCGGCCGTCACGCCTTGCGCGTCCTGCGCCAGCGTCAGCAGCTCGTGGCCCCAGCGGATGCGGGCGCCGCGTTCGAGCGCGGCGCGGGCCATGATCGGCTCCAGCAGCGTCTGCGCCACGTTGGACGACGGGCAGGGGCTGGCACGACGGTAGGCGTCGATGCGAGCGTTCATGTAAGTCGGTATGCGAGCGTACTCGGTGCCGGCCAGCGTCTCCGTCCACACGACGTTGGCGGCCAGCGCCTCCGGCATGCCGGCGGCGACGACCTCCGCTTCCAGCCCCAGTTCGCGCAGGATCTCCAGCGAGCGCTGGTTCTGGTAGTGCGCGCGCGGCGTGTGCGCGGTCCAGCCGTAGCGGTTGATGGTGAGCGCGTCGACGCCGTAGCGCTGCAGCAGCAGCGCTGCCGTCAGGCCCGCCGGCCCGGCGCCGACCACGAGCACCGGCACATGCAGCATCGATGAGGTCATCGAGGAGATCCTTCTGATGGAAGCGACGGCAGCGATTTCACATGATTTGGATAATGAGTTCAAATTGGTGTTTACGATCATTTTCAAAGAGCGAGGCCGCCGGCGGCCGTCCGACGGGCCTGCAGGCGGGGCGTGCACGCCAAGGCCGCGCCACACCGGTGCGCGGACATACGCGCACGCCCCATGTCGGCGCTCAAATCCCCAGCTTGCGTGCGCGGTTAAAGTGGCGCGCCCATTCGTGGTGCAAGCCCGACCCGTTCACCCACTCCTTTCGAACCGCCCCTTTCGGAGAGACGTTTTGACGCAGCAAGCCCGTCTGGAAGACTTCCTGGCCGCCGTGGCGCGGCGCGATCCGCAGCAGAGCGAATTCCTGCAGGCCGTGCAGGAGGTGATGGTCACCCTGTGGCCCTTCATCGAAACCCATCCGCGCTACGCCGAGCATGGCTTGCTGGAACGCCTGGTCGAGCCCGAGCGCGTGATCCAGTTCCGCGTCGCCTGGACCGACGACCGCGGCCGCACCCAGGTCAACCGCGCCTGGCGCGTGCAGCACAGCTCGGCGATCGGGCCGTTCAAGGGCGGCATGCGCTTTCACCCGTCGGTGACGCTGTCGATCCTGAAGTTCCTGGCCTTCGAGCAGACGCTGAAGAACTCGCTCACCACGCTGCCGATGGGCGGCGGCAAGGGCGGGTCCGACTTCGACCCCAAGGGCAAGAGCGACGGCGAGGTGATGCGCTTTTGCCAGGCGCTGATGCTGGAGCTGTACCGCCACCTGGGCGCCAACACCGACGTGCCGGCGGGCGACATCGGCGTCGGCGCGCGCGAGGTCGGCTTCATGGCCGGCATGATGAAGAAGCTGTCCAACGACACCGGCTGCGTGTTCACCGGCAAGGGCATCGCCTACGGCGGCAGCCTGATGCGCCCCGAGGCCACCGGCTACGGCACCGTGTACTTCGCGCAGGAGATGCTGCGCCGCGCCGGCCTGGGCTTCGACGGGCTGCGCGTCTCGATCTCGGGCTCGGGCAACGTCGCGCAGTACGCGGCCGAGAAGGCGCTGGAGCTGGGCGCGCGCGTGCTGACGTTCTCCGATTCCGACGGCACGCTGGTCTGCCGCGACGGCTTCGGCGAGCAGCAGCTCGCCGCGCTGATGGCGTTGAAGAACGTCAAGCGCGGCCGCCTGTCGGAAGCGGCCGACGCGCTGGGCGGGCAGTTCAAGCCGGGGCGCCGGCCGTGGCACGTGCCGGTGGACATCGCGCTGCCCTGTGCCACGCAGAACGAACTGGACGAGGCCGACGCCCGCACGCTGGTCGCCAACGGCGTGCGCTGCGTCGCCGAAGGCGCCAACATGCCCAGCACGCTGCAGGCGGTGGACGTGTTCCTGGCCGCCGGCACGCTGTACGCGCCGGGCAAGGCCAGCAACGCCGGCGGCGTGGCCACCTCGGGGCTGGAGATGTCGCAGAACGCGCTGCGCCTGTCGTGGTCGGCCGGCGAGGTGGACGAGCGGCTGCACGCCATCATGAAAGACATCCACGAGAACTGCGTGCGCCACGGCAAGCGCGCCGACGGCAGCATCAACTACGTGGCCGGCGCCAACATCGCGGGCTTCGTGAAAGTGGCCGACGCGATGCTGGCCCAGGGCGTGTACTGAGCATCGCTTGTAGCGCGGCCAAGCATGGCGTCACCACGAGATCGGTGTCGATTTCCCGTCGCCCGCCTCTTGGAGGGGACATGTTGTCCAAACGAACATGTACCCGGAACGTGTTAAAAATCGATAGACATTTTTAACACGTCCTATCCCGAGCCTCATGTGGTTCTCATCGCGTCAACAGTTCGAACAGCGCCTGGTTGATGAAGTACACCTCGCGCCCGATCTTCTGGCCGTGCAGCACACCCAGACGTTCCAGCTCGCGCAGGTACTTGGCGCAGGTCTGCCGCGTGCCCATGCCGGCGCGTTCGAGAAACTGGATCTTGCAGTAGGGCTGGCGGAAGATCTGCTCGATCAGGTCCATGCTGTAGACGCCCGGTGCTTCGCGCTGAACGCGCTCGCGCACCGTTTCCATCAAGGCCAGGATGTCGGTGATCTGCTGGCGCGTGCGCAGCGAGGTCTGCTCCACCGCGTCCAGCATGTACAGCACACAGTCGCCCCAGGCGCCTTCCTCGGTCACCCGCCGCAGGCTCTCGTAGTAGGCCGGCTTGTGGTCGATGATGTAGCGTGACAGGTAGAGCACCGGCAGGTTCAGGAGCCCGCGGTCTACGAGGTACAGGATGTTCAGGATGCGCCCGGTGCGCCCGTTGCCATCGGGGAAGGGGTGGATGGCCTCGAACTGGTAGTGCACCAGCGCCATCTTCACCAGCACGTCCAGGCCATCGTCGGCGTGCATGAAGTTCTCGAGGTCGCGCAGCTTGTCGCGAATGACGGCCTCGCCCTCGGGCGGCGTGTAGATCGTCTCGCCGCGGCTGTTGGCGATGCGCGTGCCGGGCGTGCGGCGAACACCGAAGTCGGTCTGCTTGATGAGCTGTGCCACCTCGATGAACAGGCCCGTGGCCAGCGGCCGTTCCTTGATCTGCCGGAAGCCATGATTGAGCGCCTGCCGGTAGCGCAGCACCTCCTTGGCTTCGGCGCTGGCAGGCTGCGCCTCATCCGACGCCGCCTTGAACAGCTCGTCGTTCGTCGTCAGGATGTTCTCGATCGCTGACGACGCCCGCGCTTCCTGCAGCACCAGGCTGTCGATCAGCATGGCCTGGTTGGGCATGCGCTCGGCCATGCCTTTCAGTTCGGCCAAGGCGCGGCTGGCCGCGATGGCCTTCTTCAGGACGGCGGCAGTCTCCACCTCGGCTGCGGGGGGCAGCGGCGGCAGGTCGTTGAAGGGAGCGTTGCGGTCGAACACCATCATTGCAGCGGCTTCACGCCGCATCTGCGGCCGAACCCGAATGCGACGCGGAACCCATCAGGCATTCTGAATGCCTTTGCCGTCCATCGGCTGCACCATGCCCCGCGCTGGTAGGACAGCCAATTGAATCGCAGCGCACACCCATGCGTCCGGGCCATCGGCAGCCCGTGGTTCAAGGTCGCGCGTATCCGGCCGCGACCGCCGGCGCGGCGGCTTCGGCCGGCCGGTCGAGCCAGCGGTCGACCAGCGCCGCGGTGGCCCAGATGGCAGCCAGCGTGACGAACGAGGTGATCGTGAACACCGCGGCGCCGGAGACGCCGGCGCCGACGGCGCAGCCGCCGGCCAGCATGCCGCCGAAGCCCATCAGCAACGCGCCGGCGATGTAGCGGCGCATCGCCTGGCCGCCCTGGAAGCCTTCGAGCTTCAGTTCCTTCCACAGCGCCGCCGACAAGAAGGCGCCGGCGAAGACGCCGGGCACCAGGCCGAGGTCGAACTTCAGCGCCTGGCCGGGCGGCGACAGCACCAGCATCAGCACGTCGGCCGCCGGGCCGGTGAAGCTCAAGGACTGCACCGGCGGCGTGGTGTCGAAGGCCGCGCGCATCAGATGGTAGGTCACCAGCCAGGCGATGGCCACCATCACGCCGACGCCGATGGCGCCGAACCAGCCCCAGAAGCGCACGCGCTGGCGCCAGCCCCAGAACAGCGCCGCCGCCAGCCACACGGCGCCGAACACCAGGCCGCCGGCGTGGCCGAGGCCGGTGAGGGCCAGCACGTCGCGCGCGCTGGCCTCCACGGTCCACCAGCCGGCGATGGCCTGGCGCAGCGGCGACAGCAGCCCGCCCAGCGCCGACGCCGCGGTGACCGCGAACACCAGCCCCGACAGCAGCGCGCGCAGGTTGCCCTGCGCCGCCAGCACCAGCAGCCGGCTGGAGCAGCCGCGCGCCAGGATCATGCCGGCGCCGAACATCGCCCCGCCGATCAGCGCGCCCGACAGGCTGCCGCGCGCCGACAGCTGGCGCGCGCCGCTCACGTCCAGCCAGCCGGCCACGATGAAGGCCTGCGTCAGCAGCACTGCGGTGGAGAAGGTGAACAGCCACACCGTCAGCCGCCCCTCGCGACTGCCGCCGCGCGCGAACTCGATCACCGCCGAGCGCAGGCAAAAGCGCGAGCGGTGCGCGAAGAAGCCGAACAGCAGCCCGATCAACGCGCCCGCGGCCGCGGCCGTGCCGCCCTCGCCCAAGCGGGCGATGGCGGCCTCGAGCAGGGCGTCGAGCACGGACATCGTTCAATCAGTGATTGCTGATGTTGCGATGATCGCGACTCACAGGCCGCGGCGGCTTGATGCGCATCAACTGAGCATATCGGCCCAGATGTTGCGCGCCCAGCCCTGGTTGTAGACGGCTTCGAGGTCGGAGCGCACGTCGGACACGCCGCCCGAACCGCCGATGGTGCGGAAGGTCTTCTGCGTCGGCACGTACTCGTGCACGCTGGCGACGTGGATCACATGGGTGTCGTCGACGAAGCTCATGCACACGTTGGTCAGCATCGGGTGCGCGTTGACCGGCAGGCCCAGCAGCTCGGCCGTGATCGCCGCGGCCGCCACCTTGGCGTGCGAGTTGGCCATGTGGCCCGACTTGGGCATGCCCTGGGCGATCTGGATCGAGTCGCCGACCACGTGCACGTGCTTCGCGGCGGTGGACTCGAAGCTCAGGAAGTCCACGTGGCACCAGCGCGCATTGGCGTTGGCCAGGCCGGTCTGCACGGCGATCTCGCCGGCGCGCATGGTCGGCAGCACGTTCAGCACGTCGGCCTTGACGTCGTCCTGCACCTCGAACTTGACGGTGTTGGCGGCGGCGTCCACCGCCACCGCCTTGTGCTGCGCGCGGTACTCCACCATGGTCCCGTAGATCTCGGCCCAGGCCTTCTTGAACAGCGGGCCCTTGCTGGTGACGTCGGGGTTGGCGTCGAGGATCAGCACCTTCGAGCGCGGCTTCTCGCGCTTGAAGTAGGCAGCGACGACGCTGGCGCGCTCGTACGGCCCCGGCGGGCAGCGGTACGGCGCCTCGGGGATCACGATGGCGTAGGCGCCGCCGTCGCGCATGGCCTGCAGCTGGCGGCGCAGCGCCACGGTCTCGGGCCCGGCCTTCCAGGCGTGCAGGATGCGCCCTTGCGCGTGCGCGGCCTGCAGGCCCTGCACGCTGTCCCACATCATGTCGACGCCGGGCGACAGCACCAGCTTGTCGTAGCGCAGCGTGCTGCCGTCGTCCAGGCGCAGCTGGCGCTGCTGCACGTCGACCGCGGCGACGCGGCCGCGCACCAGGCGCACGCCGTGGCGCGCCACCAGCTGGTCGTAGCTCAGCGTGATGTCGGCCAGCTCGCGCCGGCCCGAGAGCACGAGGTTGCTGATCGGGCACGACACGAAGGCCGCGTTGGGCTCGACCAGCGTGACGTCGATGCGCCGGTCGGACAGCATGCGCACGTACTTGGCCGCCGTGCTGCCGCCCCAGCCGCCGCCCACCACCACCACCTGCGGCCGCGCCTGGCGGTCGACGCTGGCGCATGCGCCCAAGGCGGCCGCCGGCAGCGCCGCGGCCAGGGACTTCAGGACTCTTCTGCGTTGCATGTCGGTCTGGCCTTTCTCACTTCTGCGCGGCGAAGTAGGCCGCCAGCATCTCGAGCTGCACCTCGCTGTAGCCGCGGGTGATCTGATGCATGATGGTCGCCTTGCGGTCGCCGGTGCGGAAGGCCATCAACTGCGTCAGCAGGTCCTCGCGCGGCCGCCCGGCCAGCGCGACCAGCGCCTCGCCCTGCACCGCGCGGCCATCGGTGCCGTGGCAATGCGCGCAGGTGGCGGCCAGCGAGCGCAGGTACAAGCGCTGGGCCTCGGGCGATGGGGCGGCAGCGGCGGCTGCGGCCGGCGCGGTCTGCGCCGCCACCGGCCCCGCCAGGGCCAGCAGCAACAGGGCGCCGGCGGCGGCGGCGCGGCGCCGGGTCGAAGTTTCGTCTCGCTCGGTCATGGATTTCCCTCTGTCTCCGTCGTGGGCCTCGAATGGCCGTAGGGGTATAGTGTTTCGCAAATATCAGCAAATTCGCATGTAGCGTTATCCCTATGAAAACCCTGGCGTTTCTGGCGTCTCTGCTGGCCGGCGCGCTGCTGCTGCCGGCGCCGGCCGCCGCGCAGCCGGCCACCGTGGCGATGACGGCCGAGCCGGTGGCCACCGACACCTGGTTCGTGCAAGGCCAGGCGGCGATGGGCTCGGCGGCCAACCAGAACTTCATCTCCAACGCCGCCTTCGTGGTCACGCCGGCCGGCGTGCTGGTGGTCGACTCGCTCGGCTCGCCGCCGCTGGCCGAGCGGCTGCTGGCGCTGATCCGCCAGCGCACCCAGGCGCCGCTGCGCTACGTGGTCGTCACCCACTGCCATGCCGACCATTTGTACGGCCTGCAGGTGCTGCAGGCCGCCGGCGCCCGCATCGTGGCGCACGCCGCTTGCCGCGAATACCTCAACAGCGACACCGCGCGGCTGCGCCTGCAGGCCAGCCGCGAGGAGTTGTTCCCCTGGGTCGACGAGCACACGCGGCTGGTGGTGCCCGACCTCTGGCTGGGCGAAGGCGGCAGCGAGAGCGACCTCGTGCTGACGCTGGGCGAGCACCGCTTCACCGTGCGCCATGCCGGCCCCGCGCACACGGCCGAAGACCTGGTGGTGCATGACGCCGCCACCGGCGTGCTGTTCACCGGCGACGTGGTCTTCCGCGGCCGCGTGCCCTTCGTCGGCCAGGCCGACAGCCGGCGCTGGATCCAGGCGCTCGACCGCATGCTGGAGCTCAAGCCGCGGCTGCTGGTGCCCGGCCACGGGCCGGTGTCCAGCCACCCGGCCGACGACCTGCAGCAGACGCGCGACTACCTGGCCTACCTGCGCCAGACCATGGGCGAGGCGGCGCGCAACCTGGAAAGCTTCGACGAAGCGTATGCTCGCGTCGACTGGTCGCGCTTCGCGTCGTGGCCCTTGTTCGCCGCCGTCAACCGCATGAACGCCTACAACACCTTTCTGCTGATGGAGCACGAGACGCGATGAAGGCGCCGTGCTTGCCGGCCGCTTACTTGCTGGCCGCGTGCTGGCTGGCCGCCGGCGCGGCGGTGGCCGACGACAAGCCGGCGAACCCGGCCGTGCCGGCCGAGTTCCGCGGCGCCGACCTCGCGTTGGGCGAGCGGCTGATCCGCGAGCACCGCTGCAGCGAATGCCACATCCGCCGCGTGGGCGGCGACGGCAGCGCCATCTACCGGCCCACCGGCCGCATCGGCCGCCCGGCGGCGCTGCTGGCTATGGTGGAGTACTGCAGCACCGAGCTGAAGCTGCAGCTCTTCCCCGAAGACGTGCAGGCCGTGGCCGCCGTGCTGCAGCGCGACCACTACCGCTTCAAGCCGGCGCCCTGAGCGCGCGGCGCGGCGGGCGCTGCATCACGGACCGGTCTGCCCGTCCATCCGTCCCTGCGCATAAAATCGGCCGCCATGAGCACGCCCCAGGCCGCGCAGTCCGACGCCGTCTTCGAATCGGTGGCCGAGCTGTTCGCGCTGCTGTCCACGCCGGTGCGGCTGAAGATCATTGGCGCGCTGTGCAACGGCGAGAAGAACGTCTCCGAGCTGCTCGCCCAGATCGACACCACGCAGCCCAACATGTCGCAGCACCTGGCCACGCTGTACCGCGCCGGCGTGCTGGGCAAGCGGCGCGACAGCACGCAGATCTACTACCGGCTGCAGAGCGAACGCGTGGCCACGCTGTGCCGCGCCGTCTGCACCCAGGTGGCGATCGAGCTCGACGGCGGCGGCGAAATGCCCAGCAGCGAACGGCTGCTGCCGGCGGCTGCGGTCAATCGTTAAGCGGCGTTTCGGCGTTTCGGCGTTTCGGCGCTGCGGCGCTGCGGCGCTGCGGCGCTTCGGCGCTTCGGCCGTTCAGCGCTTCGGACGTTCAGCGCCGCGCTTCAGCGGCCTTCGAAGCGCGGCGCCCGCTTCTCCGCCCAGGCCGCGCGGCCCTCGGCCAGATCGTGCGACGCGGCGGCGCGCGCCACGTCGCGCTGCAGGTCGTCGGCATCCAGCGCGCCGCGGGCGATGCGGTTCAGGTGCTTCTTCATGCCTTGCACGGCCAGCGGCGCCAGCGCCGCCAGCGCGGCGCACAGCTCGGCGGCGGCGCCGTCCAGCTCGGCGGCGGGCACCAGGCGGCTGAGAAAGCCGATGCGTTGAAGTTCCTCGGCATCCAGGCGTTGCGCCGTCAGGAACAAGCGCTTGGCGGGCTCCAGCCCCAGGCGGCTGACGTAGCGCTCCAGCCCGCGGCGGTAGAAGTGCAGGCCCAGCCGCGCCGCCGGCATGAACAGGTCGACCGCCGGCGTGCCCAGGCGGAAGTCGCAGGCCAGCGCCAGGTCGGTGGCGCCGCCGTAGACGCCGCCTTGCAGCACCGCCACGGTGAGCGGCCGCGCGTCTTCCAGCGCGTTGACCATGGTCTCGAAGTCGGCGGTGCGCGCCGCGCTGATGCTGCCGATGTCGTAGCCGCTGCAAAAATGGCGGCCGCTGCTGCGCAGGCACAACACGCGCACGCTGTGCTCGGCATCCACCCGCGCCAGGTGCGCCAGCACGGTGTCCAGGTCCTGCGGCTGCAGCCGGTTGGCCTGCTGCGGCCGGCGCAGCGTGAGGGTCGCCAGCGCGCCGTCGATCTGCAATTCGGGGGGCTGGCTAATATCCATGTTGGTTTGATGGTGGCGGGCGCCGCCGGCGGCCCGCGGCGCTGATCATTCTAATTTTGGCGACCCGGCGCGCGACGAACGGCGGCGGTGGAGTGACAATCGCGCCGATCAAGACGGCCCCCGGCAGGGAGGAGCGGGGCAAGCAAGGAGCAGTGTCTGATCGATTTTCTTCGTTGGCGACCTTCCTGGGCACTGGACCGCGCGGCCCGCGAACTGGGCCTGGAACTGCAGCCCGAGCAGCGCGAGCGCGTGCTGCACGAACAGCTGCGCATGGTGCTGCTGCACACGCGCTTCGGCACCGTGGCGGCCACGGCTTTCGCGGTGCTGCTGGCGCTGCAGTTCGAGCACGTGCTGCCGGCCGCCCATGCGCAGGCCTGGCTGGTGCTGAAGGTCGGCGTCGCGGCGGCGCGCATCGGCTTGGCGCGCGCCTACGAGCGGCGCGCCGAACAAGGGCTGCCGCGCCGCCGTTGGGAGGCCGCCATCCTGTGGCTGCTGGCGCTCGACGGCGCCGTCTGGGGCCTGGCCGGCTGGCGGCTGGCCGGCGAAACGGTGGCCGTGGTCTCGCTGGCCGTGGCCGCGCTCGACGCGGTGAGCTGCATCGCCACCTTCGGCTTGCAGGTGCGGCTGGCGGCCACCGCGGCCTACGTCGCGCCCATCCTGCTGCCGATGGCGCTGGGCCTGGCGCTGCGCGGCGACGAGATCGCCGTCTTCGCCGGCGTCGGCCAGCTGGTGCTGCTGGGCGTGGTGCTGGCCACCGCGTACGGCGCCTCGCACCGGCTGACCATGGGGCTGCTGCTGCGGCTGCAGGCCGACCAGCTGGTCGCCGAGAAGGAAGCCGCGCTGGCGCTGGCGCGCGAACGCAGCGCCGAGCGCGACCGCTTCCTGGCCAAGGTCAGCCACGAGTTGCGCACGCCGCTGCACGGCATCCTGGGCGTGACGCGGCTGATGCACCTGGAGTCGAGCGACGCCGCCACGCAGCGCCGGCTGGAGCTGATCGAAGGCTCGGGCCGCCAGCTGCAGGCGCTGATCAACGACCTGCTCGACGCCTCGGTCATCGCCGCCGGCCAGTTCACGCTGCACGAGGCCGACTTCGACCTCGTCGAACTGCTCGACCAGGCGGCCGAGGTCTTCGCGCTGCGCGCCGCCGACAAGGGGCTGCAGTTTTCGCGGCAGATCGATCTGCCGCAGCCCTGCTGGCTGCGCGGCGACGCGGCGCGCGTGCGCCAGGTGGTGCACAACCTGCTGGGCAACGCCGTCAAGTTCACGATGCAAGGCCGCGTCACGCTGCGCGCCGGGCGCGACGCCGCCTGGGACCGCTTGCGCATCAGCGTGATCGACACCGGCCCCGGGCTGGCGGCGGCCGATGTGGCGCGCGTGTTCGAGCCTTTCCAGCAGGCCGCCGGCAGCCGCCTGGCCGATGGCGTCGGCCTGGGGCTGACCATCTCGCGCGAGATCGCCGGCGCGATGGGCGGCTCGCTCACCGTGCACAGCACGCCCGGCGAGGGCGCGGCCTTCCACTTCGACCTCAGCCTGCCGGTGGTGCCGGCGCCGGCCCAGCCGCCGCTGTTCGTGCCCGCGCTGCCGGCGCCGCTGCTGCCGCTGCCGCTGCCCCTTGGCCTGCCCGGCCGCGTGCTGGTGGTCGAAGACGACGAGGTCAACGCCGTCATCGTCTGCACGCTGCTCGACGGCCTGGGCGTCAGCAACGAGCGCGTGGCCGATGGCCACCAGGCCGTGCAGCAGGCCTTGCGCGAGCGCGAGCGCCCCGAGCTGGTGCTGATGGACTGCCGCATGCCGGTGCTCGATGGCCTGGCCGCCACCGCCGAAATCCGCCTGCAGGAACGCCGCCGCGGCCTGCCGCGGCTGCCGATCGTCGCGCTGACCGCCGCCTATGGCGACAGCGACCGCATCGCCTGCCTGGCCGCCGGCATGGACCGCGTGATCGGCAAGCCCTTCACGCGGGAGCAGCTTGTGCAGGTGTTGCGCGAGGCAGGGCCGGGAGACTGAGCAAGGCCTGCGCCGGCGCGACCGGCGCGGTGCCGGGCAGCAGGTGCAGGTCGGGATGCCAGGTCTCGACCATGAACTCGTACCAGGGGTGGCGCCGCGCGTGCCAGCGCGGCTCGGCGGCGGCGACGTCGAGCGCCAGCACGTGGTGCAGCAGGCCGCCGGCGTGGGCCAGCGGCACCGGGTGCGAGCCGTTCTCGTCGGCCAGCACGTCGACGAAGCCCAGGCTCTTGTAGATGCGCACCAGCGGCGCGCTGCGCGCACCGATCACCAGGTTGTGGATGTGCCCGGCCAGCGCCAGCATCCAGCACGACTTAAACAGCGCCTGGCGCACCAGCGGATCGGCGCCGCAGCGGATGGCCAGACGCGTGACCTCGGCGCGCGTCTGCGCGGCCAGCGGCGCCGGCAAGGCGACGCTCGCTTCGATCGGCAGCGGCTGCGGGTGGTTGCGCTGGATGCGCGCGGTGCCCACCACGTCGCCGCTGGCCTTGTCGCGGCAGGCCAGCACCGTGACGTGGGCCGCCAGGTCCGACGGGTCGGGCCGCGCCAGCGCCTCGCTCATGGCCGGCTGATCGGGCAGGTGGCGGCCATAGGCCTGGGAGCGCAAGGCACGCACCTCGCGCAGGCTCAATTCGTCCTTCACCGCTGAAACGGTGAAGCCGAGCGGCATCATCACAAAAGACCTCCTGGGTCCCCTCTGTCAACCCCGGCCGGCACGGGTGCCGCTCGAAATTGCAGTTAGCTCTCAGTCCTTCGCCATCGGCTTCGTCAGGCTCGGGCCTGCGATGCTCTGGTTTCAGCTTACCCTGCGCGCCGCGATTTCCACCCCCGCGTTGACCCGCATCCGCGCGATCGGCGCCTCGTCTGTGAGCGGCGCGCAACACCACGGCCGCGCTACCCTTGTTGCTTCGCCCATGCTGACGCTGCACTTCTCCAACCGCATCGAAGCGCTGGCCGGCCGGCTGCTGCAGCGGCTGGCCGCCGCGCCGGACGACGAGCCTGTCGATCCCTTCGCCCCCGTGCAGATCATCGTGCCCGGCACCGGGCTGCGCCGCTGGCTGACGCTGGCGATCGCGCGTGAACAAGGCGTCTGCGCCAACGTGCACTTCGACTTCCTGGCGCAGTGGCTGTGGTTGCAGATCAGCCGCATGCTGCCCGAAGGCGATGGCGTCGAGGCGCGCGCGCCGTCGCCGTTTGATCCAGCTCAATTGGTGTGGCGCATCCACCGCGCGCTGACCGACGCAAGCTGGGTGGCCGCGCAGCCGCGCCTGGCCGAGTACCTGGCGCCGTCCGACGAACTGATGCGTTACGAGCTGGCGCTGCGCATCGCCGCGTTGCTGGAGCCGCTGGTCACCTACCGCGCCGACTGGCTGCGCGCCTGGGCCGCCGGGCGCGACGCCGGCCTGCCGCATAACGGCGACGACGCGCGCGCCGACGAAGCCTGGCAGGCCGCGCTGTGGCGGCGCCTGGTGGCCGAATTGGGCCTCGCCGGCCAGCACCCGATGGCGCAGTTCGCGCAGGCGCTGCAGCAAGGCGGCCGCGCGCTGGCGCGCGAGCGCGGCCTGCCGGCGCAGGTGCACGTGTTCGCGCCGCCGGCCATCGCGCCGCTGCACCTGCAGTTGCTGCAGCAGGTGGCGCGCGTCAGCGAGGTCGAGCTGTACGTGCTGAACCCCTGCCGCGAATACTGGTTCGAGCTGGTCGACCGCCGGCGCTTGAGCCACCTGGCGGTGCGCGGCCGCGACCAGGGCCACGAGGAAGGCAACCGCCTGCTGGCCGCCTGGGGCCGCCAGACGCAGGCGCTGGTCGACGGCCTGGTCGCGCTCGACGGCGACGGCATCAGCGACGACGGCATCTACGTCCCCCACCCCGGCACCAGTGTGCTGGCGCAGGTACAGAACAGCATCCTCGACCTCGTGGAGCTGGCGCCCGGCTCGCTGACGATGGCGCCCGGCGACCGCAGCCTGGAGTTGCACGTGTGCCACTCGCTGACGCGCGAGCTGGAGGTGCTGCACGACCGGCTGCTCGGCCTGCTGGCCGCCGACCCCACGCTGCGCCCCGGCGACATGCTGGTGGTGCTGCCCGACCTGGAAGCCGCGGCACCGCTGGTCGACGCCGTCTTCGGCAGCGCGCCGCCCGAGCGCCACCTGCCCTATGCGCTGACCGGCCGCCGGCGCAGCAGCGTCAGCGCGCCGGCGCGCGCGCTGCTCGACCTGCTGGCACTGCTGGCATCGCGGCTGCCGGTGACGGCCGTCTTCGGGCTGCTGCAGCAGCCGGTGGTGGCGCGCCGCTTCGCGCTGGACGACGAAGACCTGCAGCAGGTGCAGGCCTGGCTGCAGGCCGCCGGCGCACACTGGGGGCTGGACGCCGCGCAACGCGCGCGCGCCGGGCTGCCCGCCGACGCTCGCCATACGTTGGACGATGCGCTCAGCCGGCTGTTCCTCGGCCACGCGCTGCCGCTGCACGGCGCCCAGCCGCTGGCCGGCCTGCTGCCGGCGGCCGACATCGGCGGCAGCGACGCGCTGCTGCTCGGCCGCCTGTGGCGCTTCGTCAAGCGGCTGTCGGCGCTGCACGCCGCGGCCGCCCAGCCGCAGACGCCGGCGGCCTGGGGCGCGCTGCTGCGGCAGGCCATCGACGACTTCATCGCCGTCGCGCCCGACGAGCACGACGACCTGCTGGAGCTGCAGCAGTCGCTGCAGGCGCTGTTGGCCGACCTGCAGGCTGCCGGCGCGCAAGACCCGCTGCCGCTGGCCGTGTGGCGCGCCGCGCTGGCGCGCCAGCTCGACGACCCGGCGCGCGGCGCGGTGGCCGGCGGCGGCGTCACCATCGCCGCGATGAGCCCGCTGCGCAACCTGCCCTTTCGCGTGGTGGCCGTGCTGGGGCTCGACGACGGCGTGTTCCCGTCGCCGCCGCGGCGCGAAGAGTTCGACCTGCTGGCCGCCCACCCGCGCCGCGGCGACCGCCAGCGCCGCGACGACGAGCGCAACCTCTTCCTCGACCTGCTGCTCGCCGCGCGCGAGCACCTGCACCTCAGCCACAGCGGCCGCAGCGTGCGCGACAACGCGCCCCTGCCGCCTTCGGTGCTGGTGGCCGAGCTGCTGGATACGCTGGTGCCGGCCATCGCCGACGACCCGGCCAGCGCGCAAAGCCTGCGCCAGGCGCGCCGCCGGCTGGTGGTCGAGCACCCGCTGCAGCCGTTCGCGGTGGAAGCCTTCTCGCCGCTGGCCGACCCGCGGCTGCGCAGCCACCGCAGCGAGCTGGCCGAGGCACTGCAGGCGCGGTCTCGGCAGCCGGTGGTGGCCGCAGATCACCCGGCCATCGATGACGACGGCGACGATGACGGCGACGGCGACGGCGACGGCGCCGATGACGCTGCACCCGTCCGCCAAGCGCCCTTCTTCGCCGGCCCCTTGTCCGGCGCGGCCGGCGACGACGCCGAGCCGCCCAGCGTGCCGCAGCTGATCGAGTTCTTCCGCAACCCCAGCCGCTACCTGCTGCGCTGCCGCTTGCAGATCGAGCTGCCCTTCGACGACGAGGAACTCGAAGACGACGAGCCCTTCACGGCGGGACGCCGCCAGCGCCTGGCGCTGGCCGAACGGCTGCTGCCGCCCTTGCTAACCTCGGACCTAGACGACCCAACGCTGCGCGCGCGGGCCGAAGCCGGCGTCGACTGGCCGGCCGGCGCCATCGGCCGCCGGCAGCTCGATGCCGAGCTGGCCGCGCTGCGCCGCTTCGCCGCCCATTGGCGGCAGCTGCAGTCGCAGGGCGCCCTGCTCGGCTGGCGCTACGACCGCCTGCAGCCGCGCGACCGGCTGGAAGCCTGGATCCGCCACCTCGCGCTGTGCGCGGCCGAGCCGCCCGCCGGCAGCCAGCCGCGCCGCTGGCTGGCGCTCGACCAGGCGCCGCGCTGGCGCCCGGTGGCGCGCGCCGCCGAGCACCTGGCCGACTTGCAGGCGCTGTACCGACAGGGCCAGCAGACGCCGCTGCCTTTCTATCCGCGCACCTCGTGGGCCTGGGTCGAAAGCGGCGGCAGCGAGCGCGCCGCGCGCGCGGCCTGGGCGCCGGCGCGCGACGGCGTCTGGGGCGACTCGCAGGACCGCGCCGTCCGCCTGGCGCTGCGCGGCCGCGCCGGCGACCCGCTGGACGAGCGCTTCCGCGAGCTGGCCGAGGCCGTCTTCCGCCCGTTGATCGACCACACTGAAGGCGACCCCACCGAAGGCGACCCCAGCGAGGGCGACCCCACCGAGGGCGACCCCACCAAGGGCGCGCCATGAGCAGCGCCCAAGCCTTCGACGTCTTCACCGCGCCGCTGGAGGGGCTGACGCTGATCGAAGCCTCGGCCGGCACCGGCAAGACCTGGACGCTGTGCGGCCTGTACCTGCGCCTGCTGCTGGAAAAGCGGCTGACGGTGCAGCAAATCCTCGTCGTCACCTTCACCAAGGCCGCCACCGCCGAATTGCGCGAGCGCATCCGCGACCGCGTGGCCGACGTGCTGGCCGCGCTGCGCGCGGCCGGTGGCGATGGCGTTGGCCATGACGACGTCTTCGTGCAAGGCCTGCTGCAGAGCGTGCGCCGCGTCGTCGTCGGCGTCGGCACCGACGACGACGCGACGCTCGCGCTGCGCTTGCAGCAGGCGCTGCAGGCCTTCGACGAAGCCGCGATCTTCACCATCCACGGCTTTTGCCAGCGCGCGCTGGCCGACACGCCTTTCGCCAGCGGCGCGCCGCTGGTGCAGGAACTGCTGACCGACGACGGCGAGCTGCGCCTGCAGGTCGCGCAGGACTTCTGGCGCCGCCGCGTCAGCGGCCAGCCCGCGCTGCCGCCGGCGCTGGCCGCGGCGCTGCTGCGCGCCGGCGACACGCCCGAGCGCTGGGCCCGGCTGCTGCAGCGGCGCGTGGCCAAGCCCTTGTCCAAGCTGCTGTGGCCCGACTTCGCCGCCCTGCCCGCGGCCGCCGACGAGCCGGCGCTGCAGCGGGCCTTCGACGCCGCCCGCGCCGCGTGGGCGGCCGACCGCGACGGCATCGTCGGCTGCGTGATCGACGCGCTGCCGTCGCTGAACAAGCGCTCGTACAAGCCCGAGGCGGTGGCCAAGGCCGCCGCGCAGTGGGACCAGTGCTTTGCCGCCGGCGATGCCTTCGCGCTGCCCGCCGACGGCAAGCCGCTGGACCTGCTGGCCAGCGCCCGGCTGCAGCCCAACAAGGGCCGGCCGCCGCCGCGCGCGCACCCCTTCTTCGCGCTGGCGCAAACGCTGCTGGAACGCAGCCGACGGGCCGCCGACGCCGCGCGGCTGCAGCGCCTGGCGCTGCTGCGCGACTGGCTGGACCAAGGCCCCGGCGCCTTGCGCGCGCTCAAGCGCGAACGCCGCGTGGTCGGCTTCGACGACCTGCTGCTCGACCTGCAGGCGCGCCTGGCCGGGCCCGCCGGCGCACGCCTGGCCGCCGCGCTGCGCCAGCGTTATCCGGCCGCGCTGATCGACGAGTTCCAGGACACCGATCCGTTGCAGTTCGAGATCATCCAATCGCTGAACGGTGCCCCCAGGTCCGGGCCTGCGGCCCGGCCCGCCCCCCGCGGGGGTCTGAGCAGCCCGGCAGAGCCGGATCTGCTCAGCGATCCGCAAAGCACGCTGTTCCTCGTCGGCGACCCCAAGCAGGCGATCTACGGCTTTCGCAACGCCGACCTGCACACCTACCTGCAGGCGCGCGCGCAGGCCGGGCACGTCAGCACGCTGACCTCGAACCAGCGCTCCACGCCGGCGCTGCTGCAGGGGCTCAACGCCTTGTTCGGCGCCAACCCGCGCGCCTTCGTGCTGCCGGGGCTGGACTACCACCCGGTGGCCGCCGGCGCCAAGCCGCGGCCCGTGCTCGACGACCGCAGCGGCACGCCGCCCGCCGCGCTGCAACTGTGGCAGTTGCCGCTGGCGGCCGACGGCCTGCCATGCCCCAAGCCGCAGGCCGCGCAACGCGCCGTGCAGGCCTGCGCCGACGAGATCGCCCGGCTGCTGGCCGCCGCGCAGCAAGGGCTGCTGCTGCTCGACGGCCGGCCGCTCGACGGCGGCGACATCGCGGTGCTGGCGCGCACGCACCGCCAGGGCGCGGCCATGCGCCAGGCGCTGGCGGCGCGCGGCGTCGGCAGCGTGGAACTGTCGCAGGCCAGCGTGCACGCCAGCATCGACGCCGAGGAACTGGAACAGGTGCTGGCCGCCGTGCTGCAGCCCACGCGCAGCGCGCTGCTGCGCGCCGCGCTGGCGACCGGGCTGATGGGCTGGGACGCCGCGGCGCTGCAGGCCCTGGCCGCCGACGAAAGCGCGCAGGCCGCGCAAGCCGCTCGCTTCGCCGGTTATCGCGCGCACTGGCTGCAGCGCGGCATCGGCCCGATGCTGCGCGCCTGGATGGCGGCCGAGCAGGTCGACCGCCGGCTGCTGCAAGGCCCCGACGGCGAGCGCCGGTTGACCAACGTGCTGCACCTGGCCGAGCGGCTGCAGGCGGCTGCCGCCCAGCACCCGGCGCCGGAAGCGCTGTGGCGCTGGCTGCAGCAGCAGCGCCGCCACCCCGGCGGCGACGACAGCGCGCAGCTGCGCCTGGAATCCGACCGCAGCCTGGTGCAGATCGTCACCATCCACAAGAGCAAGGGGCTGGAGTACCCCATCGTCTTCTGCCCCTGGCTGTGGCAGGGCGCGTCGCCGGCGCCGCGCGGCGATGGCGACGGCATCGACCACCACGACGCGCAGGGCCGGCCGCTGCTGGACTTTGCCGCCGCCGCCGACGACCCCGCGCTGAAGGCCGCGCTGGCGCGCGAGCGCCTGGCCGAAGACCTGCGCCTGATCTACGTGGCGCTGACCCGCGCGGTGCACCGCTGCGTGCTGGTGCAAGGCCTGTACCGCGCCGGCCCCGGCAGCGGCGAACGCGAAGGCCGCCGCAGCCCGCTGAACTGGCTGGCGGCCGGTGGCGGCAGCGCCGTCGACGACTTCATCGCCGACGGGCTGGCACCGGCCGCCATCGCGGCGGGCTGGGCGGCGCTGGCCGCGGCCGCGCCGCAGGCCATCGGCGCGTCGCCGCTGCCCGCGCCAGGCCGCGCCACCGTGCTGCCGCCACCGCCCGCGCCGCCGCAACTGCTGGCGCTGCCGGCGCCGCCGCTGCCGCCGGCCTGGTGGATCGGCAGCTACAGCAGCCTGGTGCAAGGCCTGCCGCAGGACGCCGCGGCGCCCGACCACGACCAGCGCCTGGCGCCGCCGGCTGCAACGGACGACATCACCGGCTCGGGCGAAGGCCCCGCGGCCGCTGCCAGCGCCGACGCGACGACCGACCCCGACGACATCCTGCACTTCCCGCGCGGCCCGGCGGCCGGCGAATGCCTGCACCGCGCCTTCGAGCTGGCCGATTTCGACCGCCCCGACAGCTGGCCCACCGCCGCCGCCACCGCCTTGCGCGAACACCCGCAACCGGCGGCCGCCGGCGCCGACCCGGCGCGCCACGCCCGCCAGTTGCAGCACGCGCTGAGCGACGTGCTGCACACGCCGCTGCCGGCGGCCGACGGCACGGCGTTGCGCCTGGCCGAGCTGCCGCGCCGGCGGCGGCTGGTCGAGCTGGAGTTCCACCTGCCGGTCGGCCGCCTCACGCCCGCCGGCCTGAACGCCGTGCTGCAGGCCCATGGCCACCGGCCGCAGCCGCTGGCGTTCGGCATGCTGCACGGTTATCTGCGCGGCTTCATCGACCTGGTGTTCGAGCACCGCGGCCGCTGGTACATCGTCGACTGGAAGTCCAACCACCTCGGCTGGCGGCCGGCCGACTACGCCGCGCCGTCGCTGGCGCGCGCGATGGACGGTCATGCCTACGGCCTGCAGGCCTTGCTGTACGCGCTGGCGCTGCAGCGCTACCTCGGCCGGCGGCGGCGCGACGACCAGCCCACGCCCGCGCTCGGCGGCGTGATGATGCTGTTCGTGCGCGGCCTGCGTCCGGGCTGGCGCCAGGCCGACGGCAACCCCTGCGGCCTGGTGCACCTGCAGCCGCCGCCGGCGCTGCTGCACGACTTGTCGGAGCTGATCGCATGACCGCCGCGGCCGACGATTTCGATGGTCCCGACGACGCCGTCGCCGACCTCGACGCCCTCGACGACCTGGCCGAGGGCCTGGCCGACCACGTCGAACGTTGGGCGCTGGCGCTCGGCGGCGCGCCGGGCCCAGCGCGGCTGGCGGCCGAGGCGGCGCGGCGCTTGAGCCTGGCGCAGCGCCAAGGCCACGTCTGCCTGGAGCCCGCCGCGCTGGCCGGCATCGACCGCGCGGCGCTGCTGGCCAGCGCCGTGGTCGGCACGCCGCGCGGCGCGCCGGGCCTGCCGCTGTTGCTGGACGACGCCGGCCGCCTGTACCTGCAGCGCGACTTCGGCGACGAGCAGCGCCTGGCCAACCGCCTGCTGCTGGCCGCGCGCGCCGCGCCGCAGCCCATCGCGCCGGACTTGCGCGATCTGTTGCAGCGGCTGTTCGATCGCCCGGATGCCGGCGTGGATGACGGCATGAATGACGGCGCGGTCGACTGGCAGCAACTCGCCGTCGCGCTGGCGCTGCGGCAGCGGCTGGTGCTGGTCAGCGGCGGCCCCGGCACCGGCAAGACCAGCACCGTGCTGCGGCTGCTGGTCTGCCTGCTGGCGCAGGACCCGGGCTGCCGCATCGCGCTGGCCGCGCCCACCGGCAAGGCGGCGGCGCGCATGGCCGAGGCGCTGGCCCAGCGCGCGGCGGCGCTGCCGCCCGGTTTGCCGGCCGAGCTGCTGGAACGGCTGCCGCGCCAGGCGCTCACGCTGCACCGGCTGCTGGGCGCACGGCCCGACGGCAGCTTCGCGCACGACGCCGAACGGCCGCTGGCCATCGACGTGCTGGTGGTCGACGAAGCCTCGATGCTGGACGCCGCGCTCGCCGCGCGGCTGCTCGACGCCGTGCCGCCGCAGGCCCGCATCGTGCTGCTGGGCGACCAGGACCAGCTGGCCGCGGTGGAGGCCGGCGCCGTGTTCTCCGAGCTGAGCGCCGACCCCTCGCTGAGCGAGCCCTGCCGCCAGGCGCTGGCCGAGGCCTGCGGCATCGCGGCCGATGCCTTGCAGACGCCGCCGCCGCGCCGCGTTGGCGGCGCTCGGCAAGACGGCCTTGGCGGCGCTCGGCCGCCCGGCCGCCGCGGCGCCTTGCAAGACACCACCGTCTGGCTGCAGCGCAACTACCGCTTCGGCGCCGGCTCGGCGATCGGCCGCCTCGCCGCGCAGGTCAACGCCGGCCGCACCGCCGACGCACTGGCCACCTTGCGCGCCGGCAACCCCGCGCTGCGCTGGCTCGACGACGGCGGCCCCGCGCCGTCCGCGGCGACGATGGCCGCTTGCATAGACGGTTATGCGGGCTACCTCGACGCGCTGCGCGCCGGCGTGGCCGACCCGGCCGTGCTGCTGGCCTTGTTCGACGGCTTTCGCGTGCTGTGCGCGCGCCGCGACGGCCCGCGCGGCGCCGCGGCGCTGAACGACCGCCTCGACGCCGTGGCCCGCCAGGCTGGCGCGCGGGCCGCGGCCTGGGCCGGCCCCTGGTACCCCGGCCGCCCGGTGCTGGTGCTGCGCAACGAGCCGGCGCTGCGGCTGGCCAACGGCGACGTCGGCCTGGCGCTGCCCGATGCCGAAGGCCGGCTGCAGGTGGTCTTCGCACTCTCCGACGGCGCGCTGCACCGCGTGGCGCCGGCGCGGCTGCCGGCGCACCAGAGCGCTTTCGCGCTGACGGTGCACAAGGCGCAGGGCTCGGAGTTCGACGCCCTGCTGCTGCTGATGCCCGAGCGGCGCAGCGCCGTCGCCACGCGCGAGCTGCTGTACACCGCCGTCACCCGCGCGCGCCGCCGCGTCACCGTGGCCGGCAGCGCCGCGGTGCTGGGCTCGGCGCTGCAGCAGCCGACGCGGCGACACTCGGGGCTGCTCGCCCGCATCGAAGACGCCGCCCCCCGATGATCAGACTGCTGCACACCGCCGATTGGCAGATCGGCCGCACCTACGGCTTCCTCGACGCCGACGACGCCGCCGCGCTGGCCGACGCGCGGCTGGCCGCCGTCGAGCGCATTGCGCAGGCCGCGGCCGCGGGCGGCGCCGATGCGGTGCTGGTGGCCGGCGACGTGTTCGACGCGCAGGCCTTGTCGTCGCGCAGCATCCGCCGCCTGTTCCATGCATTGGAAAGTTATGCCGGTCCCTGGGTGATGATCGCCGGCAACCACGACGCCGCGCTGAGCGAAGGCGTGTGGGCCGAGGCGCAGCGCCTGGCCGTGGTGCCGCCCCACGCGCGCCTGATGCTGCAGCCCGGCGTGCTGGAACTGCCGGCGCAGCGCCTCGCGCTGCTGTGCGCGCCGCTGACGCAGCGCCACACGCCCGACGACGGCACCGCCTGGTTCGACCACGCCGACACGCCCGCGGGCTGGCTGCGCGTGGGCCTGGCGCACGGCGCGGTGCAAGGCCTGCTGGCCGACGACATCGACGCCGCCAACCCGATCGCGCCCGACCGCGCGGCGCGCGCCAAGCTCGACTACCTGGCGCTCGGCGACTGGCACGGCACGCGGCGCATCGACGATCGCACCTGGTACAGCGGCACGCCCGAGCCCGACCGCTTCAAGGACAACGCCGCCGGCCAGGTGCTGTGGGTCGAGCTGGACGGCCCCGGCGCGCCGCCTCGCGTGCAGCCGCAGGCCATCGCGCAACACCGCTGGCGGCGGCTGCCGCGCGCGCTGGCGAGCGGTGGCGATGTCGACGCGCTGCGCGCCGAGCTGGCCGACGCCGGCCGCGGCGACGTGCTGCAACTCGTGCTGCAAGGCACGCTGGACCTCGCCGCGCACCAGGCGCTGCAGCAGTTGCTCGACGAGACCCAGGCCCGCGTGCGCAGCCTGCTGGCCGAGCGCGACGGCCTGCGCCTGGCGCCCACCGCCGACGACATCGCCGCGCTGCAGGCCGAGGGCTACCTCGGCACGCTGATCGCCGAGCTGCGCGACACGCGCGCCGGTGCCGGTGCCGACGCCGATGCCGGTGCCAATCCCAATCCCAATCCCAATTCCAATTCCGACACCGCGCAAGACGCGCTGGCGCTGCTGACGCAACTGCTGGCCGACCGCCGCGCGCGCCGGCCCGGGCCCGCCGCGCCGGAGGCCGCGCGATGAGGCTGACGCGGCTGCGCGTGGCCGAGCTGCGCGCCTTTCGCCAACCGTTCGAACTGGCCGCGCTGCAGCCAGGGCTCAACATCGTGGCCGGCCGCAACGAGGCCGGCAAGAGCAGCCTGGTGCGCGCCATCCGCGCCGCCTTCCTGGAGCGCCACCGCAGCACCGCCGTCGAAGACCTGCGGCCTTACGGCGACGCCGCGGCCGCGCCCAGCGTCGAGTTGGACTTCGACATCGGCGGCACCGCCTACGCCTTGCGCAAGAGCTTCCTCGGCCGCAAACGCTGCGAGCTGCGCATCGCCGGCAGCCGCCGGCTCGAAGGCCAGGCGGCCGAAGACCATCTGGCCGAGCTGCTGGGCTTCGGCTTCGCGCCCAAGGGCGCCAACCGCGACGAATTTCTCGGCCTGCCCGGCCTGCTGTGGGTCGAGCAGGGCAGCGCCGGCGAACTGGCGGCCGCCGTCGGCCATGCGGCGCCGCAGTTGCAGCGCTCGCTGCAGCAATCGGTCGACGATTCGATCGCCGCGCTCTCGGCCGGCGACGGCGACGAGCTGATCGAGCAGGTGCGCAACCTGCGCGCCGATTGGCTGACGGCTACCGGCAAGCCCCGTGGCACGTTGTTGCAGGCGCATGACGACGCCGCCGCGCGGCAGGCCGAGGTGGCGGCGCTGCAGGCCGCCGCCACGGCGTACCGCCGCCAGGTGGACGAACTGCGCACGCTGCGCGACGAACACGCCGCCGCCCAGCGCGACGCGCCCTGGGCCGAACTGCGGCAGCGTCAGCAGCAGGCCGAGGACGCCTGGCGCGCCGCGCAAGGCCTGGCCGCCGAACACGCGGCGCGGCGCGACGAACTGCAACAAAAACAGGCGCTGCAGGAACTGCTGGTGCAGCAGCTGGCCGCCGCCGCGCGCCAGGCCGCCGACCTGCAAGCCCGCGGCACCGCCGCGCAGGCCGCGGCGCGGGCGCTGCAGCAGGCCACCGCCGCCGAGCAAGGCGCACGCGCCGCCCACGCGGCGGCCGCCGAACAGGCGCGCCGGGCCCAGGCCACGCTGGCGCTGGCCCGCCAGGAAGACAGCCGCGCCCAACTGTCGACGCAACTGGCCATGGCGCGCCAGCGTAGCGCGGAGGCCGCCACGCGGCTGCAGCAAGCGCAAGGCGAGGCCGCGCGCGCCGCCGAGCTGCGCCGCGCCGCGGCGGCCGCCGCCATCGAGCCGCAGGACCTGCAGGCGCTGCGCGAGCGCGCCGCGCGGCTGCAGGCGCTGGCCATCCGCCAGTCGGCCATCGCCACGCGGCTGCAGTTCGAGTTGCTGCCCGGCGCCGCGCTGCGGCTCGACGGCGAAGCGCTGCAAGGCCATGGCGAACGGCTGCTGCTGGCACGCGGCGAACTGCAGATCGCGCAGGTGGGCCGGCTGGTGATCAGCCCCGGCGGCCCCGACCTCGCCGAGCTGGCGGCCGAGCAGCAGCGGCTGCAGGGCGAGCAACAGGCGCTGCTGCAGCGCCTGGGCTTGGCCGACCTCGACCAGGCCGAGGCCCGCGCCCAGGCCCGGCACGACGGCCTGCAGGCGTCCGAGGCCGCGCAGCGGACCCTGGCCGTGCTGGCGCCGCAGGGGCTGGACAGCCTGCAGGCCGCGCTGGACGCGGCCGACGCGCAACGGCAGGCGACGGAGGGCGCGCTGGCGCAACTGCCGCCGCCGGCCGCCGACGCGCCGCCGCTGGCCGCCGCGGCCGCGGCGGTCGATGCCGCGCAGCAGGCGGCCACGGCCGCCGCCGCGGCGCTGGAGCAGACGCGCCGCCAGCTGGCCGCCGACGCCAGCGAGCAGCAATCCGCCGAACGTGAACGCCAGGCGCTGGCCGCCTTGCTGGACAGCGCCGAGCACCGCACGCGCAACGAGCAAGCGCAGGCCCGGCTGGCCGCCGGCCACCAGCAGGCCGCCGCGCTGCAGGCCACGCTGCAGGCGCTGCAGCAGCGGCTGGACGGGCAGCGGCCCGACATCCTGCAGCAGGACATCGAGCGCCTGCGCCGCAGCGCCGAGCAGGCGCAACAAACCTTCCAGTTGCGCGGCATCCGCATCGCCCAGCTCGAAGCGACGCTGGCCGCCGCCGGTGCGCAAGGGCTGGACGAGCAGTTGGCGCAAGCCCAGCAGGCGCTGCAGCAGGCCACGCGCCGGCATGCCGAGCTGCAGCGCCGCGCCGCCGCCGCCGACCTGTTGCTGCAGCGGCTGACGCAGCACCGCCAGGCCTTCGCGCAGCGCCTGCGCGCGCCGCTGCTGCGCCACCTCGACCGGCTGCTGCCGCTGCTGCTGCCCGGCGCGCGGCTGGACCTGGACGAGCAGCTCGTGCCGCAGATGCTGAGCCGGCCGGCCGACGAGGCGGGCGACGCCGAGCTGGCGCCGCTGGCATCGCTGAGCCACGGCGCGCGCGAGCAGATCGGCGTGGCCGTGCGCATCGCCTGCGCCGACTGGCTGCGCGAGGCCGGCCGGCCGACGCTGCTGATGCTGGACGACGCGCTGACGCACAGCGACGACGAGCGCCTGGCGCGCATGAAGCGGCTGCTGTTCGACGCCGCCTCGCGCCACCAGGTGCTGCTGTTCACCTGCCACGCGGCGCGCTGGCACGACATGGGCGTGCCGCTGCTGAGCATCGAGCGCCGAGCGGCGGGATAAGGCGGGGTAAGGCGGGGTAAGGCGCGGTAACGCGGCGGGACGACGCCGCGCCGTCGCGCACAATGCGCCGGTCCGATCCCAGGGGAGTTTTCATCATGAACCGCAAGGCGATCTTCGCCGCCGGCGCCGTCGCGGCGCTGGCGGCCTTGGGGGCCAGTGCGCCCGCCGGCGCCACGCTGGGCGAGCCGCTCGCTTCGGTGGCCAGCACGCGCAGCCAGTTGCGCGCCGTCAGCGCCAAGACGGCGCAGCGCGCCGGCTACCGCGTGCACGAGTCGACGCTGCCCTCGGGCACCGTGGTGCGCGAGTACACCGACGCCGCCGGCCTGGTCTTCGCGGTGAGCTGGGAAGGCCCGTTCCAGCCCAACCTGAAAGCGCTGCTGGGCAGCCACTTCCAGCGCCTGCAGGCCGCCGGCCGCGAGCCCCACCCCGACCACCGCCGGCTGGCGGTGCGCGAGCCGCAACTGGTGATCGAGTCCGGCGGCCGCATGCGCGCCTTCCGCGGCCAGGCCTACCTGCCCGAGCAGACGCCGGCGGGCTTCAGCTTCGAGGAGAACGCGCAATGAGCCCCCAGGCCGCCCAGGCCGCCCTGGCCGCCCTGGCCGCCCTGGCCGCCCAGGGGGCGAATGCCCTCCCGGAGGGACCACACCACGCGTGCCGGGTGCACCATGCGATCGGCGCTCGTCGAACGTTGGCAGGCGGGCTGCTGGCGCTGGCGGCGGCGCTGTTGTCGGCCTGCGGCGGCGGCGGCAGCAGCACGGGCGGCAGCGGCAGCAACGACAACGTGCAGTCCATCCAGGTGGGCGCCGACCTCAACGGCAACTTCGTCAACATCGTCACCACCTCGGTGACCATCTGCGTGCCCGGCACCAGCAACTGCCAGACCATACCCAACGTGCACGTCGACACCGGCTCCACCGGGCTGCGCCTGCTGGCCTCGGCCGTGCGCCTGGGCCTGCCCACGGTGGCCGGCAGCAGCGGCAGCCGCCTGCACAGCTGCACCGCGTTCGCCGACGGCGTGACCTGGGGCCCGCTGGCCGCGGCCGACGTGCGCCTGGGCAACCAGACCTCGGCGACGGTGTCGATCCAGCTCATCAAGGACGGCAGCGACGGCGCTGCGCTGCCGGCCGACTGCGCCGACAAGGGCACCGTGCAGGACAGCGTCGCGCTGCTAGGCTCCAACGGCGTGCTGGGCGTCGGCGTGTTCCAGGAAGACTGCGGCAGCACCTGCGTCGGCACGCCGGTCGGCCTGTACTACGCCTGCACGGCCGCCGGCGCCTGCAGCGACAGCGTGGTGGCGCTGGCCACGCAGATCCGCAACCCGGTGGCCGCGCTGGCGGCGCACAACAACGGCGTGCTGCTGCAGTTACCGGCCATTCCCGCCACCGGCGCCGCGTCGGCGACGGGCAACCTGATCTTCGGCATCGGCACCAGCAGCAACAACGTGCTCGGCGGCACGCCGATCACGGTGCCGGCCAGCGGCGCGCGCGCCGGCTACTTCACCGCCAGCTACAACGGCCGCACGCTGGCCAACAGCTTCATCGACAGCGGCTCCAGCGTGCACTTCGTCGACGACGCCAGCATCCCCGCCTGCACCGGCAACCTGGCCGACTGGTACTGCCCCGGCTCGGCCAACGCGCTGTCGGCGCTGACCTTCAACGTCACGCTCACCGGCAGCAACGGCGCGTCGACCACCACCAGCTTCTCGATCGCCAACACGCAATACCTGTTCAGCCAGCCCGGCTCGGCCGGCCTGTGGGCCTTCAACAACCTCGGCGCGCCGGCCGGCGGCACCTTCGGCGCCTCGCTCGACCTCGGGCTGCCGTTCTTCTTCGGCAAGACCGTGTTCACCGCGATCGAGCAGCGCAGCACGCCCTACGGCACCGGGCCGTACTTCGCGTTCCAGGCCTATCCATGAGTCAGCCGCTGTCCATCGGCGCTGTCCATCGGCGCTGTCCATCGGCGCTGTCCATCGGTCTCCCGCGGGCCGAGCGCCGGGCCGCGCCCCGAGGCGGCGCAGGCGCTCGACCTGCCGGCCGCGCTGCTCGAAGAGCACGGCGCGGCGATGCATCCATGAACCGGAGAACCCTCATGCGCCCCTTCATCGCCCTTCTCGCGCTGGCCGGCGCCTCGCTGGCCGCCACGGCCGCGCCGCCGAGCGACGAGTCGATCGTCACGCTGCTCAAGGTCACCAAGGCCGAGTCGCTGCTCGACAGCGTCTACGCGACGCTGGAGCCGGCCATGAAGCAGGCCATGCAGCAGGCCACCGCGGGCAAGACGCTGAGCGCCGAACAGCAACGCGTGATGGACCTGGCGCCGCAGCGCCTGAGCCAGGTGCTGCGCAGCGAGCTGAGCTGGGCGACGCTGCAGCCGATGCAGGTGGCGATCTACCGCGAGAGCTTCGACCAGGACGAGATCAACGGCCTGATCGAGTTCTACAGAAGCCCGCTCGGCCAGCGCTTCGTCAACAAGATGCCGCTGGTGACGCAGAAGTCGACGGCGGCCATGCAAGTCCACATGCAGCAGGTGCTGCCCAAGCTGAAGGCGGCGATGGACCAGGTGCTGGCCGAGGCGAAGCTGGGGGCGACGAAGTGAGGGCCGAAGCGCCGGCCGCGCCGCCGGTCAAGGCCTGCGGTGCCGCTCGCGGATGCCGACGCGGCGCTGGTCGATGACCCGGCGCTGACCCACCGGGCGTTCGGTCCTACCCCGCCCTACCCAACACCCACCACCGGCCGCCGCCCGAACCAGGGCCGCGCCCGTTCGAGCTGCCCGGCCAGCCGGAACAGCAGCGCCTCGTCGCCGGCGCGAGCGGCGAACTGCACGCCGATCGGCAGGCCGTCGGGCGACCAGAAGAGCGGCAGCGACGCCGCCGGTTGGCCGCTGGCGTTGAAGGGGTAGGTGAAGGGCAGGAAGGCGAGCAGGCGGTCGAACCAGGCGTCGACGTCGCTGGAGCGGATGTCGAAGTGGCCGATCGGCAGCGGCGGCTGCGCCAGCGTGGGGGTCAGCCAGGCGTCATAACGCTCGAAGAAGGCGGCCAGGCGGCGGCCCTGGCGGTGCATGGCGTGCAGCGCGGCCACCAGGTCGGCGGCGCTCAGGCGGCGGCCCTCCTCGGCCAGCGCGGCGCTCAGCGGCTCCACCTGGTCCGGCCGCGGCCGCGCGCCGCCGGTGGCGCGGCGGATGTTAGCGTCGGTGTTGGCCGCAAATGCCTGGCGGAAGGCGCGCGCCAGCGCCTCGGCGTCGAAGTCGGGCGACGCTTCCTCGACCTCGTGGCCCAACGATCGACACAAGGCGGCGGCATCGTCGACCGCGGCCACGCAGTGCGGGTGCAGCGGCACGCCGCCGGGCGCGCGGCGCGCGAAGGCGATGCGCAGGCGCCCCGGGTCGGCGCCGACCTCGGCCAGCCAGGGCCGCCGCGGCGGCGGCGCCGTGTAGGGGTCGCCGGGCAAGGGGCCGGCGGTGGCGTCCAGCAGCGCCGCGCTGTCGCGCACGCTGCGGCTGACCACGTGCTGCACGGCCAGGCCCGACAAGCCTTCGCCGCCCTCGGGGCCGGCGGTGATGCGCGCGCGCGTCGGCTTCAGGCCGAACAGCCCGCAGGCCGAGGCCGGGATGCGGATCGAGCCGCCGCCGTCGGTGGCGTGCGCCGCCGGCACCAGGCCGGCGGCGACCGCAGCCGCCGCGCCGCCGCTGGAGCCGCCGGGCGCCAGGTCCGCCCGCCAGGGATTGCGCGTGATGCCGTAGAGCAGCGATTCGGTGGTCGGCGAAAGGCCGAACTCCGGCGAGTTGGTCTTGCCGACGATCACCAGCCCGGCGCGCCGGTAGCGCGCGACGATCTCGCTGTCCGCCGCTGCCGTGTTATGTGAGTACAGCCGCGAGCCGAAGGTCGTGGCCGTGCCGGCGACCGAGGCCACCAGTTCCTTGACGAGGAAGGGCACGCCGCGGAACGGGCCGTCGGGCAGGCCTTGCGCGACGGCGGCGCGCGCAGCGTCGAACAGCGGCGTGACGACCGCGTTGAGCGCCGGGTTGCGCGCCTCGATGCGCTCGATCGCGGCCTGCAGCAACTCGGGCGCCGAGACCTCGCCGCGCCGCAGCAGCGCCGCCAGGCCCAGGCCGTCGTGCGCCTCGTAGTCGATCATGGCTTGCGGGCGGCGCCGCTCAGCTCGTCGTAGATCTGCAGCGTCAGCCGGCCCAGCTCGGGGTCGGCGCGGGTCTGCACGCCGCGCGGGCGCGCGATGGCGACCGTGTGCACGCTGGTCACGCGCCCCGGCCGCGGCGACAGCACGACGATGCGGTCGGCCAGGAAGGCCGCCTCGGGAATCGAGTGGGTGACGAAGACGATGGTCTTGCGCTGGCCGGCCGGCGCGCCGCCCTGGCCCCAGATGCGCAGCAGCTCGAGGTTCATCTCGTCGCGCGTCATCGCGTCGAGCGCGCCGAAGGGCTCGTCCATCAGCAGGATGGGCGGGTCGAGGATCAGCGCGCGGCACATCGAGGCGCGCTGCTGCATGCCGCCCGACAGCTCGCCCGGCCGCTGCTGCGCGAAGTCGGCCAGGCCCACCAGCGCCAGCAGTTCCAGCGCGCGCTCGCGGTAGCGGCGCGGGTCCAGCCCCGACAGCTCGGCCGGCAGCAGCACGTTGTCGAGCACGCTGCGCCACTTCAGCAGCACCGCGGACTGGAACACCATGCCCACCGTCGACAGCGGGCCGGTGACGGGCTTGCCGTTGACCGTGACGCGGCCGCTGCTGGCCGGCCGCAGCCCGGCGATGATGCGCATCAGCGTGGACTTGCCGCAGCCGCTGGGGCCGACCAGCGCGATGAACTCGCCATCGGCCACCGTCAGCGAGATGCCGCGCAGCGCCTCCACCGGGCCGCTGGCGGCGCGGTAGACCATGCCGACGTTGTCGACCTCGATCACTTGGCGGTCACTTCGCCGGCACCGGCATCGCCACCTTGGTCAGGAAGTCCATCGTGTAGACCTCCTTGCAGTCGACCTTGCGCGGCAGCCCCATGTAGGTGTTGATGAGGTCGACCGAGGCGCACATCTTGGCCTCGTCGATCCAGCCGATGCCGCTGGCCGCGTAGCGCGGCGTGCGCAGCAGGTCGATGCCCAGCATCATGTTGGGCTCGATGATGGCGAGGTCGATCTCGGGCACGCGCTTCTTGAAGATCGCCAGCGCCGCCTTGGGGTCGGCCATCACGTCGCGCCAGCCCATGTAGCTGGCTTCCAGGAAGGCGCGCAGCGCCTTGGGGCGCTCCTTCATCGTCTTCTCGCTGGCGATGATGGACATGCTGTACAGCTCGAAGCCGAAGTCGGACCACGGCAGCATCAGCACCTGGTCGCCCAGCGCCTTGGTCATGAACGGCAGCCCGGTGGTGTAGTCGCCGACCACGTCGACGCGCTTCTCGGCCAGCGCCGCCACCTTGGCGGTGGGCTCGATGTTGACCCAGGTGACCTTGGCGGGGTCGATGCCGTTGAGCTTGGCGAACGCCGGCCAGGCCTGGCGCTGGCCGTCGCCCGGCGGCGCGCCGACGGTCTTGCCTTCCAGGTCCTTCGGCTTGGTGACCGGCTTGTCCTTGCGGCTGTAGAAGTTGAGCGGCGTCTTGTCGAACACCATGCCCACCATCTTGATGCGCGCGCCGCGCGCGGTGGCGGCCAGCACCGGCACCGCGTCGGCCAGGCCGGCATCGGCGCGGCCGGTGTCGACCTTGGCGATGGCGTCGCCCGAGCCCTTGCTGTTTTCCAGCGTCACGTCGAGCCCGCGCTGCGCGTAGTAGCCCTTGTCCAGCGCCACCCAGTAGGCGGCGTGGTCGCCCACCGCGAACCAGTTCAGCGCGAAGGTGAACTTCTCGGGCGCGCCCTGCGCCGCCGCCGTGCCGGCCAGCGCCAGCAGCGCCGCGCCGCAGGCGGCCTTCAGCACCGATCGTGTCTTCATCTCAACGCCCCTTTCGGCTTCAACGGGAACCGCCTAACGTTCGGCGCCACTTGCCCACGGCGCCAGCAGGCGGGACAGCCCGGCGACCAGTGCGAACAGCAAGAGCCCGAGGATCGAGATCCACACCAGCGCCGCGAAGGCGGCCGGCGTGTTCATGCTGCTTTGCGTGGTGATGATCACGTAGCCCAGGCCGCGCTGCGAGGCGACGAACTCGCCGACGATGGCGCCGATGACGGCCGCCGACGCCGTGACCTTGAGTGCGCTCAGGATGAAGGGCAGCGCGTTGGGGATGCGGATCTTCAGGAACACCTTCCACTTGGGCGCGTTGAAGACGCGGCCGAGGTCGAGCATCTCGTCGTCGATCTGCTGCAGCCCGACCGCCGTGTTCACCACCACCGGGAAGAAGCCGATCAGCGCGCCGATCAGCATGTTGGGCCAGATACCGTAGCCCAGCCACATCAGGAACAGCGGCGCCACGGCCACCTTGGGCAGCGTGTTGACGAAGACGAGAAACGGCATCAGCGCGCGCGAGGCCAGCGGCGACCAGGCGATGGCCAGCCCCAGCCCGACGCCGGCCAGCGCCGCCAGCACGAAGGCGCCGACCACTTCCACCGTGGTCACCCACAGGTGCGCGGCCCACGGGATGTCGGTGCCCGGGCCCATCGCGCGCAGCACGGCGCCGGGGCTGGGCAACAGGTATTCGCGGATGCCGAGCAGGCTGACCGCCAGCTGCCACAGCACGACGAAGCCGACGAACACCGCCAGCGCCGGCCACTGGTCGACCAGCCGGCGGCGCCAGGTGCCGGCCGCTGCCGTCACAGCACGACCTCCAGCGCCTGCCGGCGCACGCGCGCTTCGTCGACCGTCACGCCCAGCCCCGGGCCCGTGGGCAGTTGCACGCGGCCGCCGCCGGTCCACACGCGCTGCTGCAGGAAATCGGTCTCGATGTACTGCGGGCCGTTCAACTGCAGCGGGTTGATGTCGAAGGCCGCCGCCAGGTGCAGCCCGGCGGCCAAGCCGAGGTCGGTCTCGGTCAGCCCCGACAGCGACAGCTCCAGCCCGGCGGCCAGCGCCGTCTCGCACAGCTGGCGCGAGCGGTACAGCCCCGAGTTGCGCTGCACCTTGGCCACCGCCACGCCGATGGCATCGGCGCGCACGTACTCGATCAGGTCGGGCACCGAGCGCAGCGATTCGTCGATGCCGATCGGCACCGGGCTGGCGGCGCGCAGGCGGCGGTAGCCGGCGAGGTTGAAGCCGTCCAGCGGCTGCTCGAACAGCGCGATGCCCAAGTCGGCGAAGCGCCGCGCCTGGCGGATGGCGGCGTCGACGCGGTAGCCGCGGTTGGCGTCGACCTGCAGCGAGCGCTCGTCGCCCAGCGCGCGGCGCGTGGCGCGCAGCAGCGCCAGGTCGCCGGCCTCGCCGTGCATGCCGATCTTGGCGTCGAACATGGTGTAGCCGGCGGCCAAGCCGTCGGCCACGGCCTGCGGCGCCGCGTCGGGCTGGACGACCGAGACCATCCAGGTCAGGTCGAACGTGGTGCGCCGGCAGCCGCCCAGCAGCGCCACCACCGGCACGTTCAGCGCGCGGCCCAGCGCGTCGTGCGCCGCCACGTCGATGGCCGACTTGGCCAGCGGCGAGCCGGGCGTGACGCCGGGGCTGATGGCGCGGTCCATCGCGCGGTGCAGCGCGTCGAAGTTCCAGACCTCGATGCCCATCACCGCCGGTGCCAAATAACGTTTGAGCGAACTGACGATGGTCTCGGTGGTCTCGTAGGTCCAGCGCGGCGTGGGCGTGGCCTCGCCCCAGCCGACGGCGCCGCCCTCGGTGGTCAGCTTGACCAGCACGCGGTGCGACAGCGCGTTGGTGCTGCCGGCCACGCCGCCGGCGAGCACGAACACCGACTTGAACGGAAAGCCGAGCAGGAAGACCTCGATGGCGGCGATCTTCATGGCGCCAGCCAGCGTTGCAGGTTGGCGGCGACGAAGGCGTCGTCGGACAGGTCGGCGTGCTCGCGGCAGACGCGGTCGATCAGCGCCTGCTGACCCGGGCTCAGCCCTTCGTCGGGGTCCAGGCACCAGATGCCTTGCAGCAGGCCCTGGCGGCGCAGCACCTCGTGGCAGCCGGCGATGCAGCCGCGGAAGTCGTTGGCAACGTCGAAGAAGGCGGCGTTGCAATGCGTCACGCGGCTGTCCAGCGCCAGCAGGTCGGCCGGCACCGCGCCGGCGTTGCGCGCCAGCGAGCGGCAGCGCTGCAGCAAGGCCACGGCCTGCTGCGTCCACACCGACCAGTGGCCCAGGAGCCCGCCGCTGAAGCGCACCGTCACCGGCTGGCCGTCGCGCTGCGCGGTGAACGGCGTCACGAGGTCGAGCACGATGTGGTCGTCGTTGCCGGTGTACAGCGCGATGCGTTCCTCGGCGCGCGCGGCGATCAGCCCGCGCACCACGTCGAGCGTGCGGTAGCGGTGGAAGGGCGCGACCTTGATCGCCACCACCGATTCGATGGCGCTGAAGCGGCGCCAGAAGTCTTCCGACAACGGCAGCCCGCCGACCGCCGGCTGCAGGTAGAAGCCCACCAGCGGCAGCACCTCGGCGATGGCGCGGCAGTGCGCGATCACCGCGTCGTCGCCGGCGCCTTTCAGCGCCGCCAGGCTCAGCAGCGCGGCGTGGTAGCCGAGGTCGCGCGCGCGGCGCGCCTCGTCCAGCGCCTGCGCCGTGCCGCCGCAGACGCCGGCGATCATCACCAGCGGCTGTTCGCCATCGCGGCCGGGCATGGCGGGCCAGTCGCGCGCGGCGTCGATGGCGGTGCGCAGCACCTCGTCGTAGAGCCCGGCCTCGCGGATGGCGAACTGCGTGGTGTGCACGCCGACCGCCAGGCCGCCGGCGCCGGCGTCGAGGTAGTAGCGCGTCAGCGCGCGCTGGCGCGGCGCGTCGAAGCGGCGCTGCGCATCCAGCGCCAGCGGGTGCGCCGGGATCACCAGGCCGCGGCGCAGCAGCGTGCGCAATTCGTCGATCGACAAGGTGTGCAGCTTCATCGCGGGGTCATCCGAATCTGGGGCCGACCGATGCCGGGCACGCTGGCGCGGCAAGGCATTCAGAAGCGGCCATCGCGCACTTCGAACTTGGTCGGCTTGTTGTAGCTCTCGCCTTCGTGCCGCACCCAGTCGGCCACCCACTGCAGCATCTGCCGCAACGACACCGTGGGGTAGCCGAACCGCGCGTGCGCCTGGCCCGCGTCGGACAGCAGCGCGGTCGGCGCTTCCTGGCCGACCACCTGCACCGGCCGTTCGAGCAGCGTGCCGAAGGCCTGCGCCAGCCAGCGCACCGAGACGGTCTCGGGCCCGGTGCAGTTGATCGGCGTGCTGGGCGTGGTGCAGTGGCGCAGCAGGCGCAGCGCCTGCGCGTTGGCGTCGCCCTGCCAAATGACGTTGACGTAGCCCATGCTCACGTCCACCGGCTGGCCGCGCCAGACCTTGGCGGCCACGTCGGCCAGCACGCCGTAGCGCATGTCGATCGCGTAGTTCAACCGCAGGATGCGGCCCGGCGTGCCGTGGCGCGCCGAGAAATACTGGAACAGCCGCTCGCGCCCCAGGCACGACTGCGCGTACTCGCCGATCGGCGCCGGCGGCGTGCTCTCGTCGGCCGCGGCCTGGCCGACCGGGCTGAGCGGATAGACGTTGCCGGTGGAGAAAGCGACGATGCGGCTGGCGCGGAAGGTGTCGGCCACCAGCGCCGGCACGTGGGTGTTCATCGCCCAGGTCAGCGGCTCGTTGCCGCTGGCGCCGAACTTGTGGCCGGCCGCGAACACCACGTTGGGCCAGCGCGGCAGCGCTTCCACCGCGGCGCGGTCCAGCAAATCGGCGGCCAGGGTCTCGACGCCCCAGGCTTCCAGCTTGCGGCGCAAGGCCGCGTCGCTGAAGCGCGCCACGCCCAGCACGCGCTTGCCCGGCGCCGCGCGGCGCGCCATGCGCGCCAGCGTGGGGCCCATCTTGCCGGCCACGCCCAGCAGCAGCAGGTCGCCGTCGACGGCGGCCAGGTCGTCGACCACGGCCGGCGGCGGCGCGCTGAGCTGGTCTTCGAGCTCGTCGACCGACGCAAAGCGATTCGGCAGCATGCAACCCCCGGCGAATGACCGCGACCGGGCCAGTCTAGGGGCGGCGCCGGCGCGCGTCAACCGTTTGGTTGAAACGGCGCCGGCGCGGCGGTCACGCCGGCGGCCGCAGCCCGGCCATCGCCAGGTCGACCACGTGCTTGCGGTAGGCGGCCACGGCGCGCGCCGTGCCGAGGTCGCGCGCGAACACGGCCTGCAGCGTCAGCCGGTTGGAGAAGAAGAAGTAGCCCATGCCGGCGATCGAGATGTACAGCGCCACCGGGTCGACGCCGGCGCGGAACACGCCTTGCGCGACGCCGCGGCGCAGCGTGCTGGCGATCAGCTCCACCAGCGGCGAGTTGGTCTGCCGCACGGCCTGCGAATCGCGCGCGTGCGGCGCGCCCAGCGCGTTCTCGTGGTTGAGCAGGCCGATGAATTCGGGGTGGCGCGACAGGTAGTCGAACGAGAAGCCGACCAGCGCGGCCATGGCCTCGGTGGGCGGCAGGTCGTCGAGCTGCAGCCCACGCTCCAGCGCGCGGATGTCGGCGTAGACCGACTCCAGCGCCGCGCGGTAGAGGTCGTCCTTGCTGCCGAAGTAGTAGTACAGCAGTTGCTTGTTGACGCCGGCGCGCTCGGCAATGGCCTGCACGCGCGCGCCCTTCAGCCCGCGCGCCGCGAACTCGCCGCGCGCCGCGGCCAGGATGGCCTGGCGCGCCGCGCTGGGGTCGGCCTGGCCCGCGGCGGGCGCGGGGGCGGCGGCGCGGCGCCCGGCGCGGGCGGGGCGTTCGGGGCGTTCGGGGCGGGCGGGGCGGGCGGGGCGCTCCGGGTGCTCCGGGCGCTCCGGGCGCTGGCGTCCGCTGGCATCGGCTCTCGACAAGAAGCGCCTCCTTCGGCCTGGTTCCAGGCCGCATCGCCGGCCGTACATCCGACCGCACCTCCGGCCGCACATCGGGCCGGGCCGCATTCTGGCGCCGATGCCACACTGCGGGCCATGCCAACACCCCACGTCGTCGTGATCGGCTGCGGCTTCGGCGGCCTGGAGGCCGTGCGCGTGCTGTCGCGCGCCGAGGTCGAGGTGACGCTGATCGACCGCACCAACCACCACCTGTTCCAGCCGCTGCTGTACCAGGTGGCGACGGCCGGGCTGCCGGCGCCGGCGATCAGCGCGCCGATCCGCCACATCCTGCGCCGCGAGATGCGGCGCGGCCGGCTGACGGTGCTGCAGGCCGAGGCGCGCGGCTTCGACGTGGCGGCGCGCCAGGTGCTGCTGGACGACGGCAGCCGCCTCGGCTACGACCACCTGATCGTCGCCGCCGGCGCCACCAACCAATGGTTCGGCCACGCCGACTGGCCGGCCCACGCGCCGGGGCTGAAGACGCTGGCCGATGCCTTGCGCATCCGCGAGCGGCTGATCGGCGCCTTCGAACGCGCCGAGCGCGCCGCCGACGAGGGCGAGCGCGCCGACTGGCTGAGCTTCGTCGTCGTCGGCGGCGGCCCCACCGGCGTGGAGCTGGCGGGCACGCTGGTGGAGATCGCCCGCCACACGCTGCCCGAGGAGTTCCGCCGCATCGACTCGCGCCGCGCACGCGTCGTGCTGGTGGAAGGGGCCGACCGCGTGCTCGGCGCCTTCGACGAGCGCTCGTCGGCCAGCGCGCAAGCGCAGTTGCAGCGCCTGGGCGTCGAGCTGATGCTGTCGTGCCGCGTCGAGGCCATCGACGACCGCGGGCTGAACCTGCACACCGCCGACGGCCCGCGCCGCCTGGCCGCGCGCACCGTGCTGTGGGCGGCCGGCGTGGCCGCCGTGCCGCTGGGGCGCGCGCTGGCGCAAGGCTGCGGCGTGCAGGCCGACCGCGCCGGCCGCGTGCCGGTGCGGGGCGACCTGAGCCTGGCCGGCCACCCGGAGATCAGCGTCGTCGGCGACCTGGCGGCCGCGCAGTCCGACGGCCGGCCGGTGCCCGGCGTCAGCCCGGCGGCCAAGCAGATGGGGCGCTGCGCCGCGGCCAACGTGCTGGCGCGGCTGCGCGGCCGGCCGACGCAGGATTTCCGTTATGTCGACTACGGCTCGCTGGCCACGCTGGGCCGCATGGCGGCGGTGGTTCAGCTGCAACTGCCGCTGCTCGGCCGCGTGCACCTGTCGGGCTACCCGGCCTGGCTGTTCTGGCTGTTTGCCCACGTGTACTTCCTGATCGGCTTTCGCAACCGCTTGATGGTGCTGACCGACTGGGGCTGGAACTACTGGACCTTCGCCCGCTACGCACGCGTGGTGGCGCTGGCCGACACGCCGCCGCAGGAACCGCACGGTCCCTAGAATCGCGGCTTTCAGACCCTCGTGAAGCCGCGCCATGGACACCCGAACCTCCCCGATCCGGCTGCGCATCGACCGCCTGCGCGAGGCGCTGCGCGCCGCCGGCGCCCAGGCGCTGCTGCTGCCGTCCAGCGACCCGCATTTGTCGGAATACCTGCCCGGCCGCTGGCAGGGGCGGCAGTGGTTCTCGGGCTTCAGCGGGTCGATGGGCACGCTGGTGGTCACGCTGGAGGAGGCGCTGCTGTTCGCCGACAGCCGCTACTGGGTGCAGGCCGAGCGCGAGCTGGCCGGCACCGGCATCGCGCTGGAGAAGATCGCCACCGGCAGCAGCAACGCCCACGTCGACTGGCTGGCCAGCCATCTGCGCGCCGGCCAGACGCTGCTGGTCGACGGCCAGGTGCTGGGCCTGGCCGCCGCGCAGGCGCTGCAGGCCGCGCTGGCCAAGGCCGGCGTCATGCTGCGCACCGACCTCGACGTGCTGGACGCCGCGGTCTGGCCCGAGCGCCCGGGCCTGCCGGCCGAGCCGGTCTACGAGCACCGCGCGCCGCAGGCCACCAACGCGCGGCGCGACAAGCTGGCCGCGCTGCGGCAGGCGATGGCCGCGGCCGGCGCCACGCACCATTTCGTGTCCACCGTCGACGACGTGGCCTGGATCACCAACCTGCGCGGCAGCGACGTCAGCTACAACCCGGTGTTCCTGGCGCACCTGCTGATCGGCGCCGAGGGCGCCACGCTGTTCGTCGGCGACGGCAAGGTCGGCGCCGAGCTGCGCGCCGCGCTGGCCGCCGATGGCGTTCAAGTGGCAAGTTATGAGCAGGCACCGGCGGCGCTGGCCGCGCTGCCGGCCGGCAGCGTGCTGCTGATCGACCCCAGGCGCGTGACCTTCGGGCTGCGCCAGGCGGTGAACGGCGGCGTGGCGCTGGTCGAGGCCGTCAACCCCAGCACGCTGGCCAAGAGCCGCAAGACGGCGGCCGAGGCCGCCCAGGTGCGCGAGGCGATGGCCGAGGACGGCGCCGCGATGTGCGAGTTCTACGCCGCCTTCGAGGCCTCGCTGGCGCGCGGCGAGCCCTGGGACGAGTTGAAGATCGACGAACACCTGAGCGCCGCGCGCGCGCGCCGCCCCGGCTTCGTGGGCCTGAGCTTTCCCGTCATCGCCGGCTTCAACGCCAACGGCGCGCTGCCGCACTACCGCGCCACGGCCGAGTCGTTCTCGCCGCTGCAGGGCGACGGCCTGCTGCTGATCGACAGCGGCGGCCAGTACCTGGGCGGCACCACCGACATCACGCGCGTGTGGCCGATCGGCACGCCCAGCGCGGCGATGAAGCGCGACTACACGCTGGTGCTCAAGGGCACGATGGCGCTGTCGCGCACGCGCTTCCCGCGCGGCACGCTGTCGCCGATGCTCGACAGCATCGCGCGCGCGCCGCTGTGGGAACAGGGCCTGGAGTTCGGCCACGGCACCGGCCACGGCGTGGGCTACTTCCTCAACGTGCACGAAGGGCCGCAGAGCATCAGCAAGGCGCTGCCGACGCCCGAGATGGCGATGGAGCCGGGCATGATCACCAGCATCGAGCCCGGCGTCTACCGCCCCGGGCAATGGGGCGTGCGCATCGAGAACCTGGTGCTCAACGTGCCGGCCCAGACGCCCGAGGGCAGCACCTTCGGCGAGTTCCTGCAGTTCGAGACGCTGACGCTGTGCCCGATCGACACGCGTTGCATCGACCGCGGCCTGCTGCGCGCCGACGAGGCGGCCTGGCTCGACGCTTATCACGCCACCGTGCGCGAGCGGCTGCTGCCCAAGGTGAGCGGCGCGGCGCGCGACTGGCTGCTGGCGCGGACCGAGCCGCTGTGACCGCGGCGGCGCCGCCGCCGCGGCGGCAGGCGGCGCTCGGCATCGACCTCGGCGGCACCAAGATCGAGGCCCGGCTGCTGGCGCCGGATGGCGTCGAACGTTGGCGCCGGCGGGTGCCCACGCCGGCCGGCGACTACGCCGGCGCGGTGCGCGCCATCGCCGCGCTGGTCGACGCGGCACCCGACGGCAGCGGCGCCGATCGCTTCACCGTCGGCATCGGCACGCCGGGCAGCATGACGCCGGCGGGGCTGATGAAGAACTGCAACTCGCAGTGCCTGAACGGCCGGCCGCTGCAGGCCGACCTGCAGGCGGCGCTGCGGCGCCCGGTGCGCATCGCCAACGACGCCAACTGCCTGGCCTTGAGCGAGGCGACCGACGGCGCCGGCGCCGGCGCCGAGGTGGTGTTCGCCGCCATCGTCGGCACCGGCACGGGCGCCGGCATCGCGGTGCAAGGCCGCGTGCTGCGCGGCCCCAACGGCCTGGCCGGCGAATGGGGCCACAACCCGCTGCCTTGGAGCGAGCCGGGCCAGGACCCGCTGCCCGCGTGCTACTGCGGCCAGCGCGGCTGCATCGAAACCCTGGTCAGCGGCCCCGGGCTGGCGCGCGACCACCAGGCCGCCACCGGCCAGGCCATCAGCGCCGAAGCGGTCGCCGCCGCGGCCGCCGCCGGCGACCCGGGCGCGCAGGCCAGCCTGCGCCGCCACGCGCACCGCCTGGCGCGCGCGCTGGCCGCCATCATCAACGTGCTGGACCCCGACGTCATCGTGCTGGGCGGCGGCATCTCGAAGCTCACCCACCTGTACGACGAGGTGCCGCGCCTGTGGGGCCGATGGGTGGTTGCCGCCGGCAGCGACGAGCCGCCGCGCACCCGGCTGCTGCCGGCGCTGCACGGCGACGCGTCGGGCGTGCGCGGGGCGGCTTGGTTGTGGCGTTAGGCCGAACTTTGACCGCCGTTGCCGGGGCTGCACCGCCCATTGCCATCGCCCCTGCCGTCGACCGCCGCACGGCCGCCTGGGCCTGGGCGTTCGCGCTGCTGGTGCTGGCGCTGGGCGCCTGGCTGCGGCTGGACCAGTTGCTCGACCAGACGCTGGTCGACGACGAATGGCACGCGGTGCACCAGTTGATCCGCTCGACGCCTTCGCGCTTCATGCTGTCGCTGGGTCTGGCCGACTACAGCATCCCGCTGGCCGCGCTGGACTGGCTGCAGTTGCAGACCATCGGCCTGACCGAGATCGGCATGCGGCTGCCGATGCTGCTGGCCGGCCTCGCTTCGCTGCTCGTCCTGCCCTGGGCGCTGGCCGGCGCGGGCGCGCAGCGGCTGGACGTTCGCACGCGGCTGGTCTTCATGCTGCTGCTGGCGGTGTCGACGCTGCTGGTGGGTTATTCGCGCATGGCGCGGCCTTATGCGCTGACGCTGCTGCTCACCCTCACCGCCTTTGCGCTGCTGGCGCGCGCCAGCGCCGGGCCGCGCTGGCGGTGGGCGCCGGCCGCGGGCTATGCCCTGCTGGCCGGGCTTGCGGCGTGGCTGCACGCGGTGACGGCGCCCTTCGTCGTCGCGCCGCTGCTGGCGTTGACCGTGCAAAGCCTGCGCGGCCGCGGCCTGCCGCGGCGCGAGTGGCCGATGCTGCTGGCGCTGGCGGCGCTGACCGGCGCGCTGGTCGCGCTGGCCGTGCTGCCGCCGCTGCTGGCCGATGCGGCGGCAATGGCCGGCAAGTCGGGCAAGGACCTGCCGCGCTGGAGCACGCTGCGCGGCGTCTGGTATTTGTGGCTGGGCACCTCGTCGACCGCGGTGGTGCTGGTCAGCCTGGCGCTGGCGCTGCTTGGCGCCGGCGCGGTGTGGCGGTCGGGCCCGGTGGCGCGCTGGACGCTGCTGGGCCTGGGCCTGACCGCCGCCACCGTGCTGCTGGTGCGGCCGGCCTGGGTCTTCAACCCGCTGACCTTCGGCCGCTACCTGCTGCCGGCACTGCCGCTGCTGCTGCTGGCGGTGGCCGCCGGCGTGGTGCGGGTGGCGGACTGGGGCGCCGTGCGAAGCCGTTGGTTTTTACCGTTAGCCTTGGGGGCGCTGCTGGCGCTCGGCACCTGGTGGGCCTCGCCGCAGCCGCAGCTGGTGCGCCACCCCAACAGCCACACGCTGCACTACTACTGGCAGTTCGACTACCGGCCGCGCCACAACCCGGTGGTGCCGGTGTTCGACGCCGCGCCGCTGGCGCCTTTCTGGGCTGGGCTGGCCACGCGGCCGGCCGGCAGCCTGACGGTGGCGGTGGCGCCGTTCCGCTTCGAAAGCACGGCCTGGCTGGGCCCGATGTGGGAGCGCGCCAGCCACCAGCGCGTGGTGCCGGGCTTCTTGTCGGGCGGCTGCGTGCCCTGGCTGTATGGCGAGGTGCCGCCCGATGCGCACTGGCGCTTGCGCAACGGCGTGCACCTGCTGCAGCCGCGCGCCGTGCTGGCGCGGCAGGTGGACTACGTCGCCTTCCAGCGCCACACCCAGGTGCTGGATGCCGGCGAGCACTGGCGCCTGGTGCCGGAATGCGAGGCCTGGCTGCGCGGCCACCTGGGCGCGCCCGACGTCGAAGACGCCGGCCTGCTGGTCTGGCGGCTGAAGCAGGGCGCGCCATGATCGACGGCCGCCGCATCGTCGTGGTGATGCCGGCCTACCGCGCCGCGCGCACCGTGGAGGCCACCTACCGCGCGCTGCCGCTGGCGCTGATCGACCGCGTGCTGCTGGTCGACGATGCCAGCCACGACGACACCGTGGCTGTGGCGCGGCGGCTGGGCATCGAGGTGCACGTGCACCCTCACAATCGCGGTTATGGCGGCAACCAGAAGACCTGCTACACGCTGGCGCTGGCCGCCGGCGCCGACATCGTGGTGATGGTGCACCCCGACTACCAGTACGAGCCGCGGCTGGTGACGGCGATGGCCGGCATGATCGCCTCCGGCGTCTACGACGCGGTGATCGGCTCGCGCATCCTCGGCGGCGGCGCGCTGACCGGCGGCATGCCGGCGTGGAAGTACGTGGCCAACCGCCTCCTCACCGCGACGCAGAACCTGCTGCTCGGCGCCAAGCTGTCGGAGTACCACACCGGCTACCGCGCCTATTCGCGCGAGTTGCTGGAACAGGTGCGCTGGCGCGAGAACTCCGACGACTTCGTGTTCGACAACCAGATCCTGGCGCAGGTGATCCTGGGCGGCTGGCGGGTCGGCGAGATCTCGGTGCCGACCAAGTATTTCGACGAGGCCAGCTCGATCAATTTCCGCCGCTCGGTCACCTACGGCCTGGGCGTGCTGAAGGTCAGCGTCGACGGCTGGCTGTGGCGCCTGGGCCTGCGCCGCGACCCGCGGCTGCAGCGGCGGCCGGGCGGTGAAGGCCGGCCGTGAAGCCGGCGGCCGGCTGGCGCGACGGGGCCTGGCGCGACTGGGCTTGGCGCTTCGTGCTGCACGTGGCCACCGGCGTGCTGGCGGTGGCGGTGCACTACGCGCTGATGGCGCTGGCGATGACGGCCGGGCTGCGGCCGGTGGCGGCCAGCGCGCTGGGCTTCGTGGGCGGCGCGGTGACGCGTTTTTATACCGCTTACTTCCACGTTTATGCGCCCAGCGGCAGCGTGCGGGCGGCGCTGCCGCGCTTCCTGCTGGCGCTGGCGGCGCAGTTCGTCGCCAATGCCTTGCTGCTGCAGGCGCTGCTGGCCTTCGGCTGGCCGGTGTGGTGGGCGCAGGCGGCCACCACGGTGGCGCTGACCTTCGCGGCCTACCTGGCGTTCCGGCTGCTGGTGTTCAACTGATCGTACGCCCAGCGCCTAGATGCCCAGCCGCGGCAGCCGTGCCGCCAGCGCCTGGCGCAGCGAGTCGGCGCAGTCGACCAGGTGCAGCCGCGTCGCCTCGTCGGCCGGCGGGTGGCGCAGCGCGGCCTCGATGCGCTTGAGCAGCGCTTGCGCCTGCAGGCGCTGCACGCCGCGGGCGTCGGCACGGCCGCCGGGCGTGGGCCGCAGCAGCGCGAAGGCCAGGCGGCTGGCGTGCTCGCGCTGCAGTTCGCGCCGCGCCAGCGGCAGCGCCGCGGCCGGCGCGCTGCCGACGTCGGACCACAGGGCCTCGCCCAGGCGGCGGTAGATCTCGGGCAGGTCGAAGGCGCTGGCGCCGGGCTCGAGCTTGCCGTTGGCGTCCATCAGCCGGGTGGCGAGCTGGTCGCTCATCAGGTAGGCCAGCACCGCGCGCTGCAGGTCCAGCAAACGCTGCGGCACGTTGTAGTCGATCGGCAGGCCGGGGATCTCGGCCCGGTCGAGATAGTCGGGCGCCAGGCGGCGTTGCAGCGCCGCCGAGACGCGGAAGCCGTCGGCCGCGAACACCGCGCCGACGACGGCGTCGAAGGCCTGGCGCTGCACGGCGGTGGGCACCGGCTCCAGCGGGTCGCGGCCGCTGCCGGGGAAGTCGCGCAGCGTGCGCAGGCCGCCGAGCTGGCGCACCAGCACACCGAGTGCGCGGGTGGCGTCGGCCAGCGCGTAGTTGAGCGAGCGGCGCAGCACCGAATAGTCGCGGTCGGCCGGCAGCTGGCGCGTCTCCTGGCGCTGGAAGACCTCGCGCGCGATCGCCAGCCGCTTGCTGGCAAAGGCCAGCGGGTCGGCGCCGAGGTCGAACTGGATGGTCTCGGCGTCGATGCCGAAGTAGGCGTCTTCGTCGGTGCCGTAGGCCAGCAGCGGCTCGTTGCTGCGGCCGGCCACGGCCTGCAGCTGGGCTTCCTCGTCGGCCGCGCTGGCGCCCGCCGGCGCCGGCTTGTAGGCGTATTCGATGGCCCAGTAGTCGTAGGGCCCCAGCGTCAACTGGAAGGGCACGCCGCCGCTGTGGCCGGGCAGCGCCAGGTTGATGGCGTTGTATTCCATCACCGAGCCGGTGGTGCCGTGGCTGCGCGTGAACTCGGGGTCGGCCAGCTGCGCTTCGGAGTACACGCGCGAGGCGCGGAAGTTGTGGCGCAGGCCCAGCGCGTGGCCCACCTCGTGCATCACCGTGTCTTTCACGTAGTCCAGCACGAACTGCTGCGCCTCGGCGCCGCCGGGTTCGAGGTCGCCGCGCGCTTGCATCAGGTCCAGCGCGTACTGCGCCTGTTCGGCGACGGCGTCGCCGTAGCGGCACCAGGCGTGGTCGGGCGCCTCGTCGGCGGCGGCGTCGGACGCCGGCGGCAGCAGCCCCGGCAGCGCGATCAGCGGCGCGAAAGGTTCGCGCGCCTCGGCGGCGGCGCCGCGCGCCGCGCGCGCCGCCAGCAGCTGGGTGCGCGCATAACGCTGGGCCCGCGTGAACAGGCCTTCGAAGGAGATGTCGGCGTCGACGATCTCGCCGCTGCGCGGGTCGATCTGCGTCTGGCCGATCGCGGTGATGTTGGGCTCGGCGCTCATCAGCCAGCGCACCGAGGGGTAGCCGGGGTCCAGCGTGTCGAAGCGCGCGTCGTCGGCCTGCTGCTCGACCTTGATGGCGTCCTTGAAGCCGATCGCCTCGAAGGCCTTGTTCCATTCGAGGATCGCGCTGCGCACGGTGTCGCGGTAGGCGAGCGGCACGTTGCGGTCGATCCAGAAGGTGATGGGCTTGACCGGCTCGGAGCTGGCGGCCGCCGGGTCTTTCTTCTCCAGCCGCCAGCGCGTGACGAAGCGCCGCGCCGGCGTGCGCGAGAGGTCGTCGCTGAAGTCCATCACGCGGGTGGCGAACAGGCCCACGCGCGGGTCGGCGCGGCGCGTCGCCATCGGCTTGTCGGGCAGCGGCGTCAGCGACAGGTGCTGGCCGATCAGCAGGCTGCGCGTGTCGGGCAGCCAGCGCGGCACGGTGGAGGGCGCCACGCCGGCCAGCGCGGCCAGCGGCGAGGTGGGCGCGCCGGCGCTGACGTTGCCGGTGAACCAGTGCGTCTCGGTCTCGATGATCAGCGCCGATTCGCTGGCGCGCACCGCGGTGACCAGCGAGTTGCTGCGGTCCTGCGAATAGCCCTGGCGGAACAACCGCTGCAGTTGCATGCCGACGCCGGCCATGTCGTACAGGAACAGCGGCGTGGCGTCGATCAGGATGCTCTTGCGGTCGGGGTGCGGCTGGCTGGCCACCGCGGCGGCACCCAGCAGGCTGTTGGAGTACGAGCTTTGCACGGCGCGCTGCTCGGGCGTGCCGTCGCGGGCGGTGACTTCGACGTTGCGCGCCTGCAGCCGGATGGTGTTGTGCACGCGCACGAACTCCACCACGTTGGCGCCGCCGGCGCCGGCGGTGGCATAGGTCACCAGCCCGCCGAGCAGCAGGCCTTCGCCGATACCCTGGCGGATCTTGGGCGTGAACAGGAAGGGCTTGCCGAGCTGGTCGGGCCGCAGTTCGAGCCAGACCTTGTCGTCCTTCTGCCAGGCGGTGATCGGGCCGTCGATGCGGCGCGCGTCCTTGACCACGGTGCCGAAGGGCGGCGGCGTGGCGGCCGCCGGCGGCTGCGGCGCGGCCGCGCCGGCCGGCGCCGACGCCGGGCGGGCGCCGCTGAGGGCGGCCAGCGCGGCGGCCGCGGTCGGCACACCCGTGGCGGGCAGGCCGGCGGGCGTGGCGGTGGGCGTGGCTGTGGTGGTCGGCGCGGTGCCGGGCTTGGGCGCGGCGGCCGGCGTCGCTTGCGGCGTCGCCGTCGAGGTCGCCTGCGGCCCCGGCGCCAGGTTGGCGCAGCCGGCCGCGAACAGCAGCGCGAGGGCCGACGTCAGGTAGCGAAAGGCGGGAACCGGCATGCGGGCGAACCAGGTGGCGGCGGGTGGGAACGGGTGCGAACGGGTGCGAACGGATCGTGGCGGGCGGGGCCGACATTGTCGGCCATCGCCACGCCGCGCCGCGTGGCCATGGCCGATGGTCCTGCTCGGTCCAGGGTCGGCGGCGCCCGGCGGTGGCGGCTACACCGGCCGCGTGATGCGCGCCTGCAGCGCCTGGCGCAACTGCTCGGCCACCTCGGCCACGTGGGCGCGCGCCTCGGTGCTCAAGCCGGGGCGGCGCTGCGCCGCGTCCAGCCGCGCCAGCAGCCCTTGCGCCTGTGCGCGCAGCAGGGCGCGCGCATCGGCGCGGCCTTGCGCCGCCGGGCGCGTCAGGCTGGCGGCGATGCGCGTGGCGTGCTCGCGCTGCAGCTCGCGCCGCGGCGCAGGGATGTCGCCGGCCTTGGCGTCCAGCTCGCTCCACAGGTCGCGGCCCAGGCGCTCGTACAGCTCGCCCAGGTGGAAGGCCTGCGCCGGCGCCGCCACGCGGCTTTCGCTGTCCAGCAGGCGCTGGGCCACGCCGTCGCTCATCAACTGCGCCAGCAGCGTGCGCTGCATCTCCAGCAACTGGGTGGCGGGCGCGTAGTCGGTGACGGCGGCGGTCTCGTTGGCGAAGATCTGGTCGGTGCGCTCCAGGAAGTCGGTGGCCAGCCGCCGCTGCAGCGCCGCCGGCACCACCACGGCGTCGGCCGACATGAAGTGGCGCGACAACTGCTCCAGCGCCGCGCGCTGCGACGCCGCTTCCACCGGCTGCAGCGGGTCGCGCCCGCTGCCGGGGAAGTCGCGCAGCGTGCGCACGCCGCCGATCTGGCGCGCCAGCACGCCGCCGGCGCGCGCCATCTCGCGCAGCGCAAAGGCCACCGAGCGGCGCAGCACGCTGTAGTCGGCGCTCGGCTTCAACTCGCGCGTGGACTGGCGCTGGATGAGGTCGCGCGCGATGTCCAGCCGCTGGCCGGCGAAGCCGATCGCGTCGTCGCCGAGGTCGAAGATCAGGCTGTCGGGGTCGATGCCGAGGCCGTTGTCCTCGTCGGTGCCGTAGGCCAGTTGCGGCTCGGCGCTGCGCGCGGCGATGCGCTGCAGCTCGGCCGCCTCCTGTGCCGGCGTGGTGCCCGGCGGCATCGGCTTGTAGGCGTACTCGATGGCCCAGTAGTCGTAAGGGCCCAGCGCCTTCTGGAACGCCGGCACCGGCGGCGCGCCGGGCTCGGCCAGGTTGAGCGGCGCGTACTCCATCACCGAGCCGGCCAGGCCGTGGCTGCGCACGAACTCGGGGTCGTTCATCTGCGCGCGGGTGTAGATGCGCGAGCTTCTGAAGTTATGCCGCAGCCCCAGCGTGTGGCCCACCTCGTGCAGCGTGGTGTCGGTCAGGTAGTCGAGCACGAACTGCTCGGCTTCGGGGCTGTCGGGGGCGATCTCGCCGCGCGCTTCCAGCACGTCCAGCGCGTAGGCCATCTGCTCGGCGGCGAAGTCGGCGTGGTCGCAAGCCGCGGCGGCCGCCAGGGGGCGGGCCGCGAAGTCGCCGCCGGCGCCGGCAGCGGCCGAGGCTGCAGCGTCCGGCAACTGCATCAGCAGCGCCCAGCCGCCGGCCGGTGCCGACGCCGTCAGGATCTGCGTGCGGTAGGCGCGCAGGTTGCGCGACGACAGGCTCTCGAAGCCGATGTCGGCGTCGAGGATCTCGCCGCTGCGCGGGTCGACCTGGCTGGGGCCGATGGCGCCGAAGCTGGGCTGCGCGTTGGTCATCCAGCGGATCGAGGCGACGCCCATGTCCAGCGTGTCGAAGCTCGCGTCGTCGGGCTGCACCTTGACGACGATGGCGTTCTTGAAGCCGATCTTCTCGAACGCCGGGTTCCAGCCCAGCACGCCGCGGGTGATGGCCTCGCGGTACTTGACGGGCACCGTGCGGTCGAGCCAGAAGGTGATGGGCTTGACCGGCTCGGACAGCTCGGCGGCCGGGTCCTTCTTCTCCAGCCGCCAACGATTGACGTAACGCTGCTGCGGCGTGCGCGCCAGGTCGTCGGCGAAGCTGGCGACGTTGGTGGTGAAGTAGCCGATGCGCTGGTCGGCCGCGCGCGGCGCCATGGCCTGCGCCGGCAGCGCCGCGAAGGCGTAGTGCAGGCCGAAGAACAGGCTGCGCGCATCGGGCAGCAGGCGCGGCTGCGTGGGCTGCGCCGCCGGCGGCAGCGGCGAGCCCGGCGGCGCCACCGCGATGCCGGCGGTGGCGTAGTGCGCCTGCACCTCGAACACCAGCTCGCCCGGCAGGCCGCGCACCGTGGTGATGGCCGAGTTGGCGCGGTCGAACGCGTAGTTCTGGCGGTAGCTGCGCTGCAGGTGGATGGCCAGGCCCAGCAGGTCGGACAGGAAGATCGGGTTGGCCTCGACCAGCACGCTCTTGCGCTCGGGGTGCGGCAGGCTGCCCACCGCGCTGGCGCCCACCAGGCTGGGCGAGAAGGCGGCGCGCACGGCGCGGCCTTCGGGCGTGTTGGCCGGCGCGTCGAACGCGGTGTTCAGCGCCAGCAACTGCACCTGGTTGTGCAGGCGGCGAAACTGCACCATCTGCTGGCGGCCGTAGGTGCCCCAGCGGCCGACCATCGAGCCGCCGTAGAAGCCGGATTCGCCGATGCCTTGCGCAATCTTCGGGCCGAAGACGAAGGGCTTGTCGAAGTCCTGCGGCGCCAGCTCGAACCAGAACTTGTCGTCCTTCTGCCAGATGGTGAACAGCCCGCCGTCGATGCGGCGCGCGTCCTTGATCACGGTGGCGAAGGGCTGCGGCTGGCCGGGCACCGGCACCACGGCCACCGCGGCCGGCGGCCGGCCGCTGGCGGCGGCCGATGCGGTGACCGCCGCCGCGGCGGCGGCGATGGCGCCGGGCGCGACGCCCGCGGGCGCGGCGGCGGGCGTCGTTGCCGTGGTCGGGGTCGACGTGGGCAGGTTGGCGCAGCCGGCCAGCGCCAGCGCGCCGGCCACCAGGTGCAGCGAATGAACACGCATGGTCAGTGGATCCCCTTGAAGCGAACGCGCTTGGGCCGGGCGCCCTCTTCGCCCAGGCGCTTGACCTTGTCGGCCTCGTATTCCTGGTAGTTGCCGTTGAAGAAGACCCATTGCGAGTCGCCCTCGGCGGCCAGGATGTGGGTGCAGATGCGGTCGAGGAACCAGCGGTCGTGGCTGATCACCATCGCCGAGCCGGCGAATTCGAGCAGCGCTTCTTCCAGCGCGCGCAGCGTCTCGACGTCGAGGTCGTTCGACGGCTCGTCGAGCATCAGCACGTTGCCGCCCTTGGCCAGCGTCTTGGCCAGGTGCAGGCGGCCGCGCTCGCCGCCGGAGAGGTTGCCCACCAGCTTTTGCTGGTCGTTGCCCTTGAAGTTGAAGCGGCCGAGGTAGGCGCGGCTGGGCATCACGAAGGGGCCGACGACGATGTTGTCGAGCCCGCCGGAGACGTCTTCCCACACCGTCTTGTCGTTGGCCAGCTCGGCGCGGCTCTGGTCGACGAAGGCCAGCTTGGCGGTCTTGCCGATCAGCACCTCGCCGCTGTCGGGCTGCTCCACGCCTTGCAGCATGCGGAACAGCGTCGACTTGCCGGCGCCGTTGGGGCCGATGATGCCGACGATGGCGCCGGCCGGCACCTTGAAGCTCAGCGAGTCGATCAGCACGCGGTCACCGAAGCTCTTGGAGACGTTCTTGAACTCGATCACCTCGTTGCCCAGGCGCTCGGCCACCGGGATGAAGATCTCGTTGGTCTCGTTGCGGCGCTGGTAGTCGGTGTCGCTCAGCTCTTCGAAGCGGGTCAGGCGCGCCTTGCTCTTGGTCTGGCGGCCCTTGGCATTGCTGCGCACCCACTTCAGCTCTTCCTTCATCGCGCGGATGCGCGCGTCTTCCTTCTTCTGCTCGACCTCCAGGCGGCGTTCCTTCTGGTCCAGCCAGTCGCTGTAGTTGCCCTTGTACGGGTGGCCGAAGCCGCGGTCGAGTTCGAGGATCCACTCGGCCGCGTTGTCGAGGAAGTAGCGGTCGTGGGTGATTGCCACCACGGTGCCGGGAAAGCGCTGCAGGAAGTGCTCCAGCCACTCCACGCTCTCGGCGTCGAGGTGGTTGGTGGGCTCGTCGAGCAGCAGCATGTCCGGCTTGGACAGCAGCAGCCGGCACAGCGCGACGCGGCGCTTCTCGCCGCCGGACAGCGTCTGGATCTGCGCGTCCCAGGGCGACAGGCGCAGCGCGTCGGCGGCCAGCTCCAGCTGCAGGTCGGTGTTCTCGCTGCCGGCGGCGGCGATCACGGCTTCCAGCTCGGCCTGCTCGGCGGCCAGCTGGTCGAAGTCGGCATCGGGCTCGGCGTAGGCGGCGTAGACCTCGTCGAGCCGCTTCTTGGCCGCCAGCACGCCGCCGATGCCCTCTTCCACCGCCTGGCGCACCGTCTGCTCGGGGTTGAGCTCGGGCTCCTGCGGCAGGTAGCCGATCTTCAGGCCGGGCATCGGCACGGCTTCGCCCTCGATGTCCTTGTCGAGGCCGGCCATGATCTTCAGCAGCGTCGACTTGCCCGAGCCGTTGAGGCCGAGCACGCCGATCTTGGCGCCGGGAAAGAAGGACAGGCTGATGTCCTTGAGGATCTGCCGCTTCGGCGGCACGATCTTGCCGACGCGGTTCATGGTAAAGACGTACTGAGCCATGCGGTGTTGCTGCTGCGGTGGGAGTGGCGGCCTTCGCGGCCGAACCGGCGATTATCCCCGGCCGGCGCAGCCCGGGGCGGCCGGCCGGCCGTTCGTCGCATGCGGGCTTGAAATGCGGCCGCGCCGGGGCAAGATGGGGGTCGCGGTGGCTTTTCAAGCCCCGCCTTTCGACGCTCGGCGTCAATCCTTGGAGGTTCGATGAACGGCAGCCTGATCACCCCCGCCACCCCCGACGCCACCGTGCTGCGCGTGACGCACATCGTCTACGGCCTGCACGCGCTGGGCCTGGCCATCGGCGCCTTCGGCGCGGCCAGCGTGTTGGGCTCGTTCCTGTTCGGCTGGCCGTCGATCATCGCGGTGATCCTGAACTACATCTACCGCGGCCAGGCGCGCGGCACCTGGCTGGAGTCGCACTTCTCCTGGCAGATCCGCACCTTCTGGTACGCGCTGGCCTGGGCGGTGGTGGTGGCGCTGGTGTCGATCCCGCTGACCGTCATCCTGGTGGGCATCGGCACCTGGATCCTGGGCATGGCGGTGCTGGGCATCTGGGCCATCTACCGCATCGGCCGCGGCTGGCTGCGGCTGAACGATCGCCAGCCGATGCCGATGAATTGATGCCCTGATGAGCTGAAGCACTGAAGTTCGCCGCCGCCGTGCCGAAAAGCGATTCGTGACGGATCGCTGGAGGCAAGCAAGATGAAGGACGGCGCGCAACGGGCGCTGGTGGTCGACGCCCAGTTGCTGGCGCGCATCGGCATGGCGGCGCTGCTGGACGGCCTGCCCGGCTGGACCTGCGCCGGAGCGGTGGCCGATGTCGACGCCGCGCTGCAGGCCTGCCGCGAGCGCGTGCCCGACGTCGTGCTGCTGGACCTGCTGGAACCCGGCGCCGGCAGCGGCAGTACCGGCGCCAACGCCGCGCCCGGGCTGGACCTGGCGCAGGCGCTGCGCCGGCAGTGGCCGCGGCTGCGCATCCTGGTGGTGTCGGCGCGCGCCGAGCCGGCGCTGGTGCGCGCCGCGCTGCGCGCCGGGGCCGACGGCTTCATGGGCAAGCGCTTCGAGCGGCTGGAGCTGGTGCAGGCGCTCGACGCGCTGCGCCAGGGCCGGCGCTGGATCAGCCCGCCGATCCAGGCCGCGCTGCAGGCCGCCGAACGCAGCGGCCCGGCGCTGACGCCGCGCCAGCGCGATGTGCTGGCCCACCTGGCGCGCGGCCGCTCGAACAAGCAGATCGCGCGCGACCTGGGCATCAGCATCAAGACCGTGGAATACCACCGCGCCGAGGTGATCGCGCGGCTCGACCTGCACGATGTCGCCAGCCTCACCCGTTATGCGCTGGCCCAGGGCCTGGTCGATGCCGTGAGCTGATGCCCCTTTTTGCGCGCGGTGGCGGCAGCCCCGGGGCAGCCCTGGGCCGCGACCGCGTACACTCCGCCCCGCCAGGCGACGCCCAGTCGGCCGCCCGGCGGCCGAACCCGGCTTCCCGTAGCGACGCCACGCGCCACTCGACTGGATCGCCTGCAGGATCAACTCCTCAAGGGCGACAGCGGCTGCGTACCCCCCAAAGGCCTCTCGCCAGGCCACGATCCCATGATGTTCACGGACCTCGGTTTGTCCGAGCCGCTGCTTCGCGCCGTGCGCGAACAAGGCTACGACAGCCCCACGCCCATCCAGGCACAGGCGATTCCCGCCGTGCTCGAGGGCGGCGACCTGCTCGCCGGCGCGCAGACCGGCACCGGCAAGACCGCCGGCTTCACGCTGCCGCTGCTGCAGCGGCTGTCGGCCACCAAGCCCACGCGTGACGCGCGCGGGCGCATCTCGATCCGCGCGCTGATCCTCACGCCCACCCGCGAGCTGGCGGCGCAGGTCGAGGAAAGCGTTCGCACCTACGGCAAGTACCTGCCGCTGACCAGCATGGTGATGTTCGGCGGCGTCGGCATGCAGCCGCAGGTGGACCGCCTGCGCAAAGGCGTCGACATCCTCGTCGCCACGCCGGGCCGGCTGCTCGACCATCACCAGCAAGGCACGCTGGACTTGAGCCACGTGCAGGTGTTCGTGCTCGACGAAGCCGACCGCATGCTCGACATGGGCTTCATCCACGACATCAAGAAGGTGCTGGCCATCGTGCCGGCCAAGAAGCAGAGCCTGCTGTTCAGCGCCACCTTCAGCGACGAAATCAAGGCGCTGGCCGACCGGCTGCTCAACCAGCCGGCACTGATCGAGGTGGCGCGCCGCAATGCCACCGCCGAGACCATCGCGCAGAAGGTGCACCCGGTGGGCCGCGACCGCAAGAAGGAGCTGTTGGCCCACCTGATCAAAAGCGGCGACTGGCACCAGGTGCTGGTCTTCACCCGCATGAAGCACGGCGCCAACCGCCTGGCCGAGTACCTCAACGACCATGGCATCACCGCGATGGCGATCCACGGCAACAAGAGCCAGGGCGCGCGCACCAAGGCGCTGGCCGACTTCAAGAGTGGCGAGCTGCAGGTGCTGGTGGCCACCGACATCGCGGCGCGCGGCATCGACATCGACCAGTTGCCGCACGTCGTCAACTTCGAGATGCCCAACGTGCCGGAAGACTACGTGCACCGCATCGGCCGCACCGGCCGCGCCGGCGCCAGCGGCGAGGCGATCTCGCTGGTCTGTCTGGACGAGGAGATCTTCGTCAAGGACATCGAGCGGCTGATCAAGCGCAGCATCCCGCGCGAAGCCGTGCCCGGCTTCGAAGCCCCCGCCGGCGAACGCGCCGAGCCCATCGTGCTGGGCCGCATGACCATCGGCATCGGCGGCACGCGGCGCGGGGGTGGCGGCGGTGGTGGTGGCGGCGGCGGCCGGCCCGGTGCGCGGCCGCCGGCGCGGCACGGCGCATCGGCACCGGGCCGCGGCGCGGGGCCGTCGTCGCACGGCCGGCCGGGTGGTGGTGGCGACGGTGGCGGCGGAGGTGCTGGTGGTGGCGCCGGTGGCGGCGCCCGCCGCGGCGGGTCGCGGCCGCCGGCCAAGGCGGCGCGCGGATCGTCGCGCTGAGGGCTGACTCAGCCCGCCTTCCGCGGGCCGAGCGCCGGGCCGCTCCCAAGCCGGCCCGCATCCCCGCGGGGGATCGGCCGACGTCCCCGTCGGACCAGGGGCCGTCATGACCCGGCAGCGTAAACTCGCCCGCCGCTCATGGACCTCGTCGCCTCCGTCTTCGCCTGCCTGCTGGCCTATCTGGTGGGCTCGCTGTCGTTCGCCGTCATCGTCAGCCGCTTGATGGGCTTGTCGGACCCGCGCAGCTACGGCTCGAAGAACCCCGGCGCGACCAACGTGCTGCGCTCGGGCAACAAGGCGGCGGCGGTGCTGACGCTGGCGCTCGATGCGCTCAAGGGCTACTTGCCGGTGCTGGCCGTATTGCTGCTGGCGCCGCGCTTCGGCTTCGGCGAAGGCACGGCGGCCTGGGTCGGGCTGGCGGCCTTCGTCGGCCACCTGTGGCCGCTGTTCTTCCGCTTCAAGGGCGGCAAGGGCGTGGCCACCGCGGCCGGCGCGCTGCTGGCGCTGAACCCCTGGCTGGGGCTGGCGACGCTGGCCACGTGGCTGATCATCGCGGCCTTCTTCCGCTACTCGTCGCTGGCCTCGCTGGCGGCGGCGCTGTTTGCGCCCTTCTACCAGTTGCTGATCTGGGGGCCCGGCCCCGCGGTGCTGCCCATCATCGTGATGAGCCTGCTGCTGGTGTGGCGCCACGAAGGCAACATCCGCAAGCTGATGGCCGGCACCGAATCGCGCCTGGGCCAGAAGGTTCAATCTCCCACCCACCGAGGACACAAGTGATGGTTCAGCGCTTCGACGTCGGCCCCCGCATGTCGGAAATGGCCGTGCACAACGGCGTGTGCTACCTGGCCGGCCAGGTGGCCGAGGACGGCAGCCAGGACATCCAGGGCCAGGTGCGCCAGGTGCTGGCCGCCGTCGACAAGCTGCTGGCGCGCGCCGGCAGCGACAAGAGCAAGATCCTGCGCTGCCAGATCTTCCTGGCCGACCTGGCCGACTTCGCGGCGATGAACGAAGTCTGGGAAGCCTGGGTCGTGCCCGGCCACACGCCGCCGCGCGCCACCGTGCAGGCCGCGCTGGCGCGGCCCGAGTGGAAGGTGGAGATGGTGGTCACCGCGGCGCTCTAGGGTCGGTCGCGCGCGGCTGCAGCCCGGCCAGGTAGGCATCCACCGCCTGCCGCCCCACGCGCTGCAGGTCGAAGCCCTGCGGGTCGAGCAGCCAGTTCTGGATCAGCCCGCTGACCAGCGCGTGCAGGCCCAGCGCCGCGGCGCGGGCCGGCGTGGCGTTGCCCACGCGGCCCTGGGCGCGGGCGCGGCGCAGCGCGGCTTCGAGGTGGCGGCTGCGTTCGCGCAGGCTGGCCAGGCGGCGCTCGCGCACGGCCTTCATCTCGTCGACGTACTCCACCTTCTGCAGCGCGATTTCGAAGACGCGGCGCGTCTGCGGATCGTCCACCGTGGCGCGCAGCGAGGCCAGCAGGCTGCGGCGGATCTGCGCCAGCGGGTCGTCGATCGCCGGGTCGGCACTGCGGTCGACGGCCTGCTCCATCGGCAGCGCCACGCGCGAGAGCATGGCGTCGAACAGCTCGGCCTTGTCCTTGAAGTGCCAGTAGATCGCGCCGCGCGTCAGCCCGGCGGCGGCGGCGATGTCCTGCAGCGAGGTGCGCGCCACGCCACGCTGCAGGAACTGCGCTTCGGCGGCGTCGATGATCTGCTGGCGCGTGGCCAGGGCCTCCTGCTTGGTGCGGCGAACCATCGGTGGGGGGCCCTCAACATACATTCATGACTGTATGTATAGTACGCCGCGCCGCCGCCCCCGGACAAGCCCATGCCGCCCTGCCCTTCCGCCGTTCGACCGCGCGCCGCCGCGCTTGCCGGAGCGCTTTCCGGGACGCTCGCCGCCGCGCTGCTGACGGTGCTGCTGACGGTGCTGCTGGCGGCCTGCAGCGACAAGCCGGCGCCGGCCGCCGCAGCCGGCCCCGGCGCCGGCGCCGGCCCCAGCGCCCCGCCGCCGCTGGAGGTGGGCGTGCTCACCGTCCGCCCCGGCACGGTGGGCGTGATGACCGAGCTGCCCGGCCGCACCGAAGCCTCGCGCGTGGCGCAGGTGCGCGCGCGCGCCGCCGGCATCGTGCAGCAGCGGCTGTTCCGCGAAGGCTCCGACGTGCGCGCCGGCCAGCCGCTGTTCAAGATCGACGACGCCCCCTACCGCGCCGCGCTGGCCAGCGCGCAGGCGGCGCTGGCGCGCGCCGACGCCAATGCGCTGCAGGCGCGCGCCAACGCCGAGCGCGCCAAGCCGTTGTACGAAGGCCAGGCGATGAGCCAGCAGGACTACGTGGCCGCCACCGCCACGCGCCAGCAGACCGAGGCCGACGTGGCCGCCGCCAAGGCCGCCGTGCAGACGGCGCAGATCAACCTCGGCTACGCGTCGGTGACGGCGCCGATCGGCGGCCGCATCGGCCGCGCGCTGGTGACCGAGGGCGCGCTGGTCGGCCAGGGCGAGGCCACGCCGCTGGCCGTGGTGCAGCAGATCGACCCGATGTACGTCAGCTTCACGCAGCCGGTGGCCGAGGTGCTGCGCCTGCGCGCGGCCATCGCCGCCGGCCAGTTGCAGCGCGCCAGCGGCGCGCAAAGCGCCACCGTGCGGCTGCTGCTGGACGACGGCAGCCGCTACGCGCTGCCGGGCCGGCTGCTGTTCTCCGACCTGACGGTGGACCCGACCTCGGGCCAGATCACGCTGCGCGCCGAGGTGCCCAATCCGCAGGGGCTGCTGCTGCCGGGCATGTACGTGCGCGGCCGCCTCGAACTGGCGCAGGCCGGCGACGCCATCCTGCTGCCGCAGCAGGCGGTGCAGCGCGGCAGCGACGGCGACCGCGTGTGGGTGGTGGCCGCCGATGGCAAGTTATCCACGCGTACCGTCAAGCTGGGCGGCGCGCGCGGCGGCGACTGGGTGGTGCTGGAAGGCCTGAAGGCCGGCGAACAGGTGGTGATGGACGGCTTCCAGAAGCTCAGTGGCCGCAGCGTGGTGAAGCCGGTGCCGTGGCAGCCGCCGGGCGCCACGGCATCTGCGTCGGCATCAGCACCGGCACCGGCGGCCGCCTCGGCAGCGGCCCCCGCCCCCGCCGCGTCGCGCTGATTCGAGGTCCGCCGCGATGGCCCGCTTCTTCATCGAGCGCCCGATCTTCGCGTGGGTGATCGCGCTGTTCGTGCTGGTGGCCGGCAGCGTGGCGATCACGCAGCTGCCAATCGCCCAGTACCCGCCGGTGGCGCCGCCGTCCATCATCGTCAGCGCCAACTATCCCGGCGCCTCGGCGCAGACGCTGGAAGACAGCGTGCTGGCCGTGATCGAGCGCGAGATGAACGGCGCGCCGGGCCTGATTTACATGGAGGCCGTGGCGCAGGCCAACGGCAGCGGCAGCATCACGCTCAGCTTCCAGCCCGGCACCAATGCCGACCTGGCGCAGGTGGAGGTGCAGAACCGGCTGTCGCGCGCCTCGCCGCGGCTGCCGGCGGCCGTCACGCAGCAGGGCGTGCGGGTCGACAAGTCGCGCAGCAACTTCCTGCTGTTCACCATCCTGTCGTCCGACGACCCGGCCTGGGACCCGATCGCGCTTGGCGACTACGCCTCGCGCAACGTGCTGCCCGAGTTGCAGCGCGTGCCCGGCGTCGGCCAGGCGCAGTTGTTCGGCACCGAGCGCGCGATGCGCATCTGGATCGACCCCGCCAAGCTGCAGGGCCTGAACCTCGGCGCCGCCGATGTGGTGGCCGCGATCCGCGCGCAGAACGCGCAGGTGGCCTCGGGAACGCTCGGCGACCTGCCCAACGTGCCGGGGCTGGGCATGTCGGCCACCGTGGTGGTCAGCGGCCAGTTGGCCGGCGTGCAGCCGTTCGGCGACATCGCGCTGCGCGCCAACGCCGACGGCTCCACCGTGCGGCTGAAGGACGTGGCCCGCGTCGAGCTGGGCGCGCAGGCCTATGCCACCTCGGCACGGCTGAACGGCAACCCGTCCACCGGCATCGGCGTGCAGCTCTCGCCGTCGGGCAATGCGCTGGCCACGGCGGCGGCCATCCGCGCCAAGATGGACGAGCTGCAGCGCTACTTCCCGCAGGGCGTGACGTACAGCATTCCGTTCGACACCTCGCGCTTCGTGAAGATCTCGATCAGCCAGGTCGCCGAGACGCTGGTGGAAGCGGTGGCGCTGGTCTTTTTGGTGATGCTGCTGTTCCTGCAAAGCCTGCGCTACACGGTGATTCCCACCATCGTGGTGCCGGTGGCGCTGCTCGGCACCTTCGCGGTTCTATTGGCGTTAGGCTTCTCGATCAACGTGCTGACCATGTTCGGCATGGTGCTGGTGATCGGCATCGTGGTCGACGATGCCATCGTGGTGGTCGAGAACGTCGAGCGCATCATGAGCGAGGAAGGCCTGCCGCCGCTGCAGGCCACGCGCAAGGCGATGGGGCAGATCTCGGGCGCCATCATCGGCGTCACGGTGGTGCTGATCTCGGTGTTCGTGCCGCTGGCCTTCTTCGCCGGATCGGTGGGCAACATCTACCGCCAGTTCGCCGCCGTGATGGTGGCCTCAATCGGCTTCTCGGCCTTCATGGCCTTGAGCCTGACGCCGGCGCTGTGCGCCACGCTGCTCAAGCCCGTGCAGGCCGGCCACCACGTGGAAAAGCGCGGCTTCTTCGGCTGGTTCAACCGCGGCTTCAAGCGCACCGCGCACGGCTACGAAGGCTGGGTGTCGAAGCTGCTGCGCCGCGCGTGGCGCTTCCTGCTGGTCTATGCGGTGATCATCGCCGCGGTCGGCTGGGTCTACCTGCGGCTGCCGAGTTCCTTCCTGCCGGCCGAGGACCAGGGCAACCTGCTGGTCAGCGTGCAGTTGCCGCCGGGCGCCACGCAAGAGCGCACGCTGGCCGTCATCCGCCAGGTGGAAGGCTTCATGCTCAAGCAGCCCGAGGTGCAGTCGATCGTCGGCGTGCTGGGCTTCAGTTTCTCGGGCCAGGGGCAGAACGCCGGCCTGGCCTTCGTGACGCTGAAGGACTGGGACGAGCGCAAGGGCGCCGGCCAGTCGGCGCAGGCGCTGGCGGGGCGCGCCTTCGGCGCTTTCAGCGGCATCCGCGACGCGATCGTCTTCCCCTTGAGCCCGCCGCCGATTCCGGAACTCGGCACCGCCTCGGGCTTCAACTTCCGCCTGCAAGACCGCGGCGGCAAGGGGCACGACGCGCTGGTGGCCGCGCGCAACCAGTTGCTGGGGCTGGCGGCCGCCAGCCAGGTGCTGGCCCAGGTGCGGCCCGACGGGCTGGAAGACGCGCCGCAGCTGCAGCTGGACATCGACCGCGACAAGGCGCAGGCGCTGGGCGTCGGCTTCGACGCGATCAACACGGTGATCTCCACCGCGCTGGGCTCGGCTTACGTCAACGACTTTCCCAACGCCGGCCGCATGCAGCGCGTGGTGGTGCAGGCCGACGCGCCGGCGCGCATGCAGCCCGAAGACCTGCTCGCCTTGAACGTCGGCAACGCGCAGGGCAAGCCGGTGCCACTGTCGGCCTTTGCCGTCACGCGCTGGGTGAGCGGCGCCATGCAGACCGTGCGCTACAACGGCTACCCGGCCATGCGCATCGGCGGCCAGGCCGCGCCCGGCTACAGCACCGGCGCCGCGATGGCCGAGATGGAACGCCTGGCCGCGCAGCTGCCCGAAGGCTTCGGCTACGAATGGACCGGCATCTCGCGCGAGGAAAAGATCGCCGGCTCGCAGGCGCTGGTGTTGTACGGCTTCGCCATCCTGGCCGTCTTCCTGTGCCTGGCGGCGTTGTACGAAAGCTGGAGCATCCCGTTCGCGGTGATCCTGGTGGTGCCGCTGGGCGTGCTGGGCGTCGTCCTCGCCACGCTGTTCAGAGGTTATGCCAATGACGTGTACTTCCAGGTCGGGCTGATCACCATCATCGGGCTGTCGGCGAAGAACGCGATCCTGATCATCGAGTTCGCCAAGGATCTGCAGGCGCAAGGCAAGAGCCCGATCGAGGCGGCGCTGGCGGCGGCGCACCTGCGCTTCCGGCCGATCGTGATGACCTCGATGGCCTTCATCCTGGGCGTGCTGCCGCTGTTCCTGGCCAGCGGCGCCGGCTCGGCCAGCCAGCGCGCCATCGGCACCGGCGTGATCGGCGGCATGATCAGCGCGGTGCTGCTGTCGGTGTTCTTCGTGCCGCTGTTCTTCGTGGTCGTGCGCCGCTTCTTCAAGGGCAGCGAGCGGCAGCGCCGCTTCGCGCTGCACGAGGCCGAGCCCGACGCCGCCCCCGCCCCTGCCTCCGTCATTGGCCCGGAGGCGCCGCGATGAAGGGCCTGCGTACCACGGCGCCGCTGCTGCTGGCGGCGCTGCTCGTCCCGGCCTGCAGCGGCCTGGCGCCGTCCTACCAGCGCCCGCCGGCGCCGGTGGCGGCGCAGTTTCCGCAAGCGCCGCAAGCGCCGGCCGGCGCAGCGGTCGCCGCGGCCGACCTGGCCTGGGCCGACTTCTTCGCCAACGATGCGCGGCTGCGCCGGCTGATCGAGGCGGCGCTGCAGAACAACCGCGACCTGCGCGTGGCGCTGCTCAACGTCGAGCAGGCACGCGAGCAGTTGCGCGTGCGCCAGGCCGACCTGTGGCCGACGGTGGGCGCCGGCCTCAGCGCCACGCGCACGGCCACGCCGGGCGGCAACAGCACGCGCGTCTACAGCGCCGGGCTGCAGGTCTCGGCCTACGAGCTGGACCTGTTCGGCCGCCTGCGCAGCCTGGACGACGCCGCGGCCGCGCAAGTGCTGGCCAGCGACGAGGCGCGCAAGGCCGCGCAGATCAGCCTGGTGGCGACGCTGGCCAACGCCTGGCTGGCGCTGCTGGCCGACGACGCGGCGCTGCAGGTCACGCGCCAGACCCTGGCCACGCGCGAGGACACGCGCCGCCTGACCGAACTGCGGCTGCAGTACGGCGCCGTCTCCAGGCTCGACCTGCGGCAGGTGGACTCGCTGCTGGAAGCGGCGCGCGTCGCGCTGGCGCAGCAGCAGCGGCAACGCGCGCTGGACCGCAACGTGCTGGAGCTGCTGCTGGGCCAGCCGCTGCCGGCCGACTGGCTGCCCGAGGAAGGTTCGGTGAGCGCGCTGCCCGAGTTGCCCGACGTGCCGGTCGGCCTGCCGTCCGAAGTGCTGACCCGCCGCCCCGACGTGCGCCAGGCCGAGGCGCTGCTGGTCGCCGCCAACGCCAACATCGGCGCCGCGCGCGCGGCGCTGTTCCCGCGCATCACGCTGACCGCCAGCGCCGGCAGCGTCAGCAGCGAGCTGTCGGGCCTGTTCGCCGCCGGCAGTTGGGGCTTCGGGCTGGCGCCGGCGCTGCTGCAGACGATCTTCGACGCCGGCCGCAACCAGGCCAACGTGCGCAGCGCCGAGCGCGCGCGCGAGATCGCCGTCGCCCAATACGAGCGCGCGCTGCAGTCGGCCTTCCGTGAAGTGGCCGACGCGCTGGCCGGCCGCAGCACGCTGGACGACCAGCGCCGCGCCCAGGCCGCCCAGGTCGATGCCGAGCGCGAGCGGCTGTCGCTGGTCGAACTGCGCCAGCGCAGCGGCGCCGCCAGCACGCTGGAACTGCTGGACGCCCAGCGCTCGCTGTTCGCCGCCCGCCTGGCCCTGGTGCAGGTGCAGGCCGCGCAGGCGCAGAACGGGGTGGCCCTCTACCGGGCGCTGGGCGGCGGCTGGAGCGAGGCGGCGGCGGGGCGTTGACGGCCTTGGTCGTTGTTCGCTGCCGTCAGCGCGGCTACGGGCTGGGCGAACGCGCTGGTGGTGTTCGGCGGGTGCCACGTCACCGAGGGGTTCGCAAGGCTGCGGGCGGCCCTCGCGGCGGCAAATATCGCGCGGCACGACGGGCCGCTGCAGCGCCACCCGCCCGGCGGCGTCCACACCGTGCACGGCGAACAGGTTCTTGGCGAGATCGATGCCGACGAATACGATGGCAATGCACTTCCCCTTTCGAGCGACCGAAACTGGCAAGGAGCGTTCCATGAACTTTCGTCGGTTCCTCTGCGCGCTGTCAGCGGCGCTTTGCATGTCGTCACTTGCGCAGGAAGTGCCTCAAGGGGTCGTTCTGCTCAGCGCGACCGGTCAGCAGTGGGAGAACACGCCCACCGGTCCACGGCTGCTGCTGAAGGGCGATCCCATGAAGGCCGGCCCGTATGTCATGCTGATCAAGCCGCGCCCCGGTGGTGGCCCCTCTGCCCAAGCGCACACGCATCCCGACGATCGCACGTATACCGTGGTGGCCGGCACATGGCTCATCGGGTTCGGCGCATCCTTCGATCAGTCCAAGCTGATCGCGCTGGAGGCTGGCAGCTACTACACCGAACCGGCCGGCGTGCCCCACTTCGGAGTGGCCAAAGACGAGGGGACCATCCTTCTCATCACGGGAACCGGGCCGACACGCCAAGTTCCTGCTGGCCCTGCCAAGTGACCGCCGGCCGGCACCACGGGCGGCGTGCGCCCTGACCTTGAAACTGAAGTCCCATGCCGCTGCACACCTGGCTCCTCTATCTCGCCGCCTGCATCGGGCTGTCGCTCTCGCCCGGGCCCAATGGGCTGCTCGCGCTGACGCACGGGGCCTTGCACGGCCACCGCAAGACCTTGTTCACGATCTTCGGCGGCGCGCTGGGCTTCGTCGCGGTGATCGCGATGTCGATGTTCGGCATCGGCGCGCTCATCCAGTCGTCGCTGACCTGGCTGGCCGTGCTCAAGTGGGCCGGCGGCGCCTACCTCGTGTGGCTGGGCATTCAGGTCTGGCGCGCGCCGCCCATCGACCTGCAGGCCGCGCCTGAAGCGGCAGTGCGCTCGGGCGGGTCGATGTTCTGGCAGGGCGCGCTGTCGGCCGGCACCAACCCGAAGGGCATTCTGTTTTTCGTGGCCTTCCTGCCGCAGTTCATGGACGCGCGGCGCAGCGTGTTCATGCAGTTCCTGATCATGGCCGGGACCTTCGTCGCCACGGAAGTGGTCACCGAGTTCACGCTGGCCGTGGCGGCCGATCGCGTGCGGCCTTGGCTGGTGCGCGCCGGGCGCCGCTTCAACCGGCTGTGCGGCGGCATCTTCATGGCCATCGGCGCGGCGCTGCCTTTGCGCACGTAGCGCTGCGGGCTGCCGGCTGCCTGCGGCGCGTTGGCCGCGGGTCGCAGCCGCCGCGCAGCGCTGAGCGAGAATCGCCAGCCCTTGCTGCCGCAGCCGCTTGCCGGCGCTGACGAGTTCTCGATGCCTGACCTGTTCGACCCGCCCCCGCCCGATCCTTCGGATCCCGCGGACCCGGCGGACACCCTCGCGCTGGCCGACTATGCCGAGCGCGCCTACCTCGAATACGCGCTGTCGGTCGTCAAGGGCCGCGCGCTGCCCGATGTCTGCGATGGGCAGAAGCCCGTGCAGCGCCGCATCCTGTTCGCGATGGAGCGCATGGGCCTGGCCTTCACGCCGCCGGGCGGGCCGCGGCCGGTGAAGAGCGCGCGCGTGGTCGGCGACGTGCTGGGCAAGTACCACCCGCACGGCGACCTCGCGGCCTACGAGGCGCTGGTGCGCATGGCGCAGGGCTTCTCGCAGCGCTACCCGCTGATCGACGGCCAGGGCAACTTCGGCAGCCGCGACGGCGACGGCGCCGCGGCCATGCGCTATACCGAGGCGCGGCTGGCCCCCATCGCGCGGCTGCTGCTCGACGAACTGGACGAAGGCACGGTCGACTTCCAGCCCAACTACGACGGCTCGCAGCAAGAGCCGCGGCTGCTGCCGGCGCGGCTGCCGTTCGCGCTGCTCAACGGCGCCAGCGGCATCGCGGTGGGCATGGCCACCGAGGTGCCCAGCCACAACCTGCGCGAGCTGGCGGCGGCCACGGTGGCGCTGATCCGCAACGAGCGGCTGCCAGACGACGAGCTGTTCGCGCTGCTGCCCGGCCCCGACTTCCCCGGCGGCGGCCAGCTCATCAGCGGCGCGGCCGACATCCGGGCGGCGTACGCATCCGGCCGCGGCAGCCTGAAGCTGCGCGCGCGCTGGAGCATCGAAGACCTGGCGCGCGGCCAGTGGCAGCTGGTCGTGAACGAGCTGCCGCACGGCACCAGCACGCAGAAGGTGCTGGAAGAGATCGAGGAGCTGACCAACCCCAAGCTCAAGCTCGGCAAGAAGGCGCTGACGCAGGAGCAGCTTCAGCTCAAGCAGACCGTGCTGGCGGTGCTGGACGCGGCGCGCGACGAGTCGAGCAAGGACGCGCCGGTGCGCCTGGTGTTCGAGCCCAAGAGCCGCACGGTGGACGCGCAGGAGCTGGCTAACATGCTTCTCGCGCACACCAGCCTCGAGACCAGCGTCAGCGTCAACCTGACGGCGATCGGCCTCGACGGCCGGCCGGTGCAGAAGAGCCTGCGCCGCATGCTGGTGGAGTGGACCGAGTTCCGCCAGGCCACCGTGGCGCGGCGCACGCGCCACCGGCTGGACAAGGTGCTCGACCGCATCCACGTGCTGGAAGGCCGCCAGCTGGTGCTGCTGAACATCGACGAGGTGATCCGCATCATCCGCAACGCCGACGAGCCCAAGCCGGCGCTGATCGAACGCTTCAAGCTCAGTGACCGCCAGGCCGAGGACATCCTGGAAATCCGCCTGCGGCAATTGGCGCGGCTGGAGGCGATCCGCATCGAGCAGCAGTTGAAGGAGCTGCGCGACGACCAGAAGAAGCTGGAAGAGATCCTCGGCAGCCCGGCGGCGCTGAAGCGCACGGTGGTCCGCGAGATCGAGGCCGACGCCAAGCAATACGGCGACGAGCGCCGCACGCTGATCCAGGAAGAGCGGCGCGCGGTCGCCGAGGTCAGGGTGGTCGACGAGCCGGTGACCGTGGTCGCCAGCTTGAAGGGCTGGGTGCGCGCGCTCAAGGGCCACGAGGTCGATGCCAACGCGCTGGCCTTCAAGGCGGGTGATGCGCTGTACGGCGTGTTCCCCTGCCGCAGCGTGGACACGCTGCTGGTTTGCGGCAGCAACGGGCGCGTGTACAGCGTGCCCGTCTCGTCGCTGCCCGGCGGGCGCGGCGACGGCGTGCCCATCACCACGCTGATCGACCTGGAAAGCGGCAGCCACATCGCCCACTACTGGGCCGGCGCGGCCGACCAGGTGCTGCTGCTGGCCAACACCGGCGGCTTCGGCCTGCTGGCCAAGGCGGCCGACCTGCACGGCCGCAACAAGGGCGGCAAGGCCTTCCTGACGCTGGAAGCCAGCGACAAGCCGCTGCCGCCGGTGGCCGTGTTGGCGGGCCAGGCGCAGGTGGCCTGCCTGGCGCTGGACGGCCGGCTGCTGGTGTTCGGCCTCGACGAGCTGCGGCTGCAGCCCGGCGGCGGCCGCGGGCTGACGCTGATGGACGTCGATGCCAAGACGCCGCTCGTTTCAGTGGCCAGCTTCGCCGACGCGCTGCGCGTGCTGGGCCAGGGCCGCGGCGGCAAGGCCAAGGACGACGTGCTCAAGGGCGCCGCGCTGGAGGCCCACCGCGGCAAGCGCGCGCGCAAGGGGCGCAAGGTGGAAGGCTTCGTCAAGCCGCAGCGGGTGGTGGCGCCTTGAGGCGCGCCGGCCGCCGGCGCGGGGCCCGGCTGGCGTGACGGCGCCGGTCGACCTGCTGACGCTGCGCGTGGTGCTGGCCGTCGTCGACGGCGGCTCGGTCAGCGCCGGCAGCCAGCGCGCCGGGCTGGCGCTGGGCGCCGCCAGCGCGCGCATCGCGGCGCTGGAGCAGCAGATCGGCGTGGCCTTGTTCGAGCGCACGCCGCGCGGCATGCGGCCCACGCCGGCCGGCCACCTGGTGGCGCAGCGGGCGCGCAGCCTGCTGGCCGAGGCCGACCGCGTCTCGGCCGACCTGCACGACCTGGCGCTCGGCCTGGTCGGCCACGTGCGCGTGCTGGCCAACGCCTCGGCGCTGCTGGAGTGGCTGCCCGAGCGGCTGGCCGCTTTCGGCCGCGCGCAGCCGCGCGTGCGCGTCGAGCTGGAAGAGCGCGGCAGCCCCGAGATCGTGCTGGCCTTGCTGCAAGGCCAGGCCGACATCGGGCTGCTCGACATCGCCCACCCCTTGCAGGGGCTGGAGCTGGCCGACCTGTTCGCCGACACGCTGGCGCTCGTGCTGCCGCGCGGCCATGCGCTGGCGCGCGCCAATGCGGCCGACTTCCGCCAGGTGCTGGACGAAGACCTCGTCGGCCTGTACGACGGCAACGCCATCTCCGGCCGCCTGGCGGCCGCCGCCATGCAGCTGGGCCAGCCGCTGCGCACGCGGCTGAAGATGCGCAGCTTCGATGCCGTCTGCCGCATGGTGGCCGCCGGCCTGGGCGTGGGCGTGCTGCCGCTGCAGGCCATCGTGCCGCAGTGCAAGGCCTTGCCGATCACCGCGGTGCCGCTGCGCGACGCCTGGGCGCAGCGCCGCCACCGGCTGGCCTGGCGCGAGGGCGTGGCCTTGTCGCCGTCGGCCCAGGTGCTGGTGCAGGCCTTGCGCGGCGGCTGACGGCAACGCTTTCGCGTGGCGCGAAACCGGTGTTCGCCGCGCGCGCTTGCCAGCGCGGCGGGCGCTGCCTACGCTGCGGCGCCGCGATGAAGATCACCCGTGTCCAAGCCATTCCGCTGAACCTGCCCGTCGACGTGGGCAGCGGCGCGCGCCGCAAGCGCACCGCCTTGTCGATCTGCCTGGTCGAGGTGGAGACCGACGGCGGCCTCGTCGGCACCGGCATGACGGCGATCACCGAGGAAGAGGTGATTGCCGCCATCGTCGAGCAGATTGCCGCGCCGGCGCTGCTGGGCGCCGACCCGTTGCGCCACGAGCAGTTGTGGGAGCGGCTGTACTGGCTGCTGACGCCGCGCGCGCAGTCGGGCTACGCCAGCCACGCCATCGCGGCGATCGACCTCGCCTTGTGGGACCTCAAGGGCCAGGCGCTGGGCCAGCCTTGCTGGCGGCTGCTGGGCGGCGCGCGCGAACGCGTGCCGGTCTACGCCACCTTCGGCTTCGCCTTCTTCGACCGCGACGAACTGGCCGAGGCCGCGCGCGACTGGGTGGCGCGCGGCTTCACGCGGCTGAAGATGACGGTGGGCCACCACGCGCTGCAGCGGCGCGACGAACCGCGGCCGCTGGACGCCGTGATCGCCGAAGACCTGCAGCGCCTGCGCGCCGTGCGCGACGCGGTCGGCCCCGAGGTGCAGTTGTTCATCGACGCCAACTGCAGCCTCGACTACGTGCACGCGCTGCGCCTGGCGCAACAGGCGCGCGAGATCGGCATCGCCTTCTTCGAAGAGCCGGTGGCCGGCAACGACGTCGGCAACCTGGCCAAGCTGCGCGCGCAGGCCGGCATGCCGCTGGCCGCGGGGCAGAACGAAGGGCTGGCCAGCCGCTTCCGCGACCTGCTGGTGGCGCAGGCCGTCGACGTGGTGCAGCCCAACGTCTGCATCACCGGCGGCTACACGCAGTGCCTGCGCATCGCCGGCCTGGCGCAGGCCTTCGGCGCGCAGCTGGCCAACGGCGGCGCCTGGCCGCACCACAACATGCACCTGCACGCCGGCCTGGCCAGCGGCACGCTGGTGGAATACCACTCGGTGGCGGTGGACTGCACGCGCCAGGTCTTCCCGAACCTGCCGCTGCCGCAGGACGGCTGGCTGACGCTGCCCGAGCAGCCCGGCCTGGGCTTCGCGCCCGACCGTGCCGCGGTGGCGGAACTGGCGCGCCGGCCGCTGTCGCGCGGCGCCGGCAAGGCCTGAGCGGCCGCCGGGGCTAACCTCGAACAACAGGAGACACCGTCGATGACCGATCCCCACCGCCGCCGCCTGCTGGGCGCCGCCGCGCTGGCGGTACCCGCGGCGCTGGCCGCGCGGCCGGCGTGGGCGCAGGCCTTCCCCGCCAAGCCGCTGCGGTTGTTCGTCGGCTACTCGGCCGGCGGCGGCGTCGACGCCGTGGCGCGGCTGCTGGCCAGCGCCCTGGCGGCGCATTGGGGCCAGCAGGTGGTGGTGGAAAACCGCGCCGGCGCCTCGGGCCTGATCGCGGCCGAGGCGGTGTCGAAGGCGGCGCCCGACGGCTACACGCTGATGGTCGGCGAGACCGGCATGCTGATCGCCAGCCTGCTGCGCGGCGGCCGCGCGCTCGATCCGCTGAAGGCGCTGACGCCGGTGGCCGGGCTGTGCGTGTCGCCGCTGGTCATCGTCGCCGGCAACCAGGTGCCGGTGCACAACCCGGCCGAGCTGGTGCAGCAGCTCAAGGCCCACCCGGGGCGCTATTCGTACGCCACCTCGGGCATCGGCACCGTGCAGCACCTGGGCTTCGAGATGCTGAAGGCGCGCACCGGCGCCTTCGTCGTGCACATTCCGTACCGCGGCGCCGCGCAGATCGTGCCCGACGTGATCGGCGGCCAGGTGCCGCTGGGCGTGGTCAGCGCCACCGCCGGCCTGGCGCAGGCCAAGGCCGGCAAGCTGCGCGCGGTGGCGATGATGAGCGCGGCCAAGCTGCCCAGCGCCGAGGACGTGCAGCCGCTGTCGGCCGCGCTGCCGGGCTTCAGCGTGGCGCCGCGGCTGGCCTTGATGGGGCCGGCCGGCATGCCCGCGGCGCTGGTCGACACCCTCGCCGAAGCGGTGCGCAAGGTGCTGGCGGCGCCCGAGACGGCGCAGGCCGCGCTGCAGCAAGGCGTGGTCAGCGCCTACCTGCCGCCGGCCGAGCTGGCGCGCGACCTGCAGCGCGAGGTGGCCGAGTGGGACCGCGTGATCAAGGACCGCAAGATCAGCGCCGAATGAACGCCGCCGCGTACTCTCCGTCCTCTCCGTCCTCCACCGTCGACCCGCGGCCTTGCCTGGGCCTGGTGGTGCCGCCGGCCGCCGGCGCGGTGCCGGAAGACGCCGGCCACCTGTACGGCGAGCGCATGCGCTTCATCGCGCGCGGGCTGGGCATCGGAGGCGTCTCGCCCGAGGGCTTCGCGCCGGTGGTCGACCGCATCGTCGGCCTGGCGCGCGAACTGCGCGACGCCGGCGCGCAGGCGGTGTCGATGATGGGCACCTCGATCAGCTTCTACCGCGGCGCCGCGCGCACCGAGCAACTGCGCCAGGCGATGGAAGACGCCACCGGGCTGCCCTGCACGACGATGAGCCACGCCGTGGTGCGCGCGCTGAAGGCGCTGGGCGTGCGCCGCGTGGCGGTGGCCACCAGCTACATCGACGAGTTGAACCACGCGCTGGTGGCCTATCTGCAGGACGGCGGGCTGCAGGTCACGGCGATCGAAGGGCTGTCGCTGGTGGGCGTGGCCGAGATCGGTGCCGTCACGCCGCAAACGCTGATCGCGCTGGCCGAGCGCGTGGCGGCGCGCGATGCCAGCGCGCAAGGCGTCTTCATCTCCTGCGGCGGCTTGTTGACGCATGAGGTGATCGAGCCGCTGGAACGGCGCCTGGGCCTGCCGGCCATCGCCAGCTCGCCGGCCGGCTTCTGGGACCTGGTGACGAGCGCCGGGCTCGACGCGCAGGCGCAGGGCTTCGGGCGGCTGTTCCGCTTGCCCGCGGCGTGAGCGGCGCCGCGGCCGCCGGCCGGCGTGGGGCGGCGCGGGGCGCCGCGCCGCAGGCTTCACAATCCCGGCCCGAAGACGCAATCAGGACACGATGCCGGTGACGACGCCGCTGTGGCGGCAGCGCGAATACATGCTGCTGTGGAGCGGCCAGGTCGTCACGACGCTGGGCGCGCAGGCCTCGGGCATCATCTACCCGCTGCTGGTGCTGGCGCTGACCCACTCGCCGGCGCAGGCGAGCTGGGCCAGTGCCCTGCGCATGCTGCCTTATCTGGTGCTCATCCTGCCGGTGGGCGTGCTGATCGACCGCTGGGACCGCCGCCGCGTGATGCTGGTGTGCCACGTCGCGCGCGGCCTGGCGGTGGCCAGCCTGCCGCTGGCGATGGCGCTGGACCGGCTGGTCGTCGGCCACATCTACGCGGTGGCGGTGATCGAAGGCGCGCTGCACGTCTTCTTCAACATCGCCGAGACGGCGGCGCTGGCGCGCGTGGTCGACCCCCGCCAGCTGCCGCAGGCCACGGCGCAGAACCAGGCGGGCTTCGCCACCGCCAGCATCGTCGGGCCGGCGCTGGGCACCTGGCTGTACCAGGCCGTCGGGCGCGGCTTTCCTTTCGTGGTGGATGCCTTGAGCCATGCGCTGGGTGCGCTGGCCATCTGGCGGCTGCGCACCTCGTTCGCGCCGGCGCGCGACACCGTGCATGCGCCGATGGTGGCCGCGGTGATGGAAGGCCTGCGCTGGCTGTGGCGGCAGCGCGTGGTGCGCGACATGGCCGTCATCACCTGCGGCGCCAACTTCGTCGGCGCCGCGCTGCCGCTGCTGTTGATCGTGCGCGGCCACGAGATCGGCGCCAGCGAGGCGCAGATCGGCCTCGTGTTCTCGCTCGGCGGGCTCGGCGCCATCATCGGTGCGCTGCTCGGCGGGCCGATGGCGCGGGCGCTGAGCTTCGGCCAGGCCATCGTGCTGAGCCTGGGCGTGCGCGCCGTCTGCATCCCGCTCTTCCTGCTGTGCCCGGGGCCCTGGTCGCTGGGCCTGGTGTGGGGCGTGGCCATGCTGTTCGGCCCGCTGTACGACGTGGTGCAGTTCAGCTACCGCATCGCGCTGATCCCCGACGGGCTGCAAGGCCGCGTCAACAGCGGTTTTCGGCTGTTCGCCTTCCTGCTCAACCCCGTCGGCGCCGCGCTGTGCGGCAGCCTGTTGGAGCGCGGCGGCAGCCCCTGGGCGGTGGCGGTGTTCGGCGCCAGCTGCGCCGCGCTGGCGCTGGGCGCGCGGCTGGACCCGGCGATCCGGCACGCGGTGCGGCCGGCTTGAGTTGGCGCGGCCGCCGGGGCCAGGCGTCGTACCGAATGGGGATGCGGCCGGCTTGTCTGCGCCGTGGCTGCCGTCTACGATGCCTCGACGAAACTGAGGAGGGGTGCGCGATGGCCGGCAAACCAAGTAGCACGGCGGGGGAGATGCCGTTTGGCTCAGTCGAGGCTTTCATGTTCGAAGTGCTGACGCTGCGCAGCCAGGCAGCCTACCGCGAAGACGTGGACCTCCTCTATGAATACGAGCGCGATTCCGAAGGCAGGGCGCCCTGGACCGAGCGCTTCAAGCTGCAGGACCGCCCGTTCCAGGCCGCGCGCCACGTGATCGGCACCTGGGACCTGATCTGCCGCGTGCTCGACAAGCACGTGAAAGAAGCGGACTTGCGCGCGTATTTCTTCGAAGGCGTGCCGCTGGCCGCCGTCTACGCTTGGCTGAGGCCGGCGTTGCTGTTGTTGGCCGCGCCGATGAAGGACCCCGACGCCTACGCTTCGTCCTTCAACAAGGTCGGGGCCGAGGCCTGCAAGCATCTGGTGGCGATCGGCGCGGGCCCGGTGTCGCTGTCGAAGGCGCCGGCCGCCGCGGCCTCGCCGCAAAGCCAGCGCGAGTTCTACCGAACCATCGACGAGTACACGCGCAACCTCACGCACTTCGGCTGACCGCCGTGCCGCCGCCGGGTTTGCCGGGCGAGCATGGCGCCGTGCCGGGTCGGCTGGGCGCGTGGCTGCTGCGGCCATTGGTCGATCTCGGGCCCTTCGAGACCGGGCCGATGTATGCCGCGGCGGTGGACCACTACTGGCAGGCCTGGGTCGATCCGGCTGCGCCACGCTTCCTGCTGCAGCGCATCCTGCCGCATGGCTTCCGCCGCCTGATGCTGCGCGAGATCGGGCAGGCGGCCGACGACGTCGCTGACCCGCGCCAGCGCCCGCCCGACCGCCGCACGCCGCGCTGGCAGCGGTTGTGCGACGCGCTCGACCGTTTCGACGCGACCGACGACGATGAACGCGCCCGGCTGCTGCTGCTGCTGCATGCGCTGGGCTTCTACGCGCTGATCGCCGCTTTGCCGGCCGGCCCGCGCGCGCCGCTGGCGGCGTTGTCGCCGTCGGCGGTGGAGGCGCTCTATTGGCAGGCTTCGGCGCGCTACCTGCTGGCAATGCCGGCCGACATCGGTCGCTACCGCGACGCCGACCTCGAAGTCTTCGAAGCCATCGCCGAGCAGGCGCAGCAGGCGCCGCACATGGCCTTCAACGCGGCCGTCAAGACCTTGGTGCACGGCGCCAAGAGCGGCGCCGACGCGGCGTTGCTGGCCTTGCGCGCCGACCGTGTCGCGCGCCGCCTGGCCGATGTGCGCGCGCAACTCGATCCGTTCTGGACCACGCTGCTGTCCAGCCGCCACCACCGCGCGCTGGCCTATCTGCCCATGCGGCGTGGCGACCGCGCCGAAGTCGTGCGCCAGATGGACCTGGCCGAGGCGCTGGCGCTGGACGTGCCTGCGCAAGGGGCCGCGCAGACGCTGATGCGGCGCGAGAACCTGCACCCGGTGCTGGAAAGCCGTGCGAAAGAGGCCGCCTGGCTGGGCCTGACCGACTTGGCCCTGCAGCGCGCGCAGGCGGTGATCGAACTCGACCCCTGCGACCCCAAGTCGTGGCTGGAAAAGGGCGAACTGCTGATGGCCGGCGCACGCTGGCCGGAGGCGGCCGAGGCTTTCGTGCGCGCCGCCATCCTCGGGCCGCCGGCGGGCGCCATTGCCCGCCACATGGCCGGGCAGTGCCTGCGCCACAGCTGCCAGCCGGCGCTGGCGGCGCTGATGTACCGCGACGCGCTGGAGATCGATCCGCTCGGCGTCTCGCCGCGCAGCGCGCTGGCGATGATGCATGATGGTCCTCCGTTCGAGGCACTGGCGTCGTGGAGTGGACGGCGCTTCGAAAAATGAGATGTCTGGCCTGTGGCGAGGAGTGCAACGCGGAGCAGGTGATTTGCCGCGCCTGCGGCGTCACGCTCGGGCCACCCTGCGCGCGCTGCGGCACGCGCAACCTGCCGCGGCAGCGCTGCTGCGGCGAATGCGGTGCCGAACTGGGTTCCCTGCGCTCGGGCAGCGCGGTGGCCGGCGGCGGGGCGCGCTCGGCGCCGGACAGCGAGCGCAAGATCGTCACCGTGCTGTTCGCCGACATCAAGGGCTCGCTGGAGCTGCTGGCCGGCCGCGACCCGGAGGATGCCAACCGCCTGCTCGACAACACGCTGCACCGCATGATGGACGCCGTGCACCTGTACCAGGGCACGGTCAGTCAGGCGCGCGGCGACGGCATCATGGCCTTGTTCGGCGCACCCACGGCGCATGAGGATCATGCCGCCCGTGCCTGCTTCGCGGCGCTGAAGATCCAGCAGGCCGTGGCCGCCTATTCCGCCGAGGCGTTGCGCACCGAAGGCGTGGCGGTCCAGGTGCGCGTCGGCCTCAACTCGGGCGAGGTGGTGGTGCGCGCGATGCGCAACGACATCTACCTCGAATACACGGCGGTCGGCGAAGTCACGCACCTGGCGGCGCGCATGGAGCAAGGCGCCGCGCCGGGCAGCATCGTGTGCAGCGCGGCGACGGCACGACTGGTCGATGGCCAGGTGACGCTGCGGCCGCTGGGCGAGCTCAGTGTCAAGGGCATGGCGCAGCCACAGCCGGCTTACGAAGTGCTGGGCGACGCACGCAGCGCCGGCGTGCCGCGCCGGCGTGCCACGGCGGCGCCGCTGGTCGGCCGCGAAGGGCCGCTGCAAGCATTGCGGTCGGCGCTGGCCGCCGCCGCGGGCGGACGCGGCCAGGCCGTGTCCATCGTCGGCGAGGCCGGACTCGGCAAGTCGCGCCTGGTCGACGAGTTGCGGAACGGCCCGTTGCCGGCGGGCTGGGGCGTGCTGGAGGCGCAGCCGATGCGGCTCGGGCCCGACGCTTCGCTGGCCATGCTGGTCGGGCTGTTGCGGCGCTTCTTCGAGATCGTGGCCGACGCCGACGCTGCCACCGCCGCGCAGCGCGTATCGGCGCGCCTGGCGCGATGCCCGCCGCTGCCGGAGCAAGGCCAGGCCGCGCTGCTGGCGTTGCTGGGTGCGCTGCCGGCCGAGCACGCCTTCCGCCAGATGGACGCCGTGCAGCGCCGCGAGGCGACGATCCGCGCCATCGTCGCGCTGTTGCTGGGGCAGGCTCGGCAATCGCCGCTGCTGGTGATCTTCGAGGACCTGCACGGCGCCGATTCGCTGACCCTGGGTTGCCTGGACGAACTGGTTCGCGTGATCGCCGACGCACCGCTGCTGCTGGTCGTCAGCCACCGGCCCGAGCTGCCGCCGCGCTGGCAATCGCTGGCGCAGCATCGCTGCCTGTCGCTCACGCCGCTGGCCGGCGACGGCGCGCAGGCGCTGCTGGACGCGCTGCTCGGTCCCGATCCGGGCCTGCAGCCGATGAAGGCATTCCTGATCCAGCGTTCGGGCGGCAACCCCTTTTTCATCGAGGAACTGGTGCGCGCCTTCGCCGATACCGGCGTCGTCGGCGGCGTCGCGGGCGCCTACCGTCAGATCCGCGACCACACGGCGGCGCAGACGCCGCTGTCGATCGAGGCCTTGCTGGCCGCGCGCATCGATCGCCTGTCCGCTGCCGAGAAGGCCTTGCTGCAGCAGATGGCGGTGATCGGCGGCAGCTTCGCGGTCGAGTTGCTGCGCGCGGTGGCCGAACTGCCGGCGTCCGAACTGCGTCGGCTGCTGGCCGGCCTGCAGGCCGCCGGCTTCGTCTACGAGGCGCAGCTGCGCCCCGAGCCGGTGTATGCCTTCCGCCATGCGCTGACGCACGAGGTGGCTTATCACGAGCTGCTGCGCGAGCGCCGCCGCGAACTGCACGCGCGCGTGCTGGCCGCGCTGGAGCGCCCGGCCGCGCCGCAACACCCGGACCTGCTGCCCGAGCTGGCGCGCCACGCGCTGCGCGCCCAGTCGTGGCCCAAGGCAACCGACTATCTGCGCCGCGCCGGGCTGCGCGCCGCCGACCGCCATGCCTACGTCGAGGCCGTGCAGTTGTACCGTCAGGCGCTGGAGGCCAGCGGGCACCTGCCGCTGTCGCGCGAGACGCTGGAAGACGCGATCGACATCCGCTTCGACATGCGCAATGCGCTGCAGCCGCTGGGCGACCGGCCCGCCATCCTGGAGGTGCTGAAGGCTGCCGCGCCGATCGCCGAGCAGCTTGCCGACCCGCGGCGCATCGGCTGGGTGCAGTCGTACCTGACGGATCACTACTGGATCAGCGGCCAGGTCGCAGCCGCGCGCGAGGCCGGCGAGCGCGCACTGGCGATCGCCGGCGAGACCGGCGACCTGGCGATGCAGGTGGTGACGCGGCTGCCGTTGGGCCTGGTGGCGCACACCTGCGGCGAGTTCCGCCAGGCGATGGAGCACTTCGGCTGGAACCTGCGGTCGCTGGTCGGCGAGCGGCAGCAGTTGCGGTTCGGGCTCTTCGTGCTGCCGGCGGTGTTCGCCGGCAGCTTCCAGGCCTGGAGCCTGGCCGAGCTCGGCGAGTTCGAACGCGCGCTGCCGGTGGCACAAGAGGCGGCTGCCGTCGCCGAGCGGACCAACCATCCGATCAGCTGCGGCTACGCCTACCTGGGCCTGGGCCTCGTCCACCTGCGCCGCGGCGCTGCACATGCCGCATTGACGGCCTTCGAGCGCGCGCTGGCGGTCGACGCCTTCGCCGGCAGCCCGGTCGGCGTGGCATATGTCGAGTTCCATCGCGCCTACGCGCTGGCGCTGGCGGGCCGCGCGGCCGAGGCGGCCGAGCGGCTGCAGCAGGCGGTGGAAGCCGCCGAACGCCAGGGTTTCGTCGCGCGCCATGCATTGCGACTGGCCTACCTGGGCGAAGTGCACGCGATGCGCGGCGACGCGGGGCGGGCGCGGCAGGCGGTGGAGGCGGCGCTGCAGCGCGCCCGTGCGCATGGCGAGCGGGCTCACGAAGCCTTTGCACTGCGCGCCGCGGCCGAGACCGCGCGCCGCAGCGGCAGCGACGATGCAGCCGTCGATGCCTACCGCGCGGCGATCGAAATCGGCAGCGCGCTCGGTCTGCTGCCCTTGCTGGCCAATTGCCGGCATCGGCTGGGCGGGCTGCTGGCCGCCGTCGGCCGCAGCGACGACGCGGCAGCCGAGAGCGAAGCCGCACAGGCGCTGGCACAGCGGATGGCGCTGCAATGGTGGGCCGGCGACGCGGCCCCGGTCGCAGCCGCGGGATGCGGCTGGTGAACGTGTTGGCCTCAGGACAACGCCTGGTCGAGGCGTAGCGCACGCCGCTGGCCGCGCTCGTCCAGCCCGGCGCGGACGCTGCAGCCGCCAGGCGCCATCAGCGGGCCCAGCGGCCGGTCCAGTTCGGCGGCAGCCGCCGCCGCGTCGACCCGGCCATGGCCCAGCCGCGGGCCGCGGCCATCGCGGCCCGTCGCCTCCAGCGGCCGCGCGTTTGCCAGCAACAGGTGCACGATCTCGGCATTGGTCGCGAAGCGGTGCGAGCCCCAGGCCAGCGCGGCGGCGCCCGCCACGTGCGGAGCGGCGGCGCTGGTGCCGGTCATCGTCTGGTAGCCGCCGCGCAGGCCGGTGGACATCACGTCGACGCCGGGTGCGCACAGGTCGACACCGTTGCCCACGTTGGCCTGCGGATAGCGCAGGTTGTGGCGGTCGATCGCGGTGACGCCCAGCACCAGATCGAATGCCGCCGGGAACTGCGCCCCGGCTTCGCTGCTGGCGTTGCCGGCCGAGGCCACCAGCACCGCGCCGCTGGCCCAGGCGCGCTGGCACATCAGGTAAAGCGCAAGGCTGGGCCGCGTCATGCCGAAGCTCATGCTGATCACCTGCATGCGGTTGGCGATGCACCAGTCGAGCCCGGCGATCACCGAGCGCAGGCTGAAGCGCGCCGAGCGGTCCGACACCTTCACCGCATAAAGCGACACCTGCGGCGCCATGCCGATCAGGCCGGCACCATCGGCGGCAGCGCCGATGACGCCGGCGCAGAAGGTGCCGTGGCCTTCGTCGTCGCGCTCCGACGGCGTGCCCGGCACCAGTCCCACGCCGCCCAGCACATTGGCCGCCAGGTCGGGGTGACTGTCGTCGATGCCGGTGTCCAGCACCGCCACGCGGATGCCGCGCCCCTGCGAGCAACCCCAGGCGTCTGGCGCGCGCACATGGGCCACGCCGGCGGGCACCGTCTCGGCCTCCAGTCGCGGCTGGCCTTGCACCGCCGGGTGGCGTCGCAGCACGCTCTGGCTGCCGACCAGGTCGACGTCATCCTCGATCAGTTCCACGTCCGGGTGGCGCGCGAGTTGCCGGCGCTCGTTCGCGGTCAGCCGCGTGCAGACGATGGGGGTGTCGTAGCGGTCGACATCGAAACCGGTGAGTTCCGGCGTCAACGCCGTCAGCGACGACCCCTTCGGCCGTGCCGCCGCGTCGATCAGCAACAAGTCGCGCTGGTAGCGATCGCTCATCACCTGCCGCACGATCTCGGTCTTGTCGAGCAGTTGCAGGCTGCGTTGCTTCTTCGGCTTGAAGACGATGACCACCGGCTGACGGTCGCTGATTGAATCGGTCGTGGTCATCGTGCCTCCTCGCATGCCCGGCGCCCAGCGTAGCGCAGGGTGCACGGCGCCACCAGTGCCGGCCATGCGAAGCGTAGACTGCCCGAGGGAGGTGGCAGCATGCTCAACCCGGCCGAGCGCAAGCACATCGATCTGCTGCAGCGCATGCCGATCTTCGGCGCGCTGCGCGACGACACGCTGGCGTTCCTGCTCGGCCTGACGCGGCCGCTGGCCGTGCCGGCGGGCCGTTGGTTCTTCCGCGAAGGCGACGACGCCGATGCCTTGTTCGTGCTGGAGGCCGGCAGCGCCACGGTGCTGAAAGGCTGGGAAGGCCGCGCGGTGGTGCTGAACCGGCTGCACGCGGGCGACTGCTTCGGCGAGATGGCGCTGATGGACCTGCAGCCGCGAAGCGCCGCGGTGCGCGCCGACGAGGACTGCCAGGCCCTGCGCCTGGGCGCCGACGACCTCTACCGCCTGTACGAGCACGACCTGGAGCAGTTCACGCTGATCCAGATGAACATGGGGCGCGAGGTCTGCCGGCGGCTGCGCGCGGTGGACGAAAGCCTGTTCAGGCTGCGGCAGGCGGCTGCGGGTTGAGGCCGGGCAGGCCTTGTGCATCCTCGGGCATCGCAAGCTAACGGCCCAAGCCATGGACTAGACTCGTTCGGGCGTGCCGTGAGTCAGGGATGAAACGATGACATCTTCATACAAGGTTATCCGCGGCCTGCGCCGCGCGGCTGCGATCGCGGCGCTGCCGCTGGCCCTGGCCGCCTGCGGCGGCGGCGGAGGCGGTGGATCGAGCGGCCCGGCCGAACCGCCGCCGGCCGCGGTGACGCCGCTGCCGTCGCTGTTGAATGTCTCCGTACCGGCCACCGCCGAGCCGGGTGCCGCCGTCACCCTGAAGACCGCGTTCACGGGCGCCAATGACCTTCGTTATGCCTGGATCTTCGGCGACGGCGGCAGCAGCAGCGAGATGGCGGCGGTGCATGCCTTTAGCGCGCCCGGCCGCTATGTCTGGTCGTTGACTGTCAGCAACGGCCTGGGCCAGAGCGCCAGCGCCAGCGGCACGCTGTACGTCGGCTGGTTCGAGCGCCTGGCTGGCGCGCAGTGCAGCGGCGCCAACCAGACGGGCTGGTGCTGGCAAGGCGCGGGCAGCGAGCCCTTCGCCACCGACGTGCATTGCGCCGACGCGCAACACTGCGTGGCCGTCGGCGCGCTGGGTCAGGCGGCGTCCACCAGCGACGGTGGCCGTACCTGGGCGCTGTCGCGCGTGCCTTTGGGCGGCGAGACGCTCACCCGCGTGCGCATGGCCGATGCGAACACCGTCTATGCGTTCGGCACCATCGGCCGCACCGTGTGGCGCAGCCGCGATGGCGGCAAGACCTGGGCGCTGGCGGCGCAGCCGGTCACGCCGCTGCTGCAGTCGCCGTTCGGCGATCAGGGCCGCGTCTGGACCCTGGACGCGCAGATCGTGGTGGCCTCGGCGAACAGCGGCTGGATCGGCCGCGACAGCGGCAGCACCTGGACGGCGTTGCCGATGCAGGTGGGCAGCGTCACCGCCAACGGCTTCCTGTGGAGCAACGGCGACACGGCCGTCTCGCCCGACCAGGGGCAGACGCTGCGCCCGGTGCCGGCCGGTTCCCTGGCCGATGGGCGCTACCGCTCGGTGCTGGCGCGGCTGGGCAGCGATGCCTTGCACTTGCGACTGCTGGTGAGAGAGACGGTGCCCGCCAATCCTTCGGCTGCAACGCGGCTGCTGCTGTTGAGCAGCGCCGATGGCGGCCAGAGCTTCACCGAGTCGCAGGCGGTGCTGCCGGGCGACGTCGATCCGGCCTGGGTCTCGGCCGCCGTGCTGCGCGACGACGGGCGTGCCGATGCCCTGGTCGCCGGCGTCACCGCCGCGGGCACCCAGTATGGGTGGCTGCACAGCAGCGACGAGGGCCGGCACTGGAGCGCGCAGGCGCTGACGGCGGACACCGGTCGCAGCCTGACCGGCGTCGGGCTCAGCAGCGACGGTGGCGTGCTGATCCTGCGCAACGCCAACCTGGCGCTCGATGCCGGCGGCGGCCGCGGCCGCTACGAGTTGCTGGACCTGCAGACCGGGCAGCGCAGCCCGGTCGGCAGCGACGGAGCCGATCTCAACCAGGGCAGCCTGGATCGGTTGGCCGGCGGCCTGCTGTCCAAGCGGCAGGGCATCCGCATCGTCGAGGTTTCGAGCGATGGCGGCAGCACCTGGGCGGCGCTGCCCAAGGCCGGCGTGCAGGCGGGCGTCGCGCTGGGCCAGACGCTGTTCTTCGATGCGCGGCAGGGGTTTTCGGTGCGCAACGGCGTGGTCTCGCGCACCACCGACGGCGGCTGGAGCTGGCAGCCCGTCTCCGGCGTCGCGCCCGGCCTGCCCGGCGACCGCTGGCAGATGCTGGCCGACGGCTCGGTGCTGCTGCTGGGCAACCCCGATGTCCATCGCAGCACCGACCGCGGCCAGACCTGGAGCCTGGTGCCCACGCCGGCTCCGCGGTCGCCCGGCGAGGCCTTCTTCGACGGCAGCCACGGCTGGGCGGCCACCTGCACGATGGTGTCGCCCGGCAGCACCAACTGCGTGGTGGGCCTGCAGCGCACGACCGACGGCGGACAGAGCTGGCAGGCCGCGGCGGTGCCGGCGGGCGTCTCGCTGATCCAGCGCCTGGTCTTCACTTCGGCGACCGAAGGCGTGCTGCAAGGCAATGACGGCAGCGTCTGGTGGACCGCCGACGGCGGCCTGAGTTGGACCCTCGCCGCGACGCTGGACGCCGCCGGCGCCAACAGCCCCACGCTGGCGAAGGGCCGGCTAACGTCGGATCGAAACGGCACGCTGTGGATGCTGGGCGGCACGGCCGACAACGACGTGCTGTTGCGCAGTACCGACCACGGCCGCAACTGGCGCGTGATGGCGCTGCCGGTAGCGCCGTCGGCCGACGGCCAGGCGCGGCTGAAGGACGTGGCCACCCTCGACGGCCGGCGCATCTGGGTGGTCGGCCGCGGCGGGCTGGTGCTGGCCTCCGACGACGGCGGCGCGCAGTGGCGCGCGCAGGCCAGCGGCACGCTGCTGGACCTGGACGCGGTGTCGGCGTTCGATGCGCAGACCGCCTGGATCACCGCGGCCAGCGGCGAACTGGTGTTCACCACCTCGACCGGCGGCGACTGAACGCCGGCGCCGCTACGGCAGCGGCAGCAGCTTGCCTTCCGCCGCCGCCGGCGCCGCCACCCCCAGCAGCCGCGCCAGCGTGGGCGCGAGGTCGGCGGTCTCGACGCGGCGGTCCACCCGCGCCGGCTTCAGCCACGCGGGGCCGTACATCAGGATCGGCACGTGGGTGTCGTAGGGGTGCGGCGAGCCGTGCGTCGTGTTCGAGCTGGACGAGGTGAACATCCAGTTCGGCTTCGGCGCGTATTGCACGTCACCCGAACGTTCGCGGTTCCAGGACTTGCGCATCGCGTCGAAGAAGGGCGCGCCGGCGCGGCTGCCGCTGGCCAGTTCGGCGCGCGTGTAGGCCGCGGCGATGGCCGGCTCGGCCGCCAGCACGGCGCGCGCCGCCTCGGCCACCGCGGCGGGGTCGAGGTTCTTCTGCGCCAGCAGTTCGCGGTCCAGCACCAGCGCCGAGGCCGAGAAAAAGCGCCCCAGCTTGGCCACGCCGAAGCGCTGCTCCAGGCCGGCATTGATGCGGCCCAGCAGTTCGCTGCCCGACAGCCGGCCGGCGTCCAGCCCGCGCATGCGGCTGACTTCGGGCGCCGGCATGAAGCCGTGGTCGGCGGTCAGCACGGCGATGTAGTTGTTCTTGCCGACGCTGGCGTCGAGGTCGCGGAAGAAGGCCTGCAGCAGCCGGTCGAGGTGCAGGAAGTGGTCGTGCGACAAGCGCGACTCGGCGCTCCAGTAGTGGTTGACGTAGTCGTGGCCCGAGAGGCTGACCGACAGGATGTCGGGCGCGTCGTCCTGGCCCAGCCGCTCGCCGGCGATGGCGGCGCGCGCGAAGGCCAGCGACATCTCGTCGACGAAGGGGCTGCGCAGCAGGCTGGCATAGAAGGCCGGCGACGGCTGCTCCAGCGCGGCGCCCATGGTCATCGGCAGCTTGCCCGGCCGCGTGCCGAACCAGGGCTGGTTGTCGCCCAGCGACTGCGCGTACGCGGCCTCGGCCAGCGCCGGCTGCCAGTCGGCCTTGAAGTAGCGGTCGACCGGCTTGGCGGCGTTGAAGGCATCGACCCAGGCCGGGTGCGCCGGCATGTAGTAGGTGCTGGAGGCGAAGCTGCCGGTGGCCGACATGTACATGTAGGCCGTGCCGCGGTGGCCGGCAGGCAGGATGGCGCCGCGGTCCTTGCCCGAGATGCCGATCACCTTGGACTGCGGCGAGACGCCGCGCAGCACGTCGCCGACGGTCTCCACCTTCAGGTTGGCGGGGCTGGTGCCGTCGAGCTTGCCGGTCTTGTGGCCGATGTAGGTGTAGCGCGTGTCGCCGGTGCAGTAGACCGTCTCGCCGCTGGCCAGGTCGCGCCACTCGTTGCCGATGATGCCGCTGGCGTGCGGGTAGGCGCCGCTCAGCATGGTCGCGTGGCCGGCCGCCGTCACGGTGAAGGCATAACCGTAATGCGCATCGGCAAACCAGGTGCCGCGGTCGAGGAAGCGCGCGAAGCCGTCGGGCTGCAACTGCTCGCGGTAGGCCGTGACCTGGCGCATCGGCAGGCCGTCGACGACCAGGAAGACCAGCAGCTTGGGCCGCGCCGGCGCGCCAGCGGTGGTCGCCGGGCCGCCGGCCGGCGCCGCGCAGGCCGCCAGCAACGCGGCCAGCGCGAGGGCGGTGAACGATCGCTTGGTCAGTGAGAGGGCAGGCATCGGATCGGTGCTCCGGTTGAGTGGCTCAGGCTACCAGCGAAGCTGTTCCACCTCGAGCCCCAACGCGGCGGAGACCTTCTCCAGCGTGGCCTTGCGAGGCTGCTTGACTCGTTCCATCTGGGCATAGGCCGCTTGCGTGATGCCGATGCGGTCAGCGACATCGGCCTGTGTGAGCCCGAGATGCTCTCGCCAGGCCGCCATCGGCGAGATGCCGCGCTCGAAGGAGACGTTCACGACTTCGTTGGGCACCGTCCCGTGCGTGAAGCCGCCCCTCATGCGCCGGAACTGATCGTATGGCACGACGACGAAGGCGGGCTTGCCGTCCTTGCCGACGATGATTTGAAACTCAGTACGTGCGTTCATCGCGCTGCCTGATCTCTTGAATGCTCACGATGCGGACGGCACCGTCGAAGTCGAAGAAGACCCGATAGCTGCCGACGCGCAAGCGGTAGCCGTACTCGTGGTCCGTCAGTGCCTTGACGTTCCGGGCCTGAGACAGGTCGGCCAGTTCGGCCGTGACGGCGGATCGGATCTGCTTCCCCGCGTGAGCGTCGATCTTGCGCAGCTGGCGCAAGGCCTTCGGCTGCCAGTTGATCGCGTTCACGCGCGGATCATAAGCAACGAATACGTATTGTCAAACGATGCCGGACCCAGCCGATCCGGGGGCCGGCAGGATGGCGGTAGACTGCCCCGATCCGCTCGACAGGCCGTTCGCCGCAGCAGCGCCGCGGCCGCGCAAGGAGACAAGGTTTGCAGCCCAGCAACGTGGCCGACCCGGCCTACTTCCACAAGGTGGTGGATTGTCAGTGGGCGTGCCCCGCGCACACCCCGGTCCCCGAATACATCCGGTTGATTGCACAGGGGCGCTACGACCACGCCTACATGGTCAACTGGGTCAGCAACGTCTTCCCCGGCATCCTGGGCCGCACCTGCGACCGGCCTTGCGAGCCGGCCTGCCGGCGCGGCCGCGTCGAGGAAGAAAACCTGGCCAAGCCCGAGCCCGTCGCCATCTGCCGCTTGAAGCGCGTGGCGGCCGACTTCAAGGGCGGCGAGGTGCGGGCGATGATTCCGCGGCCCGCCGCGCGCAACGGCAAGCGCGTGGCCTGCGTCGGCGGCGGGCCGGCCAGCCTGACGGTGGCGCGCGACCTCGCGCTGCAAGGCGTGCAGGTGACGGTGTTCGAAGGCGAGAAGAAGGCCGGCGGCTTCATGTGGAGCCAGATCCCGCGCTTTCGGCTGCCCGAGAGCGTGATCGACGAAGAGGTGGGCTACATCCTCAACCTCGGCGTCGAGCTGCGCAGCGGCCAGCGCGTCGAGTCGATGAGCGAACTGCTGGCCGAGCCCTGGGACGCCGTCTTCGTCGGCTGCGGCGCGCCGCGCGGGCGCGACCTGGAGATTCCGGGCCGCCAGGAGGCGGCCGCGGCCATCCACATCGGCATCGACTGGCTAGCCTCGGTGTCGTTCGGGCACGTCAGCCACATCGGCAAGCGCGTGATCGTGCTGGGCGGCGGCAACACCGCGATGGACTGCTGCCGCAGCGCGCGGCGGCTCGGCGCCGACGACGTCAAGGTGATCGTGCGCAGCGGCTTCGAGGAGATGAAAGCCTCGCCCTGGGAGAAGGAAGACGCCCAGCACGAAGGCATTCCCATCATCAACTACCACGTGCCCAAGGCCTTCCTGCACGAAGGCGGCAAGCTGGTCGGCATGAGCTTCGAGATCGTGCGTGCCGAGTACGACGCGAAGGGTCGCCGCCGCCTGGTGCCCACCGGCGAGCCCGACGCGGTGTTCGACTGCGACGAGGTGCTGATCGCCGTCGGCCAGGAGAACGCCTTCCCCTGGATCGAGCGCGACGCCGGCATCGAGTTCGACCAATGGGGCCTGCCGGTGCTGGATGCGGTGACCTTCCAGTCGACGCTGCCGCGCGTGTTCTTCGGCGGCGACGCGGCTTTCGGCCCCAAGAACATCATCACCGCGGTCGCCCACGGCCATGAGGCGGCGGTGTCGATCGACCGCTTCCTGCACGGCGAGGACGTGCGCGAACGCCCGCCGCCGCACGTGAACCTGGTGTCGCAGAAGATGGGCATCCACGAGTGGAGCTACGACAACGACCCGAGCAACGACCTGCGCTTCAAGGTGCCCTGGGCGGCGGCCGAGAAGGCGCTGGCCAGCATCAAGGTGGAGGTGGAGCTGGGCTTCGACGCCAAGACCGCGTTCAAGGAAGCGCAGCGCTGCCTGAACTGCGACGTGCAGACGGTGTTCGCCGAGAAGCTGTGCATCGAGTGCGACGCCTGCGTCGACATCTGCCCGATGGACTGCATCACCTTCACCGACAACGGCGACGAGGCCGACCTGCGCCAACGTTTGAAGGCACCCGCCGCCAACGCCGAGCAGGCGCTGTACGTCAGCACGACGCTGAAGACCGGCAAGGTGATGGTCAAGGACGAAGACGTCTGCCTGCACTGCGGCCTGTGCGCCGAGCGCTGCCCGACCGGCGCCTGGGACATGCAGAAGTTCCTCTTCAACACCACCAAGGCAGGCCCGGCCTGCCGCGACAGCACCGCCAGGGACAAGCGCGTGGGGACCACAGCATGAGCGGCAACAGAATCGAGTCGGTCAACGACTTCGTCGTCAAGTTCGCCAACGTCAACGGCTCGGGCTCGGCCTCGGCCAACGAGCTGTTCGCCAAGGCCATCCTGCGCATGGGCGTGCCGGTCAGCCCGCGCAACATCTTCCCCAGCAACATCCAGGGCCTGCCCACCTGGTACGAGGTGCGCGTGTCCGAGGCCGGCTGGCTGGGCCGGCGCGGCGGCATCGACATGATGGTGGCGATGAACCCGCAGACCTGGGACGCCGACGTGCGCGAGGTCGAGCCCGGCGGCTACCTGTTCTACGACAGCACCAAGCCGCTGCCGCCCGGCGCGCTGCGCAGCGACATCACGGTGATCGGCATGCCGGTCACCGCGATCTGCAACGCCACCTATGAAGACCCGCGCCAGCGCACGCTGTTCAAGAACATCATGGTGCTGGGCGCGCTGTCGGTGCTGATGGACATCGACCCGACGGTGATCGAGAAGCTGTTCGGCGAGCAGTACAAGGGCAAGGAACGGCTGCTGGAAAGCAACGTGCGCGCGCTGCACGCCGGCCGCGGCTTCGCCAAGGACCACCTGCAGCCGCCGCACCACGCCGGCATCGGCCTGAAGGTGCGTCGTGCCGACGCGGTGGGCGACAAGATCTTCGTCGAAGGCAACGCCGCCGCCGCGCTGGGCTGCGTGTACGGCGGCGCCACCGTCTGCGCGTGGTACCCCATCACGCCCAGCTCGTCGGTGGCCGAGGCCTTCGCGTCGTACTGCAAGAAGTACCGGCACGACGGCGCCACGGGCCAGGCCAACTACGCCATCGTGCAGGCCGAAGACGAGATCGCCTCCATCGGAATGGTCACCGGCGCCGGCTGGAACGGCGCGCGCGCCTTCACCGCCACCAGCGGCCCCGGCGTCAGCCTGATGACCGAGTTCATCGGCCTGGCCTACTTCGCCGAGATCCCGGTCACCATCATCGACGTGCAGCGCGGCGGCCCCAGCACCGGCATGCCCACGCGCACCCAGCAGGGCGACCTGATCAGCAGCGCCTACGCCAGCCACGGCGACACCAAGCACGTGATGCTGCTGCCGCAGGACCCGGCCGAGTGCTTCGAGTTCAGCGCCGCCGCGCTCGACCTGGCCGACCGGCTGCAGACCCCGGTGTTCGTGATGACCGACCTCGACATCGGCATGAACCAGCGCCTGTGCAAGCCCTTCGAATGGGACGAGGCGCGCGCCTACGACCGCGGCAAGGTGATGAGCGCCGAAGAGCTGGAAGCGGGCAAGGACTTCGGCCGCTACAAGGACGTGGACGGCGACGGCATCCCCTGGCGCACCCTGCCCGGCACGCACCCCAGCAAGGGCAGCTACTTCACCCGCGGCACCACGCGCAATGCCTACGCCATCTACAGCGAGGCCGGGCCCGACTACCTGTACAACGTGCAGCGGCTGCTGAAGAAGTTCGCCACCGCCGCCACGTTGGCGCCGCAGCCCGAAGTGCGCGCCGCGGCGAAGAAGACGCGGCTGGGCGTCATCTACTTCGGCAGCACCGCGCCGGCGATGGACGAGGCGCTGACTGCGCTGGCGGCCGAGGGCATCCACCTCGACGCGCTGCGGCTCAAGGCCTTCCCGTTCCCCAACAGCGTGGCCGAGTTCATCGCCAACCACGACCACGTGTTCGTCGTTGAGCAGAACCGCGACGCGCAGATGCGCACGCTGCTCGTCAACGAGTTGGAGATCGACCCCGCCTGGCTGATCAAGGTGCTGCACTTCGACGGCACGCCGATCACCGCGCGCTTCATCACCGAGGCCATCACCAAGCACGTGCATGCGCTGGCCGTTGCCCCCCGCCGCGAAAGGATCGTGTCATGAGGCCCCCACGCTCACATCCGTTCGCTGCCCCCCGAGGGGGCGCGGGTCTCCTTTGGGGCGGCCCGGCAGGAGACCCGGTATGACCTTCATCGCCAAGCCCAAGCTGCACCACCCCACGCTGACCCGCAACAAGGTCGGCTACACGCGGCGCGACTACGAAGGCAAGGTCTCCACGCTGTGCGCCGGCTGCGGCCACGACAGCATCAGCGCGGCCATCATCCAGGCCTGCTGGGAGATGGACATCCAGCCGCACCGCGTGGCCAAGCTCAGCGGCATCGGCTGCAGCAGCAAGACGCCCGACTACTTCCTCGGCGCCAGCCACGGCTTCAACACCGTGCACGGCCGCATGCCCAGCGTGCTGACCGGCGCCGCGCTGGCCAACCGCGAGCTGCTGTACCTGGGCGTCAGCGGCGACGGCGATTCGGCCAGCATCGGCATCGGCCAGTTCGCGCACGCCATGCGCCGCGGCGTGCGCATGGTCTACATCGTCGAGAACAACGGCGTCTACGGCCTCACCAAGGGCCAGTTCAGCGCCACCGCCGACAAGGGCAGCAAGAGCAAGAAGGGCGTCGTCAACCCCGACAACCCGGTGGACCTGATCGGCCTGGCGCTGCAGCTCGGCGCCACCTACGTGGCGCGCGGCTTCTCGGGCGACAAGGCGCAGCTGGTGCCGCTGATCAAGGGCGCCATCGGCCACGGCGGCGCCGCCTTCATCGACGTCATCAGCCCCTGCGTGGCCTTCAACAACCACGCCGGCAGCACGCGCAGCTACGACTACGTGCGCGACCATAACGAGGCGGTTGCGCGCATCGACTTCATCGACCTGGCCGCCGAGCTGCAGGCCGCGCCGGCCCCCGGCGAGGTGCTGGAGCTGCCGCAGGCCGACGGCAGCACGATGCGGCTGCGCAAGCTGCACGAGGGCTACGACGCCACCGACCGCCGCGCCGCGATGAACCTGGTGCACCAGCTGGCGGCCGAAGGCGAGATCGCCACCGGGCTGCTCTACGTCGACCCGCAGGCGGTGGACCTGCACGCCGCGCTGAACACCGTGGCCAAGCCGCTCAACACGCTGGGCGCGGCCGAGCTGTGCCCCGGCGCCGAGGCGCTGTCGCGCATCAACGCCGGCTTGCGCTGAGGGCGCCAGCGCTGCCGCGGCGCGGGCCGCGGCTCAGGCCGCGGCGCCGGTGAGCTGGCGCTCGATGCCCGACTTGATCAGCCGGCTCAGGCCCGGCGCGCGCTCGGCCAGCGTCAGCACCGCGCGCCGCGCCAGCCGCGGCAGGCGGCGCTCGTCGGTGAACAGGCCCACGATGGCATTGGTGCCCAGCCACACCGGCAGCGTGGCGCGCCGGTGCTCGCTTTCGTAGCGCTGCAGCGGCGCCAGCGCGCCCAGGTCGCCGCCGGCGCGGCGCTGGGCGCCGAGTTCGCGCGCCAGCACCTCCACGCCGTAGAGGCCGAAGTTCCAGCCGTGCGCGGTGACCGGGTGCATGCCCACCGCGGCGTCGCCGATCAGCGCGAAGCGCGGCGCCGCGAAGCGCTGCGCATAGACGCCCACCAGCGGGTAGTGGTGGCGCGGCCCCTCGGCCTGCACCGCGCCCAGGCGGCCATCGCTTTGCGCCTGGATGCGCGCGGCGAAGTCGGCGTCGCTCAAGGCCAGCCACTCGTCGGCGCGCTCGCCGCCGACGGTGACGACGGCCGACGCGCGCCGGCCGCCGGCCATCGGCAGCAGCGCCAGCGTGTTGCCGTAGCGGAAGCATTCCCAGGCCACGCCGCCGTGCGGGCGTTCGTGCCGCACGCGGCCGACCACCACGCTGCGGCCGAAGTCGTGCATCGCCGCACCGATGCCGGCCAGCCGCCGCGTGGCCGAGAAGCGGCTGTCGGCCGCCACCAGCAGCCGGCCGCGCAGCACGCGGCCATCGGCCAGGTGCACGGCGGCGGCATCGGCGTTGCGCTCGATCGCCTGCACGCGCGCCTCGCACAGCACTTGCAGCGCCGGCCGGGCCGCTGCCGCCTGCCACGCGGCGCGGCGGATCAGGTGGTTGGCGACCAGCCAGCCTAACGGCGCATCCGCTGCTGCAGCGGCGCCGGCGCCGAAGTGCAGCACCAGCGGTGAACTGCCGTCCAGCACATGGGCGGCCTGCAGCGGCGCGATCTCGTCGGCCGGCAGCCGCTCCCACAGCCCCAGCGCCTGCATCACGCGGCGCGCGCGGTGCGTCAGCGCGATCTCGCGGCCGTCTTCGGCCGGATCGGCCAGCGCGCTGGCGGGCTGCTGCTCCAGCAGCGTGCAGTGCAGGCCCTGGTCGGCCAGCGCCGCGCCCAGCGCCAGGCCGGCAGGGCCGGCGCCGACGATCAGCACGTCGGCATCGAAAGAATTGGGGGTCGACATGGCCGGCATGGTGAAGGCAGGGTCGGCACCGGGGGTTGACGGGAGTCAGGCGGGCGGCATCGAGCGGGGGCAGGACGTCGTCGATCTTCGCTGCCGTCAGCGCGGCAAAGGGCCGTGCGAACGCGCCAGTGTCTTTAGGCGGTGCCCGCCCGCAGCCTTGCCGCCGCGGCCCATCCGCGGCGCAACCCCCCAGTCCTTCCCCGCCACCCACGAATTTTCGCGCCCCCTGCATCCGCCGCGCCAGCGGCCGCGTATGGCGCCTGGAGATGGATGACGTTCGTCCATCCCGACCCCACCGTTTTCCTGAACGCCGAGGAGCATTTGATGACATCGTCCCCATCGACGCGTCTGCGCGCCGGGTTGATCGCGGCCGGCGCGCTGTTTGCCGGCCTGGCCTTCGCCTCCAGCCACCGAGAGGCGCCGTTCATCACCACCGTGCCCAAGGTGGACGCGACCGACTTCTACCTGTTCATGAGCTACGAGGCCGGCCGCAGCGACTACGTCACGCTGATCGCCAACTACCTGCCGCTGCAGGACGCCTACGGCGGCCCCAACTACTTCTCGCTGGACCCGAACGCGCTCTACGAGATCCACGTCGACAACAACGGCGACGCCAAGGAAGACATCACCTTCCAGTTCCGCTTCAAGAATTCGCTGAAGGCGACGGCGCTCGCCATCGGCGACAAGAGCGTGCCGATCCCGCTGATCCAGTCGGGCACCGTCGCCGAGCCGAAGGCGGCCACGCTGAACGTCAACGAGAGCTTCACCCTCGACATCGTGCGCGGCGACCGCCGCTCGGGCACGCGCGCTTCGATCACCAACGCCACGGGCGGCTCGGCCACCTTCGACAAGCCGGTCGACAACATCGGCAAGAAGACCATCGCCGACTACGCGGCCTACGCGGCCAAGCACGTCTACACGGTGACGATTCCCGGCTGCGGCATGCCGGGCAAGGTGTTCGTCGGGCAGCGCAAGGACCCCTTCGCCGTCAACATCGGCACCATCTTCGACCTGGTGAACGCGCCGGTCGGCGTGATCACCGATCCGGCGCTGATCAACGCCGTTCCCAACCCGCTGGACAGCAAGAACGTCACGACGCTGGCGCTGGAGGTGCACAAGAGCTGCCTGCTGGCCGGCAGCGAGACGGTGATCGGCGGCTGGACCAGCGCCAGCCTGCGCCAGGCGCGCATCATCGACCCGGCGCCCAAGGCCGGGCTGCAGGCCAGCGACAAGGCCGGCGGCGCCTGGGTGCAGGTGTCGCGCCTGGGCATGCCGCTGGTCAACGAGGTGGTCATCGGCCTGCCCGACAAGGACCGCTTCAACGCCTCCAGGCCCAAGGACGACGCGCAGTTCGCCACCTACGTGACGAACCCGACGCTGCCGGCGCTGATCGCCTCGGTGCTGGGGTTGGGCAACGCCGCGCCGACCAACCTGCCGCGCAACGACCTGGTCACGACCTTCCTCACCGGCATCAAGAACGTCAACCAGCCGGCCAACGTGGTGGCGTCGGAAGAACTGCGGCTGAACACGGCGATCGCGGCCGTGCCCTTCGCGCAGCAGAACCGGCTGGGCATCGTCGGCAACCTGCTGGCGCACGGCAGCGACAACGCCGGCTTCCCCAACGGCCGCCGGCCCAAGGACGACGTGGTCGACATCTCGCTGGTGGCGGTGATGGGCGGCTTGTGCATGGCCAACGGCGACAACGACGCGCTCGGCTTCGGCGCCGCCTGCAAGCCGTCGGCGGTGCCGCTGGGCGCCACCTCGCTGAAGTTGCACGACGCGGTCGACCAGGCCGTCGTGCCGCTGCTCAGCGCCTTCCCCTACCTGTACACGCCCAATGGCGGCACGCAATGAAGGAGCACGCCCTCATGACCACGCCAGCCAGCGCGCGCCGCGGCGCCAGCGCCTGCCACCTTGCCGCCGCGGCGCGCCGCGGTGCCTTTGCGCTGACGGCGGTGGCCGCCGCGGCGCTGCTCGCCGGTTGCCTGGGCGGCGGCGACGACGACGGCGTCGACGTGCCCGGCGCCACGGCCGGCGCCGTTCCCGACAGCGCCTTGGCCTCGTCGGCCGCCTACACGCAGTTCACGCTGACGACGGCGCAATCGACCAGCGAGACCGCCGAGCCGCTGACCGCCGCCAACGTCGGCGTGCCGCCCGCCAGCGAGACCGACGAACCGGCGCCGGTGACGTGAGCGGCGCGCGGGCCGCGGTGGGGGCGGCGGCGATCGCCGCGGCCGCCGCGGCCGCTGCGCTCACCGCGCTGGCCACATTCACCGCGCTGGCCGCGGTGAGCGTGTTCATCGCGCCCGCCGCGCTGGCCGCGCCGTCCACGCCGGCTGGCGACGACGAGGTGGTCGAGCGCCTGCCGCTGCGCGCCGGCTCGGCTGCCGAGCGCTCGCGCCTGCGCGCGCAGCAGCGCGTGCTGGCCGAGCAGCCGCACGACCTGGGCTTGGCCTTGCGCGCAGCGCGCGAAGCCATCGAGCGCAGCCGCCGCACGGGCGACCCGCGCGACCTGGGCACTGCGCAAGCCTGGCTGCAGCCCTGGTGGTCGGACGCGGCGGCGCCGCCGGCGGCACGCTGGCTGAAGGCCACCATCCTGCAGGCGCAGCACGACTTCGACCCCGCGCTGGCCGAACTCGACCGCCTGCTGAGTGAACGCGCCCTGCCGCCGGCGCTGCGCGCGCAAGTGGAGCTGACGCGCGCCGCGGTGCTGCAGGTGCGCGGCCGTTGGGCCGAGGCGCGCGCCGGCTGCGAACGATTGGCGGCGCCGCCGCTCGCGTTGCCGCACGGCCTGGCCTGCCTGGCCGAACTCGACAGCCTGCAAGGCCGCGACGCCGCCGCCGGCGACCGCCTGGCAGCGCTGGACCGCGCGCCGCAGGCGCCCCATGCCTGGCTGGCCTTGCTGCAGGCCGAGCGCGCCGAGCGCGAAGGCCGGCCGCAAGCCGGCGCGCTGTATGCCAAGGCGCTGACGCTCGACGACAGCTTGTACGTGCGCGCCGCGCAGGCCGACTGGCTGCTCGACGCCGGGCGCCCGGCGCAGGCCGCCGCGCTGCTGCGTGCCGGCCAGCCCGCAACGATCGAGCCCATGTTGGCCGCGCTGCCCGATGCGCTGCTGCTGCGCCTGGCCATCGCCTGGCGGCGCCTGGATGACCCCGGTGCCGCGGCGGCGCGGCAGGAACTGCAGGCGCGCTTCGACGCGGCGGCCTTGCGCGGCGACGCCGGCCATGCGCGCGAGCGCGCGCGCTTCGCGCTCGACGTGCTGGGCGATGCGCCGCTGGCGCTGCGCCAGGCCCAGCTCAACTGGGCGCTGCAGCGCGAGCCGGCCGATGCGCTGCTGCTGCTGCGCGCCGCGCAGGCGGCCGGGCGCCCCGCCGCGGCGCAGCCGGTGCGTGACTTCGTCAGCGAGCAGGGCTTGCGCGACCACCGCTTGCAGGGCCTGCCATGAAGGACCTTGCATGAACCGCCGCCGCCGCGGTGGGTGGGCGCGCGCTGCGGCCGTCGCCGCCATCGCCACCGGCATGGCCGCCAGCGCCTGGGCGCACAAGGCCAGCGACGCCTACCTGCAGCTGGCGGTCGACGCCCGGCAGGTCACGCTGCGCACCGACATCGCCTTGCGCGACCTCGACCGCGACCTCGTGCTCGATGACGACGACGATGGCCTGCTGCGCTGGGGCGAGGTGCGCCGGCGCGCCGCCGACATCGAAGCCGTCGCCGCGCGCGGCGTGCGGCTGGACGTGCGCGACGCCGCCGGGCAGCCCTGCGCCGACGCCGGCTCGGCGCCGCTGCAACTGGAGCAGCACAGCGATGGCCGTTATGTGGTGCTGACGCGCCGCTGGGCCTGCGCCGGCGCGCCGGCACAGGCGGCGCTGTCGTACGGGCTGTTCGCGGCGTCCGATCCCACGCACCGCGGCATCCTGGCCTGGAGCGGCGCGGGGTCGGCGTCGACGCGCACGGCCATCGTCGCGCCGGGCAGCGCGGCGCTGAGCATCGAGCTGCGCGCCGCGGGCGCTGGCGGCGCAGCGGCGGCGAGCGGCGCTGGCACCGGTGCCGCGCCCGCTGCCGATGGTCCCGCCGCAGGCGCCATGGCCATCTTCCTGGACGGCGTGCACCACATCTGGATCGGCATCGACCACGTGCTGTTCCTGGTCGTGCTGCTGCTGCCGGCGGTGCTCACGCGCCAGGGCGGCCGCTGGCAACCGGCAGCGGCCTGGCGGCCGGCGCTGTACGGCGTGCTCGGCGTGGTGACGGCGTTCACCGTCGCCCATTCGATCACGCTGGCGCTGGCCGCATTCGACGTGCTGGCGCCGCCGTCGCGCTGGGTCGAGAGCCTGATCGCGCTGAGCGTGCTGCTGGCGGCGCTGAACAACCTCAAGCCGCTGCTGGTGGACGGGCGCTGGCGGCTGACCTTCGTGTTCGGCCTGGTGCATGGCTTCGGCTTCGCCAGCGCCTTGAAAGACCTCGGCCTCGCCCGCGCCGACCTCGCGCTGCCGCTGCTGCTGTTCAACCTGGGCGTGGAGGCGGGGCAGTTGGTGATCGTCGCCTTGCTGGTGCCGCTGGCCTGGGCGGCGCGCCGCTGGCGCGGCTACCCGCGCTGGATCCTCGGCGCCGGCTCGGTGGCGGTCGCCGCCATCGCGGTGCTGTGGCTGGTCGAGCGCGTGTTCGACCTGGAGTTGCTGCGCATCGGCGGCTGATGCCGGGGCGCTGCATCCGAATCGCGGCGCGTCGCGTAGAGCACTTCATCGAGGCCGCTGGTCTCGTGCCGGGACGACCGGCAGGCCACCACCAATCGACCCATCACCAATCGACCCACCACTACGAGGAACTGCGATGCACACGATGACTCCCCGCGCCACCTCCATCCTGCCGCGGCTGGCGCCGCTGGCCGCTGCCGCGTTGCTCGGCGCTTGCGCGATGTCGACGCCCATGGCGCCGGCGTTCTCGCAGGCCGGCCTGCCGGCCGCGGTGCAGGTGCCCGAAGGCCATCGCGTCGCGATGGAGACCGTGGGCGTCGGCCGCATCACCTACGAATGCCGCGCGAAGAAAGACGCGGCCGGGGCATTCGAATGGGTCTTCGTCGGTCCCGAGGCGACGCTCAACGACCGCTGGGGCCGCGCCGTGGGCAAGTACTACGGCCCGCCGGCGACCTGGGAGTCGAGCGACGGCTCCAAGCTGACCGGCACGCAGCTGGCCGTGGCGCCGGCCGCTGCCGGCAGCATTGCGCTGCAGCTCGTCAAGGCCAACCCGGCGATGGGCAGCGGCGCGATGCAAGGCGTCAGCCACATCCAGCGCGTGGCCACCCGCGGCGGCGTGGCGCCGCAGGCCGCCTGCGACGCGGCCAGCCTGGGCCGCCAGCAGGTGGTGGACTACCAGGCCGACTACATCTTCTGGACGCCCGTCGCCATGCGTTGAGGCGGCAGCCGCAGCGGCCCGCGCCGATCCGCGGGTCTGCCCGGCGATCCATCGCGACGCGCGCTGCGTACAACCGGCATGAGCCAACACTCCGACGGGTCCGGCGCGGGCACCAACAACGCCAGCAATGCCACCGACGCCCCCGACACCACCAGCGCGGCCAACGCGGCCAACGCGGCCAACGCCGCGCGCGACGACCGCCTGGCCGAGCTGATGGCGCGCGTGGCGCGCGCCGACCGCGCGGCCTTCGAGGCGCTGTACCGCGCCACCAGCGCCACGCTGTTTGGCCTGGTGCTGCGCATCAACCGCGAGCGGCCGCAGGCCGAGGAAGTGCTGCAGGAAATCTACATCGCCGTCTGGCGCCAGGCCGCCAGCTTCGACCGCCAGCGCGGCCAGGCGCTGGCCTGGCTGACGGCGCTGGCGCGGCACCGCGCCATCGACAGCGTGCGGCGCAAGGCCGGCCAGCCGGTGACGATCAGCCGCTTCGGCGCCGCGGGTGGTGGCGGTGGCGGTGGCAGTGATGGCGGCGGCGGCGACGCCGACGAGATCGACCTGCTCGAACGCCTGCCCAGCGACGAGCCGGGCCCGCTGGACCTGCTGGACGACGCCAGCCGCGCGCATGCGCTGGAGCGCTGCATGGACGGCTTGAGCGGCGAGCAGCGCAGCAGCCTGGCGCTGGCCTACTACCAGGGCCTGTCGCACGCCGAAGTGGCGGCGCACCTGAGCCAGCCGCTGGGCACCGTGAAGAGCTGGGTGCGCCGCGGCCTGCAAAGCCTGCGCGGCTGCCTGGACCGCGCGACGCAGCGCCTGGGCCGCGTCGGGAGGGTGGCCTGATGGACTACGCACGCCCCGAGCGCGCCGACCGCCTGGCCGCCGAGTACGCGCTGGGCACGCTGCGCGGCCGCGCGCGCCGGCGTTTCGAGCAACTGATGCCGGCGCACCCGGCTCTGGCGCGCGCCGCGGCGCACTGGCTGGCGCGGCTGCAGTTGTTCGCGGGCCAGGTGCAGCCGGTCGAGCCGCCGGCGCGGGTGTGGACCGGCATCCAGGCGCGGCTGTTCGGCAGCGCCAACGATGCGCAGGCCGACCTGGGCAGCGACCCGGCGGCGGCGCGCCGCCGTGGCGGCCAGCTGCGCTTCTGGCGCACGCTCAGCGCCGGCGCCATCGCCGCCGCGCTGGCGATGGTCGTGCTGCTCAACCGGCCGGCACCGGAGGCCGCGCCGCTGGTGGTGATCCTGCGCAGCACGCCCGAAGGCGGCCAGCTCGTGCCCACCGGCTTCGTCGCCAGCGTGTCGGCCGACGGCGGCGCGCTGGTGTTGAAGCCGCTGGCGCCGGTCAGCGTCGACGCCGCGCATGCGCTGGAGCTGTGGGCGGTGCCCAAGGCCGGCGCTCCTCGATCGTTGGGATTGATCGCCACCGGCGACGCGCCGACCACGGTCAAGCGCGCCAAGCTGCTGGTCGACACCAGCGCCTTCGCGGTCAGCCTGGAGCCGGCCGGCGGATCGGCGACGGGCAAGCCCACCGGGCCGATCGTCTCCGCGGGCGGCATTTGATGGGGCCGCGCGGCGCCGCGCGCCGCGGCCGCCGGCTCAGTGCTGCAGCCGGCGCCCCGGGTTCGGCAGCAGCAGCCGCAGAGCGACCACGCCGATCAGCACGAACAGCGCCAGGCTCCAGGCCTCGTAGGGCAGGCCCAGCAGGTTGACCTTGGCGTCGGCGCAGGACGCGGTGGCCATGAAGACCTCGGGCCATTGCTCGTCGAGCTTCATGCCGCCGACGATGCGGTCGGCCAGCGTCAGGTTGCACGAGGCCGAGGTCGCGGCCACGAAGTGCTGCCACAGCGCCGCCGCGGCGCCGCAGCCGGTGAGCAGCACCACGCCGGTGACGGCGATGCGGCGTGCCAGCCCGGGCAGCAGCAGGCCCAGCAGCGCGGCGATCGAGATCGCGATGAAGATCACCCGCTGCAGCACGCACCAGGGGCAGGGCTGCATGCCCATCTGGTACTGCGTGAACACGGCCGCGCCGACGGCGGCCAGCCCCAGGGCCGCGATGCCGGCCAGCCAGGTGCGCGGCGCGATCACCGGACTTCGGCGATCAGTTCGATCTCGACGCAGGCGCCCAGCGGAATCTGCGCCACGCCGAAGGCGCTGCGCGCGTGGGCGCCGACCTCGGGCCCGAACACCTGCACCAGCAGCTCGGAGCAGCCGTTGGTCACCAGGTGCTGTTCGGTGAAGGTGGGCGCGCTGTTGACCAGGCTCATCACCTTGACGATGCGCTTGACCTGGTCGAGGTCGCCCACGGCGGCGTGCAGCGTGCCCAGCAGGTCGACCGCGATGGCGCGCGCCGCGGCCTGGCCTTCGGCGGTGGCGATGCCCAGGCCGAGCTGGCCGACCCAGGGCTTGCCGTCCTTCCTGGCGATGTGGCCGGACACGAAGACCAGGTTGCCGCTGCGCACGAAAGGCACGTAGGCGGCGGCAGGCGTGGCCAACGGGGGCAGCGTGATGCCCAGTTGCTGCAGGCGGGCTTGAACGGTCGACATGGCGGTTTCCTGGGATGGTCCGATGCGGGGGCCAGCATGCTAACCGGCGCGCCCTACACTGAACTGAAACGAGGGGGCGCGGTGCAACGCTGGGTGCTGTGGCTGCTGGCCTGGATGCTGGGCACGGGGTTGCAGTTGCAGCAGGCCGCGCTGTGGCCGCCGGCGCTGCAGGCGGCCGTCGCGGTGGCCGCGCTGCTGGGGCTGTTGCTGGTGGCCCGGCGCCGGCGCGGCTGGGCGGCCACGGCCGGCGGCGCGCTGGCGCTGCTGTTGCTGGCCTGGGCCGCCACCGATTGGCGCGCCGCCCAGCGCCTGGCCGAGCGGTTGCCGCCGGCGTTGGAAGGGCAGGAGGTGCAGGTGCAAGGCGTGGTCGCGCGGCTGCCGCAAAGCAACCCGGCCGGCACGCGCTTCGTGTTCGAGGTCGAGTCGGCTTCGCACTTCGGCCGCGCGGTGACGCTGCCGCCGCTGCTGGCGCTGGCCTGGTACGTCGGCCCCGATGCCGACGCCGCGCTGGCCGACCCCGAGCCGCTGCGCGCCGGCCAGCGCTGGCGCTTCACGGTGCGGCTGCGGCAGCCGCACGGCAACCTCAACCCGCACGGCTTCGACGCCGAGCTGTGGCTGTTCGAGCAAGGCCTGCGCGCCAGCGGCTACGTGCGCAGCCGCGCCGGCGACCGCGCCGTGCGGCTGGCCGAGCGCGCCGGCCACCCGCTGGAGCGGCTGCGCCAGGACCTGCGCGATCGCATCTATTCGAACGTTAGCGACCCGGCCGCCGCCGGCGTGCTGGCGGCGCTGGCCATCGGCGACCAGGGCGCGATCGACCGCGCCGACTGGGAGCTGTTCCGCGTGACGGGCGTGGCGCACCTGATGTCGATCAGCGGCCTCCACGTCACCATGTTCGCCTGGGCCGCGGCCTTGCTGATCGGCCGCGCGTGGCGCGCCTCGCCGCGGCTGCTGCGGCGGCTGCCGGCGCCGCTGGCGGCGCGCTGGGGCGGGCTGCTGCTGGCCGCGGCTTATGCGCTGCTGGCCGGCTGGGGCGTGCCGGCGCAGCGTACGGTGCTGATGATCGGCGCGGTGGCGCAGCTGCGCACGTTGGGCCTGCGCTGGCCGCAGCCGCTGGTGCTGCTGGCGGCCGGTGCCAGCGTCAGCCTGCTCGACCCCTGGGCGCTGCTGCAGCCGGGGTTCTGGCTGTCGTTCGTGGCGGTGGCGCTGCTGATCGCCTCGGACCCGGTGCGCGCGCAGCGCGCGGATAACGAGGCAGGTTGGCGGCAGCGCGCCCGCGGCCTGCTGCACGGCGCCTTGCGCACGCAGGCCGTGGCCACCGTCGGGCTGGCGCCGCTGTCGCTGGTGTTCTTCCAGCAGCTCTCGCTGGTCGGCTTCGTCGCCAACCTGGTGGCCATTCCGCTGGTCACGCTGCTGATCACGCCGCTGGCGCTGGCCGGCGTGCTGGTGCCCGGGCTGTGGGCGCTGGATGCCGCCATCGTCAAGGCCTTGCTGCAAGGCCTGGGGCTGCTGGCCGCCTGGCCCTGGGCGCAGTGGACGGTGGCGGCGGCCCCCACCTGGGCCGCGTGGCTGGGGCTGGCCGGCGGCGCGCTGCTGGTGCTGCCGCTGCCGTGGCGGCTGCGGCTGCTGGGCCTGCCGCTGCTGCTGCCGCTGCTGGCGCCGGCCATCGAGCACCCGCCGCCGGGCCACTACGAACTGCTGGCGGTGGACGTCGGCCAGGGCACCGCGGTGCTGGTGCGCACGCACGAGCACCTGCTGGTCTACGACGCCGGGCCGCTGTACGGCCAGACCTCCGACGCCGGCCAGCGCGTGCTGCTGCCGCTGCTGCAGGCGCTGGGCGAGCGCCGCATCGACGTGCTGATGCTCAGCCACCGCGACAGCGACCACGTCGGCGGCGCCGCCGCGCTGCTGGCGCGGCTGCCGGTGGCGCGGCTCGTCAGCTCGCTGGAGACGGGTCATCCGCTGCTGGCCAATGCCACCGTGCCGCACGAACCCTGCCGCGCCGGCCAGCGCTGGCAGTGGGACGGCGTCGACTTCGAACTGCTGCACCCCGACGACGCCACCGCCGCCGCCGGCGGCCGGCCCAACACCGTGAGCTGCGTGCTGCAGGTGCGCGGCGCCCAGGGCCGCGCGCTGCTGACCGGCGACATCGAGCGCGCGCAGGAAGCCGCGCTGCTGCAGCGCCTGGGCGCCGACGGCCTGCGCAGCGAGGTGCTGCTGGTGCCGCACCACGGCAGCAAGACCTCGTCGGGCGCCGGCTTCATCGACGCCGTGGCGCCGCAGGTGGCGGTGGTGCAGGCCGGCTACCGCAGCCGCTTCGGCCATCCGGCGGCCGAGGTGGTGGCGCGCTACGCGGCACGCGAGGTGCCCGTGGTGCGCAGCGACGACTGCGGCGCCTGGCATTGGCCGTCGGCCGACCAGCCGCCCTGCGAGCGCCGCCGCCAGGCGCGCTACTGGCATCATCCGGGCCCGGGGGATCGGTGAGCATCCGCGAGAAGGCGCGACGGCGCGGCCGCGCGGCGGTCGACATGGCCCGGAGCTTGCAAGAGCCGCGGATCCGCCAGCAGGAGCCAACCGAGTGTCCATCCACGTCGCGCTGAACCACGTCACCCACTACCGCTACGACCGCCGGGTGGCGCTGTCGCCGCAGGTCGTGCGCCTGCGGCCGGCGCCGCATTGCCGCACGCCCATCATCAGCTACTCGCTGCGCATCGAGCCGGGCGAGCACTTCATCAACTGGCAGCAGGACCCGTTCGCCAACCACCTGGCGCGGCTGGTGTTCCCGGAGAAGACCACCGAGTTCAAGGTCACCGTCGACCTGGTGGCCGAGATGGCGGTCTACAACCCGTTCGACTTCTTCCTCGAACCCGAGGCCGAGACCTACCCGTTCAGCTATGCGCCCGAGCTGGCGCACGACCTGCTGCCGTATCTGGCCAAGGGGCCGCTGACGCCGCGCTTCAAGGCCTTCGTCGACAGCGTGGCGCGCACGCCGCAGCGCACCATCGATTTCCTGGTCGGCCTCAACCAGCGGCTGCAGCGCGAGATCGGCTACCTCATCCGCATGGAGCCCGGCGTGCAGACGCCCGAGCGCACGCTGCTCAACGCCAGCGGCTCGTGCCGCGACACCGGCTGGCTGCTGGTGCAGACGCTGCGCCACCTGGGGCTGGCGGCGCGCTTCGTCTCGGGCTACCTGATCCAGCTGAAGCCCGACGTCAAGGCCATCGACGGCCCCGGCGGCGCCGAAACCGACTTCACCGACCTGCACGCCTGGTGCGAGGTCTACCTGCCCGGCGCCGGCTGGATCGGGCTGGACCCCACCTCGGGCCTGCTGGCCGGCGAAGGCCACATCCCCGTGGCCTGCACGCCCGAGCCCAGCACCGCGGCGCCGGTGTCGGGCGCCGTCGACGAGTGCGAGGTGACGTTCGGCCACGAGATGCACGTCACGCGCATCTACGAAAGCCCGCGCGTCACCAAGCCCTATACCGACGCGCAGTGGCAGGCCATCCAGGCGCTGGGCGTGCAGGTCGACCAGGCGCTGCAGCAGCAGGACGTGCGGCTGACGCAGGGCGGCGAGCCGACCTTCGTCTCGGTGAACGACCGCGACGGCGCCGAGTGGAACACCGACGCCCTGGGCCCCACTAAGCGCGGCTACGCGACCGAGCTGGTGCAGCGGCTGCGCCAGCGCTACGGCGAGGGCGGCTTCCTGCACTTCGGCCAGGGCAAGTGGTACCCGGGCGAGCAGTTGCCGCGCTGGGCCTTGTCGATCTACTGGCGGCGCGACGGCCAGCCCTGCTGGCACGACCCCGGCCTGTTCGCCGACGAGCGCGAGACCCACGCCTACACCACCGCCGATGCGCAGGCCTTCATCGGCGCGCTGACGCGCCGGCTGGGCATCGATCCCGGCTACGTGCAGGCCGGCTACGAAGACACCTGGTACTACCTGTGGCGCGAGCGCCGGCTGCCGGTCAACGTCGACCCTTTCGATTCGCGGCTCGACGACGAGCTGGAGCGCGCGCGCTTGCGCCGAGTCTTCCAGCAGGGGCTGGACGCGACGGTCGGCTACCTGCTGCCGCTGCGCCGCGAATGGGAGGCCCACACCGCCGGCCCGCGCTGGGTGAGCGGCCCCTGGTTCCTGCGCGACGAGCGGCTGTACCTGCTGCCCGGCGATTCGCCGATGGGCTACCGGCTGCCGCTGGACTCGCTGCCCTGGGCCAGCGCCGCCGACCGCCAGCAGCTGTTCGACCAGGACCCCTTCGCGCCGCAGGCGCCGCTGCCCAGCGCCGCCGCGCTGCGCCGCCAGCACGCTGGACATCAAGGTTATGACGCGCGCCACGCCGGCGGCGGCTTCGCCGAAGGCGGCGCGGTGGCGCTGCAGGGGCGGTCTTATCCGGATGGTGACGTCAGCGACGCGGCGGCCGCCGGCACGCCCGGCGCGGCAAGCCCAGGCGATGCCGCCGGCACCGCACCCGCGCCCGCACCCGCACCCTGGGGCCCGGCCGGCGCCGGCGGCGCGCACCGCCCCGTGGCGCCGCACGCCGAATCGCCCGACACCGTGCCGGCGCGCGGCCAGTCGGCCGGCTGGCTGACGCGCACCGCGTTGTGCGTGGAGGTGCGCGACCCGCAGCGCGCCAACGGCCCGAAGGCCGAACGCGAGCAAGGCGGCCGCAGCGGCGTGCTCTACGTCTTCATGCCGCCGCTGACGCACCTGGAGGACTACCTGGAGCTGCTGGCCGCCGTCGAGGCCACGGCGGCCGCGCAGGGTGTGAAGATCGTGCTCGAAGGCTACCCGCCGCCGCGCGACGGCCGCTTGAAGCTGCTGCAGGTCACGCCCGACCCCGGCGTCATCGAAGTCAACATCCACCCGGCGCACGACTGGGCCGAGTTGGTCGACCACACCGAGTTCCTCTACGACGCGGCGCACCACACGCGGCTGTCGACCGAGAAGTTCATGCTCGACGGCCGCCACACCGGCACCGGCGGCGGCAACCACTTCGTGCTGGGCGGCGCCACGCCGGCCGACAGCCCCTTCCTGCGCCGGCCCGACCTGCTGGCCTCGCTGCTCAGCTACTGGCACAACCACCCCTCGCTGAGCTACTTGTTCAGCGGCCTCTTCATCGGCCCCACCAGCCAGGCGCCGCGCATCGACGAAGCGCGCAACGACCAGGTCTACGAGGTCGAGATCGCGCTGCAGGAATTGCAATCGCAGCTTCGGCGCGATGGCCAGGTGCCGCCCTGGCTGGTCGACCGCACGCTGCGCAACCTGCTGGTCGACGTCACCGGCAACACGCACCGCGCCGAGTTCTGCATCGACAAGCTCTACAGCCCCGACGGCGCAGCAGGCCGCCTGGGCCTGCTGGAGCTGCGCGCCTTCGAGATGCCGCCGCACGCGCGCATGAGCCTGGCGCAGCAGCTGCTGCTGCGCGCGCTGGTCGCCTGGTTCTGGCGCCAGCCCTACGAAGGCCGGGGCAGCACGCGGCTCACGCGCTGGGGCACCGGGCTGCACGACCGCTTCCTGCTGCCCACCTTCGTGCAGATGGACTTCGACGACGTGCTCACCGAGCTGGCGCAAGCCGGCTTCGCGTTCGACCCGCAGTGGTTCGCGCCGCACTTCGAGTTCCGCTTCCCGCTGATCGGCGAGGTGGCGACCATGGGCCTCGCGCTGACGCTGCGCAACGCGCTCGAGCCCTGGCACGTGATGGGCGAGGAGGGCGCCGCCGGCGGCACCGTGCGCTACGTCGATTCGTCGCTCGAAAGGCTGGAACTCAAAGTGAGCGGACTCAACGACAACCGCCACCTCGTCACCGTCAACGGCCAGGCGGTGCCGCTGCAGCCCACCGGGCGCGTCGGCGAGTTCGTGGCCGGCGTGCGCTACCGCGCCTGGCAGCCGCCGTCGGCGCTGCACCCCACCATCGCCAGCCACGCGCCGCTGACCTTCGACATCGTCGACCGCTGGCTGCAGCGCAGCCTGGGCGGCTGCCGCTACCACGTGGCGCACCCGGGCGGGCGCAACTACGAGGTGTTCCCGGTCAACGCCTACGAGGCCGAGAGCCGCCGCCTGGCGCGCTTCTTCCGCTTCGGCCACACGCCCGGCGCGATGCGGGTGCAGCCGGCGCAGGCCAGCCTGGAGTTCCCGCACACGCTGGACCTGCGCGTGGCGCGCTGACGATGCAAAGCCAGAGCCAGAGCCAGAGCACGCTGCCCTTCGGCCCCGGCGCCGATGAAGCGCCGGCGCTGGACCTGCTGCTGCGCCGCGCGCTGCCGGCCGAGACCGGCGTCTGGGACGAACTGCGCGGCGCCGGCGGCGCGCTGCGCCCGGCCTGGCAGCGCTTCGCGCGCTGGATGCCGGCGCCCGGCGGCGGCGGCGACCTGGCCGACGACCTCGACCGCCGCGTCGCCCAGGTGGCGCAGCAGATCCGCCACGACGGCGTCACCCACAACGTGTTCAGCGAATCGGGCGTCGCCAGCCGGCCCTGGAGCCTGGAGCTGCTGCCGCAGTTGATCGAGCCGGCCGACTGGGCGCAGATCGAGCAGGGCGTGATCCAGCGCGCCGCGCTGCTGGAAGCCATGCTCGACGACTTGTACGGCGAGCAGGCCCTGCTGCAGCGCGGCCTGCTGCCGCCGGCGCTGCTGCTGCGCCACCCCGGCTACCTGCGGCCGATGCAGGGCGTGCGGCCGCCGGGCGGGCTGCGGCTGCACATCGTGGCCTTCGACCTGGCGCGCGACGGCGAAGGGCGCTGGTGCGTGCTGTCGCAGCGCACGCAAGGCCCCTCGGGCCTGGGCTACGTGCTGCACAACCGGCTGACGCTGTCGCGCCAGTTCCCCGACGCCTTCCGCGAGCTGCGCGTGCAGCACATTGCCAGCAGCTACCGCCGGCTGCTGGACACCGTGGACCGCCTGGCGCGCGAGGTGGCGCACGGCCAGGCGCCGCGCGTCGTGCTGCTGACGCCGGGGCCCTACAGCGAGACCTATTTCGAGCACGCTTACCTGGCGCGTTATCTGGGCCTGCCGCTGGTGGAAGGCGGCGACCTCACGGTGCGCGGCGAGCGGCTGTTCCTGAAGACGGTGGACGGCCTGGAGCCGGTGCACGGCGTGCTGCGCCGGCTGGACGACGACTGGTGCGACCCGCTGGAGCTGCGCGCCGATTCGGCGCTGGGCGTGCCCGGGCTGCTGCAGGCGGCGCGCGCCGGCCGCGTGGTGATGGCCAACGCGCTGGGCGCGGCCTTCCTCGAATCGCCGGCGCTGCACGGCTTCCTGCCCGGCATCGCCGAGGCGCTGCTCGACCAGCCGCTGCTGATGCCCGCGGTGCCCACCTGGTGGTGCGGCGAGGCCGCGGCCTGGGCCGACGTGCAGCCGCACTTGGCCACCAAGATGCTGCGCACCACCTTCCCCGCCGGCGGGCGCAGTTCGCTGGTGCACCGTGCCGACGCCGCCGCGATCGAGCGCGACCCCGACGCCTGGACCGCGCAGGACCGGCTGCGCTACGGCCGCGCACCGATCTGGAGCCACGGCGTGCTGACGCCGCGCCCCGCCCTGGTGCGCGTGTACGTGATTGGTGATGGCGACGGCCGCTGGCACGTGCTGCCCGGCGGCATGACGCGCGTCGCCCGCCGCGAGGAAGCCTCGGTCTCCATGCAGCGCGGCGGCACCAGCCTCGACACCTGGGTGCTGACCGACGGCGCGGTAGACACCTTCTCGATGCTGCCGCAGCGGCTGTCGGTCGACGACATCGGCGCGCGCCGCCGCCCGGTGAGCAGCCGCACCGGCGAGAACCTGTTCTGGATGGGCCGCTACACCGAGCGCACCGAGCAGCAGGTGCGGCTGGCGCGCTCCATCCTCGGGCTGATCGACGCCGACAGCGACGCCTCGCCGGCCGTGCTGCAGGCCTTGTCGGCGCTGGCGGTGCAGGGCGGCCTGGCGCCGCCGGGCGTGCCCACGCTGGTGCAGTCGCCGCATGTCTTCGAGCGTGCGCTGCTGCGCGCGCTGACCGACGCCCAGGGCAGCCAGGGCAGCAGCAGCATCGCCTACCACCTGGCGGCGCTGGAGCGCGCCTCGCAGGCGCTGCGCGAGCGGCTGTCGTCGGAGCAGTGGAGCCTGATCCGCGCGATGGACGAGGCCTTCGTCGCCGCGCTGCAGGCGCCCGGCGCCGAGCTGCCGCAGGTGCCCCAGGTGCTGGTGGCGCTGGACCGGCTGGCGCTGGAGCTGGCCGCCGTGACCGGCGCGCAGACCGACCGCATGACGCGCGACCACGGCTGGCGGCTGCTCACCGTGGGCCGGCTGCTGGAGCGGCTGGTCGGCGTGGCCGGCATCTTCCGTGCCTTCCTGGAGGCCGGCGCGCTGCAGACGGCGGCCGGCATCGAGCTGTTGCTGGAGTTGTTCGACAGCGCGATCACCTTCCGCGCCCGCTACCAGCGCCACGAAGACCTGCTGGCGCTGACCGAGCTGCTGGTGCTGGACAACACCAACCCGCGCGCCTTTGCCGGCGTGCTGCGGCGGCTACGCACCGAGCTGAAGAAGCTGCCCGGCGGCGACGAACGCACCGCCGAGCTGCTGCAGCGCCTGCCGGCCGAAGGCGCCGGGCTGACGCTGGAAGCGTTGCGCGGCGCCGACGACGCGCGGCTGTCCGCCGTGCTGCTGGAGCGCTCGCGCGAGCTGCGCCAGGCCGCGCTGGACCTCGCCGACGCCATCGGCAGCCGCTACTTCAACCTGGCGCAGGGCGCCGACTCGGTGGTGTCGGCATGAACGTCGTCGACGAGCTGGAAGTCGTCCACGAGACGCAGTACCGCTACGCCGCGCCGGTGGCGCTGGCGCACCACCTGGCGCACCTGCAGCCGCTGGAAGACGAGCACCAGCAACTGCTGATGCACGAGCTGGTCATCGAGCCCGAGGCGCAGACCCGGCACGACGGCTTCGACGCCTTCGGCAACCCCTGCCGCTGGTTCGGCAGCGCGCGGCCGCACCAGCAGTTGCTGGTGCGCGCCATCAGCCGCGTGCGGCTGGCGCCCCGCTTCGACGGCCTGCAGGCCGACGCCTCGCCGCCCTGGGACCAGCTGGCCGCCGGCCTGCGCTACGTGGCGCGCGGCGCCTACGACGCGGCGGTGCAGTTCGCGCTGCCCTCGCCCTACGTGCCGCGGCTGGAGGCCTTGCGCGCCTACGCGGCGCCGAGCTTTCCCGCCGGCCGGCCGGTGCTGGACGGTGCGCTGGCGCTGATGCACCGCCTGCACGCCGACTTCGAATACCGCAGCGCCAGCACGCAGATCGACACGCCGCTGGCCCAGGCGTTCGAGCAGCGCGCCGGCGTCTGCCAGGACTTCGCCCACCTGATGGCCGGCGCCCTGCGCATGCTGGGCCTGCCGGCGCGCTACGTCAGCGGCTACCTGTTGACGCGGCCGCCCGGCGGCACCGCCGACCTGCTGGGCGCCGACGCCTCGCATGCCTGGGTGCAGGTCTACGCGCCGGGCACGCCGGGGGTGCCCGGCGGCTGGCTCGACCTCGACCCGACCAACGACCTGGTGCCCGCCGGCGGCCACGTGCGGCTGGCCGTGGGCCGCGACTTCGGCGACGTGACGCCGCTGCGCGGCGTGATCCGCGGCGGCGGCCGCCACACGCTGGCGGTGGCCGTGCGCACCCGCCGCATCGACGACGGCCGCGAGTTGGGCCCGGCACTTGCTAACGAGCCCGCGTGAGGAGATGACATGAAGGTCCGCCTGGACGAAATGCACGCCGCCGACGGCAGCGTGCGCGAGCACTACCGCGTCTACGACGAATGGCTGCGCCGCCAGCCGCCCGAGCTGATGCGCGCGCGGCGCGAGGAAGCGGAGATGATCTTCCGCCGCGTGGGCATCACCTTCGCCGTCTATGGCGCCAAGGACGAAGACGGCGCCGGCACCGAGCGGCTGATCCCCTTCGACCTGATTCCGCGCGTCATCCCCGGGCGCGAATGGGCCGAGATGCAAGCCGGCCTGGCGCAGCGCGTGACGGCGCTCAACCGCTTCATCCACGACGTCTACCACGAGCAGGCCATCCTGCGCGCCGGCGTCGTGCCCGCCGACCAGGTGCTGAACAACGCCCAGTTCCGCAAGGAGATGATGGGCGTGGCCGTGCCGGGCGACATCTACTCGCACATCTCGGGCATCGACATCGTGCGCGCCCCCGACCTCGGCGACCCCGGCAGCGGCCAGGCCCGCACCTACGTGCTGGAAGACAACCTGCGCGTTCCCAGCGGCGTGAGCTACATGCTGGAAAACCGCAAGATGACGATGCGGCTGTTCCCCGAGCTGTTCAGCATGCACCGCGTGGAGCCGGTGGCGCACTACCCCGACCTGCTGCTGGACACGCTGCGCGAGGTGGCGCCCGCCGGCGTCAACGAGCCGGCGGTGGTGGTGCTGACGCCGGGCATGTACAACAGCGCCTACTTCGAGCACGCCTTCCTGGCGCAGCAGATGGGCGTGGAGCTGGTCGAGGGCCAGGACCTCTTCGTCAAGGACGGCTTCGTCTACATGCGCACCACGCAGGGCCCGCGGCGCGTGGACGTGGTCTACCGCCGCGTCGACGACGACTTTCTCGACCCGCGCGCCTTCCGTTCGGATAGCGCGTTAGGCTGCGCCGGCCTGCTGGACGTCTACCGCGCCGGCAACATCACGCTGTGCAACGCCATCGGCACCGGCATCGCCGACGACAAGAGCATCTACCCCTACGTGCCGAAGATGATCGAGTTCTACCTCGGCGAGAAGCCCATCCTCAACAACGTGCCGACCTGGCTGTGCCGCGAGGCCGACGACCTGAAGTACGTGCTGGACCACCTGGGCGAACTGGTCGTCAAGGAAGTGCACGGCGCCGGCGGCTACGGCATGCTGGTGGGCCCGGCGGCCAGCAAGGCCGAGATCGAGGACTTCCGCCGCGTGCTGCTGGCGCAGCCGGCCAACTACATCGCCCAGCCCACGCTCAGCCTGTCGAGCTGCCCGACCTTCGTCGACGCCGGCATCGCGCCGCGCCACATCGACCTGCGGCCTTACGTGCTGAGTTCGGGCAAGGGCGTGCGCACCGTGCCCGGCGGGCTGACGCGCGTGGCGCTGAAGGAAGGCTCGCTGGTCGTCAACAGCAGCCAGGGCGGCGGCACGAAAGATACCTGGGTGTTGGAGTAGCCAATCATGCTGTCACGCACTGCAGACCATTTGTACTGGATGAGCCGCTACATGGAGCGCGCCGAGAACACCGCGCGCATGTTGGACGTCAACTACCAGACCTCGCTGCTGCCGCAAGGCGCCGACAGCGCCGAGCAGGGCTGGCGCGGCATGCTCTCGATCAGCGAGCTGACGGGCCTGTACGGCCAGGGCCACGCGCAGGTCGATGCGCGCGGGGTGATGGACTTCATGGTGAGCGACGAGGACAACCTGTCGAGCATCTGGAACTGCCTGCGCGCGGCGCGCGAGAACGCGCGCGCGGTGCGCGGCGCGCTGACCACCGAAGTCTGGGAGACCACCAACCAGACCTGGCTGGAGTTCAACCGCCTGCTCAAGGGCGGCGAGTTCGAGCGCGACCCCGGCGCGCTGTTCGAATGGGTCAAGTTCCGCAGCCACCTGAGCCGCGGCGTGACGGTGGGCACCATGCTGCAGGACGAGGCGCTGTACTTCCTGCGCATCGGCACCTTCCTGGAACGCGCCGACAACACCGCGCGGCTGCTCGACGTGAAGTTCCAGGCGCTGGCCGGCGGCGACTTCTTCGGCGGCCCCGACAAGGCCGAGCAGGAGCTGGACTTCTACCACTGGAGCGCCATCCTGCGTTCGGTCTCCGGCTTCGAGATCTACCGCAAGGTCTACCGCAACGTGATCGTGCCCGAGAAGGTGGCCGAACTGCTGACCCTGCGCCCCGACATGCCGCGCTCGCTGGCCGCCTGCATGAACGAGGTGGTGGCCAACCTCGACCTGGTGGCCAACGCGCAAAGCGCGGAGACCCGCCGCCGCGCCGGCCGCCTGCAAAGCGACCTGCGCTACGGCCGCATCGACGAGATCCTGGCCACCGGCCTGCACGCCTACTTGACGCAGTTCCTCGATCGCGTCAACGATGTCGGGGCGGGGATCGGAAGGGACTTTCTGGTGCCGGTGGCGGCTTGAACGCCTCCCGCGCCCGCCTTGTACAGATTCAAGATCCGAATTTGAACTTGTACAAACCGGCCCTGCGAAGCCGGTCTCGCTTCAGGCCTCCGCCGACGACAGCCACCAGCCGTCGCCGCTGCACCAGGCCGAGCCGTCGGGCGTTGCCGAACGCACCAGCGACCGCACGTCCTGCAGCGACTGGCGCTGCAGCGCTTTCGCCAGCGAGGCCGAGGCCGCGTCGTCGCGCGCGCCGATGCAGGGGATGAAGGCCACGCGCATCAGCGCCGCGGCGGCGTACGACGCGTCGCTGCGCCGCGTGACGAGCAGCATCACGCCGAAGCCTTCGTGGGGCGTCAGCGGAAACACCAGCCGCCCGCCGACGCGCAGCGCGTCCAGCCAGGCCGCGGGCGGGTGCGTGGCGCCGGCGCTGACGTAGATGACGTCGCTCGCCGGCAGCGCGGCGTCGGTCGCCGAGGCGTGGCGCACCTCGGCCTGCGGCCAGCGCTGCAGCGCCGCCCGCGCGCGCTCGGCCAGGTCGGCCTCGCGCTCGATCGCGATCACGCGGCCCGCTGATCCCACCAGCTCCGCCAGGATCGCGCTGTAGTAGCCGCTGCCGGCGCCCAGGTGCACCACCGTCTCGCCTGCCGCCGGCGCCACCGCGGCCAGGCAGCGCGCGTGCAGCGACGGCTGGCCGTTGTTGATCTGGCGCTCCGGCGCCAGCGCGACCAGCACGTCCTGGTACAGCAGCCGCGGATCGTCCGACAAGGTCGGCAGGTAGCCCGAGCCGACGAACACCTGCCACGGCCCGGGCCCGACGAAGTCCTCGCGCGGCACCGCCGCGAAGGCTTCGATCAGCCGCTGGTCGCCCGACCCGGCGCTGCGGACGATGTACTCGGCATAGAAGCGGCGATGGTCGGCGATGGAGGTCATGAAGGTTCGACCCGTTCGTTGCTGGAGGCCTGCGCAAACGCCTCGCGCTCGAAGCGATTGCCGCGGTACGGGCAGTCGCCGCGCAGCCAGGCCAGCAGGCTGGACAAGGGGTAGGCGATCAGGAAGCAGGGGCCCAGCCATTCGTACTGGCGCACATGCACCCTTTCGTGCGGCCGCAGCAGGGTCAGCGCCTCGTGGCTCTGGCCGACGATCACGTGGCCGAAGGTGATGGCCAGGAAGGGCAGGCGGCGCGCCCAGCGCGGCGAGTGCCGCTGCTCGGCAGCAAGCGCGATTTCGATCGTGTGGTCGACGCGCCGGGCGCTGCCGCCCAGCACGATGGCGACGGCGCCCAGCAGCAGGCCGATCAGGCTGCAGGGCAGAGCCCAGACGAGGGGCAAGCGCATGAAGAGACGGCGCATGCGCCCATGAATGCGGCCGTCGAGCGGCGACACGCCCCTGCGGAAAGCAACCCAGCGTGGCATGGGCGTGATGTTAGGCCCGGCGGCCGTTGCCGTTGCCCGCGGTCCTCAGGCCCCCGCCCCTATCATCGGCGCCATGCGTGCGCTCTGGCTGCTGATCTTCGCCGGCCTGCCGCTGGCGGCGCCGGCGCAGAGCCCGCCGCCGCTGGCCGAGAAGCGCCCTTTCGTCGTCAAGAGCGCGCATGGCGAGCGCGACGATCCCTACCACTGGCTGCGCGACGACGACCCCGCGGCCAAGCGGCCCGAGATCCTGCGCCAGCTGGAAGCCGAGAACCGCCACACCGAAGCCGTGCTGGCGCCGCTGCGCGCCTTGCGCGAGCGGCTGGTGCAGGAGATGGCCGCGCGCATCAGGCCCGACGAGAGCAGCGTGCCGGTGTACGAGCGCGGCTGGTGGCTGTGGCGCCAGTACGAAGCCGGAGTGCAGCACCCGCGGCTGATGCGCCGCCGCGGCACGCCCGAAGGCCCCGACCCCGCGGCCCGCGCCGAGGTGCTGCTGGACCTGCCGCAGCAGGCCATCGCGCAGCGCTACTACGCGCTGGGCCAGGCCCGCCTCAGCCCCGACGGCCAGTGGCTCGCGTGGACCGAAGACGTGGTCGGCCGCGGCGCCCACGACCTGTACATCCAGAACCTGTCGACGCGGCGGCTGCAGCCCGAGCGCATCGGCGGCGTGCTCGAAGGCTTCGCTTGGGCGGCCGACAGCCGCCACGTGTTCTACGTGCGGCAGGACCCGGTCACGCTGCACAGCGGCGCGGTGTGGCGTCACCAGCGCGGCACGCCGGTGGCCGCCGACGGCCTGGTGCACGACGAGGCCGACAAGACGCTGTTCGTCGAAGTGCGGCCCAGCGTCTCGCAGCGCCAGGTGCTGATCGACATCCACGGCAGCGACACCGCCGAGTTGCGCGCCGTGCCGGCCGACGCGCCGCTGCAAGGCGCGCGCGTGGTGTTCGCGCGGCGCGCCGGCGTGCGGCTGCATGCCGAGCATGCCGGCGGCCGCTGGCTGCTGCGCACCAACGAAGGCACGACCGAGTTCCGCCTGGTGCAGGCGCCCGAGCAAGACCCCGACCGGCGCAGCGCCTGGCGCACCCTGGTGCCCGTGCGCGAGGGCGTCGCGCTGGGCGCCTTCCAGCCCTTCGACAACGCCATCGTGGTGGAAGAGTGGGCGCAGGGCCGGCCGCGCGTGCGGCTGCTGGCCAGCGACGGCAGCGAGCGCCGCGTGATCGAGCCGCCCGAGGCCGGCATGGTCGCGCTGGGCGAGAACCGCGACCCCGCGGCGGCCAGCGTGCAACTCGTGCTGCAGTCGCTGGTGCGGCCGCCGGCCACGGTCGACGTGCAATTGGCCAGCGGCCGCGAGACGCTGCGCCGGCAAGAGCGCGTGCCCGGCCAGGACCTGGCGCTCTATCGCACCCAGCGCCTGTGGACGCGCGCGCGCGACGGCGCGCAGGTGCCCGTCACGCTGGCCTGGCGCAGCGACCGCGCGCGCCGCGACGGCAGCGCGCCGCTGCTGATCGAAGCCTACGGCGCCTACGGCGACCCCTATGCGCCCGAGTTCGGCGCGCACCGGCTGTCGCTGCTGGACCGCGGCTTCGTGATCGCCATCGCCCACGTGCGCGGCGGCGGCGAACTGGGCCAGGCCTGGTACGAGGCCGGCCGCGGCGCGCACAAGCGGCACGGCTTCGAAGACTTCGTCGACGTCGCCGACGACTTGGTCGAGCAGCGCTGGGCCGCGCCCGACAAGCGCTTCGGCCAGGGCGCTTCGGCCGGCGGGCTGCTGCTGGCCGTGGTGGCCAACGAGGCCGGCGCGCGCTTTCGCGGCCTGGCGCTCGACGTGCCCTTCGTCGACGTGCTGACGACGATGCTCGACCCCACGCTGCCGCTCACCGCCAACGAGTGGGGCGAGTGGGGCGACCCGCGCGAGAAGGCCGCCTACGAGCGGCTGCGCGGCTGGTCGCCGTACGACAACATCGGTGCGCGCGAATACCCTGCCATGTTGGTGACCACCGCGCTGTGGGACTCGCGCGTGCAGGTGCACGAGCCGGCCAAGTACGTGGCGCGCTTGCGCGCCGCCAAGACCGACCGCAACCCGCTGCTGCTGCACGTGGAAATGCAAGGCGGCCACGCCGGCGCCGTGGGCCGGCTGGAGCAGCCGCGCCATTGGGCGCGCCAGTACGCCTTCTTCCTGGACCTGGCGGGCCTCGCCGGCACCGAGGCTTTCCCGGCCGCCGCCGCGGCCGCCGCGCTGCCGGCGCCGGCCGCTTCGGCCGCGCCGCCGGGCGACACGCTGCGTTCGATCCGCCTGACCCGCTGACCCTGATCCCGACGGCCCCATGTCCCAGTTCTTCGAAGTCCACCCGCAGAACCCGCAGCCGCGGCTGCTGAAGCAGACCGCGCAGATCCTGCACGACGGCGGCGTCGTCGCGGTACCCACCGATTCCAGCTATGCGCTGGTCTGCCACCTCGACGACAAGGCGGCGGTCGAGCAACTGCGCCGCATCCGCCAGGTCGACGACAAGCACCACCTCACGCTGCTGTGCCGCGATTTGTCGGAACTGGCGAGTTATGCGCGCGTCGACAACCGCCAGTACCGCATCCTCAAGCTCGGCACGCCGGGGCCCTACACCTTCATCCTGGAAGCCACCAAGGAAGTGCCGCGCCGCGTCAGCCACCCGTCGCGGCGCACCATCGGGCTGCGCGTGCCCGAGCACAAGGTCTTGCAGGAATTGCTGGCGGTGTTCGGCCAGCCGCTGATCGGCACCACGCTGATCCCGCCCGGCGAAACCGAGCCGCTGAACGACGCGCAAGAGATCCGCGAGCGGCTGCAAAAACAAGTGCAAGCCGTGCTCGACGCCGGCGCCTGCCCGATGGAGCCTACCACTGTGGTCGACCTGAGCGGCGACGAGCCGCTCTTGATTCGCCACGGACGGGGCGATCCGGCGAAGCTGGGGCTTTGAGACGGGTTCGTGCCCGATCGCCGGAAAGCCCGCTTCGCCCGGTGTGGGTTGCGTAGGGTTGTTCGTCGTTCGTGCAATGGCCGCCGCGGCAACGCTGCAGGCGAACCCTCGCAGCGGCTGACGCCCTTTTGGCAAAGGCCACTGGGGTGACGTGGCACGGTGGCCAGGCCGTGCGGCCGATGATGTACCAAGGCAGCTGCACGGCCTGGCTGATCTGCCGTTGCGCCTCCGTTTGATCGTCGTGTTAGGCCTCACCGACTGTTCGACCGACTCGCTGGCGCCGCTTGTCGATGCACGCCTGACGCCGATTGCGCAGGTGCTGGCTGGCCAGCCGCTCGCTGCAGCGCTTGTGCTTGCCGGACAGGCGCGCCATCAACGGCTGCAAGTCCGGGTGTGACGGGTCGGGCGCGTCCTGCAAGAACTCGCTGGCATCCTGCCCATGCAGCATCGTGGACAAGCGACCGTGGTGCAGGATCTCCACGTCGCCGGTCTTGCGACGACGGAGCGTAAAGCCGAGATTTCGGTGAAGGTCTGCTGCACCCGGTCGATCGGCTTCATCAGCACCTGGGCGTCGACCGTGCAGGTCCTACCGCGCCGCACCCCGCGCCGGCCCCTGGTAGCGCACCAGCGGGTCGGCGTTCGAATCCGGCTCAGCGAAAGGAATGCAGCGGATGAACAGCGAGAACAGCTCGGCCTGCGAACCGGTCTCGAGCTTGCGGTGGATGCTCTTGCGCTGGTTTCGGATCGTGCCCTCGGCGGTGTGCAGGCGCAGGGCCGTCTGCTCGGACGAATAGCCGCTGAGCATGTAGAAGACGACTTCGCGCTCGCGCCTGGTCAGCACCGACGAGCCGAAGTGCGCCATCGTCGTCTCGACCTTGCGGTGCACCAGGCGGTCGTCCTCGTCGCGGACCAGCGGCAGCGCGATCTGATGATGCCGTTGCATCGCCGCGAAGGCGAGCGGCAGCACATGCCGGATCAAGGCCAGTTCGGCGTCGCCGAACGGCGGCGTGCCCATCTCGCGGCCCAGGCACAGTGCGATCGAGCTGCGGGCATCGATGCGCCACAGCACGTCGATGGTGTCAACCAGCCGCGTGTTGCGGAAGAAGCAACGGTAGAACTCGCTGTCGTAGAAGTCGTCCGGCACGTACTCGGCCATCGCGTAGGCTCCGTCGGGCCGGCCCGCATGGAACATCTGATAGACGGGGTCGAGCACATAGGGGCCGTCGATGTAGACGGCTTCGCGCGCGCCGCGCCGGCGGGCCGCGTCGGCCTGCACCGACAGGTACTGCGGGCGCTGGTCCATCGAGTACTGCAGCGCAATGCCGACTTCCGCGTCGATCAGCGCGCGCAGGAAACTCACCACCGCGGGATAGAACCCGGGCAGGCCCAGCTGAGCTGACACGTTGGCCAGCAGCTGGATGCCCTCGTCGTCCACGGCCAGGGCGAAGCGCGAACGGCGCTTCGCGGGCGTCGGCGACGAGCGGGTCGGCGGGTTCTTCATTCGGAGGCGTCGTGGAGGCCGGCATATCCCGCGCGGGATATTTGCAGTACGAATTCACCTTCATAACATGAGGACGAGGTTGCGGCCAGCTTGCGAACCCGACCTGCACCGAACGGCGTCCCTCACCAACACGGAAAGTCTAAATGGCGTCCGCCCACTCGAAGTCCGGCCAACGGCTGCAGAAGGTTCGTCCCTGGCTTGTGGTTGCGGCAGGCGTCGCACAGAGCGTGTCGGCGCTGGCGCAATCAGCCGCGCCGCCGGCCGAGCCTGCGGCAGCGGCTGCAGCCGAGGGCAAGCCCGAGGCGGCCAACCCGCAGCGCATCGAGATCACCGCCAACAAGCGCAAGCAGTTGCAGAGCGAGGTGGCCGGTACGGTCACCGCGCTGAGCGGTGCGGTGCTCGAGCAGCTGGGTGCCGTCACGGCCGAAGACGTGTTCAAGCTCAGCCCGGGCGTGCAGTTCAACAAGGGCAATGCCGACGGCGCGCTCTACAGCATTCGCGGCATCGGCACCAACACTTCGTCGGACAACGTCATCTTCGGCCAGGCGCCCACGGGCCTCTACATCGAAGACGTCCCGTTCACGGACCCGTACGTCTTCATCTCGTCGCCTGACGTCATGCCCTTCGACCTGGAGCGCATCGAGGTGCTGCGCGGGCCCCAGGGCGCGTTGTACGGCTCGTCGTCGCTGGGCGGCGCGGTGCGCTACCTGTTCGCCAAGCCTGACCTGCGCCAGACGCATTTCACGCTGCTGGGCGGCGTGTCGACGGTCTCCGGCGGCGGCAGCGGCTACCAGCTCAACGCCATGGCGAACCTGCCGCTCGCCAAGGATGTCGCCGCCCTGCGCGTCGTGGCCACCAAGCGCCGCGATCCCGGCTTCGTCGACAACCTGCAGACCGGGCGCAAGGACATCAACACCAATGAGGTCGACTCCGCACGTGTCATGCTCGGCCTGAAGCCCGCGTCCAACCTGGACATCACGGCCACCTACCTGAGCCAGCAGAGCAAGCAGCGGGGCACGGGCGCCGTCAGCCCCGACCCGGACCAACTGACCGTGCGCACGCCGACCGACGCAAGGGTCGACTCGAAGTTCGATCTCGGCACCGTGCAGGTCAACTGGGAGGTGGCGGGCCTGCGCGTCACCTCGCTCACCGGCTACCAGACCAAGCGGCGCGACCAGGTCAACGACGTCAGCTACCTGCTGGTGCCCGACTTCACGATCTATGGCGGCACGGTCTACCCCGACGTCGACCGTGCGATCAACGTCGAACCGCGCCGCTCCAACTCGTTCACGCAGGAGCTGCGCCTCGCCTCGGCCAACGCGGGCCCGTTCAACTGGCTGGTCGGCGTGTTCTACCAAAGGGCCAACTTCTTCCGCAGCCAGCGCATCACGCTGCCCGGCGCGAACGACCCTGAGAACCTGCCGGACGACGTGTTCTTCGAGACCGTGCGCCACGGCACGGCGACCGAGCGATCGATCTTCGCCGACCTCGACTGGAAGCTGACGCCCGACTGGACGGTTGGCCTGGGCGCGCGCCACTTCAAGACCGAGGTGGAGTTCCAGCGCTCCAACTACGGGGCGCCGTTCACGCGCTTCGCCTCGTCGGACGACGGCACCACGCCCAAGCTCAGCACGCGCTACGCGATCTCACCGCAAACCTCGGTCTACGCCAGCGCGTCGCGCGGCTACCGCTTCGGCGGCATCAACACCATCGGCTCGGTGCCCTACAAGTCCGACTCGCTGTGGAACTACGAGATCGGCCTGCGCCTGCAGCCCAGCCGCGAGCTGTCGCTCGGCGTCAGCGCCTTCATGCTCGATTGGAAGGACATCCAGGTCTCCAGCGCCAACGCCGATGGCTTCGTCCTGATCTCGAACGTTGCCAAGGCGCGGTCGAACGGCCTGGAAGCCACGGCCGCCTGGCGCCCCAACGCCAATTTCAGCCTGAACGGCTCGCTCGCCTACACCGACGCCAAGACCAAGGCGCCATTCGTCTCGTCGTCGGGCATCGATGTCGCCTCGGGAACCACGCTGCCTGGCGTGCCCAAGCTGCAGTCGACGCTCGATGCCACCTATCGCTTCAGCGGGCCGATGGCATCCGCCGGACGATTCACCGCCGTGTGGCAACACGTGGGCTCGCGCAATGCGCAGCTGGACGCCACGCTCAAGCTGCCCAGCTATTCGACGCTGGACCTGCAACTCGCCTTCGCGTGGCAAAGCTGGGAACTGACCGCCTCCATCCAGAACGCGACGGACAGCCGCGGCCGCTCGTCCGCCGCGGTGAACTACTCGACCTACGAGAATCCCGGCGCCGTCAACTACACCGAGTGGTATCCCATCCGCCCACGCACCATCGGCCTGAGCCTGCGCTATGACTACTGACGGGTCCGGTCCCAGCGACCGGGCTCGAGCCTTCATCGCGCTGGCCGTGCTCACGCTGGTCAACGCGATGGCGCAGTCGGGCGGCACGCTGATGGCCGCCGTGCTGCCCCTCATCAAGAACGAACTGGCCTTGTCCGACAGCCAGCTCGGCCTGCTCACCGGCTACGGCTCGGTGCTGTCGATCGCGTTGCTGGCGCTGCCGCTGTCGCACTGGGCCGGTCGCCGCGGCAATGCCTGGCTGCTCAGCTTGTGCGTGCTGGTGTGCGGCGTGGCCAACGCATTGACCGCCGCCTGCAGCTCGCTGTGGCAACTCATCACCGTGCGCCTGGCCGCCGGCACCGGCCCGGCAGGCGCCTGGCCCTTGGGGCAGGCCGCGGTGAGCGAGCTCTATCCGCCGCAGCGCCGCTCGGGCGCCATGGCCACCTACACCGCCGGCGACTTTCTCGGCAGCACGGTGCCGCTGGTCGTCGGCGGCTGGGCGGCCGTGCAGTTCGGCTGGCGCGCAGCCTTTCTCGGCCTGGCCGTGGCCACCGTGCTGACGGCGCTGCTGCTGCGCTGGACCGTGCCCAACCGGCCGCTGAAGCCAGCGCCGACGGCGGCCACGCCTGCGGCTGCCGTGCAGGGCCCGCACTGGACGCACGACCTGCGCGAGTTGCTGCGCCAGCCGATGTTCCTGCACGTCATGCTCGGCTTCTGCTGGGCGGCGTTCGCCGTGTCGGGCCTGTCGAAGTGGATGCCCAGCTTCTACAACCGGCAGTTCGGCCTGGCGCCCGATCAGGCAGCGGCTTTCTTCGGCAGCGCCTATGCCGGCGGCGCGCTGCTGGGCTTGCTGCTGGGCGGCGTGCTGGGAAACCGCATCGCCGCCAAGGGCCCTGAGCGGCTGCTGCTGTTCTGCATGGCGACCTACCTGCTGACGTTCCCGTGCATCCTGACGGTGCTGTTCGCGTCGGACCTGAAGGTGGCCTTCGTGGCCCATGTCGCGGCCACCGTCTTCGGCGCCATGCCCAACGGCCCCGTGCTGTCGATGCTGCACAGTGCCATCCCGCCGCGCCTGCGCGTGCTGGGCGCCTCGGTGTTCCTGCTGGCGCTCACGCTGCTGGGTGATGGCGGCGGACCGTTGCTGATCGGCCTGTTCAGCGACCTGCTGCAACCCCGATTCGGCACCGAGTCGCTCAAGTACGCGATGGTCGGCGTCAAGCTGCTGGGCGTGATGCTGTTCTTTCACCTGACCCTGGCCTGGTTGGCCGAACGCCGCCGGAACGTTCGATCCGTGGCGGCGAACCGGCTGGCGGAGGACGTGCGATGAGCGCGCCGCGCCAAGCCATCCGGCCGCAGGACCACTTCGAGCTGCGGCTGCCGAGCGACCCGCAGGTCGCCGCCGACGGCCGCTTCGTCGCCTTCCTGCGCACGCGGGCCGACCTGCAGACCGACCGCTGGCTCAGCGAGTTGAGCGTCGTCGACGTCGTCACCGGCGTGCAGCACGAGCTGGGCGCGGCCCTGCAGGCCCGCTGGTCGCCCGACGCGGCCAGCCTGGCGCTGGTGCGCGCGGTGGACGCGGGCTTCGCGATCGAACGCTGGTGGCCGGGCAAGGCCACGCGCGAGCTGCTGGCCACGCTGCCGCAGGCGCCCAGCGGCCTGGCCTGGTCACCCGACGGCCGCCAGCTCGCCTACGTGATGCAGGTAGCGCCCGCTGCGCCGACTGCGCCGACGGTCACCGCGGACGATGTCCCCGATTGGGAAAGCCTGCGCACCGAGCAGTGGAGCCCGCGCAGCCGCTACACCGAACGCCTGGTGCGGCGCGTCGAAGGCGTGGACGCCGAGCTGACCGAGGGTGTTCACCACATCTTCCTGCTGACCGTCAGCGGCGGCACGCTGCGGCAACTGACCGATGGGCCTTACCAGCATGGCGGCCCGCTGGTCGAGGTCACCAAGATGACGCTGGCCGGCCGCATCTCGTGGACACCCGACGGCCGCCACCTCGTGATGTCGATGCAGCGCCCGTCGCCGCAGGACGGACCGCTGAACCCCGAGACGACCATCGCCGCCGATGTCTACGAGTTCGACGTGGCCGACGGCACGGTGCGCCGGCTGACCGACTTCGGCGGCCCGGTGTGCCAGGCCTGCGTGTCGCCCGACGGCCGCTGGATCGCCTTTGTCGGCTTTCGCAACGAGCGCAAGTCGTTCCACACCAACGTCCTGCACATCATGCCGAGTGCCGGCGGCCAGCCCGTCGCCTTGCCGAACCCGCAGCAGCTGGAAGTGCATCAGCAATTTCAGTGGCTGCCCGACAGCTCGGGGCTGCTGGTACTGGTGCCGCAGGCCGGCGACGGTTGCCTGGTGCGCGTCAGCCTGGATGGGCAGTGGACGACGATCGCGCGCGATGTCGGCGGGGGCGCCGCCACCGGCTACGTCATGTACCAGAAGGGCTTCTCGGTGGCGCGCGACGGCCGCATTGCCTACCTCAGCGGACGCCCGCAGCGCAGCGACGAGGTCGCGCTGCTGGCAGCCGATGGCGGGCAATGCAAGCTGCTGACGCGCGAATCGGCCTGGCTCGAAGACCGCGAGGTGGCGCCGATCGAAGCCCTGTGGTTGCCGGTCCCTTCCAGCACGCCGAAGCCGTGGCAGGCCTGGCTGGTGCGGCCGCCCGGCGTGTCGGCCGAGCGGCCGGCGCCCTTGATCGTCTGGCTGCACGGCGGCCCCTATCTCGCCTGGGGCCCGCAATTCGCCATCGTGCCGCAGATCTGGGCTGCCCGCGGCTACGCCGTGCTGATGATCAACCCGCGCGGCTCGCTCGGCTATGGCGAGGCCTTCACCGAAGAACTGCAGCACGACTTCCCAGGCGCCGACGACCTGCACATCGTCGACGCCGTCGATGCCGTGGTGGCGCGCGGCGGCATCGACAGCCGTCGCATCCACGTGGCCGGCGAGTCGGCCGGCGCAGTCCTGGCGGGCTGGCTGATCGGCCACGACAGCCAGCGCTTTGCCTCGGCGGCGGTGATCTACGGTGTGTACGACTGGACCAGCCAGGTCCTCAGCGTCGACCGCCCGGATTACTTCCCCTACTACTGGCTGCCCGGCGCCCCGTGGGATGCCGCCATGCACGATCAGTATTGGCACCGCTCGCCCCTCTCACGCGTCCCCCACGTGCGCACGCCCACGCTGGTGCTGTGCGGCGAGCGCGACTGGCGCACGCCGATCTCGCAATCGGAGATCTACTACACCGCGCTGAAGCTATGTGGCGTCGACGCGGCCTTGGTGCGCTATCCCGACGAGAACCACAGCCTGGAACACCATCCTAGCCATTGGATGGATTTGATCGAGCAACTGGATCGGTGGTTTCGGCGGTATGGACCAGATCACCATCCGCCTGTCGAGTAGCGCTGTCACTGCGAGTCATGAGCGGAGAACTCGGTCCATGGCCACCCGCCTGCACCATTGTCCGTGTAGATGTACATGTCGTCTCGGATCTCGCGAACGACGTAGGTCTTTCCTTCATCCATGCCGAAGCGCTCGATATCCTGGTACAGGCCACGCGTCCTGGCGCTTGGCGTAAATACCACCGGTTCTCCAATGCTGAAGGGGCACGGCATGAATCTTGTGACGCCTAACGAAGCTGAGCCGCGAGCGGCGGCCTGCCGACGCGAGTCGGCTCGAGCGACTGGCTGGTCTCACTCGCGGCCCCTTTGCCCGCCCTCTCGGCGAAGCCACGTGCCAACGACTTTGCTCATTCCCACACGCTCCTCCGAATAACCGAGCATGCCGTAGAAGCCTGCAGCGTGCTCAGTGAAGAGCGCGACGTGATGGCCCTCAAGCCGCTCTTCAAGGAAGCCCATCATTCGCCGGGCCAGTCCTTGCCGCCGAAACGCGCTGTTCGTCCAGACATCAACGACAAACGCATTGCACACCCCATCAGCGAGCGCACGTGCCGTGCCGATGACTTTCCCCTCGCGCACAGCAAGCACCCGGACTGGTGTGGCTGCGAATGACGTTTCCAACTCGCCCGGTGTGCGCCCGTTGTCGAAGTTGTCTTCAGCCAATGCGCGTTTCAACTCAACCCAGTCGACTGCGGCCAACTCGTCGGTCAAGACAACCTCTGAATGGAGAACTGACGGCACTGTGAACCCTAACGTTTGAGTTAGACGTCACCGCGCAGCACTACTTCCCAGCGACGGCAAGCAAAGCCTTCGGATTGGTGCGAGCAATCGTCAGCAGCGTGCGAGCAGCACCACTAGGTTGCTTGCGCCCTTGCTCCCAACCTTGAAGCGTGCGCACGGACACGCCCAGCAACGCCGCGAACTGACTTTGGGACAGCCCGGTCTTCTCGCGCGCCTCGGTCGCAGGGCTGTGGACGACGCGAACCTTTCCAGCCTTCATCTCGCGGATGGACTGAAGAAGCTCAGCGCCAAGGTCGCGGCTCGCCTCGAACTTGGCGAGTTCGCTCGGGGAAAGAGGCTTAGTCTTCGAGGGCACGACGGATCTCCTTGAGTACAGCACCAGTGAGGTTATCGGTCTTGGACTTCGCGTACAGAGTCAGCAGTACCAACTCCTCCGCTTCGTTCCTCGTGAAGTAGATGACCCTGACCCCGCCGGACTTGCCAGTGCCCTGGCGCTTCCAACGAACCTTGCGGATGCCGCCAGAGTCGGGCACGACGTCCCCGGCTTCGGGGTTCAAAGAGAGGAAGGCCGCGAACTCACCGCGCTCCTCTTCTGTCCAGTACGCGGGCCACTGCTTCTGAAAGAGCTGAGTCTCGACGACGGTGAACATCGCAAGACTATACGCCTAAGGCGCACATCTGTCGAGCGTGCGGATTCCGTGATGGCTAACGATCCGTACCTACGCACGCTGCTGATCCTGGGCGCGCGCGCGGTGCTGGCCGCGGCAAAGAGCCGCAACGACTCCGTCAGCCGCTGGGCGCTGGCGCTGGCCGAGCGGGCCGGCTACTGGAAGGCGGTGGTGGCCATCGCGGCCAAGAATGCGCGCATGGCCTGGGCGGTGCTGCGCCGGGGCGAGGCCTTCGAGTTCCCGGGTGACCCTGCGGCCGCAGCCGCTTGATCGTCGAACCCATTTGTTCACCACCGCCGCGTGACGGCAATCGTTGATGGCACGAGGTCTGGACCTGCGCGAGAAGTGACCGTTTAACTCGAGGGCGGCTGAGCTTGCCGACTAACGAATGGGTCTCTCGCGTGCGTCTTGCATCAGGGTCCGCGGCGAATCACAGCCGCAAGATGACCGTTTGTAGTTTGGCCAGTCCGCACCTTGGCGACCATCGCGATCGAAACGAACAGCGGCGTAGGACGACGGGAAGACAAATT